>Ga0160449_1000012_pt1 | contig 408651 bp, 276 predicted proteins | sample HID1975I_E1MG_FD_108216 | JGI IMG/M metagenome (GOLD analysis project Ga0160449, IMG submission 108216) | Enriched soil microbial communities from UW Madison campus, WI, USA - HID1975I_E1 MG | ecosystem: Environmental > Terrestrial > Soil > Unclassified | place: USA: Madison, Wisconsin...
CTAAGCAGTTGGGGCTTTGGTTTGGTAGTTATTTTTTAACATTTAAAAGTATAATATGAATATACAGGGCAGCATGCAATCACCAACGCCGCCCTTCTTTTCGAAGTTGCGGAACTGGAGTCTCATCCTTGCTGCAGCCAGTGGTGCTATTTTGGCAACACCGGTAGCGCTCCCGGTAATCATTGTTAAAGTAGCAGGATACCTGGCAGTGCCCGGGACTGTTGCCGGCGCAGTGAGCCAGGCAGTAGTGTCGAATCCGGAAAAGTAGATTTCTGTTTTCCGGCCGTTGATCGCAAAAGCCCCGTTCGAAAGAGCGGGGCTTTTGCATGTCTGAACCGGGATAGATGGGATAGGGAGAATGGACCTGACAATGAGTTAGAGACTATGTTAGTTGTTGCCAGGATAGGTTGTGGTTGTCAGTTTGCCATTTCGGTACAAATACCATACTAAGGGTTTGTCATGGATAAATGATTTACCCATTAGGGCTTAGTTGTTTAATATAGAAATAAGTCCAATTTGAAAGAATATCTCTATCTATCCATGAGATTTTATTTGACAAGTTTATTGTTTTTTAAAATAGATATAGTTTGAAAATAGCTCCGGCAATTGCTCACAGTTCTGACAAGATAATATGGGTATACTGGCAGCTACTTGTAATCTATATTCTCCTTTTTCAAATTTATAGCCACTTAATAATTGCAAATTAATATTAAGCGAATCTCCTTTTTTTATTAATATGCAATTGCAACATTTATATTCGCAAGAATCTAATGCCGGAAATGGCGAGGGGCCTATTACGTCGTATGTCTTATATTTTTTGCCAACCCTTTTTTGAACAAAGGGATATATAAAATTCTTTCCGGCATCCCCTATCCAATTCCTTATAATCGTAGTATCCTGAAGCCAATATTTATCAAATCCATTGTTGTTTATAGTGATTAGGAAATTATATTTTGTTGGGTTGTTGTCCAATGAATGCGGTAAAGCGATTCTTATTGCAGCTTTTTGCGAATAGGTGTATGATCCTAATAAGATAAGTGAGAGGACCAGGAACAGTTTGATAATTGTATTTGTCATAGGTCAAGGGAGAAATAAAAATAATATAAGCTATCGTGGATTGGATAATTTTTATATTTGTTGTTTTTTACTTTAACCTCTAATGAAACTTTTACTTCTTTGTTGTAAAGGCTGTCTTTTAATTGAATGATTATGTTCGCATTTTGCGAATATGAATTCAAAGCGTAGCATGTTAATGCCTTTAAGAAGATTATTTTGACCCAATTGGAGTGATTCATTTAAAGTTAAGGTTTAGCAATATTCGGTTTAGGGCGTTCAATTTTGTCTAAAGTTATTGTAGTGAAGTTTATGTTGTCCAAAATAACTCAGACCCCAGCGAAAAAACTGTCAAATACTGACCCTCTAATCTGGATAGGTTCAGTGTTTGTATAGCTCAAAACTAAAAAAGGCTGCAGGCACAATCCGGAAACGAAAGTGCCCCGGTGGGGGGCACTGCTCAGATAATAAGTTATAGAATTTGAGTTGTTTTATAGTTCTAATAAGCCATAAGAAGCAGTTTATTGGCGCATTGTTTCAAATGAGCATATCCTGGAACTCTTCATCTGACAAGGGGCTGATAGTCTCTATATGATCTCTGAGCAAATGGGCCACGGAAATACTGGTTTAAATAAGGGCCTAAGGTAGCGATTAAAGGAAGGCTAAGACCGATCCCTGGGTAGGATAACCGGCAACTGCTGCAATGTTGAACCTGAAGGGTGCCAGTTCCTTTTCAACAGAATCCTGTTTACCCCAAAGACCGGATAGATCAATAAATTATTTTTTAGATCTGAGGGAGGCTATTTCCCTTGAGAACAATTGCTTCAAATCCCTGGTAAGCGCTTCGACAGAGAGTGGTTTTGGTAAATACAGATCTGCCCCCTTGGCCAGCGCCTGCCTGATTGTTTGATCATTAGTAGTGCCCGAATAAATAACGATTGGAATGTCATCATAGAGCGGATTTGAACGGATGGATTCAAGGCAGCTCAGGCCATCATCGCAAGGCATATGGAGGTCCATAAAAATAATGGCAGGCCTGTCTGTATTTAAAAGATGGAACATGGCGGCAGGATTGGAGGCATGCAGAACAGCTATATCCAGCTTAGCCTCTACCATCCCAAACTTGAGAATAACAGCGTCTTCGTGGTCATCATCTACTAACAATACTTTTAGCATTGCTTTTTCGATTTAACTGTTCAAAAGCGTGTTTAAGATTGAGTGGTGCTATCTTAAACATTGTACCAGGGGTGGGCTGGGTCAAGTGCGTATGCTTATACCCATAAATGCTGCAGATAAGATAAAAAGACGGTACCAATGTGTTAATAGATCAGCCAGGGGGCTATCCTGTGGCGCCAATTACCGGGATCGGTATAATGGCGGATATTTTCAAGGCTGTCTTCTCCTGAACCGGCTACCAGCGTTTCAGCGTCTTTCAACCCTGTCAGCAGATCGAGGTGCCGGGCTCCGCTGTGATTGACGTAGGTAGGGTAGGGAGCCCAGGTGAAATAATCAGGATGGTGCTTTTTGATCAGGCGGATCAGCAGCCACCCAAGCTCCACCGGCCTGAAGACGGCCGGATCAGCAACATGCAGCATGATGCCATGGCATTGTTGCCCGGCATATTTCCCTTCCAGGGGTTTGAAGCTGACTGGCCGGGCGACAACTCCGTTTGGATGCAGCTCATTCACCAACCTGGCTATGGCAGGGCCATCGATCCAGGGAGCGCCCGCAACGCGAAAGGGTGTGGCGGTTCCTCTGCCTTCGCTGATATTGGTGGCTTCCAGCAGGCCCAGCCCCGGATACAATAGAGCAGACTCAAAACAAGGTATGGCGGGTGAGGTGGGCACAAAGGAATAATGCGCTTGTGGGTAGAAAGTTGTGCGCTGCCAGTTTGCACAAGGAATGATGTCCAGTTGAAAGGCATTTGCATTTTCCCGCAAGAGCTGGCTGCTGCCGGTTGACTTGAAATAAGTGGCCAATTCGCCCAGGGTACAGCTATGCCTTAGGGGAATGTTCCACCTTCCGATAAAGCTGCTGTTGTATTGCTCATTCAGCCCGGGGCCTTCTGCCAGGTCCAACCTACCCGATAAGGGGTTGGGCCGGTCGGCGATCACCAGGTGCTTGCTATACAGGGCACAGGCTTCCATGACATGGGTCATGGTCCATAGGTAGGTATAGAAACGGCAGCCGATATCGGGAATGTCGAATAATAGCGTATCTACTTCTGCCAGATCCTGCTGACCGGGCGCCAACTTGCTACCGTATAAGCTGGTAACAGGAAGTCCGGTCAACGGATCCATCGCATCGTGCATTTCGGCGCCATCTACTCCGATGGTATCCAGTCCATGTTCCGGAGAAAACAACCGGGTGATGCTGAACCCTGCTTCCAGCAGTGCCTGCCGTACGGGTTTGAAGTCTGCAGTACAGGCTGCATGATTGGTGACCAGCCCAATCCTGTCGTTTTTCCATTTGGGTGGGTTGGATAAGAGGATATCGATACCAGACAGGGTTACAGGCGTCATATGTTGAGTTGTGGCAGGAGGAATATGTCTTAAATATAGGAAATAAAGCAGGGTAGCATTTTATCAAAAATATTGTAGCTTTCTATGACCAATATTTGACAAAGATCCAATAACAACGTGGTTGTATTTACCATGAAATTTACCTAAAAGCATTGCTACAAAATGACATCCGTTAAACATTCGGAGCCAGCAGGGGATATTGAGCTCATCAGGCAGGTTTATGCCGGCATCAACCGGAATGATATCGATCTTGTATTGGACCTGATGGATGCCGATATCACACGCATTGAACCCGAAGGATTTCCGACAGCCGGCACCTACCGGGGACACACCGCTATGCGACAGCATCTGAACACAGGAAGAAGCACCTGGGCAGAAGGGGCCTGTGAACCTGTCGATTTTTATACTGCCGGAAATAAGATCGTTGTGATCGTTCATATTAAGGTGCGGCTTAAAAATCATTCGGAATGGATCGACACGCGAATAGCAGATGGGTTTATAATAAAAGATGGCCTGGTGGCAGCATTTCATTCCTTTGTGAACAACCAAAAGGCTTTTGAATGGGCTGGGATCACGGGAACCTTTGAATAAGCGTAACGGTAAGGTGGCAATGATGCTAATTATAACCTTAGCTTATTCATGTCCAACGCTATTGCAGATGGTGTGTAGCCTCGTACTTTAAACACCTGTCTGTTGGCGGGTAGATAACCGGCTTCGCCACCTCTACGGGTATAAACAGCAATCCCACCGCCGCTGCCTGCTGCGCCGATAAAAGGTGGAGGATATGCTTTTACAATGGCAATGTCTGTCATGGGTATATTAGCTATCTGTTGAGCCGATACCCTTATTTCATCCAGGAAGAAAGTGACCCGGCTGCCACGCCACGAGGCTGCGCCTGTTGGCGCTATTTGCAGACCAGCCACCCTGCCTTGCAGATAGTTAAAAACATTGTTAAAACCAATCGCACTGGGGTCATCCATAATAGCAATCAACCGCTCGTCCCCCGACCGGAACAAGCCACTGACATATTCTTCATTAAATTGCTGCGCCCGGGTTCTCGCCGTACTCCTTACAAAGACTGCTGGCAGCATACTACCGCGATCTGCAAAAAGCGCTTCCGGGGTTTTAACAGGCTTGTTCAGGGTTGGCCGCAACGATGCAGGCGGGTTGCCTATGTAAAAGGTCAAACCTGCAACGGCCAGGGGCTCATAGGTGGAATCAAGTTGGCTACTGATGCTGATGTTCAGCGGCTGGTTATTGTCTTTTGTTCGATGGAAAGCCAGCAATGCATTGTCTTCAAACAGCCAGTTACGGATAGCGAAGGTGCCATCCGGAGCCACCGTTACTTTTTGCTCGTCCCAGTCGCCGGTTTTGGTGAGAAGCATGGCTTGTATACTTCCAAGGTTCCTGGCGTCTTTTATCTGGCCAATCACTTCGAAAAACCGTTGCTGCAAGCCAGCCAGCAAGGTGTATTCTCCGAGGGGCAACGAATCGGGTAAAAATATTTTACCGGATGCCCGTCCATCGATCACCGGCCAGCGGAGGCGGGTGCGCCGGCCCTCGTTGTTTTCAATTATCAGTTCCAGTGTTGCCAGGGATTGGTTCTGTAGTTGACCACCGCCTGGTTCATAACCTACTGTTACCAATAATGAATCGCCCGGATTAAGGATGTTTTTGTTGAGTTTTATATCTAATCGGCCTGTCGACTGCTGCGAATGAAGGGACTCCGACAACAGCAAGGTGATAAATGATAATAACAGGAAGCTTTTCATACCTATAACCCATCAATATTGAAGCCAGCCCATACTAATGTAAAGCTAAAATTGACGAGGTCGATGTTCTCTGCTGGCGCAAGTTTGCAGCCCAGCCTGTGTATGGTGTACCTGCGAAGCCAGTATAAATTAAATAAAAACAAAACGCACAATTTCTGTTGATGACTTTCGCCAGAGAATGTTGAGTGAGCAACTTGTATGGGCGGACTTATCTGCCAAAGGCCCGCGCCTGACAAAGTGCCTATAAAAGCAAAACCCGCCAGAACTGTTACGTTCGGCGGGCGAAGGCGGAGAGAGAGGGATTCGAACCCCCGGACCTGTGACAGTCAACGGTTTTCAAGACCGCCGCATTAGACCGCTCTGCCATCTCTCCGGCGCAAAAGTAGTATTTCAACTTATTCAACCAAAAAAAATGACAGAAAATATTTTGGATCAGCGGTTTATACCGGATAAATTATTCATTTAACTAACCCGGAGGCCGCACCGGAACTGCGATTTACCCGGTTTTGAGGCCTCCCGGAAATCCTCAGGGAGGAGGTCCATTTCTCCGGGGTAAGTCGCAAAAATCAGCTAAAATCGGAGCAAGGCAGGCAGATACCCCAACCTCTGCCTTTTCACCAAAAAGAAAGTGATCCAACCCTATCTCTCTTTTACACCGACTTTTATTTGGGTAAAGGAGTGTGCGGGAAAACTATAGGTGATCTTATTATTGCTGACGGGCACTTCCTTTGTTACCGGTATATACAGGTCTTTTTTGTCGAATGTAAAGGGAGTCGTCAAAGAAGCACTGTTCACTTCGGTCGCTTGTGCTTTGCTGCCAAAGTCGCCTGCGGTACTTAATATATCGGTGGTGATCGCTTTATCCTGGTGCCTGTTCACTACATTGATGTATACAGTATGGGTTTCTTTGGAATAAACAGTGGTAACATCCAGGTAGGGGATGCCTTTGTATTTCTCCGTACCGAAGGTATCGCAAGCCACCCAGGTGTCGATCGCATTCCCACGGCAGTTGTTGGAGAATAGTTTGAATGTATAAAACAACGGTGATTTAAAAGTACCTTTTTGAGGGTCTGATGACAGCAGGCTGGTCATCAGGGTAAAATTGGCCATTTTAACGACGTCTGCATTGCGTATAAAAGTATTGAGGGATTGGGCAATGGGCAACACAGACCGGAAGTTGTTGCCAAAAGAGCCCCACTCATCCACAGAGAGATGAATAGGGTTTTTAAAGCCATTCCTGATCTTTTCTGTTTCTATGTCATTGGCAGCAACCCTGATCTTCTCTTCAAAGTCGATGGCGCTCTGTCCCATAAAGTCGTAATAGCCGGCAGCATTCTCCCAATACCTGTGTATGGAGAGGTAGCTAACCATATCTCCCAACTTTGACAGCACCTTGCGGTTCCAGTCCACCCAACTTCCTTTGTTACTGTACCAGGATGAACCGCAAGCCACGAGTTGTATACTGCTGTCGACTGCTTTCATCGCTTTGGCAGCCTCCCGCGCAATATTCCCATATTCCTCTGCACTTTTATGACCCAGCTCCCAGGGGGCGCCATCCACTTCATTGCCCAGATCCCAGATCTTTACCTTGTAGGGAGCAGGATGACCATTTTTTGCGCGCAGGTCGGAATAGTAGGTGCCGCCTTTATAATTGCAATACTCCACCCAGTATACCGCATCCATAATATTGGCAAGTCCGAGATTTACGCATACGATGTTTTCACTGCCGATCGATTTATTCAATTGCATCCATTCATCCGTACCTACCTGGTTATTGTCGGTCCCGCCCCATGCCAGGTTGATGCGGGTGGGGCGTTGGTTTTTCGGACCAATGCCATCCTGCCAGTCGTACCCCATTAAAAAGTTGCCGCCGGGCCAGCGCATATTGCTTACTTTCAATTCCCGCATAGCATCGAGGTAATCCTTCCTGAATCCGTTCTCATCGGCAAGCGGTGATGATGGATCGTATAGGGTGCCGTAGAGTGTATTGAACTCAACGGAATCGGGCAAGCCCAACCTCCTTCCGTTGAAATGGATAGGCTCCATGAATACGCCATATATTTTAGGGTCAATTTCCCCGATGGTCCTTTCAATGTCTATTTTAATTTTTGCTGTTTGCGCCTGTAGTGCACAAGGCAACAGGTAAAACAAACAGGCCAGTATTTTTCTCATACGAATTATTTTACAGCATTGTTTTGGTGTTCCTATTATTCAAATTTTATCCAGTCTACCGACAAGGGTCCATCGCCTTTCGCCACCACAAAAATGTTGTGTAGGCCGGTTGCAGGCTTCGATACAGGCGCTTTTATTGTTTTCCATTCACCGCTTCCTGTCACCTTTACACTGGCGATGACAGGGCCATCGATACTGCCGCTGTGAATTTCCAGCATGTTGTCAGCTTCAGCCATCCCTTTTACCAGCACCGATCTCGATGCCTTTTTCCCAAAATCAACGCTGTTGTATTGTACCCAGGCGCCGTTCTCTCTAAAGTCCGTCTTCCAGCCTTTGAACCGGTCGGCGGTATCAATAAATGCAATGGAAACGCCCTGGTTGCTGATGGCAGAATACCTGTCTACCTGTATTTCGCTGCCGGCACTGGTAACACCGATACCCCTTACAGTAGGCACTACTTTTTTTATGGTGCCATCCTCATTGAAGGAAAGACTATCTGCTCTTATCGATCTGGCTTTATCAAACCGGGGGGAATAGTCTTTGTCGTGATAGAACAGGTACCACTGGTTCTTGAATTGAATGATGGAATGGTGGTTTGTCCAGCAGCCGGAGGCAGATTCATCCATGATAACGCCGGTCATTTTAAATGGCCCCAATGGATGATCGCCCATGGCATATTCCAGTCTTTCTGTTTTATTTTCTACATGGGGGAAGGTGAGGTAATAGTGTCCGTTGCGTTCGAAGACATACGGCCCTTCTTTCAATCCTTTAGTGGGAAGGTCCTGGAATATGACGGGGTCGGATGCCAGCTCGAGCATGTTGTCTTGCAGCTTTGCTCCATAAATATTTCCCTGCGACCAATAGAGATAAGCCTGGCCATCTTTGTCAATAAATACATTGGGATCGATGCCATGTACATTTTTGATGGGCGTGGGCTGGGGTATGTACGGCCCTCCGGGCTTATCAGCTACTGCCACACCAATGGCAAATCCCCTTCCATATAATACAGAATCGGGGGTGGCAGGGAAATAGAAATAATACTTCCCGTTCCTGTAGATGCAATCGGGCGCCCACATGGCATAGCCATCCGGCTTTGCCCAGGGCACAGCTGTCTGGGTTACTATCACACCATGGTCTTTCCAGTCCGTAAGGTTTTTGGAAGCATATACATGATAGTCCTCCATGCAAAACCAACCGACGCGTCCATGGCCGGGCGTGGCAAGAATATCATGGGACGGGAATATATACACGCTGTCGCCGAAAACCCGGGCCGATGGGTCGGCCGAATACATATTCCTGATCAGGGGATTCTGGGCCATCGCACCATGAACCAATAATACCAGTAAGCCTATTGCGAATGCTTTTTTATAAAGGATCTTTTCCATATCAGTCAATATATTATTTAAACAACCTTGGCGCAAAATCATTGAGGGCCCTGCGCCAGGTGAGCCATTCGTGCGCGGTACCGGGTGACTCATGGTACACCAGGTTTTTGATACCGTGATCTTTCAATAACTCGTAGGTTTCTTTTGCCCCCTGGCCTTCGGCAGTGCCAATGCTGATAAACAACAGTTTCATCTTTTTATTAAAGGCAGCTGCATCTTTAAAGACGCCATTGTAAGCTGTCTCCACGGTGGTGGGTGGCGCTGAAGGGTTAAAAGGATTTTTGCCAATGCGGCCCGATCCACTAAACCCACCCATCCAGGCAAACTTGTCCATATTGTTGAGCACGGCATTCCATGTTTGGGCGCCCCCTCTCGATAATCCGGCCATCGCCCGATGGTCGCGGTCAGTATACGTGCGGAAGGTTTGATCGATATAAGGGATCAGGTCTTTGATCAGGATATCAGTGATATCACCGGAGGCTTTGCGCACATCTGAATTCGTCTTAATGTCGCCGCTGGGCATTACAATGATCATGGGCACAGATTTGCCGGCTGCGATCAAGCCATCCATGATATTGGCTACATGGCCCTGGACGGACCAGCCATTCTCATCTTCCCCCCAGCCATGCACCAGGTAAAGGACGGGGTATTTCTTCTTCGGATTTTTTTCGTATTCAGCTGGTACATACACATTCACATGACGTTCCAATCCATTAATGTCAGACCAATGGTACAGCGAACGAACTTCTCCATGTGGTATATTCTTATTGAACCTGTAATAATCGCCCTCCGGGCCTTCAGGGATCTCAATACCTGCCGACTCCCAGTTACTGCCAAAATAAGCTACGCTGCCTCTGTCCATTACCGGTACACTATCTATCATCACCGCATAATAATGGAAACCTACCACCAGGGGATCGGTCGTGTACCACCAGGCTCCTTTATCGTCTTTGGTCATAGCATGTTTCCCACCCAACTGCAGGGTTACATTTTGTGCATAGGGCGCCACCACCCGGAAGGTCGCCTGGCGGGTTTCGGGATTGACGGCGGGATACTGCGATAAGAACGTGTTGGTCGAGGCAGGTTTGAAGCCTGCGGGAAGCGGCTGTTCCTGGTTGTTCTGAATGCCTGCAAACTGAGCAGATAGCATACTATGGACCATAACAGCCATCAAAACAAAAGCGATCTTTTTCATGATTGGTAAGATTTTAGAAGGAAGCCCATGGCGCCATCGGCGTGATGGGCTTCCTGTTAAGCAATATCAGCGATCAAAGCATTAGTAACCGGGCGTTTGCACCAGTTTGGGATTTTGTGCAAGGGCGCTCTGCGGGATCGGGTGCATATACTGTCTCACTTTGAATGCATGCGGATGGTTCAATCCTACCGGCGTATATACCCAGGTGCCCGTGTTGTCGGCCTTGGTATTTTCGATCTTCATGCCATGCAGATCGACCGTCAGTACCTGGTCGGCAATTTTCCAACGGATGATATCCTGGAAACGTTTGTTTTCAAAGCACAGCTCTACTCTTCTTTCCTGGCGGATAGCATCACGCATCTGGCTTTGGCTCAACCCTGCAGGCAACTCAGGCAGGTTTACACGGGCCCTGACTTCTTTCATGGCAGCATATACGGAAGCATCCGGGCCTACTGCCTCATTTTGTGCTTCAGCATACCCCAGCAGCACTTCCGCATACCGGAAATAAATATAGTTGGCCCCACTCAACCCTTGTGCAGGACGATTTTTGGGATTCAATTTCTTCCTGAAATAATAGGCCGTATTGCTCACATCCGTGCTCGCAAAATCTATTTGGTTCAGCGATGGTCTCACTTTATCGATGCGGGTGTAAATGGTATCCTGTGCAGACATCCAGTCCAATTTATAGGGTGCCCCATCGTACACGATCCATTTATAGAACCTGCGTTCACGGCCCACATAAGGATGTTGGGGATCATAGCCCGAGCTGGGGTCTGTTATAGGCTTACCATTGGCCATGAAGAATTGATCTACCAGTTCCTGCGTAGGATTATAATTGCCCCAGGTATAGTAAGAGCCCAGCACATACACAGGGCCACCATATTGTTCGTAATTCGATCCCTTTACATTGGGAACATACTGCCTGTCCCAGATCACTTCCGTATTGTATTCATTTTCCTCATACCAAAGCGTGGAGTCCTCTGCAAAAAGTCCGTATGTTTTTCCGCCACCCCAGTCATCGATGAACTTTTTAAATGAAGCGGCAGCAGTGGCCCAACGCGTGACATCGGCATTGCCAAAGCCGGCGATCTTATTGGGGTCGGGACCTCCCGGATAAGTGGCGGAATTGTAGGTAGGGCTGGCGGCCACTAATTGCAAATATGCCTTTAACATCAACGCAGCGCCCAGGGTAGCCCTGCCTGCATCGGGATTGCCTTTGTTGTATTTAACAGCCAGGTATTTATTGTTGAGGACCGTATCCAGGGTTTTCGTTAAAAAGTCGAGCGTTTCTGCATACGTACTTCTTTTTACAAACAAATTGGCCGTATCTGAACGAACCTGTGGGTCCAGAATTACAGGCACCCCGCCCCAATGGAGAAAAAGGATGCTGTAGTGAAAGGCCCTGTTGAACCGGGCTTCATCGATGCGTTTATTGAGCCAGGCGGCAGAATAATTGGTTTTGTGTCCATTCACCTGTTGAATGAACGTATTGCATTTCCGGATGGAAGTATACAGCGCAGGCCAGTTATACCGGCTCACAGTCTGAACACCCGTAGCGCCACCGCCAAAAAGCGTATAATTGGTAGAAGCAGGGTCCAGGTTACCATCCTTGAATTTCCAGGAATTGTAATAAAAACCTGCATCATTATCATCCGTAAAATTGTCCAGGTTCTCCGGCTGGGAATAGATGTCCGGCAACTGGTCATACACATCGTTTAAAAAAATATCGGCATTGGATTCAGTGGCCCATTGCGTGTTGTCATCCAGGCTTACTTTCTGCTGGTTGTCCAGGTCTTTGTCGCAGGAATGCAAGCCCAGGGATCCCGCTATCAGGCAACCGTAAAGAATATATGTTTTAACTGGTCTCATCTTTTTGATTTTTAAAGGTTAGAAAGTGGTATTAAAACCAACCAGGAATGCTTTTTGAATGGGATAACCCTGTTCGCCAATGGTTTCAGGATCAGTAAACTTCAGCTTCCCGAGTGTGAATATGTTTTGACCTGTTACATATATCCGGAAATTTTTCATCTTGACTTTGGAGCTGATCCTTTCAGGGATGGTATAACCCAATGACGCGGTTTTTAAACGTAAATAGGAGCTGTTGACAAACCAGAAATCAGAAGTCTGTCCATTGTTGTTGGTAGGTGCAGAGTAGGCCCTGGGATATTTTGAATTTTGATTGTCTGTGGTCCACCTGTTGTTGTAATACTCGTAAGAAGAATTACTATTATTGTTGAAGTGAGCGACGGTCATAAAGCCATACACATTAAAGCTTGACATGCCGGAGCCCTGGAACAACATCGAAAGATCAAACCCCTTCCAGCTGGCATTCAAATTAATACCGTAGATGATAGAAGGCGTTTGAGGTTTGGCGATGACGGTTTCATCATAAGAATCGATCTTCCCGTCGGGAGTTCCGTTGGGGCCACCCAGGTCTGCATACCTGATATCTCCGGGACGCAGGGTACCGAATTGAGTGATGTTGTAACCATCGGTAGTATTAATAACGCCGTCACCATTTTTATCGTCGGCAGTAGAGAACAAGCCCAGTGATTGATAGCCGAACACGGTATTGAATTGGCGGCCTGTTCTGCTGCGCCGGGGATCATTCTTCGTTACAGGCGACTCATACAACTGTATTACTTTGTTTTTTGCATAAGTGAAGTTTCCGTCAACGGATACTACCAGACCATTGTTGAATTTTTTGGTAGTACCAAGTGATAATTCAATGCCGTGGTTGTCCATTATACCTGCATTTTCCTGGGCAAGCTGCAGACCGTATTCCTGTGGCACCACTATGTTGGGAGCCAACAGCATGCCTGTTCTTCTTTCATAAAAATAATCGGCTTCCACTCTTACAAGACCTTTCCACAGGGTGGCCTCCACTGCTACATCTGTTTTTTTGCTGATTTCCCAGGTAATATTGGGATTGTTCTCTATGGACACGAAGGAGCCTTGCACCAGCGCCCCGTCACCAAAAGCGTACGCATTTCCCCTAAGCGGGTAGCTGCTCAGGAATTGAAAACCCGTACTGGTCAGGTTACCGGATTTGCCCCATGATCCCCTGAGTTTGAGAAAATCCACGAAGCTGGCGGATCTGAGGAAATCTTCATTGGAAAGTATCCAGCCCACAGAAAAGGCAGGCAGATACACCCACCGCTTGCCGGGCGCAAAATAGTAATGGCCGTCGTACCTGCCGGAAGCTTCGAGCAGGTAACGCCTGTCATAAGCATAGCTGGCACGGTATACATAACCCACCTGGCTGCCGGTACCTGATCCGCCGGCAATATCAAAGTCGTTTTTATTAGAGCTGCCGAGTGACAACTCATCGATATTCACGGCGTAATTGTTGATCCTGGCCCTGAAATCATTCTGTTTATTATTTCTCTTTTCTGCTACCACCAATCCGGTAATATCATGTTTGCCAAACGTATTGTGGTAATTCAGGTAACCCTGCCAGGTAATGGTATTGTTTGTCCAGTACTGCTGGTTCAGCCACCCAAAAGTGGTGGCGCTGGTTTCCTGGGTAGAATAGGCAGGGGTATACACATAAGAAGGAGCAGTGCCGCTTTGGGTCCAGTAAATAAATGGCCGGTGCCATTGCTTTTGCGTATAATAATAAGGATCATAACTAAACGCCGCTTTTATACTAAGCCCTCTTATAAAGGGAAGCTTTTGCTCCAGGGTAACCGTGCTCAGTAAATTGTTGGTGTTTTGACGGAAATAACCTTCGGAGTTGATCACGCCCAACGGAGCATTGCCTGAACTTTCGCCCCAAAGGCCATTGCTGAACTTTAGCGGAGCAACAGGAATGAACTTATAAACGCCCCTGAACAACTGGCCGGTGCCTCCATCCACATCGGTGGTTTTTTGTATAGCACCATTCAAAGTAACAGTGGCGGTGGTGGTGGGTGTTATATTGATATCCAGGTTCACGCTATAATTGTAGCGCTCATAACCCGACCTGTCAAACATACCGTTCTGCTTAAAGTAACCGAGGCCTGCATAATACTTGATGGTAGAGGAACCGCCACGGACGGAGAAATTACTCTGGTAAAGGGGCGAATGTTTTTTTACCACATCATTCAATGCGTCTGATACGGGATACAGGTCGGGATCTTTCGCATGGTTGGCGAGATAGGAGTCGATATAGGCCTGGCTATAGGTGGGGTTGGTGCCTGTTGGATTTTCTGTTGTATAGGCTTCCAGCTTCAGCTTCATATAATCTGTGGCACTGAGCATTTTGGGCAGATAAGTAGGCTGCTGATCACCTATATATCCTCCAAAACTTAAAACAGGCGCGCCGGTAATACCTCTCTTTGTTGTAATCAGCACCACACCATTGGCGCCGCCCAATCCATAGGCCGCTACCGCAGCGGCATCTTTTAGTACAGATACGCTTTCGATATTATTGGGATCTACTTCGTTGATATTGTTCCGGATCACACCGTCTACCACGATCAATGGGGTCGTATTATAAGTAACGCCATTGACGGTGGTACCGGTGGTCGCAATGCCCCGCACATAAATGGTAGCATTGTCTGCACCGGGCCGGCCACCATTGGCGCGCGTGATAACACCGGTAGCCCGGCCTGCCAGGGAATTCGAAATATTGGCGGCCGGCACGGCAGCCAGTTGCTCGCCTTTTACCCTGGCCACAGAGGCTGTGGAAAGTTGCTTCTTTTGGGTACCGTAACCGATTACGATCACGTCTTCCAGTGAATTGATCCCGGGGCTCAACGCGATCATCATATCAGTTGCCCCGGCATTTACCGCGATTTCTTTTATCTGGAAGCCCACATAAGAAATAACCAGCACGGCTGATCTTTCCTGGATAGTAATGCTAAAACTACCGTCTGCAGCAGTAGTGGTCGCATTGGAGCGCCCCCGTTGGGTAACGGATGCTCCCGGGAGCCCATTGCCCTTGTCGTCCAGCACTTTGCCACTTATGGTAAAAGCAAAAGGCGATGGCGGAGGGTTGTTGTAACCGGAACCATTGGCAAAGGAGCTTGCCTGGTACATTATAAATGCGAGAAAAAACCATACTTTAATATGGCAATCAATTCGTTTCATACAATTAGCGATTTTTTGGTTAGATAATGAAAGGTTTTCACCAGGTACAGTATCTGTAACTGATTGTACGGGTGTGCGTTGCGGTGGTAACGCTGAAATAAATAGTGGAGTGCAAATGCGGAGGGGAAGCCGGGAATGCGTCCGGGCTGATAAACTTGTTCATAATGGCAGCAGTTTGGTAATTACAATTCAACTTGTTGAACCGTATAATGCAATCAGTTAGCAATGCGTGGCCTGGAATATTTGTCCTGGCACCTGTATAAAATTCGACAAACTGACCATGGAAGGATGGGACATTTGTCGAATATCATGTCAATAATGTTCGGATTTGTTGTTGATCATGGAATAAATCGCAAATTGTACATAAGTACTATCCCTAATGTATTGCCTGTCATGAAATATATACCTTGCATTACCCTTTGCCTGCTGGCCCTGGTTGGCTATACGCAGCCAAAGCATATCAATTTTACCTCCATCACTGTCAGGGACGGGTTATTGTCCAATTCAATCTTTGGCATAGTAAAAGACAGCCATGGCCTGATGTGGTTTGCCACCACGGATGGATTGAATAAGTATGACGGCACCAATTTTACGGTGTACCGTAATATTCCCGACGATAGCACCAGCCTGCGTGCCAACGAAGTGTTGGCCTTACACGAAGACAAGGCGGGCAATTTGTGGGTAGGTACGGGCGGAGGGGGCTTGAGCCTGTATAACCGGCAAAAGAACAGCTTCCGGCATTTTACTTTCAACAATACAGAATTGACCCCCAATGCTGTTATCAAAAGCATTTGCAGCGATTACCGGGGTAAGCTATGGATAGCGTCATACGGAAGCTTATATGTAATGGACACCGCATCCAGGTCAGTGTCAGCCGTTTATCTTCCGGATGCCAATGGCAATCCTGTGAAAACGGTGGTGGAATGTGTTTTTGAAGACAGCAAACACAGGATATGGATCGGCACCTGGGATGGTCTCTTCCGGTATACCATTGCCACCAATTCGTTCAGGCGCTTTTTATACCAGGAAGCTGATGCCTCCAGCCTGGGCGATAATCATGTACGTGCCATAACGGAAGACAGATCCGGGACCATCTGGGCAGGCACCATCAATGGCCTGAGCAAATTGGAGGCGGATGAACAACACTTCACCACTTACAGGCATCTGCCCGGCAACGAAGCATCACTCAGCGACAATGCAGTGAATTGTATCGTGGCGGATAATGACGGGCTTTTGTGGGTGGGCACCAGGAACGGCGTGAATGCCTTACATATCGCCACCGGAAAATGGTCAAACTATCATAGTGAGGACGGAAACATTTTTAGTTTGACCGGCAAGTCCATCAGTTGTGCCTGGTTTGATGCAGCAGGTATTTACTGGTTCGGCACTTTCATGCGCGGTATCAATAAGTATGATAAGAACATCAACCTGTTTGGCCTGAAGCTTAGCAGTACATTCAATAAAAACGGTGGGGCGTCGCTTATCGTCACCAATTTTGCAGAAGACCCGCCAGGAAATGTGTATGCAGCCACTTATGATGGCGGATTGTATGCATTCAACCACAGGACGGGCCAGGTGCGGCAAATGCCTGTGCGGCTGAACGGAAAACCAGTACAGCCGCTCACTATCCTGGCGATACATAGAACGCGTGCAAACAATTTATACATTGGTACCTATGTAAAGGGAGTGATCGCCTTGAACACGGTGACCGGAGAGACCAGGCAAATAACCGCTGGAAATGGCCCGTACAGCAATGATATCTATTGTTTCGGGGAAGACAGTAAAGGCAACACCTGGGCAGGCACCAATGGCGGAGGCATCCATATTATACGCGACGATAAAGTGGTACTGACCTACAGTCCCACGCCTTCGGGTCCTCATGAACGCCTGTTGCCCATCAACGGCTATATACGGGCAATCGCGGAAGATGCCGATAAGAATATCTGGATCGGTACGCATGGTGGCGGCCTGGCAGTGTACCAGCCCGTTACTGATACCTGGACCATCTATAACCAAAGCAACAGTCAATTGCCCGGCAACAAAATACAATCGCTGTTGTGCGATAGCCGCGGCATGATGTGGATAGGTACGGATGGGGGAGGATTATCGCTGTTCAACAAACAAAAAAAACAATTCACCCGCTTCACAGAAAAGGATGGGTTGCCCAACACGACGATCTATCAGATCGTGGAAGACCTGCACGGCCAGCTATGGCTGAGCACCAATACGGGTATCAGCTGCATGGACCCTGTTGCTCATAAGTTCAGGAATTTTACCAGTTATAATGGTGTGCAGAACAGCAACTTTTTTCATGGATCGGGTATCCGCTTGTCAGGTGGAGAGATCATGTTCGGGGGCCTGGAGGGCATCAACTATTTCAACCCGGCGCAACTGACCATCAACCGCAATGTGCCGGAGGTATTGCTAACGGACCTGCGTATCTCCAACAAATCAGTGACGGCCGGTGAGGATGCGCCGATCCAGGCCCATGTGTCGATTGCGGAAAGCATTCACCTCGCTTACAAGCAAAACTTTGCCCTCAGCTTTGTGGCGCTCAACTATACCATCCCCAAACAGAATAGTTACGCCTACAAGCTGGAAGGCTTTGATAAGGACTGGAACTATACGGGCGCGGGCAATACCGCTTCTTATACCAACCTCGACCCCGGTGAATACCGGTTCCGGGTGAAGGCCAGCAACAATGATGGGGTGTGGAGTGCGAAGGATACCACCATCAGGATCTATGTGCAGCCACCCTGGTGGCGCACCACCTGGGCTTACCTGTTGTATGTGGTGCTGATCTGTAGCCTGGTAGTGTATAGCCGCTACCGGGTATTGGCCGGGCTTCGAAAAAAACTGGCCGGGGAACAGGAACAACAACAAGCTAAACGTATGCAGGAACTGGATCGCCTGAAGCTGAAGTTCCTTACCAACCTGAGCCATGATTTCAGAACTCCGATCTCGCTGATCTCGGGCCCGGTTGACCAATTAATTGATGCAGAAAAGACCCCTGCGAAACTCGACAAGCTGCATGTTATCAGGCGAAATTCCAAAAGGTTACTCAACCTGGTGAACCAGTTGCTTGATTTCAGGAAGCTGGAAGAGCAGGAACTGACCTTGCAGTTGTCAAAGGGAGAGTTCGTTTCTTTTGTTAAAGAGGTATCGGAATCATTCAGGGACCTCTCCGAAAGAAAACGGATTAATTTTTCTTTCAGCAGCACTATTCAGCACCTCGTGGTTCTTTTTGATGCTGACAAAATAGAGCGGATACTATTCAATTTATTGTCCAATGCTTTTAAGTTTACGCTGGAAGGCGGCCATATCAGTGTAGTGTTGGAAAATGCGCCTGAGCGGGGTAATGATCAGCAGGAATGGGTAACGCTGAAAGTAACGGATTCGGGCATAGGCATCCCGAAAGAAACATTGGACAGGATCTATGACCGCTTTTTTCAAAATGATGCATCGGCGGCTATCCTTAATTATGGCACCGGTATTGGCCTGTCCATCACCAAAGAATTTGTGAAAATGCACGGCGGGATCATTCAGGTGGAAAGTGAGCCGGATAATGGGACCACTTTTACCATTCATATGCCACTTGCTATTGCCACAGAAACCGCTGTTGCTATATCACCATCGGCTCCGGCAGTGGAGAAGGCGGCATCCCCAAAAAGAGTGGGGGAGAAGGAACATAAGAAAGTATTGCCCATCATCCTGCTGGTAGAAGACAATGAAGATTTCAGGTTTTATTTGAAAGACAACCTCAGGGATCATTATATGGTGGTGGAAGCAGTAAATGGAAAGGAAGGGTGGCAGAAAGCGCTGGCGCATCATCCGCAACTGATCATCAGCGATATCAGCATGCCTGAAGTGAATGGGATTGACATGGTCAATAAATTGAAGTCCGATAAAAGGACCAGCCATATCCCCGTCATATTATTGACAGCGCTGAACGATCAGCAGCAACAGATCAAAGGGCTAGCTACGGGCGCCAATGACTATATTACCAAACCCTTTGATTTTGAAGTACTCCATGCCAAAATAAAGAGTCTCCTCGAATTGAACAGTGCGATGAAGAGTACCTATGTGAAACAAATAGCGCTGACGGCGCCGGAGCCCAGGATCCATTCGTCCGACGGCATGCTGCTGCAGGAAATAGTGCTCTTTCTTGAACAGAACATCGAGAACCCCCAGCTTTCAGTAGAAGGATTGAGCAAGCAGTTTGGCATGAGCAGGAGTACTTTGTACACGAAATTGCTGCAGATATCGGGCCAGACGCCCGTAGAATATATTCGTTCTTTCCGGCTGGAAAAGGCAATGGTATTGATGGAGAAAAGCAATATGACCATTGCGGAGATTGCTTACCAGGTAGGTTTTACAACGCCTAATTATTTTGCCCGGTCCTTCAAACAGAAATTCGGTATGCTGCCTTCGGAATACATTGCCAGCCGGAGAAAAGAAGCATAAAGCCCCACCCGGGGGATCGCCTCCACGCATCGAAGGCAATCCCCGGGAGAGGCATTTACTTTATAACGCAGACAGGAGCTCCTCCAACTCAGCTCCGGCCGATCCGGTACCCGATCCGGCACCCGATGACGGGAAAAGATAGTTTTTGATGTCTGTGAGATTGGTCATATTCATAAACACGCCGGATGCAAAACCCGATCCCACACACGAAGCTATACTTAATACAGAAGGGAATTGCTGCGTCAGGATCTCAGTAGAAGCAATATTTCCCACTATGTTGCCGCTTGAGCCAATGGCCCCTCTGATGGCCAGGCGACTCATTAGGCTGTATTCGCTGATATCGCCTACCACTTCCGTCAGCCCGCCTGATGCCAACCCGCCAATAGCGCCATATAAGGCGCCGGCTTCCACTGCCGATAAAAGACCGCCCCAGGAGAAGTCGCCGTTAAATTCGCTCTCCGCTCCATAGAGCCCCGCGTTTATGACGGCGCCGGATATGGCGCCCGTAACAGCATTGGTGCCCACCCTGGTCGCCACCCGCAAAGCAGACATTCCGAAACTGCTGCTCCGTTCTGCAGCTCCACCTTCGGCTTCGGCAGCTCCCATGCCGGCCTCTTCATCGAATTCTCCGGCTGCCTGCCCCATATCTGCAACGGCGTCGGAAGCAGCATCAGTGCCCACATCGGCGCCCAGGTCGGCCACTTCAAGGGCCCCCAAACTGGCATCCAGTTCCCCGGCCACCGCATCAGAAGCACCCGCAGTCGGAAGGGTCAGCACAATCGCAGCAGCCGTTACCGCCACCATGGCTACAGCGCCCACCCCCAGCGCAATATAACTCCATATACTATGGTGCCCGGTGGGATCCAGCTGGTTTACCGGGTTGTTCAATTCAAAGGCAAAACGGTTCCAGGCGCCGGGTACCAACTTGTTGCGGGCGCCCAGCTTGCTATCGGGCGTAAGGAAGGTGCCGGTACCAGGGTCATAGTAACGGGCCCCGAAATAATACAAGTTTGTTTGCGTATCCAGATTCCGTCCTTCATACAAAGGCTCCGGCTTATCCGCTGTTGTAAGCGGTGAGGGAACACCAAAACCATCAAAAGCAAAGGCGCTTTGAAGGGTACCCGTGCTATCGAAAATATGGGTGATGTCTTTCTTCTGGTCACGCCGGTAAAAAAGCACCGTACTACCGGTGCTGGCCGATGAAACAGCAGCCACCAGCCCGGCAACATCCATCAGGTTTTTGACAGTGGTACTATCACCGGCACTATTGGTATATACCCGGAAAGCAGGGTTTACATATACGGCCGAAGAACCATCCCCAAAGGTTTCCATCACCCGGTGGCCCGATTCATCGTACAGCATAGTACGCAGGGTAGCGCCACCCGAAGTAATACTTAACAGGCTGCCGGAGGCGGCATAAACAAATGAATCAGTTGTACCATTCACAGTCCTGGTCAATAACCGGCCGCAGGCATCCTGCTCTACATTGTACTGCACATTGCCTGCAATAGCCAACGGACAGTTGGACCCATCGTACGTATACACATTATTATCCTTACTGGTCAGCCTGCCGGCACTGTCATAGGTGTATTGCGCAGCAGGCATCTTGTCCGATCCGCTTAGCGTAGCTATCCGCTTACTGGCATAAGTATACGACTGGTTATTGTTATAGACAGCTTCCTCACTACTGGTGAGCTCCGTCAACTGGTCATAGTCGAAGCTGAAATTGAGTAGCTGCACATTAGCACTGTTCTCAAACGACTCGGTGTACACCGTGCCCGCACTATTGGTCGTATAGTTGGCTGTCAGGATGGTAGCATTGGCATTGTTGTATTGTACGACACCAAAACGGCCATTGGCAAAATAATTGTCCACCGGATAGTCAATCGTCACAGTGCCCAGTTGCTGGGAGGCCAGCAATCCAAACTGATAGTCACGCGTAAGGGTGCTACCGTCGTTGTACACCTGTTCCACCATCCGCTTCAACGGATCGAATACAGAACTGGTTGTATAGGTTTGCCCATTCACAGTCATAGTTTGATCGGCCATATTGCCGTAGGCATCATACCCCATCGTTTTCTGTAGTTCTGTATTGCCCGATGAGGTAATGGTAACAGTTGCCAGATGCCCTATTCCATTGGTGCCGCTGTCGTAGGTAAAGGCAATTTCCCTGCCATCGGAATAAGTTTGCTGAATGATCCTGCCAAGGCCATCGTAGCTATAGGTAACCGTGGCCGAAGAAGCATCGGTAATGGTTTGCACACTACCCGTAATGGCATCATACTGGTAAACCAGGGCCCCCGATGTATTGTTCTGCGGGTTTTGATCAGGATTGTCATAATTGAGCTTGCGGCCCAGCGAATCATAGCTCAGTGTGTTTTGAATACCCTGCGGATCAGTCACCGTTTGCAGCCGGCCCAAAGGATCATAGGTAAAACTCGTGGTGGCGTTGTTGTCATTACTGACTACCGATTGTACCTGTTGGGGTTTACCATTGTACAAGTGACGGGTCAATACCGATACGTATGCCTCCGTTGCGCCAGCTGCCTCCGTGAGTGTAGTTTGTTGCCAGGTATCGTAACTCCAGGTAGTGGTCACCATTACCTGGTCGTTGGCGCCGGCGGGCGTTTGCCGGGTTAAGGTACGTTCCAATGCATCGTATTGATAGGTGGTAAACGCTGTGCCAACAGGCTGCATAAGAGAAGAGCTGTAAAAAGGCAGGCTTTTGGTAAGCGGCTTATTATAGGCCCCATAGGTCGTTAGTAAAATGGAATAACCATTACTGGCGGCAGCTTGTACCGCCACCTGCGCCGTTCTTCCCTTACCGTCAATGTATTTCCAGTGATCGGCCCATTCCCTGCTCGCATCTGCCGGAAACTGCTGCAGCGTACTGCCCTGCATATAGATGCCGCCCGCACCATCACTGAGGTAGGCGATAGTTTTAAGCGTGAGTACCTGTGCCGATAAAAAGGAGGCACTGCCGGTCACGTAAGTTGTGCACACATTGGGATCGCTTTGGGTACAGCCGGCAGGTACCGGTCCCTGCTCAGTCACTTTACGGCCAAACCCATCAAGCGCAAGAATGCTGATAAAACCATTGGCATCCTGTTTGGCCACCAGCTTGCCAAACCTTGGATCATAACCTGCCTGGGTAGTTAATATCACCCCTTGTTCATTGGCCGGAGAGGTCATCGTTTCCGGATAGGTATTATAGGTCGTTTCAAAGGTATAAAGCGTAGTCCGGTTACCAGGTTTTGTAACAGATGTTCTATTGCCAAAACCATCGTAAAAAAAGGAAGTGGTCAGCATCACATTGTTCTGGTTGTCCCAGCTCCCCTGTGTGGCCAGGTTGTAGCTGTTGGGCGTATAAGTGCGTGCCGATAAATTATAATCACCCGGCTGAAAGCTGCTGATGTCCGTATCGGTACTATTGGCCGATTGTTTTTCATACAGCAGGTAGCCCAGCGCCCAGCCGTTTGCCAGTATATCGTTTTGGTATTGCCGGTACCGGTATACTATTTCATCCGGCGCCAGGGGCGTTACGGCCGGGAAGCTGGCAGTAGGATTGATACCCGAAGGATCAATATAATCAACATATCCCCACCAGGTCCTTTCACTTTGATTACCGTAATCGTCGTAGGCAAAACTTTTCGCTGTCAGCGAATCAAAATTGGCAACACCAGCATTATAGTAGTAATCGAGTATACCTGTTTTCAACACCTCATAAGCTGCATTGCCAGCCTGGCCACCCGGGCTTTGAAAGGCGATGGACTGATAAGTGTTCACCGTTAGTTTCAGAAGCTCTTTGCCGTTTTGCGATTTGGACTGCGATGCCAGGCCGCCGGTATAAGGAAAGGTCTGGAGATAGTTCTTAACAACCGTAAGCCCCGTACCCGTATTGGTTTGCTCCACGAGCTGAAATCCTTGCCAGCCCCTGCCATTAAGGTCTACGCTGGCATTTTCGTAATACAGGGTATAGGCCTGGTTGTAGGTAAACCGGTTGATCGCAGCATTATTGGTATACGAATAGGCCGCTACTACATATTTGGCCATGCCCATCACGCCTTGTACTGGAAACTGTACCGGCGATAAAATGCAGGGATACTGCCGGGCCGTGGTAGCCGGATAGACGGGGACTGTCTCCGTATACACACTGGCATCGGTAAGGGGAGCATAGGTGATGGTGGTCGTATTGCCCAACTGATCGCAGATGCTATTGGCCAGATCCGGATAAGGCCCTGCTGAAGGGAATGGTACTACATTGATAGTATTGTCAGCATCCGTATAGGTATAAAACAGGTCTGCCTTCCCATCGCCATTGGCATCGCCGGCAAAGAAGTTAAGCTGGGGCATATTTTGATTCGTCAGGATCGAAGCGCCTTGTGTAAATACGCCGGATGGGTTGGCGGAGTAGACCGTGAAGTTCCAGAAATTATTATTATCGATCCAGGAGGCCACAATATTGGTTTGTCCGCTGCCATTGAGGCCCATGGGGTAGAGATCCGAAGCGGTGAAAAATTCTGAATTGAAGGTACTTGATGCACCAGCCACAAATTGGCCCGTGCAGGTGGACAAATAGGGCTGCAGGATGAAAGAATCGCCAGTCTCGCTTTCGATTAGCTGCAGGATGTCCAGAATACCATCACCGTTTACATCTACCGGCAAAATATTTAAAGTGCCGTTGCCCGGGCTGTTAAGATTGGTAGTGACCGGCGACTGCCCATTTAAAAAATTGAATGCACCGGGCGTACCGGTGCTGATGTAAGCAGTGACCTGGTAAAAGTTGTTGTTATTTTGCCATAATACCACCATGTCCGTAATGCCATCATTGTTTACGTCCATCGGCCAGAAGATCGGATTGGTATATGCCTCCTGCGTGCCATAATTGAGCGCTGTACCGGAAAAGCTGCCCGTGCTGCCCACAAAATCCGAGAGCCAGGCATTAAAGTTCAATGTGCCGTCATAATTATAAGCCTGTACCAGGTCTACCCGGCCATCGCCATTGGCATCGATCGCAAAGAATCCCAATGAATCACTGCCCAGCCAGAAGTTAGTAGTAATGGTGGTATAGGGGTTGCTGCTAAAAGAAGTACCGTTATTGATAAAAACGTCCATGCAAAGGTATTGATTATCGTTCCCGCCGGGATACACCACCACGATATCAGTCAGCCCGTCCCCATTCACATCTGCCGTGAACAGATTATAATTAGTGCCGAAAACACCCGAATAATATCCTAATTCCTGACCATTGGGATTTTGTGTACTGTAAGTAATTTGCCCGTTTGCATTTGTTGCCAGAAAACTCACTACATTCAGATTTCCTTCATTCAGGTAAAACTGCAGGATATCCGTAATACCGTCTCCATTGACATCTACCGGCGATGTTTGCACCACGCCATATTGGTTGAGCAGCAGGGAATTTGGCTGACTGGTATCGAATCCGGGCTGGGCCACATCCTGCCAGCTTATTTGGATGGGTGGCAATACATTGCCATCTGCATCGGTGATGGTAATAGCATCTACCCGGCTGAAGCCTGTGGCCGCACCTTGTCCATAACTAAGGGTATACGTGTTCACGATAGCGTTGCCGATCATGGTTTGGATCGTTGTCAGTATACAACTGGTTTCTACCAGGTAACCACCTACGTAAGTGGTGATGACATCGGGCCTGCTGGCATAGCCAAAGTTGATGGAGAAATTGGCGGCAGTACCTTCCGTTACGGTATAAATGATCTTGCTGAGGTAATAAGCGCCCGTATCGCTTCCACCTGTCAGGGGCACATTGGTATATTGGAATTCTACACGGTTGCCATTCAGGTCCTGCATGGATGAAAGGGCCCATTCCCGCACATTGGTGGTGCCCAATGCCAGGATACAGCTATCTGTGGTCGTGCCATAACTACAGATCGACCCATTTTTCTGGTATACTGTAAATCCATCCTGGGAAGTAGCGCCGGCAATAACCTGTTTCCATTGATGGTTTTCCGTGTAGTAGATCGTACCTGGCTGTCCATAATCGCCGGTGATATTGATAAGCCTTTGGCCGTCGAGGGCAAAGCGGTCGTTTTCATTGTAGTTGATGCTTCCCCAAAATCCATCGATGGCGGGTACCGCATTGATACGCGTAATAGAAGAGAGTCCCCCCAGTGTCCAGCCTACACCACACACACCGTTTCCGGCGCCATGGTTATAGGTCAAAACAAGATTGGGTTGCGCATTGGCTATTCCGGGGGGTATATCTATAGGCAGTTGATAGTTGGCAGCTCCATTGGCATCAACGCTAAATGAGCCTTGTTTTATTCCAAAAGCAGCGACAGTGCTTACTGTATCCATGGCATACTATTTTAAAATGCCCCATACCGGCGGTATGGGGCAGTGATGATGAATGTAAAATGTAATGGCAGATCCTGATGGTACGCTTGCAGAAAGCGTATTAAGTGTTTTGCGACGTTACAATGTCATAAGCATTAATAGAGGTGGGATAGCCTGAAACGGCATAACAGAGCCCTGAATTGGGCAATTGGAACACGGAAACATCTCCTGTCGCCTTACTGTTATGGTCGGCCCAGATAAAATTGCTGGTGGTATTTAAGGTTACCGGTGTTACCAGGTCCTGCCTTACACACATGAGACCAGGATATTGGGCCACCTGGGGCGGGCTGTTAAAATCCATCACCGCTACAGTGCCGATCGCTATATAACCATCAGGCGCGAGGGGATTATAGATGCCCAGGTAACTGGGTGCGCTGTTACCCGTGCATTTCCATATCTCTGCGAAACCGGTAGGGGGCGCAAAGCAGGGATTACTGGGATCATCATTATTGGCCAGGTAAATATTGCAGGACCCTGCCGGCGGATTCGTAAAGTTGTTGGTAGCATAATACCCCAGGTAGCAATAAGGGGTGGTTGTAGCAGTAGGAAGGACCTGGTGGATGGCAGGTATCCACCAGCTGGCTTTCTCCGTCGCATAAGACTCCATAGAATTGATGGACACATTCAGAAACGTACTGACACTTCGGGCACTTAAGCTGGTTTGCGCTGATGGCGTTGCGCGATTGGCGCGTGTTGCCTGAGTTGTTTGCATAGTATATGTTTGAATTTAAAAAAGCATCATCACAGAAGGATCATGGATCCCGCCGGGTATGCTAACTTTCAAAGCCTTAACAGATACTATAACAGGAACTTCAAGAAGGTATCCATGCTATTAACTATAGCATGCAGGAGAATAGAATATTAACGCAGGCGACGTAAATGTAGTGTAAAAAAAACTATATACAAATAAATATTAATCTATTTTAAGCCCCTTTCTTTTAACTGTTCATTCAACAATTTATTTTTAGCCTTATTCTTAGCGGCTATGGGCAGATAAACCAGCGGAAGAAAAGTGAGTAAGCCAAAACCATTTTTAACGACACTGTAAATGGCAATGCCAATCAAAAGACCTATGATCGCCGCATCAAAGATGGTCGTAGACCTGACCTTTTTTGCTACCTGTAATAATTCTTCGTTTGTTAATGTTGCCAATACTTTTGCGTCCATTAGGTAATACCCTTTTATTTTGATTGGCAATATTATAACTTTCTTTCAAAAAATTAGCTGAATAACTGCCACCAATCAGTCATTTTGCATCCTATAAAGTGCTTAAACTACCTATACATTGACAGGATCAACTAAAGAATTTTGGGAAAAAGCCTATCAAAACAATATTGCCCAATTGATTGGCGCCTGCTACCGCTATACCAGGGATTACCCCTTATCAGAAGACCTGGCGCATGATGCATTTCTAAAAGCTATTGATAAGTACGGGACATTCGAAGGCAAAGGAAAATTTGAGGCCTGGTTAAGGCGCATCGTCGTAAATCATACCCTGCAATATTTAAGGGATCGAAAAAAAGAGCTGTACTTCGATGACCTGACGGGGCATGAACCTCCCGATCCGATAGAAGAAAATATCGATCCCATTGCATCCATGGCATTTACAACTACCGAATTGATCAATATTATCGACCAGTTGCCCGGTCACCACCGATTGGTATTCAATCTGTATGTATTGGAGCAATTTACCCATGCACAAATAGGAGCAGAACTTGGCATAAGCGAGGGTACATCAAAATCACACCTGGCACGGGCCCGCAGAAAGCTAAAACAGCTGCTGACCCAAAAGGCGGAAGTGGGCCAACAGGAAAAAGAACATAAAAAAGCCTTTGTTCTGCTCCTGGCAGGTAATGCAGATGAGAACATCGATGAAATGTTCCGGAATTTTGCCGACGGGCTTTCAATACCTCCTCAACAACCCTTATCACTGCAATCGATTGGATCCAGGGATCAGCACCAATTGGGTCACAGCGCTGTTTTAAAGCCTGCTACTATTATCCTAACCATATCGGCCATGATGTTGATCATTGTAACCATTATATTGGTTGAAGGCAAAAAGAACAAGCCTGAGCCCGGTGCGCCAGTAATAGTAAAAACAGGCACACCCCCGGCTGAGAAAATTCCTGCCGCTACTCCTGCTGCGGCTGCCACCATTTCGTCAAACAGCGTCATACCTGAAAGAAACTTAAAACAAAAACAAATGAGACCATTAGATTCCCTGGCCCTCATGCTGGCCTTGTCCTCAGGTGCATTAAACACAGATATTGCCAAAGACTCCATTAAGCAGCAAATTGAAAAGTACAGTGAGGTGGATGCCGTGCCTGTGAATGATACTTCGAAAGAGAAAGCCCCTGACAATGATGTAAGTACCCTTCCTGAAGTGAAAAAGACAGGGGGCGTTTTCAGGGCCTCCCAATTGTATTGGTCCGAAAAAAACAACGAGGTATATTTTAAAGGAAAGGTCCAGGTTAATTTCAAGGACCAGCGTTTTCATGGGAATGGCTCATTCACATTCCTGGGTAAGGTAGCTTTGCTCCTGGTGGATGGACAGCAGGCCACCTTGGGAAAAGTGGTAAAACTCGCTGATGAGGATTATGAACTGATCACTTTAAACAGTAAAGACGCTACTGAAAAGTATGGTGACAAAGGGATAGCTGGTGCTGTAGAAATAGCCCGTAAGCGGTAAAGATACCTTCCTCCCACTATTACTTTATTGTTAACCGGGATAAATGACTCCAATTTCATGATACTTTTGGGTGGCCGTTGAAAACTACTACGACCACCCAATGCCCAAGCTTAGTTACGACGATATTTCCCTCTGGCAGTCTTTTCTGCAAAAAGACCCTGGTGCTGAACAGGCGGTGTTTCACGGCTTATACAGGTCCCTGTGCCTGTATGCAGAAAAGATCACCCATCACCAGGCCCAGGCAGAAGATATCGTAAGTGAATCTATCATAGCTGCTTTCACGGTAAGAGAGCAGTTTGCTCAAAAAGAAAATCTTCAGCGTTACCTGTTCCGCATTGTACACAATGCCGCTATTAATTACACCACCCAATTAAAGACAAGGACAACGATCCATGAAAGGATAAAATACCTGCAACAGCAGGACACACCGGATAACGATCCCATCGAAACAGAAGCACTGCGTGCAAAGGTCCTGCAGGAAATTTACCAGGAAATAGAAGCACTGCCCGATCAATGCCGGAGAATATTTAAAATGGTCTTTATAGAAGACCGTAGCCATGAAGAAGTAGCAGCCGCCCTGAACATCCACGTACAAACAGTAAGAAGCCAGAAGTTCAGGGCCCTGAAACTGCTGCGCACCCGCCTGCTGAAAGAAGGAAAGGCCGAAGCCCTCATAGCTTTGCTAAGCTGGTTGTCCATCCACCAATAACTCACCAGATGTCACCCTGAGTCCCGCGGAGCGGGATAAACTCTGTCGAAGGGTCCCTCTCCAGTATTACCAAATTGTAAACTCCCTCCTGGCCTTTGGATGAAACTACATGCCGCCTGTCTTTCGGTTGACAAACCAATCCATGGACCAACAACACATACAACTTATCCTCTTGCGCTCCCTTCGCGGGGAACTTTCTGCAGAAGAACAGATCCTTTTGCAGGAATGGGCAGCTGCTGATCCGGAGCACCAGGCATTATTGGATGACCTGCAGGACCCCGAAACAGTATCTGCCTACCTCGCACACATGAATAAATACGATGCCGCAAAGGCATACAGCAAACTGCGGGATCATTTCGACCAGGAAGCGGCGAAAAGCACAACCATTGAGATCATTCCTAAACGGGAGTCATGGTTGTACCGTTTCCGCTGGGCGGCCGCCGCTATATTCTTGCTCGCTGTGGCAACCACCTGGTATACGCTTATGCAAACACGGGCAAAGGCCCCGCCTGTTTACACAGGCAATGTACTGCCCGGTCATGATGGCGCCAGGCTGCGGCTGAGCAATGGCAGCATCGTAACGCTCGATTCCATGAAGAATGGCGTCATTGCCACGCAGGGAGGTCTGCGCATTATTAAAGAAGACAACAAGATCATCTACAAAGCTGATAGCAGCCATACGGCCGCTGCCACACTGGCCTACAACGAGATCATTGCAGACAATGGACGCAAGATCACCGCACAATTACCAGACGGCTCTACGGTTTGGCTCAATGCAGGCTCGGCCGTGCGATACCCTTTGCAGTTTCCGGCCCATGAACGCCTCGTATCCATGACCGGCGAAGCCATCTTCCGGGTAGTGCACAAAGACAAGCAACCTTTCAGGGTAAAAGTGAACAACCAATTGGTGGAAGACATCGGAACGGAGTTCAACATCAACGCTTATGATGATGAACCGGTCATCAGGACCACCATGGTAGAAGGCATGGCCAGTGTGATGGCAGGACAGCAAAAGATAATATTAAAGCAAGGTCAGGAAGCACAGAACCAGGATGGACGATTGCGGTCTGCAAAGGGAGATATAGAAAAGGCCATAGCCTGGCGCAATGGTCTGTTCAGTTTCGATCATGCCGATCTGAAAACCGTGCTCCGGCAGTTCACCAGGTGGTACGATGTGGAAGTGCGCTATGAAGCGAAGATACCGGAGGAGACATTTACAGGTGAGATGGAAAGAAGGCTCACACTCAGCGAGGCGCTGGACAACCTTCAGCGGATGGGCGTTCGCTTCCGTATCGAAGCCGATAAACGGATCATCGTGCTGCCATAGCAATCAATAGAGCAACTCTCTGAAATAAAAAAACCGGCATCCTGCGCTAACAGGTTACCGGTAAAAAATTTCGGAGTGCATTACGATAAAGTCCGGCGAGGACATTTCCTTAAACTCCAAAAACGGGTGAAATTATGAAATTTCGAACCAAAAAATGGCAGGTTGTTATGAAACTTACTGCGTTTTTTCTCTTATGCTTTTGTTTACAGCTGAGTGCCAGCGTCAAATCCCAGCCCATCTACTACAAAGTGACGAAAGGGAACCTGGAAGATGTATTGAAGGAATTTAAAAGACAATCCGGCTACCTCTTTATCTACAACGATAAGGACATGGAGAAAGCCCTGCCTGTTACCATCGATGTAAAAGGCAAAGAGATCGGTGAAGCCCTTCAGCTGTTATTCAACAACCAGCCACTCTCTTTCGTGATCAAAGGGAAATCTGTGGTCATAGAAGCCAGGCGGGTAAGTTCCACCATCCCTCCGGCCGCTGTTCAGTCAGCAGCCAGGACCATGTTGCCCGATCCGGTAAAAGGTAAAGTGACAGACTCTGCCGGCGCCCCGCTGGCGGGTGCTACCGTATTGGTGGCCGGTACCAAACGCGTAGTGCAAACCAATGCCAGGGGTGAGTTCACCATTGAGGCCGGTCAGGCTGATCTGCTTGTCATCAGTTTTGTAGGATACGAGGACCAAAAGATAAAAGCAGGAACCGATCCCCTGGTCATCAAGCTGGCTTCCGCAGCCAGCAGCCTCGATGCCGTGCAGGTAGAAGTGGGCTATGGGCGTGTAAGAAAACAAGACCTCACCGGGGCTGTGTCCAGCGTAAAGATGCAGGACCTGCAAAACATTCCCGTTTCACGCGTAGACCAGATGCTGGCAGGAAGGATTGCCGGCGCTGAATTCATTTCCACCGATGGGGCGCCCGGCTCGGGAACAACAGTACGTATCCGTGGCACACGCTCTATTTCAGCGAGCAATGAGCCCTTATACATTGTAGACGGTGTGATGGATGGCATCAACAACCTCAACGACCTCAATCCATCCGACATTGCCAGCATCAGCGTTCTGAAAGATGCTTCTTCCACCGCTATCTATGGTTCCCGTGGCGCCAATGGCGTCATCATCATTACCACCAAAAGCGGTGTGGACAGGAATGGCAAAACTGATATCACCGCCCGGGCCTCCAAAGGTTTTGCAGAGCTGCCCAGCACACTGCCCCTGATGAACGCTACACAGTATGCGCAATTACTGAACGATAATTTTTATTACGCCAGTGCCGCCAACAGCACGGCGCCACTCGAAGACTATCCTTTCCCCGATCCCCTTTCCCTGGGTAAAGGTTCCGATTGGCAGGATGCCGCTACCCGTAGAGCACCTTTTTCCAACTATTCCCTCACAGCCTCCGGTGGCACCAAGGCTACGAAGTATTTCTTCTCCGGTGGCTACGATGATGTACAGGGCGTATTGCTGAACAGCAGCATGAAGCGCTACCAGTTTCGCCTCAACCTCGATCAGACCTTGAGCAAATATGCCAAAGCAGGTATTCGCCTGGCTTATTCCAATACACAGCAGGAACAGCCACAGCGTTACCTCGGGGCTTATGCCAACTGGAGCGTATCCTGGACAATGGTGGCGCCCATCGTTCCCATCTACAATGCCGATGGCACCCTCAATAACTGGAACTCGCAAAACTATTCCGGTGGTGTATCTGATCTGCCCCTGTTCGATCTCACCCTCAGGAAGAACAGTACCAATACCGGCACGCTGATCTCCCAGATGTACCTGGAACTGATGCCCATCAAGGATGTATTGATGCGCTCTTCTGTTTCTTATTCCAATTCGAATATTGTAAATGATGCACTCGTTCCTTCTACCATGCCCAGCCGCGCAACCGCCGGCAATGCCACTTCCAAGGCTGTCAACAGGAACGACAACATCCTCAATGAAAATACGATTACCTATAAACATGTTTTTGGCGGCGACCACCATTTGGATGCCATCTATGGTTTCACCGTACAGCAGCAAACTTTCAACAGGATCTCTGTAAGCGGCAGTGGGTACTACAGCGATGAGACCGCACTCTGGGATATCGGTGCTATTCCCAACAAACAGAATATTGGGCTCAGCGGCGCAAAAGAAATGCAAACCCGCATGTCCCATTTTACCCGTGTCAATTACAACTATGCCAATAAATATTACCTGACCGCCACCCTGCGCAGGGACGGCGCTTCCAATTTTGCCGCCAACAACAAATGGGCCTATTTCCCCTCTGCAGGCCTGCGTTGGAATGTACTGAACGAAAACTTTATGAAGAATGCTCCGATGGATGAATTTGCCATCCGCCTCAGTGCCGGTACCTCAGGTAATGATGCGATTGCCCGTTATCAATCCCTCGACCGGTTGAGTTCCTCCACCACCGGCTACCTCTTCGGCGGTGCACAGCCCGTAGCTTTTTCCCCATCGGGATTGGCCAATGCGGGACTGAAATGGGAGAAGACCGCTACCTACAACCTGGGTGTTGATATGGCTTTCTTCAATAACCGGTTGGGCATTACATTGGAAGCGTACCAAAGCAATACCTCCGATCTGTTGCTCACCGTTCAGTTACCTACCCAAACCGGTTTCTCTTCCAGGTTGATGAATTTTGGTAAAACATCCAACAAAGGAGTTGAACTGACCCTCAACTACGAAGTGATCCGCAAACGCAATTTCAGTTGGCAGACGAGTTTTACCGCTGCACACGACAAACAGATGGTGGACGAGATCGGCCTGTTGGGTAGGGTAGTGACCAATACCCTCACTTATGGTCCTGCGTATTTCATCAATGGTTACGAGAAAGGATACCCCGTCAATGCTTCTTTTGGTTTCCAGTATGCGGGCGTGTGGCACAGCCAGGAAGAAATTAACCAGGATAAAATAGACAAAAAATACGTGTCTGCCACCTACGCGCCCGGACGTCAGCGCTACATCGATCAAAACCACGATGGCGTACTCAATGGCGACGACGATATCTATTTAGGTACCGGTGACCCTGATGTATATGGCGGCTGGCAAAATACCTTCCGGTATAAGAAAGCTTTCCTGTCCATCTTTTTCAACTATTCCTATGGCGGCGTGATCTATTATCCGGCCGGTAATTTCCTGGGCAATGCTTCCAACCTTACCACCGGACTGGAGTATATGGTCAACAGGTGGCACCCTGTACGCAACCCGGATGGCAACCTGCCCCGCCCCACTTCCCAGGATAATATTCCCAACGACCGGTTTCTCTATGATGCCAGCTTCCTGAGGCTCAAAGCAGCTTCCATCGGTTATATGTTCGACCTCACAAAACTGACAGCTTCGAAACTCAAAACCTTGTCACTGTCCCTGAATGGCGCCAACCTGTTCCTGCTCAAACATTATATCGGGTGGGACCCTGAAGTAAGCACCAGTGGTACTTCTTCCACTTTGCGCCGCCTGGACAATGGTTCTTATCCGGCCAACAGAACAATCTCTTTTACTGCTGAACTCAAATTCTAAAAGATCATGAAACAAATAGCGAAACTCTCCTTTGCTGCACTCTTCTTTATTTCCCTGTGCATGAGCGGTTGCAGCAAATTCCTCGAAGAAAAGCCCTTGAGCTTTACCGCTGCTGCTTCCTTTTATAAAACAGAAGCAGAGGCCCAGGCTGCCGTCAACGCCTGCTACATCAAGCTATACGATCTCTACGATGGCGTAGCAGGTGGTTTGATATGCATCACCGAATACACCAGCGACCTGGCCTACCTCAACGCCGGTAGTGTTGACCAAACCTTTGGTATGTCTCCTGCCAATCCAGGCTTTGGCGATAATATCTGGACCGCTGCCTACAATGGCATCATGACCTGTAATGCAACCATTGCAGGCATTGAAAAATCAACGTCTATCGCAGATGCCAAAAAGCCTGCTTTGATAGGCGAGGCAGCTACCCTGCGTGCCCTGTACTATTACGACCTCACCTGCATATTTGGCGATGTGCCCTTTTACACCAGCGATGCCAGCGCCAGTTTTGATGCTTTGATGAAAGTGGCACAATTGGGCCGGATGCCGGCTACCGAAACCCGGGATGCCCTAATTGCCGACTTGCAGAAATGGGCGCCTGATATGCCGCAGTCAAAAAGTTCCTCCATTGCCAATAACCGCATAGGCGCCGCAATGGCGTATATGCTCATCGGTAAGATGGCCCTCTGGAACAAAAAATGGGATGTATGCATCGAGGCCATGAACAAGCTCAAGACGATCTACGGAGCGCTTTCACAATACACCCTCACCGACACCTGGTTCCGCAACAAGAACCGTCCTGAGTCTATTTTTGAGATACAATATTCAGGTACCCTCAAAACCAACAATACCGCCACCCAGTTAACCCCTGCCAGGGGCACCGGTGCGGTGTACGATGGCGTTAGTATTCCCGAACTGGGCGCTACCGCTACCACCTTTACGGCGGCAACCCCTACTGCTTATTTCATGTCCCTCTACGATGTCACCGATCCAAGAAGGAACACCACCCTGGCCTATAGCTACAACGGAACCCCCTTTACCAGGCCGGCATCCAATAACAATACCGGGAAACCCTGGCCCGGACCCAAATTCTGGTGCCCGAATATGAGCCTGCAGGTAGACAACAACAACATGAAAATATTCCGCTATGCCGATGCATTGCTGATGCTGGCCGAAGCAGCCAACGAAAAAGGAGACGATGCCACCGCTATGTCGGCCATCAACGAAGTGAAGTCAAGGGCCAAAGCAGATTTTGCATTGATATCCTATCCCGGCAAAGAGGCATTCCTGGAAGAACTGAAGAAAGAACGTGCACGCGAATTATTTGGCGAATACGGCCGCAAATGGGACCTCGTGCGCTGGGGAGATTTCTATGAGCGTGTGAGCGCCACCACTGCTACCGAGGTAAACCTGATCAAAACCAACCTCCAGCCTTTCCACGAATACTACCCCATACCACAGGCCGAAGTAGACCGCGCAGGCGGGGTATTAACCAATGCTGCTTACAAATAAAAAACAACCCTATGTACCGCACAATAATATGTTTCGCTTTTGCTGCCCTGCTCATCGCAGGTTGCTCCAAACAAGACGATTTCACCTTCAATACCGACCTGGCGCTTGATTCCCGGTTTATTATCCTCAAGGCCCCGGCCGATACCACCAAAATCGTGGTATACTCCGACCATGACTGGACAATGGAGAACCGCGACAACGCGGCCTGGGTCACCATTCAGCAAGGCGCTGGTTCAGGAACCGCCTATGGTGTAGTGGCCGTAACCGCCAACACCTCCGATTATCCCAGGGCGGCCACTTTGTTATTCAAATCAGGCAGCAAAACAGATACCCTGAAGCTGGGTCAACGAGGGCTGATCACGCCCGTCATCACCATCACCGCCACCACCGTATCCCCTGTTGCAGCAGCTGGTTCCGTATCTACGGCTATCACTACTAGTTTGCCATTAGATCTGATGACCCTTAGTTACAGCGGCGATGGAAGCACCTGGATATCCGGTCTCGCGATAGCGGGTACGAGCCTCACGTTTAATGTAGCCGCCAACACCGGCACCGCTGCCCGCAGCAGTAAAATTTATTTAAGTTACCTGGATATCCTGGGCACATCCGTGAAAGATTCCCTCGCTGTGAACCAGGCTAAACCATAGATGAATATTCCCATGAAAAAAATAGGCGTCATGGCCTTGTTGTGCTGCGTAGCCATAGCGCTACGCGCACAGCAACCGGCCCTCAAAACCCTTGTCTATACAGACGGTTTTGCATTGAAACTGATCGGGCAGGCTTTCCCCATATCCAATAGTTATCACCGCATCGATACCACCCTGCACAGGGATTTTCCTGCCGGTATCAAAAGGTTACTGACCCATTCCACCGGTCTGGTGCTTAGTTTCAGGACCAATAGCCCGCGTATTGCGGCCAAATGGTGCGTGCCCGATACGAAGCCATACGCCGCTAATATGAACGCCATCGTCAACAAAGGACTGGACCTCTACATCCGGCGCAATGGTGTTTGGGAATTTGCAGGCGTGGGAAGACCCACCGCCGGCTGCAACGAAGCAGTGCTGGTAAAAGACATGGAAGCAGGGGAGAAGGAATGCCTGCTCTACCTGCCTGCATATGACGAAGTAAAAAGTCTTTCCCTGGGTATTGACAGCGGTTACCAGGTCGCTGCCGGTAACGATCCCTTCGCTGCCAAGCGCGTAGTGGTGTACGGTTCCAGTATTACCCAGGGCGCTGCAGCCAGCAGGCCGGGCATGGTATATCCCGCCAGGCTTTCCCGGGATTTGGGTGTCAACTTCATCAACCTGGGGTTGAGCGGCAGCGGCAAAATGGAAAAGGCAGTAGCCGATATGGTCGCGTCCATACAGGCCGATGCCTTTGTGCTCGATTGCTTTGCCAATCCCAGTCCGGAACAGATCACCGAACGCACCAATTACATCGTCAAGGCTATCAGGGCCGAACACCCGCAGGCGCCCATCATCCTCATACAAAGTGTGGTGCGGGAAAACGGCAACTTCGACCAGGGCGTGAAAAGATACGTGCAGCGCCAAAACGACAATGCGATGACCGAATACCAAAAGTTAGTAAACGAAGGAGTAAAAAACCTGTACCTGATCCCAGCGGTGGATCTGTTGGGCAAAGACCATGAAGGCACTACCGACGGCACCCATCCCAACGATATCGGCTTCGACAGAATGCTGCAGGTGATCCGCCCCGAGATGATCCGGATTCTTTCTCTAAAACACATCAAATAATCTGACATGCTAAAAAAATATCTAATGGCCGTCATGGCTTGCTGTTCCTTGTTTGCTGCTAACGCAAAAGGGCAACAGGCGCCGCAACGTTTGAAATTAGGCTTCTCTATTGCCATCGATAAAATAACGCCCGAATTATTGCAAATGGCAAACGCAAACGGCATTGAGTATATCGAGACATCCCTGAAACCCTATATGGACAGCATCGGTAACTTTTTGTACCCCGATGAGGAAGTGATCCGTAAAGTAAAAGCTATCCGTAAAATAGCCGACGATGCCCATATACAGGTATGGTCCATCCACATGCCCGCTGGCAAAGAGCTGGATATTTCTTTCCCCGATGAAGCAGCACGGAAAAGGGTAGTGGAGGTGCAAAAGAAAACAGTTTCCTTTTGTGCCCTGCTGTCGCCCCGGATCATTTTGTTTCATCCCAGCTTTTTTCTGGGCTTGAATGAGCGTGAGCTTCGCAAAGAGCAGCTGATCAAATCGGCCATCGAATTGAATAAGGCCGTGAAAAACATACAGGCAACCATGGTGATCGAAAATATGTTTGGCCCCGAACTATTACGCGATGCCAACCGGGAGCGGCCATTGATGCGCACAGTAGAAGAAACGGTAGAAATTATGAACAGGCTGCCCGCTGATATTTTTTCCGCCATCGACCTGAACCACATCAAATACCCGGAGAAGCTGGTCTATGCCATGGGCAAACGGTTAAAGACGATACATGTGGCCGATGGTACCGACAAGGCAGAGAACCATTTCTTTCCCTGCAGCGGAAAAGGTCACAATGATTGGCCTGCCATCATGAAGGCGCTTGATGCAGTGGGATACAACGGCCCCTTTATGTACGAGGCCGCTTACAAGGACGTGACCGAATTCAAGTCCTGTTATGAAACCTTATACCAGTCTTTGTTACCATCAACCGGAAAATAAACAAACATGCAACAAAAGATCATACTGACCATCACCGCCATCATAGCCGTATTCATTGCTACCGCGCAGTCGACTGGTAATGCACCCGTAAAATTGCGGGTGGGCTCCTACAATGTCGGCCACTTCAACCAGGGTATGAAAGGCGGACTGGAAGTGCGGGCGAAGAATTATTATCCCAACGACAAGAACATCACCGGCAAATACATCCAACAGGAAATGTATGCCTGGAGAAAATGGATCAGTGAGCAAAGCCTCGATTTTTTGGGTGTCCAGGAGTGGAACCGGTATTTTGACCAGGACAGTACTTTTATTGCCCAGGATTCCCTGTTGAAACCATTTTACAACAACGTGTATTTTGGTGACGAACACCCCTGGATCTACAATGGTATTGCCACCAATTACACCTTGACCAACCTGCACCAGGTATATTGGTTCCAGGATTATTATGCACTCATTGGCGATCTGAAGATCGGCAACAAAACAGTGAAAGTGATCTCCATGCACATACCCTGGCAGGTGGCGGGTCATAAGGATGCATTGAAGGCATTGATCGCTGAGTTGCAGAAGTATGAATATTTTATCTGCTTTGGGGATACCAATTCCTCCGATGCCGAAATACTGACTATTCGCGACGCAGGCTTCAACATCGCCAATGGTGGTTACCAGGGCTGGTTTGCCACAGCCGGCGCCAATATCAACCTGGCGCGCATGAAAGACGGTCCCGACCGCCACATTGATGAGATCATCACCAGCAGCAACATTAAGATCATGAATGTGACTGCACCCCATACCGGGCTCAATGACCTGGATCACTTGCCCATCATGGCAGATGTGATCATTACCGGTAAATAGGAGCAGCTTACTGTGCGGGGCAGGTCAGTCCTTTTTTAAAGAACTGAACACGAGATGCTGTAAGAACTGGCCAATCCCCGCATCATCCTTTTCATGAGCGAAGTCAGTCAGAGAGGGCAGATTTTTTTTGAAGAAGAACTGATAATGCGCCATTTCAAGCAGCGTGCTCGAAAGCGATCGTGGATATTTATAAGAACCATTATACTCACTGAAGATGTCGGCAATCCTGCCGCACAGATCCTTATAGGGCTTAAAAAAACGGTCCTTGTTATCCTGCGTCACATGTTTCGTAAGGTACGATTTGCTGCCTTCCGTAATAGCGATCTGGTACAGCTGGTTCCTGTCAATATGATTGAAAGTAAACCGGTCAGCCAGTTGGAAGGTCAGCAATCTGATCACCACCATGATCTTTTCGCGGGGTGATCTCACATTATTGGTATGATAGACAAGCTGATACTCCATCCAGGTCCACAACCAGGCGATGATATAGGTCAGCAGTTTGTGCTTGTTCTCGAAATACCGGTAAATACTGGCCTCGGTCGTTCCGACCTCTGCCGCCAGCTTCTTGAATGTAAATTCTTCAAACCCCATTTTATGGATCATCCTGATGCTGTGCTGTACGATATTGCGCCCGAGCGGAGATTGCTCCGGATCGCGCAAATATAGCTTGGGATTCATCTTGATCTGCAACTGAAATTCCATACAACAAAAGTCGGGCTTCTTCCCGAAGTTAATCTTTCGGGTGGATATTTTTACAATCTTTTATGATAGTAATACTATTATTTAAGAAAGTAATGTAATTATCTTTGCCGTACAATTTACGATCAGGCTAAACCAACCCACAATGGCAGAAAAACCTGTTTCTCTGGTACGATCACTCTTGAAACTCAACAGGATCCTGATGCTTGAGCGGAAAGATTTTGCCGCAGCTTGCGTATTCGCGCTGCTGGCAGGCCTTGTTCAATTATCCCTTCCCCTTGGCATCCAGTCCATTATCAGTTTTGTACTGGCTGGTACCATATCAACCTCCATCATCGTGCTGATCGGTATGGTAGTTTTTGGTGTCTTCATCAATGGCCTGCTGCAGGTGAGGCAATTGCAGATCATTGAAAAAGTCAAACAGAAAATTTTTGTCAGGTACTCCCTCGAATACAGCGATCGTCTCCCCAGGCTCAATATTGAAAAACTCGACCATGAATACCTGCCCGAGGTCGTCAACAGGTATTTCGACAATGTTTCACTGCAGAAAGGGATCGATAAACTGATGATAGAACTGCCTGCTGCAGTAATACAGGTAGTGCTGGGATTGCTCCTGCTTTCCTTCTACCATCCCGTATTTATCGCATTTGGATTGGTGCTCATTACCATTGTATTCACCATCATACGGTTTACCTCCACACAGGGCCTTCAAACCGCCTACAGGGCAAGCACCTATAAATATGCGGTGGCAGCATGGCTGCAGGAGATCGCCCGCACCATCAAATCCTTCAAGTACACCAAAGGTACTTCCCTTCACATGAACAGGACCGATGCCTTGGTGAGCGACTACCTTACTTCCCGTACCAGCTATTTCGGCATCCTGCTCACCCAGTTCTGGAGCCTCATTTCTTTCAAGGTGCTCATTACCGCTGCCATGCTAATCATAGGCGCCTACCTGCTTGTCGATCAACAGATCAATGTGGGCCAGTTCATCGCTGCAGACATCGTTATCATTGCCATCATTGCATCCATTGAAAAATTGATCATGAACCTCGACACCGTATACGATTCCATCATTTCAGTGGAAAAACTGAGCGCCATCACAGAGGCCGAGACCGAGCAAAGCGGCAACCTGGAGCTGCCGGCAAAAAAAGAAGGCGTATCCATAGCGTTTAAACAGGTCACCTTTGCCTATGGCAACAACAAACCCGTATTGAAGAACATCAGCTTCACCATTGAGGCCGGGCAAATGGTGCAGATCAAAGGCATATCCGGCGCAGGCAAATCTACCGTGCTCCGGCTGCTCACCGGAGCCTTTAAAAACTTCACCGGAAATATATTACTGAACAATGCACCCGTGGGCAACTACCAGGTAGCCAACCTGCGCAGGAATACAGGCATACTGCTCGGTAGCCAGGATATCTTTCAGGGCACCCTTTGGGAAAACATTACCATGGGCAATGATACGATTACCCTGGAGCAGGTGAATGAGCTCTGCGAAATAACAGGACTTACCGATTTTGTAAAGTCTTTGCCCAAAGGTTACGATACCCACTTGCTGCCCGTAGGTAATAAACTCGCTGAAAAGGTGCGTAAAAATGTCCTCCTGATAAGGGCCATCCTGGCCGAGCATAGATTGATGTTGCTCGAAGATCCGTTTGACCACCTGCCGCCCGAAAACAAGACCGGGGTGATCTCCTGGATCAGGAAAAATACAAGTTCCACCATTCTGATCGCCTCGCAGGATGAAACACTCCGTCAATACTGCGATCAGGTAATCGAACTGAACGCCGAAGGAGAAGTGTTGACTATAAAAAACAATGCATCATGAGCAGGTATTTACAGTCCGATATACATACCATCGCTGCAGAAAGCAAGCTCCGTTCCTTCTCCAACATCTACCTGTTTTACCGCAACAGCCGGATAAAAGCATGGTTATGGGGAATGATACTGCTGCTGGTAGCCGTACTTTTTTTGCCCTGGACACAAAACATCCGGGCAAGAGGAACAGTAACCACCCTGCGGCAGGAACAACGGCCGCAACAGGTAAACACATTGATTGGGGGCAGCATTGTTAAATGGCATATAAAAGAAGGCGATTTTGTAAAGGCCGGCGATACCCTGTTGCAACTGGGCGAAGTGAAGGTCGAGTATTTCGATCCCCAATTGCTCAAAAGAACACAGCAGCAGATCACTGCCAAGCAGCAAACCATGGAAAGTTACCGCAATAAAGCCGCTGCCACCACCATACAATCAAAAGCTCTCCAACAAGGGCGCGAGCTCAAGCTGCAATCACTCGAAAACAAGATCGCACAACAGCAATTAAAGATAAAGACCGAAGAAGCCGACCTCGCCGCAGCAGCCAACGAGCTCGAAGCCTACAACAGACAGATCGGGGCAGCACGCATCATGCTCGACAGCGGCGCGATATCCCTCACCGACTTCGAAAGAAGAAAAATAAACTACCAGAATGGTCTTGCCAAATGGAACAGTGCAGCCAATAAACTCCAGCAGAGCAAACAGGAAATGACCAATCTGCGCATCGAGCAGCAGGCTACCCTCCAGGATTACACCGATAAAATAGCCAAAGTGAGCGGCGATCGCTTTTCTTCCTTGTCCGATGCCGCCAGTACCGAAGCTGAACTGCTGAAGCTGCAAAACCAATTGGCCAACTACGATGCGCGCAGCAAGCTCTACTTCATCCTGGCGCCCCAAAGCGGCCAGATCACCAAAGCCAGGAAAGCAGGCATAGGGGAGTTTCTCAAAGAAGGCGACATGATCGTAGAGATCGTACCCGATAAGATACAGTATGCCATTGAACTGTTTGTAAAACCCATGGATCTGCCTCTCGTCGACAGGGAGCAGAAAGTAAGATTCGTTTTCGACGGTTTTCCGGCCATCGTCTTCAGTGGTTGGCCGGGAGGTAGTTACGGCACATTTGGAGGAAAGGTGATCGCCGTTGAGAATTCCGTCAGCGCCAATGGTAAGTTCCGCGTGTTAGTAGTGGAAGACAGCGCTGACAGAAAATGGCCTGCCCAGCTGCGCATAGGCGGCGGCGCAGAAGGGATTATGTTATTGAAAGATGTGCCCGTGTATTACGAATTATGGAGGAATATAAACGGATTCCCACCGGAATATTACCAGGTGGAAACAGCCGGACAAAAAGAAAAGACATTGAATAAATAGAACATCATTACAGTATGACACCTGTTATATGTAGATGGATAGCAATGATAAGCCTGGTTGCAGGCATGTGCTGGAGCCCTGTCTCCGCACAGGATACACAAGTATTGACAGAATCAGCGTTTGTGCAACAGGTAAAGCAATACCATCCCGTGGCAAAACAGGCAAACCTCCTGACACAAAAAGCTGCGGCAGACCTGCTCAGTGCGCGGGGCGCCTTCGATCCCGTATTGGAAGCGGCCACCACCGCAAAAACACTCGATGGGGTCAACTATTACCAATATACCAATCCCGAACTTAAAATACCCACAGGTACTGCCGTCAACCTCAAAGCCGGATATGAAAAAAGCGATGGACTGTACATCAATCCCGAACGCACCAAAGGAGTGGCCAGCTACCTGGGTGTGGAAATACCCCTTTTGAATGGATTACTGACAGATAAAAAAAGAACGGCACTACGCCAGGCCGGCATATACAGGCAGCTGACCGCGCAGGAGCGCCTGCTCATGATCAACGATCTCCTGTTCGATGCCCGCACTTCCTATTGGGAGTGGGCAGGCGCATGGTACCTGTACCGCATTTATTCCAATTACATCGAAGTAGCGGCCAAAAGAACAAAGCTCGTCAGCTTATCCTTTAGAAATGGCGAACGTGCCATGGCCGATACCATGGAAGCATGGGCACAGCTTCAAAATATCAGGCTGATGCAGGCCGGCGCCCTGTTGGAGTTGAACAAGAAAAAACTGGAGCTTGCTGCCTATCTGTGGACCGCCGATGAAATGCCTTATCTGTTGCCGGATGCATATACTCCCGATACCGTTGCGCTCACAGACAGGCAGATCCTGCCCGATACCAGCCTGCTCATAGCGCAGCTCAACAGCTTGCATCCCGCTGTGCAGGTAGCACGCTACAAACTCGGCATCCTCGATGCAGAACGAAAACTGAAATTCCAAAACTTCCTGCCCGTCGTGAACCTGCAAGCCAACTTACTCAGCAAAGACTATTACCAATACAAGAATATCTCCTGGCCCTACCTGGAAAACAATTACAAGTTAGGGCTTAGTATAAAGATGCCCCTGCTGTGGAGACAGGAAAGGGGCGAATACAAAAACGTTTTGATCAAGATCAGGGACAACAACCTGGAGATGCAAAAGAAACAATGGGACCTGCAGAATAAGATAAGAAAATATTACACCGAGACCATTCAGTTGCAGGACCAACTGCAGGCTGCCCGTGAAATGAGCAGAACATACACGTTCCTGCTGAAGAACGAAGAATTGAAATTTGCACAGGGAGAAAGTTCACTCTTTTTGATCAATAGCAGAGAGAATAAAATACTGGAGATCCAGCAGAAAATGATGGAGCTGCAGGTCAAGTACCGCAAAGCTTTCTATGCCATTCAATGGGCGGCAGGATCGTTGGCAGCACCATAAAAACACCCATGCGGTACCGCTCCCCGACATTTTTTCAGCGGCCTCATTTGGCATTGAAGTTGAATTGACCTTTGGGAAGTAAATATTTACCGATATGGAAAGCGCTTTTTACATCCGGTTCAACGTAAAAACACCGGAGGGACTCCAGAGCTACGGCCAGTTCGGCATTGGTAATGACCGCGAAGCAGCCGCAAGGATTTTCCGGCAGTTAAAGGGCAACCCGCAGGTCAATGACCTCAACTTCTTGTCCATGGAGCTGATGGAAACCGTCGATGGCCTCCCGGTTAACCTGCAGATAGTTAGTTGTACCCTGGACGAGCTTGCCTACAACTGCCGTATCATCAGTAAGGAAATTTTTAATCAGGCGAATTTCAAATTATTGTAAGGCAATCTCATAGAGCAGTACGATAAATATATCGCCGCACCACATCCATCCAGACCGTTGACAGCAACAGCGACAGACCGGTTATGGCCAGGCTCGCCTTTAATACATCCGGGCTGATGATGTTCATACGGCCGGCCAGGGAACAGGCCAGGAGCCCAAACTCGCCCGTTTGTGAAAGCAGTGCGCCGGCATACAGGCTGCGCGACCAGGAAAGCCGGAACAACCTGAAGACAACAGCAGACACCAGGCTGTTGATCACCATCACCAGCAGCGTCAGGCTGATCACCGTCAGCAGGTGCTGCCGTACATAATCCAGATCCAGCATAATGCCCATGGAAACAAAAAACAAAGCCGTGAAGAAAACTTTAAAAGGTTGCAGTACTTTACCCAGCCAGTGAAAGGCTTTTGTGCGGCCAATAAATATGCCGGCGGCAAAGCTGCCCAGGGCGCTTGTTAATCCGATCAGCGAAGCCAGGCCGCCAAAGCCAAGGCATATACAGGCCGCGGCGAATACCTGCAGATCGTGATCGTTTTCAAGTGCCGTGACAAACGGCAATTGAAAAAGGTTGCGGTTGCGGATCGCCCTCAGCAACAGGAATATGAGTACAGAGCCGCCCACCGCAGCCACCAGCCGCACTACATCAACAGGCCGGCCGTCCAGTAACTGAAAGAGAGTCAGCACAGGCGCCAGCATGATGTCCTGCAGCAGTAATATATTCAGCACCATCTTGCCATGGCTCTCCTGCAGCTCGCCTTGTTTTTTCAGGAATTCACTCACCACCGCCGTACTGTTGAAGGTTAGTAACACAATGAGCAATAGTACAGAAGGAGCGGACCAACCCAGCAGCTGACCCGCTGTCACAGCCACCACGCCACTAAACAATGTGCGCATGAGCTGTGCGGCCACCGGGGTGAGCAATGCACTTTTTTTATCAGGGATATCGATCTCCATGCCTAAAAAAAACATCAGCAGCATGATGCCCAGCTCACCCACCTGTTCAATAGGGCCGGGCTCTTTGAACACGGCCAGTATATGCGGGCCGATCAGGATGCCTGCCAGCATGTAGGCAACGAGGTAAGGTTGATGAAACCGCTTTAACAGGGGCACCAGCAATAAAATGATCAGACACAATACGATCAGGGGAAACAACAGGTCATGCATAAGCGCCTCGTTTTTTGCGGTGTATTCAAGCCCGGTGCCAGAACGCCTGCCCGTGAAAAAATGACAAAGGATGAGGGCCTTCCAACTGCCAGATTTTCCTGCCCCCTGTCACTTTTTTAGCATCAGGTCCTATCCGTTCAATTGGCATATTGGTTGAGGGCCATTTTTAACAGGCGATAGCCGCTCAATATACCATTAAAAAATCATCATTTATGGCAAACAATGTAAAGGCCGTTCCATTACACGATCGTGTTATCATTAAGCCTGCCCCGGCAGAAGAGAAAACCGCCGGTGGCATCATTATCCCCGACACTGCCAAAGAAAAACCCCTTACCGGTATTGTGCTGGCAGCGGGTCCGGGAAAAAAAGATGAACCCGTGTCCGTGAAGGCAGGCGACAAAGTACTGTTTGGTAAATATGCAGGCACCGAATTCCGCTACGGAAACGAAGACCTGCTGATCATGCGGGAAAGCGATATTCTCGCCATCATTTAATGGGCCCATGCGCTTACTGTACCAGCAACGCATGGCAACAACACATGCCGTAATAACAGTTTCAAATTTTAAATGGTTAAACCTTCAAATCAAAGTGTATGGCAAAACAACTTTTTTTTGACCTGAATGCAAGAAACAAAATGAAAGTGGGCGTTGATACCCTCGCCAACGCCGTCAAAGTAACACTGGGCCCCAAAGGCCGTAACGTGGTGCTCGAGAAAAAATTTGGTGCTCCTGCTGTTACCAAAGATGGCGTCAGTGTGGCCAAAGAAATAGAACTGGAAGATCCCATTGAAAACATGGGTGCCCAGATGGTGAAAGAAGTAGCCTCCAAAACGGCTGATATTGCGGGCGACGGTACTACTACCGCTACCGTACTGGCACAGTCGATCATCAGCGAAGGCCTGAAGAACGTGGCAGCAGGCGCCAACCCGATGGACCTGAAGCGGGGCATCGATAAGGCCGTACAGGCAGTCGTGACCAGCCTGCACCAACAGGCCCGTACCGTAGGTTCCGATGCTTCCCGCATCAGGCAGGTGGCCAGCATCTCCGCCAACAACGATGATGCGATCGGCTCCCTGATCGCTGAAGCCTTTGCCAAAGTAGGCAATGAAGGCGTCATTACCGTGGAAGAGGCAAAGGGAACATCCACGACCGTGGAAGTAGTGGAAGGTATGCAGTTCGACCGCGGCTATATTTCACCATACTTTGTCACCAATCCCGAAAAAATGCAGGCAGCACTGGACAATCCTTATATCCTGCTCTGCGACCGCAAGATATCTTCCATGAAGGACATGATCGGCCTGCTGGAAAAAACAGCGCAGACCGGCCGTCCCTTGCTCATCGTGGCGGAAGACCTGGAAGGCGAGGCATTGGCAACCCTCGTGGTCAATAAGGTCCGTGGCACCCTGAAAGTGGCTGCCGTTAAAGCCCCTGGCTTTGGCGACCGCCGCAAAGAAATGATGCAGGACATTGCTATCCTTACAGGAGCCACCGTCATCAGTGAAGAGCAGGGATATAAACTGGAGCATGCCGACCTGAGCCATCTCGGCACCGCTGAATCCATTACCATCGATAAAGACAATACCGTGATCGTGGGTGGCAAAGGCGACAAAGAAGCCATCCAGGCCCGTGTCAAACAACTGAAAGCGCAGGTGGAAAGCACTACCTCCGACTATGATCGCGAAAAACTGCAGGAACGCCTCGCCAAATTGAGTGGGGGAGTAGCTGTCCTGTATATTGGTGCTGCCACCGAGGTAGAAATGAAGGAGAAGAAAGACCGCGTGGATGATGCCCTGCATGCCACCCGTGCAGCTATCCAGGAAGGCATTGTGCCCGGTGGAGGCATCGCCTTCATCAGGGCTGCTGCCGCTCTTTCCACGCTCTCAGGCGCCAGCGAGGATGAAAACACCGGTATCGGTATTGTGAGAAGAGCCCTGGAGGAGCCCCTTCGCCAGATCGTCCACAACAGCGGACAGGAGGGCAGTATCGTGGTACAAAAAGTAAAAGAAGGTAAAAACGATTTTGGCTATAATGCCCGTACAGAGGTCTATGAGCCCCTCTTTGATGCCGGCGTGATCGATCCTGCCAAGGTAGCGCGCATTGCCATCGAAAATGCTGCTTCCATTGCAGGCCTGCTGCTCACGACAGAATGTGTTGTGGCCGATAAGCCCAAAAAAGAACAACCTGCTACAGCGGCTTCCCCCGCCATGGGAATGGACTACTGATCGGTGATAGGGAACGATCAGCTACAGGGTCTGTGCAAAGCGGCACAGACCCTTTTTATTAGGTGTTAGTTCTTGTCAGCCCGGCGCTATTATCAGGTCGCTCATTGCAATATACTGCCCGCCACAAAGCCCTGTAGCTTTGTGCCGTTTTGCATCAGATTTATTTTTATTAACTGACCAAAGTTAAAGTTATTTTGTTTAACTTTTGTTTAAATTTGTTGAACAAAATAATACTATCGTTACCTGCCCTGTACATTGTGACAGCCATGCACATAACCTGCCAAACTGTAGAAGACTATAAGCAAAATGACAGTTCTTTTTTTTAGGGATTTGCTCAGCAAAAACGAAAGATGAATACATTCGACGGTTCGCTCCGCGTATGTGAGGGTTCACTCCGGAAGCCAAGCCATCGGCAAGGTTTAAGCTATAAATAGGACGGTACACACCAATTCAAAAAGCTTAAAAAATCATGTATGAAGTCTAATCGTTTATTTGGCAAACTTTTATTGGCATCGGTAATTATGGGAGCCTGGACACTCACAGGTTGCAAGAAGGACGACGACGATAGCGGATCGCAGAAGAATATCACCGAAACCGTCGTCAATGATCCCCAGTTGTCGCTGTTGGAAGCAGCCGTTGTAAAAGCCGGGCTCGCCAATACCTTGGCCACAACAGCCAACCTGACTGTATTTGCTCCTGATGATGCAGCTTTCAAACTGGTAGACCTGAATGGGGATGGCACGCCAGACCTCGACACGGAAGCAAAGATCAATGCCCTCGACGCCAATGGCGTGACGTTGCTGACAGCCGTACTCCAGTACCATGTGCTAGGTTCGAAAGTAATGGCAGCAGATGTGCCGGCCGGTCCCAATGCGGCGATCACCACCCTCGGTACAAAGCAGGCATTCGCTACCCGCAACGGTGCCGGTGTATTCATCAACGGTGTTAAAGTGAAGACAGCAGATGTAGGTGCTACCAATGGCGTTATTCATGTTATTGGTCGCGTGCTGATCCCGCCGGCAGGAAACATCGTTCAAACTGCTTCCGCCAATCCAAATTTCACCTACCTCGTTGCGGCGGTACAGCGCGCAGGTAGCGATATTGTCAATGCGTTGACCGCTGCAGGCCCGCTCACCGTGTTTGCCCCTACCAACCAGGCATTCATCAACGCGGGTTTCCCTACCATCGCCTCCATCCAGGCTGCCGACCCAAATGCACTCAAGCCAATACTCCTGTACCATGTAGTCGGTGCCCGCGTATTTTCATCCGACCTCACTGAAGGAGCGCAACCTGCTACCGCAGGTGGAGGTAAGGTCACGATTACCCTCAGTGGAGGCGCCAAAGTAAAAGGCATCAGTAATCCGTCCGCATCCAATATCGTAGCCACAGACATCGTCACTTCGAATGGCGTGATCCATGTGATAGACCAGGTACTGTTACCTTAATTCAGATAGGAAAAACCCTGTGTTAAACCAGGGAGACAACTACCGGTGGTAAAAACGAAGGCATAGCTTGGAGAACCTACGGAAAGAAAAGGTAGTTGTCTCTTTTTTTAAATACCAATTGCAAACACGCATGTTTACGCATCGATACAGGTATTTATTCATTGTGTTGTTGGCTGCCTATGCATACATCAACACCGTACTCTGCGAAGTATACCGCTACTTCTTTATTAATGTTGCCTGGTACCATGCTTTGCTGGCCATCCTGCTGATCACCTTGCTTACCTGGGAAGGCAACCGGCTCATCGAAGGCGCGGTAATAAAACGTTTTCCGCCTCAGCAAATGCGCATACCCTTCTTCGCCCTGTTTTTTGCAGCAGGCTTGGCGATCGCCTGCCTGGCTGCCACCGTGGTAGTATATACAATGGGAGCGATGGTGTACGGGTACTCCTTTGCCCAATACGAAATGCCGCTGAAGCTGAACCTGATCTATGCCGGCCTCATCAACCTGTTCTTTCACCTGCTCAACACGATCCTGTATTTCTTCCGGGAATACAGGATCAAGTTCACCGAAGCCGAAGAATTAAAACGCATCAGCACACAGGCTCAGTTGCAGGCCATCAAAAACCAGGTCAATCCCCACTTTCTGTTCAATAACCTCAATGTGCTGTCGGGCATGGTCATCAAAGACAATCCCGGGGCCAACAGGTTCATAGAGGAGTTTTCAACAGTCTACCGCTATATACTCAACAGCCAGGATAAAGAACTCGTGCAACTCCGGGAAGAACTGGCATTCATCGGCCCCTATGTCTACCTCCTGCAACAGCGCTATCCCGATGGGCTGAAAGTGCACATTGGCATTCCTGAGCAGTACCACAACAGTTATATAATACCCGTTGCCCTGCAGATGTTGATAGAGAATGCTATCAAACACAATAGCATCTCCCGCGGCAGCCCCCTGCACATCGACGTGATCGCAGATGGCGCCGGTACACTTACCGTGCGCAACAACAGGCAGCCCCGCAGGTCCGTAGAGCAATCCAACCGGATCGGACTTAGCAACATTGCCAAAAGATATGAGCTGGTTTGTGGCCGGCAAATTGAAATACATAAAACAACCGGGGTATTCGAAGTGAAATTGCCCTTGCTTCAATTAAACTGAAGATATGAAAGTACTCATTGTGGAAGACGAACTGCTGGCCGCCAAACGCCTGCAACTGATGATCGGACAATACGATCCGGCCATTGCTTGTATTCATTGTACTGAAAGCGTCGGTGAAACCATTACCTGGCTCGAACAGAACCCGGCGCCCGACCTCATCCTGTCCGATATCCAGTTGTCCGATGGTCACAGCTTCGAAATATTCCGGCGTGTAGACTACAAAGGCCCTGTTGTGTTCACCACCGCCTACGACCAGTACGCCATGCAGGCATTCCGGTTGTTCAGCATCGACTACATCCTGAAACCCGTAACAGCCGACGCACTGGCCAAAGCCCTTGAAAAATACAAACAGATCGTGGCGCCCTACTTCGATTACCCGCAAATATTGCCCAGGGTACAACAGGCTGCAGGCGACCAATACAAAAGCCGTTTCCTGGGCAGGATAGGCCAGCGCCTGCAGTTCATCAATGCCGAAGACGTGTCCTTCTTCCAGGCCGACAACAAGATCGTGTACCTCACCGACAAACAGGGCGTACGCTACCTCATCGATTACACCCTCGAAAGGCTGGAACAGTTGCTCAACCCGCAGCTTTTCTTCCGCCTCAACCGGCGCTACATCGTGCGCTTTTCAGCCATAGAATACATAAAGCCCCATCTCAACAGCCGCCTCAAACTGATGGTAAAAGGAGCTACCTTACAGGAAGAATTTATCATTAGCCGGGAACGCGTGGCTGAATTCAGGGCCTGGGCCGAAGCATAAATTTGTAGTATCAAAATCGTACGCACCTTGTATCATTAACGAACGTTTTTGAGCCTTGTTTTGCAATTAAATCCCTGTTAATCAGGTCACTTGCAAGGTGGCATATTATTAAATGCTTGTTTACCAGCATTATAATAAGTTATGATAACGAACTACTTAAAAATCGCCTGGAGAAATCTGTTGAAAAACTTTGGTTATTCAGCTATTAATATCGTCGGGTTGGCTGTAGGTATGGCCGTTACTTTGTTGATTGGCCTGTGGATTAACGATGAAATGTCATTCGACAAATACCATAAGAATTATTCAAGGGTGGGGCAGGTGTTAACCACTCAGACGTTTAATAACCAAACTGAAACAGCCACTTCCATTGTAGTGCCATTAGGCAACGCCCTGCGAACCAGTTATACCAGTGTTTTTAAGCAGGTGGCCCTTTGCTCCTGGAATGCGCCTCATATATTAGCGGTGGGTGAAAAGAAAATTTCACAGAGCGGTATGTGGGCAGAACCCGGATTGCCGGCAATACTTAGCCTGGATCTGCGCGGTGATGCCAATCCACTGAAAGATCCATCTTCCCTTATCCTCTCGCAGTCAGTGGCGAGATCTCTGTTTGGTGAGCAAGATCCATTGGGCAAAACAGTACGGGTAGACAACAACACAGATATGAAAGTGGCGGCTGTTTACCAGGATCTGCCGGCCAACACTACACTGCATGAAACTACCTTTCTGCTCTCCTGGAATAATGCCGCTAACAGGTTGAATCTACAAACAGATCAATGGGAAAACCATGGCAGCCAGTTGTTCGTGGAATTAAACGACCATGTCAGCTTTGCATCGGCAACTGCAAACGTAAAAGACCTGCTGAAGCCATATGTAAAAGAGTGGAAAGAAGAATTATTGGTGCACCCGATGGCCCAATGGCATTTATACAATGAATTTGAGAACGGTAAAGTGAGCGGCGGAAGAATACAGTTCGTATGGCTTTTTGGCATCATTGGTAGTTTTGTATTGCTGCTGGCTTGTATCAATTTCATGAACCTGAGTACAGCCCGTAGCGGTAAAAGGGCAAAAGAGATCGGCGTCCGGAAGGCCGTCGGGTCTTTGCGTAAACAGTTGATCATTCAGTTTCTGAGCGAATCGTTGGTGATGACCTTTGTAGCCATGGTGATTTCACTCGTATTGGTATATATGGCGATCCCCTTCTTCAATAATTGGTCCGCTAAAAATATGACCATTCCATTCGACAACCCGCTATTTTGGTTGTTCGTTGCCGGGTTTGCCGGCGCAACCGGGTTGTTCGCCGGCAGCTATCCCGCATTTTATTTATCAGGATTTAATGCCATCAGGATACTGAAAGGTAGCTTTCGTGTTGGCCGCTTTGCCGCAGTTCCACGCAAAGTGCTCGTTGTGATCCAGTTTACCATTTCCATAGCACTGATCATTGGTACAGTCATTGTTTTCCGGCAGATACAGTTTACAAAAGACAGGCCCGTCGGTTATACAAGGCAAGGGCTGATAACCATCGACATGAATACACCGGATATCTATAAAAACTATAATGGCCTTCGCAACGGGCTTTTGCAAACCGGTATGGTGGAAGATATGGCAGAGGCCAATAGCAGCACTACCGAAATATGGTCAAACAATACCGGACTCGATTGGCAGGGTAAGGACCCCGGCAGCAATCCGCTTTTCGGTACCATTGCCGTTACCCATGATTATGGAAAAACCGTCGGCTGGCAGGTTGTTGCAGGACGCGATTTTTCGAGAGATTTCCCGGCCGATTCAGGCGCCTTTATATTAAACGAATCGGCTGTAAAGCTGATCGGTATCCGCGATCCTGTAGGGAAAACCATGCGGTGGAACGGAAATGACCGCGTAATTACCGGCGTTGTAAAAGACCTCGTCATGGAATCGCCGTATGCAGCTACCCAGCCTGTTATTTTCCATTTGCAATACGGGTGGGTCAATAAAGTTATTCTACGTATTAAACCCTCCGTAGCCATGCGGCCGGCATTGGCCGCTGTAAAAGGCGTCTTTAACAAATACAACCCATCCAGCCCTTTCGAATACGTTTTCGTCGATGAAGCATATGCCCGGAAATTTGCTGTGGAAGAGCGTATCGGCAAACTGGCCGGTTTTTTTGCCCTGCTGGCAATCCTGATCTCTTGTCTCGGTCTTTTCGGCTTGTCTTTATTCATGACAGAACAACGGATCAAAGAGATCAGCGTGCGCAAAGTGCTGGGCGCCTCGTCCCTTACACTGTGGCGCTTGCTCACGAAAGACTTTGTCTGGCTGGTCACACTTGCTTTATTCATCACCATTCCGCTTTCTTATTACTGCATGAACGAGTGGCTGCAGCGTTATCAATACCGTGCGGCACTATCATGGTGGATCTTTGCCGGCGCCGGTGCGGCGGCATTGCTCATTACATTAATAACCGTGAGCTTCCAGGCCATCAGGGCAGCAATGGTGAACCCGGCAAAAAATTTAAGGACTGAATAACTGCTTCGCTACCTTTCAATGGCGGAAAACATACCCTTGAATGTCGTTTTTACACCGCGTACGATCCTGTATTGAATGTTAGTTTTGTATTGTCAGAACGATCAAACCAACATTTAAACAGCAACATGAAAAATTCATCCAAACCAGGTAATTTTCTTCAATCAGTGCTGCTAATAGCCATGCTGTTTGCAGCATGCGCATCAAACGCACAACAGGCCAAACCTTCCGGCAGCGGTTACGTGACTGCCAATGGCGCCAAAGTTTATTACGAAGTATATGGAGAGGGTAGGCCCATCGTTTTGCTGCATGGTGCTTTTATGACCATCAATACCAACTGGGGCGAATTGATCCCCGAACTGTCAAAAACCAGGAAGGTGATTGCTGTTGAACTGCAAGGCCATGGACATACTCCGTATTCAGATAGAAAATTGTCCCATGCTATCCTGGCCAGTGATGTAGAAAAAGTACTGGACTACCTGAAGATCGACAGCGCCGATGTAGCAGGATTTAGTTTTGGTGGCTCCGTGGCGTACGAGTTTGCCATACAAAGCCCTAAGCGCGTAAAGAAACTGGTGATCATTTCTTCCACGTATAAAAGTAGTGGCTGGCTGCCCGTCGTCAGCAATGCGCTAAAACAATTGAAACCTGAAATGTTCGACGGTAGTCCTATGAAGGAGGCCTACGATGCAGTGGCGCCTGATAAAACAAAATGGACAAAGTTCCTGGAGCAGATGTTTGCTTTGGCCGGCGCGCCATTCGACTTCGGTGATGCCAACATATCAAAAATTACTGCGCCCGTAATGATCATAGCCGGGGACAATGATGGACTGGATAAAATAGAACTCGCAAAAACCTTTCAATTGCTCGGAGGGAATGTTTCTGTCGAAATGGGAGCCGTGTCGAAATCCCAGCTCGCCATTGTTCCTGCACAAGGGCATGTGAGCCTGATGATGCAGACGACAACACTGTTAACATATTTGAACAGCTTTCTGCAGTAGGTTGTTATTCCCAACGTTACTTAAAGCCTTTTAACCGTATTCCCATCATATCGATGCACCCCATCATAAGCGCCAAACCAAATAGTCCCATCACTCACTGCTACAATCCCAAATAGATTGAGTGATTGGGCTATTTCAGTTACCGTTGGCTTTTGATTGGACAATGACCTCGCATCATACCGGGAGATCACAAACCGCCCTTTGTCATTTGTATTACTGGTCCAGATATTTCCTTTTTTATCTTCATAGATGTACCTCACAGGGGTAGCTGCCAATTGGCTGAATGTATTGCCGTCATAACGTGCCAGACCAGCACCGCTGCCGATCCAGACATTGCCTTTGCTGTCTTCGATGATCGACCAGACATCTGTAAAAGCCTTACCGTTATAAGTGGAAACGGCCACTGTCTTTCCATCATACACGTAGGTATCGCCCCTTGTACCAAACCAGAGCCTGCCTGTTTTGTCTTCAAAGATCGTCATCACATCATGTGCTGCCTCCATGTTGAAATTGCGGAAAGCTATCCCATCGTACCGGCTTACGCCCCCATTACCACCAAACCATATATGGCCGGCCTTATCTTCATAAATAGTATTGACCCGGTCACTGACCAGTCCCTCCCTGGTTGTAAAATGTTGCAGCGATCGTCCATCGTAATAATAAACTCCCGAGCCATAAGTGCCGAACCAGAAATTCCCTTTGCGGTCTTCTAAAAGAGCAAAGTAGCGGTCTGAACTCAGTTTCCCGGTGATATTGGTAAAAGATTGTCCATCATACCGGATAATGCCTTCGTTGGAAGCAAGCCAGATATGGCCCTTGCTATCCTGCCTGATCACTCGCACCGATGTCTTGGGCCCCTGCGAGCTGATCACCGCCATTGGCAGCTCCGTTTTCGTTTGCCCTTTCAGGGAGGGGCAAAAAACAAACAGCAGGCACAAAGCAAATATGGTTACCGGTTTCATCATATTTCAAGCTATCCTTTTTTAGCTATTTACCCAAATAATGCGTGATACTGCATTCCGCAAGAAATATTTTACCATTCGCTCATTGCCATTTCATACCCTTATAGCCCATCCGTACTTTGCAGCCTTTGTAGCTTGAAGACTGGTAATTAGCGCAATAAAAGCGATCACCGGGAGTTTAATTACATAATTTCGACTTTAATAGATTGAATATACTCGTATGCATACACCTGCTCAACGGTTGAAAATTGGCGAAGGGAAGATAAGCGGCTATTCGTCCATATTCCTGGGTCTGCTTTCCCTCACCGGCGTTATTTGTTTCAAATACCCCGAGTGGCTCACCACACCCCAGTTCAGGGAAGTATACACAGGCGAGTCCATGAAGATAGTGTTGACCGCTACCATCATCGCCTCGTTTCTCTTTGCCCTCGTCAGTTTTATGCTCAGCAAACAAAAGAAATGGGCCATGACGGGTTTGTTGCTTTGTACCGGGGCCATTGTTTTCGGCGGTTTGCAGGTACAGGGCCGGGCAGTGGAAAAGAGCAGCTGGCACCTGGGTGTCGACTGGTTATTGCTCGACCTGCTGCTGATGGCCGTGATCTTTGTTCCCATTGAAATGGTGTTCCCCAAAAACAGGCAGCAAAGCAAGTTTCACGAAGAATGGAGAACCGACCTGCTTTATTTTGTGATCAGCCATTTGTTCATTCAGTTCTTTGGCGTGATCACCCAGAAGCCGGCCAAACTCTTCTTTGGATGGATCGGACTGTCCGACCTCCAGTTGTGGGTGCAACAACTGCCTTATGTCATTGAGCTGATCTTCGCCTTCCTGATCACCGACCTCTTTCAATATGCCGCCCATCGCTTTTTCCATTCCCATACCTATCTGTGGCGTTTCCATTCCGTACACCATTCCACCAAAAACATGGATTGGCTGGCCGGATCAAGAACCCATTTTGTAGATATCTTTGTCACCCGGTCCATGACCTTTATTCCCCTGTATGTGTTTGGGTTTTCCGAGATCACTTTCAATACTTATATCATCTTCATGGCCATCCATGCCGTGCTCATCCATGCCAACACCCGCATCAACTTTGGCTTCCTGAAGTATATTATTGCTACCCCCCAGTACCATCACTGGCACCATTGCGAAGACCCCGCACACTACGGAAAGAACTTTGCCACCATATTCCCCTTTATCGATAAGATCTTCGGCACCTACTACCTGCCAGGCAATACCTGGCCCGAAGGCACCGGCCTGCGCGAAACCCATTTCCCGAAAGGGTACGTGAACCAGTTGGTATACCCTTTTACCAAAAGCCCTTTTGATGAAAACCTCGATATGGAAAATGAAACCAGCAGGTAGCCGGTATCCCGCGGGATACCTCGTCTGCCGGCATTTCTTCAGGTGATATGTCTACCTTTGTGCCGCTATTGTACAATTGAAAAGAGAGACATGAAGAAAATAGGATTTTTATCATTCGGACATTGGTCTAATCATCCTGCCTATAAAGCCCGTACCGCGGGCGATACCTTATTGCAATCTATTGACCTGGCTGTGGCCGCCGAAGAGATCGGCCTGGATGGGGCTTATTTCAGGGTACATCATTTTGCAGCTCAGTTGGCCTCTCCCTTTCCTTTACTGTCGGCTATCGGCGCCAAAACAAGCAAAATAGAGATCGGGACCGGGGTGATTGACATGCGCTATGAAAATCCCCTCTATATGGTGGAAGACGCCGGCGCTGCCGACCTAATATCAGGCGGGCGCTTGCAACTGGGCATCAGCAGAGGGTCGCCCGAACAGGTAATTGAAGGCTGGCGTTATTTTGGATATGCACCGGCAGAAGGAGAAACCGACGCAGAAATGGGGCGCAGGAAAGCCCTGCAATTCCTGGATAAGCTAAAAGGTGTTGGATTTGCCCTGCCCAATCCCAACCCCATGTTTCCCAATCCGCCAGGTTTACTGCGTTTGGAGCCCCACTCCCAGGGATTGCGGGAACGCATTTGGTGGGGAGCAGCTTCTAATGCTACCGCCATTTGGGCAGCAGAGAACGGTATGCACCTGCAAAGCTCTACCTTAAAATTCGACGAAAGCGGCAAGCCATTCCATATACAACAGGCAGAACAGATCCGGTTGTACAAGGATGCCTGGAAAAAAGCAGGGCACCAGCGTGAGCCAAGGGTGTCCGTGAGCCGGTCTATTTTTGCCCTGATGAATGACCAGGACAGATTATACTTTGGAAGGGATGTCAAAGGTGTTGACAAAATTGGTATGATCGAAGCCGACAAACGCGCCATTTTCGGAAGATCCTATGCCGGTGAGCCGGATCAGCTCATCAGGGAATTGGCCCAGGACGAAGCCATCCAGGAAGCGGATACGCTGCTGCTGACGATACCCAACACCCTGGGAGTGGAGTACAATGTACATGTGCTGTCTTCTATTCTGGAGCATGTGGCGCCGGGATTGGGATGGCGGTAAGTGTTGTAAGCCCGCTAACCTCATTTTTTGAGTAAAGCTGGTTACAAAAGGCAAGATCTGGCATAGATTATCCTCGAAAAGTTTTGAAAAAAGTCACTATCGCCCCGCAATAGGAAATGATCGATTTCGGTCATTTCCTTTTTTATTCAGTCAGTTGTTAGACTTACATCGACTTAGTGTTTTGTTTTTTTGAGCAAATAAATGTTCGATATTTTTCCCGGGTAAGTTCAAGCTGAATCCCTTATCATTAAGGTATTGAAATCTAAATGAAAGCCGGAAATTTAGAGTTCGATTCAATACGCAGCTTCAAGCTCATTTTGGTTACTATTCAAAAGCCCCAATCTGTAAGTAGAGCATCCATATCTGAGTTAGGTAAAGAAATTAATCCACTTTCTTTATTTCTTAGTAAAAATCGCCCTTTCTTGGTGTAACGGTGAAAGGGATTTTGATCCTGTAAAAAATCAATATTTGGGTTGGTGCAACGTTGAGAAAACAGCTGGTGTGCTTTCATCTCGTGCAGAATATTGGGTAGATGGTCTTCCGGGAGGTTCATTGATTGCAAAGTGTTACGAGCAAGTGTTTCCATTTGTACATCATTAATGTCTTTTAAAATCCCATTATCTACGGAGGGTGGATTTTCACGCTCAAATTTTTTGCGAGCCAATAACCCAGGAAATATCAGCGAGCGGGAAATAACTTGTGGTAGGTTTTCCATCACCTCCTTAGTTTTGTAAAGCTCCACTTTATTGTGTGGCGTAGCTATTTGGTAGCTCTCTGCCAGCTCTATCAAGTCAATCATATTACACAGCATTTCATAGCTATAGTTAGGCAAATTCAGTTCGATAAAGTTGTTATAGGTCTTTGCTACTAGCGTAATCTTATTTAGCAATTTTTCTTGAAATCCAGGTATTTCATGTACAGGAAATTCAAAGGCTACATAGTTTATTTGTGACGATATAAAGTGTCTAATGTCCTGGCTAAATACATGCGCATTCAATACTTTATCGGAATTCGCTACTGCTTTCTTGTTTATATCATGTAATACACCGAAATATTTTGTTTCCAATTCCATTTTTTGTTTGGTTGCTCTTAAACGCTCCATTTTATCAACTATACCATTCATCGATTCCCGAATAGCAAATTCGCCAAGAAGATCGCCCTCCAGTGTTGTAATAAAAGATGACAAGTTTTCACAGTTCCATAATAGCAGAAAATTGTTTTGACGCCTCGAAGGGGGTAAGTTTTCTATTTCAGAAAACACTTTAATTATTTCAGTTAGAATGCCTTCTGGAAAAGGTTCCAAGCCCCGTTTTTTTGCCAATTTAAAATGAATGATGTTTATTTCAATTGTTATTTTGTTTTCACTATTGATATCTGTTTTGACTAACAACTCCAATTCCTGTATGAATTTATCAGTATCTAAATAGCCTAATGCTAGATCGTTTTTCATCTCGATAAAACGAAGAATTAGTTTTGTATCCTCCGGCAAGTTTAGTTTGGAAAGTTTTGAAGTAAAGAGCTTGGATTCCGCATGCATAAACATTTCGCCATAGGATACTGCAGCTATCAGCATTAAATCTGTATTGCCATATAGTTCCGTTATAGGTATCTTCTCGATCATTCTATAGGTGATGTGAATATCATGGGAGTTTAAAAGGAGCATGCCATGATTCTGAAGGAACAATTTTATTTCCTCCGGATTATTGAAGTCGTATTTCGAATTCTCTGCGGAAATAACTGAAGGAAGACCATATTTTCTTCCTATTGAGTTCTGCATCATGGCGGCTTGGTCAAACCGATTCTTAAATGTTAGATGTATTTTTACTGCAGAGCTGTTATCTAGTATGTTTCCTAAGGGAATGTGTATATTTATTTTTTCATTTCTAAACCAGTTCTGAGACTGCTTTTCGTCCATAATTCTCTGATAGATCCGGTCACAATACTCGTAATAACATAGATCCTGCTCCACAGAATAAATCACGACAATTCCGTTCGAAGGTATTCTCCGCATTAGATACCCTAGCCTTGATGTCTCAAATGCGTAGGAGATGTATTCACCAGCGCCGATAATATTTAGTTTCTCAACACTTTTGAGTTGAATTGGGAATCTCAGGTTTGAGACGTCACTTTTATTGATCACAAGCTCAGCGTCAAAATCGCAACCATAATCTGGAATGTCTTCGCGCAGAATAAATCCTGATTTAATGTTTAAGCAAGCTTTCAATCTTAAGCTGCTTTTTTCACTATTCTCAATAGATCTATCAACTTTGGGTAAATCGCCAAAAGCCATGGTTTATTTTTTTCAGATGTGGAACGTATGCAAACAAAATTTTAATTTCTGCTGGTTTCAACAAAATAAAAGGTAAGGGAATTAGAATGGGAGAGGACGTTTGACATAATGGTAGAGAATCATTCACTGGCAATCACCCTAAGCTCCGCGTTCCAAGTTTCCTTTAGATAAGTTTCAATCACCGCCAGGAGTTTGGATATATAAGACAAAGAATAACCAGCTTTTTTAAAAATGCAATTCTTTCTGGCTACGATGAGTTTCTGGTGAGTTAAAATGCTCATCCCAACCTTGTAATACCTCTTTTTCAATTTATACTATGTGTTATTAGGGACGAGGGGGAGGGGCAAAAGTTGTTTAATTTCAGATATAAATTTTTCAAAACTAATTCCTGCCTCGCTTTCCCAAATTTTCTTGCCTATTCTAAATCGATATGCTGTGCTATCAAAGTCGATAGCATTTTCTTCGCTGTCATGGCTTTTGATCATATTAATAATTTCAACTGCTCCTTTAACTTTGGACTGCAATCGAATTCCGATATCCATTATAAAACGTGCATGTTGTTTAAAATAATCATTTGTAGCCAAGGATAACGTATCAGGCCTTTCCATAACGCAAAGTCCATAATTTTGGGGAAATAGAGCCGCTGTTTCTCCCTGACGCATAGTCATATGGACTCTTTCTTTTCCCATGGCGTAAGACTTAATTTCTATTCTGTATATAATATTGTTAGGTAATATTAAGGCAAAATCCTGTCCATGTTCAAACCCTTCTCTTCTTAATTGAAATGCGTCGCCGAGGTCTGAAAACACTTCTTTAAATAACTGCTCAACATGTCCACCCAATTCTTGCCTAAATCGCATGTCTGCTTGTTCTTCCAAATGCTGTTCGGCAATTGACTCTAATTGATTAACGCCTCCAAGTTGTGTCGCCAGGATGTACAATCGATTCAATTGAACAACATCGACTCCGCTAGAAGCTATTTCAGATAAAAGATCTAAGTGCTGACTTTGAGCAATAGCTGTTAATTTTTCAAAGTCTGGCTTTAGGCGTAACAACTTGAAAATTGGTTCTTTTTTTTCTGGCAAGGAGTTTAGAACTATGTTAGCTTTGTCTCGTTCAAGAAATGGAAAATTATTTCTGTGTCTATTGTTCTTGGTTTCGCCGAGCCAATCTATCATTTTTAATGCTAAATCCTGGCCCAGGCTTGTATCATCATGTCGACTTAGCAACTGATGATCAATGTCATGGGCAATCTCGTCAAAACTGTATGTTTTTGCAATGAAACGATTTTCGAATCCATCATAAAGCAACTTTGACTTTAACATAGCTTTGGGTAACAATGCAGCATGAATTTCTTTAAGAAAATCTGCAATGGCATCTTTATCCTCAGATAATTCCTTTGCTAGGCATAAATCTTCATTTTGATTTGGAAAAATTGGATAGTCCATTGCTAGCGGTCTAATTTCAGCGATGGCATCGTTGAGTAGTACGACTAACTTTTGAAGCCATTCAATTGTGTTGCTAAAAGAAACCAAAGAATATGTTTCACAAAGAGTTTTAATATTACGTGCGGATGCAATTTTGAATAAACAATAACGTGTCATCGCTTTGGTGGGTGGGTCAAAATTATATTCACCCCGCATCAAGGGATGATGCAAAGGTTTTTCTTTCCATTCAGGAATAACGACACTCAAATGGCGGATTAAATCTAGCCTTTTTTCATCGGAAGAACTGTCGGTTTTAATATTGCATATCTTGGCGACTGCATTTAGTAAGGAAGGAGTAATATGATCTGGCTTAGTCATTAATTTGCCAATTTCTGTATTAATCTCGTTAGAAATACGTTCGATAGATAATTCTTGCGTAACTATTTCACAGTGTATTTCAGGTATTAATAAGGTGTCTCTGTACTTTTTTTGAAATACATCCCCTACATCTTTAATAACTTCTGGAATAGAATTTTGTTTGTCTATTTGTGCGTCTTTAAGAAAAACGAAAGTCCCACGCTGATTTGGAAGCAACTGGAAGTTTCTGAAAGAATCAGAAAAGCCGTAATTGATTAGAAATTGATAAAGGCTATTTAGCCATTCTTGGACTGATTGTTGATCAGAAAATGTAAGCATTGCAATCTTTTCCTTACCATGAACATACTGTAATAACTCGTTTAAGGAAAGAGGCAAAGTCTCTCCCCAAACCTGAGGCTCTTCACTTATAATTGGTAGCCATTGTAAATAGTGCTCCTCAACAGGTATATATTCTCCAAATGGCTTTTTACATAACATGTAGAATGCCTGCGCTAATTGGGGATTGTCTGATATTTGCGAAACAAGAGGAAATCGGCATTCTATCATAGATTTATAGCCAGAGGCCGTAAGAACTAGATTCAGAAGCTTGATGTGGCTTCTATAAACTGCCTGAATCGATTTTAAAAAGCCAATTACATCGTGTTGTATTTCCCTTTTGGGAAGTCCTGAACGGCAAAGCAGAAAGAGATTTATCGGTTGATTGACATCGCCCGCAAGTAATCCTACAAATTTTGAAAATAGATCAACAACTTGACCTAAAAGATTTCTATTGGTCTTTACCTGCCAACTGTCTTGTTCTTCTTCTTGATGTAAATATAGGCCATCCCTTGGTTCAGTAGGTTCAAAAGCAGTGCAATTGCAAACTGCGGGAAACATCCATTCTTCTGTTCCAATAAGTGGTAGGTCTTTAAAAAGTGTAGGTGAATAAGGTAGTAATGGCAAAATCTCCGTGATGCCCCTTTCTTTGTCAGCTTTGACTGGGACAGCTATAGTGATCGTACCTTCCTTTAAATAAGCGATAGTGTGCTCGTCTTGAACATTGCCATTAACATCAAATACCTGAGTACATATCAAAGAAATTCCATTACTTACTGTCCAGTTCTCCTTCCGAATTATGTTAATGTTTACTGTCTTTTCGTTAGTCGTGTCAATAACTGAATAACTTCCGATATTTTTATTAAATAAAAGAGTAAATGCCCCAATACGACTTAAATCTTCTACTCCTTGCTTGGCATATTTCAACGTGCCTGGAGAAAGCTTGTATGAGAAGCTTGTTTCGAAATCCTGGTTGATATAGTCATTGGCTAGTGGAGGATATAATTTGTCGTCGGCAAGGTGATCTTTTTTAATGAGCAAATCCTGAACTTTCTCGATCAATTCTTCCGGAGTATTAGCTTCTCGGTTTAATGTTAAGCTGAATTTTTTTCGACCTCCAGTATATTCGAAGATGCCAGATACTTCCACAATTTTGCTCAACATATGCGTCGTGATAAATCCTGTGCCGAATTTTCCAGTTGTTGTATCCTCTGTAGCCTTAAAAGATTTGCTGGAAACCTGCTGTAATAAACCTGTTAAACTTTTAATAGTGAATGGATCGCCATTATGTTCAAAAAGCAATTCATGTTCTTTTAAAGTTATACGTATTTTTACTGGTCCATGTCTATTAGGTACATCCTTAGCGTTTTGCACCAATTCCCATATCCATCGTCTTGGCTCACCTCTATTGTTCGCTGTTTGTATCCCTTGGAATAGTTTATCTGCTATTTGTTTAATAAAACCTTGTCGTTCAGAATCTTTAAATTCTTGTTCCAGTGACATGTTGGGGTATTTTTGAATGATAATTACTAAACTAAAAAAATCTTATATTTTGATACGAAAATCTCCGTAAGCTATTCTCAGACCGGCATAACTTTACCCCTTATCAAACTTCCCTGCCTACACGAAATATACAATTACTCCCTATTTATTCAAAACATTAAAAGCCCCGCATAAAAATGCAGGGCAACACTAATCAAATTCGTTAACCATTAAACCTTATCCTTTTTACTATAACAACTAAACCCGCTTGTTGTACTAAAGACAACCAGCACTTTTTTTCAACTTACCCTCAACTTGATCTATGTCAACCAGTCAAACACCCAAGAGGCAAGTCAGAAGCGCCTTTCCAACACGAAATAGCTACCTAGAGAAGAATAAACGCCCTCATCCCAAACATTGCCTACACCTGGCATTTTCTACCTGCGAAGCATACTCCTTATCCCATCCCACATCCACCGCCTCTAACTCCAGCACTCCAACACCCACCATCCAGGCATCCGCGCCAATACCTTCTACTAAAAAAACAGAAAAAAGCCGCTACACAAAGTTATGGCGGCATGCCACCCATGCCCACACACAGCCATGCTCGCCCCAACCACGCATCCATTGAAAAGATGGCCACGCCAGCCAGTAACCACAAAGCCACTTAGCAACGTCTTCACTCCATACCCCCAACTCACAACTCTCAACTCATGCCGCCCCACTAGCCGCCAAATGGTACGGCATAAAGCTGTAGTGCAAACCTTCAACCACATATCCCGCACCAGCTGCCACCGGTAGGGGAGCTAAAGAACTCCGCGCATTTATTCCGCGTTCCATTTGGCCTTGCGCTCATGCCGCCATGCCGCTGTACCGCAGCTTTTGCTGTTATTTTTCATTTTTAATTTTTTAGTATGAAGTATTATCTCGTTGCGCGTACCACCTGTTGTATGGTGGGCATTGAGCAGTGCCGTGGTTTCATCGTAGGCAGGTCCTTGCGGGCGGCTTTTGAAAGGGAGTATGCAGGTCGCATTCTCATGGTTACGGCAGGTGCCCAGGCATTGCCTGGTATTTCTTATGTAGCATATAAAAGGGCCTCCGAGGCCCTTTTCTTAAATGCAAAACATGTAATAATTTTTTTTGTTAAGTAGGATACCACCGTTTTTTCACCCAATTTTATTCCAGTGTAAACCCCTGATCTAAGGTGTTTTTAAATAGGATTGAACTGTTCGCATGCAGTGGGCCAGATTTAGATTATATTTATTTTGCCTCCATCCTTTCTCCATACATCTTATAATATGTACGCTGAAGTATTATTTTCTTGCATTCTGATTCTCCTTTTCCATATTGGAAACGCTATTTATCATGGAATAGTGATTTATGACATCCTGCTATTCGTCATAGCTCCGTTCATAATGTTTTACCGTTTCAATGCGGGGCCCTATGATATATATCAGAAAAATTATTTCTCAGCATGGAGGAGAGATGTAATACTTTTTAGCTTTCTGCTTTACCTGCTATGGTACAATCTATCAAAAGTGATTACTAATATAAATCAATACTTTAGTATTCTTGTTTCTCTGGCAATACCTTTTTTTATAAGTTTTATTGGATTCCTGGCTTATTTGTTTAAACGACATGAGGAACCGGCAAAAGCCACAATTGTAAATTTGATTAAAACGCTGCTAAGATCCGCATGGATAATTTATCTAACAATATTTATTTTAATTGAGTTTTATACGAATTGGAAAACACTTTCATTTCTAATTATTGGGCTCTTGCTCATTCTTGCCGTTATCCAGCTAATCGCTTTTGTGAAACTTTTACTACTGAGAAAAGTATACGAGGAGTATACAGATGAAGGACGATTTACGCTGTCAAAAATCCTTTCTTTGATCATACTATTTGCTATAATTTTTAATGCAACCAGGCTCAACTTAAATATATTAACGGATGTGATTGTTGATTATGCTGGTTCAATTTTGCTTAGTCTTTTCTTTATAGATAAAGGATATAAATTGACGAATGATTATGAATGATGATTCCACAGAAGCTTACCGGATTGACCGGTCATCACAATAAAATAAGCTAGACCTTCTTAGTATAAAGCCTCTCAATGATTATTGATGAATACAAGAGCGCAATTTGTAAATTAGCGCGGGTGAAAATGATCAGTATTAGTCATTGCCGTTCCCGACTTACTACTACCAAAAACCTTTTTTTACTATTCCAACTATTTGATTAATACAAGGGGTAGGTCAGATTATGGTATACAAGCCTCCTAGGTAGCATAGAAAAGGAGCCTCCCGGCTCCTTGATTATTGAAAACACAATGAAAAAACGATACAATAAATTATGGGTCACTTACTTTCACGATCGCCATGCCTTTGTGTTGCGGCAGATCGTAGTACTCATCTTTACGGCAGCCATTCACCCCCATAAACAAGATCCAGGGTGCAGTTGGAGAAGGCATCGGCAATTGAAAATGTAGTGGCGCCAATTCGTCTTTGAAAAGGATCAATGGCGTTTTCGCCATCGCCTTACTCACAGTATCTTCCTGGAAATCGGGATACACCGCCACAACACTCAGCTGGTAGCCATCCAGGTAAGGCATTTTTACCCATTTGGGATGTTGCTGCAACGCAACCGTCACATCCAGCATGCCATCAGCGCTCACAGCATCAATCGTAAATTGCCGGTGCAATAAAGTGTCCAGTTTATGCATCTTGCTGCACTCCAGCTTTACCAGCCCTTTAAAACTAAAACCTTTGTCTTCTTTGAGTTGTTTTCTAAAAACAGACAACAGGTCGGGCCATAGACCACCATCTTTATGTACATCACGTACTGCATTAAAGATCAGCTGCGCAGGTTTGTTGCTGTTCAGCAACCGTTCCTTACTTTGTTGTAATTCATCATTGATGGTGATGGGAGTGTAGGTGCCCCGGGCAGCACGGGCATGTTTTCCATACCTTTTGCTGTTAACGATTGTTACCCCTAAAAGGGTTCCCTGGAACTTAATCAGAGAAGGACTTAATTTGGCCATAAGAGTCGGATTTTGTAATTTGTTAATAGGATAATGATTCCATATCTAATTTAAGAATAATTGAATATGTCCGGCGCAAACGCATCAAAAAAAATTCCCTTGTAGCGTCCCCACAGCGACATTTTAACGACCTTCCAGCGACCTTTTAGCGACGTTATAGCGACCTTATAGCGATATACCTCCATATATCATTCATAGATAAGCCGTTGCACAGCCGTGTATCCGCCGTGTCTGCCCTGTTTTCCCGGCTGATTTTTCCACATTTGGATTTAAAGTATTCATAATCAATTATTTAATTGAAAGTTCCATGATTCCCGAAATGGGAATTTTCAGGCCAATTTCACTCCTTATAGGATTCCATTGCCTATCCCCAATCCCAATAATCGTGGTCTGCACACGCCGGCCTCCATCCCACCCATTCCATCAATCCTAAAAATCCCGGTTCAGACAAAATAAAGCCAGACCTGCTTGGTAGTAGGTCTGGCTTAACCTGATTCAACTGAATGCTAGTGAAGCTGGTAGTTAAGAAATTCGAAGCTAAAGGCTCGAAGCTTCTCTTGATGTTTATTATAACGTAGCGCTTCTTTGAATGGTTACATTCCTGGCTTTCATAACCGTATTGCCAGATGGGCCGGGAGTACCCGATGAACCTTCCATTTGAAGGTCGATGATCAGGTTAAGTGGCTCATTCACGAAGTTTTGACCCGTTTGGTTCGACACATTCACCCCATCCGTCCAGTATTCGATATTTACATTATTGGTAGTGCCAATTCTTGTCAGATAGGCCGTATACGTATGCCAGTTACCCGGACTGGAGATCGTTGTGCCCACACTCGACCACTGTCCGTTTTGATTTTTGTACGTGTTCGTCCAGTTGGTCGTACTTCCTTTAAACTCCATAATATCACTTTCCGGTGGCCATTGATTGGCCCCGTTCAGCCAGAAGGCAGGCCAGGTACCCTTTACAGAAGGGCATTGGAATTCACCCGAAACACGCCACTTGGGCCACGCCGCGCTCACAGTCACCTGTTGTTTGGCATAGCAGGTATAGGAGAAATAGTGGATACTGGGTTTGTCAGCCACCGTGCCGGGGTAAGCCGTAATGGTCAATACACCGCCTGAAAGGCTCATATTCTGCGTTCTCATACGGGCAGATCCGTTGTGGTCTATTGCCCCCCAGGGATAGAAATTGCCCCAGTAAGTACTAAACGAATTAAAGGAGCTGGTGGGCAGCACCGTTACCCAGCTAACTGCATTGGTTTCAGTTTCGAATGTTTCGGGGGGTACGGGCACTTCTTTGTCGGCAGTTTGTTTTTGGCAGGAAGACCCCATCAGTATAGCAACCGATGCGATCAGGATCAGGTTTGATCTTTTCATAAATGGCTTTTTGATGTTAGTGAATGATAGCTCCCTGGTTCATTCATATTGAACAGGCATTCCAAATCTCAATGATTATTGATGAATACAAGGGGGGCCAATCTGTAAATTAGGGGGTGTAATTGTTCATTATAAGTTACTCCTGTTACCGGCTTACTACTACTAATAGCCTTTTTTGAGCATTCAACTATCTGACTAACAACAAGGTGTAGGCCAGATCGGCATGTACAAGCCGCAATTGAACAGGCAGGGAGGCTGGTTTGCCATCTCCAACCTCCATCAGGCAGGTTCCCGAAGGCAAGGGCGCCATATTCAGTGATATCCTGCACCTGGCTTGCACACCCTACCGGGCAACCCTAAATGGGCATTGCCTCCGGACACACTAGGGGTAAAAGTTGAGAGGGGATATAGTAAAGTCTCTGATTGTCAGCGTCAATACATATATTAGTGATTGTGCATCACTTTGTCATAGAGACTTTTTAATTGGGTGTCACCAAAACCGTAGATGCTTTCTCTGTTCCAAAACTCTGTGAACACTTTATGAAAATCAGTAGAAATATTTTTTGTGATGTCTTCAATAACTTTTTCAGGTCTTCCTTTTGTGCCATCTTTTGGAAAACGGTCAACATGTGCCTTTACCACTTCTTGTAAATACGGAAAAGCTAAAGATGGATGCTTGGAGAGGTCCGTCAACATTGAAAGATTACCGTCTTTGTAAGCTTCCCACAACTGTTGCCCAAAATGTAGGTCTGCTTCACTTAAAGAGATCCTGTTCGCATAACAAACTTTAAGTTCAGCTGAATTGGCTGGCCCAAAGCCATTCCAGAATTGTTTACTGCTTTTGTCTAAATAAGAAGTATAAACAGCAAACACTTTTTTCTTTATGGGCAAACTATTGATAATTGAAAGAACAAACCACATATTTACCTGGCAAAACAAGTCATACTCAAACCAAAGATTAAACTCCGAATGATCAGGCGCATGTAATATTTTCTCAAATTCTTTTACAACAGCATTATGGTATTCGGTTGCTGGTAGGCTCATATATTGGGCTCTTGATTGCCAAAAGGCAGCAAGGTTGTCGCCTGATAGATCCCCGTCAATAAGACCTTCTCTCACAACAACAATATCCCCTTCAATTTTTGCGTCTGGAAAACTATAAGCAAGCGAGTCGCCGTTTAATATATTGTACACCATGAGGGTAAGTTTTTTGCATTTCGCAATACTTAAATTTACGAAAGTTTTGAGCTATTGTCCGGATCCACCCGGCACAAAGTCTACTTTACACCCCTTCCACCAACACGCCGGACAGTAGCTTTGTATATACAAACTCACCATTAGCTTTTTTATGAAACACACTGATTTTGATACCTTTTATCAATTGCACCATCAATCAACCCCACTGCTATTGGCCAATGCATGGAACGTGAAGAGCGCGCAGCTAATAGAAAAGGCCGGTTATGCTGCGATGGGCACCTCCAGCGGCGCCATTGCCGATTCACTGGGTTATAAAGACGGCGAAGTGATCCCCTTTAATGAATTGCTGTACATCGTCAAAAGGATCAGGTCCTGCACAGGCATCCCACTGTCGGTTGACCTGGAAAGAGGATATGCCAAAGACCTGCACACCCTGAAGAATAATCTTCAGCAATTGATCGATCTCGGCATCGCAGGCATCAACATCGAAGATGCCGAAGGAGAAGAGCCCTACCTGGAAAAACTGACAGCTATAAAGAACTATCTGGAAAAGACCGGTCAACATTTATTCATCAATGCACGCATCGACGCCTTCTTATTAAAACTCCCTGCTCCCCTGGAAACGACATTGAAAAGGGCAAAGCGCTACCAGGACGCCGGAGCCGACGGCCTGTTTGTGACAGGCATTCAGGATACAGCTACCATTAAAGAGATCTGTGCATCCACCACCTTGCCCGTAAATGTGGTGGGTGTAGCTGCACTTGCAGAGATAGCAACCCTGGCTGCAGCGGGTGTCAGAAGAATTAGTATGGCAGGCTTATTATACAAAGCCACCTACGCCAGTTTAGGCAATATGGCTGGTGCAATGCTCAAAGAGCAATCCCTGGCGCTGCTGCATGCATAATAGAAAGCCAGTCATAGTCAAGCCGTTACAGCCTGCCAATCTTTTTTAGAAAATCCCGATCGTTTCCCGCGGCTCATGCGTCAAAAGATAAATCAAACAAAAATGGTAGATCTGAAAGACAAAATTGCCGTCGTATTTGCAGCATCCGGAGAAATAGCAGGCGCAGTGGCCCGCTCATTTGCCAGGCACGGAGCAAAAGTATATGTCACTGCCAGAAACCTGGAGGCAGTACAAGCATTGGCCGATGAGATCAACGCCAGCGGTGGAACAGCAGAAGCTGCCAAAGTAGACGCCCTGAAGGAAACTGAAATAGATGCCTTTTTAAAAGAGGTCACCGCAACGAATGGCAGGTTGGATGTAGTATTCAATGGTATTGCCGTAGAGTACAGCGAGATGGGCGGAAGACCACCCGCATTGACAGCCACTTTCGACCAGTTTATGGCCCCTATGCAAAAGATCGTCGGTTCACAATTCCTCACATCGAGAGTAGCTGCAAAGTATATGATCGCAACACACTCCGAAGGCACCATTCTCCTGCTCACCGCAGCAGCATCCAGGAGCAAAATTCCCAACCTCTCCGCCTTTAGCGCTGCCTGTGCAGCAGTAGAGGCCATCACACGCGTAATGGCCGCTGAATGGGGCAACGAGGGCATCAAGGTCACCTGCCTTTGTTCCGGCGCTTTAATGGAAACCAAACGCATCTCCGGCTGGATCAGTAAGGCCGCCAAAGAATACGGCATACCGGAGGAGCAGATCATTGCGCAATACAAAGCTTTCGACATCCTGAAAACAGGTCCCACCCTCAAACAGGTAGGTGACACCGCCGCTTTCCTCGCCTCCGTAACCGGGATCGCTTTCAACAGCCATGTGGTCGATGTGGATTGCGGCAAGCTCAATATTTTATGATCCTCAAACCTATTTATCATAAATTCAGCGATTGCTGCCTCCCGCAGGCAGCAATCCTTTATTTTAGTTAGTACACAATTGAATGGAAAAAGAAGACATCCTCCAATCCGCCATCGCCGGTGATATCAACGCCTTTCAGGCCCTGTATGCCGGCTTTCAAAGCCAGTTGAAGTCTTATCTGTATCGCCTGCTTACCAACCGCGATGATGTAGATGACCTCGCCCACGATACCTTTATCAAAGCATTTTCCAATATAGCCTCCTTCAAACAGGAGTCTTCACTCAAGACCTGGGTATTCAGGATCGCCACCAACCTGGCCTATGATCATTTGAGGAAACGCAACAGGTGGCAAACCGATGCCCAGGACCGGGCCGCGGACCTCGCCATCTCTTCCGAAGAGATCAGAAAGGTGTTTTGGCAGGTGCATGACAACTCCCCGGCCGGCGCATACGAAATGAAAGAACATATCGACTACTGTTTCACCTGCATTTCAAAGACCCTGCCGATCGAAAACCAGGTAGCGCTTATATTAAAGAACATGTACGATTTCCAGGCAAAGGAAATTGCATTGATCCTCGAAAAGTCCGAAGCCGTGGTCAAACACTTGTTGAACGATGCCCGGCAAACCATGACCAATATTTTTGAGCACCGCTGTGCACTGGTCAGCCAGGAAGGTGTTTGCCACCAGTGCAGCCATATCAACGAAATATTCAATCCCAAACAAAACCAGCAGGAAGCCCTGATGAAGCTGGAACTGGTGAAGGGTTCCAAAAAATACGACCGCGATCAGCTCTTTGCTTTACGGATGGTATTGGTCAAAGCCATCGATCCCCTGCACGCTGCGGGCACCGACCTCCACGAGGAAATGATGAATTGTTTAAAGACAGCGATTGGAGAAAAAAAGGACTTTTTTGGCGATTAAAAATCATACTTTTTTCGACGTGGCCTGGACAACATCGCAGTGGCTTCCGCGTCATTGTTTGTAAACATTTCTTTGCCGGGGTCCCAGTAGATCTTTCTTTTCAGCTTCATGGCAATCTGGTGAAGTAAGCAGGCACTGCAGGAACGATGGCCCACCTCAATAGGCGCAACCGGCTGGGTACGCGATTTAATGCAGTCCAGCCAGTTCGCATGTTGTTCACTACTCTCGTAGAGATGTATTTCATTAGGCCCAATGATCGATTGTAAAATATGGGGATTGCTGGCGTCAATGGGTTTAATGCCATCTTTATCCGCAACCGGGTCACTATCCGTTACCCGGTAATTACCACGCGTAGCCCAAAGCCAGCCTTCCGTGCCAATAAATTTTACACCATTGGGCAATTCATTGGACACGATCATGTGCACCCCATTGGCATATAGCGCTTCCGTGCGAAAGATCCCATGCACGTCCCAAAGTCCTTTATAGTCAGGATCATCACCAGGAAAACGGGCATGTCCCCATATTTCAACCGGACCACTGTATTCCATACCCATCGCCCAATGTGCCGTATCGATATGGTGGGCTCCCCAGCCCGTGATCATGCCGGCGCCAAACTGCTCACAACGCAACCAGCCAGGCCGGCTGGTAATGCTGGCCGTTGTAGCACCTTGCGCATGTACCCGGTCTTCCGTATAATAAATGGCAGGAGTGGCCCCCAGCCAGGCATCATAATCTAAGTTGGCAGGAACAACCATCTGCATCGGATTGCCACCACCGGGGTCACCAGGCAATCCTACTTCAATGGTTTTCAACTGACCGATCCTTCCATTGCGGACCAGTTCACATACTTTTTTAAATTGCGGCCAGGGGTTGATCGACTTTTGCTGACTGCCCATTTGCAATATCCGCCCTGCTTTTTTTACTTCATTCGATAAGATCCTCCCTTCTTCGATCGTCAATGAGGCAGGCTTTTGCAAATAAACATCCTTGCCTGCCCGCACCGCGTGAACCCCTACAATGGCATGTTGGTGATCGGGCAAACTGATATGTACCGCATCGATGTCTTTATTCAACAACAATTCTTTGTAATCGTAATAAGTTTTGATCCCCCAATCGCCCGTCAATCCCCCGTTGTCTTTCGAAGCTTTTATATAATTGTTTTTCACAGCCTGTACCCCTGCATCCGCACGGTTCCTGTCTACATCACACACAGCTATGATCCGCGCACCGGCACAACGGGCAATCTCCGTCATATCATGGCCCACCGATATTCTTCCGCAACCGATCGATGCCACATTAATACGGTTACTGGGGGCATGTTCACCAAATACCGAGGCAGGTACAATCGTTGGAAGCCCCAAAGCGATCGAAGTACCGATCGATGCTTTTACCGAATCCGTTAAAAACCGGCGGCGGCTGATGGAAGATTTTCTATGCTTTCCCATGGCAAGGATTTTATCGTGATGTGCGCTATTTTGTATAACTGATCTTTTTCGCCGCCTCCTGTGCTTTCAGGGCCAGTTCCGTGGCAAGGAAGCAGTGCCTTTGCGTCATGGCCGTTTCCGTACGGTTGATCACATCATCTACCAGTTGCCGGCCGTAGGGGAGGTCTACATTACTGCAATCAATGTATTGCGTATCCTTCCCGTTCACCAAAAAAAGATGATTGCCACCGGGCCTTCCCGCAATGTCTGCATTTTTGCGCACCTCTATATAGCCCTCCGTGCCCAGCACCGTAAGCCGCCCATCTCCCCAGGTATTCAATCCGTCTGGTGTGAACCAATCCACCCGGATATAGCCCGTACCCCCATTGCCACGAAGCATAATATCCCCGAAGTCTTCGAAGTCAGGATATTTTGCATGGCCCACATTGCCCACCTGCGATGCTACTATTTCTGCCTGGTCCGAATGCGTGAAGAAAAGGAATTGATCGAATTGATGCGATCCTATATCCGTAATAATGCCGCCAAAATACTTTTTATCGAAAAACCATTCCGGGCGCGTATCCGTACTCATGCGGTGCGGAGCAAGGATCACCGTTTGTATTACCTTGCCAATAGCGCCTGCTTTGATCAGTTCTCCCGCCTTGATCGTTGCTTTGTTCTCCAGCCTTTCGCTGTACATGATCGAATAGATACGCCCCGTTTGTTGTTGCACCTTCCGTACTGCTTCCAGTTGTTTCAACGTGGTAATGCCGGGTTTATCACTCATATAATCTTTACCGTGCTGCATCGCCTTGATGCCAATCCCTGCACGCTCTACAGGGATGGCTGCACTAAGAATGAGTTGGATCGATTTGTCTTCCAGTACCTCTTGCTCACTATTGGCAAGTTTTACCTGCGGGTAGCGTTTCACAAACGCTGCAATCAGATCCGGCTCTTTGGCATACAGCGATACCAGTTCCCCGCCGCCGCGGATCACCGCAGCCACCTGGCTATAAATATGGCCATGATTAATGCCGATCACCGAAAACTTTATCCGCGGGTTATCCACCTGTCTTTCCGGTGCCGGTTCAATTGTTTCATCATAAGCTACTGATGCGAATATTTCCTGCGGCACAGCCGAAGCCAGACCTGCTCCTGTTGCGGTGGCAATACCTTGTAGAAATCTGCGGCGGCTAACGTTAGATGTTGACATATGGTTTTATTGAGCTGTAAATGGCGGCTAAACCAAGGTAGCGAACTTTTTATTGGCAGCCATCATGGGCGGTCTGCTTATTCATTCGAAATTAAATTTCGGTTAAGACTTCCCTTGGGCCCTCCTCCCCAAAGCCAGGGGAATTTACTTTCAGGACGGTTCAGGATGGATAAAGCTACAATAGGTGCAACTTATATTGTACTTTATCAGTATTTTCATCACGTAGAACGAAATAGCTTCCACACAAATAAATATTATCGCCAATATGAAAAAGTCCCGTCGTGATTTTATTCAACAGACCGCATTAGCCGGCGCAGGCCTGCTGGTTGGCAATGCAGGGTTTTCAGCACAGAGTTACAAGCGTATCATCGGCTCCAACGACAGGGTCCGTGTGGGCGTGGTAGGTTTCTCAGACCGGCACAGAAGTTCCCATATTCCCTGCTTCATGAACCATTACAAGGAGTTGAACTTCGATGTAGTGGCCGTATCCGATATCTGGAACAGAAGGAGAGAAGAGGGCGCAGCCACCTGGAAAGAAAAAATGGGGCACGATATAGTAGCCTGCCGCAACAATGAAGAATTATACAGCAAAAAATTAGTGGACGCCGTATTCGTCAGCACCGCCGATTTTCAACATGCCCTGCATACCGTCGAAGCCGTAAAAGCCGGTTGCGATGTATATACAGAAAAGCCTTTTGCGGAGACCATGGAAGACAATCGCGCCGCCCTGAAGGCCGTGAAAGCTACCGACCGCATTGTACAAATAGGTTCCCAAAGAAGAAGCGGCTCCAATTACCATGCAGCCAATGAATTCATCCGCTCCGGTAAGTTTGGCCCCATCACCATGGTCGAGCTTACCTGGAATGTCAACCAGCCCGGCCGCTGGCGCAGGGCTTCCCTGGTAGAGCAATGCAAGGAAGCAGATACCGATTGGAAACGATACCTCATGAACAGGCCTTATGAGCCCTGGGATGCCCGCAAATACCTTGAGTTCCGTTTGTTCTGGCCTTATTCATCCGGTTTGGCCGGTCAATGGATGAGCCACCAGATCGATACCGTGCATTGGTTTAGCGGATTGCCACATCCCCGCAGCGTGGTGGCCAACGGGGGCATTTATCAGTGGAAAGATGGAAGAAGGAACTGGGATACCATTACCGCTGTATTCGATTACGGTCCCCTCAACGATCCTTCCACCGGCTTCCAGGTTACCTTCGGCAGCCGTATGCACAATGGCGATGAAAAGCCCACCGAGATCTATTACTCCAATGGCGGCGAGCTCAACCTCAACACCAATAAAGTGTCTCCCACAGGTGGCCTTACCAAAAGGTTTGCCGATGAAATGAAGATACAACCCAACCTCTTGCCCGAAATGAGCCTCTCCGAAGCAGCGCCTGTGATCGCCTCGGCCAATACCGGTGGTGATAAGCTCACCAGCAACCACGTACGCAACTGGATGGAATGCGTGCGCAGCCGCAAACAACCCAATGCACCCGTAGAAGCCGGTTACAGCCATTCCGTAGCCACTATCATGACCAATGCCGCCGTGCACACCGGCCAGAAAGCCACTTTCGACGAAAAGACACAGGAAGTAATGGTAGGCGGTAAGCCGTTTAAATATTAGTTAAGAAGTCCGGAAGACCGGAAGTCCGCAAGTCCGAAAGAAAAACGGCAACGCTACTAATTGTATTACTTCCGGACTTTCCGACTTCCCGACTTTCGGACTATTAAGGACTCCCAATAAAACGATTCACACTATGTCATCCATATCAAAGAACATGATACTGTCAGCCTTGACGCTGGCAGTATCCGTTGCAACTGTAGCTCAAAAAAAACAACCCGTACAGGTCATAAAGGTTGACAAAGAAAACAAGGTCAACATCCTCATCGGCTCAAAACCTTTTACCAGTTTCCTGTTTCCCGACACCCTGGAGAAACCCGTTCTGTATCCCGTACAGGCTTCCAACGGCACCATCGTTACCAGGGGATTTCCTTTTAACCCCCTGCCCGGCGAACCCACCGATCACCCCCATCATATCGGCATCTGGTTCAACTTTGAAAATGTGAACGGACTCGATTTCTGGAACAATTCCTTTGCCATTGCGGCCGATAAAAAGAACAAGTACGGCTGGATCAAGACCGACCGTATCCTGGAAACCAAAAGCGGCAATACCGGTGTATTGGCTTACCACGCCAACTGGACCAACCAGGCCAATGAGATCTTGCTCGAAGAAACCACCCGCTTCGAGTTCAGCGGCACAGAGCATGAACGCATCATCGACCGCGTGACCACTTTGAAAGCCAACACCACCGTGTTGTTCAAAGATGCCAAAGATGGTATGCTGGGCCTGCGCGTAGCAAAAGACCTGCAGATACCCACCACCGAAGAAAAGAAATTCACCGACGATAAAGGCAATGTGACCACCGTAAAAGCAGAAGCCGTTTCCAATGGCAATTACATCACCAGCCAGGGCAAAGAAGGCGATGCAGCCTGGAGCACCCGGGCCGACTGGTGCAAGCTCTACGGAAAGATGGGCAAGGACTCCATCAGCATTGCCATCATAGACCACCCGTCCAATATCAACTATCCTACCTTCTGGCATGCCCGTGGTTATGGCCTCTTTGCCGCCAACCCCCTGGGTGAAGCCGTCTTTACCAATGGCAAGAGCGCCAAAAACCTGCAGTTGGAAAAAGACCAATCCGTTACCTTCCGTTACCGGATCGTAGTGAGTGATGGAAGCAAAACACCTTCTGCACAGCAACTGAATCAACTGGCGAAAGCGTTTGCGGCAGTGAAATAAGCAGCCTGTACGCACCAGATAAATAACAGAAAGCCCCTTGACAGATGTCAGGGGGCTGATGACTGATAAACGGGTTCAGTCAACATCGAGGCTTAACCATCTTTAGGGCTCAGGCATCAACACCAGCCGGATATAGTTTCTATCATGGATGAATTGCTGAGCAGCCCGCTGCACCGACTGAGTAGTCACGGCTACCAACCGCTCTTTCAGCTTCAGGATACCCGTAACCGGTTCATTATTTTGCAATACGTTCGTCAGCCAGGCCTGCCAGAGCCCATTGGTCTGCAATTGCATTTCCCGCAGGCGCAACTGTTCTGCCTTAAACTTGCTGATATCATCTTCCGATATACCGCCTGATTGTAGTTTGCTGATCTCATCATGGACTGCCGCGATAAGTTTCTCCACATTTTGCGGTGCGCAGGTAAACCCGATCGAAACGAGGTAGCGGCTTCGTGGTAACTTCGAATAATTCACACCTGCACTGGGCGTGTAAGCGCCACCTTCCAGTTCACGTATCCTTTCCGTCATATGGTATTGCAATACCGATCCCAGCGCAGCCAACTGCGTGTTATTGGCCACATTGAAAGTATAGTCCCCACTGTAATACAGTTTCACCACTGCTTTATTATCCTTGCCTTTATACACCGTTTTACTGAACCGCCCTTCCGGAATATAAATGCCCGGGTCTCTGGCAACTTCCTTTACGCCTGTAGCAGGTAAAGAACCGAGGTAACGTTCCATCAATGGAATAAAAGTAGCCGTATCGATGCTGCCGGTGAATATAAAGGTGAAGTCCCCGGCATTGGCAAAGCGCTCCTTGTAGATCGCATACACTTTGTCAAAGTTGATAGAATCAAGCCTTGCTACAGACGGCGGCTGACGCCGGTAATGATAACCGCCCAGCAGTATGTTCACCGTATCGTTAAAAACGACTTCGGGATTATTGGCCCGGTTAAGGATCATCGCCTTACTGCTGTTGATATTATTGGAGAACAGCGTAGAGTCGTAGCGGGGCTTTGTAAAATACAGGTGCGTAAGCTGCAAAGCTGTTTCCAGGTCTTTGTTATTGCTGCCACCGTTGAGACCTTCATACCGGTCCTGCACATACACCTGCACCTGCACTGCTTTGCCTGTAAGTAGTTTACCGAGTTCAACAGGACCAAAGACATTCAACCCATTGGCAGATACGAGCGAGGCCGCTGCCGAGGCCTGCAGGAAAAGACTGTCAGGGTAGAGGGAAGTGCCACCTTCGCTGAATGCAGAGAACAGTATCTCATCATTTTTGAAGCTGGTAGGTTTCACCCACACCTTTACACCATTACTTAAGGTATAAATGCTTACACCGATACTGTCTATTCGCTCACGGCCCACTACTTTGCCGGCTGCAGGCAGCGGGAATAGTAATTTCTTTTCACTGGTTTCATCTTTCCACGCAGCCAGCTTTTGCTGATTAACAGATGCGATCCAGGAATTTACCTGCGCCTCTGTTGGCAGATCCGCCTTATCCTTTTCAGGGGCAAAGACCATGATATCACGGTCCACATCTTTTAGGAGCGTACGCGCTAAGGTATTGACATCTCCCAGCGTAATACTGTCAATAAGCCCTTTGGCGATGGCATATTCCTGGTCGATGCCCGGCGCTGCTGTGCCGCGCAGGAACCAGGCCAGGTAGTCCTGCACATATGCATCCGAAGGTATCTTGCTTTTTTCTTTATAGACATTTTCCATGCCATTGATATAAGCAAGCTTACCACGTTCAAACTCAGTTTGCGTAACACCCCCTTGTTGCAGCCGCACAATTTCCGTCCATACAGCAGTAAATCCTTCTTGCATATGGCCGGGTTTGGGCACCACGCTCATACTAAAAGCGTCCAGACAGCCCATTAAACCGGATATTGATGCCTGTGCCTGAATAAAAGGCGGTTCAGGCCTTGCTGTCAACTCACCCAGCCGGCCACCCAATACCTGGTTATACAAGCTGCGCACAATATGCGTCCGGAAATCCGCCTTCGTTTTCAAGGGTACTGCCGGCCGTTTGATCACCAGGGAGATCTCGGTAGTTGTTAACTCCGGATCAGTAGCACTTAGAAACTGGTTTCTGCCAGTGAGGGGAATATTGTATTTGATAACAGGACGTTCCTTGACAGGGTTTTTCAGATCACCAAACAGTTTTCTGATCTGATCTTCCATCGTTTTTACATCGATATCGCCCACCACGATCAGCGCCTGCTGGTTGGGCCGGTACCAGTCTTTGTAAAAACGCCTTACTGCAGCTGGGCTAAAACCGTTCAATACCTGTTCCGTACCAATGGGCAGCCGGTCGGCATAGCGCGAATTGTTGACCTGCATAGGAAGGACTTTATCCTGCAAACGCTGACCAGCGCCATTGCGCTGGCGCTTTTCTTCCAGCACCACGCCGCGCTCTTTATTGATCTCTTCCGTCTCCAGCAAAGCATCGCCGGCCCAGTCGCGCATGATCTGCAGGCCATTGCGTACAATGGCCGTATCATCAGCCGGCAATGGCAACTGGTATACCGTTTCTTCAAAACCCGTATAAGCATTCAGGTCCGCGCCAAATCGTACGCCCGATTTTTGCAAATATTCTACCAGTTGGTTCTTGGGATAATGTTTCGTGCCATTGAAGCTCATATGCTCCATGAAGTGTGCCAGCCCGCGTTGTTCCTCATCCTCCTGCATCGAACCGATCTTATTCGCCAGGTAAAAGATCACCCGCTGTTTAGGCTCGTTATTATAACGGATATAATACGTAAACCCATTGGGCAATTGACCCGTGCGTACAGCCGTATCCAGCGGCACTTGTTGCGCAAAGCCGGCGGATGCAGTCATTATGAATAACGATAATAATCTTGTTCGTGTATTAATGTTGAACATGGTCTAATGTTACAGGTTATAAGTTTCAGGTTACAGGCTACTGAATGCTGGATGCTGGATGCTCGTCTCACTGCTCACATCTCACGTCCCCCGAGTATCTCAAGTATCTTTTCATTACCGATGATCAACATACCATGCTTGTCACTACTGATACCTTCCGTTAAGCGGTAAGTATAGCGCGGTACAGTACCTTCCATAATGGTGGGCAGGTATACAAACTGAACACGATGCGGTCCATTCCGCAGCGCTTCACCCACCTCTACGATATGCGTGCTGATAATAAAAAAGCAATTCAGGTATTGGGCGAAAGCAGTGGATACATGCAGCGTTGCATCATAAGCATCCTTCACATTCGTGCCCTTGAACAATTCATCGAAGATGACCACCAGGTTCTTTCCACAACTCACCTGTTCGGCAACCGCTTTAACACGCAATACTTCTGCATAAAAATGACTGTAACCCATATTCAGGTTGTCCGCCACATTGATCGAAGAATACAGGCCATCCCGTACAGAGAATTCCATATCACGGGCAGCAACAGGAAACCCCATATGCGCCAGGTAAACCGCAATACCGAAAGATTTCATGAAAGTAGACTTGCCCGCCATATTGGCTCCCGTGAGGAAGAATACATTACAGTCCTGGTGAGGCGTCACCGCATTAGCAACGGCTTTATCGATGGCAGGATGCCACAACGCTGTTGCCCGGATGGAATGCTCATGAGCAGCCAACGCCCTGGCATAAGAAAAATTCCGCTCACGGGCCACGGTACTTACCGCAACATACACATCCAGCTGGTACAGGCACTGCAGTAGCGTTTCCATTTCTCTCCGCAGCGTATGTCGCAACACGAGATCATACTTCGCTGCCTTGACAACAGAAAAGGAGGGTACCCCTTTTTCCCCTGCCAGCCACGAAAGCCGCTGGTCTGCGAGAATAGCTTTTGCTTCCTTCACCAGCGGGATATCCACCTTGCCCAGTAGTTCTTTCAATTTGTTCAGCGCATCGATCGTGGCTACCAGGCCGGCCTGCAACTGCCCATACTGTTCATCCCGCAAAAAAGACCCCATCATCTTCTTTCGCCACATACCCGCTGCTGCAGTGATGATATTACTGGCGCTGTTCGCGCCCAGGTAATTTTCTACCACCATGAACCCTTCATAATGAAAAGGGAAGGTCAACGCCAGGCCCTGGAAATAACGGAAAGTCTCACTGCGCTGGTTGATGGCGGCAACATCAACCATAGGATGGCGAAACATTTCTTCCAGCAGGCGCTGACCACCGCTTGTCCTTGCCCTGTTGAAAAGACTGTAAATAGAATGAGGCTTGAACCGGCCCAGCAAATTCAGGTCTTCCAGCGTTTGTTTGTCCGCTATAAAGCCCCGTGCCTGTTGCCCTTGCTTTTTGATACCCCCCGCCAGCATATCCAGGATACCTTCATTCCTGACGATGATCATGCCATGCCGGTCGTCCGTAATACCATTCTCCAGCTTATAAGTATATACAGGATGCGTACCATTCATCCGGGTGGGCAGGTATACAAACCGTATATTGGAACAGGCCTGCCGCAACACCTCGCCGGCCTCGATGATATGCGTGGAGATCACAAACAAACTGCTCCGCTTTTGGGCGAACCCTTTTATAATAGCAATCGAAGCCTCATAAGCATCCTTAACATTTGTGCCCCTGAACAGCTCATCGAAAACAATGAACAGCCGTTTGCCTTGTTGTAGTTCATTGGCCATCTTTTTTACCCGCAGCACCTCTGCATAAAAATGACTGGCGCCCATGCCGAGATTATCCGGAAGGTTTATGGTCGTATAAATGCCATCCAGTACAGAGAATTGCATAGCCTTTGCCGCAACAGGAAAACCCATATGCGCCAGGAACATCGCTATGCTGAGCGACTTCATAAAAGTCGATTTGCCGGCCATATTGGCCCCCGTCAAAAAGATCACATTCCCTTCGGGAGAGATCATGATATCATTGGCCACCGCATTGGGCACTTGTGGATGATATACTCCCTCCAGCTTCGCCATAGCCTGCTCACGGGGCAATGCTTTCGGAAACACAAACCCCCGGGCTTTACCCACTTTGGCAATCGAGATGTATACATCCAGGTAATGGAGATGACGCAGCAGGCTTTGCACTACATCGCGGTGGCGGAAACGAAGCAGTACATCGAGGTCCGCCATCACCGCATGAGACAGTTTGCCTTTACCCGCCGGCACCCTGGCAAAAGCCGCATCAGCTACAATAGCCTGCATGGCATCCCGTTCGGTACCGTATACGTGCTCCTTATCTTTATCCAGCGAAGCCACAAATGACCGCACCCCTTGCAGCAGTTCTACCAGCGCCTGAACCCCCTTGTAAATAACGGCCGTTTCAGTATCCACGGCAATCATCCTGCCCAGCTTTTTGGTAACAGATTGCTCCTGCGCATGCAGCTTTGTACGTTCATCTGTATTGGCCAGGTAAGGCTCAATGCCATCAAAAAGCGCACTGTCGAAAGGAAAAGCCAGGCCGCTGGCTGCAAAAAAGCGGATGATGCCCACGCGCTTGTTGATGGCTCCGGCATCAGAAAGCGGGTAACGGAACATTTCTTCCAGGATCGCTGCTCCACCTCGCGTGGAGCAGCGATTGTAAATTTGGTAAATGGAATCTGCACCATGCCTGCCGAAGATATTCAAGTCCTCCAGCGTTTGCTTATCGGTAGTAAACAACATGCTCGTGTTATTTTCTTTTACGCCTGATCAGCAATATGGTTCCAAACGCCAGCAGCAGCCCGGGTACGATCCAGATATAAACAATACGCAGCACTTCGGCCTCGCTGAGCGTAACATTGATCCGTTTGTCCTTTGCGGCAGGTCTCGAAGCATCGATCGGGTATTCTCCGCCCGTCAGCCAGCGGAAACTACCCGTACAGAACACGAAGTTGGCCGTACCATAACGGTTCACCTCTTTGTTGTTCATGAAATCGGCATCGCCGGTTACTATAATGCGCTGCTCTTTGTTGTGGATTGTCCGGGACAGGCTCACGGCCGTGGTCACCGGGCCCATGACGTCGCCATCCGCGGCAGAAAAAGTGATCAGGCCGGGCGGCATTTTTTGTAGGAAAGTATCCCTTGGCTTTACCAGCGCGGCGACCATGGTTTCCGGATCATACCGCTTACGCCTGTTCCAGGATACCTTCGGTGCGGATTGCAACAAAGGACGTATCGTAAAAGAACTACTGTCCGTCCAGGCAAGGCCCGCCGCACCGGGCATGGTCACCGGTATACTGTCTTTGGCAGCGCCGCCCAAGGGCGGGTAAAAACTGCCCGAAAAGGAAGAGAGTTGTTGCGCCGCCATGAGCGGTGTTTCATCTTCCGATTCTTGTATCAAAATGCCATCCGTTAGGTGTACACCCAGGTCTTTGAGCAAAACATTCATCTGGGCCTGCCGGCCAGGCTCTCCTGAGATCAGTAAATTGCCGCCCCGGTTAATATACTCACTAAGCGTAGCGCGCGAGGCTGGTGACAGGTCCAGTTTGGGATCTGCCAGCACCAGTGCGGATAATTCTGCAGGCACGGGGCCTGCTTCCAGTGAAACCGTCTGCACATCGAACCCCTGGTTCACCATGGAATAACGAAAGAAGGGGGCACTCGTAAGTACGCCGTAATCGTTATCATTCAGCTTGTTGATGTCCCGCTCGAGGTTGCCGGTCACAAAACCAACCTTAGGCATCTTAGCCCCTTGCAATCGTTTCAACACAATGGACAGTTCTGTTTCGCTGGGCCATGTCTGCGAGTCGTCGAACACACGCAGCCAGGCCTCCCGGCCCCGCCATTTCAGTTGCATCACATAGCGGTTGAACTGCGGCCGCAGGTTGATGGACGCACGGATCTGTTCGGGGGTCAGGTAATCACTGAGCTTCATATCATATTTCTTCGCATGTTGATCGGCGATCTCTTTCAGTGTCTTCCCCGGGTAGAGCTGGAAGATATAAGGCGACGCAAAGGCGCTATCGTAATAACTGATGGTTTTTACCTTGATATTGCTTTTGAAACGCAGGTAGGGGTCCCAGCGCGCCAGCATCTTGTTGTAGGAATCAGGATCGCCCAGGAAATAATGACGGTCTACGAGGTTGGCATAGGCCGTTACCTCCATCGGATCGTCACCGAGGTCTTTCACGATCTGTTGCGTTCGCGGCGTAAGCGTATTGAGCTTATTGTGGGTGGCATCGTAATAACCGATGAGGCCGGGAATGGAGGTGACATAACCTACCAGCAGCACAATACTCAACACGACTGCATAACGCAGCCCTTTCACCGTCCATGGTTTCGATTCCAGGCTGCCTTTCAACCGGTAAACACTGAACCCGAGGAACAGGAACACGATCGCGATAAAATACACCACATCTTTGCTGGTGAGCAATCCGGCCATCATTTTCTGCGTGCGGCCACTCATGGACAAAAAATAGGTAAGCTCGCGTACAAAACCGATCCGCTGCCAGAGGTTACCGATATAACTCAGGATGCCGATCATGATAAAGGAAGCAATGGCCGCCACTACCTGGTACGTCGTGAGCGTAGACATGAACAGACCAATGGCCGAATAGGCACAGAGCAATAAAAAGAAACCCAGCAGCGCTGTCATCAGCATACCCGTTTCCGGATACTGGATATGAAAGAGGCCGGATACCACAAAAACGCCCAGGATGGCAATAAGCACCAGGCTGTACATTACCATGGCGAGGTATTTGCCCAATACGATCTCCCGTATCTTGATGGGCGAAGAATACAACAGCTTGATGGTGCCGCTGCCGGTTTCCCGGCTGATGAGGCTCATGGTGAGCAGCGGTATATAGAGGTAGAGCGTCGCCATTACGCTGCTGAAGACCCCGCTCATACCGGTGAAGATGCCACTGGTGAGGGTGTCGAGAAAGTTGATCTCCATGCCGCCCAGTTCCTGTGTGCGGGCAATCCCTTTGATCAGCCGCAGGTAGGCCAGTCCACACTGGATGAAGAAAACGATCATTAAGAACCAGGCAATAGGTGAGTAGAACAGCGTACGCAACTCTGTTCGGGCCACTCGGATAATTGTTTTCATTGAAAGTTATTTAGCGGAAGGCTAATTGTTTTGATAAGAGGATAACTGTTTAAAGATCTCGTCGAGCGCTGTTTTGTCCAGGCTGATCTCGCGCAGGCGCCAGCCATGCTGCATGCTGGCGGCTACCACCCGTTCAGTAATTTCCTGGTCGCCGCTGAAATACAGGCGCACCTGCCGCTCGGTCAGGAAATCGGCTTTGGTGATGCCAGGTATTTGTAGCAGCTCGGCAACAGACGGCGGATTCTCGAGATGCAGCAACATGCTGTGCGGCTCCACGTAATTGTTGAAAGCATCCATCGAATCGGAAAAAACGATCCGGCCACTTTCGATCATCTTGATCTCCTTGCAAAGCAGTTGTATCTCCGAAAGGATATGGGAAGAAAAGATCACTGCCCGTTCCTGCGCAATTTCTTTGATCAGCGCCCGCACTTCGATGATCTGGTTGGGATCGAGCCCGTTCGTTGGCTCGTCCAGCACCACCAGTTTGGGTTTGTGCACAATCGCCTGCGCAATGCCCACACGCTGGCGGTACCCGCCGGAAAGATTACGTATCAGCCGTGAGCTGTAGTGATCCACGCCGCAACGTTCTTTCGCTTCTTTGATCGCCGGCTTCATCTTATCTTTTGGCATCAGCCGCAGCCCCGCACAATAGCTCAGGTATTCATCTACCGTAAGGTCCATGTACAAAGGCGGATTTTGCGGAAGGAACCCGATCAGCTTTTTAGCTTCTTCAGGCTGTTTACGCATGTCGATGCCATTGATGTACACATGGCCTTCCGTCTGGTTCAATGCCCCGCAAAGGATGTTCATGGTAGTCGACTTGCCCGCTCCGTTTGAGCCCAGCAAACCCACAATACCGGCAGACTCGATCTGCATGTTGATATCGCGTATCGCCCAGGTACTGGTATAACGATGCGACAAGCCCTCTATCTTAACAATAGGTTCTTGCATGTTGTATGTTTATGTGATTAGATCAATTTCTTTCCCTGAAAGACACACTGGTTATTTTACCAAAGCCCGTCCAGGTATGTTGCTGCTGTAACGCCCCGTTTACCGGGGGCACCGCATACTGCTCCAGCGTACCATTACTGCCCTCGCTGCCGGCGGGATCAAGTGTACCAACAGTGAGCAGGTTGCCAAACGCTGTATATGTATCGTAAAAGTTGGGATTGAAAAATTTCTGGAACGCGATATAAGTGATCTCAGCATTACCCTTATCCAGCATCAGGAAACTTTGCTGCAGGAACGGATCGTATTCGTACAACTTGCCGCCCACACTGTAAAAGAAATAACCCAATTCCGGACTGGCCGCAAAATGCGTGGCTTTGTCGAAATCCACCGCATTGACCGGCTCAAAATAGTCCGCAAAACCATAGCCCGGGTAAAAGCGCAGCAGGTAATAATTCGCCACACCGGGGTCTTTCATCACTGCATAACCCAGCCCCGTAGTGGGGTTGTCTTCCATATACACCATATCCTTCCCTTCCGGAAATCCATTGCCCGGAGCAATATCCATCACATTTACATTGCCCAGCGTACCCAGGGTGAACCTGCGGGTATCCATATTGAATACCGTAAATCCATCATCATAACAGGTTACCTGTGGAAAAGCCTTGAAGGATATCGATTCTCCTGCATAAATATTTACCGGCACATAGGGGAATACGACACTTTGGTACGTTCGTGTGTAAATATTGTTTCCTTCTGTCATGAACATGGCAGGCATAAAAAGATACTGCAGGCTGCCATTGAAGCTTGTTGGCTTGAAATTACCCGGTAAGGAACCTATCATTTCATACCGGAAATCATTCAGCGGATTATACCCGAAAGTCTCCGGGTCGATCTTGTAAGTACCCGCTTCAGTAACGAGGTAGATGCGGTACGTCTGAGGTGTAATATTGAAGACTTCCGTTTCCATACAAAATACCTGCTTCGGTTTGCCCTGTACCGGTGCAGTCGAGCTCATTTGCCCAAGCACATCCGTAAGTTGTTCGAAGCGATCCTCCGTACGATAGTAACTGAGCATATCCAGCCGCGTTTTTCCATTCACTTCATTCATGACCAGGTAACCCTCAAATACTTTGGTGGTAACCAGCAATTGCGTTCGGATATGAAACCGTATGCCCGTCTCCAGGTCCTTCACTTTAAATTGCAGCGTATATTTTCCGGGAGGCACCAGCAGTTTTACATCCAGGTTTTTTTGCGTTGACAAGACAGAGTCCTTATCACTGAGAGTGAGCGACCATTCATAGCTGTATTGTTTGCCCGATCCATCGGCGTCCTGTGTGCCCTTCAACTGAGGACTTACCTTGAGCATTTCACCTGAAAACACCGTATATCCTTTGGCCGTATCGATATTCGTAAAGTTCAGTTCATTGACCGGTTGATAATTGTAATTGCCTTTATCCTTGTAGCACGCCACCAAAGCGCAACAAAAAACAATCAGTATAAAACAAGTTTGTATTCTTTTCATACAAAACATCATTTGAATATTAAAAAAATGCTTGAGTAGACAAGTCGAAAGAGGTGAGTTCACTCGCCACGTGCCACTTGCCACTTACCACTTGCCACTTACCACTAGCCTCCATCATTAGTAGCCGGGCCCCATCTGCATCGGCGTTCCGTCTTCATCTATAATAATATTGCCCTGTGCAGCCTCATCACCCAGGTACCGAGAGGTGGCAGAAGCATAGTAAATAGCTGCTGCCCGGCGCTGGTTGTTGGGAACTTCAGCCCAGAAGTCGAGCGGCATCCCCAACAGATCGTGGATAAAGCGCACTTTCCTGATGCTGAATTTGCCAAAATAAGGACTATAAAGATTCCAGTAAGGCCCTGGAACAAGCAGGTCCGAAGCTGAGATCGAAAAGCTGAGTATATCCAAAGTATCCTGCGCCGCGCCATTTATCATCCTGTAAGGCAGGTCAGTTTTAAAGAACTCATTAGGTTCCAGCTTAAGCAACAGCTTTTTCTCACCCGAAGCCAGATCCGCAGCCCGTTTGAAATGCAGGCGCAACGTATCCTGTACTTTACCTGCATGGATCACGGGTTCAGGCAGCTCATAATGAATCCCCGCCAGCGCAGTAGAAGCGGGGTCAACCACCACCTTGAACGGGCGATCTGTGGCAGCCGCCACCCCGGTAACGCCTATTGGTATCAACAGGAAGGTATCCCGTACACTGGCATCCCTGTTGGCGAAAGAAATATCCATGCTGTCGCGCCAGGTATTGAACCCCGTATTATAGTTGAAGTAAACATTATCCGCTGTATTGTAAGTAAGGAGTGCGTCCCGTTTACAGGAGGCAGCTATTAAAAAGAGGAGAGGGATATAAAGTGATCGTTTCATGATGTTGACTGGTTTTGGGTTAGCGTGGGGTCGTTTCAGACAGCGGCAGCGGCACCACGTATACCAATGACCTCGGCGCATTGGTCATCGCATCGGGTACTGATGCCGTATTGGTACGCTTATAATAATAGAACAACTGGCCTTCTCCATAGAATTCTTTCCTGTATTCTTTCAAAATTTCGGCAGCTATATTCGCGTTGGCGGCAAGATTGATCAGTCCCCTGTTATTGCGCACAGCATTGAGATAAGTAAGCGCCTTTACCGGATCTGTTGTCGTTTCCGCGAGTATATAATACAATTCCGATTTGCGGATCATCGGCTGCCAGTATCCCCATGACTGAAAAGCAGATACATCTTCATACTTGAAAAAAGTGCGGAAAGGCTTGTTCGTTTGCCGCCAGGTAGAAGGGAAACGCCAATCGTTCTCATTATTCTCAAATGTATTGCGCAGGTTCGTATTATCGGGAGCCAGCAAACGGGTTTCTGTCAATGCCGGACTAAAGAAAGAGGTATAGTTTTTGTACAGGTCCCTGTTGTAAACAGCAAAGAGTATTTCGGTAGAAAAGATCCGGTCTGGCGTGGTCGTGTTGATGATCGAAGTATAAGGCAGCCAGGGAAACCATTTTTCTCCTTCCGTCAGTGCCGACAGCGCCGCGTCATGCGCCTCTTTATTTTTGCCGCCCCAGAGGTTTACCCTTGCTGTAAGCGCCTTCACAGCAAAATAGTTCATGCGCTGGTTGCGGAGGCCTGTATAAAAATCCGGCTCCGGCTGTCGCACAACACCCGCCTGTATAACAGCATCATTGACCAGCAGGCTCGTAGCGGCACTAAGATCTTCGAGTATTTTTGCCAGCGCCTCAGCCGATGTGATGATCGGCTGCGCTTTGCCATTCGCCTCGGTATAGTAAGCGATGGCTTTTTGATTGGCGCCCGCACTATACACAGGGCCGAAAAGACGCAGCATGTCAAAGTGCAGCAAGGCCCTTATCGCCAGCGCTTCGCCTTTCATCAGCTTTCCCTGCGCTTCCGTTACCACCTGGTTTTGTACCGTCGCATCGATCTTTGCGAGAAAAAGATTGGCAGCCAGGATGGTATGGTAAGCACTCTTCCATATCTTATCGAAAGTGGCCTGTGCCTGCGATGCAGTATAGTTGTTCTGCTGGTATTGTTCATAAAAGTTGACACCGTCTGACAAAGCCCTGTAACGTTGCGCCATCAACTCTGTATAAGTTTGTGTGAGCGCCGCACCATAGAGATCATTACTCGCCAGGTTGATGTAGAGACCGTTCAGCGCTTGCTGTGTGGCCGTTTTATTGGCAAAGACCTGGTCTTCCGTATAGGAACCTGTTGGCTGTACCTGCAGGTATTTTTTACAGCCTGTTCCGGTAAAAAAGAGTCCGCTGAGCAATACGATGATGATATGTTTCCGGTTCATGGTTGGCTGTTTTATTAGAATGAAACATTGATGCTGAGACTGCCCGTGCGCGCATAGGGATAATCTATTCCGCGTTCCGTCTTGATCTTTTCGAGCCGGAATACATCATTCGTATACATCGTGATGTTCAGCGACTGCAATTTGAGCGCATGCAGCCATTGGGCATTCGTGTACCAGCTCAGGCTGAGTGATTCTCCGATCAGGTGATTATCCTTTTGTATAAAGCGCGAGCTAAGGTTGGCCGTCGTGTTCTTAATATTGCTGAACTGCGCAATATCGCCCGGCTTTTGCCAGCGGTCGTACAACGCACGTTTGTCGAGGTTCTCTGCTACATAACCAACATTCTCTACCTTATTATACAGTGCTTCGTTGTAAACATATCCGCCGATGCGGTAACGCAGCGTGCCATTCAGCGAGAGATTTTTGTAAGAGAGAGTAGTATTGATGCCACCTTCCACCGTTGGCCTTGAATTGCCTACCTTAACAATATCATCAGTAGTATAGTTAAAAGTAAGCGTACCGTCCTTTTTCTGAAAAATTTCATTACCCGTAGCTGGATCTATGCCGCGTGAAACAACTGCCCACAGGTCATCCGGGCTGTACCCGTCCGTGAACCGGAGCAGCCCCTTATTTTTTGTCTGGTCCTCATTCAGCTTGGCCAGCTTATCCGCCAGCCCGCCATAGAGACTCTTATAGCGGCTGCCCATAATACCTATCGACCATACAATACCTGAAGGTATGTTCACCGGCTGTACCCGTATGTTCAGCGTCCAGCCCCTCGTGCTGAGGTGTCCCACATTCAGTACATATTTACTGCCAGTACCGGCAGAAGAAGGCAGGGTGCCTTCCGCGCCAACCGTGAGGGGATCTGTCTTTTTATCGAAGTATTCTATATAACCGCTCACCCGGTTATGCCAGAAGCCAAGATCAAGTCCATAGCTTGTTTGGAAGGTCCGTTGCCAGTCTAGCGAAGGATTACCCAATGAAGCCACGGTAACGCCCTGGCCAAAATTATTATTGTTGCCGGTCAGGTAGCTATAAGTAGAGATAGAACTGAACTGACCAAGGTTCTCATTACCCGTATAACCGGCATTGACCCGTAGTTTCAGCAAGCTGAAAAAGGACGCCTTTTTCATAAATGCTTCCTGGTGAATGTTCCAGCCAAGGCCGCCCGAAACAAAAGGCTTGAATACATGGTCCGTACCAAACACACTCGTTCCATCCAGGCGGTACACCGCATCAAATATAAAACGCCGGTCCCAGGCATAGTTGAAACTCGCCAGGAACCCCGCGCTCCTGTTTTTGGAAGTAGTAGCCGTTGGTGTGCCAAAAGGCGAATAGCCAAAGGCGTAAATAGGATTACCATCAGAGCCGTAGGGAAAGCCAACCGCTGTGAACCCCCTCGACTCGCCATTCTCTTCTGCAATGTCACCCCGCACGGTGGCGCTCAATTGGTGCTTGCCGATCATTTCCCCGTAGCTGAACATCAGGTAGCCGCGGTAAGCATAAGTTTCACTATTGGTTTGGGTATAGCTGCCCTTCTGTTGCAGGTCCGCATTATCGAACAGGGAATGCTCCGGGGGAATGAACGATACCGTTTTAGCGGTGCCTTTTGCCACCTGGATACCACTCTGGATACGGAATCTGGCAGAGAGATTATAAACAGCGTCGAGGTTGTTGAAGAAAGAAAAAGGTTTCGTTTCGTTGATACTGAAAAAGGAAGCGTCGTACAGCGGGTTCACAACGAATGGATCATAGTCCAGGTACTTTTCGACCGCCCCACCGGGCGTTGTTCTCCGGTAATAAGGTGTTGCCTGAGCAAAAGCCGAGAAAGACCCATAGGGCGATTCATTGGCCTTGCCACCTGACAGGGACAACATATTGTTCAGGTTCAGTTTGCCTTTGCGGTAGGAGATACCAATATTGCCACCCCAGGTTTCCCTTTGCGAACCCTTCATCACACCCAATTGCCTGCCAAGCGAAAGGGCCGCATTGAACATAAGATCGTTGTTGCCGCCTGAAAATTGCAGCGAATGCCGGTGTGAGAGCCCCGTGCGCAAGGGATCGCTGAGCCAGTACGTATTTACACCCCGCTTCACTTCCGCCAGCCGTTCATTGTATTTTTCTTCATTGCGCCATCGGGCCGGCCCGGTGCTGTCGTACCAAAAACCATGCAGCCGCTCATACTCCAGCTTTTCTGCCGCATTCATCAGGTTATAGCTGCTGAGGTCCGGTATTTCAAAGGTCATATCTGCGTTGTAAGACACCTGCAGCCTGCCAGGGACCGGGCGTTTGGTTTCCACCACCACTACACCATTGGCGGCTTTAGAACCGTACAGTGCTGTAGAAGCCGCATCTTTCAAAATGGTGATGCTGGCCACGCGGTTCATATCCAGATCATAAATGATCTGCAAAGTGGTTTCGAAGCCATCCAGGATAAACAACGGCTGGTTGGGGTCCTGACTAAACTGTTCGTTCAGCGTATTGGTATTGATAGTAGTTTGTCCCCTGATCTCAAAACTGGGCATGTTGTTGGGATTGGAGCCCTGCAGGTTATTTTCTACTTTAATGAAAGCAGGATCAAGCGTGCGCAGGCTTTCCAGCACATTCCGGTTGCCCACTGTTTTCAATTGTGCACCCGTATATACAGTAGCCGCACCCGTAAAGCTTGCCTTGTCTTTTTTGATGATGCCTGTATTGATCACTACTTCCTGAATGTTCTCATCATCGGCCGTCATCACAATATCGAGCAGATCGACGTAAGGACGAACACGTACCTCAGTCGTTTTGTAACCGATGTAGCTGATCACCAGAATTTGTCCGGGGTTTGCCTCGATCATGAACTTGCCGGAGGGATCTGTAGAGGCGCCTTTCTTGCTTCCTTTTATCAGCACACTGGCCCCTGCCAACGGCCGCCCGTCGCGCCCACGTACCAAACCCATAATGGGCGGAAAGCTGTCAATAGGGGGGGCAGGCCTGGCGTCAAGCTCCGCAGAAGGTTCTTCCCTTTCCAATAGGGCGACGCTTGTCTTTCTGCTAACGATGATCGTTTTGTTTTTGATCGAGTACTTCAGCGGCAGCGCACTGAAAAGCTTATCCAGGAACTTGTTCAATTCCATATTGCGCGCATCGATCGAAACCGGTTTGGTTTCTTTGATAATGTCCGCGCTGCAGAAAAAAACAAAGCCCGTTTGCTTTTTGACTACCGAAAAAACAGAGTCGATACGGCAGCTCTTTACAGAAAGAGATACAGATTGCGCCACACCCGCGGCGCTTACCTGGAGAAAGCAGATGGTTAAGAACAGAAAGGTTAGCTTCATAACTAACACCGTTTTGGTTAAATTCCGGCGATCATGAAAAGCCAGGCCGGAATTGCAGGACCGTCGCCGCTGCCTGGAAGACAGCATAACGCAGTCCAAACAAGAAAGGAAATTCATAACTTGCAGTAGTTTGGGTAATGATTTACTTGTCCCGACTTCAGTCGGGAAGCATAAGCAGTCAACGTGAATTCTTATGGGTTACCCAACATCCGGCCAGGAGTGTTACTAGCGCTTCTGGCTTTCTTTTTGGGAAACCCCTGATCGCATCAGGTCATAATGGTGTCGTTTGGGTTAAACAAATGATTACAATGGCAAAGCCTTATGCAGGCTTCACAGCTACTTTCTTATCGGGACTTTGGAATTTTAAGAAATATAGGAGGGGTTTAATGCCTTACAACCAATGTGCGTCCTTCAATATGGAATTGAATACCGATTTCCTGAAGCGTTTCAACGACCTGAGATAAAGTCAGGTCCCTGCCCAACTCACCGAAAAACTTTTTCTTAGGAGGGTCGCCGATGTATTTTACCTGTATATCATACCACCGCTCAAGCTGCTTCATCACCTCTTCTAAAGATTCATCCTGGAAATTGAAGAGCCCGTTTTTCCAGGCCATTATTTTTTGTATATCGGCATTGTTGATCAACTCAATATCACCACCTTGTTTTACCAGCGTTTGCTGGCCCGGCTTAAGCATTTGTACACGTTCATAAGCACTCAGGCGTACAGATCCTTCTAATAGGGTAGTATTGATAGTCGCATCGTCGCCATATGCTTTGACATTGAAACGGGTGCCGAGCACCTCTATTGCAGTCTTATCATTCACTTTTACTTTAAACGGCCGCCTGGCATCCTTGACCACTTCAAAGTACACTTCGCCACTTATAGCAACCGGGCGCTCGTTGCCAATGAAGGCGGTAGGATACGTAATGGAAGAAGCCGCATTCAGCCAGGCTTTGGAACCATCAGGCAGTGTAATACTGAACTGTCGCCCATTAGGGGTGGCCATGGTATTATAGGTTACAGCATTGGCATTACTGGCATTATAAGCAAGGCTGCCATCTTTCAATACCACCTGCGTACCCTGTTGCTCTGCCACGATGCCATTGCCCAGGCTATCCAGGATGACTTTCGTTCCGTCGGCAAGTGTAAGGACAGCGCCTTCCCGGCCCGGTGCTATGTCTGTTGTAACAACCTGTTCCACTTGCTGTTGCTTGTTCGAGATCCAGAGGTAAGCGCCGATGCCCAATAAAACAATAACAGCCGCCGCATACCTGATCCACGGCCTTTTAAGAAAATGAACCCGCCCCGTTACAGGAACAGTTCCATTTGCTGCATCCTTGTCTGCCCCGCTGTTGATAGACGCTTGTATATGATGCCATACTTTATCGGCTCTTTCATTGCCGGTAATGGGCAAAGCTTTCATCTGCACCAATTCCAGCTGGAGCTTTTCGTCAATCAGCGACTCAAAACGTGGGTCTTCGGCGGCTTTCAAAAAAGAAAGCAGCTGATTTTCAGACAATCGTCGGTCGTGAAAGCCCTGTAATAGCTGGATAAATTGGTCTTCCGTCATATGCTGATTATAACTGGTCATTGCTGCCCACACTATTAAGACGCATGGTAAACAAAAGAGGCGGACAACAACTTAAAAAAAAAGTAATAAAAAAATAAACTCGCCCGGGGAGTTCGTTTGGGCAAGGAAAAAAGCCCTGATCGATTTAATGGCCCGTGCAATATGTTCCTTCACCGTTGATTTTTCCACCTTCATTTCCCGGGCGATCTCATCATAGGTCAATCCCTTTTCCCGGCTTAGCAGGTAAGCCTGTTGCTGCTTTTCAGGCAGGTTTTTAACAGCCTGCTGATACAGCCTGGTGTATTCTTTATTGGTAACAATGGATTCCGGGGAATCAATATCGGCTTCGCTGAATACCTCGATCAGGTACTGCTGATACTGTTGCGACTGCCTGTTTTTCCGGAAACGGTCAAAATATTCATTGCGGGCCGTAATAAAAAACCAGTTCATCGGGTTATCCATTTCCCTGAATACCTGCCTTTTCTCCCAGGCCTTTACAAATACGGCCTGTACAATGTCTTCTGCATCGGTATGCCGCTTGGTATACCTGAACATGATGAGGTAGAGTTGATCAAAATAGAGTCTGAAAAAGGCCGAAAAAGCATCCTGGTCACCATCGGCAATACGTCGAAGTAATTCTGTTTCATTATGTGGTTGACCAATAGACAATTGTGTATTAATTTAAATTAGCTTTCGAGGCTGGGTAAAAAGTCAAACGAAGGAAAAGGTTGGTGGCAGTCAACTTCAAATTTAAAGTTTGCGCAGTTAATTTCATAATCGCTTTTGGAGATAGCTGCCTAATAGCGAGTAAAATAGGAGCGTTTTGCCATCGCGGCCGGCTAAAGCCCCATTATTGGCATTCCTTGCTTTTTTAGCCTTCCTGTACCCATCCAGGTACATTTCGTTTCCCGCAGCCAGGCAAAGCAGACCATTCATCACACACCTGATTGATCCACCCTTCCCATCTAATCGCATTATCATCCGCCACGCGCTTTAAACGTTTTGATATAAGGCAAGACAGTCTACTAAACCCTAAGGGTATCTGTTTATATCGACTTTCAAAACAACACACCGGTGCCAAAATATTTCTTGTCCCCAAAGCGGGTACATGCTTATGTTATTCAATACGCTACAAACAGGGTTGATTACAAACCACCCCATTTATCTTTTTAAAGTTGAAGGAAGCTATATGTGTGACTGAAACGTTCATCGCTTCAAGTCAACTCGACATGGTTACCTATCTATAATTATTATGATAACCCCGGCACGACAACTTCCTTTCAAAAGCTTTAGTGGTTTCTGGGTATAGGCATAACTACAACCTATAATTGTTGTTACGAAATATACCCAGTTACGTGGTTTTGGGCTAAACAAAAAGGCTTATCTAACGGCCTTCATCACTACTTATGATAGCATGGTGAGTAATGCATTAACAGCAAATATTTTTAAGAATTTAACGTTCGATTGTGCATATACTTATGTATATTGCGTTTGTCTTAATTGCAATTCTCCTCCACTAGCATTTCTGTACCGCTGAAAAAATAAGGCTCGTTAGTTAAGATGCAATCGTTTTTAAAGAAAGTACTTGTGACTTTCGATAGCGGAGCTTTATATCGGGCATAAATCCTTTCTTGTACTTATTGAGCGGCACTGTTTTTCTTTTACTTAGCCATTGATTTACTATAGCCATTCATCCTGGAATTCAATCAGGTAAGGGGGCGGTTTTGTCCTACATATTTAATGCTGGACTAACCGCTGATCGGCCCATCTTACCACATTGCCTCCCAGGATACTAGACATCGTTTGCCCTTTTTACACCGACACATACGCGCTATAAACCTATTCTGTTCATGCAAACCTTATCTTTTTATGGAAAATCAGCTCGTTCAAATTCCGGGAGCCAAGCCAGAAGAGAAACCAGACAAATGGCATATCGTATACACTTATCCCAAAGCAGAACGCAAGGTCTATTCGAAACTGGTAAGCCGGGGAGTGGTCTCCTTTATACCATTACACAAAGTGATCAGACAATGGAGTGACAGAAAAAAGGAACTGGAAGTACCTTTATTCCCCAACTATATTTTTGTACAGGTACCACCAGCTGAAAGGTTTGAAGTATTGAGAATAGACGGTATCGTTAAATATATCAGCTTCGATGGAAAGCCAGCCACTGTATCGAATTCATTAATTGATACACTGAAGAAAATGCTGGCCGGCAACATAGAAGTATCCAATGAACAATTTATTGAAGGCACGCGCATCAGGATTTCCCATGGCCCCTTTGCGGGTGCAGAAGGATTGCTGATCAGAAAAAACGGATCAAGACGCCTGGTGGTACAGATCGATGCATTGCAAAGATCTGTATCTGTTGATATATCAGCCAGTTCAGTTATCCAACTGATGGATTCCAACATTAATTATTCCCGGTAAACCAGTTATTGACCAGACCCAATGGTCCATATCTATTACACAAGCCTGGAAGGTGAATGCAGCCGCTTGTTGCACAGGCTGGGCCGGTACCTGCCGCCTGCCATGTACCGGCAAATGCAGGCGTACCGGTTTGAAAAAGATGCTTGCCGGTACCTGCTGGGTAAAATGTTGTTGTTGAAAGGCTTGGTGGCAAGGGGATATCCATCCGATATTCTTTCCGCCATACAGTACAATGAATGTAATAAACCCTGGTTGAATGAAACAGTGAGCTTTAATATTTCACATTCCGGAGATCATATAATTTGTGCACTGAGTGGTTCCCTGCATGTGGGCATCGACATCGAACAGGTAAGACCTGTGGAGTTGACTGACTTTACAGATTGTTTTTCAACCACTGAATGGGAATGTATGCGCAACTCCGATAATTTGCTCAACTCCTTTTACCAGTTCTGGACAAGAAAAGAAGCAGTGCTGAAAGCGGATGGAAGAGGATTGGGTATCCCACTGAATGAATTTGAAGTAGTCAATGACAAGGTGCTGGTTGGAGCAGCTGCGTGGCACCTGAAAGCCTTGGATATGCTGGAGGGTTATGCTATACATATTGCTTCCAGCGATCAGGTTAGTTCAGCCATATCACTGCACGACATTCGATTTTAAAGCATAAAGCGCCAATCAGGCCCATGTCATTTAACCTTTTATGTTTACCGTTTGCCGGAGGCAATAAATTCTCTTACAGAAAGTATGAAGAAAAGGCGCCGGCCAACCTGCGTATCATACCCCTGGAATATCCCGGGAGGGGAAGCCGGGGCAAAGAACCGTTGATAACAGAACTGACCCTGCTGGCTGAAGACATTTACCTGCAGGCCAGTCACCTCGTTGAGCAAGGCCCCTATGCCATTTACGGGCATAGCCTGGGGGCGCTGGTGACCATATTGCTCGCGAGAAAGATCATCAATCATCAGCAGGTGCCACCGTTGCACCTGTTTGTGTCGGGGGCCGGGGGGCCATCCTCCTTACGCCTGCGACAAAAGCAAAGGCATCGCCTGGAAAAACATCAATTCATTGCAGAGATCACCCGCTTTGATGGAAGTCCGCAAGAGATCCTGCAGAACGAGGAGTTCATTGATTATATAGAGCCTGTATTACGCGCTGATTTTACTGCAGTGGAGACCTATATACATGCTGAAGAAAAACCGCTTGCTATTCCTATAACGGTGATCAACGGTACTGAAGATGAGGAAATAGATCAACAGGATATCACATTATGGCGAAAAGAATCAAGTTATCCGGTTGAATTCAGGTCCATGCCAGGGAAACACTTTTTTATTTTTGATGCACCTGCGCAGATCACAAGTCTAATGGCAAATAAACTGCAGTCAACGGTAAAGGTTGGTTAATGAATGTATTCAGCAACATTTAATGCAACCTCGATCATGTGTTGAAGTGAGCTTCCTGTTTTTGGGTATTTTTATTTGAAACCTGTTAATTATTTTTACTGAATGAAAATATTCTCTAAATTAGTTTTGTCAACAAAGAACATTCGTCTACTACGATCCATCACCAATATCCCATCCTAAGCCCGGTTTCCGTCTCTTTCTTTTATCCAACATTTTTTATTGGACAGTTTACTACATAGCTCCCGAAAAGTAATTGTGACTTTCGTTAGCGGAGCTTTGTTCCCATCCCTTTAATTCCATTTTCTTTTGTGGAATTGCTTGCCGAACGGTGTCGATACCGTTCTTATGGAAGTGAGCGTTACTCCCACAAGCGGAGCTTTGCGCCAGTCACTTCCTGCTGATGGTTGTAAACCCTTTCGCTATGCTAATAAACCGGGTGCGGAATATAACCCCTGCCGAATTCCTGCACAATTACCTGATCGCTAACCAGCCCATCATCATTGAAGATGGAATGGCAGGCTGGCAAATGGATAAATTTCAGCCGCAATGGCTGGACAAAACCTTTGGTGATCACGAGGTTCAGATATACAACGATCTGTTTGACCTGCAAACGATCGATTCCCTGCACAATTACCTGGAAGAGAATTTCAATAGGTCGGGTGCCAGCGCTGAACCGCCTTCCTATGTAAGATGGTATACCAAATTGAGGAATGTAGATTTTTATTGGGCAGATAAAGTGTTCGAAGCCTTGTCGGCCTATTGGTCACATCCTTATTTTCTTTCCAACGCCGAAACGATTATTCCTTATCTGCTGCCTGGAACGAAAGCAGACATCAATGAAACGCGGTATCCCTATAAAGGATTATTTATATCTGGGAAGGGAGCACGCACCAGGCTGCACAAAGACCCCTTCGGCAGCAATGCCATCTTGTGCCAGTTTAACGGGCAGAAAAAGATCATCCTCTATGCACCCAACCAGGAGGCTTTTTTAATGAAGGAAGAAGCATTTGTAGATGTAACGAACCCAGACAGGCATCAATTCCCGGACTTTGATAAGGCGGCACCCACTTATGAGGATGTGCTTTCGCCGGGGGAGATGGTGCTGTTTCCCGGAGGCTGGTTTCATGATGTCACCTGTATTACCGATAGCATTTCCATTACCTGGAACTTTGTTCATCAACAAGAGATCAATAAGCTGGCAGACTTTATCAAACATCACCCCGATGACAGCCAGCTGGATATTGTACGTTTTTTTCTATCGCCTGCCTTGCCGATCGATGCATCAGCAGAAGCGATTGTACATTTTTTGAACGCCCAACATGAATCGTCCAAAGCCATAACGCTTTGATGAAATTGAAAACCTGCCACCCTATGTGTTCAATTCGAAGAACGATTGCTTTGCTGCTGGGAGCTATGCTCCTGCACGCCGCCGCTTTTGCACAGCCGGGGAATGGCGGCAGTCTGGCAGAAAGGGTAGAGCAGGAAGTAAAGCAATACATGGGTAAAGGAGATATCCCCGGTCTGAGCATTGTGCTGATTAACCATGACAGTGTTATCATCCGGTCTTTCGGATATGCGGATGTAGCGACAAGGACACCCGTTAGTTCCAGCACTGTATTTGAACTGGGTTCCTGTAGCAAAGCATTTACCGCTATGGCGATCTACTGGCTGGTGCAGCAGCAACGCCTTCAACTCGATTCTTCCGTGAGTTATTATATACCCTGGTTCCAGATGAAGTATAAAGGCGCGGTGGCGCCTGTAACCATCCGTCAGTTGCTGCACCATACAAGCGGTATTCCCTGGCATACCATTGCGGGCATTCCGGTTAGCGGCAGTGACACGGCACTCGAACAAACGGTGAGGAATCTAACCAGGGTAGAACTTGATCACCTGCCCGGCCATCAATACGAGTATGCCACCATCAATTATGATATCCTGGCACTGGTAGCACAAACGGTGACAGGACAACCTTTTGAAGCTTTTATTCAAGCCAATATTTTCGACGCTTTGGGTTTAAACAGTACCAGCATTGGGCAGCCCCGGGATGGGCTGCTCAAATCTGCTGGTCATAAGATCGGTTTCTTTGTGGCACGTAGCTACCAGGCTCCTGTATACAGGGGCAATTATGCGGCCGGTTATGTGCTCTCCAATGCCCATGATATGGCCAGCTGGTTAAAATTGCAGCTGGGAACAGTAAGCTCTCCGTTCTATGAGCTGGCCAAACAAACACAGCAGCGCGACGAATCCGTGGCAGCGCATGACAATACCTTTTATGCCAGCGGTTGGCAGGTTGCCCTGGATGGTACGGGAGAGTTACTGCACGATGGACTGAATCCTGATTTCTCTTCCTATATAGCGTTCCGGCCTAAAGAAAAACTGGGTGTGGTGGTGCTGGCCAATTCGAACAGCCCTTATACGCCCGTGATCGGCAATAAGCTGATCAAAATGCTGGCACATGAAAAGGTGGTGAAAGAATACGATCCCGGAGACAATGGAGATGCACTGTACAGTGGTATTGCGCTGGCGATTGGCGTGTACCTGCTGGCGATCCTGGGTTGCCTGGTATGGCTGGCGAGGGATATTATTAAAAAGAACAGAAGGTTTGCGGGCTTCAGTGCTGGTAAATTGCTCTCCTTCGGCAAAGCCCTGGTACTGATCGTTCCTTTCCTGTATGGCATTTACCAGTTGCCGCAATGGCTGCTCAATTTTAGCTGGGAAGCCGTATTGGTGTGGCAGCCTGTAAGTCTGGCAGCCGCTATTGGATTACTGGCCATCGCTATACCCGGCAGCTACCTGGTATACTTGCTATCGTTGCTCTTCCCGGAAGAAAATGCGGTAAAGCGCAGGATACCGGCCATTGTATTGCTGACAGTACTTTCAGGGCTTTCGAATGTATTGCTGATCATCTTTGTAACCTCGGCCATGGATACGGATATAACGATGAAATACCTTTTCTTCTATTACCTGTTGATCATCGGGCTATACCTGATGGGCAGAAGGTTTGTACAGATAAGCCTTATCAAAATAACCAGGGGGATCGTATATGAATTGAGAATAAAACTGATCAACAAGATATTCTCTACCAATTATGAGAAATTTGAATCCATCGACAGGGGTAAAGTATATACGGCATTGAATGATGATGCCAACGTGATCGGCGAATCGACCAACCTGATGATCTCACTGATCACCAGTACGATCACTGTGATTGGCGCCTTTCTCTACCTGATGTCGCTGGCATTTTGGGCCACCTTGCTTACCAGCCTGATCATCGTATCGATTGCAGTGGTGTATTATTTTGTGACCAGGAGCGCGAATACTTTCTATAATGAAGCGCGGGATTCGAGAAATGTATTTATGCGGCTGATCAATGGCATGATCGATGGTTATAAAGAACTTAGCCTGCACCGGCAAAAGAAAATAGAATACCAGGAAGATGTGCGCGCCAGCGCACATCAATACAAAGTGATGATGAGTGCTGCTGATATCAAGTTTACCAATGCATTTTTGGTGGGAGAGTCATTGCTGGTGGTATTGCTGGGAGCGGTTTCCATTGGTATGCCTAAATTATTTCCCGGAATTACGACAGATACGATCACCAGCTTCATCATCGTCTTATTGTACCTGATCGGTCCGGTGAACGCGATCCTTAATAACATCCCCGATATATTGCGGGTGAAGATAGGATGGGAGCGGATCAGGAAATTCATTCAGGAGATCCCTTCCAATCCCGAAGGAGATGGCAAGTTGGATGTACTGGCTACCACTGCCTGGAAATTTGAAGCCAGGGGCATCAGCTTTCAATATGGACAAGGGGGATTTGGCGTAGGCCCCATTGACCTGGAAGTACAGCGTGGTGAGATACTCTTTATTACAGGGGGGAATGGCAGCGGAAAAACCACGCTGGCGAAAATGCTCACGGGCTTGTATCCCCTCAATGAAGGCGCCATACTGATCAACGATAAAGTACAACAGGGATCACAGATCGGAGAATACTTCTCAGTGGTCTTTAATCCTGCTTACCTGTTTGAAAAACTATACAATATAGACCTGGCAGGCCGGGAGCAGGAACTGAAAGATTACCTGGGGGTACTGGACTTGCAACAAAAAGTGGAGATCAAAGACAACCGGTATAGTACCATCAAACTATCGGGTGGGCAGAGAAAAAGGCTGGCCCTGCTGCAATGTTACCTGGAAGACAAACCGATCTACCTCTTTGATGAATGGGCCGCAGACCAGGACCCTGCCTACAGGAAGTTCTTTTACCGGACCATGCTGCCGGAAATGAAAAGATCGGGTAAGATCATCATTGCCATTACGCATGATGATCATTATTTCGATGTGGCAGACAAACTGATCAAACTCGATAAGGGACAATTAGACCACATCAAAGACCTCGAAGTGACTGCTCATTGAGCTGTTTTCAACCATCCTCAAATTATTTATTCTTGACTGCCGGAAAGCAACATCTTGTTCAGGTCATCAGGGAGATCAGTAGCTCCTCTGGCAAAGGTGTGACCTTTATACAAGGCCAGGACAGCGCGGAATTCTTTTCCTACTACGACCTGTATGAGGCCGCCCTGAAAGTATTGTTCCAGCTGCAGCAACAAGGCATACAACCAAAGGATGAAGTGGTCTTTCAGATAGGAGAGGAGAAGGCTTTCCTGATCTGCTTCTGGGCTTGTATACTCGGCGGCATGATACCCGTACCGCTATCGGTGGTGAGGAACCAGGAACACCTGAAAAAGTTATTGGCCGTATGGAATACGTTGAATAACCCCGCACTCGTGATAGCCGGGAATGACCTCGGCCGCCTGGAAGAAAAAGCTGCCGGAGCGCTGCCATTGAGTGCCTGGCAAAGTCGTATTGTATTGCTGGAAGGTTTATTCAATGACAGTGAGTATGGTATGATCCATGAGCCTGCTGAAGGCGATATCGCCTTTATACAGTTCTCCTCGGGCTCTACAGGCCGCCCCAAGGGCGTAACCTTAACCCACCGCAACCTGATCACGAATATGGCCGACATTGCACAAGCGGCTGCTTATTCCGAAAAGGATGTATTGCTAAGCTGGATGCCGCTCACCCATGATATGGGCATGATCGGTTTTCATTTGAACCCATTGTATTGCGGCATCAGCCAGGTGTTGATACCCGTAGACCTGTTTGTAAAACAACCTGCCATTTGGCTGGATGCGGCAACAACCCATAAGGCCACAGTGTTAAGTTCCCCTAATTTTGGGTACCGGCATTTACTCAAGCATACGAGGGATTGGGATAAACCCTGGAATCTGTCAAAAGTAAGGATCATCTACAATGGTGCAGAACCAATCTCCGAACAACTCACGCGGACCTTCATACAACAATTATCGGCCTATGGCCTCAGCGAAAATGCCATGTGTCCGGTGTACGGGCTGGCAGAAGCTTCCGTGGCCGTAAGCATTTCGAACATCACTGCCGAAATAAGATCGATCCGGCTGAACAGGCATCAGTTGCAGCCCGGAGACAGGATCCAACTGGCTGAGGCAGATACCGGCCATCCTTCCTTTATGGATGTAGGCAAGCCGATCCATCATTGTGCCGTGTGTATTATGAACAGCGAACACCTGCAGGAGGATGAAGGTATAATCGGTCATATTTGCATCAAAGGGCCGAATGTAACAGCCGGTTATTACAACGACCCTGCCGCTTCGGCAGCAGTGATCGATGAGGATGGCTGGTTGAATACAGGCGACCTGGGCTTTATGCTGGAAGGTGCTCTCTACATAACAGGACGCGCAAAAGATATTATCTTCTTCAACGGGCAAAACTTTTACCCGCACGATATAGAACGCGAGGCCGAAGCTGTGGAAGGTATAGAGCTGAATAAAATAGCCGTTGCGGGGCATTTCAACCATGCCCTGCAGGCAGAAGAGATCATCGCTTTTATTCTATACCGGGGTAGCATGGAAGCCTTCGCCTTACTGGCAAGCGCTTTGAAGGCCCACCTGAACCGGGTGTTTGGCTTTGAGATCAGCAAGGTGATCCCAATCAGGGAGATGCCTAAGACTACGAGCGGCAAGATCCAGCGCTTCAGGTTGGTGGAAAAATATACTAACGGGGAATTGACGGCAGCAGAACAGGAACTGGCGCTCATTGATAAAGCCAACCTGACCAGGACCATTTGTCCACCAGCCAATGATAAAGAACGAAGGATATTGCAGCTATGGGAAGCTGTTTTGGAAAGAGCACCCATTGGTGTACTCGACCGGTTTTTCGAAACCGGCGGCAACTCCCTGAAAGCAGCAGCCCTTGCCATGAAGTTTCAACAGGAATTTAATGTACACCTGCCGATAGATAAACTATATGAATGGCCCACCATCCGGGCACTGGGTCAGCAGTTGGATGGCTTGCAAAAAAAGGTCTATGAGCCTATTCCAAAGGCAGCGCAACAGGCGTTTTATCCGCTGTCACCAGCGCAAAAGAGATTGTATTATGCCTGGAAGCTCGATCCGCAATCAATTGCCTATAATGTGCCGACGGCTTTTAGGCTACAGGAAAAACCTGATATCGATAAACTGATACAATGTTTAGAAACATTGGTGCAACGACATGATGTGTTGCGCATGAGCTTTGGGATGGTGGATACGCCGGTGTTTACGATAGCAACGACCAGCAAAGTACGTGTTGAATGTACCGGGTATCACCCAATGGACCTACATGAAAAACTCGCTTCCCTGGTCCAACCCTTTCATTTACACCAGGGGCCTTTATACCGATTTTATTTGCTTAACAATGAGGAACACGATCAATATGTACTGTTCCTCGATTTTCATCATATTATCTGCGATGGGCAATCTGTGTATCATTTGCTCGACGAACTATTGAAGTTATATGCCGGTGAAGCAGTTCCTGCCATGCCTGTTTCCTATAGGGATTTTGTGTTGTGGGAAAAGGAACAAGCCACTGAGCACGATAAGACACTACAGCAATTCTGGTTACATCAATTATCGGGTGAGTTGCCGGTATTAAGCTTGCCACTTGATTTTCCGAGACCCCCGTTCTTTCCAACAGAAGGGAAAAGAATAAGTTCCTCTTTTGACAAACAGACCACTCAACAGCTGTACCAATATGCTGCTGCCTGGCAATTGCCCTTGCATGATTTGCTTTTTGCATTGTATCAACTACTCCTTTTCAAATTTACCGGCGCAGAAGATATTATAACAGGTATTCCGGTGGGAGGGAGAACGCATCCCGATCTCGCAACCATGCCTGGGATGTTTGTAAATAACCTGCCCATCCGCACACAGTTGGATAGAAGCTTATCTTTTGAAAGCTGGGTGAAACAGGTTTCCGTTATTGTGCAGGAAGCGCTAAAGCACCAGCAACTACCATTCGATAGCTTACTGAACCTGGTAGAAGCACCACCGCACCCCGGAAGAAATCCGCTGTTCGATACCATGTTCCTTTACCAGAGCTTTGGTGTGCCGGTCAAGCGGGGTAATCAACTGAACTTGACCAGAGAATTATTCGATCCTGGTTTTGCCCGCTTTGATTGTTCACTGGAGATTGTAGAAGGAGCAGGCAGCCTGCAGTATACCTTTGAATACGCCACCCGATTATATAGTGATCAGCTGATTGCAGCCATGGCAGCTGCCTGGAAAAGGATCACGGAACAGGCATTGAACGATCCTGCAAGATCGATTGCGGACCTGTCGCCCTTAAGCGAGGCGGAACATCATACATTTATTCATGACTTTAGTAATACGGGAAAAGTCCATTTGCCGGGCAGTACGGTGTTAGGCTTGTTTGAAGAACAGGCAGCCAGTACTCCGGATGGTATCGCCGTCCAATACAAGCAAGAGACAATTACCTATAAGACCCTGAATGAGCTGGCCAACCGGGTGGCCGGTGCCTTGCTGGACCATGGGCTGCAACACAACGAGCGGGTAGCTATTTGTATGCCCCGGTGCCCGCAATTGATCATCGGGCTATTGGGTATCTGGAAGGCCGGCTGCGCATATATGCCCATTGATGAAGACTTGCCCACGGATCGTGTGCGGTATATGCTGGAAGATAGCCAGACTGCATTTTTATTGACCAGTTCCGGCCTACACAAGGATTTTGAAACTACAGGTGTGCAAATACTTTATTTGGATGAGCTGGTAAATCATACTGCCAGTGATCACCTGCCGGTAGTGGTGGCACCAGCCGATCTGGCTTATGTGATCTATACTTCCGGCACATCGGGCAAGCCCAAGGGAGTAATGATCTCACACCGGGCGCTCCACAATTATATTGACTTTGCCAGCGAACAATATGTGCAGGGTGAAAGCATCTCTTTTGCCTTGCACTCTTCTATCTCTTTTGACCTTACGGTCACTTCCCTTTTTACCCCCTTGACCACCGGCAATACAATACTCATTTATGACGAGGATGGAACACAACTGGCTATTGAAAGGGTGGTGCGCGATAACCAGGCAGGCCTGGTGAAATTAACGCCTTCGCACCTGAAGCTGCTACGTGATAATGACCTGCTGGCAAACAATACTTCCATCCGCAAATGGATCGTAGGAGGAGAAGCGCTGGATAGCCTGCTGGCCCGTGATGTGGACAGGATGATGGAAGGCAGGGCCACCATCTTCAATGAATATGGTCCTACAGAGGCAACGGTGGGCTGCATGATCTATACTTTTAATCCTGGTGATAAAACAAGCCAGGTGCCCATTGGTACACCGGTCAACAACCTGCAGATCTATCTGCTCGACCAACATTTACAACCGGTGCCGGCACTGGCAGCGGGAGATATCTATATCGCCGGTGAAGGCTTGGCAGAAGGGTATTGGGGACAAGCAGAACTGACTATTGAAAAGTTTATCGATAATCCTTTTCATCCGGGACAAAAAATGTACAGCACGGGCGACCGGGGAAGGCGTCTAACCAATGGCAACCTCGAATTCCTGGGACGTAAGGATTTGCAGGTGAAGATCAATGGCCACCGGATCGAACTCAACGAGATCAGCGTGGCCATGCTGGAACATCCCGCTATACAGGATGCAGTGGTGGTACAAAATCCAACAACCGGAAAATTACAGGCTTACTATACACCCAGGAACGATAACGCGATCAGCGAAGCTGCCTTGCGGCATTGGCTGGCGGGTAAAATGCCTTACTATATGATGCCGGTATCCTTTATTCAACTGGCAAATATACCATTGACCCAAAATGGAAAAGTAGATATAAAGGCATTGCCGGTTGGCGCTGCGGCAAATGGCAAACCTGCACAGCAAAGAGCTGTTACCTCCATTGAGCAAACTATGCTACAGATGTGGGAACAGGTGTTGGGCAAAACAGGGTTAAGGACTGATGATAATTTCTTTGAGCTGGGGGGCGATTCGATCATGGCTTCGCAGATAGCTTCCCAATTGTTCGGGAAGGGTATTTATATAAAGGTAAAGGACCTGCTTACTTTTCAAACCATTGAGCAGGTGGCCCATCATGCGCAGGAAACACAGCAGCAGGGAGCTGCCACCATGGTGGAAGGGGAACTGCGGCCCACACCCATCCAGGCATGGTTTTTCCGGCAACAATTTGCACAGCCGGGTCATTACACACAATCCGTTCTACTCAGACTCAATCGGCCTATCGACCTTCAAAAGCTGCGACAGTCGTTTGGCGCCCTGGTACAACACCACGATACCCTGCGACTCAATGTGCGTACCGGCACGGAAACACTCTTTTACAACAATAAAGAACAGCCATTCGTAGTAACAGCTATTTCCCTGGATTCGTCAGCAACCCTGAGCGGGATATGCAACGCCATCAGAGCTTCTTTTGATATCCATAAAAGTCTGTTGATAAAAGCTGCGGTTCTCCGGGAGCAGAAAGGAACGGAATACCTGTTCATCGCTGCGCATCACCTGGTGATCGACGGCGTATCCTGGCGCATTTTACTGGAAGACCTCTACCAGGTATATTACCAGCTGGTGAATGAAGCGGTGATAGAATGGCCCGCTAAGACAGCTTCCTTCCAGGATTGGAGCCGGGAATTGTACAAGCTACGGGACGCCGGTTGGTTCGATGGGGAAACAGCCTACTGGAAGGGAACAGAAGCAACCAGCTTTTCTTTGACACAACAAAAGCCTATCGTTGATAAGACGGTAAGCTCGGTAAATAATAAGCGGCTAAGCCTGGATGCTACCACCACCCATTACCTGCTTACGGATGCCAACAGGGTTTATAGTACGGATGTATCCATCCTGTTGAATGTGGCCCTGGTGATGGCGCTGCATGGATGGGGCCAATGGGAGGAAATGGTCATCTTCCAGGAGCACCATGGCCGGCAGCTGGAAGAAAAACTCAACCTCACCAGAACCCTGGGTTGGTTTACAGCCATGTACCCGGTGAAACTGAGGTATGAGCAGGATCTTGACCTGCTGATCAAAGCAACCAAGGAATCACTTAGGCAGGTGCCCCACCAGGGCATCGGTTATGGGGTGTACAAATGCCTGAGAAATCCCGCTGACAGTGACAAGCAGCCGGAAATAAGGATCAATTACCTGGGGCAATTCGGTGAAAGCTTTGACAACGAACTGTTTTCCTACAGTCATCAGTATACGGGCGAAGAAAGCGGCGAGGATAATCACCTGACGGCCAGGCTGGAATTGAATGCCCTGGTAATGGGCAATCAGTTGCAGGTAATATTCAGCTGGGGAAGCCAATCTTTTCACACAAAAGAGATGGAACGATTTATCCGGTTATTTGATAATCAATTAGCTATGTTACTGGGGCATTTAAGGCAGGTAAAACAACTGCAATACACGCCATCAGACTTTTCTGCCGCTGGCATAACCGAAGACGACCTGAAAATACTATTAGGGTAGGACGTTAGCAATAAAAGCATTATTTTCATCAAGCCTTATGCAAATCTAACCATCTATGCTGCGAACAGTCTTCAAATATGTACTCAGGGGTCTGAGACGGAATGTGCTTTCCTCCGTTATTAATATCACTGGATTTTCCATTGGCATTGCGGGTTTCCTGCTGATCGTATCTTATATCAAATACGAACAGGGCTATGACAGCTTTTATCCCCATGCAGATCGCATCTTCCGGGTAGGTATCGACTTCAATAACAGCAATGCCACCGTGAAGGGATCAATGGTTCAGTTTCCCGTGGCGCCCATGCTCAAAAAAGACCACCAGGAGGTAGAGGAATATGCACGCGCCTGGTCCAATTATAATATTACCATTAAGACAGGCGACAAGGAGTTTTGGGAGCGGAATATCTATAATGTAGACCCGCAGTTTCCGGCCATGTTCTGTAAAATGATTTTGGGCAATGCCGAAACTTGTCTGAAGGAACCAGGCGGCATCATCATCTCCAAAGAAATAGCGGGTAAATATTTTGGCAGCGAGAATCCCATCGGCAAAACCTTGTTGGTAACGAAGTACGGAGAGCACCGGGTAACGGGTGTATTCGAAAACCGTACAGCCGCCTCGCATTTTGATTTTGAAATACTGGTGCCCATGGCTCCCCTGGCTGCAGAGTACGCCACACAATGGGATTCGCACAATTTCTATACTTATATCCAGCTGCGAAAAGGCGTGAATATCGATGACTTCGCCGCCAGACTGAATACTACCATCAAAAAATACCGCGTGCCCAGGCTGGAAGGGAAGGGAGTATCTGAACACTATTTCTTGGAACCGATCACCGGCATCAGGCTTTATTCGGATACCCTGCTCGATTTCAAACAAAACGGGCACGGGCATTACCTGCCTTTTTTCATATTGGCCGCCATTATTATCCTGTTGTTTGCCACTTTCAACTATTTCAATTTCTCTTCTTTCCAGGCCATTGCCAAAGAGAAGACGATTGCTATGAACAGGGTATTGGGTGCCGAGAAGATCACCATCCTAAGTATCTTCCTGGCAGAATCCTTTGTATATATACTGATCAGTACCATTATTGGTGCAGGTATTGCGCTGTTGATCTTTCCCTGGTTTGCTGATTTCTATGAAATGACCTATAGTGTGAACCTGATCAGCTCTTCCTGGTTTTGGATCTATATCGGGCTCATCATTCTTATCAATACCGTGGTATCGGGTATCTATCCTGCCATCCTGAGCTTTACCTTCAAGATCAATGATGCCCTGCGCGGCAAGAGTTCGCCCGACAAAGCGGGTATCCGTGTGCGACCCATTCTTTCTGTATTGCAATATGCTGTATCCTGTTTGCTGATGGTCTTTTCCCTGGTCTCTTATTACCAGATCAAATACATGCGGGAATCGTACCTGGGATTCAATAAACAAAATGTGGTAGTAGCGAGGGAACCGGTGATCCTGAAAGACAGTATGGAACATGCCCAAACTTACCGGATCGTACGGGATGCTACTGCCCGCATTCCCGGCATCCAGGCGGTTACTTACAGTGATTATGTACCCGGCGGCCAATACGAAAGATTCGACCGTATACGACTGACCGGTAAACCTGAAGTGTATGATACCTATATGAATTCGGTGAGCCCCGACTTCTTTGACTTCTATAAGATCAAACTGCTGGCCGGGCGTAATTTCTCCTGGGATATTGTGACCGATTTTGAAAAGGCGGTGATCATCAATGAAAAGCTGGCCCGCTCACTGGGATTTTCTCCTACAGAGATCGTAGGCAAGCAGATCTCGTTTGAAGGCAGGAAGACGGTGATAGGCGTGGTATCCAATTACCACCAGGAATCATTAAAGAAAGCCGTAGCGCCCTGTCTTTTCTTTGCCACCGACTGGCCCGGGTATTTTTCCTTTAAGCTCACAGGCAGTAATGTAACGGCCAGTATCGATCAGCTGCATGAAGCCTGGAAAGCAGCATTCCCCGCCAATGACTTTAATTTCTTTTTCCTGGATGATTATTTCAACCGCAACTATACCAAAGACCAGAAAGCCTGGCAGATACTAAGGCTGTATTCAGGTCTGGCCATCCTTATCTCCATCCTTGGCTTATGGGGCGCCGTGGTGCACCAGCTCAGGAACAGCAAGAAGAAGATAGCGATCTATAAAGTGCTGGGTACACCCAATAAGGCCATTATCTGGATCTTTGTAAAACGAACGGCCTATATGATCGGTATCGCTTTCCTTATTGGATTGCCCATCGATTTTCTGTTGCTCAACAACTGGCTTTCTTCCTTTCCCTACCGGATAGGATTGAATGTCTCTTACTTTATAATTCCATTGATCGTACTGGTGGTCATTGCGTTTACCACCATTGGTCTGCAGATCATAAAAGTTGTTTCTTCCAATCTCGTGTATGCACTGCGAAGCGAATAGTATTTAACCTAACGATTCATGTCTCAACTTGCCAGGGAACTCCTCGAGGATATCCTGCCACTTACTGCTGCCCAGGAGGGTATCCTGTTTCATCACCTGTCCGCTCCGGGATCGGGTGTGTATTTCCAGCAAACGGTGCTCAGATTGAGCGGCCAGCTGGACCAGGCCATTTTCTGCGAGGCCGTGAACCTGCTGGTGCAACAGCATGAAGGCCTGCGGATCATTTTCCGCTGGCAGGACCTGAAGAAACCCGTACAAGTATTATTGAAGCAACAACCTCTGCCGCTGCTCTTTTTTGGCAACGAAGCCAGACTACCCCAATTGTTGCAGCAAGATGCTGCTAAAGCGATCAGCATAGAAGAACACCCGGTGAGGATGATGGTGGTCTCTCATTCGGCAGAGGAGCATACACTTGTTATCAGCTTTCATCATATAGCATTGGATGGCTGGAGTTTTGGGCTGCTGGTGAATAATTTATTGAGCATCTACAGCGATTGCCTGCTTGGCCATTCTGTAAAAGCGTCCATTATCACCCATAAAGTGATCAAGACCTATCTTCAGTATACCCAGCACAGGGACCGGCAGGAAGAAGCCCTTTTCTGGAAACAACAGCTGGCTACGTTTAGCACAGCATTCAATCAACCCTGGCAACGGCAACAAATTGAGAATGGAGTAGGACGTTGGTCTATGCAGCTCGATAGTGGTTTGATGGACAGCATTCAGCTGTACACAAAGCAGCATCGCGTATCGGTAGCCAGTATATTTTATGCGGCCTGGGCAATCCTGTTGCACAACACCACCGGAGAGCCGTCTGTCACCTTTGGCACTACCACGGCGGGTCGCCCGCCACAGATACCAGGGATTGAGCAGGCCATCGGCATGTTCATCAATACCTTGCCTTTTCATTTGGTCATTGATCCCGAACAAACGATCAGTGCTTTCCTGAACCAGGTAAACAATACCATCCCGGCGCTTTTCGAATATGGACTGGCTTCTCTTTCGGAGATCAAAGAATATGCAGGTATTGATACCAGGGAAACCCTGTTCAATACATTGTGCGTGATTGAAAATTATCCGCTGAAGATTGACCAGCAAACTGCGCTGTCGGTACAGTCGTTTGAAACTTATGAGCAAACCAATTACGCTATTACACTCTCCGTGCTGCCGTTTCATCCCCAGCGCTCCCTGCTGTTTACTTATAAAGAGAATAGCTTTGACCAGAGCGTTATTGAGCAAATGGGACAGCAGCTCAGCCATATCTGTACCTGTTTGATACAGGATACCGGCGCGCAACCCCTTAAAGCATTGGATGAAGGCAGGCTTGTCAAAATAACCAGGAGCGTATTGAACAATAATATCGGGCAGGATAACACTGCCTTGAAGAATGGCCACGACGCAGTGCAGCAGACGGCGATCAAACCGGTTCAGGATAACGATCAGGTATTGAACCATGTGCTGGCCATCTGCCGGGAAGTATTGCAGGTGCAGCAGGTGAAACCTACTGATAATTTCTTCAGGATACGGGGTGACTCCATCAAGGCCATCAGGGTACTCTCGCTCCTTAGAAAAGCAGGGTACCGGGTTGATATGGATGATATACTTGAATTTCCGGTATTGCAAGAGCTGGCCATGGTGATCAGCCAGGCCAATGCCAAAGTGCAGGAGGAGCCGGAACAAGGAGAAATGTTGCCCAATGCCATTCAATCAAACTTCTTTGCTGTCGACAATGCAAATAGTAACTGGTACAACCAGGCCATCATACTGACATTAAAACAATCTTTCCCGAAGGCATGGTTACAGCCAATAGTGGCGATACTTACTCAGCATCATGATGTTTTCCGGCTCAGGTTTCGCACCGACAACGGACAAGTTGGTTGCCATTATGCAGAAACAAGCAGCAGTGATGAACCAGCTGAATATGATATGACGACTGCTGCCGACCAGCAAGCCGCATTGAAAACCATCCTCGATGCCCTGCACGCGGGGCTACACCTGCAAAATGGTCCGTTGGCGAGGTTTGCCCTTATCAAGACAGGTACAGACACTTTACTAGCCATCGTGCTACATCACCTTATTACGGATGGTGTTTCCTGGAGAATCTTGCTGGATGACCTGCACCAATTGTTTCAGCAGGTACAGGCAGGGGAGTCTTTGCACTTAGCAAACCGGTCCACATCCTTTGGTAGCTATCTCAGTTCCTTGCACCAGGCAATCAGTAAAGGAGCATTTGATGGTGAGATTCCTTATTGGGAAAAGGTACTGGCACAAAAGCATGATCTGTTAGGGGAAGGGCAGCCCGCTTCCTACAGGTATAAAGACCTCCAAAGGATCGTGAATAGATGGGATGCTAATTTAACACATCAACTTCATCATATTAACCACAAGCTGGGCACCTCTTCCAATGAAGTACTGATCGGTGCACTAGGCATGGCTTTGCAGGCACTCTTTCCCGTACAGCAACTAACCATACACCTGGAAGGGCATGGCAGAACAGAATTTGCACCCGGCATCGACCTCAGCAGAACGGTAGGATGGTTTACGGCTTTGTTCCCGGTCCATATTGATCTACGCAACACAGCTCAGTTATTAACATATATAAGAACGGTGAAGGAGTCCATTAAACAGGTGCCGGGTAATGGAGAAGGCTTTGGAGTATTGCACCGGTTATGTGGTCAATTCCCACACTATCGTAGCCCGGAGATCTGCTTTAATTACCTGGGCGATTTTTCTGCTTCTACAGATAGGGATCATTTCAGCGCCTCCCTGGATGAAACAGGTGCCTGGTATGCCCGGGAAAGGAAACTACAACACCCGCTGGAAGTATTTGCTTTTCTGAATAGTGATCAAACTATTTCCTGTACGGTTGATTTTGTGCCGGCTTTGTTGTCTGCTGAAAAAGCAGCACAGCTAATGCCACGCATGGCTGCAGCCATTGGCGCCATCCATGAAGCATGTGCCGGCATGGCAGACAATCTTCCTTCTCCATCTGATTTTACGTTTACCGGCATTCCTATGGATGCGCTCGACAGACTCCTGAGCAAAACCGGTGGACTGAAAGACATATACGAACTGAGTCCCACACAGGAGGGACTGGTACACCATTACCGGAAAACAGGCAACAAAAATGATTACGTGATCAACGCCAATCTATTCCTGCAGGGCAGGGCAGATGTAGATTGTTTGGAGAAGGCTTTTAACATACTGATCAGCCGGCACGATATATTGCGTACCACTTTCCGCGATGATTTGGAAGCAGGGCAAACCCTACAAGTGGTATATAAAAATCACCAGGCAAAGTTGGACTTGCAACCGCTGAACAGCATCGATCCCGCCATAGCGAAGGAGCAACTGCAACAACTGGATGCAGCAGGAAGAGCGGCGGTACAGGATATTTTTTCTCCTGTACCGAATATCCGGGCTGCTTTGGTGCAGGTGTCAGACAATGCATACCGCTTGTCTTTTTATTATCACCATATACTGGCAGACGGGTGGACAGCGGCAGTGCTGCTGAATGAACTGTTTACCATTTACCATTTATTGCAACAACAGAAAGACCCTTGTCAGGAAATGGAAGCGGCGCCGCCTTATCAGTTCTACATAAAATGGTTGAGAAAGCTGGACCAGGAAGCTGCTGCCCATTATTGGAAAAGATACCTGCAGGACTTTGAAGAACCTTTTGCCTTTAAAACATGGGAGAAGCCTGTTGCCGGAAGAGAAATGACTCAACTCATTGCTCTTTGTCCCTACGCTGATGACCAGGCCATACAACAGATATTGCAAGCATCAGGTTGTACCCTGTACCATTATTTGCAGGCTGTATGGACTTTGTTGCTTTCCCGGCTTTCAGGCAACAATGATATTGTATTCGGACAGGTAGTTTCGGGCAGGCCACCCATTGCCGGGGCCGATCAAATGACCGGGCTTTTTATCAATACCCTGCCCAAGCGCGTATGCCTGGAAGAAACAATGAATTTTGTAGACCTGATGAAACAGGTAGCCAAAGATGAAGCAGCCTCAGCGGGCTATCATTATTTGCCATTGGCCGATATATTGCGTCAATCACCGCTGAAAGAGAATCTGTTTGCTCATATCATCGTATTTGAAAACCAGTACCAGTTGCTGGAGATGGGTAGTGCTGATGCAGATGACGCCTTGCGGGTAGTGAGCTTTGAAGGCAATGACCCCAACCCTTATCCTGTATGCATCGTGTTTACAGAAGCTGGTGAGGCGCTTAAAATAGAATGGCGTTTCGACAAGCACCAATACGATGAAGAGTATATGCAGCAGTTACTCAACGATTTTCAGCAGTTGTTCCAAACAGCTCATAGCTATCACAACACACCAATAGCGCAATTACTATACGATCAAAGCGGGCAGATTGATCTTCCCCTGTTTAGCCCGCAGCACTTATAACATTGAAAAAACAATAAAGATTGTATTATGGAAATACAACACCATACTGTAGAACAGGTGGAGGGATGGTCTGTGGGCCGGCTCGACCAGTTCGAAGGCTTTGCCTCACCACTGGTGATAACACCTACGGGCGACGCCGATCTGCGGACCTGGTTTGAAGCACACCGGCCCCTCATTAAAGAGGAGTTGCACAGATCGGGCGCAATGTTGTTTCGCGACTGGCGCGTGGATACAGCCGCCGATTTTTATGAAGTAATGAGCGCTCTTAGTGATCAAACGCTGGATTACACCCAACGTACTTCGCCCAGATCGCAGGTGATCAATAAAGTGTATACTTCTACCGATTATCCACCCGACCAGGAAATACAACCCCACAATGAATCTTCCTATGCTTCCACCTGGCCCCTGGTGATCGCTTTTTTCTGTCTTACAGAACCAGCTACCGGAGGCGAAACGCCCATTACCGATAACCGGGAAATGGTGAAGCATTTGTCGCAAAGAACGATTGACCTGCTGGAGAAAAAGGGTGTAAGCTATACAAGAAATATGCTGGATTGGCTCGGCCTTTCCTGGCAGGAGGTATACCAAACAGATGACAAAAGCAAAGTGGAAGCCTTATTGAAAAAAGATGGGATGCAATTTCAATGGGTGGATGAATCGCACCTGCGGGTGAGCTGGCAACGCCCCGCATTTCAAACACATCCGGTGCTTCAAACCAAAGGATGGTTCAATCATGCTTATTTCTATCACCGGCTCAACCAGGACCCCCGCTTGCTGGACCTGGTAGAAGAAACCGATCTGCCATTCATTATCCGTATGGGCGATCAGTCGGAGATCACAGAATCCATTTACCAGGAATTGAAGCAAGCCTACCAGGCAGCCACTATCACCTTCCCCTGGAAGAAAGGGGATGTGTTGATCCTCGACAATATGCTTTTCTCTCATGCGAGAAGGTCCTTCACCGGTCAACGGAAAATATTGGTATCCATGGCCGAGCCTGTGAGGTATGAACAACTTGTAGGATAAACGATAAATCAATAAATAATCCGGACGTGAGCAGCATACCACAACCAATACTATCATATAGCCAGGAACGTTTCTGGCAGATCCCTGGTGGCAATACAACTGCATTGGTGTCTTTGAAAGGTGTTGTTGACAGGGAGCAACTGGAAGCCGCTTTACAGCAGGTATTCAACAACACTGCTGTATTAAGCACCCGTTTCCGGGAAGAAGCGGGCAGGGTACAAGCCTTTATTGGCCCTGCATTCGATGAGCCCCTTTCCCTGACAGTCGCTGCTTCCTTCAAAGAAGCCAGGGAACTGGCCATACAATTTGTACAGGCGCCATTCGATGTGCAGGAAGGCTGGCTGGTGAGGTATACACTCTACCGCATCAACCAGGAAGATTATTACCTGCTGGCCCTGTCCTTTCACCGGTTGGTATGCGATCATTATTCTGTGCGGATATTACTCGACCAGTTGATGCAGGTACTGGACGGAAAGGACTTTACTCCTGAACAGCCTGTTTCCTTTTTCGATTTTGCCCGCTGGCAGAAAAGCATTCCGGAAGAAGCCATCAATAATTTATTTACATACTGGAAAAGGAAACTGCACAATACCATTGAACCCTTATCCCTGTTCAATGACCTGCCACGCCGGATAACGGCTGATTATACCCCTCAACTGGCAGAAGCCATCATCAGTGGTGAACACTATGCCCGGCTACTCCATTTCCTGAAAACGCAGGGATATGCTAAGCGGGATTTCTTTCTCTCGGTCTTTACGATTTTACTCCACAACTATTGCCGGCAGGAAACTGTGATCTGCGGTATACCTACGCCCAACAGGACAGTGAAGGGTACCGAGACGTTGATAGGGCCGGTAGCAAATTTACTTCCCATCAATACGAAGATCGGACGGGAGGATAAATGGTCTGACCTGGTGAAGAAGATAGCCCTCACCACTTCGAGTGCCCTGCAATACCAGTCACTTCCTTTTGAAGTGCTGGTAGATAAACTGAACCCCGTAAAAGAGGCGGTACGATCTCCGCTGTTTGATGTACTGTTTCGCTTTGAAGAAGCGTACAGCATACAATCGGCCGACGGTTCATTGGAATTGAATTTACAGGCCCTCAATACGGGGCTGGACAAATACGATCTCGATGTATTGGTGGCGGAGAACCCTGCCGGAGGTCATTGCAGGTTACTACTTTGTTACAATGGCAGCTATTACAGTGAGGCATTGATGCAGCAGTTCATCAGGCACTACCAGCAACTGATCCATACAATCATCGAACAAGGCGACCGCGAGATTGGCAGCTACCAATATATTACAGCCGCCGAACAGGATACCATCCTGCATCATTGGAATAAGCGGCATACGCCTTATCCCGGTGGCACCCACATTATCACACATTTCAAAAACGCCGTTACAAAATATCCCGGCCGCACCGCTATTTCTTACAATGATCAATCACTTACTTATAGCCAACTGGATCAGCTGTCTGATGCATTGGCCCTGCAACTTATTGGTTCGCCTTCACATAATGATCAACTGATAGGACTGCTGAGTGAGCGCTCCATCGAATTGATCGTAGGCATCCTGGCTATTTTAAAAGCAGGCAAGGCTTACCTGCCACTGGACCCTGCACTTCCGGTAAACCGCTTGAACTATCTGGTGGCCGATAGTCGCATCGACCTGCTGCTGGTGTATGAGCAGGAGCACAAGCCCGTTCCCGATCTTCCAGGCAACAAGATCAGTATCGACCTGGCTGCATTGCGCGCAGCCCCTGCAGAAGTATACTCTTGGCCAATAAAGCCCGATAGCCTGGCCTATGTACTCTACACTTCCGGTACCACCGGTAATCCCAAAGGAGTAATGATTGGGCATGAACAGGTTGTAAGACTGTTCTTTCATGAAGGCTTCCATTTCGATTTTGGAGAAACTGATGTATGGTCTATGTTTTTCACCCCTTCATTCGATTTTTCAGTATGGGAGATATGGGGCGCTTTGTTTTATGGTGGTGAACTGGTGATTGTACCCAGGGAAGTGACCCTGAACCAGGAAGCATTCACCCACTTGTTAATTGACAAACAAGTTACCATCCTCAACCAGACACCTACTTCCTTTTACAGTCTTTCCAAAACGATACTGGCCCAACCACAACAGGATACACTGGCAGTAAGAAAGATCATTTTTGGCGGTGAAGCACTCAATCCCGCCAGGCTGGTGGATTTCCGGAAGCAGTATCCGGATACACAGCTGATCAATATGTATGGCATTACAGAGACCACCGTACACAATACTTATAAACAGATCACCGGGCAGGAAATAGGGTCTGGTGCTTCCAATATCGGTACTCCACTGCCCACAGTCAACATTTACCTGCTGGATGCTGCTATGAAGCTGGTACCGCCCGGTGTAGCCGGCGAAATGTATATAGGCGGCAAGGGCCTGGCAAAAGGTTATTGGGGTAAAGAAGACCTCACCAACACGAAATTTATTCCGCATCCCTGGGCCACCGGGGAGAAGCTATACAAAACAGGTGACCTGGCTCGTTGGCTGGGCCATGGTGAACTGGAGTTCTTAGGCAGGATCGACAACCAGGTACAGATCAGGGGTTACCGGGTAGAACTGGATGAGATAGTCGCAGTTCTCTTACGCACAGAGCAATTGCGTGATGTGTTTGTTTGCGCGAGGGGAGAAGATACCGACAAACTTATTTATGCTTATGTGGTGGCCGATCGCCAGGTCAACACACAACAGGTCAGGAGCAATCTCGCCGCTTACCTGCCTGGCTATATGATCCCCGGTATGATCATCCAGGTAGATGATTTCCCCCTCACGCCCAATGGGAAAATAGCTGTCAATGCCTTGCCGCTGCAGGAAACCGCTGCACAGGATAGTATTGCCTTGCCGGAAAATCCGGTGGAAGAACAGTTGCTACAATTGTTTGCAGAAGTGTTGAACCTGAAGAGAGACCGCATCAGCACCACCCGTAGTTTCTTCGACCTGGGCGGGCATTCGCTGAAAGCCACCCGGCTGGTCAATAAAATAAAAGACAGACTGGGCGTGGAGTTGCGGGTATCGGTCATCTTCGATCATGCCGACGTAAAAGCATTGGCCCAACAGATCAGTCTTACAAAAACGGCGGCCATTCCTTTAACGAAAGCACCTGCCAGAGAATATTACAGGTTGTCGCCTTCACAAAGAAGGATCTATATCCTGCAAAAGATGTATGAGGATGCCTTCCTGTACCATATCACCAATGTGTACCAACTGAAAGAAATCGACTTGCAGAAGGTCACCCGTGCACTCAACCAGTTGGTACTTCGCCATGAAGCATTGAGAACCTCCTTCGATATTCGAGACAATATACCTGTGCAGATCATACAGGAAAATGTGCAGCTGCTGCCTGATGAACTACACTGCCGGCAATCAGAACTACAACAAGTCATTCAACAATGGATGAAGCCTTTCGACCTGGCAACAGCTCCACTGATGCGGGTAGCCATCCTGCATACGGATGAAGGCAACCAATACATGGTATTCAACCTGCATCATATCATTACGGATGGCATTTCCAATGCAGTCTTCCTCCGGGATTTTGTATCCCTTTACAAAGGAGAAGCCTTGCCAGCCTTGCTATTCCAGTTCAAGGATTTTTCAGAATGGGTACATGCACAGCCATCCGGAGAGCCCTGGAACAAAAGCAAAGCATTCTGGTTAAAACGATTTGAAGGAGAATTACCCGATCTGGCCCTGCCATTGGATTTCAAGAGGCCGATGGTGAAAGACTTCTCCGGCGCCTCCCAGGCTTTTGAGATCAATAAAAGCACCGCCCATCAAATACAGGCCCTGTGCCGGCAACTGGGCATCAGTGCCTTCAGCTTTCTGATGACCGCTTACCTGCTACTGCTGAGAAAGGTGACCGGCCAGGAAGACATTGTAGTAGGCTCACCTGGTGCCGGTCGTTATTTCGATGGCTTGCAGGATACGACCGGTATTTTTATCAATGTGCTGGCACACCGCAATTATCCCGCTGGAAACAAACAGGTTGCTGCCTTTATGCAGGAGGTCAACAAGCATTCCCTGGAGATTTTGCAACACCAGGATTACCAGTTTGAAGACCTGGTGGATCAACTGGTAAAAGTGCGCGATACCAGCCGGAGTCCGCTATTCGATGTGATGTTTGATTACCACAATGAAGAGAATCTGGGTAATGAGATCGATCTGGAAGGCGTACAGGTAGCTAATGAGGAAGTTGGATTTACAAGAAGCACTTCTATGTTTGACCTCAACCTGCATGTGTACGAGAACAAAGATCATTTCCGCTGCGAACTGGATTATTCCACCCAATTGTTCAAACCAGACACCATTGCTTCGATGGTGGATATGCTCGTCAACATCATCCAGGAATTAGCAGCGCATCCGCAGCAACGAATAGCAGCCATTGAACCGCTTTCGCTGGAAGAAAGACAACGAATACTCTTTGAATTCAATGATACAAAAAAGCCATTCAGCGACACACTGCTGCTACACCAGTGTTTCGAACAGATAGCAGCACAACAGCCCGATGCCATGGCCGTCATTTGTCAGGGTGCAGTGCTTACTTATGGAGCTGTAAACCGCCTGGCCAATAAACTGGCGCATGCTTTACGTGAGAAAGCATTGCCCGTTGAAGGTTGTGTGGCCATCATGATGGACCGCAGCCTGGAAATGGTGCCGGCCGTGATGGGCGTATTGAAAGCTGGTGGCATGTATGTGCCCATTGAACCGCACTTGCCAGACAACCGTATTGAAACCCTGATCTCATTGTTGAACATCAGGTATATGATCACCACGCCCGGTCAGTTGCAGCGGGCCGTAGCCCTCTTTGCGGCAACGGGTGAAGGTCAGCAACTCTTTTGTATAGAAGCCAATCATGGCGCCATCAAAGAGGAAGCGGCCTCCTTGTCGTATATACCGGTTCATCCCGGCAGCGCCTGGAGTGACCAAAATCTGCCTGCGAACATCACCTCAGACAATCATGCTTATGTGATCTTCACTTCCGGCTCTACCGGTGTACCCAAAGGTGTGATGGTAAAACACAAACCGGTGGTCAACATCATTGAATGGGTGAACCGGGAATTGCAGGTAAAGCCGGATGACAAAATATTATTCATCACCTCCCTGGGCTTCGACCTTTCGGTATACGATATCTTTGGCACCCTGGCAGCAGGGGCCATGATCCGGTTGGCCACCCGGGAAGAAATGGAAAACCAGGAAACCCTCCTGAAGATCATTAACGAAGAACAGATCACCATTTGGGATTCTGCACCGGCAGCCATCCAGCAATTATTACCGGAACTGGCTGCCACCGCTACCAGTCAAACCACCCTCCGGCTGATCATGCTCAGCGGCGATTGGATACCCGTGGCCTTGCCCGATGTGGTGAGAAAGCATTTCAGGGCATGTGAAGTGATCAGTCTCGGCGGCGCTACAGAAGCCGCCATCTGGTCCAATTATTACCGGATCGGAACCGTAGATCCCAACTGGGCCAGCATTCCCTACGGCAAACCCATTCAAAACGCCAAATACTATGTGCTGGATGCTTATGCTATGCCTTGCCCCATTGGCATTCCCGGCGATCTTTATATCGGTGGGGATTGCCTGGCTACCGGTTATATCGGCGATCAGGCATTGACAGAAAAGAAATTCATGCCCAATCCATTTGTACATGGAGAAAAGATGTACATGACCGGCGATACAGCCCGGTGGATGACCGATGGCAATATGGAATTCCTGGGAAGAAAAGATACACAGGTAAAAATAAGAGGACACCGTATTGAACTGGGCGAAATAGAAAGCTGTTTCAGAAAATGTACCGGGCTCACCGAAATACTGGCCATCCCCATTGCCCTGGGTACAGCCGCCAGCGACAAGCAGCTCTGTGTATATTATTGCAGTGAACAGGACTGGGATAAAAATGAACTGAAAGCCAGGCTGGGGCAGGAGTTACCAGCTTATATGGTGCCGGCTTACTTTGTGCGGCTGGATCGATTCCCGGTAAACCAGAATGGAAAGGTAGACCGAAAGAAACTACCGGCTCCCCATGCAGAGCAGGAAAGAAAGCAGGCTCCGGTGGTGCTCAATGCCCTGCATCAAAAACTGATCGCCATCTGTGCCGATACCCTGCAATTGCCGGTAGAAAAGATCGATATCCGCGACAACTTTTTTGAGCTGGGTGGTCATTCCCTCAACGGTACGTATTTCCTCAACCGGGTACGCAGTGAATTTGGAGTAAGGGTGCCCCTCGTTGATTTCTTCCGGCAGGAATCACTGCTGGAGCTGGCCAATAACCTGCCAGATGACGGAAATACAATAGCGTCCTCTATTCCACGCACGCTGCAAAAAGAATATTACAATCTTTCTTCGGCCCAATTACGGTTGCTCATCCTTCACCAGTTGGATTCAGACAATATTGGTTATGGTTTCAATATTCCGCTTGTATTTAATATAGAAGGTTACCTGGATATTGAAAAGGTTACCAACGTATTCAGGCAACTGATCAACAGGCATGAATCACTAAGAACTTCCTTCCACATCGTGGCAGAAATGCCTGTACAAAGGATTCATGCGCAGGTAGACTTTGCCCTGGAGTCCATCACCGTAGCATCCATGACAGATGTTCAGGAGGCAGTAAAAGGTTTTATCAGGGGATTCGATCTGCAGCAGGCGCCTTTGCTGCGTGTAGCTGTGGTATACCATGCACAATTGCCGGTGGCGATGATCATCGATATGCACCATATCATTTCCGATGGGGTATCGCAACAGGTACTGGCTGCTGAATTCATGGAGCTCTATACCGGAAAAGAATTAGCGTCGCCGGCCCTGCAGTATAAAGATTATGCCGAATGGCAATTCAGGGAGAAGCGCTCCGCCGCTATGGAAAAGCAAAAACAATTCTGGATAGGCCAGTTTGCCAATGAGCCACAATACATACAACTCCCCACCGATTTTCAACAGGGACCTATACGGCATTATACCGGCAAGACAAGCCGCTTTGTAATTCCCAAAGAACAAGCAGCAAAGCTTTACCAGTTATCAGGTCATACAGGCGGTACTTTGTTCACCACCTTACTGGCCTTGCTCAATATCCTGCTGGCTAAATTATCCGGTCAACAGGATATCACCATCGGAACAGTCACTGCCGGCAGAAACAACGCCGACCTCGAAAAAATAACAGGTATTTTCCTCAATACCCTTGCTATCAGGAACTTCCCGGCAGGCCAACTTACGCTCGAAGCATTCCTGGCAAGCGTGGCTACTAACACACTGAAGGCATTCGATCACCAGGATTACCCCTATGAATCATTGGTGAATGAATTGAAACTCGGCAGGAATACTTTTCAGAATCCACTTTTCAATGTGGTATTCATCCTGCAGAATATGGGCAAACCTGCGTGGAGCATTCCCGGTCTTAAGCTAGAGGCCATCGACTTCGACTACGGCATCTCCAAAATGGATATGACCTTTATCTGCACGGAACAGGACGAAGCCCTCTATTTCGACCTGGAATACAGCACTACCTTATTCAAAGAACAGACCATACAACGATTCATCCAATATTTTGAAGCCATCATTGACCAGGCCTGCACTACACCTCAGCTTACCATCGGGGAGATCAACTTACTGGATCAGGCGGCCAAAGACATGATCATCAAAACATTCAACAATACCCGACAGCCCATCAACCGGGAATTATGTTATCACCAACTGTTTGAGCAGTGGGCACACAGCACACCCCAGGCAATAGCCGCCATACACAATGATGCCACCATTAGCTATGAGCAGCTCAACGAAGTGGCCAACAGCATGGCTGCCTGGCTGGTAATGCAGGGAGCAGCGCCCGGCAAAGTAGTAGCCATCTGCTTCAACAGGAGTATTGAATTGCTGGCGGCCATCATGGGCGTACTTAAAACAGGCGCCAGTTATATTGCCATCGATACAGAATACCCGGCTAAAAGGATCAGTGATATACTCGAACAAAGCGAGGCAGGCATTGCCATCGTGCAGCAGGATATGGCCAATGTATTCAATAAGCTGCGTTCAACAGTGCCTTCCCTGGTAACCGTATTGAGCGCAGGCAATCTGCCTGATCTGCACCTGGCCCTCGCTGCTTATCCCACGCAAGATCCGGGTATCCGCTTCAGCACCGACACTACGGCTTATATCATTTATACCTCCGGTACCACCGGCAAGCCCAAGGGCATTATGGTACACCAGCTCGGTATGTTGAACCACATGTATGCCCTGATCAGCAAACTGGGTATTACAGACAAAGATGTGATGGCCCAAACAGCCTCCTGCAGCTCTGATATTTTTGTGGTGCAATTACTGATGACCCTCATTACCGGGGGTGCCGTATGCATCATCGACAAAGAAGATGTGCTCGATCCTGTACGCCTGCACACTATTATGAATGAAGCGCGGATCACCCTTATGGAAATTGTGCCCTCCCTGCTCACCGTCTTCCTGGAAACCTTATCCAAACGCAGCGACTACCAGCTCCATAGTTTAAGAGCCATGCTATCGATGGGTGAATCATTGAAAGCTGTATCTGCCCGCAGGTGGTACGAACTCTATCCACAGATTGCGCTCTACAATGCCTACGGCCCTGCTGAAGCATCGGATGATGTGTCGCTCTATCAAATCGATCCATCACAGATCGTACCGGACGCCCCCGTATCCATCGGGTATCCGCTCGACAACCTGCACATCTATATCATGGATAGTCACCTCAATCTTTGCCCCATTGGTGTATTGGGCGAGATCTGCGTATCGGGCATTGCCGTGGGAAAAGGCTATTGGAAAGAAGAAGAGAAGACCAAAGCTGTATTTGTGGAGAACCCCTTGTATGCTTACATAGGTGATGAGGATTACCGTATGCTCTACAAAACCGGTGACCTGGGCTATTGGCAGCCCGACGGATCACTCATTTTCGATAAGCGCAAAGACCACATGGTGAAGATCAGGGGATTCAGGGTAGAGCCCGGCGATATTGAAAATGCCATGCTCAACTTAACACCCATCAAAGAAGTAACAGTGATAGACAGGCAATATGAGAATGGCACAAAATATCTCTGTGCCTACTATATATCCGATGAACAACCCGATCGCGCCTGGATCAGACAGCAGTTGCTGGCTGTGTTGCCCGGTTATATGGTGCCTACTTATTTGATCCAATTGGATAAGATACCGATCACCGCCAATGACAAGATAGACCGAAAGGCCTTGCCGGCTCCCGACACCGGATCGGGCATGGAGAATCCCGAAAAGAGCATCCTGGCGCCGGCTACCGCCACAGAATCCATATTGGTACCCATCTGGCGGTCTGTATTGGGCATCGATGCCATCGGCACCGACCAGGGCTTTTTTGATTTTGGTGGCGATTCCATCAAAGCCATCAACCTCCGCAGCAGGATGGAAGCCAGCGGACTTCCGGTAAGCATCAAAGAAATTTACCAGTATACTTCCATCAGGGATCTTGCCGCCCGGGTGGATGAGAAGAAAAAGAATCCTGTAGACATACCCGAAAAGAAACCGGCGGCCCTGCGGGAGCCGGTGGCTACCGCAAGCCGTTTTGATTACAATGAACTGACAGAAGAAGACCTCGATTCAATATTTGACTAGGCACTACAAGCGTCTTCCCACTTTATCACCCCGCTTCAAATACCTATTGAAATGGAATACAAAGAAATGGTTTACTCGCCTGTACCCGTTGCCACTCCCCAGGATGAAACAACACCAGGTGCAGTAAGAACGATCCCGGGCAATATTTCCCATAAGCTGTTCCTCAATGAATTTGTAAAGAAAAGAAAGCCTGTCCTGCTAAAAGGCGCCGTGGCCGATTGGCATGCCAGTAAGCATTGGGATATGGAATACTTTAAGCACCTGCCCACTGATCCGCTGCTGGTGGTAAAGAAAGCAAGCATTGTGGAAGGCGAGACCGAGAAAATGCGGTTGAGCGATTATGTGCACCTGCTGGAAGCCTGCAGTGAGCCAGGTGCCCCTGCCGCCCGGCCGCCTTACCTGCATGATGTGGGATTGTTCAGCATCATACCCGAGCTGATCAATGATGTATCATCTCCCATCATCAAAAATTACCTGCCCACCTTCTATCATGAAAACTGGTGGAAATATGTGCAGTTCTTCATGAGCATCAAAGGGCATATCACGCCCCTGCATTTTGATACCCTCATCACCCACAACCTGTTCTTCCAGGTAAAAGGGAAAAAGCGGTTCACCCTCATCGATACCAGTCAAAGAAACTATTGTTATATGAAGAAATGGCGGTGGGCACAGGTAGATCCTAAAAATCCGGCGCTGGATAAATACCCCGATTATGCGAAAGCAACCCCGATGGTAGTGGAGGTGGAGGGCGGAGATATTCTCTACATGCCCGCCGGTATGCTGCACCATGTGGAGAGCCTGGGCTTCAGTATATCTTTCAATATCGACTGGCATTCTCCGCGGAGCGTACTCAAGGCTATGTTCTCCCGGCTGAAGGGTTCTCCCGGAGAAAACCTGCAATACAATTTCCTGATGTTTATGGCTATCTGTTGCAAAGTGCCGGAGAAGTACATCTGGCCTTATTACAAAAGCTACCTCAATTATATTTCCTGATTCAATCCTATATAGGCAATAAAATCATAATATGGGAATAGCTACAGAGAACATTCAGAGAACCTTCAGAGAACGTACAGAGAACATTACGAGAATCCTGTCATAGGATCAGCCGGGAATTAGCCGCACATTATCAATAGATTACCTATCCCCCAGATACTAGAGATACCACCTCATTCTTAACACTCAACTAAATCCTTGTCATATGGATCTTGAGAAATACCATTTGGCCCAGGGGCCTTCGATCAGAACAGAAACAATTCCCGGTGAAAAGACAAAACAACTCCTGGATGCCCAGGAAAAGTATGAAAGCAATAACCGGAGTTATCCCAGGAGCTTTCCTTTAGCGCCTAAAAAAGCCAAAGGCAGCATCATTGAAGACGTGGACGGCAACCAGTATATGGATTTCTTTTCCCTTTGTGGTGTGGTCAATGTAGGCCATGGCAACGAAGAGGTATTGGCAGCTACCAAAGCGCAGATGGAAGAACTGATCCATGCCATGGACTTTCCCACCGAAACGAAACTCGCTTACATTAAAAACCTGAACCAACACCTGCCCGAATCGCTGAACGGGAAGGTTAAAATAAACTTTTGCGGCCCTACCGGGGCCGACGCAGTAGAAGCCGCCATGAAGCTGGCACGGCTGCATACCAAAAGAAACCTCATCATTTCTTTCCAGGGGTCCTATCATGGCATGACGACAGGCGCACTCAGTGTGACCAGTAACCGCAATAGCCGGAAAGGCCTGGCGGTGCTCAATCAGGGCCATCATTTCGCGCCATTCAGTTATTGCTACCGTTGTCCGGTGGGCAAAGAACCAGACTCCTGTAAAATTGAATGCGCTTCGCACCTGAGAAACTTACTGGAAAATCCACATTCCGGTGTCGACAAACCGGCAGCTGTATTGGTGGAGCCCATACAGGGCGAAGGTGGCATCGTAGTCCCTAAACCTGAATTTCACCAGGAAGTAAGGAATATCTGTGATGAACATGGTGTGATGCTGATCCATGATGAAGTGCAGGCAGGATTCTACCGGACCGGCAAAATGCTTTCTTCAGAACATTTTGATGTGACACCCGATGTGGTCGTCATGTCCAAAGGAGTAGGGGGGATCGGTATGCCCTGCGCCCTGCTGGTGATCAAAAAAGAGTTTGATACCTGGACAGCCGGCACCCATGCAGGCACATTCAGGGGCAACCAGCCAGGCATGGCCGCCGGCAATGCTGCGCTGAATTTTATTGAGGAGCACCAGATCAGCCAATACGTAACAGAAGCAGGTGCCTTATTATTTGATGGACTTAATACCATCAAAAAACAATCTCCCTTTATCGGTGATGTAAGAGGCGCGGGCCTGTTCCTGGGGGTGGAATATGTAAAGAACAAAAAAACAAAAGAGCCCTATCCTGAATTCTGTGTGCGCCTCCGGCAGCGCCTGTTTGAGAATGGGGTACTGATCGAGATAGGAGGTTATTACTCCAATGTGATCCGTATACTGCCTCCGTTGATCACCACCAAAAACATGCTGATCACCTTCCTGGAAATATTTGACCGGGTGAACAGTGAAATAGAAAAAGAATATCTCGATAAAGTAGCAATACCTGTATAAGATGGCCGGCATTTATTCAAAAGAGAACATCAGCAATATTTATCCCCTCAGTCCCATGCAGGAAGGGATGTTCATTGACCTGAAACTGTTTCCCCATTCAACTTCCTATACCCAGCAGGTATGCTTTGATATCAAAGGTCGCTTTGAGATCGATAAGCTGCACAAGGGAATGGACTGTGTAATGGAAAGACATGATATACTGCGCACCATCTTCGTGGAAACGAAGGATGGTAAATTGCTGCAGATCGTTTTGAAAAAATACGAGGCAACCATTCAATACCTGGATTGTAGCAGCCTGCCGGCGCCTGAGGAAAAGATCAACAGCATACAGGAAGAAGCTTACAACCAGCCTTTTGACTTGTCGAAAGGCCCCTTGTTCAGGGTGCAGGTGATCAGGAGATCACAGGAGTGGCATTCGGTCCTGCTCACCTTTCAGCATATAATTCTCGACGGCTGGAGTCTGTATACCCTGCTGCATGAACTGTTGTATTGTTATCAAAACGGCAGTGATAAGGGCCTGAAAACGGCCGCCCCTTTTGTGGAATACATCCGGTGGATCGGGGGCAAAAGCCAGGAAGAGAACGCTGCATACTGGAAGCAATACCTGGCAGGCTATACCAGGGCAGCTATCATACCAGCCATGCATACCGTTGATATGGGCAGGTTCCAGCCTGCTGATCACAACATACAAATGGATGGCGCGCTGATGGAGAAACTGCGACAATATGCCCAACAATGCAAAGTAACCCCGTACAATATCATCCTTACCTGCTGGGCATTTGTATTGTCGAAGTTCAACAATACTGAAGATGTAGTATTTGGCTCGGTGACTGCCGGTCGCAATGCAGCCATAGCAGGCATTAAGGAGATCGTGGGCGTTACCGCCAATACCATTCCGGTAAGGGTGAGGTTTCCTGCTCATGCCCGTATGCAGGAGGTGATGCACCAGGTACAACTGGAAGCTATCGGAAACGAATCGCATCACTATATGTCACTGGCCGCCATACAGTCTTATTCACCCCTAAGGCAGGAACTGTTTGATCATATTTTCATCTATGAAAATATTGAATGGACAGATGTAACAGAAGGTGTGACACACCAGGAGGATATGGAGATCAGTAATTTTCAGGTGCATGGCCGCACGCATTATAACCTGGAAATTACGGTCTACCCGCACGAACAATATATTAAACTGCTGTATAACGAACTGGCCATTGATGGCGATCTTATCCGGGCCATAGGCACCCACCTGATGGAAGTACTCGACGCAGTTGTCAACGACACCAGTATCAGGGTCAACAGCATCATGCAGGCTTCCGTTCAACCAGTGGAGACCGATGCCGCAGATTTCATGGATTTCTGATCGAATATGTTATGTCTTTGAAAATAACCAACGAAAAAGGATTACTGCACCTGGCTGCCAGCCGGCTGAACAAGGAAAAAGCATTCTGGGAAGGATGGCTGAGCCCTAACTACCAGAAAAGTGTGATTCCCGGTGACCTGTTTCGTCAGGGAGAAAAAGTCTTCCAGGAAATTACGTTCAGTTATCCGGAAGAATGGGTGCAGGCCATCGATCAACTCACCAATAAACAAGACAACAGGTTGCGAATCTTTTATGCAGCAGTTTTATCCTTGCTGGTACACAAATTTACCAATGATACAAAGGTGGCTTTCGCCATCCCTAATCATGAGCATAATCCTTCCGTGCCGGATTCTCCCTTCCTCATCCTGCAGTTAACCCTGGAGCGGGAATGGACCCTGCGGCAATTGCTGAACCATGTGAAGAATGCTTATCTGCAGGTATTGGACAACCGGGCTTATCCCCTTGAGATATTTGAAGAATCGGGAACCAGCGCTACACTGTTCGATATTTTCTTAGCTGTGCAGGAGCAGCCTGAAAGCATAGCAGGTCATAGTACCAGGGGCAACGTGTTTTTTAAAGTACAGTCATCCGGCGGCATCCTGCACTACAATACCAATGTTTATACAGAAAAGAAAGCTGCCTCGATAGCAACCTATTTCCGGCACATCACACAGCTGGTGCTCAACCGGCTCGATCAGCCCATCGGTGAATTGGAAGTCATCCTCCCCGAAGAAAAAGAGCGTGTGATGCAGGTGTTCAATGCCACAGCTGTGCCCTTCGACAGGAACAAACTCTTCCTGGATTATTTCAAAGAGGCCGTGGGTCGCTTTCCGGATAGGATAGCTGCTTCCGGCTATCAAACCAGCACCACTTACCAGCAGCTGCAACACCGCTCAGCGCAGTTAGCGCAGTTGCTTTACCAGGGTGAAGTAAGAATGGGGGTGGTAGTGGCTGTATTATTCGACCGGTCTGTTGATTTCATAGCAACATTGCTCGCCATCCTGAAAACCGGGGCCGCTTTTGTGGGCATTGATACCGATATGCCGGTCAACAGGATGCTCACCATTTTACAAGACTCCGGCGCCACCTGGCTGGTGACCAATAAAAGTTTCATAGCTGATGCGGCTTTCACAGAAAGCTTGTCCGCTACATCGCTAACCACCGTATTGAGTATCGAATCCTTGCAGGAACTGGCAATCGAAACAACAACATTTCCATTCCGCCTGCTTGATAATCGCGCTGTCGATCAGTTGCCTGGGATTGATCCGAACCTAAGTATAAATCCGGATGATCTTTGCTACCAGGTATTTTCTTCCGGCTCCACCGGCAAACCCAAAGGCATTCTGTTGCATCACCTAGGCATGATCAACCATTTCAATGGTCTTATCAGGCAGCTCGCCATCACAGAAAAGGACGCCATGGCTCAGACCGCCTCCTGCAGTTTCGATATTTATGTGCTGCAAATGCTGATGCCCCTGGTGACCGGCGCAAGAACACATATAATGGAAAGATCCGTGCTGCTTGATCCTGCAACACTCTTTGCAATGGTGACCTCAGAGCAATTAACACTGCTGGAACTGGTGCCTTCGCACATCAATGTGCTGCTCACCCATGTACAGGATCAACCGGCAGGTCACTTCTCCACGCTCCGCTACCTGATCTCGAATGGAGAACAGCTCAAGACCAGTCTTGCCCAAAAATGGTTTACCAGCTTTCCGGCTATTCCTGTTGTGAATGCCTACGGACCCGCAGAAGCTTCTGATGACGTGTCAATACATATCATCACTAAAGCCGACGAATCACTCAATACCGTACCCATTGGCAAACCATTGGACAATATTCAACTATATACAGTCGATCGTTTCCACCAGCTATCTCCCCTGGGTGTGGAAGGAGAACTTTGCATTGCCGGTGTGGCAGTGGGTAAGGGCTACCTGCACGATCCGGTAAAAACCAGCAGGGCTTTTGTGCACAACCCTTTTGTACAGGATATAAAAGTAAACAGGGCTGATTATGCCAAAATGTACAAAACAGGTGATATAGCCCTGTGGCAGGAAGATGGATCACTGCTTTACAAAGGCAGGGTCGATTTTATGGTCAAGATACGGGGCGTAAGAATTGAACTGGCGGAAGTGGAAGCGGTATTGATGAAATACAAAACCATCGTGAATGTATGTGTGACTGACTATACCCACCAGGAAGAAAAAATACTCTGCGCTTATTTTGAAGAAGGATCACCCACCGACCTGAACGACCTCGACAGCTTCCTGCGATCCGAACTGCCCGATACCATGATCCCAGCCTGCCTGATAAAGCTGGATAAAATACCCTGCAACGATAATGGTAAAGTGGATCGCAGTAAACTCCCTGCACCCACCATGGGTGCTGCCGTCAGTGATCTCGATCTTAGCAATGAATCCGTAAAAAAACTATGGGATATCTGGAAAGAAGTATTGGGTTCCGATGGCGCAGGCATTACCCAGGAGTCTAACTTTTTCCAACTGGGCGGCCATTCGCTTACCGCCATCCAACTGGTGGCGCATATCAATCGGAAATTCATCGTCAACCTGTCCATCGTGCAGGTATTCAAACTAAGGACCTTTGGCGCCATTGCCCAACTCATCGGGACCTTGCAGGCAGCAGCGCCGATGCTGTTGAAAAAAGCAGCTCCTAAACCGTATTACCATGTGTCTTCCGCACAAAGAAGATTTTATATACACCACCGTTTATACCCGGAAGACCTCAGTTATAACTGTCCGCAGTTCTGCATCATCAAGGGACACTTAGCACCCCAAAAAGTGAAGCAGGCTTTTGAACAACTCATAGCGGCCCACGAAGTATTCAGAACCTCCTTTACTGTAATAGATAACATGCCCAAGCAAGTTGTCCATGAACAAGTTGCCTTTGATATATTATATTCCGAATGCAGGCCGGAAGAGATTGATCAGTATATAGCTAATTTCGTATATCCATTCGATCTCGACAAGCCGGAACTGCTGCGCGTACAGCTGGTGAAATACCGCGAAGATGAGCACCTGTTGTTTGTAGACATGCACCATATTATTTCCGATGAACTGTCGGACCAAATAGTGCTGCAGGATTTCCTAAAAGCCTATGCCGGCGAGACCATTGCAGCGCCAGCCATTCAATACAAGGATTATGCGGAATGGGAGTTTGCACAATTGAGCAATAACAAATGGGAAAAGCTGGAGCAATACTGGCTCCGGCAGTTTGCCATCCTGCCCGCTGAATTACAGCTGCCTTATGATCAGCAGGGCGTAAATACCAGCAATACCACCGGTAACGATCTCACTATACAACTGAGGCGGGAAGAACACCAGTCGATCCTTGCCATTTTGCAACAGACAGCCACAACACCCTTTGCTTTTTTCCTGGCAGTATTCAATGTGGCATTGAAAAACATGACGGGCAGTAATGATATTGTAGTAGGCACGCCTGTATCAGGAAGGGAAGACCTGGCTTTGCAACCTGTGGTCGGTCTCTTCCTCAATCAACTGGCCTTGCGCAATAACCTGGGAATGGCTACCACCTTCAACGAACTGTTGTTGCAGGTAAAAGAGAACACCCTGGCAGCACTGGCAGCACAGGCATATCCCTTCGATGTATTGACGGCCAAACTGGGCTTACAGGGCAGGTGGAAGGAAACGCCTTTGTACAAGGTAATGTTTGCCCACCTCAGAAGAAACAATCAACCGATTGCTATAGAGGGACTGGAACTGAAACCTTATGCCGTACCACATCATACCGCCAAGGCAGCTTTACAGCTCACCATCCTGGAAAACGACCAGCAATTCGAACTCGTGCTCACTGTCGATGCAGGGTTGTTCAGCGAAGCGACTGCCGGACACATTTTACAGTACTATAAAAAAGTACTGGACATCATAATAAAAGATACCAATATAACCCTTGCTGCCATTCCACTACCGGAAGCAGAAGGACTGGTCAAAAAAGCTGACCTGAAAAGACGTGCCCTCACTTTCTGATAAGGCAATTACCTATTGAACACAATCCATACACCGACACTATGATTGAATCAAGAGCAAATCAATATTGGCTCAGCAAACTGAGCTTTGATCAACCCACGCCTATAATTCCCTTTGAGTATGATGCTGGCAACGGCTCGTCCACCGGGATCTATACATTTGATTTTACCAAAGAGCAAAACCAGCTGATAGAGGCATTTGCAGGTGGCGAGGAACTGAAAATGCAGATCATATTCACCGCAGCCACCGCCTTGTTGTTGCACAGGTATACAGGGCTATCCCTGATCAGGCTGGCTACGCCGGTTGATCAAAGCGATGACAATACCACACCCGGCACACTCATTCCCTTGGAACTGGATATTGCCAACGCCACCAGTTTTCGCAGTTTGCTTCAAATCACCCGGGATCTGCTGGTAGAGGGATTGTTTCACCAGCAATATGATGCCACCCTGTTGCAGGAAAAAATGGACAGCACTGGTCATCATCGCCTGTATGACGTGGTCACCGTATTTACCAATATACAGGGTAGGGTGGAAGAGCGGTCCCCCGGCAATAATTTCCTGTTGAGCTTTACCCATGCGCCAGGCGGCTGTACCGGTAGCGTGCTCTACAACCAACACCATTACAGCGAAACTTTTATCAGCGATATCGTTAACAATTTATTGAACTACCTGGTGGCCCTGCTGCAAGCGCCCGACCAGCCGCTGGATACCGTGCTTTCGGCTACTCCGGCAACTTCACCAGATGCTTTTGCAGGCTCTCCCTTAAGTGCTTTATTCATCGGTAGATTTGAATCCATAGTAAAAGCAAACGCCGGGAAGACTGCTATAATAGAAGGAGAGCGCTCCATCACCTATGAAGTCATCGACCAGCGGGCCAACCAACTGGCCAATTTCCTGCTGAAGAATACAAGCAAGGCGAATGCCCGCGTGGCAATTTATATGAACAATTCCGTAGAGACCGTTTTGAGTATACTAGGTATACTGAAAGCAGGGTTTGGTTTCGTGCCCATTGATACTGTCCTTCCTGTTGACCGGGTGGCCTTTATCCTGGAAGACAGCCATCCGGAGATCATACTCACCAATGGGCCTGTCAACTACGATAGTATCACGGCCGGTATCAGAATAGTCAACCTCGCCGATCTTTTCTTTTTGCATGAATATGAAGCTGGTGCAACGGGTATCAATATTTCTCCTGCAGCTGTTTGCTATATCATGTATACATCAGGCACAAGCGGCGTTCCCAAAGGAGTGATCATAACCCATGCTTCCCTCATCAACTACCTTGATTGGGCAGCAGAACAATATACAGCCAACGGCCAACAGTTGGCTTCCTTTGCTTTTTTCACCTCCATCTCATTTGATCTCACCATTACTTCTTTACTGGTACCCCTCATCGTGGGTGGTTCGGTAAACATTTATACCGGAGCGTCAGCTTCAGATATCCTGGCCACCATACTCGCGCACAATAAAACAGGCGTCTTGAAGCTAACGCCTTCGCATTTGCGCTTGCTGGCTGCTGTATTGAAAGAAAGAACCGACATCCGGCCACAGCATTCCCTCATCCATACCTTTATCGTGGGTGGTGAGGCTTTCCATACCGCCTTGGCAAAGGAGATCGCCGGCTATTTTCCACAGGCAATCATTTACAATGAATATGGCCCCACAGAAGCTACAGTGGGTTGCATGATCCATCCCTATAGCCGGGAAGATGACCGATACGCTGCCGTACCCATCGGCGGACCCATTAACCATACCAGTTTACTCCTGCTCGATGAAAAGGCTAGGACCGTGCCCGATGGAGCAGCCGGTGAATTATATGTTGCTGGCGCCAGCCTCAGCCAGGGCTACCTGAACAATGAGGAACTGACCAGCTTGAAATTCGTTAGCCCCGTGAAAGGATCTTCTACCCGGTACCGCACGGGCGACCTGGCCAAAAGATTACCCGGTGGTCTATACCACTACCTGGGCCGCAAAGATACCCAGGTGAAAATAAATGGCTACCGCATTGAGCCGGGTGAGATCGAAAATTATGCGCGCAGGCATCCCGCTATCAGCGATACCGCTGTCATTTGTAAAAAAGACAATAACCAGGCGCCCCTCATTGTATTGTATTATGTAGCGGGCCAATCAATAAGCGAAACAGCGATCAATGAATTCCTGGCGGGCTTTCTGCCAGCATGGATGATGCCGCACCAGCTTATAGCTGTACCTGCCATACCCCTCAATGCCAATGGCAAGGCCGATACCCGACTGCTGCCCGGCGCACTAACCAGTAAGCAGGTGATCGACCTGCCCGTCACTGATACAGAGAAAAAACTGCATGCCATCTGGAAAAAGCACCTGGCCATAGAGCAGATCGGCATCAACGATAATTTTTATACCCTGGGTGGTGACTCCATCAAATCCCTCGGGCTCATGAATGAGATCAACAAGGCCTTTGGCATCAACCTGCAGATAAGAGACCTCTATGTATTAAAGACCATCCGCAACCTTGCCGATCATTTGACCCTTAAGTATAGCTCCTCCCTGCAGCAACCAACGGCCGCACCGCAGGAAGCCGAAAAGAAAGTCATTGCCGATGAGATCAGCCGGCTTAAACAGGAGATCCTCGATAATATGTAACATCAATAAAGCTATTTCAATATCGTTTACTTTAATACGGTGTCAGGCTGAGCCTGTCGAAGCCATCTTCAAGGTGTGTTTATTTTCCACAGGAAACCCTTCGACAAGCTCAGGGTGACAACTTAAGTAAACCACATTGATCCTTACCTCACTCAAAGTACCCCGGAGATGGAACTCATGGAAATACTGGAACACCTGCACACAAAGCTGACCGCGAATCGCCTGCTCATAGAGAACAACCGCAACAGCCAGGAGGTCATGAACAGTTTGTTTGACCCTTCATTCGACCGGTACAATGCCAACTTAACGAGAAACGTAAAAAAGCTGGTGGAGTATTTCCTGTTCGAGGAGAATGCACCCTACGATCAGTTTATGGAAGGGATGCTGGCCATCATGAACAATATCAATGACCTTGACGTGATCGAATACACAAAGATCGAAGAGCAGTCTTTGTTCGACCAGCAGCATGGTATCAAGACCTCCGGCGTGGTATGGCCATTGGAAATGGAAGAAGAGATCAATTTGCAGAAATGGAGGTATATGGCGCGTTACGTACCTAGTCCCGTCAATGCCTTGCGCATGTTATTTGATCACCTGCCCCAGCTCGGCATTCAATACACCGATTACACGTTTGTGGATGTAGGCTCCGGCATGGGAAGAGGTTTATTACTGGCTGCACATTATCCTTTCCGGGCAATCAAGGGCGTGGAAATATCCCGTGAACTCGATGCCATCGCCCGTAATAATATTGCTGTATACAATCACGCCGGCCAGCAATGCCGGAATATCCATACCTATAATATGGATATCCTGAACTTCAATGTGATGGACAAGGAAAGTCGTATTTATTATTTCTGGGAGCCCTTTACCGATGAAATATTCAATGCCTTCCTGGTGAACCTGCTCGAAGCCGTGCAACAGCTGAAGCCAAAGATATTCCTGGTATTCCTGGGCAGGCCCTATCCGGCCCTTGGCCATTCGGAAGTATTTAAACACCGCGATGTATTGATCACCACCGATAAGGCCACGGCCAACGATTATTTTCTGCTCTTTATCTATTCCAACTGATAACAACACCCACCGCCCACCATGCTAAATCGTACATCATGACAGGCTTGAACAAACACAATATTGAAGACATCTTCCCCATGTCGGCCATCCAGCAGGGAATGGTCTTCCATGCGGCCAAAGATGATTCTTCCTCCACCTATCATGATCAGAGCCTGTTTGTTTTTTCGGACCCCGCCTTCGATTTCGGGCTCTTCAAAAAAACAGTGCACCTGATGATCGGTAAGCACCCCATGCTGAGGACCATCTTCAACCTGGCCGATCACAAAGAGCCAATACAGGTAGTGTTGAAACAGATCGAACCGGATATCTCCTACCAATACCCACAAGGGCTGCACAGCAAGGAAGCGCGGCAGGAATTGATCGCCAACATCATGGCTGCCGACCGGGCCAATCATTTTGACCTGGAAGCAGGTATACCACCCTGGCGTATGAAAATAGTGCAAACATCTCCCACAGAGATCTGTTTGCTATGGCTCTTTCACCATGCTATTTTCGATGGTTGGAGTACTTCCTGCTTTATTACCGAACTACACCAGACCTACCATACCCTGAAAACAGAACCGGATTTTATACCCGTACCCCTTAGGAGCAGCTACAAGACTTATGTACTGGAACAATTGGCCTTCCGCCGGTCAGAACAGCACAGAAGCTTCTGGCAAAAAGAACTGGCAGGTTATAAACGATACGCACTGAAAAATAAGATCGATGAGGCCGACCTGGAAGGCTTTGTGCTCTACACAGAAGACCTGGACACCGCCTTGCTGCAACAACTGCGAGAACAATCCAGGCAATCCAATATCCCCGTAAAGATCATCTGCCTCGCAGCCTATCTCTACACGCTTAAATTATTGAGTTATGATAACGAGTTGCTCATTGGCGTCATGAGCAACAACAGACCAGTATGTGATGATGCTGAAAAGATATTAGGCTGTTTTCTCAACTCTGTTCCTTTCAGGGTAGAATTGGCGGCTCCCACCACTTGGCTACAGGTAATGCAAGTGGTAGATCAGAAACGGAACCTGCTGTCCAGCTATGAACAGCTGTCTTTCTTCGAAATTGTAAAACTGTTCAGCAAAGACACCACCGAGCAGAATCCCTTCTTCGATGTGACTTTTGATTTTGTGGATTTCAACCTCTACCAGGATTTCAAACACCACATCACCGATGAATATGAATACCTGTCCGATCTGAGTTTCGAGAAGACCAATGCCCTGCTCGATCTCATGATCTCTACTACACTGGATCGCTTCCAGGTGTTCATCAGTTATGCCACGCCACTGCTTTCCCCGGAGCGGATCACCCAAATAGCCACTTGGTTCAGGCGTATCCTGGAAAAGATGGCTTACGATCCACAAGGCATTATCCGGCATGAAGCGTTGTATGATCCTGCTGACCTACAACAATTAGCAGGAGTTGTTAATGATAATAATCACGATACATCTGTTCCCAACTTTGTAACAACCTTTGAACAGCAGGTGCAGGTATCACCGGCGCAGATAGCCATTGCCGATGACCAGCTTGCTTTATCTTATACAGACCTCAACCGATACGCCAATAAGATCGCGCATGGCTTACTATCCCGGCATATCCAACGTGAAGCACTGGTGATCCTCTATTTCAACAGGGGATCCTTTTTATTGGCCTCTATGATCGGCGTACTGAAAGCGGGAGCGGCCTTCGTGGCCATCGATACCGAAACGCCAGCCGATCGGATCAAATACATGATCGCCAACAGCCATGCCACTATATTGCTCACAGAGGAAGGTCTGGCCCCTAGGCTCAAAGAGCTGGTAGACACGAACGGGAGCCAGGAGATGGTGATCGTTGCCAACAGCAGGGAGTTTTCTGCACAACTGTCACAGCAAGAGGAGCACAATCCAGGCATCAGTCTGACCGGCGATCAAACCGCCTACGTGATCTATACCTCTGGTTCCACCGGTGTACCCAAAGGAGTAGTATTGCATCATGCCGGTTTATCTAATCACCTCACCGCTGTAGTCAATTTTCTTTCGCTCACCAGGGAGGATACCATGGCCCAAACAGCCTCCTGCAACTTCGATGTAAGTATTATGCAATTCCTGCTTTGCGGCACAGTAGGCGGGAAGACCGTGGTATTCAATAAACAACTGCAACTACAACCTGCCCTCTTTGTGATGAGCATGGCAGCAAAAAACATCACCATTGCCGAGCTGGTGCCTTCGCACATAGATACCATCCTCAATGCATCGGATGGAGCGCTGAAAGACTGGCACTCACTGAAATGGCTGCTGTCTACCGGCGAAGTGCTCACCGAAAGAATTGCTAAGAAATGGTACCAGGCCATGCCGTCTATTCCACTCGTGAATGCTTATGGACCTGCAGAAGCTTCTGATGATGTGACGCTGTACATCGTACAGCCCGGCGACAAAGACCCTTTACCGGTAGGCAAGCCCTTGCCCAATATCCAGGTATATATCCTCGACCAGAATCACCAGCTATGTCCACCGGGTATCACCGGCGAGATCGCCATTGCAGGTACAGCCGTAGGAAAAGGATACTGGAATGAACCGGCGTTAACACAGGCTTCCTTCATCAACAACCCTTTCGGCAATTGGCAGGAAGGGAGCAGCTCAGGTAGCATCCTGTACAAGACCGGCGACCTGGGTTATTGGAACGAAGCAAGCCAGCTCGTAGTCAAAGGCAGGGTGGGGAATATGGTAAAGATCAGGGGCAACCGCATTGAACTAAGTGAAATAGAAAAACACCTGGAGCAGGTACCGGGCATTCTCCAGGCTATAGTGGCCGACAGGCAAGTGAATGAAGATACCGTCCTATGCGCTTATTATACCACCGACCGCAAGATCAGCGCTGATGATATCCGGAATAGCCTGGTAGCTTTTCTGCCCGGCTATATGCTACCATCCTATTATATGGAATTGAAGACACTTCCTGTATTGCCAAGTGGAAAGATTGATAGGGCGGCACTGCCACAGCCTGTTTATACTTCCGATGAAGGACCGGCATCAGCCGAAACCCTCACCGATATGGAACAGGTAGTACTTAATGTGTGGAAAGAAGTATTGAACCTGCCAGGTACTGTCAACGTAAAAGACAACTTTTTTGATATTGGAGGGCATTCCCTCAGTATGATCATGGTCAACAACAAGCTCAACAAAGCCTTGTCAAGATCCGTACCCGTGGTACAGCTATTCAGGTATCCCACCATCCGGTCACTGGCGCAATACCTCACCAAAGAAATGGCGCCGGCCATTCAGCAGGACAATATGAATGATTCTGTACAACTGATGGATGATGCGATCGCTTTCTTTTCACAGGAATAAAAATCTTCTTCAGATACGCTTTTAAAGGACACTATCTATGGCACATCAGCAAACAGGGATGGAGATCGCCGTCATAGGCATTTCCGGCAGGTTTCCCCAATCAGCCGATCCGGCTGCCCTATGGGAAAACCTGGTGAATGGGAAAGAATGCATCGACTTCTTCACCAAAGAGGAGTTGAAGGCACAGGGCTGCGATCCCGGAGAGGTTGACCATCCCGCTTATGTACCAGCCAATGCATTGCTGCCGGACAAGGATAAATTTCAACCTTCCTTCTTTGGGTACAGTCCCAAAGAAGCCCAGGTAATGGCGCCACAGGTGCGCCTCCTGCATGAACTGGTATGGGAATGCCTGGAAAACGCAGGATACAATCCACACGACTATACAGAACCGATCGCCTTGTATGCAGGCACTTCCAACAGCACTTACTGGGAAAGCCTCACTTATATTTCCGGTCTATCGGCCGAGCTGGGCGAATTTGATGCCGAGCACCTCAACAACAAGGATACCGCCTGCGCCAAAGTAGCATATAACCTCAACCTCAAAGGGCCCGTACTGGCCATACATACCGAATGTTCCACCGGCCTCGTGGCCGTGCACCTTGCCGTGAAAGCTTTACTGACCGGTGAGTGCAGGATGGCATTGGCAGGTGGGCTTGCCCTTTCCTATTACAGCAAAGGCGGCTATATATACGAAGAAGGTATGATCCGCTCCGATGATGGTCATTGCAGGGTATTTGATGAAAAGGCCAATGGCACCATGCTCGGAGAAGGCGGCGGCATTGTTTTGCTCAAGCGGTTGAATGATGCCGTCCGCGATGGTGACCATATCTATGCCGTGATCAAAGGATCGGCCGTCAACAACGATGGCAATGATAAAGTGGGTTTCACGGCACCCAGTGTAACCGGACAGGCAGATGTGATACGCAAGGCACAAAAAATGGCCCGGATCAACGCCGCCGATATCAGGTTTATTGAAACCCACGGCACCGGTACCAACCTCGGCGATCCCATTGAAGTGGAAGCCCTGAAACTTGCTTTTGGCGATGTAGTGAAAAACAATTGTGCCCTTGGTTCTATCAAAAGCAATATCGGTCACCTCGGTGAAGGCGCAGGGGTGGCAGGATTGATCAAAGCTGTGCTGGCACTTCACAAAGAGGTATTGCCGGCTTCCCTTCATTTCGATACTGCCAATCCGAAGATAGGTTTCAGCGATAGCCCTTTTTTCGTGAACAACAACCTTACACCGCTCACACGCTCCAATGGAACACCCTTGCTGGCAGGCGTTAGCTCCTTTGGTATCGGCGGCACCAATGTACACATGGTACTGGAAGAATACCGCGAAACAAGGCCCGCCCAACCTGCTAACAAGTATGAGCTCATTCCGCTATCAGCAGATAATCCATGGAGCCTCACAAAAAACCTGGAGAACCTGCAGACCTTCCTGGCAAAACATCCCGGCACCGACAAAGCCAACCTGGCCCATACCTTACAGTTGGGCAGAAAACATTTTCCCGTACGGAGCTTCCTGGTAACCCAGCCGGAGCAGGGATCACTGGAGAGCGCGATAGATCAATTGCTTCAAAAGCCCCTGGCCGCGAAACATACCAAACCGGATAAAATTGTTTTTCTTTTTCCTGGCCAGGGCACCCAATATGCCGGCATGACCCGGGAATTGTATGAGGGCCTGCCAGAGTTTAAAAAACAATTGGACAATTGCTTTGCATTGGCAGCGAAGGCAGGTATCCAACACGATCTCAAAAGCATCCTGTTTGAAGACCAGTCGGGACTGCTCAACCAAACCGAAATAACACAACTGCTTTTATTCATTGTAGAATATGCGCTTGCCTTGCAATTGATCCATCTGGGCATTGAGCCGGATATACTCGTAGGACATAGCATTGGAGAATATGTGGCAGCCTGCCTGGCAGGCGTATTTACTCCGGAAGATGCCATCCGGATTGTAGCCCGGAGAGGTGCGCTGATGCAGCAGGCGCCCGCCGGGAAAATGTTGAGTGTATCATTACAGGTTGATGACTTGCGTCCGTTGTTGCCGGCGACCCTTTCCCTCGCGGCCGTCAACAGCAAGAACATTTGTGTGGTATCGGGTGCACAGCAAGATATAGAAGCCTTTCATGCTTTGCTGGAACAGCAGGAGATCCCTTCCCGCATATTGGTTACCTCTCATGCTTTTCATTCTCCTTTGATGGAGCCCGTGCTGGAAGCATTCGAAAAGAGTTTTGAAAGCATCACGCTCAACGAGCCGAAAAAAATAATACTGTCCAATCTTACGGGTAAATATGCCGATCCAAAAGAACTGGCTACTGCCCGGTATTGGGTGGGTCACTTGAGAAATACAGTTCAATTTAACGAATGCCTCCGGCAAATACCCGGCAACAGTTTACTGATCGAGGTAGGACCGGGGCATTCCTTATCTACTTTTGCCCGGCACAATGGCTGGCAGGATACTGTCAACACCATCCGCCATCCCGATGCACGCACCAGCGACCTGCTTTTTTATTACCAGGCCATTGGCTCCATTTGGAAACAAGGGATCAACATCAACTGGCAGCGCTTCAATGATCCCGCTGGCCGGTTGAAAGTGCCATTACCGCCTTATGCATTTAAAAGAGACAGGTATTGGATCGACGAAGATCCCCTCGCTTTACAACAAAAGCTGCTCCAGGGAGCAGACAAGGAAAAAAAGATCCCTTTTGAAGAATGGTTTCACCAACCTTCCTGGAAACAAAAGCATATTGACCTTGGCGCCGTGGTGAATAAAGAGAAGATTGATCATTTACTTATCTTCCCTCAACGCCGGCTATTCGAAAAAAAGGAAGTCATAGCACAGTTGCAGGCCCTGAAGGATACTTCCATCACCATTGTGCACCGCAAAGGAGAAATGGACGGCCTCGCCATTCCCGACAATTGGGTGCTGATCGAAGAAAGCGATAACTCACGTGCCTTTTACGAAGACCTGGTAGCTCTTCTGCAAAAGAACAATTGCCTGCCCAGTCATATTCTACACAGCAAGTCCAACGATGGCCTGCGCAACCCTGCCCGCGACTACGATCAACTCATCGCGCACCAGCAGGATGGTTTTCTGAATATCCTTTATCTCGCCCAGGCATTGATGCAGGTGCCTGCACTGGAAAAGATATGGCTGCTGATGGTATCGGTGCAACAATGTCTGATACAGGGCACCGAACAATTGGCCATCGATCAGGCAGCACTGCAGGCCCTGAATATCGTATTGCCACAGGAGTTTCATAAGATATTGACCAAACATATTGATTTCGGCAGTGAAGCAGAACTGGTAAGCAATATTGATAAAGTATTGAATGAAGCCAGCTACGATTTCACCAACAGAACCGTAGCCTACCGCAATGGCATCCGGTGGTTGCGGTGTTATGAACCCGTAAAGCTGGGAAAGCAAGCCAACAGCCAATCATTGAGAGAGAAAGGCGTTTACCTCGTCACCGGAGGATTGGGTGGTGTAGGTACCATCCTCGCCAAATACATAGCAAAAGAATGCAGCGCTACCATCATCATGTTGTCCAGAACAGCCATTCCCGATAGGGAACAATGGGATACTGAACTACAAGGCAACAACCCCGCAATGATCACGCGGATAAAAAGGATACAGGAGGTCGAAGCACTGGGTGGAAAAGTATTGACCGTGAAAGCCGATGTGGGTGATGCCGATGCCGTATCAAAAGCCCTGGCTTATGCAGAAAGCATATGCGGGAAGATCAATGGCGTGATACATGCTGCAGCTGATACGGTGGGGCAATCACATGTTTGTTTTGCAGATCAGTTGACCAGTACCCTGATGGAAGAGCAATTCTATGCCAAGGTAAAAGGTGCCATGGTGATGGCCCATTGTTTTACCGGCAGGCAACTGGATTTCTTTATGGTCACCTCTTCACTATCCGCTGTATTGGGAGGAATGGGCTTCCTGGCCTATGCTGCATCCAATGCCATCGTGGATCAGTTGCTGAAAAGCAACAACCAGCAGGAGCGGAGCGGCACAAGATGGATATCTGTCAATTGGGATGGCTGGGAAGACGAGCAGGAGCCAGCGGTAGCCAGCCAGTCTTATATCTTACCTGGAGAAGGGGCCAAAGCCTTTGGCCTCATCCTCAACAAAGCTGGTCACAACGAAGTAGTGGTATCTACGCGCAGCCTGAATGCCAAACTGCGCAAATGGGTATACCTGGAAGAGTTTGAGGGAGCCGGTGCCGAAAAAGACAAAGAAGCTAACCTTACCGAAATACAAAGAGCAGGCACCCTGCCCGAATACCTGCCACCCCGCAATGAAACAGAAGAGCAACTGGTGAAAGCATGGCAAAAAATATTCGGCATTAAGAATATCGGTATCAATGACAATTTCTTTGAGCTGGGGGGAGACTCCCTAAAAGCCGTGGTACTGGCCAACAGGATATTCAAAGACCTGAGCGTGAAAATATCCCTCCAGGATCTTTTTCAATATACCGATATCGCCAGCCTGGCTGCCCTCATACAAGGCGTGGAAAGAGGGCATTTCTCCAGCATTCCCCTGGCCAAACCTTCCCCGCATTATACCCTGTCATCCTCGCAGAAAAGATTCTATTATGTATACGAGCTGGATCCTTCCTCCCTGGCTTACAACCTGCCTGTGGTTACCATATTCCGTGGAAGGCTCGATAAAACAAGATTTGAAAATGCATTCCGCAAGCTCATCCGCAGGCACGAAAGCCTGCGCACGGCCTTTACCAAGGTAAATGGACAACCCAAACAATTGATCGCCGAAGCCGTTGACTTTTCCATCGGTTACCAGTCGGGCGAAAAGAACAGGCTGGAAGAGATCATCGAAGCATTTGTGAAGCCCTTCGACCTGAGCACAGCGCCGCTCATGAGGGCCGCCCTTGTTGAAATGGAAGCCGAAGAATACGCATTGCTCATCGACATCCACCATATCATCACCGATGCAGAGACCAGCGAAATACTGGTAAAGGATTTCATGGCCTTCTACAACGAAGAAACATTACCGCCACTCCGCATTCAGTACAAGGATTTTGCCGAATGGCAGCAAAGTGAGCAACAACAGCAGGCCATTGCCACACAGCAGCAATTCTGGCTGCAGGAATTCAGGGATGGTGCTATACCCCTCGAAGTACCAACAGACTTTCCCCGGCCACTCACCAAGACCTACCAGGGTGACCTGGTAAGCTTTATCATCGGGAAAGAACAGGCCCTGCAACTGCGGGCACTGGCCGAAGAGAACGGTGCCTCCGTATTCATGGTGTTGTTTGCCGTATTCAATATCCTGCAAAACAAACTCAGCAACCAGGAAGAGATCGTGATCGGTACCTCTACAGCCGGCCGTGAGCACCCCGACCTGGAACATGTGATGGGCCTCTTTGTCAACACCCTTCCTGTAAAATGCCAGGTAGATGGCATCCTTACTTTCCAGGAATTTCTGGCCCTGGTGAGAACCAAGGTACTGGCCTGCTTTGAACAGCAGTCCTATCCCTACGATGAATTGGTCAATCAACTCAATATAGAAAGGAATACCAGCAGGAACCTCTTGTTTGATGTCATGTTTGCCTACCTCAATATCCAGGAAACCAAACTGGAATTTCCCGGCCTCACCATCAGTCCTTATGACATCAAACACCCCGTATCCAAGTTTGATTATACTTTACAGGCTTACGACAACGGAGAACAGATACAAATGAGCATAGAATATGCTACCGACTTATTCCGCAGGCCTACCATAGAAAGGTTTTGTCGCTATTTCAATGCCATACTGCAAGTGGTAACTGCCACACCAACTATACGATTGTCGGCCATTAGTATGCTGAGTGCTACCGAAAAAGAAGACCTGCTCACGGGCTTCAACAATACCTGGGCTGCTTTCCCCGACAATAAGACCATTCACCAGTTGATAGAAGAACAGGTGCAAAGGCACCCCGGTCGAAGTGCCGTCGTATTCAATGAGCAATTTCTTACTTATGGACAACTGAATGAGAAAGCCAATCAGCTGGCACATTACTTACGAAACCAGTATCATCTGCAACCAGGCGAACCTGTACTGTTGAGTGCCAGGCTCTCTCCCGAATTATTGATAGCCCTCCTGGCCATTCTAAAAGCAGGGGGCGCTTACTTACCCGTCGATCCGGCATTGCCCAAAGAAAGGATCAGGTTTATCATGGAAGAAGCAGGCGTTGGATTGCTGATCACCGATGAAGCCCTCCTGTCTCATTTCGATTACTATACAGGACATATCTATACACTGGATACTCATGTAGAAACCCTCGGCACGTCGGTTGAGAATCCCACACCTATCAATACACCCAACGATCTCGCCTATATCATTTATACTTCCGGATCTACCGGCAAACCCAAGGGCGTAATGGTAGAGCACGGCTCCGTAGTCAACTATATACATTGGGCGGCTGCTTATTACCTCAACCAACAGCACCATAGTTTTGCCTTGTTCACCTCACTCTCTGCCGACCTTACCGTCACCTCTGTATTTACACCACTCATTACCGGCCATGAGATTATCATTTACCGCGATGAGGAACAAAAACCGGTAGTGGAAAGAATATTCCGGGAAGGAAAGGCCAATGTGATCAAGCTCACGCCTTCGCATTTGAAGATCATTCGTGATACCCATTTTCAGGGCGGAGAGAACAGGCCCCTGCTCCTCAAATTGATTGTAGGTGGCGAAGCATTGGATACCGCACTGGCCAGGCGCATTGTACAAAGCCTGCCTGGGATAGTAGAGATATTCAATGAATACGGCCCCACCGAAGCCACCGTAGGCTGCATGATCCATCAATTTACAGAAGACGAGCAGGATCAATCTGTACCTATTGGTTTGCCCATCCACAATACCAGGATCTATCTATTGGATAAATACTTACAACCCGTGGCAGCCGGTGTTACCGGCGAGCTCTATGTAGCAGGTGCTGGCCTGGCGCGTGGGTATTTCAACAATGAACATCTTACAGCAGAACGGTTCACCCCAAACCCATTCGTGCCCGGTACTAAGATGTATAAGACGGGCGATCATGGCATACAGCGTCCCGATGGGCTGCTTTCCTTTAAAGGCAGGATCGACCACCAGGTCAAGATCAGGGGCTACCGGGTAGAACTGGGTGAAATAGAAAGCAGGCTTTCAGCTTATGAAGAAGTCACAGATTGTCTGGTGCTATTGTACCAGGGTGCACAGGAAGCCAACCTCGTTGCTTACTATGTGGCCGCACAGGAGCCACCCAAAGATGCCCTGCGCGATTTCTTGCTACAAACATTGCCCGATTATATGATCCCGGCCTGGTTCATCAGGCTGGATACCATGCCCCTCATGCTGAATGGAAAGATCGATCGCAAAGCCTTGCCCGATCCCTTGCAACAAAGAGATACCGAATATGTAATGCCCACCACCGAAGAAGAAAAAGCCCTTTGTGCAGCCTGGTGCGAAGTATTGCGCATTGAGAAGGTAGGCATCCTCGACAAATTCTTCTCCCTCGGTGGCGACTCCATCAAGTCGATACAGATCTGTTCAAAACTGCAGGACAAAGGATACAAGTTTTCTGTGCGCGATATGCTGCGTGAGCAAACCATTCAAAAGCAGGCCCTACGGATGAAGAAAAAAGACCAGACCATCCACCAGGCGCCCATTACCGGCACCAGCCGCTTATCACCCATACAACAATGGTTCATGGAAGGCCCCGTAGCCGATAAGCACCACTTCAACCATTCCATCCTATTGCATTTTCCGGAAGGACTGACCATCGACACCGTGAGGTTGATCATGGAGAAATTACAGGAACACCACGATGCCCTGCGCATGGTGTTTGTACAAGACGATACCGGATGGCGTTGCATAAACAAAGGTCTTGAAGGAAGAATTTCAATAGCAGAACATGACCTGCGTGAAGCAACCGCGCCAGCTAAATTGCTTGGGGAGCTGGCGCAGACCATCCAGGCTTCCATCGACCTGGCAAACGGTCCCCTGATGAAGTTGGGCTTATTTCACCTGGCAGATGGCCCCCGTTTATTGATCATCATCCATCACCTCGTCATCGATGGTGTTTCCTGGCGTATCCTGCTGGAAGACATCGACCGCCTGCACCGTCAGCATACTAAGAAAGAGTCGCTTTCCCTCCCTGCTAAAACTTTGTCCTTTTTACATTGGATCGGTAAACTGGAAACCTATACAAAGAGCAAACGGTTTACAAAAGCAGCTGCCTGGTGGAAAGCATACGAAGAAAAACCAATGGCGGTATTGCCACGCGAAGGAGTAGGGGAGAAGACCCTCCAAAGTATGCAGCAGGCAGCGTTCCGGCTTGACCGGACAGACACCACCGCCTTGCTCACCAACGTGCAGCATCCCTTCGGCAACCAGATCAACGATATGCTGTTGGCAGCCCTGCTGCTCACCCTGTATGAACAGTTTGGTATGCCGGCGGTGTGTATTGAGTTGGAAGGTCATGGCCGGGAAGACCTCGGACAGCAAGAGGATGTCAGTCGCACCGTAGGCTGGTTCACCATCCAGTATCCCGTATGGATAGAAAAAGGAAGCGATCTGCGCCATACACTCAAAGCAGTGAAGGAAGCCTTGCGCAGCCTGCCCAATCAGGGCCTCGATTATTTACTACAGCAATACTTTACAGAAAACTATAGTCCTGATAACAGGCGTCAACCTTATACAGCGCCCATCAGTTTTAACTACCTGGGCCAGTTTGATGAAAGCACCGAACACAATGTATTCAGCATAGCCGGTGAACCCCGGGGCGAGGATGTGTCCGCCAAATGGATATCCGCTTTTGATTGGGAATTCCTGGGCATGGTGACCGGCGCACAACTGGAACTGTCCGTCACTTACAGTACCACACAATACAAGCCCGATACCATGAACAGGTTCATGGAGCAATACCACGCAAAGCTGCGGGAACTGCTGGCTTACTGCCAGGCTTACCACAAAAAAGAATTAACACCTTCCGATCTTAGCTACAAACAGCTCACCATTGAGCAATTGGATACCCTGCAAAACAGTTATGAGATAGAAGATATCTATCCTTTGTCGCCCATGCAGCAGGGCATGTTGTTTCATGCAATAGCCGATCCAACATCCACCTCTTATTTCGAGCAAACAGCTTATTGCCTGGTGGGGCAACTGAACATTGAGGCCGTAGAGAAAAGTCTGAATGCCCTCATGGCCAGGCACCCCGTACTGCGCACACGCTTCCTGTACAAAGGATTGGAAAGACCACTTCAACTGGTGCTGAAAGAGCAGTCCGTTGAATGCAGCTTTACCGATATCCGGGGAGAGATACGCAATGGCTCACGCAACAAGGTAATGCAGGATTGGCGCGAAGCTGATAAAGCAGCCCTCTTCAACCTTGGCGAGGATGCACTCATGCGCGTAACCATCTTGCGCACGGCTGCCGACGAATACGAATTTATCTGGTCCCACCACCACATCATCATGGATGGCTGGTGCATGGGTATCCTGATCAACGAGTTCAACCAGCTATATGAAAGCTACCTGCAAGGGCAAGCACTTCAGTTGCCACCAGCGCCTCCCTATGCAGCTTATATCCAATGGCTGGAAGAAAGAGAAACAATAGAAGCAGCCAACTATTGGAAAGATTACCTGCAAGGTTATCATCAGCTGGCCACCATCCCCGCAACTTCATCATCGCTGGTAGATACGGAGCCCTATCAACCGGAACTGGTACAGCTAAGTTTTACCAGCGAACAAACCAACGCCCTGCGTGCGCTGTCTGTCAGGCACGGCGTTACCGTCAGCACCATCCTGCAGGCAGCCTGGGGCATTTTACTCTTCAATTACAACCGTACCCGTGATGTGGTATTCGGCTGTGTGGTATCCGGCCGGCCGGCTGCTTTAAAAGGAGTGGATACCATGGTTGGACTCTTCATCAATACCGTGCCAGTAAGAATGTCTTTTGAGGAAGAAGAAACCCTGGCCAGCTTCCTGCAAAAAGTACAGGCCAATGCCATTGCCAGTGAACCACATCATTACCATTCCCTGTATGAGATACAGGCGCAGAGCCGGGCAGGTCGTTCCCTGCTCGATCATATCATGGTATTTGAAAACTACCCGTTGCTGGATCAATTGGAACAGGAAGGGGCCGGTAAGCCTGACTGGGTGGTGAAAGATGTGCAGGTGCTCGAAGAAACAAACTATCCCTTGTTCATTGAAGTATTCCTCCTTGATCAGCTCTCCATCGAGCTACACTACAATGCCAATATCTGTACACGCAACGAGATCAATGAGCTGGTGCGCCACCTGGCCCATATTGCCGACCAGGTTATCCACCACAGCGACAGGCTGGTGAAAGACATCACCATTCCCCTCATCAGGGAACTGAATGGCCATCACTATAAAGTTTCTCAGCTTGAGCCTAACAGCTGTCAGCTTGAGCCTGTCGAAAGCGCCTTCACACCCGCCACTACCGATACTGAAAAAGAACTGGCGCTTATCTGGGCCGATCTCCTGAAGCTGGAACCGGAAGAACTGGATGTACATACCACCTTTTTTGAACTGGGCGGCCATTCCCTCAAGGCGCTCAGCCTGGTAAACCGTATCAACAAGCAGTTTGGTATTCAGATAGAGCTGCAAACCATATTCGACAAAGAGACCATTCGGAACCTCGCCGAAGAGATCATCACCATCCGGCAGATACAATACGGCGTAAAGACCGACGAAGAAGGTTTTGAAGTGGTCATCTAAGCACGCTAACCATTCACCCAATAACATTACCGATAAAAATTATCCTTAAAAACGCTCATATGAGAATAGAAGAATACGTAACCGACCTGCGCAAGCGAAAAGATGTGATCATTACCGTCAACAACGAAGAAGTGAAGATCAGCGGTAATAAACAGGCATTGACCGCCGAGCTGATCGAAGAGATCAGATCACGAAAGTCAGAACTACTGGAATATTTCGATGCCATCAACAAACGCAGGCTGGCAGCCACCATTGCTAAATTAGATCCCGCACCACATTACCAATTGTCCCTGGCGCAAAGACGTTTGTTCTTTATCCATGAACTCGACAGGCAATCCCTGGGCTACAACCAGCCCATGATCGTGAAAGTGAGCGGGAAGCTGGAGCCGGAACGCTTACAAATAGCCCTCAATAAACTGGTGGCCCGCCACGAAATATTGCGTACCTCCTTTTCTGTAGTGGAAGGCGAAGCTGTACAGCAGGTGCATGAACAAGTAGATTGTCACATTGCCGTATATGATGCACCTGCAAACGACGTAGATGGAGTGATCGATGCCTTCATCCGTCCCTTCGACCTGAGTAAAGCCTCCTTACTGCGTGTAGGATTGATCAGGATCACAGACACCGAGCATATCCTGATGACCGATACCCATCATATCATTGCCGATGGAATAGCCCAAACCATCCTGGTGAAAGATTTCATGGCCATCTATCATGAGTTGCCATTGCCCGAACTCACCCTGCAATACAAGGATTATGCAGCCTGGCAAAGAAGCAAAACCTATCAGGCATCCCTGGCTGAGAAAAGAAAAGCCTGGATAGACCAGTTTGCAGGTTCAACACCCATACTCGACCTGCCCCTTGATTCCCCAAGACCATTAAAGAAGAATTGCACCGGCGATACCGTTGAGTTTGAAATAGACGCCACCAGCACCCGCCGGTTGAAACAACTGGCAGAGCAGGAGGGCACCAGCCTCTTCACCACACTGTTGTCCGTATTCTATATTTTATTACACAAGATCACTAACCAGGAAGATATCGTCATCGGCACACCAGCCGCCGGGCGCGAACACCAGGATACAGAATCGATGCTGGGCGTGTTCATCAACACCCTTCCCCTGCGCAATTATCCTCAAGGGGATAGCAGCTTCCGGGAATTCCTGCAGCAAACAAAAAACATGACCCTTACCTGCTTCGACAACCAGGCATATCCCTATGAAGACCTGATCAATGAACTTACCCTGGAAAGAGATCCAGGCCGCAACCCCTTGTTTGATGTAGTATTTGCCTACCAGAATTACGAGCAGTCCGAATTATCCATGACCGACCTGGTATTATCAACTTATCGCCATCCCCATACCGGTTGTGTCTTCGATATCGTACTCACCGCCTTCGAGATTCAGGACAGGGTAGAATTTAATTTCACCTGGCGCAAGGAACTGTTTACGAAGGAAACCATTCAACGTTTTACGCAGTATTTTACCAATATCGTTACAGCCATTACTTACAACATAGAGGTAAAACTATCCCAGATCAATATATTGCCCGAAGCAGAAAGCCACCAGCTCCTGTACGGGTTCAACCAAATACAGGTCGATTATCCACTGGATGAGACCATCGCAACACTTTTCCATAAGCAGGCATTACTCACGCCAGGCAATACAGCCGTAAAGATGGGAGCAGAAGCTATTACCTATCAACAATTGGAAGAACGCAGCCGGCAGCTGGCCATTTACCTGCAACAGGAAGGCGTAATACCCGATACCCTGGTAGGCGTGTGCATGAACCGTTCCATCGACATGATCGTAGCCATCATGGCCATCCTGCGTGCCGGAGGAGCCTATGTACCCATCGATCCCGAATATCCGCAGCCGCGTATTGCTTATATGATAGAAGATGGAATCGCCAAAGGCAATATTGGTAAGCCCAAACTGATCCTGGTGCAAAGCCACCTCAACGAAGCCATTAAGAAAACCATTCCCGCTGGCGTTACCCTTGTCACCATGCCCTGCAACTGGGATGGTCCCGAATCCGCGGCTTTGAACGCACAGAGTTTACCAGCGCTGGCCGGCCCCGACAACCTGGCCTACCTCATTTACACCTCAGGGTCTACCGGTCGCCCCAAAGGCGTGATGATAGAGCACCGCAATGTGGTAAGCCTGCTGAAAAACAAAACCACCCACTTCGATTTCAATGACAAGGATGTTTGGACCCTGTTCCATTCCCACTGCTTCGACTTTTCCGTATGGGAAATATTTGGCGCCTTATTGTTTGGCGGCGCCCTGATCATTGTACCCAAAGAAACAGCGAGGGATACCAAGTTGCTCGCGCAACTCTTATTTGAGGAAGGCGTAACCGTCCTCAACCAAACACCTCTGTCATTTTACATGCTGCAGGAATTGTACGTACTGCATTATACCAGTACACAGATCAGGTACATCATTTTTGGCGGTGAAGCATTGGACCCTGCCCGCCTGCGGCCCTGGCATACCACCTTCCCACAAACCAGGCTCATCAATATGTATGGCATCACCGAAACCACCGTGCATGTAACTTATAAAGAGATACAACAGGATGAGATCAATGCAGGCAGCAGCAATATCGGCATACCCCTGCCCACCTTAAGCTGCTATATTCTCGATCCCTTTCAAAACCCCGTGCCCCTCGGCGTGCCCGGCGAATTGTATGTAGGCGGCCATGGGCTCGCACGCGGTTACCTCAACCAGCCACAACTCACCAATGGACGCTTCATTAACAACCCCTTCAATCTGCACAGGCAACCCCGCTTGTACCGGTCAGGTGACCTCGCCAGGTGGTTGCCCAATGGCAATATGGAGTACCTCGGCCGCATCGACAACCAGGTTAAGATCAGGGGATTCAGGATCGAGCTGGGCGAGATAGAAATGGTATTAAATGAGCACGAACATATCCGTAAATCTGTGGTGATCGCCAAGGAATGGGCGGGCAACAAACAACTGATCGCTTATTGTGTGGCAGCGCAGGAGGAAGAAGCCCTGGATATAGAAGCTGTGCGGGCCTGGTTAGCGAAGAACCTACCTGATTACATGACACCGGCCTTCATCATACAAATAGACCAGGTGCCCCTCACGCCCAATGGAAAGATAGACCGGGCGGCCCTGCTGGCCAGGGACCTGGTGATCAAAAGCCAGGATGAATACGTAGCCCCTGTTACCGAGATCGAACGCGTACTCACTGAAATATGGATGAAGGTATTGTCCATACCCAGAATAGGCACCAGGGATAATTTCTTCCGCCTGGGTGGCGACTCCATCAAAGGCATCCGGCTCGTATACGAAGTAAACAAAGCCTCCGGCGCAAACATCAATGTGGCTGATCTCTATGCCCACCAAACCATCGCCGAGTTGAGTCCCATCTTATCACAAAAGCGCCGGCAGGGAAATGAAGAACGCGAAAAAGCAGAAGCCGAAATAGCAGCTTTCCAGGAATGGTATACCAGTGTGATCGGCATCGACGATACTGTAGAAGCCGTGTACCCCATGAGCGGCGTGGAAAAAGGCATGTCCTTTTATACCCTGCTCAGGGAAAAGGATGACCAGAATATCAATAATATCTATTTCCACGAACAGAACATTTATTCCATCGCCTTTACAGACTTCAGCTTCGATGTATTCACCGCAGCCGCCAAACTGCTCATGGAAAAGCATTGCACCATGCGCATGATCTATGATATCAGCAACGGCGCCCACCTCATCAAAAAACAGATGGAACCCGAACTGTATTATATCGATATTACCCATCTCTCCTGGCAGGAACAACAAGACTTTGGCGTGCGCTACCGCGATGCAGAGCGCGTGAGGGCTACTGATTTCTCCGGCAATACCCCCTTATGGCGCATGACCGTGGTCAAAACAAGGGAGCATTACCACTACCTGCTCTTCGATATGCACCACAGCGTGCTCGACGGCTGGAGCCTCCATGCCTTCCTCACCGAATTGAAGAATACCTATGTCTTCCTGGCCACCGATCCCCAATACAAACCCGAAAAACTACAGGCCAGCTACCACGATCATATCGTAAGTGAGATCATGGAAGCCAATAAACCCGAAAGCCAGGAGTTCTGGCACAAGGAACTGGCCAATCACAGCAGGCTCAATTTATTTCCTACCGGCAAAGAGCATGTATTTGTAACCAAAATCTATGATGTAGACATCCAGCTCGTCAAAGAAATGGAAGCCACCGCTGCCAAACTCAATACCAATTTCAAACACCTTTGCTTTGCTGCCTATGTGTATACCATTTCAAAATTCACCTACGAGCAGGATTTCATAGTAGGCATTATCACCAACAACCGGCCCCTCGTACCCGATGGCGATAAACTACTGGGATGTTTCCTCAATGCCGTACCCTTCAGGGCCAATGTGCCCTACGCCAAGACCTGGCGCGAATACATTCAATACATCGACCGGAAGCTCGTAGAGATGAAACGCTACGAAAGAATGCCTTTCCATAAAATACTGGCAGTAGCGGAAGAGCCTGCTATCCACGGCAACCCTTTATTCGATACTACTTTCAATTACATTGATTTCTGGATCGTGAGCGAAATGATGAAACATGGTACAGAGCAGGAGATCAATCACCATACCATCGATGATATGGCTTTCGCCAACGACAACCTGGATGTGAACCAAAATACATTGTTCGACTTCCATGTGTGGGCTACCAGCCGCAATTTCCAGATCATCATGGAGTATTCCACCGCTATCATGGAAGACCACGATATTCAGCGCTTCTACCAGTACTATATGAGCGTGCTGCAACAATTCCTCCACCAGGTAGATCAGCCTATGCCTGCTTTCTCCATCATTGGTCAGTCAGAAAAAGAAAGGATCAACAACGAGTTCAACCATACCGCCTTTACCTATCCCCAGGAAAAGAATATCATCGATCTGTTTGAGGACCAGGTACGCAAAACACCGGGCAACAAAGCCATCTGCTTTGGCGAAGAAACATTGAACTATCAACAACTGGAGGAGCAAACAGGTAAGATTGCCACTTACCTGGTAGAAGCTGCCGGCATCCGGAAGGGAGACCTTGTAGGCATCATGTTGAAACGCGACCTCGACCTGATCCCCTGGATCTTCGGCATCATGAAAGCAGGCGCGGCCTACGTACCCATCGATCCCAATTACCCCCAGCAATGGATCAGCAATATCATAGAAGATGCCGGACTCAAACTCGTTGTTACCAAAACGCCCTTTGCCGGTAAACTGGCAGCCACAGGCGGGCGATTCCTCAACATTGATACCGTGCAGGAAACCATCAATGGCTGGCAGGTAAAAGCATTGCCGCCGATCAAAGGAGAAGACCTCGCCTATGTGATCTATACATCCGGCTCCACCGGCAAACCAAAAGGCGTGCTGATAGAACACTATTCAGTGGTGAACCGCATCCTGTGGATGCAAAGAGCTTATCCCATTTCAGAACAGGATGTACTGCTGCAAAAAACATCCATCATGTTCGACGTATCCGTATGGGAATTGTTTTGGTGGGCAGTAGCAGGGGCCTCCCTCACCTTATTGAAACCAGGCGGTGAAAAAGATCCCCTCGAGATCATGGATACCATCGATAAACACCAGGTAAGCGCCATTCATTTTGTGCCTTCCATGCTGGGCGCCTTCCTTACAGAACTTGACAATGAAGCGTATTATCAAAAGTTAAAAAGCCTCAGCCTGGTATTTGCCAGTGGAGAAGCATTGAAGACATCCCATGTAAGTGCTTTTGCAGATACCTTGCACCGGCATTGTGGTTCACGGTTGATCAACCTGTACGGGCCCACCGAAGCTACCGTGGATGTTACCCATTACGAATGCACCTTCACAGAAGGCGATACCACCATCCCCATTGGTAAGCCGATCGACAATACCAGGATGTACATTGTCGACAAGAACAGCCAATTGGTGCCCATTGGCGTAAATGGTCAGTTATGCATTGGTGGGGTAGGGCTGGCCAAAGGTTACCTCAACAACGAAGCACTTACCAATGAAAAGTTTGTACACTTGCCGTCCCTGGGCGGAGAGCGCGTATACCTCACCGGCGATCTCGCCCGCTGGTTGCCCAATGGCGATATCGAATTCCTCGGCCGCATGGATACCCAGGTAAAGCTGCGCGGCTTCAGAATAGAAACAGGAGAGATCGAAAGCTGGCTGATGAAGTACGAAGCCATCAAAGAAGCCGTGGTTACCGTACTCGGTGAAGGAGAAGAAAAATACCTGGCTGCTTATTATGTGTCAGCAGAGCCATTAAGAGACGATGACCTGCGGGCCTGGCTCATAGAAAAACTGCCCGATTACATGGTGCCCTTCCATTATATACACCTCAACGAAATACCCCTCACACTCAATGGCAAGGTCGATAAGAAAGCCCTGCCACCGCCCGATATGATTGATCAGGCCGACTATGAAGCGCCTTCCGGTCCCATCGAAGAACAACTCGTGGCTATCTGGGCCGAAGTGTTGAAGCTGGATAAGAGCAGTTTGAGTGTGAAAAGGAACTTCTTCCAGCTGGGCGGCAATTCCTTAATGGCTATGTCGATGGTCAACAAGATCAACAGGGCTTTTGACATCAATAGCACCCTCTGGAATTTCTTCCGCTTCCCCAGCATACCAGCATTGGGCCTGTATATTCAGGAAACATTGGACGCAGCTAAGGCGGCCGCAGCAACACAGGAAGATAATACAGTATCGCCTGCAACAGCAGCAGACGAACAGGATGCCTATTCCATCCTGGGATTGAAAGTGATGGAAGCCATGCAGAACGAGCTGGACAAAGACGGAAAACTAAGCGAGCTCTTTGCCGATCCTGCCATCAGGGACTTAGCCGAAAAGCTGATGGGTAAAAAAAAAAGCCTGAACCCCGGCGATTAGAGCCAACAGCAGTTGAGCGGCCTGAGCAGATACCCTTATCTTTTGCACAGGAACGCCTCTGGTTCCTCGACCGCCTGCAGGGAAGTCTGCAATACCATATGCCCTTCGTGTGCAGGCTGGAAGGTGCATTGAACGTAGAGATATTAGAAAGATCTTTCCGCGCCATTATCGCACGCCATGAAGTATTGCGTACCGTGATCCGCGAAGACAATGGCATCGGCTACCAGGTCATTTTACCTGGCGAAACCTGGCGCCTGCAGCAAGTTACAGCGCAGGAACTACAGGCATCAAAGCAAAGTATACAGGACTATGTAGAAACATGGATAGAGCAGCCCTTCGACCTCGCTAATGATCTCTTGCTCAGGGTAGCATTGATCAGCGAATCGCCGCGGCAACATACCCTCGTGGTATTGATGCACCATATTGCCTCCGATGGATGGTCGGTCGGCATCATGATCGAAGAATTGGTCAGCACCTACCAGGACCTGCTGGCCAATCGGTCGTCCTTGCTGAAGCCACTGCCTCTCCAATATGCTGACTACGCCATCTGGCAGCGTGCCTTCCTTTCTGGTAGTTTGCTGCAAACAAAACTGCACTACTGGGAAACACAACTGAAAGGCCTTGTACCGCTCGACCTGCCTACCGACTTTCCCCGTCCCTTGGTGCAAAGCCTGCGCGGTGGTGCCCTCGGCCGCAAGCTCGACCGTTCATTGACAAGCCAGCTACACAGCTTATCCAACCGCGAAGGCGTCACCTTATTCATGACACTTCTCGGCGCATTCAATATTTTATTATGGAAATACAGTCGCCAACCCGATATCTGCGTAGGTACACCTTTTGCCGGACGCCAGCAGGCAGAACTGGAACCACTCATCGGGTTCTTCGTCAACATGATCGCCTTGCGCAATCAGGTCAGCGGCGACCAACCCTTCCCATCCTTCCTGCACCAGGTAAAGACCAATACCCTCCAGGCATTCGAACACCAGGACCTGCCCTTCGGAAAAATAGTAGAAGTGCTGGAAGTGGAAAGAGACATGAGTCGCACCCCAGTCTTCCAGGTAATGTTTGCACTGGAAGAACGCACCGAAACCAGCCAGCTGCAATTAGGTGGCGTACAGTTAAAGCCGGCAGAGAGCAATAGCATCAATGCTTCCTACGACCTCTCCTTTACCATCACCAACGATCCCGCCGGTCTGGTGTTCAACATGGTCTATGCCAGCGACCTCTTCGAAGAGGACACCATCAATCGCATGTTGGGCCATTACGAACAATTACTCCGCTCCATTGTAAATAGCCCCGGCACCACCCTCAGTCAGCTGTCCATGATCTCGCCCGCCGAAGAAAAATGGGTAGTACACACCTGCAACGATACCGCAGCCGAATATCCCGCAGAGGAAACCATCGCGGGCCTGTTTGCCCGCAGAGCTGTAGAGTTTGCCACCAATACCGCCCTCGTCTTCGAAGGCGTTCAACTCACCTATGAGCAACTTGATAAGCGCGCCAACCAGCTGGCCCATTACCTCCGGGCAAAAGGTGTAATACAAGAAACATTCCTTCCTATTTGCTTCGACCCATCTCCCGAAATGATCATCAGCATACTGGCCGTCCTGAAAACAGGAGCAGCCTATGTGCCCATCGATCCCACCTATCCGGCTGCACGCATCGCATTCATGATAGAAGATACTGCCGCCACCCTGGCGCTGACAGCCCCTTCGCACAAACACTTGCTGGAGCAGGCTGGCTGTTACTGTATTTGCGCAGCAGAAGATGCCGCCGCCATCGCACTGCTGCCCGATGATCCCTTGCCCCTGGGCATCACACCACAATCCCTCGCTTATGTGATCTACACATCCGGCTCCACCGGAAAGCCCAAGGGTGTACTCATTGAGCAGCGGGGCGTACTCAACCTCATTCCCGCACTCACCAAACGGCTTGGTGTAACCACTGATGATCGCATCCTTCAATTCCTGAATTATTGTTTTGATGTTTCCGTAGAGCAGATATTCCTGGCCTTTTTCAACGGCGCCACCCTCGTATTGATCAGCGCCCACCAACGGCTCGACGGATGGAAAGAAATACTCCTCCGTGAACGCGTCACCCATATGCAGGCAACAGGTGGTTTCCTCATGCAAATGGAAGCAGGCAGCTACGGTGGATTGAAACGCGTGATCAATTGTGGCGAACCCTGCAGCAAAGAGCTCGCCGCAAGATGGGCCGGCCATGCCCTGTTCTTCAATGAATATGGCCCTACCGAGATCACCGTCTCCGCCACCCTCCAGCAATGCGACCCCGCCTATCTCGATCAGGTAGTCACCCCGGATATAGGAACACCCCTGGCCAACACGCGCGCATACATCCTCGATGAATACGGTAAACCCGTACCCGTGGGCGTAGTGGGTGAATTATACCTGGCAGGGGTAGGGGTGGCCAGAGGTTACCTCAACAGGGAAGAACAGACCATCCAGCGATTCCTGTCCGATCCCTTTCACCCCGGCTCCCGGATGTACCGTACCGGCGACCTGGCGCGCCGCAAAAAGAATGGCCTCATTGAATGCCTGGGCAGGATCGATACACAGTTGAAGGTAAGAGGCTACCGGATTGAGGCTGGCGAAATTGAACATGCACTGCACCAGGTCCCCGGCGTGCAGCAAGCCGTGGTATTGGCTGTCGAAAAAATAAAGAATGTAAAACAGCTCATTGCCTACCTGGTTACCAATGATCAATTTCAACAGCAACAGGCCTTGCAGCAATTGAAGGAAATGTTGCCTGAATATATGGTTCCTTCTTTCCTGGTGGAACTAAAATCATTCACCCTTAACGCAAATGGAAAAGTAGACCGCAAGGTATTGGCAGAGATACCCCTTGAAACCGATAGGGTACAATATGAAGCGCCTGCAGGGCCATGGGAAGAACGCATGGCCATCATCTGGAAACAATTATTAGCGATCGACACTGTAGGCGCCAACGATAATTTCTTTAAACGTGGCGGCCATTCCCTGTTGGGTATTCGCCTCATTGCCCTCTTGCGTGTTAAGCTGGGTATTGAGGTAAAGGTGAGAGAACTTTTCGCGGCACCAACCATCCGAAGCCTTTGTGCCCTGATAGCACACCGGCAGCAAACAGCCAGCCAGCCACGCATACGGCGATACATACAGCAACAGCATGTTCCCTTATCTTTTGCGCAGGAACGTTTATGGTTTATCGACAAACTACAGGGCAGCATAGCTTACAATATGCCCTGGGTCTTCAATTTGCAGGGAGCCTTGGATACCAACAGCCTGGAAACTGCCTTCCGCCTTCTCATCGATCGTCACAGTATATTTCGTACCGTTATCCGGGAAGAGGAGGGTATCGCTTACCAGGAAATACTGCCTGTAGCTGCATGGCAAATGCAGCGCACCGATATTCATACAATATCCGGTGGAGAACATGGATGGAAAGCATACAGTAAACAAGCGATAGCTACCCCCTTCGACCTTTCCAGCGATTACATGCTGCGGGCCGAACTGATTACCATCAGTACAGAAGAATACAAACTCATAGCCATCATTCACCACATTGCTTTTGATGGCTGGTCCATTGGCATCATGGTAGAAGAATTGATGGAGCTGTACAGCAGCCTCACACAGCAGCGCGCACCCTTATTAAAGGAGCTACCCATCAGGTATACTGACTATGCCCTTTGGCAAAGGCAATACCTGGCGGGTGAACTATTGCAGCAAAAACTCGACTACTGGAAAGATCAGTTACAATATACCGAACCACTGGCCCTGCCCACCGATCATAAACGTAGCCGGGATAGTGGAGCAGGTGGAGCCGTCATCACCCGCCTGCTGAGCAGCGACCTGCACCAATCCTTGTTACAACTTTCACAACAGCAGGGAGCCACCCTGTTCATGACCCTCCTAAGCGCCTTCAAGGTATTGCTCCATCGTTACTGCGCACAGTCAGATATCTGTGTAGGTGTCCCCATATCCGGACGCCAGCAGCAGGAACTGGAAGGCATGATCGGCTTTTTCGTCAACACACTCGTACTCCGTAGCCAGGTGGAAAGCAATATGCCTTTTACCAGTTTGATGGAGCAGGTAAAACAAACTACCCTGGATGCCTATGAGTACCAGGATCTGCCCTTTGAAAAGATTGTAGAAGCACTGGATATAGAACGCGATATGGATCGCACACCTGTTTTCCAGGTGATGTTTGCTTTGCAGAACATGCCCGGCAGCAAGACACTGCAGCTGGACGGCATCCGGTTTTCCGGCGAAATGGAAGGCAGTGAATTTGCCCAGTTCGACCTTAGCCTCGATGTAAAGGAAGAACCAGAGGGCATGTACCTGCACCTCTTCTATGCCACCGCTTTGTTTAATCCCGATACCATCCAACGCATGCTCGATCATTTCGGGCAATTATTACAGGCCATTACCGCCAATAGCTCCACACCCGTAGGCAGCCTGAAAATGCTGGGCGAAGAAGAAGCTACCCAAATGATCAGCCAGTATAACAATACAACAAACGCTGCTTACCTGAAGCAAACCATCACAGCGCGATTTGAAGAACAGGCCCATAATACACCCACTGCCACCGCATTGGTTTTTGAAGAAACCGCCATCAGCTATAAAGAACTCAACGACCGGGCTGATCAATTAGCGGCTCACCTGCAATCCCTGGGTGTACAGGCAGAAACACTGGTGCCCCTTTGCTACAGCAGGTCCATGGACATGATCATCGCTATCCTGGCCATTATGAAAGCCGGAGGCGCTTACGTGCCCATCGATCCCACTTATCCAGCCGAGCGCATACGCCATATACTCGAAGATACACAGGCAGCCATTGTACTCACCACTACCGCCCATCAACACCTGTTTAGCACATTGTTTACAGGAGTACTCGTTAATGTAGACGATCCTTCATCACAAGGCGAATCCCTTACATATAAGCGGCAGGTCCCCCAACCCGATCAGCTGGCTTATGTGATCTATACCTCCGGCTCTACCGGCAAACCCAGGGGCGTACTGATTGAACACCAGGGCGTGGTCAATATGATCCTCCGCCGTTCACATGCCTACGGATTCACTTCTGATGAACGCATACTGCTACTGGCGAGCTATTGTTTCGATGCCTCCGTAGAACAAATTTTCCTGGCCCTGCTCAATGGCCATACCCTGGTCATCGCCAGTGAAACAGCCGCAAAAGACAGCTACCACATCGAAGAACTGCTGCGCAAAGAAAAGATCACCCACCTCGATACAACGCCCGGCATCATCAGCACCCTCACACCCGGTAACTACGGTTCACTGAAACGCATTATTTCCGGTGGTGAAGTCTGCCCCCATGCTCTCATCAGGGATTGGTCACCCTTCGTTGCCTGCTACAACGAATATGGTCCTACCGAAACAACCGTCACCGTAATTGAGAACGATGTCAGCCAGCTTTCACCGGCAACCGAAACAGTGCCCATTGGTATTCCCGGCACCAATACAACCGCCTACATACTCGATGCAGCTATGAACCCCGTGCCTCCGGGTATTACAGGTGAACTTTATATCGGCGGCATCCAGGTAGCCCGTGGCTACCTCAACCTGCCTGAACAAACAGCACAAAAATTTATACCCGATCCATTTACCGCCAACGGCCGACTGTACAAGACCGGCGACAACTGCCGCCGCCTGCCCAATGGTCATATTGAATACCTGGGCCGTATAGATGAGCAGGTAAAGATCCGCGGCTACCGCATAGAACCCGGCGAAATAGAAAACACACTCCGCCTGGCGACAGGCATTCTCCAGGCAGTAGTAATGCCCCTGAAAGATGGGCAGGGTAGTACCTCCCTGGTGGCTTTTGTAGTCACCACTGGCGACTTTCAAAAAGAAGCCACCTTCTCCTGGTTACATAATCAGCTGCCCGCCTATATGATACCCGGCCGCTTGATACCAGTAGAAAAAATACCCGTCACCCCACACGGAAAAACCGACAAGCGGGTATTACAACAACTGGCTATCGCAGACGAAGAGCCGGCCACTCCCTATGTAGCACCGCTCAATGAAATGGAAAAAGCAATGGCCACCATCTGGCAAACCCTGCTCCAGGTAGAAAAGATCGGCATGCACGATAATTTCTTCCGGTTGGGTGGCCACTCCCTCCTCGGTATGCGCCTCATAGCAGCCATGCGCAAAGAGCTGGCCATTGAAGTAAAGATCCATGATCTCTTCCTGTATCCTACCATCCGGCAACTGGTAGGCAAGGTCACCCAATCCTGGCAGCAGCAGGCCACTCCGCAACTGCCCGATGATCACGAACAACGCAGTCCCTTGTCTTTTGCACAGGAACGTCTCTGGTTCATCGATCAGTTGCAGCACAGCGTACAGTACCATATGCCTTATGTGTTTCGCCTGCATGGCCACCTCGATAGAGAAGCCCTTAACGCATCCTTCCGCAACATCATAGAAAGACATGAAGTACTGCGTACCGTCATTCGACAGGAAAACGGCGTTGGCTACCAGTGGGTCAATCCTGGCACAGACTGGAACATGCAATACCTGCAAGCCACCGATGTGCTGGCTACCCATCATAGCTTACAGCAATACATCGACGAACTGATCGCTACTCCTTTCGACCTCGCCAACGATCCCATGATCAAGGTATGGCTCATCCGCACCGGGGAGCAGGATTACAAAATGCTGCTACTGCTGCACCATATTGCTGCCGATGGCTGGTCAGTAGCCATCCTGCAGGAAGAGCTGGCTGCAGGCTATGTGGCCTTCTCCCGGCAGCAGCCCATCGATCTGCCGCCCTTGCCCATGCAATACCGTGAATACGCTATTCGTCAACGTACACACCTGGCAGGAGAAGTACTGGAAGAAAAGCGCCGCTATTGGTCAACCCAATTGACAGGCGTTGCCCCATTAGAACTCTTCACCGATCATCCACGCCCGGCCATTCAATCCATACAGGGAAAGACCATCAGCAAGCTGCTCAGCGAAGACCTGCTCGATCAGCTATTGGCTTACTCCCAACAGCGGGAGGTTACCTTGTTCATGACCACACTCACTGCCTGGAAAATATTGCTGTTCCGCTATACCGGGCAGGCGGATATCTGTATTGGTAGTCCCACAGCCGGCCGCCTGCAGGTGGAAATGGAAGGCATGATCGGTTTCTTCATCAATACCATTCCCTTGCGCAGCCAGCTAAACGGAGCAGCCTCCTTCGAAGAACTGCTGCAACAGGTAAAGCAAACCACCCTCACCGCTTTTGAACACCAGGACCTGCCCTTTGAAAAAATGGTGGAAAACCTGGATATCGACAGAGACCTCAGCCGCACACCGGTATTTCAGGTAACCTTCAGCGTGGAAAACCCGGTTACAGAAGAAGGTCCTGGATTTCAGGAGCTACAGATCATGCCCGAATCTTCCGGTACCGTCACGGCCAAATTTGAGCTGGGCCTTATTGTCACCGCTTCTCCGGATGGCTTGTTACTCACCATGACCTACTGCAGCGATCTGTTCACAGAATTGACCATCCGCAATATGCTCACCCATTACAGTCAATTACTGGAACAGCTGATGGCCAATAGCCGGTTGCCCGTGGGTGAATTAAAGCTGACAAGCAGGGAAGAAGAAAAACAATTGTTATATGGCTTCAACAACACAGCAACAGCTTACCCCGCCCACAAAGACCTGGTCGAATTGTTTGAAGAACAGGTGAGGCTGGCGCCCAACGCCATGGCGCTGGTATTTGAAGAGGAACAGTTCACCTATCAGCAACTTTCTGAGCACAGCAATCAGTTGGCCCATTACCTGCTTACAAAAGGAATTGGAGCAGAAACCCTGGTGCCGCTCTGTATAACCCGGTCAGCCGACCTCATCATCAGCATCCTGGGCATTCTGAAAGCAGGAGGCGCCTATGTGCCCATCGATCCTTCCTATCCCGCCTCCCGCATCAGGTATATGCTGGAAGATACAGGAGCCACCATCCTGCTGTCGCACTCGCAAATATCCTTACCCGAAGACCTGCCTGCCACCTGTACCCGCATCAATATCGACCAGCAATCATTTGCACAATATCCCACGGACCAACCCATAGTTCCGCTGCGCCCAACATCCCTGGCCTATATCATGTATACTTCTGGTTCTACCGGCACTCCGAAAGGCGTACAGATAGAACACAGGAATATTGTAAGCCTGGTGAAGAATGTAACTTATGCGACCCTGAACAACCAGCAGGTTATCCTCTCCACCGGCTCACCCTCCTTTGATGCCAGTACCTTTGATTACTGGGCCGCCTTATTAAATGGTGGTAAACTGGTGATGTGTACACAGGAAACACTGCTGGATACAAAGGCATTGAAAAGATTGATTGCCCGGCAGCGGCCCACCACCATGTTCTTCACCACCGGCTGGTTCAATGAACTGGTGGAAACAGATACCAGTCTCTTCCTGCCACTTGACACCATCGTAGTGGGAGGAGAAAAAGTTTCAATGTCTCATTTCGCGAAGTTGAGAGAAGCATGTCCCAACCTAAAAATGGTCAACGGATACGGACCTACCGAAAACGCTACTTTCTCTACTTTCTATCCCGTGCATACCGCCGACCTGCGCAAAGAATGTCCCATCGGTTATCCCTTGTCCAATCGGAGAGCTTATATCCTCAACGATTACCGCCGGCTTTGCCCGGTAGGCGTAGTGGGTGAAATATGCGTAGGTGGTGATGGGCTGGGTCGTGGCTATCTGAACCAGCCCGCACTCACTAGTCGCCAGTTCATCGACGATCCCTTCAACCCCGGGCAGCGCTTGTACAAAACGGGCGACCTGGGCCGGTGGACAGCCAACGGCGCCATTGAATTCCTGGGCCGGAAAGATGAGCAGGTAAAGATCAGGGGACACCGTATAGAACCAGGCGAAATAGAAAATATATTGTGCACCATACCACTCGTGCAGCAGGCGGCTGTGATCACCCTGCAAGACAGCAACAAAAACCACAAGGACCTCGTAGCATTTGTAGTCATGAAAGCGGCTGATACTTCAGCTCATGAATTATCAGATGAACCAGCATTCGACAGGGCCGCAATACTCGCACAGCTGCAAACAAAATTACCCGCCTACATGATCCCATCCCGCATCCTGGCCATCACAGCCATGCCCCTCACTGCAAATGGGAAAGTAGACAAACAAAAACTGAAGGCACTGCCCATCATCGATGCAGCTGCCAACACCAATACTTACACCCCACCAGGCAATGCAACCGAAGCACAACTGGCAGCCATCTGGCAAAGGCTGTTATCGCAGGAACAAATAGGTATCCACGATAATTTCTTTTCCATCGGCGGGCATTCCCTGCTGGCCATGCGTGTGGTATCTGCCATTCGTCATGAAATGGGTATGGAAACAGGTGTGCGCGATCTTTTTGAAGCGCCCACCATCCACACATTGGCCATCCTGCTGGCCGATCGGGCGCAGGTAAAATTATTGCCGGCTATTCAGCCCACCACCCCGGTAGATAAGATACCGCTGTCCTTTGCCCAGGAACGTTTATTGTTTATCGACCGGTTGCAGGGAAGCGTGCAATACCATATTCCAATCGTATTGAGACTGGAAGGCCGGCTACATAAAACTTACCTGGAAAATGCCTTCCGCGCTATCATCGAACGACATACCGTTTTGCGTACCGTCATCCGTGAGGACAACGGTATCGGCTACCAACGCATCATGCCCGCCAATGACTGGGCAATGCAAAGCATCCATGCCGATGCGCTGGAACTAACCGGCAAAAGCAGGCAGCAATGGATAGAGGGAATCATCAGGAAACCTTTCGACCTGGCCAATGATCCCATGCTGAAAGTGGGATTGCTGGAAATATCCAACGAAGAGCATTTACTGGTAGTATTGATGCACCACATCGCCTCCGATGGCTGGTCCATCAGCGTGCTCGTGAACGAACTCACCGAGCTCTACCAAAGTCAGGTGGAGAGCCGTCCTGCTTTGTTAAAGACCTTGCCCGTCCAGTATGCTGATTATGCCATCTGGCAGCGCAACCATTTGTCTGGTGAAATATTGGAAGAAAAAGTACAGTACTGGAAAGACCAATTGACCGGCCTTATGCCATTGGAATTACAAACCGATCGTCCCCGTGCTGCCATGCAAAGTATCAATGGCGCAGCCGTTAATACATTGCTGGATAAAGCCCTGTTGGATCAGCTTCAACAACTTTCCCAAAGCAGGGAAGCTACTTTGTTCATGACCTTATTGAGCGCTTTAAAAATATTACTGTTCCGGTATACCGGTCAGTCGGATATCTGTGTCGGTTGTCCCATAGCGGGCCGCCAGCAGCAGGAGGTAGAAGGACTCATTGGGTTCTTTGTGAACACCCTGCCGGTACGTAGTCAGATCGACGCCAATGCAACCTTTGAAGATTTACTGCAACAGGTGAAGCATACCACACTCGGTGCTTATGAGCACCAGGATCTTCCATTTGAAAAAATGGTGGAAACACTCGATATGGAAAGAGACCTCAGCCGTACTCCTGTATTCCAGGTCACCCTCACCTTACAGAACACACCCGATGCCGATGACCTGGAGTTGGGCGATATCCGTTTTCATGAAGTAAGTAACCGCAGCGTCAATGCCAAATTCGACTTCGGCCTCAGCATTACCGAATCGCCCGATGGACTATATCTGCACATGGTATATGGCAGCGATCTTTTTGAGGAGCGTACCATCTCCAACCTGCTCCGGCACTATGAACAACTCTTGCGGCAGATCGTTTTGCACAGCAAGGCGCCCATTGGTAAATTGAAATTCCTGCAGCCGGCAGAAGAGCAGCAACTACTCCATGCTCACAACTATACCAGCTTCCAGGCGCCTGCACAGGCTACCTTAATAGGACTCTTTGAAGAGCAGGCGCGCAAAACACCCGGAGCAACAGCCCTCACCATGGGTACTATTTCCTTAACCTACCAGGAGCTGGAAGAACGTGCACAGCGCCTGGCCACTTATTTGATCACCAGGGGAGTGACTACCGAAACCCTGGTACCCATTTGTGTGGACCGATCTCCGGAAATGATCATTGCCCTCTTCGGCGTACTCAAAGCCGGCGGCGCTTATGTGCCCATAGATCCGGAATACCCCGCAGCCCGCATTCAGTATATATTGGAAGATACAGCGGCTACCCACGTGGTTACAGACAGGGCCAGCAGTGCCTTGATAAAAACACATTTCGCCGGCGAACTGATCACCGTAGAACAGGCCATCGCCACTCCAATAGTTACAACACAAACACAAGAACAGCCTTTATCCCATCACCTGGCTTATGTGATCTACACTTCCGGCTCTACCGGCAAGCCCAAAGGCGTATTGGTGGAGCACCGGTCTATCGTAAACTACCTCAGTTACCAGTCACAGTATTTCGGCATCACAACAGATGATCGTATACTCCAACTGGCCAGTTATTGCTTCGATGCATCTGTAGAGCAGATATTCCTGCCCCTGCTGAATGGCGCCACCCTCGTATTGGTGAGTGAGGCCATCCGCACCGATAAATATTGGTTGGCTGCCTATCTCGAAGAGCAGCGTGTTACCCATATACATGCCACACCAGCTTTTCTCAACACCATCGAGCCCGGTACCTACGGAGGTCTGAAACGTGTAGTAGCAGGCGGTGAGCAATGCAGCAAGTCCCTCGCCAGCCATTGGACACCCCTGGTTAATTTCTATAACAAATATGGTCCTACCGAAACAACCGTCAGTGTGCTCGAGTACCAGTGTCAGCCAGACCATTTAATGATTGGCAACAGTATACCCCTGGGCAAGCCGGTGGGTAATACCGCTGCTTATATTCTCGATGCTTCGTTGGAACCTTTACCAATTGGTGCCGCAGGTGAACTGTATATTGGCGGCATCCAGGTGGCGCGGGGTTACCTCAACCAACCCATCTTGAATGCAGAGAAGTTCATCCCCGATCCCTTTACTAAAAACGCAAGACTATACAAGACCGGCGACATTTGCCGTCGCCTGCACGATGGCAATATCGAATTTATCGGTCGCATAGACGATCAGGTAAAGATTCGCGGCTACCGCATTGAAACAGGAGAAATAGAACGGGTACTGCAACAGGGCCCCGGCATCAGTCAGGCTGTAGTGATCATACAGGAAGATGCACAGGGCGATAAAACACTGGCCGCTTATTATGTGGCAACCAAAGACACCCAAAAGGAAAATATAGGACAGTACCTCCGGGAGCAATTACCGGCCTATATGGTGCCACCTCTATTGATACAAGTGGAGGAAATACCACGCACCCACAATGGAAAAGCCGACCGGCGCAAACTCCAGGCCATGGCAACCACGGCCAGCCAGGGCAATACCTCTACCTACGAAGCGCCAGCCAATGGTAAAGAAGAAGGACTTGTTACCATCTGGCAACGTTTACTGCGCATAGAAAAGATCGGTGTACACGATAATTTCTTCCGGCTCGGCGGCCATTCCCTGATAGCGATGCGACTGATAGCAGCCATCCGTAAAGAACTCCATGCAGAAGCAGGGATCAAAGATATTTTTACCTGGCCCACCATCAGGGAACTGGCCAATAAACTGTTCACCCAACAACAGCCTTCCATGCCTGCCCTCGTGCCGGTGAAGGATCGGCAAGGCCCCATTCCTTTGTCCTTTGCACAGGAAAGACTTTGGTTCATCCATCAGTTGCAGGGCAGTACCCAATACCATATGCGTTATCGTTTTCAGTGGGATGGTCCCCTCGATGTAGAAGCCCTTACCGTTGCTTTCCGCCGCATTGTAGAGCGGCACCAGGTATTGCGTACAGTCATTATCCAGGAAGAAGGAGTAGGCTACCAGTCTGTTACTCCTGCGGCTGGTTGGGATCTTCAATATCTGCTAGCAGAAGAGCTGATGACGACGCACGGCAGCGTACAACAGTTTTGGGATACCATGGCGCAAACGCCTTTCGATCTTTCCGCCGACAACATGCTGAAGGTATGGCTCGTCCGCTTCAGTGAGCAGGAACATTGCCTGTTCATGCTCATGCACCATATTGCGGCAGATGGATTATCCATTAATATCCTCCTCGAAGAGCTGGCAGAATTGTACAATAGCCAGCTGGAGCAGAGGCCCGCCACATTGAGAGAATTGCCCGTGCAATACAGCGACCATGCCATCTGGCAAAGGAGCTACCTGAGCGGTCAGGTATTGGAAGAGAAACTCAGTTACTGGAAGAAACAATTACAACAGACACCGCCACTCGGGCTGCCCACCGACTTCCCCCGTCCAACTATACAATCCGTCCGGGGGGCAGGGATCATGGCGAGCATCGACAAGTCACAACTCGATACATTAAACCAGCTGGCTCAGCAGGAGGGTGTCACCCTGTACATGCTGTTATTAACTGCTTATAAGGTATTGTTGCACCGCTACAGTGGGCAAACCGATATCTGTGTAGGCACACCCGTTGCAGGACGCACCCGTCAGGAAGTAGAAAACCTGATTGGTTTCTTTGCCAATACACTGGCCCTGCGCAGCCGCGTAGAAACAGGCAACACCTTTACATCCTTGCTCCAACAAGTGAAGCAAACCACTTTGCAGGCTTATGAACACCAGGACCTGCCTTTCGAAAAACTGGTAGAGGCCCTGCAACCCGAGCGCGACCTCAGCCGTACCCCCTTGTTCCAGGTGATGTTTGCCTGGCAGCATTCTGCCGCCGATACAAGGCCAGCCCTCCAGGGCATTGCGGAAAACACAGGCGACCAATCCAACCTGCGGGCAGCAACCATCACCGTGCCTTATGATCTCACCATGAATGTGCGGGAATCGGCTACCGGCATCCGTTTTTCCTTATTGTATGCCACCGACCTCTTTGCCCCTTCCACCATTCAGCGTATGTTGGACCAATACATCCAGCTCCTTCAATCGTTGGTACAAAACAGCCAGGCGCTCATCGGTGAGCTTGCACAGCCAAATGAAGGGGAAAGACAGCTATTGCTGGAAACTTTCAATAATACCACCGTTGAATATCCTGCTGACACCACCATCATAGATATGTTCGCCATGCAGGTACAACAAACACCTGGCGCCATCGCTGTACTGTGGAAAGACCAAACCATCAGTTACCAGGAACTGGATGAGCGTTCCACCCAACTGGCGCAACTGCTGGCCGGTAAAGGAATACAGGAAAGCCAATGCGTGGCTATCTGCCAGAATAGATCGATCAATATGGTCATTAGTATTTTGGCCGTATTGAAAACCGGCGCTGCTTATGTGCCCATCGATCCGGCTTATCCACCGGAACGCACCCGCTTCATGTTGGAAGATGCCCGTACTGCCCTAGTACTTACAGAATCTGCCATCGCATTGCCGGGCAATCACTCCCGTATAGATCTCGATACCGTGCAGTTGCCCACCCATACCAATGAGCATATAGCATACCGTCCCCAAACTAACCAGCTGGCCTATGTGATCTATACCTCCGGGTCAACCGGCCAGCCTAAGGGCGTTATGATCGGTCATGAAAGCGTGTATGCCTTTATCAGTTGGTGCCGGGATGAGTTCAGCCAAAGCAAGGTTGATTGCGTATATGCTGTTACCTCCATTTGCTTTGATCTTTCCATTTTTGAATTGTTCTATCCCCTCACCAGTGGTATTCCTCTCCGCTTGCTGGAAAACGGCTTACAGATCGGTAATTACCTTCCCAAAGACAAAAACGTATTGATCAATACCGTGCCCTCCATGGTACAGGCCCTGCTGGCAGCAGAAGTAAACTTTAGCCCGGTGTCTGTATTGAACATGGCAGGCGAGCCCATCCCGCTCAGTATGCTTCGGCAGCTCGATACCGGGGCAATGGAAGTGCGCAATTTGTATGGGCCTTCAGAAGATACCACATATTCTACCATGTACAGGCTTTCCAATAACGGACCGCTGCTCATCGGTAAGCCCATTGCCAATACCAGCGTTTATATACTTGATGAAGGCCAGCGTTTACAGCCCATTGGTGTAGCCGGTGAGATCTGTTTGGCTGGCAAGGGCCTGGCACGTGGTTACCTGCACCAGGAAGCATTGACCCAGGAACGTTTTGTACCCGATCCCTTTAGTGCAATACCCGGACAAACAATGTACCGAACCGGCGACCTCGGCAGGTGGAGAGAAGATGGCAATATCGAATACCTGGGCAGGATCGACAACCAGGTAAAAATAAGAGGGTACAGGATAGAGCCCGGTGAAATAGAAGCAGCCTTGCTAAAGGTCCCCGGTATTAAGAAAGCAGCCGTGATCGCCATGAACGCCGGACAGGAAAAACAATTGGTAGCTTTTGTGGTGACCGGCGAACAGTACGCTGCTGACAAGGCAATAGAGCAGCTAAAATCAACCTTGCCGAAATACATGGTGCCGGCATCAGTTGTACCCGTAGCCGCCATTCCCTTAACACCCAATGGCAAGGTAGACCGGAAGCAACTCGCACTCCTGAAGCCTGCCAAAACGAAGCGTACCAAAGTCCTGGCGCCAGCTAGCCCCACAGAAGAAATACTCGTGAAACTTTGGCAGGAAATGCTGGGTCACCAACCAATAAGCGTTACCGATAACTTCTTTGAGTTGGGGGGCCATTCCCTCATCATGATCCGCTTATTACACCGGATGCGGGGAGAGGGTCTGATATTGCAATTAAGAGAGCTGTATCAATACCAAACCATCCGCGAACAGGCGAAGGTCATTCAACAAATGACTGTGGCCGAAATTCCTTCTACAGTTCAGTCAACTGGTCATACCCAGCCAACCGATCGCCCTCTTGTAGCGGCGGTGGCCCCTGCCAACAGGCACCTGCTTTTATTGCAGGCTACGGGTGAGGGATCGCCCATCTTCATAGTACCCGGTTCCAATGGTATCAGTGAAGGCTATGATGAACTGGCGGCTGAATTTGCCGCTGTCTGTCCCGTGTATGGCATACAAATGCAGGGCGTGTTTGAAGGAGAAAAACCCCTCACCGATATTCGTCAGATAGCCGCCTTGCACAACAGGTGGATACGGGAAGTCCAACCTTCAGGTCCATACCGCCTGATCGGTCATTCCTTTGGCGCCCATGTGGTGTATGAAATGGCTCACCAGTTGCAGCAGCAGGGAGAGCTTATTGAGTGTATTGCCATGCTCGACAGGCATCCGCAAAAGCGCAGGATCCGCATTGAAGATCCCGTGACCTTTGCCTGGAAGGCGGTGGCGAAGATGTTCACCACTTACCAGTGGACACTCACCGGAAGCGAGGCTGATCTGGCAGCCATGGAAGCCAGTTTATCCGGCGAGGATGTCATGACCAATTTCCACCAGATAGCCGCCTGGATCGCCCAAACCCAGCCCGATCCGCATGGAGCTATCGCTCACGGTCTCCGCTTGCTGCAACTCACGCTCACCCATATGTTCCTCGATTATAAATTACTGGGCAGGCTCAAATCACCTCTCATTATTGCCCGCGCAGCAGAAGCTTCCTGGCAGGAGTGGGGTGAAGACCTGGGCTGGGGGAAAAGAACCAGTCAGGTAATGCCCCTGTTGGTACCTGGTGATCACTTCTCCATGATTAAGGGGGACGGGGCAAGGGTGTTGGGTGAGTTTATAAAGAAGAGACTGGGGTAGGGAGGTTATTTTTGATTGTCTGGAAGATTTCGAATCAATAAGTAAACCCTGTTTATAGCACGAAAGTCCCGAAACCGGGACTTTCGTGTTTGTGGCGGGTGCTCAAGTCATTAAATTGCGATAGTGCTCGTCAAATATTCTTATTTTTCCAGTCTGCTAAACCAACCGTTATGAAAAAGCTTGCTCTTGTATACCTGCTGATCGCCTTTGCCAATGCTTTATTGGCTCAACAGAAGAATTATGAAGGAACACTTACTTACTCTGTGGAAACGAAATCGAAAGTGCCTGGTGTAAGTGACCAGGTGTGGAAAACGATGCTTGGGCTCGGCGAAAAACTGGAAGTTACCATCAAAGGAGGGAATATCCGCCGTACGACTTCCTACGGAGACGAATATTACATCCAACAAAAGCAGCGGGTGTACCTCAAATTCAAAGGCATCGATACTTTATATTTTCTCGATTATGCAGCTGATACCAGCCAGGTGATCAGGATAGAAAAACCGGCTGATCAAAAGGACATTGCCGGTATAGATTGTAAAGCGCTTATTATTACAAAGGCCAACTCCGTCTCAAAATATTTCTATGCTCCTTCTCTTTACCTGGACCCTGCATTCAATAAGGATAATAAGATTGGTCGTTTCGATGTGTTTGCCCACGAAACCAGTTCTGTTTGGCTAGGCCATACGGAAGAGAGCAGGTCCTATACTTTAACGCACCTGTGTACTGCTATTAAACAAACCACTATTGACGATGCTGTTTTTAACCTGCCTGTGTTACCGGAAAAGAAATTTACCTATGAGGCTGTAAGCTCGCCTGCCCGGTTTGCTGGCAGTGGCGGCTGGAACAAATACCTACAGGTTAACCTGAATAGCGAAGTGGCCACCAAATACCTGAAGATCCCCCGCGATCAAAACTCAGCTACACAGACAGTGATCGTTGACTTCTTTGTTGACGAGCAGGGACAGATTTCCAATGTACAGGCGTTGAACAAAAAAGAAGTGCACCCCAAACTCGCGGAAGAAGCAATACGTGTAGTGACGGAATCGCCCCGTTGGAAACCCGCCACGGCATTCAACACTAAGATTCCACAACGGGTAACGCAACCGGTGGTGTTCCAGGTAATGAAGTGATTTACCCCAGACCCTCAAACGAATACCTTGCCATGCTCCAGAATTCATCCAATGCGATGATGCGGGGCTTCAAAAAGGAGATGATAGCGCCCCAGTCCGACTGTTGATGAATATTTACGCCCAGGAGGGTCTTGCCCACGGTGCTGATTGTTTTGCCGTATTCGTCCTCTTCAGCGGGCGCCCAAACCCAGTCTTCTTCTCCCAGCGTCTCATTCAGCATGCCTTTTAATTGCAGCAATTGTCCATAGTGCAACCGCCGCGTAGCAGCATCACTATTCGACAACTGGATCTTTATTGCAGCACGGTCGCGGTCAGCATCCATCTTAAAATGAATACCTCCAACACCTGTCTTATAATTTAGCCAACTGACCGGTAAACCTTCGGCCGACAAAACCGGCTGCATATACTTGCCGAATGCCGTCCAGAATGCCTGTTTTTGTTTAGATATCTCCTCCCTCGTGTACATGCCATTACATTATGAATGCAAGATACCATCCTTTATAATACCGCCAACTGTAAGAAAAGTGTGAGCAACTGTCAATGAATAATTCTTGATAAGTTCTTATAAAAATAGTAACTTATTATTCGGATTTACATAAACCTTGCTTATGAAATATCAGCTACTGCTTATATACCTGACTTTCTTTTTTACGTCCTGTAAAAAGAATACTTCGTCTCATGCTCCCTGCAATTTATGGCATACAGGTCCAATTCAGCCTTGCCCCTGAGCCCGGCTGGCATTCTCAATGAGAATTGTTGGTATATAATTATGCGCTGCTTTCTGGTATCATTCATTCATTTTTAAACCTTATCAAATGAAAAAAGTAAACCTTCAGGTTGCACTGATCTTACTATTAGTACTCCCCGTTTTTGTATCTGCTCAGCAAAGAGCAGACCGGCAGATCCTGGTATATTTTTCTTCCGGGATCAAAAAGGACCCTGGCAAGAAAAGCCAGGTGCAGGTCAACGCTACTTCCATCAGAGAATTAATGGCAAGGATTGGCATAAGCGCAGATAGCATTCAGCCAACCTTCCCTGAATTCCGGGAGTCTGATACACTTGATGTTTTAAAAGGCGAACAATCACGGCAGATGAACAAGGCTAAAATATTTACGATCACTGTTTCTGCGAAGACAAACCGGAAGGATCTTATCAAGGAATTAAAGAAATTGCCGGAAGTCTTATTCGCTGAAGAAAACGGTACAGCAACGACCAATGTAATACCTGCAGACGGCCGCTTCAATCAGCAATGGAATATGCGTAACACCCTTGTTCCCGGTGCAGATATTCATGCCGAACAGGCATGGGATATTTATACCGGTAATCCGAATGCTATTATTGCTGTAATTGATGGAGGAATCGATGTGGCGCACAATGATCTGGCGGGAAAAGTGCTGGGAGGTGACGCTACGTTTACGATCGACGTTGACAATTTTGGCAGACAGTTTAGTCATGGTTCGCATGTTGCGGGAATAGCTGCTGCCATCTCCAACAACAACAATAATAACGGCGTGGCGGGGGTAGATTGGCAGGCAAGAATACATTCCCGCCACGTAATCGGCAATGGTGCTGATGATGCAGCTATCAGTACAGCCATTATAAATGCTGTTAATTTTAATGCCAATGTGTGGACACTGAACCATAGTTGGAGCACCAGGAATAATGATGGGACACCTGGCAGATATTCTACCATCATAAGAAGCGCCTTTGCCCATGCCTACCGAAACAACCGCGTTTCCTGTGCTGCCATGGGAAATCACCATGCAGGCGCCGCAAATGCAAATGATATTGTCGGTTATCCTTCCGGATTCAATAGTGGGTTGATCGCTGTTGGGGCTACAAATATCTTTGATGGGGTAACAGGTTTCTCTGCGCGGGGAGCACACATAGATGTCGCAGCACCCGGAAATGAGGTCTGGTCTACAAATTTCAACAATAATTATATTGATTTATCAGGCACCTCGATGGCGACGCCTCATGTATCGGGGTTGGCATCTTTATTAAAGGGGTTTAACACCAATCTTGACAATGATGATATTGAGCAGATCATCCGATTAACGGCTGATGATGCCAATGTGGGAACAGATCCGGGCTTTGACAACCAAATGGGCACGGGCCGGATCAACGCGCAACGAGCCTTGCAGAGTTTGCAGGCCCCCAACAGTTTACAACATTTTAGTGCACAAGGCGGTACTGTTTTTTCCAATACAGGAAACGTGACCAGGATATTTTTAGGCGTTCCGGGTCTGGCAGATGCGGCCTACATTGTAGACAGGATAGAGATCAGGCGGGCTGTTACTTTTCCCCCGATGTGCACGATAACAGGCGCCTGGGGAAGAGGTATCGGCACAACCGGTTACCGCGAAGAGTTTGGAACCAGTTTTGGAGAAGGTATATGTGAGGTGGTGCCCGGCACACTTACCAATACCGGTTGTACTTTACGAACCTGGATATATGAGGTCCGTTCAAGTGTAGGCCAGTACCTGGGCTTTTATCCAACGAATGCCAATAATGCTGTCTTTCAATATACATTGCTGGGAGTGCCTGTTCCTGCCACCATCAGTGGCGATGCTCAATTCTGTACAACTTCGCCTCAGTACTTTGTGCCGGGCATTCCTGTCACGATGAACGTAAATTGGACAAGCTCGCAACCGTCCATCGCTACGCCTTCCTGTTCAACCTGTCCTCAGTCCTCCCTGACAAAAGTTGGCAACGGTAGCATTACGTTAAGTGCCAATATCCCTGGCTGCATTACCAACCCAACGCTTACCAAAAATATTCAGGTGGGTGCTTATGCAGATTATGCGGTACAGATTAGCGGCTATACGATGTTACCTTTGAATTATTCCACTTCCTATTCTGTTACAATTGGATATGTAGGGCTAAGCAATTTTGCGTGGACTCCGCCCTCAGGTTGGTTATGCCTTTATGGTTGTTCAGGAAACAGCTATGCTGCGATGCGTTCACCGTCCACCGCTTCCACGGGTGATATTACCCTACGGTTTTCACATTGCGGGGTAGATAATATCATAGCTTCCAAATGGGTAGCCTGGGGATATGGAGGTCCATCTTTCAGGATCTCACCAAATCCGGCCAGTGACCAGTTAAAAATTGAACAAATAGACAGTGCTTCTAATAAGATCCTTTCACAGGCGAACATAGAAAAAGTGGAGATCATTGATAAAATGGGAGCGAAAGTGTTTAGTCAGCAATTTAGAAAGGAAAACAACAATCGTATTGTAATTCCTACCAATAAGCTTAGAAATGATGTATACACAGTAAGGATATATAGTGGTAAGGAATGGAAATCCTATAAGGTAATCATTCAGCATTAACGTGCTTGCTTTTAATAAACCCTAAGCGGCGCCCCAGATATCGCTTAGGGTTTATTGTATTTCATAAAATTTATTTGCCAGCCAACTCCTTGAAGCAAACATACAATCTCCAATCACTCATTTCCAAATCTTCATCACCGTTATGACCTATAATGTCCTGTTATGTCCTATAAAGTCCGGACTTTATAGGACATAACAGGACAAAGCAGGACAGCACATTTGCTTAGGCATAGCCGTTGATATACTTTTGTGAGGTCATGCTAAAAATGAGGTGAAGCCCAGGTCATACCGTGGTGATACCGTAGCAAAGCCGGGGTAAAGCCGTGGTAATCCCAACAAAATAGCATTGATAGCCCAAAACAGTCTCTTACACCAAAAGCGACAGGCAGGCTGGCGCCCATAGCTGAACGGGGGAGATAAATTATTAATTTATAACAAAGACCTGTTAATAACCATCTTATTTTCTGAGATCATTCAGGCTACCTTAGTCATTCAACCATCAGCATATGAATGAAACCAACAGGCGTGAATTTTTGAGCAGCCTCGCCACATTGGTCGCCGCAGGTCTGGTCAACCAACCTGCCCTGGCCCAATCACTATTACCTGCACAGGGCACCGGCTTTCCCGGTCTTGCAGACACAGATCCCTATGTAGCGATCCAGATGAGCCCCCATTCAATGCTGTACGAAGGCATTGGCCCCTGCCTCGATCTCATTCAGAAAACCGCTGCCGTCAACTATGTGTATACTTACAGCCACGCCTTTCATGCCAATACCCTGGGCAAACCACTCAAAGAGATGGCGCCCGACCATGGTAAGCCTGCCTACGACTTCCGCAACAAAGTACCCATGGTTTGGGTAAAACACCATGATGAATACTTCAAACAAACCAAACTTCGTATCAAGCCTAATGATCCTTCCCTGGAATATGCTGACCGCGATCTCTTCAAAGAAATGCTCAAGCCCGCCCGTGAGCGGAATATGAAAGTGTGTGCCCGTATCCTGGAAGGGTCGGGTAGGGCCATTGAAAATTTTGACCTGGTGCGCACGGTAGACGTATATGGCAAACGGGGTACAAAAGCCTGCTGGACACATCCCGACTATCGCCATTTCTGGAATGCGCTCGTGGCCGATATGTTTAACAACTACGACCTCGATGGTTTCCAATGGGGTGCTGAACGCATGGGCCCCCTCATGAATATCATCCTGCCCTGGAACGATGATGCGCCTACCTGCTTTTGTGAGCATTGCATACAGCGTGGCAAAGCCGCCGGCATCGATCCCGAAAGGGCCAAAGAAGGTTACAGGAAACTTTATGAATACGTGCGCCAACTGAAAAGCAATGCACCCAAACCTGCAGAAGGAGTATATACCGTTTATCTCCGGCACATTATCCGCTATCCGGAGATATTGTCCTGGCAGTACCAATACCGTACCTCACGCGAAGAAGTGCACAAAGGCATGTACCATACCATCAAGAAGATTAAGCCTTCGGCAGAAGTAGGTTGGCATGTAGACCAGCAGCCCACCAGTTGGGATGTGGTGTACCGCGCCGAAATGAGCTACGAGGAAATGGCCCCTTATTCCGATTTTATCAAACTCATTCTTTACCACGAAGTACTGGGGCCACGTATCAAGTCCTGGTACCTCGATCGCTTTAAAAGCACCATCCTTAGCGAACTCACCCTGGAGCAATCACTCAATATTTATTACGACATTTTCGGCTACGATAAGACCAAAGAGCCCACAGTAGAAGAACTGGCCAGGAAAGGTTTTTCTCCTGACTTCGTGTACCGCGAAACCAAACGGAGCGTGGCTTCCGCCAATGGCAAAACAAAGATCATCGCCGGTATCGGATTTGATGTACCGGGCAGCCCCGAAGACAGCCCTGAACGCATCTATCAGGCTACCCTCAAAGCTTTCGAAGCCGGCGCCTCCGGTATCATGGTATCCCGGGAATATGAGGAGATGCGCGTACCCAACCTGGAAGCAGTGGGCAGGGCTGTGCGCGAGTGGAAAGGGAAGAAAATGTCAGGCTGAGCTTATCGAAGCCCTTCAGGTCTATCAAAGTTGCCTATAATAAAAAGGACCGCAATCTCTTGCGGTCCTTCTACAATAGATTTCGAAAACTAACTTGTTATTCTTCCTTACCCGTCATCTTAAAACGGATCAGTGAAATGGGTACCAGTCCTTCATTAATAAAATCCTTCATGAATGATTGTATGTTGAAGTCCTTGCCCTGCTCCATGCCTTTTTCAGCAATCAGTTGTTCTATCTGGTAAGCGCCAAAGAAATAGCCGATGCCATAACCCGGCTGCCGCATGTAGAGGTCCATCTCTTCCCAGATGAGGTAATTGCCTTCCTCTCCATACCAGCCATAGGGCACTGTTTTCTTGGCATAATCCATAGCCCCTTTCAGGTCCAGTACATTGGCGCCCATTTTCATATCGGCCAGTGCACGCACAGCCCTGAAGGCACGCAGCATATAAGCGAGCTCGCGTGACCGTGGACTGGAATCATGCATGCCCAGCTGCATCAGCAGGTCTTCCATACCCGTGGCCATACCTTCAGCCCGCATGCCCGTCACATATTCAGGATCATAGCCGCGTGGGATCGGGCGTTTGTTCCATTCCACTTCCCGCAGACCATCCGGTGCGTGGCCCGTCATATCATGCGGATGAAGCGCCGTAGGATCGCGGTCCAGTACCTGCTCAAAGAAGTTGCGCTCCCCATTCGTGCGCACATAGCGGCCAACAGGTTTGGTAGTGAGCAGATCGGGTTCCGGCAATATCTTATTGTCCCTTACGAATTTGATAAGCTTTTCCTGTCCCGCCACTTGCAGCGCTTTAAATTCCTGTTCATTGTCGATCAGTTTCAACGCCGGCAGGTTCCGGTTGCGATGCTCTTCCAGTTTAAGTGTAGCTACAGTGCGTTCCAGTTCACGCTGGGTGAGCAATACACATTGATCCCAGGTAAGCGGCAACAGGTACACATTCTTCAGCATCCAGTCATAATTATCTTTACCGATGCCCGATGCGCCGGTAAGCGATGGCTTTTTCTCCTCCAGCCAGCCCTTGAAATCTTTCAGCGAGGCGATCAACTGATCGATTGGCTGTTGTAGTTCCGGATGACTGGCCACTGCATCCGGCTTCCATTTTTCCCAACGCTTCAGTTCATATTCCTTGAGCTTGATGCCGAGTACAGCGAGGTCAGGCTTCATCGTAGTGAGATTGGCCTTGGCCTGCGCCAGTTGCTTCGGTAACTTTTCCAGGTTTGCCTTAAATCGCTTTAACCGCTCCGGCTCCATGGGCAGTTGTCTTGGCAGCGATACGGCGCCTTCCATCGTAGGATTGAACCACCCAATCGTATTGTAAAAAGCCGGATCACTTGACCAGCGTTTGATGATACGATGATTAAAGTCCTCTCCATGCAGTTGCGCTCCCACCAGGCGATAATCGATCCGCTGGTCGATCGTCCAGCCTGTAGTATCCATCCCTTTCCAGGTGGCCAGCAGTGTTTGAAGACTATCATAAGCCTTCGCCATCGTAGGCCCGGTATAATCCGGAATACTATCCACCAGCTTAGGCGTAATCCCCCGCCTGAAGTCTTTGTACAAGGTCACCAGGTCCTGGTACGTTTTTTTAGCCGCAGCCTGCGGCTTTTCGTTGGAAGGGGTACAAGTGGTGAGCGATAGACTGATGCACAACCAAAGGATGGCTGTTTTGCCATGGGCAAACCCGGTCAAGTTTTTATGCATACTACAGATTATGGTTTATCCCACCACAGCCTGTCAGTGATCTGAGCAGCTTGCTGCGGTTGGGGGTTAGAAGTGCTTTCCAGTTGTGGATACAATAGCCTGCGTGGTATATCAGACAAACTATTGGGCACCCTTGTCAGTACCGGGAATCCTGTTCTCCTCCAGTCCGTCCAGTTCTCAAAATTCAAAAAGTTGGCGATCACTTTTTCTTCAATGATCCGCTGTAATGCATTGGCAGCAGTCAAGGTTCCTCTTGCGCCCAGGTAAGCTGTAACTGCCGTACCGGCAGGATCGAGCCCGAGTTTTTGCATATGCGACTTTATCGCATCCGTATAGATCGGTTGTGCTGCGGCAAAACCTGATTTAATGAGCGTAGCTTCTGCTTTGATGAACAAGGCTTCCGAATAAGTGACGATATAGTTTTCAGCATCCAGTTTCCTGAAAAAGCTACCGGGCAGTGAATAGTTTGCCAGAGGGCCAACCGTCGGTGTTCCGATGGGCCTGCCTGTATACAAGCCTGTACCTGTAGCCGGCGCCACCATAATGGGTAAGCGTGGATCATTCCTTGTTTTCAACGTATCAACAAAAGCCGAGGAAAGCACCAGTGTAGAGACCGGATCAAAACTCCAGTTCCATTGTATCTCACCACCGGCCCCACCGGGATATTTGTATTTCATATCGTCACCGTTTGCGCCCATGCCGTTCTGTAATGCCTGCAGCGCCAGGTCTGCCTGGGCAGCAGCCGTGTTGCCGGGCGCTTTGGTCAGGTGTATATAGTAACGCGCTTTCAATGTGTAGGCCAGCCTTTTCCATTTGGCCATATCCCCTTTATAAAAATTGTCATCATTGCCGGGCACCTTTCCCAGGTTCTTATTGACATCAGCAATACCGGCATCCAACAAGGATTGCACAGAGGTATAGATGCTTTGCTGTGCATCATACACCGGGGTAAATTTATTATTGCCCAATAAGGCTTCCGTATAAGGTACATCGCCCCACCAATCAGCCGCTGTTGCCAGGGTAAAAGCAGAAAGTATCTTGGCGATACCGGCATAATGATAGTTTCCGTTGGTTTCAGCTTGCTTATTCAATATTTTCAGGTTGTTAAGGCAGTCCACATACACCGTTGTCCAGTCGCCATTCAATTCCGAATTCACCACGAGGTATGTACCATGATTGGGTACCGGTTGGTTAAGCGCCACTACCTGCATGTAATGCTGTGCCAGGATGGGCGCCAGCCCATCGGCCCCGGACACGAGACGATGTGAGATAGCCAGTTCCACCGGCGCCAGGATGAGCGCTTCCTGTACCGCGAGCGGCCTGTTGGGATCTTCGTTTACATCTATGAACTTCTTGCAACCGCCTGTTACAAACAGTGTCGCCAGGCAAAGCATATATATTAACTTCTTCATAATAATTTCATTTTAGGTGTCAGTGTCTGTTAGAATCCTGCACGTACGGTGATATTGAAAGACCGGGAAGTGGGCGTAGAGAAGGAGTAAATACCTTGTGACCCGTTGGAGGACCCAAAGGAACTTACTTCAGGATCGGCACCTGTAAAATGCGGACTGTGGATCCAAAGATTTCTTCCCGTAACCGTTAATGATAATGCCTTGAAGGGCGTACGTTGCAGCACCGAGGGGCTCAGGTTATAACTCAGGCTTACATTGCGCAGCTTGAGATAAGTACCATCCTGTATAACAGACTCCGTGATACCGTTCAGCCTTCTATAATAATCCTGGCCCGTAACCGTCACGTCATTGGTCCTTCCGGTAGATTCCTTGATACCGGGCACGATGCGGGGGTCTCTGTCTTCTGTTACTTTGGGCGTACCATAGAAATAGCCATATCCATCCACGTTGTTTTCAATATCGCCGCCTTTCTTCATGTCAAAGAAGATACTGAGGCTAAAGGCGCCATAACGGAAGGTATTGCTCATGCCGCCCATCCAGTCGGGCGTAATATTACCGATGATGCTGTCGGTGGCAGCACGGATAGGTAAGCCGGTATTGTCCATCAATATTTGCCCATCAGGGTTGCGTTTGTACCGGCCGCCGAATTTCACGCCATAAGGCTGGCCTACAATTACCTGCGTAAATCCATTGCCCAGTTGTTGCAGATCGTCATAGATCGCTAATACTTTATTATTGATCTTGGTGAAGTTCAGGCCAAGGTCCCAGCTAAACTTACCTGCCTTGATCACCGTAGCATTAACCAATGCCTCCACACCTTTGTTTTCCATTTCAGCCGAATTCACCGTTGTGCCCGTATATCCTGTAGACGGCGCAATGGCCACACCGGGTATAAGGCCGTTCGTTGTCTTCTTTCTGAAATAAGAAACCTCCAGGCTGACCCTGTTGTTCAGCAGCCTTGCTTCCAGGCCAGTCTCAAATTCACCGATCTGTTCATTTTTCAGGGAGAGGTTGCCCAATGTCCTGCTCAACAGGAAACCCGACTGTCCGCTAAGCGGAAACCTGATATTACCAATCACTGCCGGCTCAAAAGGTGTATTGAGTGAATAGGCGCCCACACCATCATTACCTACTACGGCATAGGAGATCCTGAACTTGGCAAAGTTCAATACGCTTTTCACCTCCGGTGACAATAGTTCTGAAAAAACAAAGCCCAACGCAGCAGATCCATATGGATAAAAGCTATTGTCCTTGGCCAATACCGAGCTTCCGTCATAGCGGCCCGTCAATGACAGGATCAACAGTCTTTTATAATCAACATTGGCCTGCGCATAGAAACCCACTTTGCGTACCTCCGAATGATCTTCGGTAGCCGTGATCGTAGAAGCTGCACTGATATTATCGAAGCCATTTACACTCAATCCCAGGCCATTTTGCTGGTAGGTTTGAGTATAGCGCGAATACAGGTTGTTACCCAGCAGCAGTTCCACATTAAAATCACCAAACTCTTTGTGCGCATTGATAATCAGATCATGGTTAAACTGTCTGAAGTTGAGGTTGCGTTCTATGATACGGCCAGTGGGTAAAGCGGCCGATCCGATGTTCTCTTTGTATTTATCCTGCTCCGAATAAATATCCGCTCCGATCCTTTCCACAATGGACAACCAGGAGAGCGGGGAGTAGTTAAATGTCATGACCGGTACAAACCTGTTGACCGCCGCCCTGTTGTAAATATTGTCGACCACCCAGTAGGGGTTATTGCGGGAGAAACGGTACAGGCGTTGTGAACCATCCGGATTGGTGGGTGGTTCCAGGTTATAGCTTACCGGTGCTGTCAACACAGTCCACAGCGGGCTTTCCAGCACATATCCTTCCGGCGAACGGTCATTTTTCGAGTTGATATAGTTGAACTGAAAGGTGCTGGTAAAGTTCTTATAGATACGGGTAGTATATTTCGTGAACAGCGAATGTCTTTTATAATCCGTACCCGGCACCGTTCCATCCTGTGTAAGGTAAGAATAGGAGAGGAAGTACCCCGAGCTTGCGCCGCCTCCTTCCACACTCACCGTACTATTGCTGGTGACACCTGTGCGGAAAAAATCATTAGCAGGAGAATACTTGCGGGCCGGCTGACCGTTGATGCGCAGGGTGTCCATCAAAGGTCCCCACACAGCGCTTGTCTTCTGCGTCTCACCATCAAAATACACACCCGATTCTCCCTGACCATATTTTGTCTGTATTTCCGGCAGCAAAGGCTTTTCAAAGGAAAGGTCCTGTGAAAAACTAAGGGCCGGTTTACGGCCTTCTTTGCCGTTTTTTGTGGTGATCATGATCACCCCCCTGGCGCCGGAAGAACCATACAGCGTAGTGGCTGCCGCACCTTTCAATACGTTGATGCTTTCGATGATCGCCGGATCGATATCCGCCAGGCGGTTGGTGCCGGGACCTGAACTCAGGTTGCCCGTCTCATCGTTGTTGATGGGCACCCCATCCAATACGATCAACGCCTGGTTATCGCCAAATACAGAGGAAGCGCCACGGATCACGATCCGGGAAGAGCTGCCGGGAGTACCAGAAGAACTGGTGATTTGTACACCAGACACTTTGCCGGCCATGGCATTTACAATATTGGGCTCCTTGGCTTTCAGGAGCTCATCTCCTTTTACTTCCTGGGTACTGTAGGTGAGGTTCCTTTTCTCTTTTCTTACGCCCAGCGCGGTGACCACTACTTCCTCCAAATCTTTGGAGCCGCCTTGCAGCATCCGGATGTTGAGGTTCCCTTCGCCGGGCGTAACGATCTGTTCCGTATACCCCACCGCACTGATCACGAGCCGTTCGCCAGGCGATACCTGGATCTCAAAACTTCCGTCCCTCCCGGATACGGCAGCTCTGTTAGTGCCTTCAATGGTAATGGTGGCGCTTTCGATGGGCGCACCGGTGTTGTCACTAACTTTCCCTTTTACGGACTTCTTTTGTGCAAATGTGAATAGACTACAAACACATAGGCACAGCAACAAAATTGCATTTTTCATGATACAGCAGTTTTGGTGAATACTTGTTACATTAATACCTGAAAAAGGGGTCTTTGCCCCACTCATATTAGCTGTACCAAATTTAACGGACCCTTTCGGGCTTGAATGTTTGGTTATTGACGGCTAATGAACAGATATTAACGTTAACTGGCAGATATACTGAAAACTGCCGGCTTGTTGCAATTGCTCTACAGTAGATGTTGACTATCAAGATAACAATAGCAGTCCCCCTTTAACTCAAACTGCGGAATGCAGGTGTAGTTAACTGCCAATAAAAAAATGTACAGATATTATTTATCGTAAAAACGCCAGCTGGTTTTGAAGTCTCTTTTCAGGGGTTGATTAATGAGGATCGCGCGCAACATTTCTATGGGCATACTGTTTTCGTGTAGTACCGCATCGTTGAATTGCTTCATCGTCATCTTTTTTCCATCCACCAATTCTTTCTTCAATGCATAGAGCTGGATGCCCCCCATCATGTAAGCGATCTGGTACAGGGCGTAATCCGTACGCCGGAAATAACCCCGCACTTCTGATTCAGCATTGGCCCTTTCGTGTCCTACCCGGTCTACCAGGAAGTCAATACATTGCTGTGGCGTCCATTTACCGAGGTGATAATTCAGCGACAGGATAATGCGGGCACAACGGTGCATGCGCCAGAAGAGCATACCAATCCTGTCTTCGGGTGAGCGGGGGAAATTCATATCCCACAGTACCAGTTCCCAATAAAACGCATGGCCTTCCACCCAGAAGGGGGTATCGAAGCGGCGATAGCTTTTATAGCGGTCTGTCATGAAGCCCTGCAAATGGTGCCCTGCAATCAATTCATGATGCACAGTCGACCTGGAGAAATGGGGGTTATTACCACGCATGCTCATCATCTTATCGTCATAGCTCATTGTATTGGTGGGATAAGAAATAATGAGGTTTTCACCACCGAGAAAGAACGGGCTGGTACGCTGGCGTTCCGGGGACATCATCACCATACTCCAATCTTCTTCTGCCAGGGGATCGATGGTAACAAGGTCGTGTTTCTTTAAAAAGTCAACCGACTGTTTGTACAGGTCATTCATGGCGTCGGGCTGTTTGCCAGGCTCAACATAAGAATTCTTCACTTTTTCCTGGGCTGCTTTCCAGTTGTCGCCAAATCCCATTTCACGGGAGGCTTTGAGCAGTTCGGCATCACACCAGGCAAATTCCTTAGTGGCAAGGTCTATCAGATCCTGTACAGAATAAGGAATGAACTCCAGTCTCAACTGGCGTGTTACTTCTACTTCGCCGGAGGGATTGGCAGGAATGCCACTGCCATCATCTTTTTGTGTTGATTCTATCCGGCTTTTTTTGGTAAGGGCGCCTGCATATACCGTCAGCAGGCTATCGACCTCTGTATAAGATTTAGGCACCCACCAGGTAAACAGTGGATCATACCCGTTATAAAAAGAAAAATAATCAGTTAAAGATCCGCGCAGTGCAGCTAAAGCGTCAGTAGCAGCCTTGGCCTGTTTTGACCAAAGGCTGTCTTCTTTTTTAAAGGCGTTTATTGTTTGGCTGATCTGTTTGCCAGTCTCATTTAATTCTTTGGCTACTGCCTGGCCGTTTACCACTGCTCCTCTTCTTCTTGACTTAATAAGTGTATAGATGCGGTCAGAGAAAGGCAGGTACTTAGCGATCTCCTGGTATCGTTTTTCTTCTCCTTCCAGTCTGTATTTTGCATCTTCCAGCTTTCTGCTGAACAAGAGGTAGTCTACCTTACCGTTGATGCCCATTTTATCAAAATCCATTTGCGACATCTTTTGCTGGTAATCTGCCATGAGCTTCAACTGACGTTGTCTTCCTTCCGGGGAATTGGGGTCTCCCTGTCCTCTTCGACCTCCTCCTTCCGGAAACTGGCTACCGTATACGCCACGGTTGGCATTGGTTGAATAAACACGCTGGATACTTGCCAGATCGGCCTGGTACTTTATCATCAGATCGTTCATTTCACTGGTTTGCAGCAGGTACTCGGCCTCCTTTTTGGAGGATTGGGCATTACTGAACTGTTGATGCAGCATGAAAATAAGGAAGACAAAAGCAGTTTGGAAGTGTCTCATACAGATGGTTATTGAAGTGATCGGATTCAGCCAAACCAAAAGTACCGGGTGCTTGCGAAAAAGCAGCAATGCTTATTGACGTAGTTTTTACCGTTATTGGTAAGAAGTTGAGTTCCGCATCAATGACACTGAAGGATATGTAGAAATAGTTTTTTAATTTCACGAGGCTGAAATGGGCTATTGGCGACTTTTATTGCACTAAAACATGAATAGATTAAGACAGCATATTGAGCAGATAACTCCTGTAAGTGATGAGGAGTTCGAATATATCAAAAGCTTTTTTTCAGTAAGAAAAGTACGCAAAAACCAATACCTTATTCATGACGGCGATGAAGTGAAATATGAATACCTTGTTTTATCTGGAATATACAAGGTCTTTTATGTTGACGATCAGGGCAAAGAATACATTGTTCAGTTTGCCCAGGAAAACTGGTGGATGTCCGACTACCATGCCTTTTTTAAGCAACAGCCCGCAAACATGTTTATTGAGTGTATAGAGGATGGCGAGGTGCTGTATTCCACACTTCATGCAAGGGAAAAACTAGCCGCAGACCTTCATAAGATGGAACACTTTTTCAGGGTCAAACTCACCAATGGTTATGTAGCCCTGCAGCAAAGAATAAAACTATTGCTGTCAAGCACCCCTCAGCAACGTTATGAGGCCTTTTCAAAATTGTACCCCGATCTGTTACAACGCATACCCAAAAAGCTGATCGCAGAATTCCTGGGCGTCAGCCGCGAAACCCTGAGCAGGTTATACTCCAGCAGCAAATAGCGGACGCTACAGCTTTGTAGCATTGCGTATCGTATCGTATGTGTATTTTTACCCCATAGGAGTTAAAGCTTTGTAGCAACGCGTATCGAACGTGTATTTCTGCCCCATGGGGGCTAAAGCTTTGTAGAAAAAAACGTCGACAAATCCTTTTGCCCTGTAGGGGCAATCCTCTACGCTGTCCTGATCCCAAAGAAGCCTGCCGAAGCGATACCACGCGTCAGTGTGATCCAAATCACACTTTATTAGTGATTTCGATCCTTCTCCAACCCTGCCTCGCCGAAGTAATTTTGTTTTACAAAGGTTGATCACTTAAAACAATTGCTTCACAATTAAAGCTTAAACAAAATGAAAAAGATTTTAATCATTGTTTCGAATGCCAATACCATTGGTCCCAACAACAGAAGAACAGGTACATTTCTGCCCGAAGTAGCCCACCCATATGCCGAATTTGACAAAGCAGGTTACCAGATTGATTTCGCCAGCCTATCAGGCGATACCCCTTATTTAGATGCCCTTAACCTGGCCGATGATCCTGATAACCTGAAATTCTTAACTGGAAAAGGATGGGCTGCCATGCAAAAAGCAGCGAAACTGTCAGACGTAGATACGAGTACTTATGATGCCGTTTTTGTACCTGGTGGTCTTGCTCCGATGGTAGATATGCCCGAAGCGCCATTACTTAAAAAAGTCATTGCTACAACTTATGAACGCAATGCCGTTGTAGGCGCCGTTTGTCATGGCCCCGTGTCATTATTGAATGTAAAATTGAGCGACGGTTCTTATATTGTGAATGGCAAGCATATTGCTTCTTTTACAACCGAAGAGGAAGATAACTATGCCAGACCCGATGTGCCTTTCGACCTGCAAACAGCACTTACCAGCCAGGGGGCCATATTCCATGCCGCAGCGCCCTGGTCTGCCAACAGTATTGCAGATGGCAACCTGGTAACCGGTCAAAACCCGGCTTCAGCAAAAGGGGTTGGTGAAAAGATCGTAGCTATTTTAGCATCCAAAGCATAATTTACAAATACATTGCTCCTTCTGATGCGGAAGGAGCAATGTAATGATTAATATAAAAATTAAAAGATATAAAATGGACCAGAAACCCGTTTACACCTTTGCCAAATGGCAGGTTAAAGAAGGCCAATTGCCTTCCGTGCTCAACCTCCTCGCAGAAGTAGCTAAGAAAAGTATGGAAGAAAAAGGAAATCTATTTTATAAGGTTCACCAAAGCAACGCAGACGCCAACACCCTGATATTGTTTGAGGGCTATACCGATGCCGCTGCGGTGGAAGAACACCGTAATTCAGCCTATTTTAAAGACTTGGTGATTGGTAAGATCATTCCCAACCTGGAGAACCGGGAAGTGATACTGGCCTCCCAGCTTGAGCTGGCTTAGCCGCATGCAGGGGAGCACCAGCGGTAAAACGCTCATTTTCATCATCATTTTACAACCCCTTTACACTTTTTTACATTTTATATAGCTCATCTGCAAGGGGTTCTTCTAGCTTTGGAACAAAGCCCACAGCATGAAAAGACTTTTACTCGCTCTCACCTTGTTCCACGCCTTGAACCAGGCTGCATCCCAATCTACTTATCCTCCTGAATTAAAAGAGCAGATAAAGCAGGTAGAAAACAACCTTGCCGGAAGAATGATAATAGACAAGCCCTACAACCTGCAGGAAAGGATGGCCCATTTTAAGGTCAAGGGATTAAGCATGGCAGTAGTGCAAAACTATAAGGTGATCTGGGCCAAAGGATATGGCTGGGCCGATGAGAAAGAAAAACGCCGCGTTACAACAGCTACTTTATTTAAGCCCGGTTCCATTAGTAAGTCCCTAAACGCTGTAGGCATATTAAAATTAGCGCAGAATGGGCAACTGGATCTTTATAAAGACATCAACGAATATTTAAGGTCATGGAAATTCCCTTACGATAGTCTATCCAGGGGGAAGAAGATAACATTGGCCAATTTGCTCAGTCATACCGGGGGCTTATCCGTGTACGGCGGCTTTCCAGGTTATGATATAAAAGCAAAGATTCCTACAATTCCTCAAGTTCTGGATGGCACAGCACCCGCCAACACGCCGCCGGTTCGATCCCTGTTTGAACCAGGACTACAATTTCAATATTCAGGTGGAGGTACAATCGTTGCTCAGTTGGTCATTACCGATGTTACCAATCGTTCTTATGAACAATTCATGTACGATAGCGTACTTAAACCACTTGGAATGATTCATAGTTTCTACTCGGCAGCTCCTCCCACAAAAGGCAACCTAAATAAAATGGCCATGGGTTATACCCGGAAGGGTACTGAGGTAGAAGCCACATTCCGGGTTTATCCTGAGCAGGCGCCATTGGGCTTATGGACTACGCCAACCGAACTTGGTAATTACCTCGTTGAAACGCAACTGGCATACAAAGGACAATCTTCAAAGGTCTTAAACCAGGAGAAGGCCCGGCTGCATCTAACCCCCTACATTGATGGGTCTTCCGCAATGGGCGTGTTTATTGGTGAACGTAATGGAGAAAAATACTTCTTTCATGATGCAGCCAATGAAGGCTACAGGGGCCTGTTTTATGGCAGTGTTGAAGGCGGGAATGGCATTATCGTATTCGTAAATTCAGATGATGGCGATATTATCCTGGAATTATTGAACAGCGTCGCTTCCGTTTACAACTGGAAGGGCTTTGACAAACCCGTAACGGTAAATACAATAAAAATACCTGAACCCTTAAAGCAGCAATATGTAGGCGTTTACCTGTATGATGGAATAATTGCAGAAGTAACTAAAAAGCTGGATGGATTGCATTATTGGACCAATGACCAGGATGCAAAAATGTACTTTACCTCCGATAGAAATTTCATAAACCTTGAGTTTCCATCTGAAAAATCTTTTATAGTGGATGGCAAGGGAAACGTAACAGGTTTTTCAAGAAAGGTCAATAACGTGGAGTATCCACCAGCAAAGAAACTGACCAGTATTGATACCCTAAAGGCAAATGAAGGTCAGATCAATAAATTCGGATGGCATTTATTGGAGACTAAAAGGTTTGACGAAGCCATAGCCTACTTAAATCGGGGAATACAATTAGAGCCCGGTAATATCAGTGCTAAAGCGCATCTGGCCCATTGCTACCTGTTTAAAAACGATTATGATAAAGCTATTCAACTATACAAAGCATTCCTGGCTCAAAAGCCCGGTGACCAGCCTTCTTTAAAAGCAATGATAAAGCAGGACTTTGATTATTTTAAGGATAATAAGTTCGATAAAGTTATAATGGAGAAGGTAAGCACAGCCCTAAACCTATAGCCTTAGAGTAACTATCCCTCCCTAAAGAATTACGCGTTGTAAAAAGTGGCAGTATTGGAGACAATTCCTTTACTGGCAATGCACCTCCTTGTAATAAGCGGCTGCTTTGTCAACTGAGGCTTGCTCCACTTTGATTTGACTGCTGCTTTCTTTGGCCGATCGGGTAATGAGTGCTTTGTTCTGCTCGAAACTGAGCGGTAGGAATAATTTCGATACATTCCCTTTTTGTGAAGATCCAAGGGGTAGGACAGGTATTGTACCGCTACAACTAAAATCAATATCCTGTAGCGCGACCTGCTTGCGTTGCCGCTGCTGATCCGTAATGCAATACACCTGCAGGTTGGTGATATCGTATACAATGCTCCATTTGGTATAGCCTGGTTGAGCTATTTTATTGAGGATCGAAAAGCCATAGTCGATAGGGTCCTGGTTATGATTGACCGACTGATATTGGCCAATCATGTTGCAGGCAGTGGCGAATCGCTCAACCGAATTGTCGAACCCACTTGCCCCTTTGGAGTTTTTTACCTGCCCCACAGCCTCATCATATCTCGTATTTGTCAAAACCGGGTAAGCCAGGCTCTTGCCCTGGTGTACGATCGTTTTGCCGTTGATGAATTCAATGGTCGCAGCATGGCCGCTGGCATCAGCTATCAGGTAGTGCAGTGGTGCTGCGTCTGCCCGGTCGATGCGTAGCTTTTTATCCGTAGCGATCACCTCATCGATAGTGGCACAATTGTCGAGCTGGTATTGGATCCACTGTAATTCATTCAGTGCAGCCCGCTTGTCAGCATCCGGGTACACCGTTTCATTTAGCCACATCAGTTCCACTACCAGTCCCTTTTCATTCATGCCGCCATGCGGAAATTCTTTACCAAACTGGTTGAAGGTAATACTCCCATACGCAGCTATCCAGGAGAGCGCTTTGCTATCATCCTGCCCGAAGGATTTCTTGGCCACGCCTCTTGCGTTCACCATCATCATGCCATTGCCACTTACCCAATCATAATTGCGGCCAAAGATATGACGGCCATTCTTGCTCAGTAAAAAGGTGGAACAGGCAAAGGAAGAACCTGCGGAAATAATCAGTAGTAGGAGAGTGGCAGCTTGCTTCATGCTACAATTTAACATATAAATAAATGGTTCCCAAACCGCTCTCACAAAACCACTAATCAGCACCTGTTATTGCATACTGCCAGGTGCATAACTACTTTGTTCCAAAAAACGGCCAAAATCCTGTATCGTTAACATGTCCTTTACCGCCTGTTTTTTATCAGTGGATTTGTTATAGTAAGCTTCGCATATCTTATAGCCCATATAATAACCCAAATCACCCGGTATCCCCGGTTGCGTAGTCCGGCTATTGTACAACCATTGCGAAACATCCTCGCCGTCCATCTGCTGTTTAAACTTTTCCCACAACACTGCTTCATGCGCATTGCCATAGCTATGCTGCTGATTATTGAGATGATAACCCAATATCAGCCAGGTAATAAAATCAGCAGCGCCTTCATTCACACTCTGCGCCAGCAGCGTATTGCTGGCAACAGTTTGTTGCTCCACATGGATCAGTTCATGGATCAATACACTGAATAGCGTAGAGGTATCTGTTAACCCTATGCGTTCCCTTTCGCTCAGTTCTTCCTTATTGACCGTATTACTATCACATAAAAACTCCGCGCCGATCAACTGCCCTGAATAGCCATCCGGTGTACCCAACGCGCCAAACACACCAATGGAAAAGGTTGTCGGCGGGAAAATAGCGTCCGGGTACAAGGCTTCCAATTTCCTGGCTGCTTCGACCATGCGGGGTTGTAGCTTATGTAATTGCAACGTAACCGGCCGGATGCTTTCAAAATATTCCCTATGCGTCTTTATTGTTTCAATGATACGACTCACCTGCGTTCTCATCCGTACTTCAAAAAATGTACGCAGCCCTTGTGAACCCTTCATGATGTACTCGTCCATGATCAGCTCATCTGCTCCCGGTTTGCCTGCCTGGTCAAAGACCTTCCAGAAATTAGCAATATCACTCGTCACTACCTTCATTTGATTGGGATTACCCAAGGCCGCTCTATTGGCCAGGATGCTTTTGCGGAGCGGCGCCCAGTACCCCGTTTTTGTAATGAATTTGAGTTTACTGTCAGCGCTGATGGCATTGGTATCATACAGATGCAGGGCAATAGCTTCCTGAATAAAGCGGATGGCTGTTGCCGTATCGCCTGCCACTGCCCTGGAGCCGGCAGCATGCAGGAATACCGAAGGCGTGCGCAGATAAAGTGCCTGCTGATAATACAAGAGGTTCTTGTAGTTATAAGTGGTGGTTTGTGCAAGCGCCACTTGCACAATTACCAAACAGCAGAACAGCAGTAACTTTCTCATGGTAGCGAACATTTAGCAGGGCGAATGTAAAGCAAAACGAGTCACTTCACCCTATCTGTGTCCACAAAAAAATGCACAATTGTACCTGCCTGATTTGGAGACCAGTGGCTAATTTTGTGCTATGATCGAATCAAGTATCCACCTGATCAGGGCTGCCAGTGAAAAGGAGTTTGAGGATGGTAAAATATTGTTTCAGCAATACGCCCAATCCCTGCATTTCGACCTGGGCTTTCAGCAGTTTGACAAAGAACTGGACACCATTGCCACTAAATACAACACACCCGAAGGAGCACTCATACTGGCCTATGATGGAGAAAAACCGATTGCCTGTATAGCTGTCAGACGTTTGGAAGCGCAGGTGGCAGAGCTAAAAAGAATGTTTGTAAACCCCGCCTACAGGGGGCGCCAACTGGGTCAGCGATTGTTAGCGGAGGCCCTGGCGGAAGCTAAAAACCTCCAATACCGGTCCATCAGACTCGATACCGTACCCGACATGCAGTCGGCCATTAAACTATACCAGGCATTTGGATTTGTGGAAATAGAGCCCTATCGTTACAATCCAATGCCGGGGGCTATATACATGAATAAGGTTTTATGAGGGGCCTACGAAAAAAGCCTGGATAAATTGATCTTCCAACAAGCTGCCGGACTTGACCGCCATCACAATACACATTTTGCCTATTTCTCCATCTTTATAGTACATTTCTGCAGGCTACGGCAATGGTTCCAGTGATAGCAAAGAGCTTGACATACTCCAATAAGTATTAAGAACGGTTAGTAACATTTGAAGCCCAATATTACAGTGACCGAAGTTATGTGTATCTTAAGGTTTAATATGGGTCTATAACGGCATTTTCCATTAATACAGGCCTATATCCTGTAAAGGTGGATAAATTGAGTATGGCTAATTCTGAATGAATAAATAAAATTCATTTCATATATTTAATTACCAAAACAACCTTATTTAAATTGATTAATTATAAGCCTTTGAATGTTCAGGTAGCTTTTCAGGGAGGGGGAGCTAAGATTTATGCACTTATTGCAGCAGCAAAAGCATTAAAAGAACTGGAAGATACCGGTGTGATCAATGTGACCAGAGTTTCCGGATCCTCTGCAGGCTCAATTGTGGCAGCTCTTTATGCGACTAAGATGCCAACTGAGAAAATGCGTAAGTATTTTATCTCCTTACCAAAACAGATTCCTAAAAAGGTTCCAGGTAAGATCAGGAGTCTGTGGCGGGCTTTTATCATGAACAGTCCCCTTCTTCAGGATAGAATACTGGAAGAAAAACTGGATGAGATCAGCGAACTTAAAGATAAAAAGGTCCATGACTTTAAGTCCCCGGAACTGGTAATTACCGCAAGCGATCTACGCTGGTCCCAACAAATTACGCAGGATGGAAACCAGAGAGTTATCGACTGCTTGTTAAATTCATGCAGAATTCCTTTTGTTTTTGCGAGAGGGAAAAATACATCATCCAATTTTTATGACGGTGGTATTACAGGGAATTTACCCGTAACACAACTTCTAATAGACAAGGAAAAATTTGGACCGATCATTGCGTTTACATTCAGCAGTAGCGACAAAGCGAGGATCAATGGCCCAATCAGTTTGCTGCGGCAAATAATTTTTTCTTCTATTGACTCTTCTGTACAAAAAGACCTTGCCAGAGGAGATCTGTTTAAAATAGAGCTGAATGGAGATGGGGTTAAGAATATGATTGATTTTCATGCTATGAGCAAGATACTTGACCCTGAGGATAAAGCTACGGAGCCCGTTTTTTCAAACAACTATAACATTACAAGAGAGAAGCTTCAGGAATTCGTAGACATAGTCTGCGACCAAATGTATATTGAGAACAGATTAAAGAATGTCTACGAAATAAATGCCAAACTAAAGAAAAACGATAACAAGCAAAAGTGGGTAGTCAACTATAAATATACCGATATTCGAGAAGTGCATAAGATGCAGGACGAACTGCAACAATATATAGTGACCAATTTACACATGGCCCCATTTTCAGAAAAGAGCCATTATTTTGACGCCATACAAAAACCTGAAATTGCCTTAGCCAGTGACGCCTTCTATACGTTTCCATTCTTCCTGAGTCATATAAGGCATAATTTCTGGGGAATAATCAGGTATGGCTACCATCGGGCAATTGGGGTGATAGTGGACAAAGACTCCAGCCTTAGGGATGATCAAGGCGACCAGCTAATACCCAAGCTTAATGTCCACCAAATTGGCGTAACCCAACAATCACTACCTGCGACTGACCACTGGATGGATGATCTGATCAGGGCGGTATATCGAAAAGACGGTAAACTAGTATCATTGGGCGGTTATCTGTTTAATGAAATTATCCCTTTGATGGTACTCGAAGCGCAGGACAAGTCCGCGCAGGCCAACTATCCTGAAGTAACCTATTTGGTCCACCCAAGCATTGAACTAAGCAATGAAAGTAGAATGAAAAGCTTTGAAGCATTGAACCTTCCATACGATCAGGATCCAAATAAAACAAGAGCATTTCTAAATTATTCACTGCTACAGCATTTTACAGATAGGAATTCAAAAAATAGTGCGATCATTTTTGATCTGGCCGATTTTGAAATCCTGAACACGCTGATAAACAAGTTGGGGGCCAATTATGAGATTTATAAATTAAACCATTATTTAGAGATCCCTGTCGGAATTGGATTTAGCTTACCTGCTTTTAAAAAAGTACAGGAGAATGGTCATTGGAATAAATTAAGAAAGATCGCCGTAACAAACCTTGCACCTATCAGTCCCCAATTAAAGGAAATAGGGATAGAACTATCAGCATCTTAAATATTAAAACTATGTCAACATTCCATACACCAATTGAAGCTTTGAAAGCAAAAAAAATAGCCTATCTGGCAATAGGTACGTCGTTGATTGCCTTGCTTATCTCGACAATATTGTTTTTCTCTAAAAAAACTCAAAACTCATTAGATGTCAGGAAGCCAGGTATGCAGGACATACTCAATGATAGCGTTCTTAAAGTTGGGTATGGAGGGTTTTCGCCATATACAATTAACGATCTGAAGGATACAAATACCCAAAGCAAGGTTAAGGGATATTCTATTGATTTGGTCAATGAAATTGCAAATCTATCAGAACCTAAACTAAAGGTAGAATGGGTTAAATTTAATTTTGAAACGCTGAAAACAGACATGCTCTCGGGAAAGTTTGAATTTATTGCAGACCCGGTGTATCAAACTATTACACGGGCAAGGGACTTAGGGTGCACCCAGCCATATGCCTACTTCGGCATCTCAGTGGGAATAGTCAAAAAAGATGATAACCGTTTCAATACGTTCAAAGATCTGGACCGTAGCGATATTTCAATAAGTTTGGCCGAGGGTTGGACCTCTTCAGAATATGCAAAGCAAAATCTGACGAAGCCACAATTTAAAATGATCTCTGTTTCAGGAGATGCTTTTAATCAGCTTGATGAAGTATTATTTGGGCGTGCAGATGTGGCGCTTAACGACGTGCCAACAATAGCACAGTACGTTAAAGCACACAAGGATAAAGTGAAAGCTATCTTTCTGGATAATCCACCATCGGTCGTTCCGGGCAGTTTCATTGTCCCAAAGGAAAACCAGGAATTGATCAACTTTCTTAATACAAGTATCGAAGTATTGAAAGCAAATGGTACATTAAGGAAGCTAGACGAGAAATGGAAAACTCAAGGATATATTCCTGATATTTCCGCTAAACCTGGAAAAGGATTTGAATAAATAAATGTTCTTACATGTATAATTACGATTGGAATTTTTCATTTCTATCACAATATACAAATGCTTTTTGGCGTGGTGTCGGTATTACATTATTCATTTCAGTTCTATCATTCATTTGGGGTACTATATTGGGTATTTTATGTGGCATGTTTATAAGTAGAATGCCCAAGCCAGTCCAATATTTTCTCCTCGTCATAAATGATGCTATCCGGGCTGTACCCATGCTGGTGTTACTGTTCTTGGTGTATTATTTTCCTGTTAATACTATCTTTGGAATTAAAGCATTCGGACCAACGTTCTCTGCTATATTGGCGCTTGGCATCTCACAATTAGCCTATACGGCAGATATAGTTCGGTCAGCAGTCTTAAATGTTTCAGAAAAGACAATTAACGGAGCAAAGGCGCTTGGACTTAAGGATTCCCAAATTTTCCGATACATTATCACTCCAGATGTATTAAGACAAATTCTGCCTGCAGAAATAGCATTCTTTATAGGAATTATCAGATTGTCGAGTCTGGCAGGGATAATAGGTTGTCAGGAGCTTGTTTTTGTGGCCCGTTCAGCAACCGTCGATAATTTTCGATCCGCAGAGGCTTGGATACTTGTTGGTTGTATATATGTATTATTGGTGGTCCCACTCACAATCTTTCTACGATATTTTGAAAATACAAAATGGATAAAAAGAAGATGGTAAAAGACCCGATTTTATCGTGCACAGGTCTGTCAAAAAGCTACCTCGGAACCAAAATTTTAGATGACCTTTCGTTTGATCTCGATGAAAGGGAAATTATCGCAATTATTGGCCCAAGCGGGACCGGAAAGACAACTTTTCTAAAATGCTTAAACCTTTTAATATCTCCAGATAAAGGTAATGTATCATTAGGAGGCGAAGAATATTTGAGAGAAGGGGCTCCCTTGTTTGCACTAAATGAAATTCGCGAAAACATTGGGTTGGTATTTCAGGACTTTAACCTGTTCCCTAATCTTACTTGTTTCAGAAACATTACCCTTGCTGCAGAAATAGTTAAAGGAATGAAAAAAAACGAGGCATCAAAATTAGTCTATGAAATTTCGGAAATGTTAAATATCGTTGACGTGCTACAAAAATATCCAGGTGCCATTTCGGGAGGTCAGGCACAAAGAGTAAGTTTGGCAAGGGCGTTAATCCTGGACCCCAAAGTGTTAATGCTCGATGAAATAACCTCTGCATTAGACCCTTTAGCTACCGTCAACACAATGAATGCAATATTGAAAATAAGAGATTCATTTAGTGATAAACAAATGGGATTAATTTTCGTTACACATTATTTAAATTTCGCGATTAAATATAGTGATAGGATCTTATATCTGAAAGATGGGAAATTCGTTGAGAATCATTGTTCGGCTGAATTTATGAATAAGTGTAAAGACGAAAGTGCCCTGGCTTACTTAGCAGCAGCGAGTAATTTTTCTTCATAAATGCAAAAAGCGACCTTGAAATATCAAAATTCATTCGACTATTTCTACAATTGTTTTCTCCAAACTGTAGAGCTAAGTAATCAAGGAAAATTACAGGCACCTGTTGAAGCCAATTCAAATGATATTTTTATTGATAAAATATCCAGATATTTCTTTTCGGCTTTCCACCAACCAAATACAACAAAAGCCATTCCTTATTGGAGTTCTACATGTCTGGCTAAAAATCAATATCATACAGTAATTAAACTTATTGAAGAACGGATTACCCAAATAAATATCTCGCCTTATAAAATCCCTAAAATATTAGATATTGGTTGTGGCGATGGAACGTTAACTGTAATGATCTTAGAGAAAATTCGGGAATTATGCAATTGTGAAAAAATTGAAGTAGTACTGATTGATCCGGATGCAGAATCCATAAAAATAGCAGGAAATAAATTAGACCAACTCTCCTGGATATCCTTTACTCCAATTCAAAAACCATTTAACCTTGAATTATTGTCCAATTTACTATCTAATGAATATTTTGAACTGGTGAACGCGTCAAGCATCCTACATGAATTCCCCTACTATGAAAAAGAAAGGATTCTGACCAAACTTTTTGCTGTCGCCAAGAATGTTATTGTTACAGAACTCGAAGGTGATCATGACCTGATATTATCCCAAAGTAAACAACTCGTAAAGACTGCTTTTTTCTTTTATAAGAACTTATTTGATTGTATTGTTCCAGACAAAGCAGATCCTGACTTTGAAAGTTTTATTTACGGCTATATCTTTCCTGAATTTTCAGATATACTTTTTAAGAATTATAAAAATAGAAGAAATTATCATTTAGATCTTCCCCGATGGCAAAACCTTTATAAGATTTCTGGCTGGAATTATTACTCTACCTTGACGCCTACAAATATCTGTGGTTTTAATTTCTTTACATCGCACTTATTTTGTGAAACCAATAATTAATACGCCAGCCCGCCCGGTAGTCATCCTATAATATGCCTGAAGCTACCTTGCTACAATACCAGTTCGAATCCTGCATCCTGGGCGGCGCCATAGGCGATGCATGGGGTAGCAGTTTTGAGAATCAGAAAACACCTGATCGTACCAGCACCTTCTTCCTGGGTCAGCAAAAAGAACCCGAAAGACACTGGGCCTTTACCGACGATACCCAGCTCACCATGGCCACCTGTGAGGCGCTTAACTTGCCGGGCGACTTCAACCCTGCGGCCCTGGCGGCAAATTTTTCTCAGTATTACCGGGAAAGAAAACTCACAGGCATCGGTGCCAGTACCCTTAAAGCGATCATTGAACTACAGGAGGGAGCACACTGGAGCCAGGTAGCTCGTTCAGGAGAATTTGCCGCAGGCAATGGTGCCGCCATGCGCATAGCCCCTTTCGCCTTCTTTAAAAATATCACCAGGCAAAATATCCGGGATGCCTGCAGAATTACACATAAAAATGAGGAAGCATATGTAGGCGCATTGGCAATTATACTATCCCTCCAATCAATAGTGGAGGACAACTGGAATGGTGAAAACAACCTTCTCGACATAATCATTCCCGAATTACCCGACACAAATGTCCGCGACCGGTTGATAGAGATCAATTCTTTCAAAAAAGAGACAGATATCAGCACCATTGCGAAATTAGGGAACAATGGATACGTTGTAAACTCCGTACCCCTGGCCATTTTTGCCGCCACACAGGTACACAAATTAGGATTGACCGGAATGTTCCAGGCCATTATCGACGCAGGTGGCGATACCGACACCAATGCCTCCCTGGCCGGACAAATAGCCGGAACCCTGATCGGAATTAACAATTTTCCAGTAAACCTTATCCATCAGTTACAGTCAGTAGATAAATATGATTGGATATATGAAATAACAGAAAGGACGAAAAATAAAATTAAATAGTACTATTTTTAGTGTAACCAGCAATAGCCCCGACTAATCAAATTTAATGACGTAAATCATCACCCTAAGCACCACCAACATGCGCTCAAGACAACTGTTAACTGCTATTTGCCTCCTGGCTTTGCCGGTATTGGCCGGAGCCCAGATCGAAAACCCTGTAAAATGGACATTCAAATCTAAAAAGATCAACGCCCAAACCTGGCAGATCCAGATCATTGCCAGCATTGAGTCAGGCTGGCACCTGTACGCACAGGAAGCAGGAGAGGGACCTGTACCCACAACCTTTAAGTTCAAGAGCAATCCCCTCGTCACCACCAGCGGCAAAGTGAAAGAGGTAGGTAAGTTGCGTAAATCATTCGACCGGAATTTCAACTCCGAACTCAAATACTATGAGAACCAGGTATCCTTTGTGCAAACAGTCTCTATTGTAGGGAAAGCCGCCACCGATGTAAAAGGTATCGTTGAATTTATGGTTTGCAACGACCATGAATGCCTGCCGCCCAAACAAGTGGACTTTAAGATTGAAGTGGGAGGAAAGTAACTTAGATCGCTTCAATATACCGGATCTTGATCCCTCGTAAACAATCATCCTGGCATCCGTCGGGTACATAGCCGCACAAAGAGAGCATTCCATTATTCTTCGCCTCAAAATAGACTGTGACTTTATCGCGTTTCGTCAGCCAGTCCTCTTTGGCTTTTTCGTAGATATCATCCAAAGTTGCAATAGAGGCCACCAGGTCATGGGAGCCCAATTGACTTCCTGTTTCCGTCCACTCTTGCAAAATAGTGACCACGAAATTGGTGCCATTGTGCGTGGATTGCTTGGCAACAAAAGAGCGCTCCACCACTTTACCGTCCCGCACCGTTATAATAGTTTCCGTACTGGAACCCGTCCAGGAATTAGTTCCTACCATATAGCGGTAAGAATTATGCGAGGAATCTTTAAAAGCTTTCCAGACCAGGTAACTCCTGGAGTAATCGGAGCTATGAGAGAGCGTATCTTTTTTGCAGGATGTAATTACCAGCGCAGAAAGAAAAACAACAAGGGTGTAAACTGTTTTCATGTAAAAAGCTTTGGGTCACTCATTCTTGACCCCACAACATTAATTTTCGTTGCATCATCGCCCTATTTCCCATACTGCCGGGCACATTTCCTTATCTTGTATTATTATATTGTTAGTTTTTTCACATTCACATTTATCACCATTTATCAGTAAGCACTATTGTTAACCCGAAAAATTTTGATTGTATGAAACAACTTTTACGCTCATTACCCCTGCTCTTATTGACAACAACTACCTTATTTTTTGCATCCTGCGGCAAAGATGGAGATCCCGGTGCTGATGGCCCCCAGGGCCCTGCCGGATCAAAAGGCGATAAAGGTGACAAAGGCGATCCTGGCGCTGTTGGAACAGCCAATGTGATCTATTCCGACTGGCTCGATGTAGCGTATCTACCCGACACGGTACACCTGGCAGGTGGTAAGATCGATACCATTGGATGGTATTCAGGTATTGATGTGCCTAAACTCTCCAAAACCTTGCTCTCAACCGGAGAGGTAAAAGTATATATGAACCTCAATGAGGCCTCAGACCCTGTTATCATGCCCCTGCCGTACAGCGACGAAGATGGAAACATTATTCGTTTTATAGCCTATGAGAAAACCATTGAATTCTACTCCAATATAGAAGAAGCAGGCACCTATGTCGATGGGGGTCTTAAATACCAGCAATACCGCTATGTACTCATTCCTGGCGGCACAGCAGCACGCACCGCCACCGGCAGCGTAGATTGGAATAACTACAAATCAGTACAGGCATTCCTGGGTTTAAAAGACTAATGTCAGGCAGAGCCCGTCGAAGCCGTCTAAATAAGCTTGTCAAAGGGGATTCATGCCCCTTTAGGGGCTACAGCTTTGTAGCAATGAATATCAACAATTCATTTGCCCCAAAGGGGCAATCCTCTTGGTTGTTGGCGCAAGCCCACCGCATAAAAAAGTCTTCAGCCACTTCGGTTGAAGACTTTTTTTATTATAAAATTCATGCACCTGTAACCAGGTGAAAATATTAACCCACCCGTTCAATACCCTGTCCGATACCGGCACTGATCATCTTTCCATAACCATCATCCGGCAGGTAAGCGATAAAAGATTGTGCCAAAAGATAGTTTTCCCTTGCCTGGTCAAGGTTATTGAGATCTTCATGTCCTTTGGCAATATTGAGGTATAACGAAGGATAGCCTTCTTTGATGCTGTCATCGGTCACTTGTTGGGCATAACCAAGCGCCCTTTCATCCCAGCTAAGCTTTTCTGCCGGGGAGGGCTGTTGCCTGGCGATATAATGCGCGGCAATACATTTTTCCAGGTCAGTTCCGGCCATATCCCAGGCTTCCCGGAAAGCCTGCTTTGAAGCTTCTTCCTTTCCCATGCCTTCCAGCATCATGGCGTCTGCACATTTCTTAACGATCGGATTGTCTGTATCGAAAAACATAATTGCTAAGGTATTAAGAATGATCTTACGCGCTGTTAAGCCTCCATTAAAAAAAGCACTAACGCATATTGGCATTAAAAAATTGCCGGTCCGTCAGCGCAAAACAATGCGGAAATTCCCACAGCTTATCCCCATAAAAAAAGTCTTCAACACCATTGGTTGAAGACTTTTTTGTATGAAACCCCTGTCCTGATTAGCCCTGTTAAACGTTTAAGTTGTCTGCAAGAATGTTTTTCTTCCGGTCTTTCTGACTTTCCGACTTCCGGACTTTGCTTCCTACTGCTTAAAGAACGGCTTCACCGCCAGCACCGTTTTCCCTTGCTCTGCTGATAGGAAATATTGGCCCTGCATCAACGCCACCACATTCAGCGTGGCTTTCCGGCCCGTGCTAAAAGCATACTCCTTCAGCATTACCACCCGTCCCTGCCCATCCGTGATCCGTAGCAACACCTTACTCGCTGCAATACTCCCGTCAAAAGTCACCTGCAATTCCTTATCCACCGGGTTGGGCCAAAGCTGAATATTGTTATTACCCTGCACATCGATACTGGCTACCTTAATATCCGAATATTTAAACCGCTCATCCAGATCGATTTGCTTCAGGCGATAGTAATACTTAATACCGCCTACCACATCCTTGTCCACCCATTCATACGCCCCACCCGTAATCCCCTTGCTGGCCACCGTACCCAACCGTTTAAAGTTGGATGGATTAGCCTGTTCCGCACGCTCTACCTCAAACCCTTTCGCATTGATCTCCTGGTCCGTGGCCCATTGCAGTACAATCGTGTGCTGCCGGGTCGTGGCATCAAAACGTGTGAGGTTCACCGGCAAAGCCACCAGCGTGGCGCTGGCCACCACAGTCGGTGCAAAATCCGCCAGACTCACCCCAAAATTGGGCTCCGTGGTCAAATCAAATCCTGTGGTCACCACATCAAAAGTGCCCACACCACTGCCTGTCATCGTATTGCGTACCGATAAGATCTCTACCCAGTTGTTCAGCGCCCAGTTGGCCGGAAACAAATAGGGAGTCTGGTCTGCATAGAATGCCTGAAAGTGATAAAGTCCTTGCGTTTTGCGGGCGCCTGATTTTGTAACATGGTAATTGGTAGCCAGACTGTTCTCCAGGTCCACATTGTAGCTTGCCAGCCACCGCAGGCCAAATACCAGATCCGTTACATAATCGGCCGTAGTGGGTGGCGCTCCTGCGGTGATCCGCATTTCCACGCCTACCACACCACCACCTTTGTTCACCGCCCTGATTTCGTAAGTCTGGGCCGGCACACTGATAGCCGCCACCAGGACCAGGCTTATTAAGAATAGTTTATTGCGCATTGTGTGTTATTGATCAGTTGGGTAATTGTTGTGTGATCGTCCTGTTGGGCGTAGGCAATCCTACCACACCCAGCACTACATTCTTATCATTCACCGCGCCATTGTACTTCACCGAGCCGTCCATATTCACATCTGTACGATGATACAGTGTCAGTACATTGTTACTTGTGCTCATACCTACTTGCGCCAGCACTGCATTCTTATCATTGTTGGTGCCATTATAGCTCACCACTCCATCGCCATTTGCATCTCCTGCCCACAGCATCATCACACCGCCCTGGTTGTTCCGGGCATCCGTACCCCAGGTAGCTGTAGCCGCTGCACTGAAGTCGATCGACGTTGCCGTGGCCGTGTTGAGCGCCACCGGTGCCGCAGTCATCACACCGAGGTGGTTGCGGTGGCGGATAGCGATATAATAATTGCCATTCGGCATATTATTGAAATAAACAGGCGATGAACCATCCAGGTCAACAATACTGCCATCGCGTAGCAGGAGGGCCGAGCGGGCCGCTACTACCTGCGTTGGATCAGCAGGGTTGCGCAACTCCAGCCATATCCAGTCTACCAGCGCCGTATTGCCCGTGACCGCCAGGCGGGCAAGCGGAATGCTCGCGGCAGGTGTACCCACACCTGTAAATCCAAGGGCAGGGTAGGGATCAGTAAGTGGTATCAGCGTTTTAGCACGTAAGCTATCCACCATCAATCCCTGCGCCGCCACATAAGCTCCTTGCAGGAAGGCCTTGGCCGATACGATCAGGCCGGCTGGTGCACTGCCCACGATCACCTTCACCACATCCGTGGTAAACAGGTGTCCATCACTTACGATCAACAACAGATCAAAGGTTTTACCCTGATCAGCCGCACTCACCGCAAAGCTGGGGTTGGCAATCATTGAATCACTGAGCGTAATGCCTTCCGGCGCTACCCAATGATAAGTCAGTACATCTCCATCAGGATCAGTAGAGGTCGATCCGCTCAACAGCACCGTGGCAGGAGCCGTCACGTTGATATCATCACCAGCCTTCGCCACAGGCGCCCGGTTGGACGACAATACCGTCCACGATACCGTTACCAGGCCATTACCATGCTGTCCACTGCTGTATTTGCTAAATGGTCTTGCATTGAAATTTAATTCGTAAGTACCCGGGGTAAGGTTCGATGTGCGAATACCCGATACATTATATACCGTATCATTCAAAGAGCTAATGATCAACCCCGAAGTGGATAGTGCACCACCATTCCTTGTCAGGTGCATGGCTGTATCCAGTCCCGCAGCACTCAGCAGTTTGGTAGCAAATTTCAGCGGAATCGTATCCACCTGCCGCGTCAGTACCGCGCCACTTACAAACTGCCATTGTGCAGTCAGCGGCACAGGGTCTACATACAATTGCACAGTAGCTGTATCAATACCGCCATTTGCTCCCGTAGCAGTCACCCGTATACCCGTATTACCGCCATTCTGCAGCGTGACCGGCACACTCACATTACCTGCTACTACATTGGCTTCTGTACTCAGTACAACAGCGCCGCCCAGGTCTGTTTGCGCAATCGTTACCTGCGAAGCATCCGCGCTCAGGGCAAAGAGTACCCGCAGGGTATCACCCGATGTAATGCCATCCGTATTGGAGAAGCCCGCATCAGGCGTTACCCGTAGGTTGCTGATGGTGATCAGTGCCGACCGGTCCACCGTCCAGCTCACCGTTTGTGTGCCTGTTCCAAAATTGCCCAGCGCGTCTTTCACCAGCGCCATATTGATGCTGAAAGTATAATTACCATCGGGATAGGTCAGCATACCAAAGTTGCCGGCTGTCCAGTGTTGCAGGTCAGTATTCGACAACTGCGAAATATTGAGCGCCTGCACTTCACCATTCCATTTCAGGCTCACAGCTGCCGTATTAAAGCCCACTACGTTCTCATCAAATTCTATCTTAACAAATGGTATATGCTGTCCATCCAGACCACCCGTAGCCAGTTTTTCCAGTTTCACCAACGTCGGCCCTGCATTGTCCACCGTCAGCGTGATCGACTCAGTGGCTACACCCGCCACATGACTGGCCGATTGTATGTTCGGAAGGTCTACCGTCAGCACATACTCGCCTGCTGTGGTCAGGATAGCACCAAGACCTGATAAGTAAAACAGTTTATGATCTGCCCGCACACTATCGATCACCAGGCTGCCGCTTTGCTGCACACCGCCTTTCGTGATCGTGAAGCGTGCCGGTGTCACCGTAGCCACATCTATTGGCAGATTGAAGAGTACATTGAGCGTATCAAAGGCCGCCGCAGTACGGCTTGCCGGTATGGCAAGGAAGGCTTCTACCGTGGGCACATTCAGGAACTGCGTCCAGGTCACTTGTTTGCCTGTCTCGCCCTTGGTGCCATACAGATCAGCGATCTCGGCCGCCTGCGCCGTAAAGGCATAGAAGCCATTACCTGTCGTCACGCCAGCGATGTTTACTTTATAAGTTACCGAATCGATCTTCGTGATCACCACACTGTTGTCAATGATATTCGGTCCGCCCTGGAACGTCAATGTCAGGTCATCCTTCGTAAAGCTGGCTGCATCGATCTCCTTATTGAATATCACCGTCAGCTCTTTCACCTGTGTGGCCGATACCTGCGCCGGTGCGCCATTGATGCTCACGATGGCAGGTATAACTGTGCTCTTCGGTTTCCACACTATTGTATAGGTCACGGCCGTCTGCGAAGAGAACGTATCCACAAAGTGGAATTTGTTCTCATATACCGGGGCCCTGCTTACCGGTAGGGTCACAAACGTGAGCCAGGCATTGTTGAGCGGGATCACCTGCCCATCACTGCGTGTCACACTTTCGAGTTCATACAATTTATTGCCCGGATCATTCAGCTTGATATAATTCCACCCCGCCACAGAAGGCGTTACCGTAAGTACATTGGTAAAGCTCGGGCCCGATACCGGTGTATTGAAACTACCCGAGGTCGCCGGACTCACCTTGGCCGTTTTATTGCCTTGTGAGAAGTATATGATATCCGGCTCATCATTCACGTCAAACAGATCATTCACCAGGAAGTCTGTAATGCCATCATCCAGGCTGCCATAGGCTTTCACACTCCTTGTCAACTCATGCAGCTTAATACCTTTCACCAGGCTCAGTTCAGGATTTCCAAAACTGTTGGCATGTACCACATTCGCCTCATAGCTTACAAATTTGCCCAGCAGCGAGCTCGTAAAGTACCACTGGCCAATTCTTGTAGAGAGCGCAGGTACCGTACCAAAGTTGATATCCGTTACACCCAGGTTCTTGGGTTGTCCTTGCAAGTTCGAACCGATCAGGTTGAAGTTAATGGCCAGTCCTTTATCGTTCTCGATGATCTTCGGTTGGGCCGAAGAGATCATCATATTCACCGCAGCACCATACCCTTGGTTCTCGATCATCACTGCCAGCTCAGCAGGCACCGATGGCTCAATAGCAGGATCAGTCAGCGGATCATCACCCAATATATTCCTTTGCATAAAGTAATGCAGCATCAGGTTCGGACTTGGGTTCACCGTCAACGGCACCTTAGAAAGTGGCATATCCACCATTGCCTTTGCATAAGGATCCCAATACCGCACCGTACCACTGAAATTGTACACCTTCGGTACAGTAGGCGCGGCGCCAGGCTCTGGAATGAAGAGGAACTTCACATTGCCTTTTTGTTGAGAAGCAATAATACCAGTACCGGTCACATTGGCCAGGTTGGTCAGGCTCTTCGTTTGTATCTCAAACAGGCCATTGCTGGGTACACCATTCTCATCCGTGATCTGGATCGTTACACTCAGCGAATCCATCGCATCCGTGGGGTGACCGTTAAATATTTCCAATGTGCCTTCAAATGCTTCCCTTGTCATCGTCAGCGTTTGGCTGAACTGTACTTTCACCGAAGCACACACAGTTTGCTTGCTTTGTTCTTCCAGTATCCGGTCAAGGTCCGCACGTACTTTTAAATACATGTCATCGATCGACTCATAGCCTCTGTCAAGAGAAGTATTGTTCGCATCCACCAAAGAATCTGAATAGCTCTTCACCTTCATCCAGTTGATGATATCCGGGTACTGCGCATTAGGCGTCAGTATTCCCTGGCTGCGGGCATACAGAGAAGTATTCCACCGCGCAAAGAAGGCTTGTAATAAAGCTGGCGAGATATCATAGCCCGTCATGGCTGCCAGGATCGTAGCCTGTTTGTCGGGACGGATAGAATCCAGGTTCGACAAATTACTACCCATCAATGGCTTCAGGTCACGCCAGGCATCATTATGAAGAATATCCCCTAAATACAACTCTGACCAACTCTCACGCAGCTCATAAGCATGCATTGCAAAATTCAGGTCATCCCTGATCTGCAGGAACACTGCATTCAGTTCATCAGCAGTACTGCGCGCACCCATCTTATTCATCATGCGGCCGCCTACATCCGTATTCAAACAACTGTTGATAGCCTCTGATATACTCATCGGACATTTGATCCAGTCAGGTGTTGGATCAGGTGAAAAACACTGAATATAATCGATCAGCGTACCATGCACCAGTCTTGTTTTCGCAACACAGGTCATGATACCACCCACGCCACCGTCCGGCACACCGCAGTCAAAGGCCGCGTCGATCATATCGAGAATACACTTCATACAGCTCGACTTCTCATCTGTATAGGCAGGCGTATTCCCTGAACCTCCGCCGCCACCCGGCAGTTCACAATACAGGCAGGGGATATTGAAATAAAGGCCATTGCCGCCATAAGGCAGGCTGCCGCCACCTACCATTGGATCAGTACCGCCTCCGGGAGGACCTGAACAGGTACGCCCTGTATAGTTGATCAGCGTACCAACTTTTTGCCATAAGCCTGTAGACAGTTCACATTTGTACACATACAACACAAACGTATAGTCCGAGCAGGTAGAGCCGCCACTGCTGCCACGGGCACTCAATCCCAGGGCTGCCAGTGATGTACCCATTTTGCCGCCAGGCAATGGCACTCCGCGCCGCTTCATGATCACCGGTATCTGGATGCTTTGCTGGGCAGCCAGCGTACCTGCCACATAATTCGTCACAAATTCATATTCCACATCCTGCGTAGGTAGGTTCAGCTGCACATTCTCGGCTGCAATAAGACCATGGTTCGTCAACGTCACATTGAATGCATACGTTTCTGTGCCCGACAAGGCTGGCATATCCTTCGGCATATCGATCGTCACCACCGGCATCGGCACATTCGTTTCAAACTGCGTCACCAGCGTCACATCATATTGGTCCTCGATGGCCGTAGGCTCTACCGTCCAGCTGAAAGTGATCGCCTGGTAATTCAGGAACACACTCGTGGCTGTCGTATCGCCCGGATTGATCGTGATCGTACCATTATAAGGCAAATGCTTTTCCTTCTCTACCACAATGCGGTGCTTACCTTCAGGGATATTGCCCATAGCAAAAACACCCGAAGCATCCGTATTGCCTTCCGCATAGATAGCACCCGTAAAATAATTCTTGATCTGTACATGCGCGCCGCTCACTTTCGGAGCATCTGCCGCATAGAACGTGAATTGATTCGTCACCGTTACTTTCACCGCGCCTTTCGATTCCGCTTTCTTCTCAAAGCTGAAAGGCACACTGAAATTATTACCATTCTGCACACTGATGCCAATACTACCCGTAATCGGATAATTGAATGGCACTTCAGGTAGCGCCTTGAACTTCAATACCACGATCGTCGTATCGCCTGCACCAATAGCCGGCAGCGCAAGAGGCGTCACACTACTCAGCCAGTTCACCTGCGGCAGGTTAATATTAATAGTGCCCGTACTGCCTGCACCCTTATTGACAAGCATCAGCGTAGCCAGGCGTTCGCCAACGCTTTGCGATACCGTCACATCGATCTTCGTCATATCCGATACCACATAAGCCTGTAGAGCCTGACAGAAGTAGAACACACTACTCACAGGCTGTACAATGCCTTCCGTAGCCACTGCCTGTAGGTTCACTGCCTCAAAATAATTACCGGCTGTTAAAGCCTTGCCCACGACCGTATAATGCAGGTCAGCACTTGCATTGCCCGCCAGCAGCGCGATCGTATCATAACGTATCACCGCACCATTGGGCAGACTCACCGTTTTCAGCGTAAAGTTGGCAAGCGATTTATTGCTCAGGTTCTTTACAGGCAGGTTACCACGCAGCGTATCATTCAAAAATACTTTGTACTGTGCCGGGTTATTGTTGTTGATCAGCACACCCAGGATGTCAAAATTATCCTGCTCTGCAGTTGCACCCAATCCCGGGAAGCCTGCACCCACTGTATAGTGGCCTGCTTCATTGCCCAGTGGCGAAAACTGCGTGGTATAATGACCGGCTGCATCCGTCGTAGCACTCAGTTCACGGCGCAGTCCATTTGTGATCACATACACTTCTACTTTCGTATTCGCAGCTACAGCGCCATTCGTCTTCGTGGCCACTCCCGTTACCGGAATGTTCACCCCTTTAAAGAAATATGCGCCATCCACCACAGCTGTAGCCGTATAATCAGGACTCACCACCACATGCACAGGTTGAGAAGTATTGTTCGTTGTCAACAATTCTTCCATATCCTGGTCAGGGTTCACCTCATAGATCAGGTTCCAGTTGCCCGGCAGGTTGGGCATCTGCACTGCATTCACCACCTGCGCGCTCTGACCTGCTGGTATCGAAGCAGCGATGATATCTTCTGATACCAGCGTATCCGCAAGGTCAAACACATTGTCTTTGGAAAGATAACCGCGCACTTTGATGCCGCCCGGTGCAGTAGAGAAACCCGTATTCGTCACCGTCAGCTGGTAATTGAAGATGCTCATGGCCTGCACCGTTGCATTGGTGAGTTTTGCCAGCGGCACTTGAAGGTCCGGTTTGTTACGGTCCGATACCATCACCCACACCGAGCCCGTAGCAAATCCATTCGCCGTAGCATGGAAATATACCTGCTGATTACCATCTGCTACATTATCATTGATCGTTGTTACCGGTACATCTACATAAGCCTGACCAGCAGCGATCACCACCGAAGGTGGCACCGTTGCCTCATTCGTATTGGAAGAGGTCAGGTTCACCAGCATACCAGACGTAGTTGCTGTATTGCGCGTCACACGGATCGTACCCGCATTGCTCAATCCTTCCGGCAGCGTCAGCACCGGGGCAGTCAATGTCAACGTATTTCCGTCATTATCACTAATCGTAATATTCGTTGAGACAGAGCCTGCTGTTGTAGGCGGCGCACTGCAACCGCAACTGTTCACAAATACTGCTGCTGTAATAGCTACTACACGTTCGCCATCGGCCAGCGTATTATCAATCACACCTACATTAAAGGTCTTTTCATTTTCATTGGCCGCCAGCGAGATCGAATTAGGCAGCACAAGCGTATTAGCCACACTCGCCGATAAATTCACCGTAAAGGCCGCAGTAGTGCTGCCTGCCGTGCGGCGCAAAGTAGCCTTGGTAGCATAAGCGCCCGCCCCTTCAGTAATAGAATTACTGAGCAACACCAGTTCCAGGTTGGGCAGGTCATCATCCTGCACCGTGATCGTACCACTCGCTGCTGTACGATTGGCCGCACCGGCGTTGATATTCACCGGTACTGCGATCTCGGGTATATTGTCCTGCGCCAGCGTCACCGGCACATCCACAAACAAAGCGCCGGCAGGAATGATCACAGAAGCCGGTACCGGGAAGCGTGCCTGGTTATTCGAAGTCAGGAATACCGTCAGCGGAGCTGCAGCACTCAGGTTCGTATTAACACGGAAGTTCACCGTATTGCCTTCCATGATAGTAGCAGGCAGGTTGGTGATCGTTAGGCTTGCCTGGTCATTATCCAGCACTTGCAGTTTTACTTTCCCTGCTCCATAGCCCGCGGCAGTAGCTTGTATACTATCATTCAGATTGCCATCCAGCGCCGCATTATCAGGAGCCGCCACCGTAAAGGTGGTACCGGCCTGACCAGCAGGAATAGTCACCGTAGCAGGTAAGGTAAACCTCGTTGGGTTCGATACCGCCAGAGTCACCGTCAGCGCGGCATTAATAGCCCCCGTTCTTTTCACAGAAGCCGTAACACCAGGTCCTCCTTCCGTCAGTTCGTTGGAAGAAAGTTCCAGGCTCAGCAATTTGCTGGTGCTCCAGGGGGTTGGCTGCACACCCGTATTATTGGCCGTAGCGCCAGCTGCTTCATGCACCGTAGCACCCGGTATCAGTTCCACTACAAATACACCCTGTGCGCCAATGTCAAACAAAGCAGGGATCGTCACCACCGCACTGCGGTTCACCGATCCGCCCGCAGCAAGCACCGCCGCATTGGTATAATTAACCGATTGTATCAATGTTCTGTTCTGACCAGCGGCCGATTGCAGGTAGATGCGCTCCGTCCAGTCGGAAGGAGAGACTCCTGTGCCAATATTATCAACCCGCCAGTTGATCGTTACCACATCATTCGGACCAACAGTAGTAGCAGGAGAACCAACACCCAGCACCGCCAGATCGGGCGTTTGCACAATAGCAAAAGTGTCCGTTACTTCCGCAGCAGCCAGGTAATTACCATTACCGGCCTGGTTCACCTTGATCACTACCGTACCAGCATTCACGATCGTGATCGTATCGCCCGATAGCGTAGCAATGCCCGCAGGGTTAGTCACCAGGCTCAAAGCCACTGGTAAACCAGAAGAAGCATTCACCGTCAGTTTGAACGGTGCGCTGCCTACAGCTTTATCCGGTGTTGCCGCCAGGGATATAGTTTGCGTAGCTTTTTGTATCGTAAGGTCCGCGCTGTCCTTGCCGGCATAATTGGGGTGACTAATCGTTGCCACCACCTTATAAGTACCCGCATTCGCCGGTGCGCCTGGCACACCATTGAAGGTTAACGTCACAGGTAGCCCCGCAGGGTTCGTAATTACCGTAGGTGTTCTCTGAGTACCATTGTATACCTGCACCAGGTTGGTAAAGCTCAGCGTGGCAGCAATCGGCGTCACCACAATGCTGATCTGCGTGGTAGCTTCATTGTAATTCTCATTGCCCGCCTGGAATGCCCGCACTACTATAGTGCCTGCACCGTTGATCACCAGCGTATCGTGTTTCAATACACCCGGACCACTGAGCACCGTATAAGTAATAGGAAGACCCGAAGTCGTTGTCGCCTGCAGCACCACTTCACCACTACTGCCATATACAAAATCTGGTACAGCAGGGAAAGTAATCGTTTGGTTCTGCCGCTCGCCCACGAATACCACAGGGTTCGATTGTGGGCCAGCACCACAGCTATTGGTATAGCTCACCGTATAGCTGCCTTCATCAGGCGCATTATAGCTGCTGCCCGTAGCCCCATTGATTGCCCCACCGTTCTTGTACCACTGGTATCCCGTAGCACTGTCTGCCGGTGTATAGGCAGGAGTGCTCAGGTTGCGCCCGCTGGTATTGACCACCGGTTTTGTTTGTGGCGCACGCCCAAATACAAATACATTCAGGTTCACCGAAGCACTGCCACAGGTATTCGATACAGTGAGGCTCAATACATGAGGCCCGCCTGCCGTCCAATGAGCGATCGCCGTGCCAGCCGTGGTATCGAGCGTAGCGCCGCCATCCACCGACCACACATATTTATACTCAGGTCCTGAGATATTGTTAACCGTATAAGTCTGATTGCCCACGCAGCTGTTCACAGCACCATTGATGCTGAAACCGGCCGGCGTACGCATAATACGCAGGGCCGTAGCATTGGCTCCGCTCGTATCATTGGGCGAATTGGCGATCACCCGGATACGATAAGCCGTACCCGCACTGGCATTGGCGGGAATAACTGCGTCGATCGTATCCGATCCACTGCCCGTAAGCGTACCGATATTAACAGGATTGCCAAAATTCCCGTTCAGGTCAGAAAGCTGCGCTGTAAATATATTGTTGCTGCCAAATGGCGCATTTACCGCAAAAGGTACGGCCACAGGGCCGCCCGCACACAGTGGACCGGTAATGCCGCCAATGGTAATGATCAATTCAGTAGGAGGCTCTACCTTAAAGCTGCCCAGGTTCGTAAGGCTCCATGCCCCCTTCGCATCAAGGGACCGCAGGTAGAGTTGGTGGTTGCCGACAGACACAGTGCCCATGTCGAGCGCAAAGCTGATATTACTGAGGTCAATGCCCGGCGTTACCGGCACATTGGTACCCTGGCCAAACCCAGGGTCCGTATCTACAAAGTATTCCAGCTTCACAATATTGGAAGGCGTGTTATTGCCTGCCACCACAGCTTCTTTGTAGAAAGAGAGGTTATGCGTAATCGTCCATTTGCCATTCGCATCTTTAAAGCGCGTGTACAAGCGGTGGAAGCCCGGAGTAAGGGCACTCACATCCGCCGTAAAAGCAATCGTTGGCAGGTCAGTACCCGGTGTCACCGGTATATTGATACCACCGCCAAAGCCCGGGTCCGTATCAATATAATATTCACCCTGCACCACATTGGGCACGATACCCGAAGGACCAGCCAGGTTCTCTTTGTAGAAAGTACGGATATTGGTATGACCCCAGGTGCCATCCGCATTCTTAAACCGTACATACAAACGGTGAAAACCGGCTCCATAGCCGGTAATATCAAAAGCAAAAGATACATTCGTAAGGTCCAGCCCCGGAGACAAGGGAATCCCTGTACCCCTGCCAAAACCAGGGTCGGCATCCACATAATACTCACCGGCCACAACACTCGACAGGGAACCGTTTGCTGTCGTAAAGTCTTCTTTGTAAAAAGAACGCACATTTGTCAACGACCAGCCGCCTTTAGTTACCGGCGTTCCGTTTTCTGTTACCTGGTAGGGGGGTATAAAACCGCGTGTATACAGCCTGTGAAAGCCTGCTGTCAAAGCGTTGATGTTTACCTGGAAACTCGCCGTCACATCCGCACCCGGGGTCACCAGCACCGTGGTGCCATTGCCTATCCCGGGGTCCGTATCCATAAAATATTCCACCTTGGTCACCGACTGTGCCTGGACATCCGTCCACACACACAATCCCAGGATGAAAATGGCAATGGTATATTTATACGCCTGTTGTAGTAAGGTTCGCATATTAATTGTTGGTCAGAAAGGACCCGTTTTACGGGTTATCAATTGAATGGCAGTACCACCCCCAAAGGAGGGCATCACCATCCGTATTTAGATCAGTAAACTAAATGTCAGGCTGAGCTTGTCGAAGCCCTCTTAAGGCTTTTCTTCCGGACTTTCCGACTTCCGGACTTTCGGACTCTAAAGGAAGTTTGTCGAAGCCGCCTCGTTGCCTGTATGCCTCGATGCCTTGTTGCCTCCCTAATTCCCCGCCGACTTCACTTTCACCTTTACGTCGATCGGGTCCGTATTGCTGCCAATCGGTTGTATTTCGAAGGAGTAGATGGCTGGCATAGGTGGCATACCACCCAGTATATAGATGTTCTGACCACTGTACATGCCACAGTCAATGGGGTTCTGCGCCGTGCTGCCATAGCCTGCTCCAATAGCCGGTGACCCTGCTTTCAGTTTCCATTGCCCTTCTGCCGTTGGATTTGTTGTCGCACCCACAAATACATTGGCCATGCTCACATTTGCCTGGTTACCATTGGCAGTACCAAACTGAGTAGCGCTGGCTATATTATTGGAATACAGGTTGCCCGTACCTTCAAATTGGCCGAATACCATGATGTTGTTCGTGAAATTGCTGTTGTTGGCGCCTATTTTACCGCGCCGGAAGATATTGTTCTGTACCAGGAGAATTGCGTTTTCATTGGCCGCCAGGCAGTAGGAAGTGGTGGCATCGCCTCCCCAGGCTTCAAAACAAATGTAATTATTGGTGATCAGTACACCCGTAGAAGCATAGTTCACCGATATTTTTACCCCATAGTTCTGTGAAATGATCACATTGTTGACGGGGAAAATGGAGTTGTTATTGCGGTATTGCAAACTGATCGTGCCAATGCTATAATCGGGAGTTACCCCATTTTGAGAAGAGAATCTATTGCGGCGGATAAGGATGTCATTTGCAAATATGTTAATGCCGTTGCCAAAAAAATCAAGCCCCATGATCACCGATCCTTCCGATCCCCCGGCGAATGTAATACCGGCCACCTTGCCCGATTGCATCAGCGCCTGGCTATTAGGGTTTTCATCAAGAAAATAACCTGGCCCCAGTACTATGATTTTTTTGCTAAAGGTGGCGCCTCCATAAGAATAAGGCGAGCCTTCAATGTGTAGCGTATCTCCCGCTGCAGCGCCGTTATGGGCACTCTGCAGGTCGGTGAAATCGGCGGCCACACCTCCATTGTTGTTTACCCGCCAGATCTTTGCGAAACTTTGTTGGGTGTTCAGTAAAAGGCACAACAGTGCCAATAGAGTAGTTGCTCTTTTCATAAATGAAAAAGTGAAAGGTTAAATAATATTGGCTTAGATAATTGGTTGTTGTTCCGATGGTACTTTAATAGGAGCGGATTCCCGGAGTGCAGGGAGCAAAGAATGCGCTCCTTTTCTACAGACTGCAATATAGTCCGACGAACGGATGCCGTATATCCTGTTTTTAGGGGATATTTAGTCAAAGAGAAAGAATTACCAGTTAGTGGTATGACCTGCCCGGGAGTTTGCAGAAAGCAGGAAACATCATATTTAATGGCTATTTTTATTGCATAGATCAGGCCCGGCAAGACTATCTCACCCAACCCTTACACATGCAAACAAAACTACTATTTACAGCCTTTCTTTTCCTCACCCTGACTGCGTGGCTTGGCGCTCAGAAAACCGCTCCCGTCAGTTGGGCCTTCACTGCTCAAAAGATCAACAACAAAACCTGGGACCTACAACTCTCCGCCACACTTCAGCCCGGTTGGCACCTCTATGCACAAAACAGTGAAGACTTACCCATGACCACTACTTTCAGGTTCAAGCCACATCCCCTGGTTTCCACCGCCGGCAAAGTGAAAGAAAATGGCAAGTTGAAAAAGACCTACGATAGGAATGTCGGTGCAGAACTCAGGTATTATGAGCACCATGTCAGCTTTGTACAAACCGTCACAGTAAAAGGGAAAGCCGCCACCGACGTAAAAGGTTCAGTAGAGTTCGTCGTATGCAATGATCGTACATGCTTGCCCACCACAGAAGTGGAATTTAAGATCCCGGTAGGAGGGAAGTGAATAATTTCCGTGTTCATTAGCGGTGCTGATTGTTAAAGAGACTTCATTCAGTTCTACCTTCAATATAACTCTCCGGTATATAAGTTACCCGCGCATAATTTTTTGTGATCAATTCCGTTGCCACTTTCTTACCACTTTCAAACTTCAGAATCTTCTCTCTCCATATCTCATTCTTTCGGAAGAATTGTTCCCCGATCTTCAAAAACTGATGATCCTTTTCATACACATGGTAAGCATAGTCAAGTTCCTCGTCAATCCGCAATTCACCTTCCAGGCATTTCTCCGTAAACCACAGGTTAATTTGAAAAGTATGCTGCGTATCGTTCCTGAACTGGTAGTCGCGGTAATTGTAAAAAACAGTAGCGCCACTGCCAAAGGGTAGTACCCGTCCATCGTCCGGAAAAGGATCAAACGAATGATGGTAGCGCTCAGTAACTGTCAAAGGACTATGCATTACCAGCCAGTGGATCAGGTTAGAGATTTGGCAAATGCCGCCGCCAATCCCGGCCCTTGCTTCTCCAAACGACAATTCCATACCTTCCAGGTAACCCTTTCTTTTAGTGGGCAATCCTACCAGCTTACAAAAGGAGAAAGTTTCACCCGGCTTGATTAATACCCCTGTTATGCGTTTGCTGGCAATCTGGAGGTTCGTTACTTTATTAAGTTGTAGTTGCTCATTGTTTTCCCCCAGCTTTTTCAATAATACAGATTGATGCTTCTTGATCCGGAAGGAAAGTTTATCAGCTTGTAGCTTATGCGCATAGTGTTTATTGTCCAATAGCCACTCCATATGCCTTTTCAGCCGACGGGCCGAAACCGCTAAGAAATACAGTAAAGGATGTCGCTGACTTAATAATTTACGGGGTTGCTGGTGGCTCATGAGCAGGTGCTTGCGGCATAAATATACAGTGTAATCCGCTATTCCTTATCTTAGTTCCCGCCATACCAACACCCATCCCAATGATCAAAGCCATCAAAAACAACCTGTGGAACCAGTTCGGCGCCAGCATCGACATGCTTCACAATGCCATCGCCCTTTGCCCCGAAGACACCCTCACGGCCAACAAAAAAATCTTCTATCGTGCTTATCATACACTCGTATTCCTCGACTATTACCTCACCAATCCGCCCGACGGCTTCACCTCCCCATTACCATTCAAAATAGCCGCGTCCGGTGAAATATTGGATGAGGACGCCATTGATGATATCGTTCCCGACAGGATCTATACCAAAGAAGAATTGCTGGATTATAGTCACACATGCCGCGAAAAATGCCGCCGCATCATTGAGGCTCTTACAGAAGAAACATTAATGGAACCCTGGATTGAAGATGGGGGCGATAGGGTATATCCCATGTTCGAATTACTGCTCTACAACATGCGCCATGTGCAGCATCATGCCGCCCAGTTGAACATGCTTCTGCGCCAAACCATCAACAACGCACCGGATTGGGTTTCAAGAGCTAAGTAGAGCAGACGATTGGTTAACGACTCAGTTCCTTCTTTTTTGCCCGCAACGCCTCCAGCAATTTTTCCATCCCGCCCGCAGCCAGCAAAGGCCGCACCTGGTCATCACGGATGCTCTCCATCATCGAATCACCTAATACTGCTACATCCGTCAGTTTCCAGCCGCTGGCCGTCTTGACTAGGGTATACTTCAGCTTCATCTCCTGCGTCTTTAAAGGGTGTTTGATAAAGATAGTTGAACCCACTTTCGCCCGGCTCCCTTCCACCTCCGGTGTTTCATACGTGATGGCACTTACATCTTTGAAGTTTTCCCGTATCCGGGGGAAGGCCATTTTAGCGAATACAGTTTGGAACAGGCTGTTAAATTCAGTCAATTGTTCCTTCGTGGCCTTGCCATAATAGTCGCCCAGTAAATAACGGCTCACACCATTCATATCTACGTACTTAAACACCTGCCCGTCATTACCATTCCGGATAAGGGTTATAACCGTCTTGACAGGTTTTGTAGCATCATCCGATGCCTTCGACTGGCCACTCACCACCAGCATGGAGAGCAGGAAAATAAGGCAGCTGGCACAACGTGTAAAAAGAGAAAGCATAACAGGGGCTTATTGATAATTATTAATAACTTAGTCACGCCCCCTAAAAATACTTAAATAATGATCATCCTCCCCATATTCGGAGCCGCCTTCATGCTCATAGCCATTATCTTTCTCTTCCAATGGCGGAAGATGAGCAATAACGGCGTCAGGGCCGAAGGCACCGTCGTTGAATTACAACGTAGAAAGAATTCCAGGTCCACTTTCCCCGTGGTCAGCTTTAAAACTATCGGCAATATTTCCGTCACCAAAATACCCGATTTCTCTACATTCCCCGCAAGAGTCAAAGTAGGAGATAAGGTCAAAGTGATTTACAATCCCGACGATCCCAATGATTTTATGGTGGAAAGCGGTCCCGCCCGTAGCATAGCCTTCCTCCTCATCGGCCTCGCGATGATTATCATCTGGGGAGTACTGAAACTCCGTTAAAACACCCAGTTGCATTTAAAAACAGTGTAGTACCTTCCCATATTATTCCTGCCCTCCCCATATTCCCTGCTATTTATTGTACAATAAAACCCACTCTTTTCAACTATACACCATGGATGAGATAGCAGCAATTCAACAAACAGGCGAAGAAGCCACCAGCACCGCAGCAGCAGTATTACCATTAACTTCTCCCCAAATACCCGCACAGCCACTGGAAAAAATTGCCCTTAGCTGTTCGGGAGGCGGTTACCGGGCAGCCAGTTTTCACCTGGGAGCCATGTCCTACCTCAACCGGCTCGAATACAAGGGTGCTCCCTTGCTCGAAAAAGTGAAAATGATCTCCACCGTTTCAGGCGGCACCATTACCGGCGCCGTATACGCCCTGCAAAAGCAACAAAAAAAGTCCTTCCCGGAGATATACGATTTCATGATGAGCAAGCTCAGTAAACTCGACCTCATCAAAATGGGCATCGAAAAGCTCAATCCCGACGGACAATGGAACAGTACCCACAAACGGAAAAACCTGATCAATGCTTTCTCTGAGCTCTATGATCAGCATTTCACAGAAGGCGCTACACTGGCAGCCTTCGACGAAATGAAAGACCACCTCGAAGCAGTATCTTTCAACAGTACCGAGTTCAACAACTCCATCAATTTCAGGTTCCGCAACAAAGGCACCGGCCTTCATGGCAACAAGTTCAATTCCGTTCCCCAGGACCTGGCACGAGAGATCAAAGTAGCCGATGCTATTGCTGCTTCTTCCTGTTTTCCCGGCGGCTTTGAACCCATCATGTGGCCCATGGATTTTGCACACAATGACGCGCCAAAGCTCAGAGAGAAAAAAGCCGGCCTCAAACCTGCCGGATTAATGGACGGCGGTATTTACGACAACCAGGGCATCGACAGCATTTTGCTCTATAAAAAGAAAGAGAAAAACTATTTCGACCTCGTCATTATTTCTGATGTTACCTCTCCCTACATGAAGCCCTTCAAGCCGGCGGAGGATCAACCCAAGACCGGCTGGCGCAACATGACGGTAAAGGAGTTCGGACAAAAAATAAAGCGCGTAAACCGGTGGATCAACTGGTCTCTCTTCGCCGTCATGGCTTTATGGGCGCTCTTGCCCTTAACCAACGGTTATACCAACAACTGGTTTACCGGTCTATGTATCGGCCTCGCCCTGGGCACTATGATCTTGTGGATTGCCAAACTGCTCGCCGGACGTTATGTCAAAAGATCAATACCCGCTTTGATGACAAAATTCGAAGCATGGATAAAGAAGAAAAACCTCGACTTCTATTATAACCGGCTTTCCCTGTTGCACATTGAAAAACTGTCCGTCAGAAGAGTAGAGCCTCTTATTCTTGACAGGCTCAATTCCATACTCACCCTGCTCCTCGATGTCTTTTTGAAAGTAGTACGGCGACTGAATTATGCCAAAGTATATGAAGATGAAACCTGGCAGTATCGCCGCATGAGCAACCTCATTCGCGAACTCACCGAAGAAGATTTTACCGATCCTGCTAAAAAACCAACCGGCCCGGTCGAAACAGCCGATCCTGCCATACAGACAAATGCTCCTTCCGGAGGCACTTTCAAAGGCCCATACGATAAGGTCATTGGTAAAGAGATCAAAAAAGTGGCCGAAGAGGCCAGCAGTTTTGGTACAACGTTATGGTTTACCGAAAACGAACAATTGGCCAATATGCTGGGCAAACTCATTGCCACAGGTCAGTTTACCATGTGCTACAACATGATCGAGTACCTGGAGAAACTGATGTTCACCCCCGGCAATGGTTTTGACAACCTGGATGCTGCCACAAAAGAACACTTGGGCAAATTATACGCACAATGCCTCGCCGATTGGAAACTATTCTACGACACGCCTTTGTTTCTGCTCAATAAAATGGAGGAAGATCGAAAGAAATGAAAAAATACACAACCCAACTGCGGCAAACTGCGAGGATACGCATTTGACCCCTCATTTACCACCCATGTTTGTTGCTCACCTGCATACCGCCTCATTGTATGCCCCCGTTGTAAAAGCTTCCAATAGCTTGTATTCCGGTGAGTTCCCATCATACGAACAGGTCTGGCAAGGTAACGTCTCCTGGTCTCCCATATACTTTATTACTTTGTCCTGGTATACATAAGTTCGGGTTTCAAAAGTATCATTGCCCTGACTGTTAAGCAGCGATACACTCGTTTCCTTGGCAAAACAAAATACAAGCTGCCCATGCTCATAATAACTTTCTTTTGTCCAAAACCCATCGGCAGAACCTTTCACCACCGTTTTTACGATCTCCCCATTCAAGAGGTAATAAGTGACCGTCCCTTTCCCACAGTCCCTGGCTTCCCAGTCGAATTGCTGTTGAGTCAGCCTGGCCTTATTAATGGCACGATATAGTTCCCGGATATGCTCTATTACTTTTTCGGTAGAAACAGGGATGTCTCTTTCTGTCAACCCACTTACCTGTGCTGTATCCTGAAGCATAAGTTGATCAGCAGTAGTTGCCGGTGCCTTGCTTTCCCGGGAAGATCCTGGCTTGTCCACAGCCTCCTGGGCGCCTGGAGAGGAAGTACAGGATCGCAGGCACAACAACAATAACATCGACAGCGTGGCGCTATAAAATAGGTAGCGTACAGCATTTCGCATAAGGATATTTTTCAGTTACAGGCACTGATCCACTACCTGCTACCGTAAAATAGGCTTATCGGGCCTGCAGTGCAACACCGCGAAGCTCAATAGTCATTCGCAGTATCTGAAGTGATGGTTTAACCTGGTAAACTGATATACACCAATTGCCTATGTTATCCCACTTTATAAAGCGATAGGGGGCAACACCGTCTTTTCCCATTCGGCATACTTTTTCTTCAGGCGGTTGAAAATAAGAGACTCCTTTTCTTTAAGGTCATTCTTTTCCTGCTGGTCAGTAGCCAGGTTAAAGAGGTATTCTCCTTTTTCATCTTGTAAATATTTCCATTCCCCCATTCTAATGGCTTTTTGTTTGCTGCGTTGAAATGTCCGCCAGTAAAATGTTCGCTCAATGTTCTTTTTCTTCATTGTTAGAACCGGCATAAGGTCTATACCGTCCAGGGAAAAATCAGGATGCCCCTTAGCGCCACCTGCCGCCAAAATCGTGGCCGTCCAGTCCATAGTAATTACTGGCTGCTCTGTAAGGAGGCCGGGATTGATCCTGCCTGGCCATCGCACAAATGCAGGTACCCTTATTCCTCCTTCCCACAAAGAGGCTTTTGCATTTGATAAACCTCCATTATCCGAAAATTTATCACCGCCATTGTCATTCGTAAAAATGAGGAGCGTCTGGCCAGACAATTGTTCATCATCCAATGTTTTCAATATCCTTCCAATACCATCATCCAGGCTTTTCATCATCGCCGCATAAACCGCCGGAGAACCGCCGCTTCTGTAATTCACCGAATCTGCATAGGCCTTATCCCCGGGCCCCTGCCATGGCCAGTGAGGTGCATTGTAGGTAAGAGTTAGAAAAAAGGGCTTCTTGTGCGACCGTTTAATAAAGGCAATAGCTTTTTGGGAGAACAGATCCGTCAGATAACCTTCCGGGTATACAGCATCGTCGTTTTCATAAAGGTCATGAGTTCTTAGATCTCCTTTGTGAGAAATATAATCTGCAGCACCACTACGGATGCCAAAGAAATAATCAAATCCACATTTAACAGGACTATGCTGAGGCCCCAATCCTAAATGCCATTTTCCGATTAATGCCGTTTCATAACCTGCAGCCTTCATTAAAGTGCCAATAGATGGATAAGCTGTTGTAAGACCATAAGCTGTATCACTTTTCTCACCCGTAAGCGGTTCGATCAGTCCAACCGGCGTCCTGGCAGGATAACGCCCCGTCATAAATGCTGCCCGGGTGGGAGTGCAAAGCGGCCCTGCCGAATAGGCATTGACGAATTTAACCCCTTGTAGTGCCAGCTTATCCAGGTTGGGTGTTGCATAATCTTTACGTCCATAGCCACTTAGGTCACCATAACCCATATCATCAGTCATGATATAAATGATATTAGGACGTTGAGATACCGCATTAAAGGAAATAAACAAGATCAGCTGAAGTAATAGTATACATCGTTTTTGGGGAGAAGGCATTAACTGATCCATAGACAGATAGTTTTTCTCCCTTAAGATAACCTATTTAGCCATCAATTAGATCAGTGAGGTTTACCTACCTTTTGAACAGCGACTTGCCGCCGCTTCCTCCCTCTCCCGAATAAGTATCTCCACACACAACCCATCCACCCATTCCCCCAACACATACGCGTTCCACTTCCCTGGGCATTACCCCTCTGCTAACTTGCACCCTCAATGCAGCCAGCCAGATTATGAGCCAAAACGCAACCAAGCGAAGCCAGTAAAAAAGAGTCTGCTCACAACAATGAGCAACAGACTCAATCAGCCAGCCGCAAAACAATCAGCTTAATCAACCATTCACCTTTAGTGTATGAAAAAGTTCCTATGGGCATGCCTCGTCATTCCCTGCCTTGTCATGTCATGTAAAAAAGACAAACCCGAAGACTCTGGCGATCCCGGCACTGGTCCTGATCCCAATCCCAACCCCGGCACAGAACTGCCCGTGGGAGAATTGAGAAAAGCCGGCACACCCATTCCCGGTACCCTTGTGCAGAAAGAGATCGGCACAGCAGGAGGGGAGATCATCCTGGGCAAAGTGAAGTTTGTATTCCCGGCAGGAGCACTCGATAAGTCTGTTACCTTCAAAGTACAGCAACTGCTCAATACCGCTCCCAATGGCATTGACAGCATCGCATACCGGTTTGAAAGCACCGCAGACATCCAGACCAGTAAGCCCGTAAAAATGGTCTATACTTTTCCGAGGGATGAAGAGGGCAAGCCCTTTATCCCCGGCGGTGAACCCAATGTGCTCGGTGGGGTAGCAGTGCATAAAACAGAGAACGGCTCTACCACCGGTATCTACATCAAACAGCCCGGTAAGCCCGTCATAGATGAGACAGCCGGTACCGCCACGCAGGACTTCCCGCTACGCATTTCCAATGGTAAATTCGATATTGTTAACTTCCTTACATATAAGTTGTGGATCAACCGTAAAGATGGGGATACCGTCAGCAGTACCACGGTTGTAGTTGATGACCAGATCGAATACCGCGTCACCAAATTGGGGATAGATGATATTGACGATGACCTCCTTGTGCCCATACCACCGGCAGAGCCCGTTGATGGAAAGAAAAACAGCTACATTACACAGATCTATATCAATGGCGCCATAGCCGGAAGCAATGAACTCTATGGAAGGGTAAGGTCTAACAATAAGGATAACCATTTTACCTATCAAGGCCCCCGCGTAGTGCCCGGCGGGCCCGACAAAACCAGCAAGTCCTTCGCCGTTAGCTGCGACATACTCTCCGTTAAAGGCGATGTTTCCAAATACTACCTTGTTTCCAATGTAAAGCTGATCAACGAATCCACCATCATCGTACAGGGAAGGAATGTGAAGAATGTGCGCACAGCAGCCCTGGAAGAACCCGGCTGGAAACACATCAGTATCAGCCTCAATAATATGGACAACCCAGGCGCAAGGGCCACCCTTTCTATACACATCAACAATGTGTTTACCGGTGCAGGCATCTATAAATTGAACTATCCGGTCAATACCGATGTAGGTGTAGCGGCTTCGAATGGCGATGATAACTGGGGAATGTCCGCACCCGATCCAACTACAAACGGTCTGCACCAATATGCCACCGGTAGCGTCACCATTACCGCCTACGATAAGATCAATGGAATACTTATGGGGAGTTATTCTGTTAGCCTCGTGCGTACCATCAATGGTAAATTAGAGCGCGTTCCGGTATCAGGTAAGTTCCTCACACCTTTCACCATCTCCCAATAACAACAACAGGCCGGCTTAACGGCCGGCCTGTTCATATCAGTAGAAGTTCATTCCTTATCATCACCGCAACTGCTTCCTGATCCGGCTCAGCGATTGCTGCGTAATCCCCAGGTAAGAAGCAATATCACTCAGCGACACCCTTAAAGCAATCTCCGGTTGTCGCAACAGGAATTTCTTATATCGCGTAGTCGCATCTTCTCCCATCAACGCATGGCGCAGTTGGATCTTGTCCAGCAAACCCTGCTGCGTGATCTCACCGATAAGCCCCTTAAAATATGGGATCAGCTCATACAGCGCATGAAGCTGTTCCCTCGTAAAAATAATTAGCGCTGTATCACAGGCTGCAATAATGCTCTCTTGCGCCGGCCGGTTATGCGTCAGACTGTCCAGGATCGTACAGAACTGGTTATTCTTGAGAAAGAATTGCGTCACTTGTTTTCCGCTGTCATTGATCGTCACGATCTTTAATATACCATCACAAATAAAGTACAGTTCCCGCGCTGTTTTACCTTCTGCCAATAGCACTTCTCCTTCCTTCACCGAAGCAAAGCGGATATGGTCACGGATGATCGCACGATCCTTCACAGGAATATCCCCGAATAATTGTAAGTAACCCGTCAACTGATTAAATGCCATTGATTCCATAGCTATCCCAAGTTAGTCAATTCAGCGGGATTGACATGCTTACACCAGCACCGTACCCCCATCCACTACCAGCGTTTGCCCCGTACAAAAATCCTGTTGCATCAGGTACACAAAAGCCTTTGCAATATCAGCCGCTTCTCCCACACGTCTCACCGGCAGCGCATTGCCCACCGAAGTATACAGTTGATCCCGGTCTTCCGCAGACAAACTGTCCCATAAATTTGTTCTCACTACCCCCGGCGATACAAGATTCACCCGTATCGGCGCCAGCTCAACCGCCATCGCCCGCATAAATCCCTCCATCGCTCCGCAAATGCTGGCCCCCAACGACCAGCCTGCATCCGGGCGCAAGCTGGCAATGCCGCCCGTCAGGCAAATAGAACCACCCGCATTGATCAGTGGCGCCGCATATTTCACCGCCGCAAAAGCCCCCCAGTAGCGCAGCGTAAAATAATCCCGCGCTTGCGGAATATTCGTGGCTGCCAGTGTAGCCAAACTGATATTTTCCCCCGCCGTATATACCAGGTGATCAAAATTACCCGTCCGGTTGAAAAACTGGCGGATCATTGCCTCATCTGAGAGATTGACTGCATGTCCCTCACTGCCAGCCGGCAGCTCCTGTAAAGCCTTGTTCACCCTTTGCTGATTACTGGACACCACTACTACACGTGCCCCTTGTTCAGACGCCGCGATAGCCGTAGCCAGTCCTAATCCCGAAGTACCACCCAGGATCACTACCCGGGCGTCCTGCAATCCATGTTTTCCTCGTTGCTTTTCCATATACTGATTATTAGCACACAAAGGTCCCCCTGCTATTTCAGTCCTTATTTACCATATGGTAAAAAGCAAATGACAGCCGCCCCAAAGCAATGCAAGCAGATGCTCTTTTGCACCCCTTTTACCGTTAAAAGACCCTTTCTCACACAAGCCGCCCCCGGTAGCTTTGAAGATATTATCCAATTCATCAAGCAAAACAACAGCCCATGTTTGCCAATACCGGTACCGTTTCATTTGTGTTATATGGCATTTTTATTGCCATCACCGTTATAGCCCTCTTCGTGGCCTTTTATATCATCCTCAAAGGCAAGGTTGATACTGCAAAGCTCGACAAGATGATAGAGCTCTTTAAATACGCCATTGTTTCCGTAGCCATCGCTACCATTACCCTCGTCGTATCCGACATGTTCAAGGAAAGAGAACAGGACGTAAAAGAATTGGAATACTTCGACCGCTATGTCGATGATGTGGAGAAAGTTGATGGTATAGAACAACGCTTTCAATTATCAAAATACCTCTCCATCGTAGCACCCAGCGGAGAATTGAAACAGTCATGGAGCAGTTACCATGATACAATTAAAATTGAATATGCAGAATACCTGAGAGATAAAAAGGAAAAGGCCAAACTCGATACCATCACCAATCCGACCAAAGAACAGGAAACGCGGAAAGAGCAACTCAGCGAGAAGATAGAAAAGAAAGAAGCGCCCCTCGTCCCGACAGTCCAGGCTTCCGCCCCGGCACTCACCCCACGGGTCTACATTCAGATAGCAGAAGAAACCCAACGCCCCGTAGCCGCCACCCTTCAGTCTGTGCTGCGCAATGAAAACTTCAACGCACCCGGTATTGAAAATGTGGGCAGGAATCCGCGCACCCTCATTCCCACTGCTACCGAAGTGAGGTATTACCGTGAAGAAGAGCTTGACCAGGCCCTACGCCTCATTACCCTGTTAAAGAGCATGAAACTGGGCTTAAAGATCAATGATACCCCTCAAAAAGTGTCCGGCGCCGGCAGAGGCACCCGGCCCGGACATTATGAAATATGGTTTTCCCGGTCATAAGCCCTCATGGTTTGTGCCACCTTTATGCCTGTCCACATGAATCCAATCTCCTAAATCCATTAAATCTTAAAAATCATGGTCAAAAATCTTGGTCTATCGTAGATTTCCTATTGACATTATAGACTGAGAGCAGTAGCTTTATTTTAGTTAATCAAATGATAGCGTTTCAAACAATCCAATTCCGGTAAGACCACCCAATACCTAAGTAAAACCAGCCAACAAGGCGATCCGTACCCTATAAGACAGACCAACAAGATGCGTATCATTTGATCAACAGTTTAAGATCCACTATCCAGTCCAATGTCTCTGAAAACCAGGTTAAGTGATTCCGATCCCGTCCAAAAGATTTAAGCCCCTCACGGAGGGGCTTTTTTTGTATATTGTGTCCAACCCTTTACTCCCATGATCCCCGAATACGTCACGTACATCAAATATTATTCGCCCGAAGAGGCCCAATTCCTCATCGCCCTTTTACAACAACAGGCCATTCCCTATACCCTCGAGCACGAGGTCAACCAGCTCGACAAGGTATACCTCGGCGAGAACATCGAAGCCATGTTTGCCTTAAAAGTACCTGGCAACCGGTTCAATGACATTCATGCCCTGCTGGCAGCACAGGCAAAGACAGACTTTACCCAGCCCACCTTTGAACACTACCTTCAGTCATATACAGTTGCAGAATTACAGGAATTCCTCAATGACCCCATCGGATGGAATGTATATGATAGTCAGATCGCAAAAATGTTGTTGGCAGAAAAAACAGGGGAGAAGGAAACAGTACAACCTGTCAATCCACCGGTTGTCTTTGAGCCCGTAAAAGTCCCTAAAAAATACATTAAGCTGGCATATACCGCTTGCTTCCTGGGACTTACTTCTTCTCTTTATTTTAGTGCCGCAGGCTTTTTTGCAGGATTGGCCATCAACCAGGCTCAAAAGACCTTACAGAACGGCGATACCATTAAATTTTTTAAAGAGGAGGATCGTAAACACGGCCAAAATATGATGCTGCTCAGCATAGCTTGTAATATTATTGGATTTTGCATCATCTATTATAGAGTACGTAATCGTTACAGCTTTTACTGATTGACCAGACCTCTTATATTACCTATCACTTCTAAAGCCTCCACCAGGCAACCAGTCCAAAATCAGTTAACAATTGGCAGGGATGTCCTTCCTTATCAAAACCTATATAGGTTGCATAGCACCCGTCACCATACGTAGTTCCCTGGAAGGTCGTTGTGACCACAGGCTTTGAAGTGTCTGGTTCCTCCATGACTGTCTCCGTCACGCCAATACTGGGTTGCTCGTAGTTGGTACAGGAAACCAATAATACCAGTAGAAAAAGAGTAGTGATTGCTAATTTCATGAAACAGGAGCATCAATATTTTCTTAAATACAACGCCCCAATATAAGCAGGATTATAAATAACTTATAGCAAGAATAACCGTCTTACCCTTCTTTTTTGCATTTAATCAGGAAGAAAGGGTAATTCTCGGCAACTTCAATGATTTCAAACAATCCAGAGGTATCAAACTCCGCATGAATCGATGCCAGGTCATAAAAGAACATTTTAACGCCACCGAACATTTCATAACGGTCCTTGCTGATCAATTTGCCTTGCCCATAGGTAGAGGCTTCTTTCGAGATGACTGTAAATACCATATAGCCACCCGCTGATAGTTGCTCGTAGCAGTCATGGATGAGTTTCTCTCTTTCATGACTGTCCAGCAGGTGTATTAATGCGTAGCAAAATATGCCGTCATACAGATTCGTGTCAAAGGGCATATCAGTTACAGAGCCATGATGGATGAGCAGGTCCGTACCATAATGCTTTCCAGCCATTTCAATAGCAGTTTTCGATACCTCGATCCCCGTTACCGTCATCCCGCTATCTCTGAAGACTTTTGCATTCCGTCCATAACCAATGCCAGGAATTAGAACATTCCTCACTGACTTTTCGACAAAAAAGTCCTTCGTCAATACCGCCGACTTTGCCGGTTCGAAGCCCCACATCTCCTGCTTTTCAGTAAAAGCCGATTCCCAAAATTCAGGTCTCTCTATTTCATCCATCATAATCCCATTGATTCTTTACCAAAACGTCAGGATCGACACCGCCGCAATAAACCCGATGACCATTGCCGCCTGATAATAACACCAAAATACACTCATGCTGTTCTCCTGCTCATATCGGGCAATGCAGATGATAAAACCTATTACCGGTAGCCAGTACAACAGTTTATTATCCATAAAACAAGCATTTCCTTAAAGTTAAGCTATTGTTTATAAATGGAAATAAACTTACCGTTAGCCTGTCAATGTCCCCAAAGACAGGCCAGAGGCTGGTCCCGGATCAACGGGTAGGTATAACCTGCAATTATTGATTGCTTTCTACTGATTGCCCTCTTCGCTGTAATAGTCAAGAAGTTCAGTTATAAGCTTCTTATTTCGCTCACTTTCTTCCCAAATATTATCCTGAATGGCTTGCTTAATATCAGACCTTATAAAATCAGTCAACTCCGTTGCTGTTTTACCAGTAAAACTCCCTGTTTCGGGACCAAAACTACAATAGAGTTCAGTGATGATCTCAAGCGCGCAATTCCGTACCAGCTCATGTTCACTATTCCTTAATAACTGCAAAAGCAAGGGCACAGCCTTTAGAGCGGCAGGGTAGTAGGTGCCTGCATGGTTATTGCCAATGCCGGATAAAACAGCGTTATACACTTGCCATTTGTCAACCTCATACCTCAATCGCACCAGGCTCAATAAGCTATTAACTACCTTATCAGCACTATAATACTCAGGCCCGTGATACGCAGACCACTTCGTTGCATATATTTTTTCGATGACTTCTCTTTCAAATTCGCTGGTCTCCGGCCCGCTACCCGCACCTATTTTCTCAAACCTGCAATTCAATGCATGCATCCTGTAAACAAATTTCCCCTCATCATGCTCTGCAACAAACCGGAAGTAATTCCAGTCAGCATCGCTTTCAGCCTGGTGCAGCCCGCTGATGTCCCAAGGATGCGGAGGCTCCTTAAAAAATTCAGCATACTGATACGGATTTGCAGCACTCCCGTATTCATCAAAAGGCGCAACCAACCGGTAAACAAGAAGTCCACAGCCAGCTACAACCAGGTATTGTTCATTCCCGGATATTATACAGCAATCTGGTTCACCATAAAAGTCACCAAGATAAATCGGCTTTTTCCAGATCCTGCCCTTGAAATGCAAGGTCACCTCCTCAAATTGTGAAGTCACTTTGTAGTGCTCGCTTTCAGCCAGAACTCTGATCATATCAAAATAAATAAATAGATTTCTCCCGACCAATGTCCTTACGTAGGTTTATTTTATTATGTTCTGCCCTTTCATGACATCGATAAATGCTTCACATGCCAACCTGTTCCCTCCATAGATTTTAATATGGAAGCCGGCCTTATCAAACCAGGTCGCCTTGTTTATGATCAGATCATCCTTAGACAGCCATTCATTATACGCATCCCAACCAGCTTTCAGGTTACCCATAAGAGGTCAATTTCCTTGGGGATTCAATATCCAACAGTTTCCATAAAACACAGCCGTCTTAACCAAGCTGCCCATACAAACATACAATCACCCGGGCATTCTTTCCAAATCACCTGGTCCGGAAAAGGCCGAACCGTCCGAAATGTCCGTTTTGTCCGGACAAAACGGACATTTCGGACAAAACGGTCAAAAACGGACAGGCATATTCGAACCTGGTCCTGGAATAATGTACATTTACAAGGCAACACGATTAAATGAATCAACCGTTAGACAGGAAGAAAAACCAAAAAAGCGGAAGAACAGATCAGAGGGGCTTCGACCGTAGACCAGCCGTAGATCAGCCGTACTTCAGCCGTACATAGAACGTATAAATAGCGTAGTACGAAAAAAGGTGCAGTTTTCATAAAAACAGCAGGGCGCCTCGTATCCCGATCACAAAAAAACGCTGCATACTGATGGGAACATTCCCGCCCATTGGGAACATTCCCGTGTAAACTTAACCGCTACAACCCCATCGACCTGCCGGGCAAATCCCCTGGCTAAAACGGGGAATTATCTATACAGTTTTGGGGGCGCAAGTACCCCGCCACACAAGCCTGGCCCGGCATACCTGCGCCAGTTAACAAGAGCAAGCCCTGCCAGCACTACCGTCTTATGCCTCGTTGCCTTAGCGCCCGGTGCTTTTGTTACCTTTCTCCCTCATGGCACGGCATTTGAAAATACAGATCAAAACACCGCCATGAACAGATCAGAAGAAATGACCACATTAGTACAGGTGCTGGAAAAATTGCGGATGCAAAAAAAAGATAATGAGTTCCGCTGGACACCAGAAGGATTTACAGCCGGAAGAGGAAAGAATTACCAGCCGGAAGACCTGAAGATTATTAAAACATTCCGCTTTGAAGGAGAATCAAATCCCGATGATTCCTCTATTGTATATGTTATTGAAGCCAATGACGGACTGATAGGTTATAGCCTTGATACTTATGGAGCTGGCAGCAGTCATGATGATGAGGAAGGGTATGATAATTTTATGCGCAAGATCCAGGTGGAGAACAGGGATGAGCAATTGATATTCGAACTCTAATCACGGAGTGTCGGATTAGTTTCGATTGCACGGATTAAGCTATCAATATAATTTGGATTGAGATTGGGTCATCTCAGTATGTATATATACGCCCTGCGCCTTACCAGCGTGGGGCTTTTTTGTTCCCTCTGTTGTTATTGGCTATATAAAGATGCGTCTGCCGGAAAAGCTTTCTCTGAAATCGCGGGGCGTACAGCCTTTCTTTTTCCTGAAAATACGGTTGAAGTTGGAGATATTATTGAATCCGCAATGGTAGGCGATCTCGGCTACGGATTGGGTGGTATCGATCAATAGGCGGGATGCGTGACCTAATCTTATTTCTGTCAGGCTATCAATAAATGTGTTGCCGGTGCGCTGTTTGAAAAAGCGGCTGAAGGCTACTTCGGACATGTTGGCCAGCCTGGCCACTTCACCCAGTGTAACAGGCTTGTCAAAATTCTGGTTCATGTATTCAAAGGTCTTTTCAATGCGCCGGCTATTGTAACTAAAGGGTTCTGTGGTATTGAAAGACGAGTCGGAGAGGGTGCGCATATTGCGGGAAGTAGACAAGTCATGGAGGATGGACATCAGTTCCAGCACAGAATCAAAGCCATGCTTGCGATTCAACTCTATAATGCGTGGCGCTACTTGCTGGGCCGTTTCCCGGGAGAATAAAATCCCGCGTACAGATTTCTCAAACATAGTACGTATAAAATTCAGCTGGTTGCGCCGCAGGAGTTTGTCATCAAACAGGTCTTTGTGAAACTGGATGGTGATCTCGCTGATCTGCTTTCCCTTGCACTTATGGGTAAACCAGGCATGTTGCAAATTGGGGCCTACCAATACGAGCTCGATGTCGTCAATCTCCTCTATATGATCACCAATTACCCGCTGCGCGTTTTTAGCATTCTGAATGAAGTTCAGTTCAAACTCCTCATGGTAATGGAGGGGAAAGTCAAACTCCGTCTTGACCCTGGAAAACAGGGTAAAACAATCGCTTTGGGTAAGAGGAGTGATCTCCCGCAGGATATCATTCTTTGCCACCTTGTTCATAATTGGAAGAATATGTATTTGTATGCTATCAAAATTATACAAAGAATTGTAAATAAAGTATCATTAGTGTGTTTTGTTTGGGCATCCCTTGTAATACCCTGTGGTGGCTTACTTTATTTGCTTTTATAATTTGTTGTGATACTGTTTTGTACTAAAAAATACCATTATTGATCAAAAAAGTATTTGTAATGTATTAAGTACGACTATAGTTTTGGGTCAAACATTCTTGCTATATGAGAAATAAAGTATTCCCCAGGATACTGGTATGTGTACTATTATGCCTATCCTGCTTCTCCAGCGCCTTTGCCCAGCAAAAAACGATTACGGGCATCATCTCCGATCAAAATGGCGCCCCGCTCAGCAATGCCACGGTACGGGTAAAAGGAGAAAAGATCACAGCTACCACGGATGCCAATGGCGCTTTTAAAATAGCTGTTCCTCCCAACACAAAAACACTGGTCGTTTCTTACGTGGGTATGGATGCCCAGGAAATATCCATTGAGGGTAAGACGACGGTACTGGCCACGCTCAATGTGGCCGATACGAAGCTGAATGAAGTGGTGGTGATTGGTTATGGTACGGCCAGGCGGGCGAATGTAACGTCTTCGATCTCTTCTGTTACGGAGCGTGACCTGAAGAATATACCGGTGGCCGGGGCAGACCAGGCCATCCAGGGTAAGGTGGCTGGCGTGACGGTTTCCAGCAATGGCGGACAACCTGGTGGCGGGGTATCGGTAAGGGTGCGCGGTATTACCAGTGTGAATGGCAACGATCCACTGTATGTAATAGATGGGGTACCCATGGGCGGTACCATCAACAGTCTTGAACAGAATGTACTGGGCGGCGGTTCGGGCCAAACGGGCCAAAGTGTACTGGCCAGCCTGAACCCTTCCGATATCGCCTCTATCGATATCCTGAAAGATGCTTCTGCACAAGCCATTTATGGTTCGCGCGCTGCCAATGGTGTGGTATTGATCAATACAAAAAGGGGTAAGGCCGGCGAAGGGAAGATCGCTTACGATACTTATTTCGGCTGGCAATCGATACCAAAGAAACTGCCCATTATGAACCTGCAGGAATATGGCGGTTACCTCAACTCGTTGGTGAATGAAGTAAGGGCTGCCGGTGATGGTATGGACAGCACGGGTGAGTTTAAGAACCCTGCATTACTGGGAGAAGGTACGGACTGGCAGGATGCCATATTCCGTACGGGCCTGATCCAGAACCACCAGCTTTCTTTTTCGGGTGGACAAGGCAAAACGAATTACTATTTCTCGGGCAACTATTATAATCAAACGGGTATCATCATCGGGTCGGAATTCAATCGCTATTCGATCCGCTTCAACCTCGATCAGCAGGTAAAGACCTGGCTAAGGGCTGGTGTAAGCGCCAATCTTTCCCGCAGCAACCAGAAGATAGCGCTCACGGATGGATTTGATGCGGTGACGGGGGTAGTGTTGTACAACAGTCCTGCGGCGCCCATCAAGACTTTCGATGGCAGCTATGCCACCACTACCTCTATCGGTGGTATCACCTTCGGCAACCCACGCAACCCTGTAGCACTGGCGGAATTGCGGGATGTGCGCACGGTTCAATCCAAAGCTTTCGGTAGCCTCTATGCCGATTTGACGATACTGAAAGGGCTTACGCTTCGCAATGAGGTGAACTATGATTTCAACCTCAGCAGCAGTAAGGCCTACCAGCCTTTTGTGCAGAATGAGGTGTCCAGGGAAATTATCCTTAGCCCCAGTCACCTGCGGGAAGAAAGGGGCAACAGTTATTACTGGGCAGTGAAAAGCTACCTCACGTACAATAATGGCTTTGGTAAACATTCGATCAATGCTACAGCGGGTCACGAAGCGCAGTATTCGCGCTGGGACAATATACAGGCTTACAGGACGAACCTCACGCTCAACCTCCCTTCACTGGCGGCGGGCGCGGGTGGTAATGGATCTGGTGAGCAGATTGGCGCAGGTGCAGGCGAGTGGAGTATGGAATCTTATTTTGCCCGGTTAAACTATACGTATGATGAAAAGTATGCGCTGAGTGCTTCTGTGCGCCGGGATGCTTCTTCAGCTTTTGGTGAGAACAACCGGGTAGGTTATTTCCCCGCTGCTTCGGTTTCCTGGACGGCCAGCAATGAAGCCTTTATGCAAAACATCAAATGGCTCAATTACCTCAAATTCAGGGTAGGCGCCGGTGCAGTAGGTAATCAGAACGTAGCGGCCAACTCTTATACCACCAATATCCGCCTGCTGACGGAAGGACCTTTTGGCCCCGGTGGGATTCCGCGCAACGTAGGCAATCCTGACTTGGGATGGGAATCGGTGATCACGTACAATGCGGGTGTGGATGCCACTTTGTTTAACAGAAGGGTAGACCTTTCGGTAGATGTATATAAGAAAGTAACGACGGATATGTTGCTGGCTACGCAGTTGGGTGATTTCTCGGGCTTGGGTGAACAAACGAACTCGAATAACTGGAATGATATCTGGACGCCCATTGCCAATGATGGTGAAATGACGAATACGGGTATCGATATCTCTTTAACCACTTACAACGTACAAACGAAGGACCTGACCTGGAAAACAACGGTCACCTTTAGTCATTACAAGAATGTGCTCAACCGCCTCAATACACCCGATGCCGCCATTACAGGCAGGGTGAAAACAGATTATTCCGGCAATGATCCGGTAGTAACACTTACCAAACAAGGATTACCGGTAGGCGCCTTCTATGGCTTTGTGACCAATGGCCTGTTCAGGTCGATGGATCAACTCAACAATGGCACCAACTGGGGCTTGCCCGTAGGCATGAAAACCTACTGGCTGGGCGATGTACAATTCAAAGACCTGGATGGGAATAAAGTGATCGATGACAAAGACGTGGAATTCATTGGTAATCCCAATCCCAAATTCACGTTTGGATTCAATAACACGGTCAACTATAAGAATTTCGACCTGGGGGTATTCCTCTATGGCAGTGTGGGTGCTAAAATCTTCAACATCGTACGCCGGCATACGGAAGGACTTACGAATGCATACAACAACCAGTCGAAGGATGTGCTGGACAGGTATACGGCCACTAATACCAATGGCACTTTGCCCCGCTTTAATCAATGGCACAATAATAACTTCCGCATATCGGACCGCTTTGTGGAAGATGGTTCTTTCTTAAGGATACAAACGCTTACGCTGGGTTATAACCTGCCTAAAAACCTGATCGGTAAAGCCAGGCTGACCAGCGCGCGGTTGTATGTATCGGCCCAGAATATTTACACGTTCACAGGTTATTCAGGGTACGATCCTGACCTGGGCTCACTCAACAACAACGTAACGCGTATGAACATCGATGACGGGCACTATCCCAATCCCAGAACGATTACGGTAGGTGCAAACATTGAATTCTAAAGGCCATTTAAAGCTAATTACCATGAAATTGAAAATCATACTATCATTACTTGTTGCCGGATGTGTTGCTACTTCCTGCAAGAAAACATTCCTTGAGCATCCTTCAGAAACCAGTCCAACGCTGGATAATTATTACAACAATGCCACAGAAGTAAATGGCGCCACAGGTATCCTGTACAACTCGGTATGGGGGGACTGGTTTGACAAAGCCTTTATTGATGTGGGGGATGTAATGGGCGGTACTTTGTACACGCGTGATGACAATTACAAAACCTTCTACAACTTCAATGTACAAAGTACAGACGGGCTGGTGGGCGCCACCTGGAAATCCTGTTATAAGGCAGCCGGGAATGCGGCTGTACTGGTGAAGACCTTTGAGCAGAAAGCGGCTAAAGTGGGTAAGGCTCCATACCTGACGCAGGGCATTGCAGAAGCCCGGTTTATTCGTGGCTTTGCTTATTTCTATATTGCCCGGGCGTTTGGTGATGCGCCGATTGTGGATGATCCTATTGCGCTTACGGCTCCCGGCAAATATGCAGTGCCCCGTTATTTTCAGAAGGATGTATTGCGCTTTGCACTGGAAGATCTCGAGTTTGCAGAAGCCAACCTGCCCGATGATCCTTACCAGCCGGGCCGTGTGACCAAATACTCTGCCAAGGGGCTGATGGCCAAATTGTATTTGTACAACAAAGAATATGACAAAGCCAGGGCCAAAGCAAAGGAAGTAATAGACTATGCTACTGGCTCCGGTAAAATAGGACTGATGGACGACTACCAGTTTATGTTTACCACCTCCAAAGCCAATAACAACAAAGAGTCTTTGTTTGCGCTGCAATGGCAGGCATCGATGAGCTGGAACGGCGGCAATCCTTATCAGCAATACTTAGGGCCACAACCCCTGCTGAAACCAAAGCCGACCACAGCTGATGGTTATTCGGCCTGTGTGCCTTCGCTGGATATGCTGGATGAGGCTACCGGCTATGGAGCTGGTGACAAACGCCGCGGCTGGAGTGTGATGCAGCATGGATTTACCAAATTGGATTGGGTCAATGAAAATTTCCCGGCGGGTTTTATATACGATACCACCACCACGGCTACCAACGATTTTAAGATCAAAACACCGACGCGCTCTAATGTACAGAAATACATAGTAGGACCTAAAAGGGCGGATGAGCCGGTGAATGGTCCGCATACGAGTATGTGTACTTACATCCTTCGTTATGCAGATGTGCTGCTGATCTATGCAGAAGCGGTGATGGGCAGTGGCAGTTCTACAGCGGATGGTACGGCGCTGGCTGCTTTCAATGCGGTGCATACGCGGGCGCAACTCACGCCGGTAACGAACCTTACGAAGGACATGCTGCTGCATGAGCGCAAAGTGGAATTTGCATTTGAAGGTGATTATTGGTTTGACATACAACGGCAGGGATTTGAAAAGGCCAAAGAGATCGTATCGAAACAGGAAAGAGGGTCATTGAATGATAATGGAACGATCACCAGCCTGAAAGTGATATTGACCTCGGCGAGTCAGTTGTTCCTGCCTGTGCCGCAATCGGAAACGGTGGAGAATCCGAAGCTGAAGGAGCCAGCGATAGCTTTTTATTGATAATGTATGTCAGGCTGAGTTTGTCGAAGCCGCCTTCGACAGCCCTTCGACAAGCTCAGGGTGACAAGCGTTTTCTTACCGACAATGTATCCAACAATTGCTTAAAAATTAAAGTATATGAGATCTCTTCTCCTGAACATAACAAAGGCCATCCTGCTGCTGGCAGTAAGCGGGCTGGTGATGGTTTCCTGTAAAAAAGACGCCAATGAAGGCAGGGCCAATCCAACGGCCAATCAACTGGACCCGGTGAAAGCTTCGGGCGGAACGGTATTGACCTTAACGGGCAGTGACCTGGCGGATATGCGCTCGATTGTGTTTGACAATGGCAATGTGCCTGCTGCTTTCAATCCTGTATTCAATACTTCCGATGCTGTTATATTCCGCGTGCCGGATACGGCCAATGGCGGTGACCAGAATATCATTTTCACCAATGTGGATGGTAAGTCGGTGAAAGTGGCTTTCTCTGTCGTGGCGCTGCCTACGGTGGCCACTGCTTTTCCGGTCGACTTCCAGGCAGGTACTTCGATCACGCTGACGGGGGGCAATCTGGAAAGTGTGAGCAAGGTAGTGCTGGATGGCACCACTACGGAAGCAACGATTGTATCAAAGGAAAAAAAGAAGCTGGTGATCACGATGCCTGCGACTTCGGTGAATACGGCTAAGCTGGTTATCACGAACGCTTCGGGCTCTATGACCACTACACAAATATTTACGAATGTAGATGCTGCGTATGCGATCTTCAAAGACGCCTTGCATGCAGACTGGGAGGATTGGTCGTGGAGTCTCACGAATACAGCCACTACTACGGAAAAAATAACAGGTACGTCTTCCATGCAAGCTGCCTATAGCGGCGCCTGGGGTGGTATGCAATTACATGCCAAAGTAAAAGCGGTATTGGCACCTTATAGGTTTGTTACGTTCTGGATCAAGGGAGCGGATGTAGAAAAGAAAATGAAGTTCAATTTCAATTGGACCAATGATCAAACCCTTACGATCCCACCCAATGTGTGGACCTATTACAAGATAGATCTCAGCATATTCAAGAATGCAGGGGTATCGGAGCTGGAAACATTTATCATGCAGATCAATGATGATCCCAAGACCTTATACTTTGATAATATCCTGTTGGTTAAATAAAGGAACAACAACGCATGAAGAAAATAAGTGTTTGGATCTTTTGCCTGGTATGGACAAGCGGCCTGTTGGCGCAGGATAAACCTGCGGACCCGCAGGCTACGAAAGAAACGGTGAACCTGTACAGTAACCTGAAAAAACTGGCAGGTAGTGGGATCATGTTTGGCCACCAGGACGATCTGGCTTATGGGGTAGGATGGAAATATGTACCGGGCAAGAGTGATATAAAAGAAGTAACGGGCGATTATCCGGCTGTGTATGGCTGGGACCTGGGCGGCATCGAACTGGACAATGCCAATAACCTGGATGGGGTTCCTTTCAAGAAAATGCGGCAGTATATACAGGAAGGCTATGAGAGAGGTGGGGTAATTACGATTAGCTGGCATGCCCGCAGTCCGTTGGGCAAAGAGAAAGGGGCCTGGGATACTACGCGTGGCACGGTAACCTCTATACTGCCGGGTGGTGACCAACATACGCTGTACAAGGAATGGCTGGATAAAGTAGCAGCTTTCCTGCTTTCGCTGAAAGGCAAGAAAGGAGAGTTGATCCCGGTATTGTTCAGGCCCTATCATGAGCTGACAGGCAATTGGTTTTGGTGGTGCCGCAATGCCTGTACAGACTTTGAGTTCAAAACGCTCTGGCGCTTTACGATGTATTACCTGCAGCAGGAAAAGAAAGTACACAACCTCCTGTATGTATACAATACCAGTGGAGACTTTAAAACCAAAGAAGAATTCCTGCAACGCTACCCGGATGATGACATGGTGGATATGGTAAGTTTTGATGCTTATCAATATGAGGACCCACAGACGAATGACTGGTTTGTGAAAAATACGCATGCCTTATTCGGTATCCTGGATGAAGTGGCCCGGGAAAAGAATAAGCTGGCAGCCTTCACAGAAACAGGCTATGAAGCGATTCCTTATGCCAACTGGTGGACGGAGACCTTACTGAAGGCAATTGGGGATTATAAGCTATCCTATGTGCTGGTTTGGCGCAACCATGGTTATGCCTCCTGGAGTCAGAAGATGCATTACTATGCCCCGTATAAAGGGCAGACTTCGGAAGCTGATTTTATAAAGTTCTATCAGTTGGAGAGGACCTTGTTTGAGAAAGAGGTGGCGGAGAGGAAATTGTATAAGTAAGAATACAGGATCCGGAATATAGTATAATAGAGGTTTGCTTCGAAAGTAGGGTTGACAAAAATGAGTTACATGAATGGGCAATCAGGTTCCGGAAATGTATAAATTGAAGTAAGAACAGGAAAGCATGAAGTTAACCGTATTGGACATTAGCATTATTGTAGCCTACCTCGCCACGATGGTAGTGATAGGCTGGGTACTTAGGAAAAAGGCACGCACCAACAAGGAAAATTACCTGATGGGTGGTAAGCAACTGCCCTGGTATATGCTGGGGCTCAGTGATGCCTCTGATATGTTTGATATCAGCGGCACGATGTGGATGGTAGCGCTTTGTTTTGTATATGGCATGAAAAGCCTTTGGATACCCTGGCTATGGCCGGTATTCAACCAGGTGTTTATGATGATGTTCCTGTCTAAATGGCTGCGCCGCTCCAATGCCACCACGGGGGCGGAATGGCTTGCTACCCGGTTTGGCATCAGTGGAAAAGGAGTAAGGGGATCGCACAATATCGTAGTGGCATTTGCGCTGCTAAGTTGTTTTGGTTTCCTGGCTTATGGGTTTGTTGGCCTGGGTAAGTTCATCGAGATCTTCGTGCCCTGGGACCTGGTAAAAGATTATATACCCTTTGCTATCTCACGGGAATTTGTTCCGCATTTCTACGGCATTATCTTCACGCTATTTGCCATGTTTTATTCTATACTGGGTGGCATGCACAGCATTGTATTGGGGGATGTGATCAAGTATTGTGTAATGACAGTGGCCTGCATTTCGATTGCGGTGATCGCCATGATCCATCTGCATGGAAAGTCGTTGGCGGTGCCGGCAGGTTGGGAAAATCCCTTCTTTAGCTGGAAACTGGACCTCGACTGGAGTGGTATTGTACCGGATGCCAATAAGAAGATCAGTGAAGATGGCTTTGGCCTCTTTGGAATATTCTTTATGATGATGTTGTTCAAAGGGGTGCTGGCGAGCCTGGCGGGGCCTGCACCCAATTATGATATGCAAAAGGTATTGTCTACCCGGTCGCCCAAAGATGCCTCCAAAATGAGTGGCTTCGTATCGATTATCCTGTTGCCCATTCGTTATTCGATGATCATTGGGTTGACGGTACTCGCCTTGTTGTATTATCACCAATTGGACCTTGGCGATACCACCAGGGGTACGGACTTTGAAAAAGTGCTGCCGGCTACCATCAATACTTTTCTGCCGGTGGGAATACTGGGTTTGGTATTGACAGGGTTGCTGGGCGCTTTTATGGGTACTTTTTCCGGAACGCTCAATGCAGCACAAGCTTATATCGTGAACGATATCTACCTGAAATATGTGGATCCACATGCTTCGAACAAGCGGGTGATCTCTATGAATTACCTGGCAGGGATCGTCGTGGTAACAATAGGAGTAGTGCTGGGGTTCTTTGCCAAAAATGTAAACAGTGTATTGCAATGGATCGTTGGTGCGCTGTACGGCGGTTATATAGCGGCCAATGTGCTGAAATGGTATTGGTGGCGTTTCAATGCCCATGGCTTTTTCTGGGGCATGACGAGTGGTATTGCGGCTGCACTGGTCTTTCCTTATCTCTTTGACGGATTGCCTTTGTACAACTGGCCATTACTATTCGTGATCTCGCTGGCGGGCAGTATTGTGGGCACCTATACGGCGCCTGCTACAGATATGGAGGTGTTGAAAAGCTTTTATAAGACGGTAAGACCTTGGGGATTCTGGCGGCCTGTTCATGCGCTGGTAGTAGCAGCTGATCCGTCTTTTGTACCCAACCGCCGCTTTAAACTGGACATGTTCAATGTGGTGTTGGGTATTATAGCGCAATGCTGTCTTACCCTGTTGCCCATGTACATCGTATTGTGGCTGAAGTTGCCATTGCTGCTCACCGTAAGCATTCTTTTGGTGATTGTGCTTATTCTTAAAAGGACGTGGTGGGATAAGCTCGAAGATTAACTAATTAAATGATAACAGATGTATAAAGGATTTCTGAAACGTTTAGAGCAGCTGGAAAGTGGTTATGAACAATTGATCCGCATTCCCAATGAAGCTATGGAATCATTCAACGGCATTTACCGCCGGTACAGGAATGCAGTGCTTACGCATCAGCATACGCCTATCTTCTGGCGGTACGACCTGAACTATGATACAAATCCTCACCTGATGGAAAGGTTTGGTATCAATGCGGTGTTCAATGCCGGTGCTATCAAGTGGAATGGGAAATACCTGGTGATTGCCCGGGTAGAGGGGCTGGACCGGAAATCTTTTTTTGCGGTGGCGGAAAGTGATAATGGGATCGATGGTTTCAGGTTTTGGGATTATCCGATCATGATGCCGGAAACGGAAGTACCGGATACGAATATCTATGATATGCGGGTGGTGCAGCATGAAGATGGTTGGGTGTATGGCATTTTCTGTACGGAAAGAAGAGATCCCAATGCGCAGGAGGCGGATCAGTCGGCGGCCATTGCGCAGTGCGGCATTGCGCGTACGAAAGACCTGGTGAGCTGGGAGCGCCTGCCCGACCTGAAAACCCCCTCGCCGCAGCAGCGCAATGTGGTGTTGCATCCTGAATTTGTCAACGGTCAATATGCTTTTTATACGCGCCCGCAGGATAGCTTTATCAATGCCGGCAGCGGAGGTGGTATTGGTTTTGGTCTGAGTAAGACGATTGAACACGCTTTGATAGCAGAGGAGATCGTAATTGACAAAAAGCTGTACCATACGGTATATGAGGCCAAGAATGGCCTGGGGCCTGAACCGCTGAAAACTTCAGCGGGATGGCTGCATATGGCGCATGGGGTGCGGCATACAGCAGCGGGGCTACGTTATGTATTGTACCTCTTTATGACGGACCTGCAGGATATTACGAAAGTGATCTATAAGCCGGCGGGGTATTTTATGGCACCGGAAGGAGAGGAAAGGGTGGGAGATGTTTCCAATGTGCTGTTCTGTAATGGCTGGATCGCGGATGAGGATGGGCGGGTATTCATTTATTATGCTTCTTCGGATACGCGGCTGCATGTGGCTACTTCCACTATTGAACAACTTACCGATTACGTCATGCATACGCCGCCCGATGGGCTCCGGTCGGCCAGTTCTGCCGGGACGCTGGTACATATTATTGAAGGGAATCAATCGTACCTGGACCAGCAAAGTGATGGTGTAACATTGGAAAAAGAGCGATCTGACAGAAAAACGCAATGACGTAAATAATTGATAATCAACAACTTTTTCTTCCAGCACAGGGGGCAGGTTATGCGGAACTGATGTAAATCAAATTCTGTCGGCACGGGTTCTAACACCGTAGTTGTACTTATTGGTTTAATATTTCATTACTTATATTTACGCATGACAACCGCTGTTATACAGGATGAGCCTGTACGTCACCAGTTACAAGTATTCCGCCGCGAGATCGAACAAGAATTCCGTTCCATTCTTTCCTGGTGGATGGATCATGCCCAGGATGAGCAGTATGGCGGTTTTTATGGCAGTATTGACCACCACAACACGTTCGATATTCTTGCCCCCAAGGGAAGCGTGCTGAACAGCCGTATTTTATGGGCATTTTCAGCTGCCTGGAATCTTACGCACCAGCAGCCCTATTTTACGATGGCCACCAGGGCTTATGAATACATTGTGACGCATTTTGCCGACGATGAAATGGGCGGGGTTTTCTGGACGGTAGACCATGCGGGGCACCCCTTCGATACTAAAAAACAGGTGTATGCGCAGGCTTTTACTTTGTATGCCTTCTGCGAATATTATAAAGCTTCCAACCAGGCAATGGTCAAAGACCGGGCGATTGAGTTGTATACCTTCATAGAGCGGTATAGTTATGACAGGGAACGGGAAGGCTACCTGGAAGCCTTTAACAGGGAGTGGCAACCGCTGAAGGAACCGCGTTTAAGTGCGAAAGATGCCAATGAGCAAAAGTCGATGAACACGCACCTGCATGTGCTGGAAGCGTATACCAACCTTTATTCGATCTGGCCCGATGATGGTTTGCGCAAGCAGATTACGCGGTTGATCAATAATTTCCTGGACCATATTATTCATCCCGTTACGCACCACCAGGTATTGTTCTTTGATGAGCACTGGCATGCCAGGAGCACCATTGTTTCGTTTGGACATGATATTGAAGCCTCGTGGCTGTTGGTGGAAGCCGCCAATGTTGTTTCGGATGGCGAGCTTGTTATCCGGGTGAAGAAGGTGGCCTTGCAAATGGCTTATGCGGCCGCCCGGGGACTGGATTTTGACGGCGGTATGTGGTACGAACAGGATAGTGCTACGAACCTCTGGGTAAAGGAGAAGCATTGGTGGCCGCAGGCAGAAGCGCTGGTGGGTTTCTTTCACGCCTGGCAAATGAGTAATGACAATAACTTCCTGCAACATACGCTCACTAACTGGGCGTTTATCAGGGAAAATATGATCGATACGGAATTTGGCGAATGGCGCTGGGGGGTGCTTAATGAAGCCTCCGGTACGGACAAGACGATCATGTCCTGGGAAGATAAGGCCGGCCTTTGGAAATGTCCTTATCACAATAGCCGCGCCTGTATGGAGTTGATGAAACGGATCGACGGGATGATTAAGTTGTGAGTGCGTTTGCTTCGATGGGTTTGTGAGTGGCTGGATAAACTTCACAAATGCTGCCAGTTTATTGAATCTTAAATAAATAGCAATATAAAAAGGCTGATTAAATCGAACAAAGGTTCCATTTAATCAGCCTTTTTAGTATAAGTGATTTACTCACAACTCACCATTCACAACTCACAATTTCACTAAATGTTTAGCCCAATTGGCAGGCAGTTCATCTTTATTCAATATTTGCAAGGAAGGCTGGTTGCCGGTGGCCTGGGTTGTAGCGCCAGGGCCTTTACTCAGTGTTTCTTCAATAAAATCTTTGTCGAGCTTGTACATGGCGCCGGTAGCGGGATCTACAATGAGCAAGCCGATCAGGCCTCCGAATAGCAGGTTACCAAAATACCAGCCATTCAGCTTACAATCCAGTGTTATCTTTTTGGCTTCATATCCTTCCATATTGAGAACAATTGTATAGGATTCTTTGCCAAAAAAGCCCGAGCCCGATTTTAGCTTCATGGTAGCAGGCGTTTTACCCGAATACACTTCAACACCTTTTTTATTGGTAATGGAAATATTGGCGCCTACGGGATTGGAATGGAAGGTGACTGGCCAACTGCTTTTACTAACGATGGAGGCACAACTGGAAAGGGTAGCAATAACAATAGCGATGCAAACTAGTTTGGTGATGGGGTTCATACTGTTATTAGTTAAGGGGTTACCTGCTCAATATACAAAAGGCTCCCGGATTGGGAGCCTTTGTACTATATTAATAAGTGTTAAATCTTATTGTTTAATCACCTGTTGCCTGTGCTTCACGGTTTCTCCGGTCAGCTCCAGTGTATAATTGCCCTTTGGCAGGTTGTTGAGGTCGGTGATGTTGTAGGTGTTGACACCGGCTCCACCACGTGTGGTGTATTGCTTCACGGTACGGCCACCCTGATCGTACAACCGTATTTGGAGTGCTTCTTCTTTTTCCAGTTGATAGAAGAGGCTGATATTGCCCGCAAATGGATTAGGACCTGCTTTTACAGAGAACTTTTCCAGGTTACTTCTGAGGATCAGCACTTTGCTGAACATGGACCTGCCGTCGAGGTCTACCTGTTTCAGGCGATAGTAGTTAACGCTGGCCAGTGTTGATCCGTCGGTGAAGTCGTATTGGTTATTCAGCCCGCCTTTAGGGGTTACTTTTCCAATGCTGGTATAGTTGCTGCCATTTGTGCTCTTCTGCACTTCAAAATAGCTGTTGTTTTGCTCTTCGGCGGTAGTCCAGGTAAGGAATGACTGGCCGTCTTTTACACGTCCGTTAAAGGAAGTAAAGTGAACGGGCAGGTTGGCTGCTACGGAAACGCCTCCAAATTCGGAAGTGCTGCCGGCGCCGAATGGATTCAGGGAGGCAATGGCTGTTAAGCGGGTGCCGGCTGTAACCGTCACTGGCAAAGAGGCGAGCGGAATGCGGAAGCTGAATTTATTCTCTGTATGCGTGGCAGCTCCGCCTACACCTTCATCAGCACCTGTGTAAGAACCTGTGGTAGCATCATCATCAGTGATCCCATTGAAGGTGGCTCCTTCACGTGCACGTACTACGTATGTTTCTCCCTGACCAAAGCTTTTGGTAAAAGCACCGGGCAATGGATTGGGGGTTGGGGCGGCATCGGGAATATAAAATTCAACAATACTATTGGGGCGGGTGAATCCGTCCAATACGAGGTCGCTGCCATCTATGCGAATAGAGGTGATAACGGGTGCATTCAGCAGGTCGTTGGCGCCAGCGTCAGCATCTCCATTGTCGTTGGCAGTTACGCCGCTAACCTCAGTACCACCCTGCAAATCGATACCCAGCAAACCATTGTCATAAATAGGATTGCCTGAAAACTTGTTGCCCGTAATGGCTGTGCCAGCACCAGGCGTGGCAACGAATATGCCGTTCAGGGTATTGTTGATGATCGTATTTCCTTCATCGACATCGCCTGTGCCATCACGATTGGAACCAATAATATTATTACTAACCGTATAAGGAGCAAAGGAAGCCATTAGCTCAATGCCATTGCCACCGTTGCCGAATATCCCGATAAAATTTCCTGCAATGATGTTGCCATCAGAGGAGGCTTCAAAGCCAAAAAAACTGGCACTATTGATCCGGATACCAGCCTGACCATTGTCGGAAATGGCATTGCCTTCCAGTCCTGTAGGGCCTGTGCCATCGGTACCGATGCGGTTATTGGAGCTGTTCAGGATCTCGATACCTTGTGTGCCATTGCCTGCTGGTCCGTTAGTACCGTCGATGCCGATCGCATTTCCGGCAATTACGTTACCATTGGAGCTGGCGCCAATCAATATGCCGCGGCCGGCATTGGAACAAATAATATTTTTTTCCAGGGCATCGTTGGTTCCATTACCATTTGTACCAATCGTATTACCGGTAGAAGAAACGGTAATAATGACCCCATCCCTGGAGTTTCCAAAACCGGTACCAGTACCATTTTTATCCAACCCGATAATATTGCCGGCAATGATGCTGTTGGTACAACGCCAGAACAATACGCCATCGCCATTATTGGTGGTAGGACTTGCACTGCTGGATATCAGGTTGCCTTCATTGGCATCATTGGAGCCATCGTCGTTGATACCTACTACAATATTGTTGGAGGGAGTGAAACTGCTTCCATTGTTGACATCAATACCACCAGCTATATTGCCTAAGCCTGTAGCGAGGCCGGTGCTGTTGGTGCCAATATAATTGCCCCAGATATGGACATTGTCTACACCATTGGGGTTTACCCTGATACCATATCCCGGCGCACTATAGATGGCTAAACCAGCGATCGTTACATTATCCGCATCGATGGTTAATGCATTACTACCGGTGCCTGCTGCATTGATATTAATGAGTATGGTGCGGGTATCAATAGGACCCTGTGCAGCGCCTGGTTGTGTAAAACCATTAATGGTGAGGCCACCGGCTCCAATAACGGGCAATGCGCCTGTCTGGTTGATGGTAAAGGGGCCTGCACCTGGGATATTGAACTGAATATCGTCGGCCCCGGCATTGTTGTTGGCATCAGTAATAGCCTGTGCCAATGAACCTGCTCCGCTGCTGTTGGTGTTGGTAACGAAATAAGTAGTTGAAAAACCTGAAAAGGCAGAAAAAATACAGGACAAAAGGATAGCACTCTTCTTTACGCTTGGGTAGAGTTTAAGCATAGCTTGATTTTTGGTGGTTGGAGATTATGGTTCAGCGAAGGAGATGGATTCTTGGGGGTCCTTATAGGATAAAAGGACGGATTTTTAATAAGGGCACTAATATAGAAACGTTCCCGGAATATTCATAACTTATTTTACACATTAGGCAATGTGAAAATAAGTAATTTGCTGACAACCACCAAAATGAGCTAAAAAAGCCCTACCATAGGCTGATACAGATGACGGTTAGTACCACCAGCACGCACAAGATCAGGCAGGCGATAAATAAGACCCTGTTGCGGAACCGGGTGTTGATACGGGAGGAAGCGAGGGCCGGCAAGGGCTTTGCCGCGGTTGCATTTTCGGAATTAGACACTATAAAGGGTGGGGGGCAGGCGGCAGGCACAATGGCTTGTAATTCTTCTACTGAACCTGCGGGTACCCAATTATTTAATCCTTCATACCATACGGGTGTACTGCGGAGCAGGTGCTGATGTTTGAGTTCGGCGTAACTAAAAGGCCCGTATTGGCGGGCGCCATTGTACAGGTAATACTTTTTCATAGGACAAAAGGTTAAGGATATTAGGTTGGCGAAACCTGTTGCTTTCCGTGGTTTCGCTTATATACAAACGAAGGAGGTGATTAACTATTATTGAGTGCGTGTGTTAATTGCCGTTTAATGCCTGGTATTGCGTCTTTTTTGATGTGGATCAATTGTTCGATACCGGTAGGGGAGGCAAGTCGTGAGTCCTGAGTTATGAGTTAAAAGGCACTAAGGGAATACCTGTAGTGCAGTATTCCCTTAGTGGAAAGTTATGCCTGGGGTATAGGTACTTGTGGGGTTAGCCTGGATTTTTCTTTGGAAATCCTGCGGCCCCGGAAAAAGAGGTACAGGTTAAAGAAGAGGCTGATGCCAAGGTAGATACAATAGCCGCCGATCTTGGCGCTTAGTATTTCCAGCATGCTGCGGGTAGCTAAAATATCATTCGTAATTTCCATTACCCAGAATGCAAAGCCCAGGTTGAGCAGGTAGAAACCGGTTTCAAACAACTTATTGGTAGCTACTGCGATCTCTGCTTTACCATTGAAAATATCCAGCATAAATACTTTACTGTTTTTGAACAAGGTATGGGCTACATACCAGGTAAGGACAATCACTACGGGCAGGTAGATGAGATAAGCCATGAAATTGTAGGAGGTATTCATATAACTATATTTTGGAGTTAACAAAATGGTTATTCCTTTTTCCGATAAAATAAATGACGGCCATATTGCAAAAGTGGATGACTGCCAGTGTGAGCATGATCTTTCCTGTCATGGTTACTATACTGAGCAATAAGGCAGTCCAGGTATGAATGGTATCCCAACTGCGCAGCATGAGGGCGGCATAGCCCAGGTTGAGCAGGTAATAACCGGTGAGTAATATGCGATTAATAAAATCTGTAAGCTGTACATCCTGGTGCAAAAGGCCCAGGATAAATACCCGGCCATTGCGGTAAAAAACAAAGCCCACACGCACAGTAATAATATAAGTAAGGATGAGGTAGAGAATGTAGGCGATGGTGTTCATACCAGTGGTATTTAGGCGTTTGGTATAAGAACGTTGACAGGACAAAGATAGTAGCCAGTATTAAACTTTCAAAATATTCTGAAAGTTATTTCTTTTCTATAGATTTAAAGGAAGCTGCCTTGTGACGCAAATACCCCTGCCTAAAGTCGTGTTAACACCCGTTCGCCCTACTGCCTTTACCGGTACTTTTGGTAGTAACAATAAACAAAGGTTCGCCATGAAAAAATTGAAACTACAAATGCAAACTTCGGTGGATGGTTTTGTGGGCGATGATAAGGATAGAACGGATTGGCTGGTATGGAACTGGGGACCTGAATGGACCTGGGATGAGGCATTAAGGAAGCATTTCATTGAACTGCACGATACGGTGGATACTGTTTTACTCAGCAGGAAAATGGCCCAGGAAGGCTTTATTGGTCATTGGGCCCGGGTTGCAGAAAACACCGCTGGTCCTCAATATCCCTTTGCTAAGGCCATTACGGCTGCGCCCAAGGTGGTATTTACCCAAACATTAAGCCAGTCTGTATGGGAAAACACCAGTCTGGCCAAGGGCGACCTGGCAACTGAGGTGAATGCTTTGAAGAGCCGGCCCGGTAAGGACCTGATCGTATATGGCGGCGCCAGTTTTGTCTCCTCGCTGGTGGAAGCAGGATTGATCGATGAGTATCATTTATTCGTCAACCCCGTAGCGCTTGGCAGTGGGTTATCGATCTTTAAAGACCCTGCATCAAAATTAAACCTGCGGCTGGTGAATACCCAGCCATTTGATTGTGGCGTGACGGTACTTACCTATGTACCTCAATAGACTGCCTGGTAAGACAGGCACTATTTCTTATTGGCTGCAGAAAGGTCCAATAGCTGAATTCTCCTGAAATCTACCGGCTGTCCTTCGCTTTGCAGGGCTATAAAGCCACTGTTCAATATTTTACCATCCTGCTTAATGGCCGGATCGTAGCGGTTGACTACGGGGCCGCCTATCTGGGGTTTGGAATATTGCATGACGGTATCGCCGTTGATGATATGGGTGATCAGGGAATCGCCCAGTACGATCAATTCGGCGCTTACCCACTGATCGCCATCATAGGTTTTGGAAGTAGAGTTGATACAATGGCGGGTATCGAGTTTGCCCTGGTACACGATATGGGTGCCGGGGGAACACATATTGCCGGTACTTCTTGGTTTACCATCACCCAGTCCGCCCAGGAATTGCATTTCGATGGAGATGGGCCAGTCCTGCTCTTTAGGCATGGTGCGCGGGTCTTGTGAATGGTACATCACACCACTGTTGCGCAGGGTATAGTCCGGCGCGCCCTTTTGGAGTTCTCCCACAAAGCGATATTCCATTTTGAGGTGATAATAAGAAAAGGGTATTTTATAATAGAGGTGGCCAAACTGATCGTTGAAATCGCCATACTGGTCATACTTTACGCGGATCATGCTGTCTTCTATCCGAAAGGTGTTGCCAAAGTTTTCACCAACCTCATGATGCTGGATCTTCACAAACCAATCGTTGAGGTCTTTACCATTGAACAGGGATATCCATTTAGGGCCGTCGGAGCTCGTTTTGGTGGTCTTACAACCGGCGCAGGCAATCAGGGTGATCAGCAGGGCAAAAAAGAGGGATTTCATATGTGGTTGATAATGTGTTGCAATAAAGATAAGCAGGCAGGGGGTAATGAAGTTCATTATTATGAAATATCCGTAACTTTAGTACAGTTCTTTCTCCATCACGTAAAACATTGCCATATGAATCTCCTACATCGCATTGAGCATTGGGGTGATACACATCACCCAAAATGGATAGATCTTGTACGTGTAGCATTAGGCATTTTCCTTTGCTACAGAGGAATTGTTTTTTTGGAGAACATGAGCGCCGAACTCGGGCGCATTGCCAATTATGTCTCCTCGGGCTCCTTCTGGCTTCTCTCCCTGGGTCACCTCATTGTATTTGCCCATTTACTGGGAGGTGTATTGCTGGTATTAGGTATGCTCACCCGTTTTGCCTGTCTTATTAATATACCCATCCTTATCGGCGCTATCATCTTTGGCGGTTCAGCCAACGGATTATGGACACCCTTTGCAGAAATATTGCTGGCTATCCTTGTGTTTCTATTGCTGTGCTATTTCCTGGTGGCCGGAAATGGCCGCTGGTCGTTTGACAGCTATATAGATGCTACTACCAAGTAGAAGTTTTGTTTAGCACTACTGCAGGTTGCCAGGTGGCGGTACTACCTGGACAAATGGCTTTTTGCCTGATAGCCGGAACTTTGTACGCCGGGGAAAGATATGGGGATGGAGGAACAGCAGCAAGAGGATGGCTACAGGAATGCCGCCATAAACTATGGTATCGCCCCACATAGATGGAAAAATATTGAGTCTCACTTCATTGGGATCACTTTTTTGATAACGGACAGGCACTGCTTCGCCTTTTTTAAAGAATATATTGTCATTGCCATTGAACCAGATGGTATCTTTTCCCACCTGGAAACTAATCACTGAATAATTATGCACTAATTGGCCGGTATAGCTTTTCCCTATAAACCCCATCACACCATTCACTTTCTCCGATCGGGCAATCCATATTAGCTTATAGACCAGGAAGGGACTGAATGTAATAACAAAGAGCAGCAGGAAGAAGCTGTTTTTGCTGAAGAGCATAGTTGGCTGGGTTTAATGGGTTACAACGCAGGACTGGCCGCCCTATGATGATATCATTGCCAATTTAACAAACTATTCGCAGGCAAAGTTGCTAATTGTCAAGCACCGGGGCCGGTTCATGTAATGCGCTGGCAGCCGACTGATTTATTTATCAGCTTTACGGAAAACCCGATCACCATGCTTCGCAATTACCTCAAAATAATGGGTCGTCAGCTATGGCGCTCGAAAGGATATTCCTTCATTACTCTTTTTGGCCTGGCCTGTGGTATCAGTGTCTGCCTGCTCATCCTGCTATTTGTGCAATATGAGCGCAGCTATGACAAGGTGTACAAGCCCCATCTCTACCGCTTAGGTGCCAGGCTGCAGAAAAATGAACAATCTGCTCCGGAGACGGTAGCGCAGTCGCTTTTTCCACTGGCGCCTGTGCTGAAGGCAGAGATTCCCGGCATCAGGAACTATACGAGGGTAATTGTCTGGGGCAAAGTGCCCCTGTTGGTACCAGGTAAATTGCTGACAACAGGCACCCTGCTCTGCGCAGATGCCTCTTTTTTGAACCTATTGGGTCTGCCCCTGCTCAATGGCCCTGGTGCCACTGCTTTGAAAGAACCCAACAGCATTGTTATAACACAAACGCTGGCCCGCAACTTATTTGGCAACAGTGATCCCATGGGGCAAATCATTCGCCATGAAGGGCGTGATACTTTTAACTTCCGGGTAACGGGCATCCTGCCCGATCTTCCCCGCCAATCACATTTGCAATTCGATGCGTTGTATTCTCTTAGTACGGTAGAGCGACCCGACTGGAGCAAGAACTGGGAAACAGAATGGAGCTTCACCTATGTCGAGCTAGAGGCTCCTGCAGACGTACAGGCTTTACAGGCACAATTCCCTGCAGTGCTACAAAAACACCTCAAGCCGGATAAACTTCCTGGCTACCAGCTCTTTTTACAACCCTTGCAGGATATTCATCTCTATTCTGCCGACATTACCCGTGACCTGTTGAATGCCCGGCCTTTTAATGGTCATTATATTCCCTTGCTGACTGCGGTTGCCTTCTTTGTGTTGTTGCTGGGCATTATCAATTATATCAATATTCATACGGCCAGGTTATTCACCAGGGCAAAAGAAGTAGGCGTGCGGAAAACAAGCGGTGCCGGCTACCGTGACATTGTCATACGCTTCCTGGCAGAAACAGGTATGCATGTGCTGCTGGCGTTTATTGTTGCTGTGGTGATCATGCTCTTTGCGCTTCCGTTGCTGTCGAAGCTTATGGAAAAAGAACTTAGTCTCGCGATGCTTACAGCACCCTCCTGGCTATTATGGATCGCAGGCATCATGACCGGCACCTGTTTGCTGGGCGGTTTATTACCTGCCCTCTCCATGGCACGGATTAACCCGGTAGTGGCTTTGAAAGGTAGATTATGGACCAGTTATCGTTCTCCCTTGCGCAGCATGCTGGTGGTGGTGCAGTTTACCATCGCCATTGGGCTGTCGCTGGCAGCCATCGCTGCATTCCGGCAGTTCAGGTTCATACAGCAGTACGACCTTGGTTTTAAGCAAGAAGGGATTATTGTGATCCCTGTTAGTGATACGGAAAGACAGGCGGAAGAACAACTGATGCAACGCATCAGGAACATTCCCGGTGTGCAGGATGTTACGGGTGCTTTGCGTCGCCTGGGCAATACGCTGGAACAAAATGAAGTGATCTATGCCGGAGGAAATGAGCAATGCCGGTTCCGTTGCGCCAATATGTTTGTTGATCACAATTATCTTTCCTTCTACAACATCAGGTTATTGGCTGGTCGTGGTTTCGATGCCAGCTTTGGGGCCGACAGAAAAGGTAATTCTTATATCATCAATGAAAGCATGGCCAGGATGCTGCGTGCTTATTCAACAGCGGCAGATACTTCGCTGGCGGGGTTGATCGGTCAGCCGTTTGGTTATGGATATTCGGATTCGCTGGGAACGATCGTCGGGATTACAAAAGATTTCAACTTCAGTTCCCTGCACCAGCTTGTTGAGCCGCTTTGCATAAGTTACCTCTATGAATATTACTTTACTGATCTTTCCATTAAGCTGGATATGTCGAAGACAACGGAAGTGCTGGCACAAACGGAACAGGCATGGAAGGCCAGTATGCCTGCCCAGCCCTACTCCTGGCATTTCCTGGATGATCACCTGGAACAATTGTACCGGTCTGACAGGCAGGCGGGCGCTTTGATGATCAGTTTTTCAGTGATCGCCCTCATCATTTCCTGTCTTGGCCTAATAGGCGTAGTAGCGTTCATCATAGAGCGGCGGACAAAGGAGGTAAGCATACGCAAAGTAATGGGAGCAACGGTGGAACGGATCGTATTGCTGTTGTCGAAAGACTTTCTACAACTGGTCTTCATCAGTATTTGTATTGCACTGCCCATCGCCTGGTGGGCCATACAGGAGTGGATAAAGGATTTTGCTTACCATACCAATATGCCCTGGGAGCTATTTATCATTACCGGATCGCTGGCTTTGCTACTGGCGGCCTTTACCATCATTTTCCAGGTAGTGCGGGCGGCTATGGCCAACCCGGTAAAGGGATTAGCTGTTAGCCTTTAGTGGTTATTGTTTATGGAAAAGGGACTTCGGTGCATCTCATGACGCATGAAGCGTCCCTCGTATGTTTTTATTATCCTGATTTGCGTAATAGCTGGTTACCCTGCCAAGGCCCAACAACTCATGCCAACGGTATATGATGCACAAAAGCTGAAGGACAAAGACTCCTTGTTTCTGGACAAACCGCTAAGCGCCTTATTGAAAGAGATTGGCCCGGAGATCGTAACTGTTTCTACATCATCGCATAGAGCTCACAATGCGTTAAGTTACCTGATCTTTAAATTTATCAGGCGGGAAGAACAAGGGCGATACAATCTGGCTGGTAAACGGTCATTAAGCATCCTCGTTTTTGTAAAAGAGAACTTCGACTGGGATAAACCAAGGGATAAAATGATGCAATGGACAAAGGAAGATGCGGAAAGATTGGGCCATCTTACCATTGTTCGTATTGGCATTGTAGGCGAGACGCTTCCGCCAATTTCATAATGCGAACGGGATTGTTAAGCTCTGGCAGATATTTTACCATTAATAGCCATTCGTTGTTCCAGTGGAAAAGTAACCTCAAATACAGTATGATCTGCGTCTTCCCGCACCACTTCAATATTCCCATGGAGTGTTTCTACCAGCTTGTGTGTGATGAATAGTCCCAACCCATTCCCTTCCAGGTTGACACCGGTACGCACATGTTGATAGGGTTGGAAAATTCTTTTAAGCTGTTCTTCTGTGAGGTTCTCTCCATCATTGATAACGGTGAGCTGCCAGGCATCCAGTCCGTGCAATTCAACTTTCACCAACACATTGCAACTCGTTCGTACAAATTTGATGGCATTATGAATGAGGTTGTTGGCAATTTGCCGCAGCTTGATGGGATCGCAGGATACTACAGCCGGAACATTTTCATCTATCTGTAGTATAATGGACGTTTTTTCTGCGTTGGCGGCATATTGAAATTCATTCACTACCTGTTGCATAAAGGATCTTATCTCCATGGGCTCTAAGATGGGCTCATCCTTCTTGCCAAACTCTATCTTGGAGAACTCCAGGAGATTGGCCAGCAGTCTCCGGTAGCTAAAACATCCCCCTTTGATATGTGCTATCAACTGATCGGGAGTGACGGTCGTTTTTTTGAGCCGGTCTGCTTCGGCCAGATAAGCTACCATGCCTTCAATAGGGTTGAACCCGCTTTTGATCTCGTGCACTGCTTCCCGGATGAAATGTTTCTTGCTCAGTAAGTGCTGCTCCAGTTGCTCTTTTTGGCCTTCCAGTTCATCGAACAAATTCCGGGTAATATCGGAATAAATACAAAACAGGTATCCCACCATTACGGTGATGACAAGATAGGAGCCCCAGCGTATCATGTTCCTGGTGCCTTCCTCTAATACCGCAGCAGGTAACAGGTTGTTTTGATAGGTATATTCAAGGCCCAGGAAGCAGAGGAAGGAGATACACACACAGATGGCACGCAATCTTTTGTCATCGTATAAAAAACTGGCAAGACCAACTAGGAAAATGATCATAAGCTGGGCATTCGCATCTTTTCCCAGGATGGCGGCAAAATAAAAAGTCACCATGTTCAATACGATAAAGAACAGGAGACCGGCCGCAAAGTGCCGCCGTTTGGCATTTAAAAAAATGACCACTCCCATGAGGCAGTCTGCAGTCACACACCCCCAAAGCAGGGCAGAGTTCCCTGTTAAATAAAAGGACACAGGACCTACTATTGTGCTAATGAGGATGAGCGCTACGGATAAGCGGTTGACCCCTTTGCAGGTAAATGCTTTCCTGAGTGAGCCACTTGCACCCGCACAAATAATTAACTCCAGGAAAGTTTTGATTCTTTTCATTGCGTATGGTAATGGAATAATTGAAATGAATTACTCAATACCAATCTTTTGCTGCACAGCAAACAGATGGGCCAGTCTTCTATCAGGGTAGTCACAAAAAAAGGAAGGTTAGGAAGGGGTATCAAACTTGAATGAGTAATGCGAATATAGAGAATTTATTCTATTTAATGAGCAATCAATGGCCAGGGGCAACCATGCCAAGGCAATCTAATGAAATTAACAGGAAAAGGGTCATTCCGGCCGTAGTTCAACAGGATATCACAGGACGGTTACCAAGCCATCGAACCTATCTTTATTGTATTGCTCACCATTAACGATTGCCCTGTATGTCTTCCTGCCCTCGCTTTGTGCATGTATTTCTTTATTGCTGTCGCTACACTGTTTTGCTGCTTCTCTTTTTCTTTTTGCTGCCCGCTGTATTGCAGGCTCAGATTGGCCGGCGCTTCCCTACGGAACGAAAATTGGTAAAAGACCCGGTTACGGGTACAATGCTCACTTTTCTCACCAGCACACCGGCTGGAGATGCTAAAATCTACCAAACCCATAACCAGTGGACCTCAGATGGCCAATGGCTCATCTTCCGGTCTTCCCGTGTAAAGGGGGAGGCCATGGCGGTCAATGAAAACACCGGTGAAATGGTGCAGGTGACGGAGGGCGGCTATATGGGTATGCTTAATATTGCCCGCAAGTCGATGAAGCTTTATTTTATGCGGAGCCCCGGTAAAGATACCTCCAGCAAAGTATTGCAGATAGTAGAGGTAGACCTTGGCAAGTTGTTTGCCGATAGCAAAGCAGGTACGCTTCAACCGGAAACTGCCTACCAGCGTATTTGTGGTACTACGCCGCCCGAACTGAAAGCGGGCGGTGATATGGCATTGGATGGGGATGAGCGCCGTGTATACTTTCGTGTAGGGCGTGAGGAAGCCGCCCGGCACCTTGCTGCCGGTACAAAACTAGAAGATAATTTCGGCCCCCGTAAAATGGGCGCAGGACCATCGGGCATTGCGGCCATGGATATTCATACGGGCGCTATCTCTTATGTGGTGTCTGTTCCTTTCCAGGTGGGGCATATTCAAACCAATCCCTGGGTGCCGGGGCAAATCGTTTTCTGCTGGGAAACGGGCGGCAAATCACCCCAACGCACCTGGATCGTGCATGCGGATGCCACGGGGCTTCGCCCGCTGTATCCTGAAGCGCCTTATGAATGGGTGACCCATGAGGCTGTAATTGGCCCCGAAGAGGTGGCCATTGCCATTATGGGGCACCGGAAGATACCGGGCACGGAAGGCGCTGCGGCACCACCTACAGGCGTTTCGGGCGCCAATCCCGGACAGGAAGCCGATTGGGGGCCTTCGGGAACCAGAGAGAAACCTACGGGGCTGGGCATTGTCAATATCAGAACAAGAGAGATGACCATAGTTGGACAAACAGCTTCAGGTAGCGGCCTCTGGCATGTAAGCGGCTCTTCGGACGGGCGCTTTGCGGTGGGAGATGATTTTGCCCGCAACCTCTACCTGATCGACAGGCGTACGCATGAAATGATCCTGCTTTCTGCAGGCCACAAAACTACCGCAGCCGACCACCCGCATCCAACCTTCAGCCCGGATGGTACCCGCATACAGATTCAATCGGCTATGTTATCGCCCGATGGCAGGTCTATGAACATTTGCATTGTGCCTGTGCCGCAAGCATGGCTCGACAGGAAATAATATCATTTCAGATAATCATTACGATTACAGGTTCCGGTTTTCAGATTTAGCAATAAACAATGCATCAAAAAGCTGTCTGCAAAGGCAGCTTTTTTTGTTCGAATACTACTAACTGGTTACCTCCCGGAAAAAAATAGCAGCAGGAACCTGCAGCAGTATTATTAAAATCCCGTAAAAAGGGGATTGCGGGCTGCTGTGATATTTCGTTTCATTGCATATTGTTACAACGACGCACGATCGAACAGCTGACATGCTGTACGCACAAGTATATGATGTTTACCCCCTCCAACTTGTCCCGATTGCCTGTTTATCTGAAAAACAATTGCAGCGGAATTACCTGCCTGGACGCTGCAGGTGTATGCACCATTCAAACAGGCCATAACAATTACGTACTGTAAAAACATTAAACAAGTTTTATGCACCAGATCGACCTGGCGATTACCGGCGTTGCCTCTTTCGTAGCCGAACCGATTAGTATTGATGAATGGGCCACTGAATTTAAAGTGCCCGACAGACAACAGGAGGGGAAATATTTAGATGGTAAAATGGTAGAGAAAATACTGGGTATAAAATCCAAGAGCTGGGCGCCCAATGTATTCAAAGATCCACAGGTTGTGGTTGATACCACCAAAGAAGCCCTGAGAAGAGCGAAGCTGGATGCCAGCGATATTGATGCAGCCATCATTGTTACCTGCTCTCCCTTTATGGTACAGCTGGACCAGGATGCTTTTCTCTTGTACAAAGAAATTGGCCTTAATGATAATATTGTGCCCATACTATTGGGGGCGGGCTGTGCTGGCTTTGCGCGTGCAGTAGCGTTGGCCGCTCAAATGAAAGCAAAAAATATCCTGCTGATCTCCTATAGCCTTAGCAGTCTGTATACACAAACTTCGGTTTACAAAGACAATACATTGCATCCCCATGGTAAATCCTTATGGATGTCGGCTGCTCTTTTCTCTGATGGTGTATCGGCTGTTGTATTGAAGAAAACAGATGAGGTATCGGGCTTTTCTTTCTATTCCCGCGATTCTTTACAGTTTGGACAGGAAGCAGGATTTGATGATCCGCTGATCCATTATTATGGCAGTGGCGCCTGGGACCCTCCCGGTACCGAAAAATGTGAAGCCCTGTCTTGTTTTGCTATGGCAGGTCCCAAGATCAAGGAATATTATATCAAGGGTATGACGCTCAATCACCAGCAATTGCTGGCCTTGCAACCGGATTATTTAAACAGTGTAAGAAAGATATATACCCACCAGGCCAGTCCTGCGCTGACCAATGCTTTCCTGGATACGCTGATCAAAGAGCATGGCATCAGTCGCGATAAGATGGGCATCAATGTAGTAAAGTATGGCAACCTGGTGAGCACCAGCACCATTAAACTATTGGATGATGATATGAGAGCAGGTGTGTTGGCGCCTGGTGATAAGGTCTGCATCTCCGTAGTAGGAGCGGGGCCGGAAAGAGGAGCTTTTATCATCCCGGTAATACCGGCCGCATAATATATTATTCTATTTGTAGAATGCGGGGCCTGCGGGCCTCGCATTTTTTATTGTGGCAAGCTAATGTCAGGCTCCTTTATATGCCTCCAACAACTTTACAGCTTCTGCGGCTTCTTTCACATCATGTACGCGCAGGATTTGGGCGCCATTGAGCAAGCTGATGGTATTTAATACGGTGGTGCCGTTAAGGGCTTCGCTGGCAGTGATGCCAAGCGTTTTCCAGATGGTGCGTTTGCGGGAGAGTCCCACCAGGATGGGAAGCCGTAACATCTTCAGTACTGACAGGTTTTTTAGCAATTCCAGGTTGTGGTGATCGTTTTTTCCAAAACCAAATCCGGGATCGAGGATAATATCTTTTATACCGGCTTGCCGGCAAAGGGCTACCTGTTGAATGAAGAAGTCCAGGACCTCCCGGGTTATATTTTCATAATGAGCCTGTTGTTGCAGGCTTTCGAGGGTGCCTTTCATGTGCATCAGTACATAGGGTACCTGCAGGCGGGCCACTGTGGGGATCATGGCTGTATCAATAGTGCCTGCGCTCACATCGTTGACAATCGACGCCCCGGCCGCTACGGCTTCTGCTGCTACCCGGGATTGGAAAGTATCAATAGAAATAATAGTCTCCGGAAAGTGTTGGTGAATGGCCTGGATAGCCCCGGTTACCCGTTTCAGCTCTTCCTCCACCGGCACGCGCTCGCTGCCCGGACGGGTGCTCTGGCCGCCAATATCCAGTATGGAAGCCCCCTCGGCGATCATACGTTCTGCCTGCCGCAGGATATCGGTTTCGGGGTACCGGCTGCCGGCATAAAAAGAATCGGGGGTAGTGTTCATAATACCCATTATCAGTGGTTTATCCACCACCAGCAGCCTGCCTTTACAATTGAGTGTATACATTTAACCTTTGTTCGTTATTTTTGGCGGCTTAAAGGTAAAGCAAGAATACAGAATACAGGAACCAGAATACAGAATCCTGAAGAGACCAAGCATTATGAGTAATACGAATCAACAATACGACGCAGCAGTTCAATCGTGCAGGGATATTTTCATCAAGAAAACCAAAGACTATGGCACTTCCTGGCGTGTGCTGCGGCCTATCTCGATTGTAGACCAGATCTTCATCAAGGCGCAACGTATCCGCACCATCCAGGAAAAAGGGACGCAGCGCATAGGCGATGATATTGCCGGTGAATTTAAAGGCATGGTCAATTATGGGATCATAGGACTTATACAGCTGGAATTAACGAACAATACTGTAGAAGACCTGCCGGTGGCGGAGGTAGAAAGGCTTTATTCCGAAAAGATTGCTTTTACCAAGGCCACCATGCTGGATAAAAACCATGATTATGGGGAAGCCTGGCGTGGAATGAGCCAGGAAAGTTATGCCGACCTGATCCTGATGAAGCTGATGCGTATGCGCCAGATATTGGCCAACGAAGGAAAAACATTGATCAGCGAAGGTATCGATGCCAATTATGTTGATATAATCAATTACTCTGTGTTTGGGCTTATTATGATCGAAGAAGGAAAACACAAAGCATAATAAGATGAAGTCTCTTATTAAGAGCGTTGATACTAACAAATAAACGACCGTAAGGTCCAACAATAATCAATAATTATTGATTATTGTTGGAATACTTCTCCCTCATAAATTCAAAACTTTTGTAACTATTTCCTTCTTATTCCGTGACACAGGTACCTGGTGTCCATTGTCGAGCAGGAGGTAGCCACCATCTTCTTTCACCCAGCTTTTTACGTATTTCCGGTTTACCAGGTGTGATTGATGGCAGCGTATAAAGCCATATTCCTTCAACAGTTCCTCATATTCAAAGATCGGCCGGGAAGCGGTGAGCTTTTCACCACTGGCCAGGAAGAAGATCGTATAGTTGTTGGACGATTCGCACCGCAGGATCTCCGGCGTACGGATAAAGCGCGTTTCCTTCATGGTGGTCAACGCAATGCGGTGCTCCTCTTTTTTCTCCTGCAATAACTGTATCAGGTTCTCCAGCTGTAAGTTTTTTTTCTTATCCCTGGTGTTGGCCATAGCCCGGCCCACAGCAGCCTGCAATTCTTCTATATTCAATGGCTTCAGCAGGTAGTCCACGGCGGCGAACCGTACCGCCTGTATGGCATACTGATCGAAGGCTGTTACAAAGATCACTTCGAAATCATACTGGTGCAGTTCCCGCAGCAGTTCAAAGCCATTCTTCTCCGGCATTTGTATATCAAGGAATACAAGGTCCGGATGATGCTGCAACAGCAGGCTTTTGCCTTCGGCCGCATTCATGGCGGTGGCCACCACTTCCACCATGGGACAGTAGGCTTTTAACAACTGTTCCAGGTTGATCAGGTTGTTTTTTTCATCATCGATCAGTATTGCCTTCAGTATACTCATGCCAGCCAGTTTTTGAATAAGAGTTCAAGGACAGTTCCCTGATTGGGTTCACTCGTAATGGTCATCACTACCTGCTCTTCTGCCGCCATTTCATTCAGCAGCCGTATCCTGTCTCTTGTTAGCTTCAATCCATAGCCCGGCATTTCCTGACCCGGCGAAAATCCCTTTCCATTATCGCTGATACGGATCACCAGATCGTTCCTCTGGCGCACCACCTCCACCCGGATGGATCCTTTTTCCTGCAAGGTCGCTACACCATGTTTTACAGCGTTCTCTACCAAAGGTTGGAGCAGTAGGGAAGGGACTTCTGTAGTTGCAACGGGTACCTCTTCTGCGCAATGGACCACAAACGCGAAGTTAAACCGTAATTGTTCCAGTGTAAGATAAGTATCTAAAGTTTGCAGTTCACGTTGCAAGGGAATAAGCGCCTGCTCACTATCGGCCAGGGAGCGCCGCACCAGGTTGGCAAAATCCGACAAATAGCGATTGGCGCCTTTAATATCATTGTTATTGATCAGGCCCTGTATGGAAGACAGTGCATTAAAAGTGAAATGCGGATTCAATTGTGCATAGACCGATCTCAGTCCCTGTTCAAACCTTTCTTTTTTAGCTTGCTCTTCGGCCGTCTTTTTCCGTTGCCGGCGAAGTTTGTATAATACTACCAGGAAGCCTGTCAGGGTCAGCAACAGTATCCCAATAGCGATGCGGAATATCGAGGTCTGGTACCAGGCAGGTTTTACCGTGAAAGGGTAGGAGGTCACCTGGTGCCGCTGCTTGCGGTAGCGCATCTCCAATAAATAATCGCCGGGGGCAGGATCATCGATCCAGATAAAACTGTTGTTGGCTTTGTTGCCGGTCCAGTCGGTGATGACCTCGCCATTGCGGGTGATCCTGTATTCGAGCGCCCCTTTTTTATATATCCGCGCACGTACCTGGAAGATCAGGCCATTCTCTCCGGGATCTACTTCCCAATGTTTGGGAATACCTGTTTGCGGATCCAATTGATCGGCCGATTTTTTTTTCGATACCTGCCGAACGAGGTCCTCATCAAACTTATAGCCATTGGTAAGGTTCAGCATCTTGCTGGTGAGTTCACGGGTACTGAAAACAGCCTGCAAAACCGGCCTGGTAGCTTGCCAGTACACGGCCGAAGCGGTGAGGGGAGTAGTAGCCCCTTTCCTGCGCAGTTCTACCACCAGGTAATTGCCCCAGGTAGTAGAAAAGCGCCCCAGAAAGCCAAACTTTGCCCGGAAGAAATTCAGTTGGAAGGAGGCGTCTACAAAGGTGGTAACGGGGCCCCAGGGTTTGATCACCGTTTTGTTGTTCTCCAGCACCCTGAATTCGTATAGCCCTGCATTGTTATTGAAGATACCAGGCACCAGGAAATACACTTCCCCGGAATCATAGGTGTACAACTTTTGTCCGCCATTGTCCAGCTGCGAACGGAGCCGGAAATTTTCGAAAAACATATCAAAAGGGGTATTCCTTGAATGTTCGTCCTGCTGGTCATAGATCCCATTATAGGGAATGGCTGTTACGATCAGCGGCACACTGTCGCTTCCTTCACCGAGGAAGGAGGTGGAATAATTATCCCAGGAAATGTCGAGCGTTTTTGTGCCGGTATCTTTCAAGTTCACCTGGGCTTCCGCAGTGGGCAGCAACAAGCAAAGAAGGATGGATAAAGTGAATAGAAGTTTCATATCAGGGTAGTTGCCAGAAAGCGGCTGGGTTATTGGTGTTATAAAATTGATAGGTAGTACCACTCTTTTGGCTGGTGCTTACTTTCACATCAGGACTTTGTTTGAAATAGTCCAGTGGTAGCAATTGTATATATTGGATGGTCTTGCCCGGTTCAGGGGCTTCCATGTTCCAGGTACTGTTGACCGGGCTTTGCAGCATATACAGGTTCTTAGCCATATAGCGGTACAGATAATCTTCTTTGGTGGTGGAAGAGCGATGGTTCCAGTTGGCTGTGGGATTCAGGATCAACGGCTCCTTGCGGATAATGCGCTCCCTTACTTCCTGTATGCCCAGTAATTCGCCCTTTTCATTCATCACATAGGCATCATTTGTAGGGTCGGCCCAGATCCACTTTTTAAGTGAAGGTACATACACCAAATTGATCACGTGACAGTCGGGGTCTACACCCAGGCTATCTTTGGGCAGGCAAGTTACCAGCCGGGAGGCAAAACCCAAAGCCAGGTAAGCCTCGTTCAGTACCGTAGCCAATCCCCTGCAATTTAAGCCCCTGCCTTCTTTCCGGCAAACAGAGATCAGCTGGAAGGCATTTCTGACAGCCGGGTTTTCATGATTGCCATCATGCGGTATCAGCTCATGTACCCAGTGCAATACATTCAATACTTTGGATACATCGTGGCCCTGGCCGGCAACCGAATCCAGGTTAAATCCCTTGCGCAGGGCAGTAAGGTTACTGTCTGCAGCTGCCTGGTAGGTAAAAGCTGGCAGGGGCCGGTTGTCCTTCTCATTATATTGGCTGGCCCGGCCTAGTATATAGAGATAGTCACCGGTGGCCCGCAATGGTTGTAGCAGGGTGGTAAAGCGGGCTTCTCCGCGGATGCTTTCCAGGTCTTTGTCGGCCATCATATGCGAATAATTATTATACCCTGTGCGGATGGTGCTGTCCAGGCAATCAAGCGCCTGCTTTTTTTGTCCCAGTAAGGCATAAGTGCAGCAGAGGTTGTACCAGGCATTAGCCCTGTAACCGCGATATTGCTTCCGGGCAGTGTCGGGCAGTTGCCGGTAGCGCGCCAGCCAGTCGTCCAATTGGCTGGTATAACTTTTCACATCCCTTTTTTTGTAAAGGCTGACAAAGAGCTGTTCCTGTTGCCGGGCGTAGGTTCCGAAGTCAACAGCTTCGTGCTGGCGACCAAAAGAGACCAGGGAAGCCATCACGGACGCTACACTAAAAAGTAAATTCCTGTAATGAAGCATAATATTTCCTGCTTAGGTGATAAATTAGGTGATTGTCAAAGGCCAAAATTCTTGCTTCAGCCGGTGTTTATTCAGGCTATTGTGAATAATAGGGTGATGATTGAGAATCCGGTTTTGTTATCTTGCACCACATTATCAATCATCCTATACACGTATGAAATATTTCCTTACCATATCCCGGATCATTGTAGGCGTGCTGTTTATTTTCTCCGGACTGGTGAAAGCCAATGATCCGCTGGGGCTCAGCTATAAAATGCAGGAGTTTTTTGAAATATGGGGGTGGGGATTTCTCGATGATTATACACTGGCTTTTTCCGTGGCGATGAATGCCTTTGAGATCATTGCGGGTGTAGCCATCCTGGTAGGCTGGCAAATGCGGCTTTTTAGCTGGTTGTTGCTGCTGTTGATCATCTTTTTCACCTTCCTCACCGGCTATGCTGTGTTTTCCGGCAAGATCCACGAATGTGGCTGCTTTGGAGATTGCATACCCTTAACGGCCGACCAGTCGTTTATGAAAGACCTGTTGCTGCTGGTATTGATTGGGGTGATATTCATCTATCGCAATAAGATCAAGCCTGCGATCCCTGCGCTGGGCAGCATCGTCGTCCTGTTCTTTGCCACTATATTTTCTTTTGCTTTTCAGTGGTTCACGCTCCTGCACCTGCCTGTAGTGGATTGCCTGCCTTATAAAGAGGGTAATAACTTAACGGAGAAGATGAAAGTACCGGCGGGCGCTATCCCGGATAGCACGGTGATCAGTTTTGTATACAACAAAGCAGGAAAAGAGGTAGAGTTTACAGCCGACCAGTTCCCGGAGGATTTTGATGATTCCCTCTATAAGTTTGTAAAACGGTATGATAAGGTGGTACGCAAGGGCAATGCCGAGCCTAAGATCAAAGACTTCTCGCTGCAAACATTCTATAAGAATGATACTACGCAGGCTCTGTTGCAGGAAGATAAATACCAACTCTACCTGTTCCTGCGCAACGATTATAACCAGGGCAACTGGCCGGTAGTGCTGCAAACGATCTTGCAATCGGCCACAGAAAAGAATATACAGGGCTTCCTGGTGACCAGTATCCCCGCAGAGACTTTGTTTAGCAGTGAGTCGCCAGCTATCTTCAATATGTTGTTGCCGCTGCGTTGCGATCCGATCGTTATTAAAACGGCTGCCCGTGCCAATCCAACACTGGTGCTGATGAAAAAGGGAACTGTTCTCCGTAAATGGAGCTATGCTGATCTGGATAAAGCCTTACCGGTGGTACTTACTTTACAAGCTAATGCCGCTCAATAAGAGGTATTAGCTGTTAGGTATTAGCTTTTAGCTGTTCGCGCTCAGTGTTGGCGAAGCAAAAGTGCTAACAGCTAATACCTAATTGCTAAAAGCTAAAAAGGTAACTGCAAAAAAGAATAACTTGATCAAATACTTCACCAAACGAATGTTCTACGGCCTGCTGGTTATGCTGGGGGTAGTGGTATTGGTGTTCTTCCTGTTTCAGGGTTTTGGCGATCCATCGCGGCTTATGCTGGGGCAAAGTGCCGATGCTGCCACCCGTGATAATATACGCAAAGAGCTTTACCTGGATCAGCCCGTATGGAAGCAGTTTGCTTTATACCTCAATGATGTGTCGCCCGTAGCGATGCATACCCAACAGGAGATAGAAAAGAAGCAACTGAAAGGATGGTTTGTGGGCAATGAAACCAAGGTAGGTTTGAAAGTGCCTTACCTGCGGCGCTCTTACCAAACGAAGAAGGATGTGTGGCAGGTATTGATGGAAGCCCTGCCGGGCACGCTGGTGCTGGCGCTGGCAGCTATCCTCATTGCCATTGTAATTGGCATTCCACTGGGTGTGATCGCAGCTGTGAAAAAGGATACCTGGATGGATACTTCGGCCATCTTCGCCAGTGTACTCGGTATCTCTGCGCCTTCTTTTTTCATGGGTATTATTATCGCTTACCTCTTTGGGTTTGTATTGAGTGATTATACGGGGCTCAACATGACGGGAACATTGTTTGATACGGCGCCTCCGCTTTGGAACAGGGAGCTGCAACTCAAGAACCTGATACTACCAGCTTTTACCCTGGGCATACGTCCATTGGCCATTATCACCCAGCTTACCCGTGGGTCGATGCTCGATGTGCTCAACCAGGATTATATCCGCACGGCCTATGCCAAAGGGTTGAACAAAAGAACAGTGATCTGGAAACATGCGCTGCGCAATGCCCTCAATCCGGTGATCACCGCTATTACCGGCTGGTTTGCCGAACTGCTGGCCGGCGCTTTCTTTGTGGAATACATCTTTGGATGGAAAGGCATTGGTAAGGTAACGGTAGATGCCCTTGAAAAGCTCGACTTCCCTGTTGTTATGGGATCCGTATTGATCACCTCCTTTTTCTTTATAGTGGTGAATGTGCTCGCCGATGTTTTGTATGGCGTGGTAGATCCCCGTGTAAGACTGCAATAAGGGAAAATCTGCACCTGCGTGTCTTAGGTAAAAACAGTTGACCTGCCGGCTAAAGCACATCCTGTTATTATTCCTGTTATGTATACCATCCCTGGTCACCCGTGCCCAGCATATCAGCACTTTCGCAGGTACGAAAGGTGTTAAAGGTTTTGCGGGCGATGGAGGTGTGGCTATTCGCGCACTGTTGAATTACCCTTATAAAATGACCATGGATGAGCAGGGCAATATGTATGTGGTAGACCATCCGGTGGTGAGAAAGATCAGTACGGATGGCATCATTACCACCATTGCCGGTAATGGAACAGCCGGTTACAGTGGTGATGGAGGGCCGGCTACGGCTGCCCGCATAGATCTGGGCACTATCGCTGTAGATAAAGCAGGCAATATTTACCTCACAGATGCCAATCACTTCGTGATACGAAAAATAAATACGGCAGGTATCATTACTACGATTGCCGGTAATGGAAGTCCCGTTTTCATGGGCGATGGTGGCCCTGCTACTATAGCGGGCATCGATCCCGGCGATATGGAAGTGGATGATGCCGGCAATATCTACCTATGTGAATACCTTAATGCGCGGATCAGGAAGATCAATACAGCGGGCATCATCAGCACGGTGGCCGGTAATGGAATAAAGGAGAGCAGTAACGCCAGTGGAATAGCCACCAATATTCCGGTATTGCCGGGAGGGATTGGGCTTGACAAAGCGGGGAATATTTATTTTACCGATAATGACAGGCGTGTGCGGAAGATCAATGCTGCGGGTATCATCACTACCATTGCAGGCACTACGGCTGCAGGGTATGGGGGCGACGGAGGCCCGGCCACGAATGCCTTGCTCAATCAACCCTATGATGTGCATGTTGATGAGGCGGGGAATATTTATATTTCCGACCGTGGTAATCACCGCATCAGGAAGATCAACCCGGTGGGTATGATCACCACCTTTGCCGGCAATGGTGTGCAGGGATACAGCAACGATGGGGTATTGGCCACTGCTGCCTCAACAACATTTCCCAATGGATTGGCCATCGATAAAGCGGGCAATGTATATTTCGCAGAAACAGACAACTTTGCTATCCGGAAAGTGACTGTTTGCATCGCACCACTGCAACCATCTATTATGATCACCGCTTCTGCCACGCATATACAGGCAGGCACCCCGGTAACCTTCTCTGCAACGATCGGTAATGGGGGCAATGATCCGGCTTTCCAATGGCTGGTGAATGGTGAGCGGCGGGGAACCAACAGCGCTTTGTTTACCACAGATGCACTGGAGGAGGATGATGCAGTCTCTTGTATTCTGACCAGTAGTATAGGGTGTACGGACCCTGTTATTAGCAACGGACTCACGATACAGGTAAAGTATAAGAAAATACAAATGCCCACGGCATTTAGTCCCAACAGGGATCAAAAAAATGAATCATTCAGGATTCCGGCCGGCACCTCTTTTAAACTAAGCAGTTTTACTATCTACAACCGATGGGGGGAACTTGTTTTTAAAACCAATAATATCCGGCAGGGGTGGGACGGTACACAACATGGCATTCCAGCCAGCGCAGGATTGTATGTATATGCGATTGCAGGACGGGACCGAAATAAAGAAACGGTGGTAAAGGGAACTGTTTTCCTGGTGAGATGAGGGAGAGCGTTATTTGATCACTACTTCTTTCACCGTATTGTCGCCGAGCGTTTCATTTACACGCTGTATGATCTGCTCTTTTTGGTAAAGCAATTCCTGTTTGAGGGGAGCCACTGTAGTGGTTATATATAAGGTACTGCCGTAGATCTGTATCTTGTCGGTGTATTTGGAAATGGTTTTGCCCATGATCTTTTCCCAAACATCCTCAATTTGTAAAGCCTGCATAGAACCTTTGATGCGGGGATTCCGCATAAAATGTTTCAGCGCATCACTCATTGAATATTCTCCCATGGGTGCAAGTTAGGAAGAAATAAGAAGTCTTTAATAAAGAAGTCTGAGGAACTTGTGTTGATTATACTTTAAACCGGGCATCATTGACGCTGTACCGGGCAGGTTCGTTATCTGACATGATTATTTCACGGGAATGATACTGCGGTCGTACACAGCTGATCAGGTTATAACCCGTTTCACTGACCATCCATTCCGGGGCAGAGAAAAGAAGGTTTTTTTGTTGTGGTTTTCGCTCCATGTCAAGCGATTTTTTCAACAACTCAAGTGCATAAAGGCGCAAACCTTCTTTGTTGGCGCTGATGGCTCCGGCTTCTCCTACCTCGTCGGAAGTGTAAGAGAAATAAGCTACGTGCGGGTCATTTGTTTCCTCCAGGAAAGCAATAACGGACTCAAGGGAATTAGTCATAAGCAATCGTTCTTCTGCTGTTGTGAATATACGTTTTTATCACAATACTTGGACGGGTAAAACTACCTTTTCCTTGCGGCAAATGCAATTGATTAAAGACAAATAACCTGGTAGGAACCGACGAGCTGGCCAAAATGTTTACGGATACGGTCTTCGTGCGTGTCAGTGATAAATAACTGTCCTTCGTTTTCGAGGCAAACCTGACTTAGGAGATTGTGCATGCGATGTTCATCCAGCTTTTCAAATACATCATCCAGCAGCAGGAGGGGGGCAAAACCTTTGGCGTTCTTTAATGCTTCAAATTCAGCCAGTTTGAGTGCAAATAAGAGGCTCTTCCGCTGTCCCTGGGAAGCGATGAGTTTGAAAGATTGTTGTTGTAATTGTATATCCAGGTCATCCTTGTGGATACCTCCCGTAGTTCTTTGCAACAACATATCTTTTTCCCGGAATCGGAAAAACAGATCACTGAAATTATATTGCAGTAACTGGCTCTCGTAGGTAATGTGCAGCGGTTCTTCTACACCGGCTATTTGCTGATAAAACTTTTGCACAGCCGGAATAAATTCCAGCAGAAAACTTTTTCTCTTTTCGTGTACATAGTTTCCGTATTGCCCCAGTTGCTCATCGTACACATCCAGCAAGCCGGTATCGGCCTGTTTTTTTTCGGCCAGGGACTTCAGAAAACTATTGCGTTGTTGTAATACCTTGTTGTAATCGATCAGGTGCTGTAGGTAAGTAGCGTCCAGTTGCGAGAGAAGGGCGTCCAGGAAACGCCGGCGTTCTTCACTACCGCCCGTAATGATCTGTATATCATCCGGCGCAATAATCACGCAGGGAAACCTGCCAATATGATGGGAAAACTTCTCATAAGGTTCATCATTCAGCAGAAATTCCTTTTTTCCGGTTTCCCGCAGGATACAGACGACCTTCATCGGTTCACCATCCAACGTAAAATGGGCTTCTATCCGGAAACCGGCTGCCCCCTTCAATACATTCTGGCTATCCGTACGGGCAAAATAGCTCTTGGTAAAACAGCAATAGTAAATAGCATCCAGCAGGTTGGTTTTCCCAACCCCGTTTTTACCGGCAATACCCACGATACGGTCGTCGAAGGTGTATGCAGTCTGATGATAGTTCTTGAATTGAACGAGTGATATGGAATCCAGCTTTAACAAGGGTGCAATATACATTCGAAAATCTAATGCATCCTGTCACCCCGTACTTCCAGGTTTTGGATAATATCTGCTTCGTAGTTCAGCCATTCCTGCCAGCGCTTACGAACCTTGGTTTTGTCAACATAAGTTTCAGCCAGTTCGATAAAGAGGTGATAATGCCCTGCTTCGCTTTCCATAAAACGGCGATAGAAATTACGCAGGTAGGGGTCCTCCAGTCCTTCACTTAGCCGTTTAAACCGTTCACAGCTGCGGGCCTCTATTAAAGCAAATATGAGGAGCTTATCCAGGAAATGATCTTCCGGGGAACCGCCTTTCTTTTGAAATTTCATCAATTCGTTCACATAATCATCCTTGCGCTGCTTACCCAGTTTCAGCTTGCGCTTATCCAGTTCGGCCAATACCAGCCTGAAATGGCCCCATTCTTCTGTTACGATGGGCGATAGTTCACGCACCAGCCTGTCTTTATCGCTGTAGCGTTGAATAAGGGAAATACAGCTGGTTGCTGCTTTCTGTTCACAATAGGCATGATCCGTCAGGATCTCTTCCAGCGAGATCTCAGCCAGGTTGACCCAGCGGGGATCGGTAGGTAGTTGCAAGCCAAGGATATTCTTTACGTCATTGGTCTCCATGGCCTGCAAGGTAGAAAAAAGCTGCGAGCCTTAGAAAAGCTACGAGCGCGAGATTCGAGCCAATATAATTGAAGCAGTTACCTTTACGCGGGAAAACCGAATTGCAGGGCAATACAAAACTCAAAACACCGGACACTAAATAGTTTATGAACGACGCCTTTCTCCATAAAAAGCTCGATGAACGAAAAGCTGCGCAGGCTTTTCGAACACTGCGACTGCCCGATGGTAAAACAGATCTCTGTTCCAATGATTACCTGGGTATCATACACCATGGCCTTATTGAAAAGCGGCTGGCGGAAGATCCATCTCCACTGCGGCATGGCTCCGGCGGTTCCCGTTTACTGGCCGGCAATTATGAGCTGGTAGCGCAGGCGGAACAGGCACTGGCTATTTTTCATGATGCGCCTTCGGCCCTGTTGTTCAATTCGGGCTATGATGCCAACCTCGGCCTGTTGAGTTGTGTGCCCCAACGGGGTGATACGATTGTATATGATGCGCTTAGTCATGCTTCCCTGCGCGATGGTATTCGCCTGAGCTTTGCTCAATCGTTTCCATTTCCGCACAATGACCTTGAAGCGCTGGAAAAAAAACTGCAAGCAGCCACCGGGAATGTGTTTGTGGTAACAGAATCCGTATTTTCAATGGATGGCGATAAAGCCCCCCTGGAAGCAATGGTGCGTCTGTGCCAGCAACACCAGGCTCACCTCATCGTAGATGAAGCACATGCCACCGGCGTAGTAGGAGAGCAGGGAGAGGGATTAGTTCAGCAACTGGGCCTGCAGCAATCTTGCTTTGCCCGAATTCATACATTTGGAAAAGCGGTAGGCTGTCATGGCGCTGTGGTATTGGGCAGTGAGACCTTACGTGATTACCTCATCAATTTTTCAAGGGCATTTATTTATACTACGGCCTTGCCCGAAAGCAGTGTAGCAGCTATACAAGCTGCCTATAGCCTGTTTCCTGCTATGAAGGCCGAGCGGGAGCACCTGCGCCAGTTGGTGCAATATTTTCAGCAAGCGCCCATCGCTTACCAAAAGCTTGTTTCGGCCACACCCATACAGGTGGTTATTATTCCGGGAAATGATCAGGTAAAAGCAATGGCCAGCCGGCTTCAGTCAGCTATGCTGGATGTACGGCCCATCTTGTATCCTACAGTGCCAAGAGGAAGTGAACGACTGCGGATCGTATTACATGCATTCAATACATTGGAAGAAGTACAAAAGCTGGTACAACTATTCTGAACAAAAAAGCATAGCCTGCGGTAGCTACCTCATCATGAGGCAGGCTTTGCGGTGTTCATGGTGTTGAAAAATGTACTTTAAACTGGCCCCGGGATGAAGGGCAGGCAAAACAAATAACTCCCCGGCGGTTTAAGCGCCAGGCATCATCATCAATGGGAAGTAAGTGTTTGTTGGGAAACCCTGGTTAGATTAAACAACGAGACCTACTACAAACATGCAGCAGACAAGTGTAATACCAGCTAATTTTTTCAGGCGAAACATGTTGATGGAGGGTTTAGTAGACCTTTTCATAAACGTGGATTTGGGGATTAGGTAATATTGGATACAAGTGCAAGGTAATACAGGGCAATTAATATTGCAAGCAGTAGCTCGTATAAATTATAATGACAAGTGTCTGGGCCTATATCCTTAGCCATGAGGGGATTGGCCCAGGTATGGGGACTGATATTGGCGCCTGTCAGCCTGAGCCTGTCGAAGGCGGCTTCGATAAACTCAGCCTGACAAGCACAAAAAAAGAACCGGCTCCCTGGGGAACCGGTCCATTTAACGACGGATTTAGCAACCTATGACCTATATGAGTAAAACGTAAAAGTTCTTATCCTGAATGCGCATATCCTGTGCCGGGGATGTCCGAATGCCTTTTAAAACCGGCCCGGAAGGGCCGGTTTTTTGATGACGGGTTAAGCCACCCTGTTTCATAAAGGCATTTGATTAAAACGACGACTGTTTAAATGTTCCCTCAAACTCTGGTGTAAAATTGCACCCTAAATGCTTGCCCCACAATACAATTTTGTGGTATTACCAGTTCGTGTTACTTTTAAACGATTTCTTTAAACCCTTCCGGTAGTATGAGACTTGTCCCCTTTATAATTTCCGCTGCTGTGACAACAGGATTGGTCATAGCATTGAGTATACCTTTTGGGAGTACTCCTCCACTGGGTAGCTTCCTGAGTCCGCAAGAGGGCTTCTGGCAAAATGCTGAGCCTGTTGACCAGGATTACAATATGACATTGAAACTTCCGCAATTGAAAGACAAAGCTGAAGTATACTTCGACGACCGGATGGTGCCCCATGTTTTTGCCCAGAATGATGAAGACCTGTATTTCGTACAGGGATACCTGCATGCTAAATTCCGCTTGTGGCAAATGGAATTTCAAACCTACGCTGCGGCCGGCCGGCTAACAGAGATCGTAGGGACAGGCGCGGATAGCAGCATCCTGAATTTCGATCGCAATATGCGCCGCCTCGGTATGGTGTATGGCGCCAACAATTCTTTGCAGGTAATGGAAAGTGATACCACTACCAAAAAGGTGATGGACGCTTATACAGCGGGCGTAAACACTTATATAGATCAGCTGACCAGCAGCACGCTTCCCCTCGAATACCGCCTGCTCAATTACCAGCCTGAGCATTGGACCAACCTGAAGACAGCCCTTTTCCTGAAATACATGAGCTATGACCTCTCTGGCTCCGAAAATGATATTGAATACACCAATGCCAAATCGGTATTGAGCCACGAACTTTTTGACAAGTTTTATCCCACTACCCAGGACTCCCTGAGCCCCATTGTGCCCAGGGGATCAATATTTGCGCCGGCATCGATTCACCCGGTAGCGCCGGCATCGGCCGACTCACTGTACTTTCAGTGGAAAGACAGCGCTTCCCTTGCCCCTGTTAGCAAGCCCGATAAAGACAATGGCAGTAATAACTGGGCGGTAAGCGGACAAAAAACGCAAAGCGGAAGGCCCATTTTGTGCAGTGACCCACACCTGGGTTTATCATTGCCTTCCCTCTGGTTTGAAATGCAGCTGCATACTCCGCAAAGCAATGCCTATGGCGCCAGCTTCCCGGGATCTCCTGCCATCATTATAGGATTTACCGATCAGGTTGCCTGGGGTGTTACCAATTCCCACCGTGACGTAAAAGATTATTATGCCATTCGCTTTAAGGATGACTCTAAACAAGAATACTGGTTCGACAATGCCTGGAAACCTGCCCAGTTAAAAGTAGAAGAATTCAAAGTGAAAGGTGGGGCCACAGTGTTTGATACAGTAGCCTATACCTTTTGGGGGCCTGTGCAATACGATGCTTCCTTCAATGGTTTTGGCCGCGCTACACAGGTTACCAACCTGGCTGTGCAGTGGAAAGCCCATGAAGGTTCCAACGAATTCAAAACCTTTTACCTGCTCAACAGGGCCACTGGCTACAATGATTACCTGGCAGCCATCAAAGACTTTACCTGCCCCGGGCAGAACTTTGTATTTGCTAGCAAAGACAATGATATTGCCATCTGGCAGCAAGGAGAATTCCCTGCCAAATGGAAAAGACAGGGCGACTTTATCATGCCCGGTTCGGATAGCAGCTACCGCTGGCAGAACAATATACCAACGGAAGAAAATCCCCATGTGGCCCCTGAGCAGCGCCTGGACTTTGTAAGCAGCGCCAACCAGATGGCGGCGGATACGGCTTATCCCTATTACCAGGGCGGCTCCTACGACCTGTACCGCAGCTTTATCATCAATCGTCGCCTGCGTTCCATGAACAGCATCACGATCGATGACATGAAACAATTGCAAACAGACAATTACAATGTATTTGCAGAGATCGCCCGCCCTGTATTGCTGAAAAATATCAAAGAGCATATGCTCACCAATGAGGAAAAGAGTTACCTGGAGATCGTGCGTGACTGGAACTTGCGCAACGATCCCGATGAAAAGGGAGTGGCTGTATTCGATACCTGGTTCAGGGACCTGGAAGCGGAAGTGTGGAGTGATGAACTTGAAGCAGCTCCCAAGCCCGTTCAGATTCCGGAAGGCTATACCCTTATCGAAGGCTTGCTGCGTGATTCAGCGTTTGCACCGGTTGACAAAATCCATACACCGAATAAAGAAACGGTAGCTGATGTAGTGACCACGGCCTTTAAGAAATCCATACCCGTTCTCAAGAGAGCTGCTGCCGAAGGCAGGCTCACCTGGGGCAAATTCAAGGATACCGGTATCCGCCACCTGTTGCGTCAGATTGCGCCGCTCGGCCGGCTTCACCTGAATACCGGTGGTGGTGAAAATGTGATCAATGCGACCAAGCAGTTTCATGGTCCCAGCTGGCGCATGATCGTACACCTTACCGATAAAACAGAAGCCTGGGGCATTTTCCCTGGTGGACAGCAAGGCAATCCCGGCAGTAAGTATTACGACAGCTTTGTCAACAAATGGGCGGCAGGTGAATACAATTTACTTTGGATCATGTCGGAAAGTGAAGGAAAGGGACCTGGCGTGAAATACACGATGAGCTTTGGAAATTGAATAGTCAATAGTGAATAGTCAATGCGTTTGCTTCGATGGAGTGGCTAAACCAAATTCTTTAAACCTGGAAAGTATCTAATCAAATGAAATTCATTGTTTCCATATTACTGATCGCGCTGTTGAGTTTTGCCGCAGGACTTTACCTGGGTTGGTGGAGCCTTGCCCTGGCTGCCTTTACTGTGGCGGCCCTTATACCGCAGAAACCCTGGAAAGCCTACCTCTCCGGTTTCCTGGGCCTGTTGCTGCTATGGGGTGGTCTGGCCACCTGGATCGATATCAGGAACCAGCATATCCTGTCGCAAAAACTGGCGCAGGTATTACCATTGGGCGGCTCTTATTTTTTACTGATCCTCATTACCGCCCTGGTAGCTGCTATTGTAGCCGGCTTTGGTGCACTGACGGGAAGTTATGTACGGAAGAAGTAATCGATATCCGGCTCACATTATTGTGGTAGAGTCGTAATACCTTTGTTATTCCTCCAGCAATATTTGGCTTCTCTCCAGGGCTTGCGTAAAGCTGCCGGTCACATTGGCTTTGCCGATGGCAAACAACATCCGGGCATCTTTCAACGCCTCCATTACCTGTGTACTATTTATCTCCGACAAAAGGAGCTTTGTATGGCGTTGTTTTGATTCCCTGTACACTTCTCCGATCACTTTAATGCCGGTAGCATCGATGACGGGCACCTGTCCCATTCGGATGATCAATACTTTGGGTGGCTTTTCAATGAGCCGCATAGCATCTTTGAACTTCCAGGCAGCGCCAAAGAACAGTGGGCCGGTGATCTCAAATACCTCAACGCCCGGAGGGATAGGGGTACTGCCGAAGTATTCATTGCCAGCTTCTTCTTTGTCGGAGAGCGCATTTACGCCGGTAGCTTGTATCATCTGCCGCATAAACAGAAAGGCCGCCAGCACGATACCGATCTCAATGGCTACGGTGAGGTCAACCAATATCGTAAGCAAAAAGACAATCAGCAGCACCGCTACATCATTGCGTGGTCCTTTCAGCACAGCCCTGAAGCTATGCCATTCACTCATATTATAAGCTACCACCACCAATATACCCGCCAGGGTGGGCATCGGGATCAACCCTGCCCATTTGCCCGCCAACAACATGATCAGCAACAGGGTAATGGCATGTACAATGCCAGCAACAGGCGTGCGCCCGCCATTTTTGATATTGGTAGCGGTACGCGCAATAGCGCCTGTAGCAGGAATACCACCAAACAGCGAAGAACCTATATTGGCAGCTCCCTGTGCCACCAGCTCCATATTGGACCGGTGTCTGCCACCCATCATGCCATCGGCCACGACGGCCGACAAAAGGGATTCAATACCTCCCAGCAAGGCGATCGTAAAAGCTGGTTGTACCAGGTTTTTGATCGTAGCAAGATCAAGTGTGGGTATAGCAGGTGCTGGTAATGAGGACGGAATACGGCCAAACCGGCTGCCAATGGTTTCCACCGGCAAGTCCAACAGATAGGCAGCAGCGGTAGTAAGGAGGATGGCTATGAGAGAGCCCGGTACTTTGCGGGTGATCCGCGGCCATAAGATGATGATCACAACCGTGGCGCTGGCCACCAGGAAGGCATACCAGTTGGCCGAGTACAGGTGGACCCTAAAACTTTTCCACTTGTCGATAAAGTCTGCCGGTACTGCGCCCATCTGAAGTCCCAGGAGATCCTTGATCTGAGAAGAAAAGATCAGTACGGCAATACCGCTCGTAAACCCCACGATCAAAGGATAGGGGATATATTGGATCACGGTGCCCAACCGGGCAAGCCCCATCATCATCAGCATAATACCTGCCATAAATGTGGCAATGATCAACCCGTTTTCACCATATTGTTGTATGATACCATATACGATCACAATAAAGGCGCCTGTAGGACCACCGATCTGTACACGGCTGCCGCCCAGCGCAGAAATGATAAAGCCTGCAATGACAGCCGTATACAATCCTTTTTCCGGCGAAACACCGGAGGCGATGGCAAAAGCAATGGCCAGCGGCAGGGCAACAATACCCACAATAATACCAGCCATCAGGTCCTTACCGAACGCTGTAGTGCTGTAATCTTTGAGAGTATCAAACAGTTTGGGTCTGAACATGATGTTTAGCTTGCAGGTGTTGTCCCACTATTTAACGTACGTTTTAACTGGTTAAACAATAAGATGGCCATTTTTATATTGGTCCATTGTTGCGCATCCTGGTCCATAGGGCTGAACTCTTTTAAATGAAAAAGTGACTTGTCTGCAAACCTGGCAATAATATGCCCGTTGACCTTATGGGTTACCATGCTTTTCATTGCTGTATCAATATACCTTTTTACTTCTTCCTGTGAAGCCGCAAACAGGATCTTGTTGACCAGCTTATGAGAATAATCTTCCATTGTAGTGTTCATGATCTATCGTTTTATCCAGCATTTTAATAAGCTGTCGAAATGGGTTTCTGCTAATGAATAGGCCGGAGGGATCTCATCTCCCCAGCTGCAATAGGTTACGATGCGCGTGCCGGCGGGCATTTCTTCCAGTTGTTTATAGAGGTAATGACTATAGTAGTTATACAGCTCTCTTGAATAAGCGATACGATCATCTATCTTATCTGTCCCCGACAGGTTCTCATAAAAGGAGTTGTAGAAATAGAAATGGTCATATTGCTTCAGGTCCAGTTGCGTAAAGTTGCTGTGCATAAAATGCACATTGTTCAAACCAAGCCTGTGTCCTACAATGGTTGCCTGATCTACCAGGTCTTCCCGTTGCTCTACACCATAAAAATGGGCTGTGGATTGAAGGTAGCCACCTGTGAGGCAAAATTTGCCAATGCCGCTACCGATGTCCAGTACATTCACCACTTCATCCTGCGCCAGGAACTGAACTGCTTTGCCGGCCACCGGTAAAGGCGACCAATGCAAAGCGTCCAGTTTTTGTATAGGGAGGGGAAAAAGGTTCCGGAAGCCGGCCTCGTCGGTAAAATATTTGCCCAATGAAATACTATCAGGTACAGTAGACATACGATCAGATTTAGGGTAAGGACCAACTGTTAACCCCGCGGCGTATTATCCGGTTCTTCTGTTTTCCATGCCGGATCATAGCGGACAAAAAACGACAACCAGATAGCCCTCGACAGCCGCATCAGGTAGGGCTGAAGCAGAAGCAGCAACGTGATATTGATGCCCAGCCACCAGAAAAATCGGTTGTCATTTACAGAAAGCCCGATCAATACCCACCAGGCTACAAAGCTGGTGACCGACAAGGCCACCGTGAGCGCATAACTTACATAACTGGTGCCGTAGTAGAAGCCAACTTCTATTTCCATGCGTTGGCCACAAACCGGGCAATTATTGTTCATTTTCATGAACTGCTTCAGGCTGTATGGGTTACTGTTCAGGAACATATTGCCCTGCCTGCACCGGGCGCATTTCTGATGCGCCAGGCTCCATAAGTAGCCCGGCTTTCGATCCGCTTTAGGTGGTAGAGTAGTATCTTTTACAAGTGTTGCCATGTGTGATTAAAGTTTAGATCTGTATCGACTGTACCCAGCTTCTCCAGGAAGAAGTTCTCAAGAGGGTATAGATAAAACCAATAACGAACCGGTGATTCATTTGCATATTGGCTCCTTCCGCTGTTTCGGTGGTGCGTTCCAGGTAAACGATCAGCGCTTTGAGGTAGTTTTCAATACTCGATTCATCTACTCCATTTTCCAGGTGTTTGCGGATATTCCGTATAATGATCTTTTCACAGTCCAGGTACCCGCTTACTTTTTGCAATGATTCCGTTACCAGGCTTATTTCATGATCCATGTCCATATAGGCTGCCATCTTATTCTTTTATTTTATAGGTTTCTCAATAAGCTATCGTGCGCGGACAATCAGGTTTTGATCCAAAACTTTAATAATGTACCTATATGCGATCCCACCAGGTAGTATCCAGGTGGCACCCGGTCCTCCAGGGTATGAAAAGTGGCCAGCCGGGTACCTGCAGGCAGCTGTTCCAGTTTTTTGTAGAGGCTGCGGGTGTAGTAATTGTACAGTGACTCGGAAAAAGTGATGCTCTCATCTATTTTATCCGTGTCTACCAGGTGTTCATAAAAGGAATTGTAGAAGTAGAAATGGTCGTATTGACTGAAGTCGAGTTGTGTAAAATTACCGTGCAGGAAATGCGCATTCCTCAATCCCAATATTTGCCTGGCTGTATCGGCATGGCCCACCAGGTCTTTGCGTTGTTCAATACCGTAAAAATGGGAAGAGGGTTTGTGGTAGGCGCCCGTAAGACAGAATTTGCCCACCCCGCTGCCGATGTCCAGTACCCGGCTGCCTTTGGAAGGTGTAAGGAATTCCACTACCATCTCGGCCACAGTCAGGGAGGTCCAGTGTCTTTTTGCCAGTTGCTGCATGGCCAGCGGATACAGGTGATGGAATTGCTCATCCGACTTAAACCAGGCAGACATACGAAGTAAGGAATCAGTTGCTGGTGACATATTTCGCAAAGCTACCTGTATTCACCACGGGATGCTGCATTCCTTTATCACTACAAAAAGTGACAATTATCAATTTTTATTGGGGTACCTTTGTTCACTACTATGAGTATCAGTGGTCTTTTCCCCATCGACAAATGGGATTTCAAAAGTCAATCGGTCCTTGCCGATCTGCCGGAAGAGGACCTTGCCCTGCTCACAGCCCATCAAAGCGAGCAGGTATACAGCAAAGGAGAAGTGATCTTCCGGGAGGGAGCTTATCCCTCCGGCATTTTTTACATCAAAAAAGGGATGGCTAAAAAATACAAAGTAGCCAAAGAAGGTGGCGAGCAGATCATCTATGTAGCCAATACTGGCGAGCTATTGGGTTATCATGCCATATTGGAAGGCGACCGGTATCCCGATTCTGCCGCCTCTCTGGAAGAAAGCCGCATTGTATTTATTCCCAAAGAAGATTTTCTGGAGGTATTACATCATTCCCCGCTTTTGAGCAGACGGTTGTTAAAAACACTCAGCCATGAATTTGCAGTGATGGTCAACAGCATCACCTTATTTACCCAGCGCTCCGTAAAGGAAAGGCTGGCCCTTCAACTGGTGGTACTCCGGGAGAAATACAAGGTAGATGCCCGGCCTGGCATGCCTGCTGAGATCAACCTGTCGAGGGAGGACCTGGCCAACCTGGTTGGCACTACCCGGGAAAACATTGTAAGGATACTGGGCGAATTCAAAGAGGCCGGTATCCTGGAAACCAAGGGCAGAAAGATCATTGTACAGAACGTGGTAGCACTTATCAATATAGCCAACTACAAATAGTCTCCACTGCAACCTTTCATATTTAATTTGTTAAAACTTAGATAAGCGGTCAAAGTTCCTGCACATTCTGTGGTGAAAGCCATTATTTTCGCTGCACAAGATCTGCTATGAAGAAAACGCTACTCTACTTAACTACCTTATTTCTATTTTCCATTTGTGCACAGGCTGGCCGGGTAACCGGGACCGTAAAAAATCAAAAAGGCGAGACGCTGCCGTACGCTTCCGTGTTTGTAAAAGGTACCACCATCGGTACTACTACCAGTAGTCAGGGCAATTATTTCCTGGACCTCATTCCCGGTATCTATACCATCACCTGTCAGTATGTAGGTTATGCTAAAATAGAGAAGACCATTACGGTCACCAGCGCCACTGTCACCCTCAATTTCGAACTGGCTGTTCAGCAAACGACCATGAAAGAAGTGGTGGTAAGGGCCAATGCAGAAGACCCCGCCTATGAGATCATCCGCAATGCCATCCGCAAGAAAAAAGACTATGTAGCCCCGCTGGATTCCTTTACCTGCGAAGCCTATATTAAAACCCTTGTCAAGACCCGCAAACTGCCCAAGCGCGTATTTGGCCAAAAGATAGAAGATGATGACAAAAAGGAAATGAACATGGATTCTGCCGGCAAGGGCATCATCCACCTGTCTGAATCACTCACGAAGATCGCCTACAAGAAACCGGGTAAAGTAAAGCTGGAAGTATTGTCCGGACGCGAAAGCGGGTCCGGCGGTTATGGTTTTAACTTCCCCACTTTCATTAATTTCTACAACAATAACGTCAATGTATTTACTGCCCAGCTGAACCCAAGGGGCTTTGTATCGCCCATTGCCGATGCGGCACTCAATTATTACGCGTATAAGTATTTAGGATCTTTCTATGAAGATGGTAAAGAGATCAACCAGATACAGGTGACCGCCCGCCGCAACTATGAGCCGCTGTTCAATGGTACCATCAATATTACGGAAGGCGACTGGCGCATTCACAGCCTGGAACTGGTGCTGACCAAGAAATCGCAGCTGGAATTACTGGATACCATGCGCATCAAACAGATCCATGTACCAGTAGCCAAAGACATCTGGCAAACCAAAGACCAGGTGGTATACTTCACCTTTAATATACTGGGCATTGATGCCGTGGGTAATTTCCTGAATGTATACAACAAGTATGAGATCAATCCCACCTTCAACAAAAGGTATTTCAATAATGTGGTCATCAAATACGATACGGCCGTCAACAAAAGAACAAAAGCCTATTGGGATTCGATCCGCCCGGTACAACTGGAACTGGAAGAAGTAAAGGATTATAAGTTCAAGGACAGCGCCATGGCCTACCGGCGTGATTCCGTATGGACAAAGTCCTATATCGATTCCATGCGCAAAAAACAGGGCAAGATCACGGTGATGAAAGTCTTATACAACGGATTCACTCATTACAATTACAACCCCAGGCGGCCGGTATGGTTTACCTGGAAGCCACTGTTACAGCAGGTGCAATACAATACGGTAGAAGGACTGGTATTGAATGCAGAAGCCACCATACAACGTTCTTTTCCCAAACTAAAACAGCAGATCAGCTTTACCCCGCATGTTCGATACGGATTTAGTAACCAGCACTTCAATGCCTGGGCTCAATTCCAATGGTGGAAACGGGCCTTTACCTGGGACCAGGATGGGGGCACTACCAGCCGATCGGTATGGGGATTGACGGGCGGTAAAAGGGTGAGTCAGTTTAACCAGGAAAATCCCATCACGCCTTTAATGAACAGTGTCTACACCTTGTTTGACAGGCGCAACTACATGAAGATCTATGAGAACTATTTTGGCCGGATCACCTGGAATAAGCGCTTCGACAATGACCTGCGCATTACGGCCGATGTATTGTATGAAGACCGGATACCCATCGACAATACGACCGATTTTTCTATTTTCAAGGATAAGAACAAGGTCTTTACCCCTAACTATCCTTATGAAAAAATAGATGCGCAGTTTCCAAAGCACCAGGCGCTCATAGCCAGCATCTCCGCACAGTTTCAGCCCGGACAGCGGTATATTCAGTATCCCAATAACAAAGTGCCCATAGGTTCCAAATACCCCACTTTTGCCGCTTCGTATAAAAAAGGGATCGATAAGGCATTGGGTAGCGATGTGGACTTTGACAAATGGACTTTCTCAATTTGGGACAATATGAACTTTAAGCTGCGCGGGGAAATGAAATACCGCCTTAGTATCGGTGGTTTCATCAACGACAGCAAAGTGCCCATTCAGGATTACCAGCATTTTAATGGCAACCAGCTCATCTTTGCCAGCAGGTACCTCAATAGTTTCCAGCTGGCGCCTTATTACGCCAATAGCACCACTGAGTCATTCTATGCTGTGGGCCATCTGGAACATCATTTCAATGGATTCCTTACCAACAAGATTCCCTTGTTCAAAAAGCTCAACTGGCACCTGGTGGGGGGCGGTAATGCCTTCTTTGTGAACAAGGACAATAACTACGTGGAAGTATTTGGTGGCATAGAGAACATCTTTAAGCTCCTGCGGGTGGATGTGGTAGCCTCTTATCTCAATGGCCAGAAAGGTCAGGTAGGTCTGCGTATCGGGCTGGGTGGTTTGTTGGGTGGCGCTATCCAGTTACCGCAATAATAGCTGCGGGCATTGAGCTGCGAGCCACGAGCGAATACCCTTTCATCGTGGCTCGCAGCTTTCTTTTCCCATAACCAGAAAATCTTTCCCACCGTGGGAGCGTTTTAGCCGGTTGGCACGCCAGTTCCCGTTTAAATCCATATTGGCACAGGTATTGAAATACCTATCTCGGTTTTTCATAGGATATTGGATTTTGAAAACGGGGCTGGATTTCTATTCGGGCCCTTTTTTTTGGTACCTACCCCAGCGAGCCCTACACCCACCAGGGGCTCATCATACCGGCAAAGGAAAGACCCGTGATGTACACCAGGCAGACAACAGCGATCAGCATAATTACCCGAAGCGTATGCTTCCAGCGTTGGGTTTTACCCGTTTTGAAGAAGAGGCCATATACAATACCCAGGTAAGAAAAGTAAATGATGAGGTAGGGCGTGTAGGAAACCTGACCGCCATTGAAGATGCGCAAAACCGTAGCAATGATCAACAGCAGGTTGAATTGTGCTGTGAGATAGGTATTCAGGATAATGTTCTCCCAATAATTATACGCACTCCGGCGGAAAAACAACCAGGTGATCAGGCTGATCACCGGTATCATGAGGAAATAAAATACACTCGGATATTTATCAAAAAAATGACTGCTGTTGACCAGTACCTTGTTGAGCAGGGTGGAGTCAATGGTCATCGTAGTAGTATGACCAAGACTTAGCAGGTAATTATTAGTAAGGTGAATGATAAAAGAACTGATAGCTGTCAGGACCAGTACATAGGCCAGTGGTTTGAAATGCTTTACCCGCTTGCCCGCCATGTATTCCCGCAGCGTGGCGCCCGGCCTGACGATCAGTTCCTTCATGGTGAAGAATATACCCTTGTCGACGTGTAAAATGCTGTGGGGTATCTCATGCGCCAGGGAATGGTAAGTGATCCTTTCTGTATCCGACTTCTGCCCGCACCGGGGACAAAATTTTCCATCAAATGGATACTGACAGTTCTTGCAGGTAATTCGCATGCAGCTAGTTGGGTTTGATCCTTAAAAATAAGGGGAAAGCAACAAATTCCTGCTGTAAAGCATGTCTCTTATTCGTTAATTGTCAGGGAGCAACAACAAGAGGTCGTTCTGCATTAACCAGCCAGCTATACCAACTGTGCCTGAAACCCGGCACGCCAAACACGAAACTTTCTTATCTTTGCGGCGTTTCAAAATTTTGACTGTCAGGCATACGGTCACAAAATTTTACCCATGGCTATTTTACACAACAGAGTCTCCCAGAAGGAGTTGAAGGAACGTTTATACCAGGAAACCGAACCCCGGACCACCATTTCCTTCTACCAGTATTTCCCCATACCTGATCCCCAGGCTTTTCGTGACGAGCTATACCAGGCTCTCCAGGCTTTGAAGGTCTTCGGCCGCATTTATGTTGCCGGGGAAGGCATCAATGCCCAGATCAGCGTGCCGCAGAGCCATTACGAAGCCATGCAGCAATACCTGTATTCCATTCCGGCCCTCAATGGCCTGCGGCTCAATATCGCCGTAGATGATGATGGTAAATCATTTTGGGTACTCAAGATCAAAGTTCGTGATAAGATCGTGGCCGATGGCATTACCGACCCCGCTTTCAATATGAGCAATAAAGGCAAGTACGTAAATGCTGCCCAAATGAATGACCTGCTTAATGATCCCGATACCATTGTGGTAGACATGCGCAACCACTATGAATACGAAGTGGGTCATTTTGTAAAAGCCATCGAAGTGCCGAGCGATACTTTCCGCGAACAATTGCCCATGGCAGTGGACATGCTGAAAGACCACCAGGATAAGAACATCATCATGTATTGCACGGGTGGTATCCGCTGTGAAAAGGCCAGCGCCTACATGCTGCACAATGGTTTCAAGAATGTATTCCACCTTGAAGGAGGTATCATTAACTATGCCCGCCAGGTGAAAGACCAGGGCATGGACAGTAAGTTTGTAGGTAAGAACTTTGTATTCGACGACAGACTGGGGGAGCGCATCACGGAAGATGTGATTGCCAAATGCCATCAGTGCGGTAAGCCTGCTGACAACCATACCAATTGTGCCAATGAAGGTTGCCACCTGCTCTTTATTCAATGTGAGGCATGCGCCCAGCAGTACGAAGGCTGCTGCAGTAAAGACTGCCAGGATTTTATTCACCTGCCACAGGAAGAGCAAAAAGAATTGCGCAAAGGCGTTGATAAAGGAAGCAATATCTTCAATAAATCAAGGGCGAGGTTGAGACCGAGGCTTGACTCCTGACTTACTTCACACTGATCCATTTCAAACAAACAGGCTTGTCCAGTTCCAGCTTCTTGCCGGTGTCGGTGAGCAGTCCTGTCTCTTTATCCCTTTTGAAGATCACAATATTATTGGTGGTCTGGTTGGCCGACAGCAGGAAGTTGCCGGTAGGATCGATGCTGAAGTTGCGTGGACCTTTACCCAATACAGACTGGTGGCCCTTCAGGGTAAGTTTACCGGTTGATCTATCGATAGCAAAAATGGCAATATCATTCGATTCGCCACGGTTGGAAGCATAGAGGAACTTACCGTCGGGTGATACATGGATATCTGCACTGCCAATAGGGCCTTTATAGCCTTCTTTGATAGCTGATACGGTTTCCAGGAATTGCAGTTTGCCTTTGCTGTAAGCATAAGCCGTAACGTTGCCGCTCATTTCTTCCATGAGGTATACATAGTTGCCGTTGGGCGAGAAATCAATATGCCGGGGACCTGATCCCGGAAGGGTAGAGTTGGAGGGTATTTTAGCCGCTTTCAGTTCACCGGTTTTATTATCAAAAGCATATACCATGATCTTGTCGATGCCCAGGTCCTGTACCAGCAGGTATTTATCATTGGGATCAAATACGGTAGAGTGCACGTGTGGCGCGGCCTGCCGTTGCTTGTCAGGACCACTGCCTGTATGATTGATCGTTCTTTCTGCAGCCCGCAGGAAACCATCAGGGCTTACTGGCAACACGGAAAAGCTGCCTCCGCTGTAGTTGGCTACTGCCACCCATTTGCCTGATTCATCAATGGCTACATAGCAGGGGTGGTCGCCACCACTGGATTGTTTATTGAGGAATTGTAAGGTTCCGTTTTTCTTATCAAAGGAAAAAGCAGCTACACTGCCTTTGTCGTCTCCATCTTCAGCTACAGCATAGACATATTTTTTATTTTTTGATACAGCCAGAAAGCTGGGGTTGCTTGCGGGCACTTTACTCACAAAACTGCCTTCTCCGGTGGCGCTGTTGAATTTGTATACATAGATACCTTCACTGGTTCCGGACGTATAAGTCCCGACAAGCAGATAATAATCCTGACTGATAGCAAGTACTGGCAATGTCATAAACAGCAAATTGACGAGCATCCTTTTCATGCCCGTAAATTACATGATATAATCATGCCACGGAAATCCATACCAGGCAGTTGTACGTACTTTAAGCATCCTTTCTACCTCACTCAAGTAAATAAATCCATTTCTACACATGAAAAAGCTTTTTACAACGATTGCCTCGTGCATACTACTGCTGTCTTTATTCCATTCCTGTAAAAAAGCAGCCCATGATGAAACGGCTGCCAGCACCCTGCCCGCCAACGGCCGTGAAGCCGTACAGGAAGAACCCATCACACCCCTGGGCCAGCCGATTCCACTACCTGCGGGAAGCAGGCAGGTGCAGCTGAATGCCCAGTCTGGTGTAGCTGCTACACATATTCCCATCATCATGGTGCATGGACTGGGAGGCTTTGGCCCCGGAGAGTTGGGTACTTTCAATTACTGGGGCGGGGTGGACAATATCCCTCTTTATCTTACCAACAGCGGATTCCCGGCCTATGCGACTTCAGTAGGCCCTTTCAGCAGCAATTTCGACCGCGCGATTGACCTGTACTATTACATCAAAGGTGGATATGTGGACTATGGCAAATTCCACAGCACCCATTTTGGTCACCACCAAACCAAGAGCAGGTATTATCCCGGTGTGTATCCCGAGTGGGATGCCGATCACCCCGTACACCTCCTGGGCCATAGCATGGGAGGCATCACGGTAAGGAAACTATTGCAGCTTTTAGAACTGGGTGATCGGGCAGAGCAGCAGGACCCCGCTCATGCAGCGCTTTTTAGCGGCGGTAAAACTGGTTGGGTAAGGTCCGTTACCACCATCAGTACTCCGCACAATGGCGCTACGCTTACTTATAAGTTACTGCCCGACTATGCCCCGTTTGTAAAAGGGCTGGTGATCGCTGCAGCCGGCCTGGCTGGTACCAGTCTGGAAGCAGATGGGATCTATGATTTTGACCTGGAACAATGGGACCTGGAAAGGGAGCCCGGAGAAAGCTTTGCGTCTTATGCCGGCAGGGTAGGCAACAGCAGGATCTGGACTACCGAAGATTATTCCGGGCATGATGTGACGCCCGAAGCAGCACGCGACTGGAACCAGGCAGAACCCGACTCAAAGAATGTGTATTACTTCTCCGTCTCCACCAGGAGCTCTGTCAAAGGTCTGCTCACCGGGTGGGAATATCCACAGCTTACTACTTTTCCTGTATTGATACCCGTGGCTTTCCCGGTGCCCATCATCATGGGACTGGGCAACTATACCCAGAACATGCCGGGCAAAGTAGTGATCGATCAAAAATGGTGGGCAAATGATGGCGCTGCGAATGTATATGGCATGAGCGGGCCCAATACCAGCATCATCAAACCTTATGCACCTGCTACCCTGGAGAAAGGTGTGTGGAACCATATCGGTGTGTACAATGGCTATGATCATTTTGCCATCATCGGTATGGGCCTGGTGCCTTACAATGTGCGACCATTCTATATGAACCTGGCAAGCCTGCTGGGAGCGGTGGAATAATGTCAGGCTGAGCTTGTCGAAGCCGCCTTCGACAGGCTCAGGCTGACAGCCGCCAGGGCGACAACTTAATATAATGACAATACCGTATTAACTCACTGTTAATTAACCGGTGTGTGCGATAAGGCTTTGGTATCCGCTAACTATTTTTGCGGCGTGAAAAAATACACACCCAACTCCTGGCGCCGAAAGGGCCTTATCGCATTGACAAGCGCAGGCTTATTAGTAGCCGGATATGGTATTACCCGTGCCCAGCAAAAGGACAGTAAAGAAGAAACTGATGATGAGTTTTCCATTGTCGTTTTGCCCGATACCCAGTATTATACTTCTGAAAAAAACGGAGGTAAGCAGGACATGTTTACCGCCCAGATAGCATGGATCAAAAAAAACAGGGTTGCAGAAAAGATTGCTTATGTGGTACAGGTAGGAGATATTGTAGAGAATGGCGACAAGTTTCCCATTGAATGGGAGCGTGCTTCCAGCGCCATGTATAGCCTGGAAGAACCCCTGCCCGGATTGCCACATGGTATACCTTATGGCGTGGTGGTAGGCAACCACGACCAGGCTAAAAGTCAGTTCCCTCTGAGCGGCAAAACAGATTTTTACAATAAATACTTTGGCGTATCCCATTTTAAAGGCCGGGCTTATTACGGCAGACATTATGGTGATAACAACGATAGCCATTACGACCTGTTTTCTGCTGGTGGAGTGGACTTCGTAGCGATCTGTGTGGAATACGATTCCTTCGATGAGGATATGGAGAATATGAATAGCTGGGTATGCAGCATACTGGAAAAATATCCCCAACGCAAAGCCATTGTAGCCAGTCATTATATTGTTGAGAACAACAAAAAGGCCGGCACCAATGAAAAGGGCTTTGCTCCTTATGGGAAACAAGGTGAGCGGTTACACGATCGTATCAAACGTTATCCCAACCTGTTCATGGCCCTCTGTGGGCATGTTGGCGCCAATGGTGAGGGCTATCGCCAGGATTTCTATGCAGGTAAATCGATCCAGACTTTTTTGTCCGACTACCAAAGCAGACCAGGAGGTGGCAGCGGGTTGATGCGCATAATGACATTTTCAAAGAAGAAAGACCTGATCAAAGTGAGAACCTTTTCACCTTATACCGGTCTGGAAGAAAAGGATGGAGACAGTGAATTTACCAGACCCTGGCTACATGGTACCAATAGTGTAAGGGTACTTGATTTCGATAACGACAGGATCGCCGAACCGGCTGCTTTCAATAAAGGCATTTGGTATATCCGGGGCATGGATACCGTTCATTTGGGGCAGGAGGGAGATATTGCTGTGCCGGCTGATTACAACGGCGATGGTCAAACAGACCTGGCTGTCTTCCGGCCTTCAACAGCTACCTTCCATTTCCGAGGCGGTAAGGAAATACCCTTTGGAGAAGCAGGTGATATTCCTGTACCGGCCGATTATGACGGAGATGGTTTTGCTGATGTGGCTGTATTCCGGCCTTCTACCCAAAAGTGGGTGATCCGGGATATGGAAGAGCAGACTTTTGGAACAAAAGATTGTATTCCCGTGCCGGCAGATTATGATGGTGACGGGCAGACAGATAAGGCCATTTTCAGAACCTCCAATGCCATGTGGCAGATCAACCGCATAGGCAATGTACCTTTTGGTCAAAAAGGCGATATCCCCGTACCCGGCGATTATAACGGTGACGGAAAAGTTGAGATGGCAGTATACCGCCCCTCCACAGGCCAATGGATCATAGATAAATTGAAAGAGCCTGTTCAATTAGGTCAGCCCGGCGACATGCCGGCACCTGGTAATTACCTGGGTAATGGAAAGATTGTACCTGCCGTATACAGAAATGGTAAACTTATATTGGCCGGTAATAAAGTAATAGAAGTGCCGGTTGCAGACAGTGGATCAGTATTGATCAACCTGCCTTATCCCGTGAGGCAAGCTTTTTTTAAGTAACGAGCGCAAAGGTGTCTTATAACGCGAAACACCCCTTATTGGATGAATAAGGGGTGTTCGTATTTACCTATTGATTCGGCTATTATCGATATTTTTTCAAGGCATTCACCACCCTGTCATAAATCTCCTGTTCGCTCAAAGCTTCGGGTACAAATTGCTTACCGATCACTTTTTCATACAGTTCAATATAGCGACGGCTGATGGTATCGATCCACTCATCGTTCATCTCAGGCACCGTTTGGCCTTCCTTGCCCATGAAATTATTTGCGATCAGCCATTCCCGTACAAATTCCTTACTCAACTGCAATTGTCTTTCTCCCCTGGCCTGGCGCTCTTCAAATCCATCGGCATAAAAATAACGGGAAGAATCAGGCGTATGTATTTCATCCATCAGGTACACGGCGTCCTTGATCTTACCAAACTCATACTTGGTATCTACCAGGATCAGTCCTTGTTTGGCGGCTATTTCTTTACCCCGGGCAAACAAAGCCAGGGTATAATGTTCCAGTATTTTCCAGTCGGCTTCCGTAGCCAGGCCCTGGGCAATGATCTCTTCTTTGGAAATATCCTCGTCATGACCGGCCTCGGCTTTGGTAGAGGGGGTAATGATAGGCGTGGGGAAATAATCATTTTCGGCCATGCCTTCCGGTAGTGTAACACCGCAAAGTGTTCTTTTACCGCTGGCATAGGTGCGCCAGGCATGACCTGTAAGGTTACCCCGTACCACCATTTCTATCTTAAATGGCTCACATTTCTGACCGATAGATACGTTGGGCGCCGGTACGTCCAGTAACCAGTTTGGACAAATATCACGGGTTGCCTCCAGCATGTAAGCAGCAATTTGATTTAAAACCTGCCCTTTATAGGGTATGGGTCGGGGTAATATTACATCAAATGCAGATATGCGGTTGGAGGCGATCATTACCAGCCATTCATCTTGAATTGTGTACACATCACGCACTTTACCCTTGTAAAATTTGGTCTGTCCGGGGAATTGATAGGCATTCATGGCGCGAATATAGAGCAGGCGCTCAAATGCCAGAAAAAAAGTATGCCTGAGATATTAACAATCAGGAGGTAATTGTTTAAAAATTAAATTTTAACTTGATGTTTACAATACGTAGATTAGTATATATAAACAAAAACTGCCATCATGAGAAGAAGCTACCGTTTTCTGGCGGCCTTCGTGTACATGCTACCTCTGTTTTTTGCTGCCACCTCCCACGCCCAACTCCAAACCTACACGATCACAGGTAATATCCGTAACAGTACCAACAAAGATGTTGTTCCGGCCGTTTCTGTCACTGTAAAAGGTTCTTCAGCCGGAACGTTTACAGACGAACGAGGACATTTTAGACTCGTCACCAGTCAACGTCCACCCTTAACCCTTGTTTTTAGTTCTATCGGATATGAATCACAGGAAATAAACGTATCCAACACATCTGATGTAGTGGAAGTAAGTTTTGTTCCAACTTCTGTACTCGGCCTTGAAGTGGTTGTTTCTGCCAGCAGAGTGGCAGAAAGAATACTTGAATCGCCCGTTTCCATCGAACGCATGAGCGCAGCCAATATTCGTGCTTCTGCTGCTCCCAGTTTTTACCAGGGTATGGCTAATTTCAAAGGCGTGGATATGACCACTTCCAGTATTACTTTTAATACCCTCAGTACGCGGGGCTTTAATGGCAGCGGTAACCTTCGCTTCAACCAGTTGGTGGATGGAATGGACAACCAGGCGCCTGCCCTCAACTTCTCGGTAGGTATTATTACAGGCCCTACTGAATTGGATATTGATAATATCGAATTACTGCAAGGCGCTTCTTCAGCCTTGTATGGATCGGGCGGTATGACGGGTACCTTACTCATGACGAGTAAAAACCCATTCAAATACCAGGGCCTTAGCTTCCAGGTAAAACAGGGTATGAACCATGTGAATAGCAATGCCCGGTCTACAGCCCCTTATTATGACTGGTCTTTTCGCTGGGGCAAAAAGATCAGCGAGAAACTGGCCTTTAAGATCGGTGGCCAGTTTGTAGGAGCCCAGGACTGGCAGGCGAATGATACCCGCAACCTGGCCCGCAACAATGTACTCAGTTCCGTCAAGGATGGAAACCGCCAATCAGATAACAATTATGATGGCATCAACGTATATGGCGATGAGGCCAGCGTGAGCATGAACAGCCTGGCACAGCTCATCAGGGGCCAGGTGGCCGCCAATCCTGCAGCGGCTCCCGCACTTGCAGGGATCGACCTCATGCTGGCAGGGGGCGCCACAGCACAGCAAATTGCGGCCAATCCCGCCTTTGCGCCTGTAGCTGCTTATCTTCCTTTCCTCATACCTACCAGCACCGTGGCCAATAATCCCTACAAAAATACTTTTGGCGCCCAACTGGTAAGCCGGACCGGCTATGCCGAACGGGACCTGGTGGATTATGATGCTTATAGCGTAAAACTGAATGCTGGTCTGTATTATAAGATCACCAACAATATAGAAGCCAACGCGTTGGCCTATTGGGGTACCGGTACCACTGTATATACCGGGGCCGACCGCTATTCCCTCAAAAACTTCAAACTGGGCCAATACCAGCTCGAAGTGAAGTCAAAGAATTGGTTTGTAAGGGCCTACACCACCCAGGAAAACTCCGGGGATTCCTATACGGCAACCACCGCGGCCTTTGCCGTCAATAACTTGTGGAAGCCCAACCTTACCTGGTTCCAGCAATATTCTGGCATCTATGGTGTTGCTAAACTGGGTATCATCCCCAATGGATCAGGAGGGTTCCTCCCTGTGTTGCCAGAAGATCAGGCCCATGTCGAAGCCCGGAAGGCCGCTGATAATGGAAGGTTGGTGCCTGGCACTCCTGCCTATGAAAATGCATTGAACCAGGCCATTAATATCAATATCAACGACAAAACCGCCAGCGGCGGTGCTAAGTTTGCTGATAAATCGGCCCTTTACCATGTAGAAGGCCAATTGAACCTCAGCGATTATGTAAAAGTGGTAGAAGTAATGGTAGGCGCCAACTACCGTGTTTTCCACCTCAATTCCAAAGGGACCATTTTTGCAGATACCAGCGGCCCCATTGATATTACTGAATATGGCGGATACATACAATTGCAAAAGCGATTGTTCAACGATGTACTGAAGCTGACTGCTTCGGGCCGTTATGATAAGAATGAAAACTTTAATGGCCGGTTTACGCCCCGTGTTACTGCACTGGTACAGGTAGCCAGGGACAATAACCTGCGCCTTTCTTTTCAGACAGCCTATCGCTTTCCCACAACACAGGATCAGTACATCAACCTGAATACACCCGGTGCTAAATTGATCGGCGGTCTGCCTTCTTTCCAGACTTATTATCACTTTGATACGAATCCTGTATATACTTCTGAAAGCATCAACGATTTCCGGCAATCGGTAGCTGTCGGTGCTCCTAATCCCGGGTTACTTAAGCAGGCACAGTTTAAAGAAATGAAACCCGAAACCGCCAACTCCTATGAATTTGGCTACCGTGGTTTGCCAACCAAGCGATTACTGGTAGATGCTTATGTATACTATTGCGAGTACAAGAACTTCCTTGGCCGCAGGGCAGTAGGCAGGGCGATAGCAGGGCCTGTGACCAATGTGGCCAACCCGCTCGCTACGGAAAACTATTCTTACCCCGAGAATTCAGAGAATAATGTAAAAGCCATCGGATGGGGAATAGGAGGAGAATACCAGGCGCGTGGTGGTTATAGTTTCAGGGCCAATGTTTCGGGCGATCAACTGCGTGATGTGCCTGCCGGCCTCGTTACTTTCTTTAATACGCCTAAGGTAAGATTTAATGTAGGCATAGGCAATGATGGTATCGCCAAGGGCCCCTGGGGCTTTAATTTCGTGTACCGCTGGCAGGATGCTGTAGATTGGGAAGGAACTTTTGCCGCTGGTAAAATTCCCTCCTTTGGTTCACTGGATGGACAGATCAGCTATAAGTTCCAGAAGATCCGCAGCATTGTGAAGCTGGGTTCTTCCAACCTGCTCAATAAATACTATTACAGTGCCCTGGGCAATCCTTATGTAGGTGGAATATACTATGTATCCTTTGCCTACAATGTGTTCTAGACCACGATTAGATGGATTAAAAGGATTTACAGGCAATAAGATAACGAAGATATTTTTGCTAGACTTTCGGCTAAAATGCCCGCTACCAGGCGGGCATTTTCTATTTAAGCATTTCCTAGTATCGTTTCTATGATCCCCTCGTTTTGAATGATCATCATACCATGACGATCGGAGGTAATACCTTCCTGCAAGGTATAAGTATAAGTAGGTACAGAACCCTTCATGATGGTAGGCAGGTATACAAACTGGAAATTAGGGCAGCGCCCAAGTTCCTGGCCTACTTCAATAATATGGGTGGAAATAATAAAAGCACAATTCCTGTTCTCGCCAAAGGCTTCCGAAACAGCCAGCGTGGCATCATAAGCATCCTTTACATTGGTGCCTTTGAACAGCTCATCGAAAATGATCACCAGGTTCCTGCCTTCGCTCACTTCTTCGGCCACCTTTTTTACTCGCAGCACTTCTGCATAAAAATGGCTGTAACCCATATTCAGGTTATCGGCTACATTGATGGAGGAATACAATCCATCCCTGACAGAGAAAGTCATTTCCTGCACTGCCAGCGGAAAACCCATGTGCGCGAGGTATACGGAGATACCAAAAGATTTCATGAAGGTAGACTTGCCCGCCATATTGGCCCCCGTTAAAAATACCACATTGCTGTCGCCATGCAGATCAATGGAATTGGCAACAGCCTTGGCGATCGCGGGATGATAGAGCCCTTTAATACTTATTACATTATTGGATGCCGGTAAAGCCCGTGCATAAGCAAATCCCTTTTCCCTGGCTACAGCCGCTACGGCCAGCGCCACATCCAGTTCATAAATAACCTTCAGGATGGCCTTCATGCCTTCGTGCAAGGTGTGACGTAAGGTATGATCGTACCTGGCCAGTTGCCATAGTCCCAACTGTTGTGCAGAATTGGTATTGGAAAGCCAGGACAATTGGGGATGCTCTAACATCTGTTTAGCGGGCGCCAGCTGCTCCATAAATGGATGCTGTGGGTCTTGCGTGTGCAGGGTAAGCAGGAAGCCGGAGAAGGCATTTAATACCTTCTGTGTAGCTTCCAGTCCGCTTACCAGTTGTTGGTATTGCTGCTGTACGCCCATCAGGTGCAACACTTTTATCCGTGCTGTACCGGCGAGAACGGATAACCTGCTGCTATTGCCTGTAGAGGTAAGGTACAATTCCATGGCCTTTACATCTTCCTTGTCAACTGGAAAAGTTACCGGCTTTTGTTGAAAATACTGCAACAGGATGCTGCGTTTATTGATCGCTCCGGAGTCCTGCAAAGGCTCGCGGAACATCGATTCCAGCAGTTTTTCACCACCGCCCGTTTGCACCCGGTTGAACAGGTTGAATACAGATCCCGCTTTGAATTTACCCAACAGGTTCAGGTCGTCCAGCGTCTGCTTATCAGCAATAAAACTCATGCGTGTTCTGATTTATATTTCCTGTTCTTTAGAATATTAATAATGCCTTCGTTGTTGATGATGATCATACCATGACGATCGGCTGTGATGCCTTTTTCAAGCCGGTAGGTATATACCGGGTTATTGCCTTCCATGCGCGTAGGCAGGTAAGTGAAGTTGATATTGTGGCATCGTTGCTTCAGTGCTTCTCCCGCCTCGATGATATGTGTGGATACCACGAACATACAGTTATGCCGCTTAGCGAAAGCAGCCGTAAGGGCTACCGTGGCCTCATAAGCATCCTTCACATTGGTACCACGAAACAGTTCATCGAAAATGATGAAGAGGTTCCTGTTCATACTTAGCTGGGAAGCCACTTTCTTTACGCGCAGCACTTCCGCGTAGAAGTGGCTGTACCCAAGGCTAAGATCATCGGGAAGGTTAATGGTCGTAAATATTCCATCGCGTACGGAAAACTCCATCTCACTGGCAGCCACCGGCAAACCGGTATGCGCCAGGTACAGGGCAATGCCCAACGATTTCATGAAGGTAGACTTGCCGGCCATGTTGGCGCCTGTAAGGAAAATGATATTGCTATCCGGGGTAATCAGCAGGTCGTTACGTATGGCATTGGCCACCCGGGGATGATAAAGCCCTTTCAGCCGTACGGTATGCTCACCGGCAGGCAGGGCCGTTGGAAAAACAAATCCGTATTGTGTGGCCACCTTGGCTATTGCTACATACACATCCAGTAGGTAAACCTCCTGCAGCATCTTTTGAATGGTCTGCCTGTGTGTGTAACGCAACAGTTTATCATAGTCGGCGGCGCTTGAATAGGAGAGGTTACCGGGATGGGCTTCTTTGATCACCCTATCCATGGACGGAAGCAGGAGCAGTTGCCTGATCTCCTGCAACCGGACATGGTAAGGGGTCATAGGGGCACGGGTATCTGAATTAGAAACAAAAACGTGCAAAGTCTTTATAATGCTGATGGTGGCCGATATACCTTTTACCAGTTGTTTGTATTCCGTATCGGCACCTATCAGGTTATTGAATTTTCTCCCCAATGTATTTTCCTCCCCGGTAATGCGGCTGCGCTCATCTGTACTTTCCAGGTATTGCTCTGCCGCATCGAACCAACTGCTTTCAAAAGGAAAAGCCACAGCCTTTTGCTGGAAATACCGGATCGTGCTGCTACGCTCGTTAATGGCTTGCTCATTGGCCAGCGGGCTGCGAAAGAATTGTTCCAGGATAGTGGCGCCGCCCCGGGTAGTAGTTTGGTTGAACAGGGCATAGATGGAATCATGGCCCCGCTTACCGAAAATATTCAGGTCGTCCAGCGTTTGTTTATCAGTCAATAAATGCATAGTATAATACTTTAACGGCCACGGCGGCGTATCCAGGTAAAGAGACCGGCAGCAATGAGCAAGGCAGGGAATACCCACTTCAATAGCGTTCTGGTAATGCCCCAGCTATCTTCAGTTGTACTCAAAGATGTGTCGGGCGGTGGATCCCGATGCATATCAATAGGCACTTCACCATTGGACAACCAGAAGAAGGTGGCATTCATCAGGGGGAAATTGGCCGCATTGATTTCCTTCCGGCGCATGCCCAGCTCGCTATTACTTAGCCAGTCGGCATCACCCGTCACAATGATCCTTTGCTCCTGGTTATTGATCTTACGCGAAAGGCTTACTACTGTAGGATAAGGCTTTTTTACCTCACCTGCAGCAGCGTTCAGGATCACCGAATCATCAATGAAATTGGTGGTCTCATGTTCGATCCAGCTTTTGGTAGAATCGGAAGTAAAGAGCGTTGTCACTTTGAAGCCTTTATCCGTTTGCACATCCAAAGCCGCAGCAGACGGCATGGTGAGTACCTGTCTTCTTTCCTTCATTTGGTTAAAATGCCAGGAGAAATCAAGGGCCTGCCCGGTAGGCTTCAGCAGCATCAGGTCGGCCTGAAATTTTTCATTGGGCTTCACCAGCACGCCCGGCATCAGTTGTACGCCCAGCGGCGCCAGCACCGGGTTCATAAACTCCTGCCTGCCCGGTTCACCGGCAATCAACAGGTTACCACCTTTGCTGAGGTATTTGTTGAGGTTGTCCTGTTCCACAGGCGTGAAGCCTTTCTTCATTTCCGCGATCACCAGAATGCGCACACTGTCGGGCACCTCCCGGTCGAGCGATATATTGGTGAAATCGAAACCCTGGTTGATGAGGGCATAGCGGAAACCTTTTTCCTGGGCAAACATATTATAACCACGATCGCCTTCGCCATTGCTTTCGCGTTCGCCCTGCCCGGTCACGAAACCTACAATGGGCAGGTCCATCACCAGGCGCTTGATCGCAGCAGTAATTTCCGCTTCCGATGGCAGGCGCATCATATCGTCGTACACGCGCAGGAAGGTCTTTTTGCCATTTTCGCTTTCCAGTGTACGTACAAAACGGAAACCTTCCGGAGCAAGATCTACCTTGCTTTTAATGGCATCGTAAGAGCTGATATCAAAGTCCCAGTTCTGTATCCGCTTCATCGTGTCCAGCCTTTGCTTATCACTCAGGTTGGGGTATTGCTTGTCGAGAAAAGAGTTGTCGGACCTATGATAATAGTAATAATAATTGAGCTTGATATCGGGCTTGAAACGTGTGTATTGCTTGAAGCGGTCAACATCTACCTTGTAATACATGGGGATGGCGAGGTAATAGTTTTGCCCCAGCATATTGGAGTAAGTGTTGATGGTAAGGCCGCCTTTCAGCTTACTCATTACCTCTTGGCTGCTTTTGGTAAGCGTGTTCTGTTTGGTAGCCGTAGCATCGTAGTAAGACTTCATCGAAGGCAGGGCGCTAAAATAACCGATAAGCAGCGTAGCCACAATGATGCCTGCATACTTGGCAAAAGTAATACCAGCAGCACTCTTCTGCCGGCTGGTCTGCATTTTCAATATCGACAGACCAATAAACAATACGATCACCAACAGGAAATACAGCAGGTCTTCACTGGTGATCATGCTGCCAATAAAGGTCTCTACCCGTCCTGAAATGGCCAGCCAGTAAGTGATGTCGCGTACAAAAGCGATGTCCTGTCCAATACCTTTGATATAAGCGAGAATGCCGAAAATGCCGATTGTACAGATCGCCGCCACGACGGGATAGGACGTGAGCGACGACATGAACAACCCGATGGCGGCATAAGCACAGGTAAGCAGGTAAAGACCCAGCAATCCACTGAGGATGGCCGGAATATCGGGATGGTTGATACTGAGCGTAGCATGTAATACAAACACCAGCAGGATACCCATCAGGGCAAGGCCATACACCATCAGGGCGATAAACTTGCCCAGGATGATCTGACGGTTGGTGAGTGGTGAAGAATACAACAACTTGATAGAACCATTGCCTAGCTCACGGCTGATGATATTCATCGTAAGCAGGGGGATGTACAGGAACAGGTAAGATTGTACAGCGGGAAACAAACCCTTCATACCGGCAAAAATGCCCAGCGAAGCATTGCTGAGCGGGAACTTCATGGCCTGGTATTTTACAAAACCATTGAAGTAATCAGTATATACGATGGTAGCCTGGCAGGTGAACACTACCAGTATGAGCCAGGCTACGGGCGAATAGAACAGGTTTTGCAATTCCGTTCTCGCGATCTTTAAAGTCGTTTTCATGGTATTCGTTTAGCGGCCTGGGGCCAGGCTAATAAAATTGCTATCTCCCTGAGCCTGTCGAAGGGCTTCGACAAGCTCAGCCTGACAGATTAACTTAGTTCAGCTTACGTTTTGAAAATTCAGCAAATACAGTTTCCAGGGAGTTTTTCTCCAGCGATACTTCAATGAGGCGCCAGTCGCGGGCCACACTTGTTTCCACCAGGCGTTCGATGGTATCATGCGCGTGTTGCGCAAAGGACAACCGGAAACGGATGCCGCCCAGTTCTTCCACGGCAGTTACGCCCGGAATAAGCTTCAACTCTTCGGGTGGTGGCGGCGCCAGCAGGGATACTACCAGCGTAGTGGGCATGATATAATTATCAAATTCATCCAGCGCGCCGGAGAATACGAGGTTGCCTTCATTGATCATCCAGATATTATCACACAGTGCCTGCACTTCCTGGAGAATATGGGTAGAGAGCACAACGGTCCTCTCTTCCGCAATCTCTTTGATGAGATTGCGGACTTCGAGGATCTGGTTGGGGTCTAAACCATTGGTAGGCTCATCCAATACCACAAAACCGGGTTTGTGGATGATGGCCTGTGCTATACCAACACGTTGCTGGTAGCCTCCTGACAGGTTACGGATTAATCTTTTATTGAAATGGGTGATGCCTACTTTGCCCATCACTTCCTGCACCGCTGCTTTTACCTTTTTTGAATCCATCAGGCGGATATTGGCGCAGTGGGTGAGGTATTCTTCTACAGTGAGGTCTACATACACCGGTGGCTGCTGCGGCAGAAAACCAATGTGTTTTTTGGCAGCTACTGGTTTTTCACCCATGCTGATGCCATTGATATATACTTCGCCCTGGGTTTGCCTGAGCACGCCACACATGATATTCATGATGGTGGATTTACCGGCCCCATTGGAACCCAGCAAACCGTAAATACCATTGCGGGTAAGTTCGAAACTGATATCGCGCACAGCCCACTGTACACTGTACTTGTGGGACAGTTGATCTACTTTAACGATGGGGTCACTCATTGATCCTGCTTTTATTGAATTAATTGATCTTACCATTGTGCGTCACGATATCGACCACCCTGCCCAGGCCGTCAAAGCGGTGCAGTTCCCGGGGTGTACCGGCTACAATAGTAGTATTGGAAATATCGTACAGGATAAAGCTGCCATCGTCGAGCCCTACAGCGATCTGGTTGCCATCATCGCTGGCGGTGATCACATTGATGCGGCTGTTGAATTCCGTATACAGCTTAACGATGCTTTCAGATACCGCATCGTAGTAATACAGCTTCTCGTTGTTGGCGCCGCTGGTAAAGAACAGGTAGTTGCGCGGCTTGATGGCCACAAACTTTGTGTTGGGCGTGACGTAAGGATTGGCCGGGAACAAGATCCTTTTCTTCGGCGTTATCTTTTCAGTGGGCCCGATCAGGTAATTGAAAGTTTGATAATACAACTGCTGATCGGCCGGGTTTCTCAGGATCATCGCACAATCCATAGAGGAAGGGATCTCATTGAAAGTGCCACCCCATACATATTCCCAGTTGCCCAGGTTTTGCACCGGGGTAAAATCTGCAGGGTAGGGTGTGGGCGGAGCAGGCACCGTATCGATCGTAATGCCGCCGCCGGTAGAGAAGGTATTCGTTTTATAACGCAGCAGGCGTTTGTTCAACTTGTCGTACATAATGGAAAACGTACTGGTAGTAGACCAGCTATCCCATATATCCGATACGAGCATGCCTTTCGGAATGGTTAAAGGATTACTCATAAAAGGCACGGTAAAGGGCAGGGCGCCATTGAAGAAACGGGAATACACTTTCCCATCTTCATTGATCAATACATCGGCGATAGAGTGGAAGGCCATATCTACTGGTGCAAAACCAGCAGGCACACCGCCAATAAAGGCTTTCGAAGTTTGCAGCTTCAGTTTATTGGCATAGGCATCCAGCTCCACACAGCCCTGGCCGCCGCGTTGTATCACATACATACCCCGTCCACCAGATACCTGGAAATCCCTGATCTTCACGGGACCGCTGCCCAGCTCTTCACCATTGTTATTGGTCTTGTACAGGTCTTTGTAATCAAAATACTGGACCGGGTTGGTGGTAGTAACTACGCGCACATGCCCCAGTTCTGATTTGCCATTCTGTTCATACAAGATACCCCAGCCGCCCATCATAGCAGGCGATACACTGATAAAGAAAGGGGTACCATTTTGTAAGGCATATACATTACCGCTCTTGCGGTCGGTCATATAATAAGTGCCATACAGGGTGCCCCAGTTTGCGCACACAAACCGCAGCACGGGATCCGTCCCAACCAGTTTACCATCTACATACCAGGCATGGTCAAATTCAGCGGTATCATTGGGGTTGGAATAAGTGCGATTGGCGGTAATCGTGATCGTATCGCCCATAATGGCGCTGTAGGAAGATAATCCTGCCTTGATCACTACATCATTACCTTTTTTATAATCATAATTGCCGTTGTCTTTTAAACAAGCCCCCAGCAGGCAAAGACAGGCTAAGACCGGGAATATATTGAACCGTTTCATGAAGTGTAGATTTTAGGGGTTAACCAATAAGAGGTACAGTGGAAAGCATATCCGTGCCATCATCTTCCAGCACTGGTGTGCCCGCATCTTTCATTTCAATCAGGTAGTGCTTGAATTGCAGGTACAGGTCACGCTTTTCGAAATCCGTATAGGGGTTAATATCTCCCACACCAGTAACTGCCATGAATGCGCGGAATTTCTTCTCCGTGTACTTACCCAGGTAGAGCGTTTCCACATTGCCTACCCACCAGGCTGGTTTGGTAACCTTATTGCTGATCATAAACACACGGCGGCTATAACCGGCCTGGCCGGATTGTACATCACCCGCCGCCGCTATCTGAACAGTCAGCTTATAAGTGTTGGTAGTAAGGTCGGCGCGGTTCTTAATCGTAATGCGTGCCGTGTCTTGCGACTGCCCTTTCGTAAAAGTGAACATGTCCGGAATGGTATACAGATCGGGCGTGGCATTGGTAGAGTCGGCCAATACTTCCAGCTTATATGGAAGGTCCTGGTCAGACATCTTGCCGATCAGCTTTACAGGTAGGTCTACATCTACCGACTGCACATTGGGATAGAAGAAGAACGAAAGGTTGATCGTATCGGAAGACAGTTTGGTAAACTGTACATAATGCCCGGCATTATACGTTTCAATGTTCTCCTTTTTACAATTGGCCAGCAGGAAGGATGCCAGGGCCAATCCGAAAATATATTGCTTGTTCATGATTGTAAGAAGTTGAAGGATTAAAAATTCTTTTCACCATCGGGAAGGGGGATCACAAATTTGTTGTCCATCGGTACCACCTTTGTTCCGATCTGTATATTCCTGTTCAGCCTCTTGAAAGCAAACACCGTTTGTCCTTCTGCAATAAACTCCCGGCGGTATTCATTCATCAACTCATTGTAAAAGCCGTCCCGGCTGGCATCGGAGAAAGTAGTGGTCTTGCCACGGGCGATCCGCAACTCGTTAAAGACCTTCAGTGCATCTGTCGTATTGCCTTCTTCATACAGGCATTCACTGTAGATATAGTAGATCTCGCTAAAGCGCAATACTGGCAGCAAAGTGTTTTGCTGGGGCACATTCTGAGCAGTAGAAGTAGTCTCCAACCATTTAGCAGAAATACCGGCATCCACCAGGTTGGTACGATAGTCACGTTCCGTACCTGGAAACCAGTTGGCCGCATCGGCCAGCGTATACGTGAGTATATTAGCGCCATTCAGGCGGGCGTTCTTGGTATTGACAATCAGGTTGGGGTCGTAGAACGCAAGGATGATATCATCGGCCAGCTTGGTGTACCTGTTCAGTCCTTTGGAATTGGCTTCCGTAGTAAAGGCCCACCATTTCAGTCTGCCGGTGGGGCTGAAGTCTTTGTACACATATTCTGCTTCCTTTTTGGCATTCGTGCGGTCGCCAATGTATAGATACACCCGGGCCAGCAAAGCATGAATGGCCACATAATTCAGGCGGTTCATACGGTAACCGAAAAACACACCACCCACGCCGGAACCACCCAGCATTAATGTACCAAGCTTACCACTCATGGCCGCTTTATTCGTGATCGTATCATTCTGCGCTACGAGACTTTGCGCCTTTACCAGGTCTTCAATAATATGTTTTGCAATATCACTTGTTGAAGAAGGAGCAGTAATAGGAGCAGGGTAAGTAGTTTGATAAGGAAGGTATTTACCTGCATTATCATTTACGGGCGCCGGGGCAAATAAGCGCAACAATTCAAAATGCAGCAGGGCCCGCAATGCCAATGCTTCACCCGTGATCAGGTTCTTCTCTACATTGCGCAGGGGGAAGAAAGAAGAGTCTTTCGTATCCATCACCTTCAGCAGCTTATTGATGTTGGCAATGGTGGTATAGGCAGTACCCCAGGTTTTGGAGGTGCCGGGTGTAACGGCCGGATCGGTAAAGAGGCGGTCCATCACCTTCTGGTATTCCAGGGAAATGGTATTGGCCGTATAATCCTGGCCGAGGGCGCTGTTGAGGCCCCAGGTCAACTGGCGGCCATACAATTCGGCATCACCCATATTCTGGTAAATACCATTGAGCGCAACACGAATGCCGTCTGCATCCTTGAAAAGCTCCTCATCGCTGATCTGGTTGCTGGGCTTCACATCCAGCCATTTTTTGCAGGAACCCAAAGAGAGTACTGCTAAAACCGGTAGTATGATTAAAAATGTCTTTTTCATTCGGTGTAGTTTTTAGAGTGACACGTTTACTGAAAAATCGTATGTCCGGGCAAACGGATAGTTCAATCCCCGTTCCTGCTTAACAGTTGACAGCGTAGCCAGGTTGTTGGTAGACAGTTGCAGCCGCAGCATACCCAGGCCGATTTTTTTGATCAGTTCCCTTTTAAAATTATAGGCAAGGCTCATCGAGTTGAGCGTAATAGCATTGTAATCCTGCATAAAGCGGGAAGTAGGCAGTGTGGTCCAGGTGCTTTCCTTGATGTCTTTCAGCATCGTTACATCTCCAGGCTTGATCCAGCGCTGAGTAAGTACGCGCTTGTCGGCATTCCGGTTGTAGATGTCCACGTTCTCGACCTTCGTCAGCAAGGTGTAATTGTATTGCTGACCACCATATTCATACAGGAAAGTAGTGAAGAGCGAGAAGCCTTTATAGTTGATGTTGAAACCAAAAGAGCCCTGCCCTTTAGGCGTGGGATCGCCAATGATCACCTGGTCGGCAGCATTCCAGTCATAGGTAATCGTGCCGTCTGGCTTTACATAGATCTCTTTACCGTCCATCGGGTTGATGCCAAGCGACTTCATCCCGAATACGGAAGTAACAGAACCTCCTTCCACATACTTCACATGCGGCGTGTAATACTTCGCTTGCTTATCGGGGCTATTGATGAGGGTAGCGCCATTATAGCCAGCATATTGAGCATTTACCAGCTCATTGTACTTCTGGAGCGATTGGGAGATGTCCAGCATCACATTTTTGTTGTGTGCAAATGTGGCAAATACACCCACCAGTACATCCTTTTTACGGATCAGGTCAGCACGCAGCGAGAGTTCGATACCGCTGTTGCGGATCTTTCCAATATTGTCTTTATAGGAAGGGAAACCGGAAGATAAGGGAAGGTCTACATCATTCACCAGGTCTTTGGTGATCTTATTATACAGGTCTACATTCAGGAAAATACGGTCTTTCAGGAAACCCATATCGAAGATCAGGTCATACGTATTGGTAGTTTCCCAGTTGAGCGAGTTATTACCCATGTACAGCAGCGTAGCACCCACACCTGTTCTATACCAGTCTGTAGACCGATTATAGGTATCCTGTGCCGCATAAGGCGGGAAATTGGTTTTACCCAACTGACCCATATTGGCCGTCACGCGGGCGCGGCTGATAATACGATTGTTTTTCAGGAAATCGTATTTGTGCAGGTTAATACCTGTACCTACCGACCAGAAAGGAGCGTACTTCCTGTCCGTACCAAATTGAGAAGACCCATCCACACGGCCCGACAGATCGAGCAGGTAGATATCGCGGAAGCTATAGTTCAATGCCAGGAAGGAACCGAACATGCGCGTATGATTGTCTGAATAGGTGGGTTTACTCACCAGTTTACTCGCGAAGTTGGGAGAGCTTTGAGAACCCGATGGGAAACCCGTATAGGTCATGGCACTGCCATCCTGGATAGACTCAACAGTATTAAGACCAAAAGAGAAGTTGATATTATGACCACCGATCGAATTAACGTAGTTGGCAAACAAGTTGCTGTTAACATTGATCGTAGTGGAGTTCGTAAGGCTCAATTGGCCAATGTCGGAATAGTCAGTACCTACCGAAATATTGTAGCGGCCGGAAGCTGGGTCGATGAAGTCTTCTGTGTTGTTGTCTGTTTTAGTCATGGACAGTTGACCGCGCAAGGTTAAATGCGGAGCCACATTCCAGTTCAGCGACAGGTTGTTTGTAAGCATCTGGTATCCGCCTTTGCTGTAATTCTTCGTCATCAATGCCTCGTACAGCGGGTTCAGTAAGTTCAGCGCAAGGGTAACACCCGAATGCCAGCTGGTGGTGTTTTTTACAGGAAGGCCATTGGCATCATAGATCTCATCATAAGGGTTCTTCTGCGTATAATCACTGAAATTACCATAGGGAGAGTTGGCTGATTTTACCACATCGTACGTGATATCATTGCGCACCTGGAATCTTTTGCCCCGGTAATCAAGCGTAATACCGGCGCCAATGCGCTCACGGGAAGAACCTTTCATAACGCCGTTCTGCTTGTCGTAACGGCCCAGGAAACCATAGCGTACCTGGTCGCTTCCACCTTCTACATATAAAGTATGACGCAGGTTAAATTCATTGGTGAGCGGTTGTGCGATCCAATCCGTATTCACGCCTTTATCCACTTTGGCTTTTTTGCGGATATATTCATCTACCAGCACATAAGCGGCATTACCGGCAAGACCGTCTGTATTGTATTTGCCAGACAGCCTTTCTGCTTCCAGCTTTTCTGAGGCATTCATCAGGTTATAGTCAGACAGATCAGGTGTGGTAAGGGTAGACAGGAAGTTATAGGTTACGGCGAGTTTACCGCTGGAGGGCGGCATCGTCTCGATCACGATCACACCATTGGCAGCTCTTGAACCATATACGGCCGTAGCGGCAGCATCCTTCAAAATTGTAATTGTTTTGATACGGTTGGGATCGTAGTCATATACTTTGGAAGCCGGCACTTCATAACCATCCATAATGAAGATGGGCAGGTTGGGATTGTTAGTGAGTGCTGCTTTGGAGATATCTACATTGTCCAGTTCCTTTACCCCGATGCCAGAGCGTCCACGGATGTAAAAATCCGGTACCTTATTGGGATCGGAACCAGCCAGGTTATTTTTTTCCAGGCGGTAGGAGGGATCATACACCTGTAAAATTTCCAGTACGTTGCGGTTGCCTACTCTCAGGATCTGTTCCCGGTCTATCCTGGTAGCATTACCAGTAAAACTTTCTTTGCGCACATTGCTATAGCCTGTCACCACAAACTCATCCATTTTAGCAGCGCTAACAACCATTGACACCCGTATTTCGGCATTCACATCTTTGATCTTTACTTCCTGCTGTTGCATACCTACATAGGTGATCACGAGCACCTGGCCCTGCATGGCAGGAATAGAGAATCTCCCCATGGCATCGGTAGAAACGCCGATACTGGAGCCTTTCACCTTGATGCTTACCCCTTGCAGCGGTTGTCCATCGGCATTGGTGATGCGTCCGGCAATCCGCGACAATGTAACAGTGGTCATCGGCACTGTATCGGTGATCACAACGGGCCTTGAGGGCGTTAGCACGATCGTATTGTTTTCAATGACGAAATCAATAGGTTGACCGGCAAGGATGTTGCGCACAAAAGCTTCCAACGGCTGGTTAACGGCTTTCACCGTAACGGGGCGGGCTTTGTCGAGCAGGGTTTTATCCGAGATCACAAAGAAGCCTGTCTGCTGTTTGATCACCGGGATGATCTCTGTCAGCTTTACGTTGTTGCCCGAATAAGTGACTTGCTGCGAAAATCCTTTGGCATGAACCTGCAGCAGTCCGAGTGTCAGAAAAATGATTGTTAGCTTCATTACTAAAAGCGTTTGGTTCAGGAACCGTCTCCCTTCACGTTTTGAGGCATGGGGGCTGCGGTCACAAAGAGCAGTTTTTTGCATAACTTTGCGTTGGTTTGGTGGTTGAATAAATGTCCCGCCAGGACAATACTTATTTAGTCGGCCAAACTTTTACCGCCGAGGACATTCCAGGTCCGGAGCGGTTTTTTATTTGGTCAACATACAATGAACGGGTCAACACGAATTGACTCGAATTACACAGAATGGTAAAATGGCAGCGTTAGGTTGGTGCTGACTTATGGCATTACCACAAGTCTTCTTCCGGTTTCTATCCGGAAATGCACCTGCATTTTTTCAAGGATTTTAAGGCATTGCGTCAAGGTAAGGTCACGGCCCATTTGGCCGTAGAAAGTTTTATCAGGAGTTTTTCCTTCATACATTACTTCTACATCATACCACCGGGATAATTGCCGCATCACTTCTTCCAGCTTCTTATCGTTGAAGTTGAAAGCACCGTTCTTCCAGGCCATTACCTGTTCTACATCGGCGGGCAGTACCTTTATTTCAGTGGAGGGATTGTTAAATGCTGAGGCCAACGCAGGTATAAGAGCTTGCTGTCCGGGTTTTAAAATGGCTGGTTCTCTTCCGCCAACTCCCAATTCCTTATCCCTGAACGCTCTTACTACCACTTTACCTTCCAGCAAGGTAGTGTTCAGTGTAGGCTCATCGCGATAAGCGTTGATGTTAAAATGCGTACCCAATACTTCTATACTGCAGCCTCCTTCATCCGTTTTGTAAGGAGGTACCAACACAATAAATGGCACTCTTTTTCCTCCTTTGCTGGCAGAGGCCATGAGGTGGCTAACTTCAAAATAAGCTTCACCGGTAACGCTTACCTCGCGTTTATCGCCGGTAAAGGCGGTTGGATAGGTGATGGAAGAGGCAGCATTGAGCCATACCTGTGTGCCATCTGGTAGCGTGAGACGATATTGGCCGCCGCGGGGCGTTTTAAGTGTGTTATAGGTTACTGCCGGTGTTTCCGCGCCTTTGGAGGAGGAATAGGCCAATTGTCCGTTGGCCAGTTTTGTCACTTGCGTATTGCCCTGGCTGGCCAGGTGGCCATTCGCGGCAGTGTCCAGTACAATATGCGATCCATCGGCCAGCATTAGTACCGCTTTATTACCACCGGGCGCAATGTCGGCAGGTGTGGCAGATGGTTTAACAGTAACTGTATCGGGTTTTGGATCGGAGGTCCTGAACCAGAAATAGGCGCCGACGCTCAGTAATAAAAGGATAGTCGCCGCATAGCGGAACCAGGCGGTTTTAAGAAAATGTATCCGGTGAACGGGGGCACCGGTATTTTCTTCCTGTTGCGGCGAATATGCTTTCAGAATATGGTCGGCTAATTGGTGTTGTTTTTCGGTGGTAAAATATCCGTCCTGCTGTTGTTCCTGCCATAGCTTTTTCATGGTTGCCGACAATTCGTCGTCATTTTCCATGCGCTCCAGGAGTGCAATAAATGCTGCCAGTTCAGCTTCTGTGGCCGTTTTATGGTAAAAGCGGGTGTATAATTCCTGCAGTCTGTCCTGGTTTTGGGGCATATTAAATTAGTGTTAACTACAGTAAGGACAACGCAGCCGGAAAATAGGGGGTGGGGGAACTAAAAAAAATTATTTCAGGAACAAAAAGAGCAGGAGGTATTCGATCCGGGGGGTGAGGTAGCGGATAATGCCCGTATTGGCTGCTTTGAGGTAGCTCTTCACCGTTTCGCGGGAGATCTGCAATTCGTCGGCAATCTGCTGGTAGGTGAATCCATCCCGGCGGCTCATGATCCATACTTTTTTCTGCTGGGGAGCCAGTTGCTCCACCGCTTCGTCTACCAGGTCTACATAGGTTTTGAGGTCGATCGTTTCGTGTGGGTCGGTGGGGGGCGTATTCTCTTCCTGCCAGCGGTGAAGCCGTTTCTTTTCGCGCAGCAGTTTTTTCATTTCATTGATGGTGCGGTTGCGGGAGAGGACAAAGAGGTAAGTATGGAAATTGCGCACCTGTTCCAGGCTTTCCCTGGTAAGCCATAGCTGTATAAAGATGTCTTGTACAATCTCTTCGGCCAGTTCACGCGATTCCGTATGCCGGTAAATAAAGCTATGCAGTAAGGCGGAGTATTGCAGGATCAGCTGACGGAACGCCTGTTCGTTTCCCCGGGATACGGCTAACAGCAATTCCTGTTCATTATACATAGGCGCACGCAGCAAATTTCAGATGTTGCTCTGTTGACAATAATAAGATTAAAAATGATAAGGATAAATATTCGGCAGGAAAGGTTGTAGGAAATGAGACGCTTAAAATTACAAAAATAAGCGGTCTAAGCCATGATAATTTGAATGGATGGGGTTAACGGGAAGTTACAGGAGCGGTTTACATGCGAGGTGCCTTAGCCCACTGCCAGTACTTTAGCTGCGCCGGCGTTGGGCGCTTGTTCTATCGTAGCGGCATCCCGCATTATTCCGAAACGAATGCCAATAGCCAGGATCACGCTAAAATGTTCATCCGGAGGGACTACAGGGTATCGGAGATCCAACTGCGTAGCTGGTGAGCCATTCATTACCGGGCACCAGTCTGTAAAAGCTACTTCACAAGGCGCCGGATGATAGCCGTTCGAAAGTGGCTGGTATCCAAAATGGTGGTAATACAGATCGGGTATGATGCCTATAGTGGCCACAAAGCTATACATGGGCCAAAAACCAGGCACATGCAGATTGATCTGGGGTATCAGAGCAGGGATACCAATACTGGCAGACTGATCATTGCGGGTAAGTGTCCAGGCAATTGGATTTCTCACAATGGAATCAAAAGCCATTCCGCGATTCAGGGAGAATCCTTCTAACAGATGGGGATTTTTAGTGAGCAGTATATGACGTTTGCCCAATTCGCTGGTAGTATCCAGTGCCTGGATAGGTTTCATCAATACATTGAGGGGCCCTGCAATATTGTAATCAGCCAGGGGCTTCTGGAACCACAGGGATCGCATGATCCACTTGCTGGCAGTGGCGCGGCCACCAAATTCTGCATTGTTCATCCTGGTGCGTTCAAAGTTTGGGTGTTTTTTGATCTTCTCTTTGGAAGGCCCGCCCTTTGTTCGAACTACAGGTTTCTCAACTCCTTTCATCTTGAATACAGAGAGATTGCCCACAGAGCCGGTGAAGCTAAATCCATCATTCATTTTGCCCATACAAGGTAGTTTTTAAGGTAAGCAATAGGTGCCTGCCTGCCGGGATACCCTCAGCAAGGACGCGCCTTGTTATCGTAAGTAATGTATTAATCAGCTAAGTAATTATTAGTTAAGTAGTAGATATCCCGTCTTTTAAAAAGGCAGGATATCTACGGCTTATTAACAAGACATATACGGGATATCTACGGGAAATGAGACAACATGGATTGAGGGCATTGCGGATATAGGGTGTAGTTAACAAGATTTGGGATACCCTTGGCAGACAGTACCAAAGATTGGAGCTTTAAGCAGGAGTGGGGACGTAAAATAGCTCAAAGTCTATGTGCCAGCCTGGTTTAGGGTGTGTTGTAAATACGCTTTCCCGGGAGGGTAGCTGTAAAGCCGGTAGTGATGGCAGGTGAAACGTTAAGTTGCTATTCAGCATTTCTTATAAAAGTGAATAGCATATACCTTCATGGAGTACACGCCTGCGCCTGATGATTGAAAAAGACCTGCAGCCTGTAGGAGAAGAATTTTATACGTCTCAGGCATTACCTAAAGATGTATTGAAGTTGCTGGAAAGGATTGTAGCAGGTAAAGCTGATACATAAAACAAATGAGTTTAGCCTGTATCCTTCTCCAGGCTAAACCCATTTGAATAGATTATTGATCACGCCATAGCGCTGGTCATCAGATTGCCTGCTCCACGTGGAGCCATTTTACCTTGCTCTTGTAGTTTCTTCTTTTTATGATAGAGGAAATAAGTAATCGCAAAGAAGCCCAGGAATATGAACATAAATCCCCAGCCAGGTTGGCCGATGGCAATGGTAGAATAAGTAGCGCCAATCAGGTCAAAGGCAAAGCCTGCATAAGCCCACTCTTTGATACGGTGAAACCCTGGCAACACAATGACAATAGCACCCAGAAACTTTGCCACACCTATGAAGGGAATAAAGTAAAGGGGATATCCTAATTGGTCGTGTACCGTCTTAACGGCATCAGGATTACTGATAATATCAAAAATAGAAGTGAATGCCATAAAGGCTGCAAAGAGACCTGTAAAGATCCAGTAGAGAATGTTTGTTTTTTTCATGACTGTTATTTTGATAGATCAAAGCTATAAACATGATTTGTGTTTGACGGGGGGATGATAAGGCAATTTAGGGGGGCAATTGCGACGAGATTCTCGACGCAGTGCGTCGATTAATTTGATCTACCTTAGCGGCTCACTTATAATAGTTGCCAACTTTACCGGCGCTTCCTGCATGAACTGGTTACTCGTTTATGAAATAGTCTACGTTATAGTAGTGGTACTCGTTTGCCTGCGCATTATTTATGACACGCGCAGCACTACCAAAACAGTGGCCTACATGCTGCTGGTTATCTTTATTCCTATCGCCGGCATCTTCATCTACTTCTCCTTCGGCATCAACTACCGGAAAAGAAAGATCTACAACAAGAAACTGATCCGGGATACTGCCCTCGAACAGAAAGTATACCAGGAGATCTTTCAGTACTCGATGCACAACCTGGAAAGAAAGAACCCGGCTATCGCCAGCAACCAGGAACTGGCCCGCCTGCTGCTGAAAGACAATATGAGCCCGCTCACAGCCAACAATGCAGTAAAAGTGCTGGTGAACGGAGAACAGAAATTCCCCGAAGTATTAAAAGCACTGGAACAGGCAAAACACCACATACACATCGAATACTACATCTATGAAGATGATGAAATAGGCCGCACTATTGAAGAACTGCTCATCAGAAAAGCCAAAGAAGGCGTAACGGTGCGGTTTATATATGATGATTTTGGCAGCCGTACCATTCGCAGAAAAATGGTACGTCGTATGCGGGAAGGCGGCGTAAAGGCCTTTGTATTCCACAAGATCATTTTCATTGCCCTGGCCAACCGGCTCAATTACCGAAACCACCGCAAGATTATTGTTGTGGATGGGGAAACAGGTTTTGTTGGCGGCATCAACGTCAGCAGCCGGTATATTAACGATGCGAATGATCCCAACAAACTCTTCTGGCGCGATACGCACCTGCGTATTGATGGCCCCGGCGTACATTACCTACAATACCTTTTCCTGGCAGACTGGAACTTTTGCGCCAATGAACATATAGAACCGGATCATCTCTTCTTTCCCAAAGTCCATATCATGGCGCCCAAAGGCGATAAACTGGTACAAATGGCGGCCAGCGGTCCGGACTCAGACAGACCCACGATTCTGTTCTCGCTGCTGCAGGCCATTTACCTGGCACAGGAAGAGATACTGATCACTACACCTTATTTCATTCCCGGTGAAAGTATCCTGGAAGCCTTGATCGTATCTGCCCTGAGTGGACTGAAAGTAAAACTGCTGGTGCCCGGTGTGTCCGACTCTGTATTTGTCAATACCGCAGCCCGGTCTTATTATGGCGAGCTATTGAAGGCAGGCGTAGAAATATACCTCTACCAAAAAGGCTTTGTACATGCCAAGACGGTCGTAACAGATAGTAAGGTGGCCATTGTAGGCACGGCCAATATGGATTACAGGAGTTTCGACCTCAACTTTGAAGTGAATGCCATCGTATATGATGAAGGGGTGGCTACTGAGTTGCGCAGCATCTTTTATGAGGATCTGAAAGGGGCTGAAAAGATTGATCCCATTGCCTGGGATGCCCGTCCCTGGTATTATGAAATTGTTGAGAAAACGGCCAGACTGGTGGCGCCGATGTTATAGAATGAACCTCAACGTGTATCCATTCCTTTTATTGTTTTCAGGATGTAGAAAAGTAGGCAAATTTGACTAAAGTCAAAAATAACACACAACGTGAAACCTAGCCCCGTATTGTGGTTCCCCGTGGAACACTCTGTTTTTGTTTGTTTTTTCACAAGTATTCCACGGGAAGCACAGTTATAATTCTGATCTATTCAATGGTTACGGTACTCCATTTTCTGTCATTACCTACACCACCTAATCCTTTGATCTTATAGGTGGGTACCATTAGTTTATTTCCTGCAAAAGGTTGGGCAGCATCACCGATGGCCAAGAATCCTTCTTTGGTAAGGTCGATGAGGCCTTGCCGCTTAATGGTGCCATCGCTATTCATGAAAGCCACTGCCAATACTGATCTTTTATATTCATTGGAAGGTACCGGTGGCTTGGTAATATCCCTGTCAAGGTTGGGTTGGTTGTCGTTATAGAAAACCAACAGAGTGTTCTTATAAGCAAATGCGGCATAAGAATCGCCGATCGTACTGCCGGCACTTACGCGGTATTTGGGAATGGAGCCAACCGTAGCCGTTTTGCCATCGATAATGGCGTATACCACGCTTCCCGATGCATCGTATTGGGCCCTTTCGGTCCGGGTTACTTTCCTGAATTCGCCTGCCAGGGCAAGGCGGCCATCTTCCAGCGGATAGCCACTGAAGGTTAATGGATCTATGCCATAGCTTTTTTCTTTGGTGCTGGCCCAATCATCCTTCGTGAGTTGTTCAACAAAGGAAGCCTGGAAGAGGATGGAAGCGGCAGGATTGAGGGTCTGATCAGCTGTGCTGATGGTTTGGTGAAAGATGCCGTTTAGTTTAGAAGGCTTTTCACTGTAACTTCCAACAACATGTACCAACTTATCTTTCCTCGATGCCACTACCTGGATCTGGAACAAGGAGCCAAGCTGTGCCTGGATGGTATGTTCCTTTATTTTTTTATCGTTTTCGTAGATCGCTACTTTGTTTTTCCACTCGCCCTCTACCTTGCTGAACCGGTAGCTGATGTATACCCGACCTTCATTATCAATGCAGCCGGAAAACCTGTATAGCTCAGTAGCTTCTTTCACGGTTTCATACTTTTTACTTACCAGCGCGAGGTTGCGATCCAGTATGCAGTAAGAAAACTGATTATTGAGTTCGGAGGCCCACCAGAGCAATAACCTTGAATTGTCTGGAGAACCTGCGATTTGAATATTCAAATTGGCATAAGCATCCCAAGTTTTAATCAGGCCGGTATTCTTTTGGTCCATGGTCAGTAATACTTTTTCTCCGGAGATGGTAAGGGAAACGGGATCGACCTCTGCCATCAACAGTGTCACATCTTCCTCCTCTTTTTCATACAGGAAGTAAAGGATGTACAATTTGCCATTGAACGTGCCCAGGTAAGGAGGGAAGGGGCCTGCTTTTTTTTCACCACCAAACAAAGGCTGTTCTTTGATCAGGTTCATGGCGCTGTCATACCGGCGCAGGGTAAGGCCAAACTTTACCTTGTGCAATTTAAATGTATAACCAAACAGGGCTTTGCCATTATCCCGCTCAAGGGAAATGAACTCACTGCCTATTCTCCGGTAAGCGGCAGGGCCTGGTGATTTAAAAGGTTCAGAGACGGATGTTTTAAATACCTGTGCATAGGTGTGTACGCATGGTAATACGATGGCCAATAAAAGCAATGCAAAAGTGATTGTTCGAATGCTGGTAAGGTTACGTTTAGGCGCAGGGTAGATAACTGTGCTTACTGTCAAGGGGTAGAGTTTATGGGTTAGCTAATTTCGGTTCGTAACGTGAAACTGATGCCCATATTGTGGTTCCCCGTGGAACACCCTGCTTTTCTTTGATTTTTTCACAGATATTCCACGGACAGGGTTAATTGTTTAATCGCCTATGTATTGCTGTTCAGTGATATCGGCAGGGTAGGGCAAGGAAAACAAATAGTCGAAATTTATTTTCTCCCAGAGGTCTTGCATAAAGTGTGCGTGTATGCTTTTATGAAAGGCGGTAAAGTAAAGGAAGATGCCTTCATACATCAGTTCAATCGTCTTCATATAGGGCTCATCCGATTGCCGGATCGTATCGAGTGGTATGGCGATGGGGTAGGTCTTCACCTTTACATCCTCATAGACATCCGGTTCATAAACGTCTACTTTATGAGGACCAAACTCGCCTTTCGGCATGAACATGATGGCCAGTTCTACGTTCCATTCGTCTGCCAGGATGATCTGCCTGGGTACCAATATCTCTTGCCGGATGAATTGCACCAGGTAATCGGTCACTTTATGGGAGAGCGGGGGCCGGCCTTCGACGGGGCAGATCAGCGAAATGCTAAAGGTTGATTCCATGATGACCGCAATTTACACCTAAATGCCGGAGGATGGCCTGCATACTAATGCGGCCGGATATCAAAAAATAGCCCTGGCACTGGTAACGATGCTGAAGAATTAAGGATTATTTTTAGGACTAATTATCCTTATGCATACAAAGAAGCTTGTCATTGCCACGCTGGTTATCGTCTTGTTTGCCTTTGCAAAACCTCCCCGCCGGATCGCCCTTGTTTTTATCGGTGATAGCATTACCCAGGGAGGCGGATTGCATAACCCCACCGATAGCGCTCCGCCGGTGATGGCCAGCACTATTCTCAAGAAGAAATTTAAGGGCGAACTCACTTTTGCCAACCAGGGCCGCAGCGGCTTCACCACGGTAGACTTTCTGCCTGCTTCCAATAAATCATACCCCAAGGTGGTGGCCGCAGCCAAAGCCTTACAAACTGATCCTGCTATTGAGCTGTTTTTTTCCATCATGCTCGGCACCAATGACAGTGCAGAAAAGGGACCGAACGGATCACCGGTAAGTCCGGCCACCTACCGGGCCAATCTGCAGGTGATCATCGACAGCCTGCTCAGAGCGTTTCCCGATAGTAAGATCGTTCTCAATGATCCGATATGGTACAGTGAGAATACGCACAACACTTCACGGTATATGGCCGAAGGATTGGCCCGTCTGCAGTCTTATTTTCCGGAGATCGAAACGCTCGTAAAAGAAAACAAGCAACAACATCCGGGACATGTGTTCCTGGGCGATCGTTCTGCTTTCAATGCTTTTAAGAAAGACTCTACTACCTTATTCAAACATGAAAAAGGCCCCTTTGGCACTTTCTACCTGCATCCCAACGAAAAGGGCGCGGAAGTGTTAGGGGAGCATTGGGCCAAGGCGATCAAGAAGGTTTTATAGGATATTTCTTTAGCGTCCAATTGAATAATGCATTTAAATGACCGACCTGCAGACTGCCATAGAGAATCTTTATATGGTTTTCGGTAAATACACGACCGAAGGAATGCATTATTGTGACTGTGGGTGTATTAATCCGGAAGATGTAAAGAAATTGAATTCCAAGCCCCTTAGAGCGTTAGAGGAAGATGACCTGGTACGGTATCAAGGCAGTGCTTTGTATACCTGGGGGGATATAGAGCACTATAAACACTATTTGCCTCGTATCCTGGAGTTGTATTCGCGGAAAAGAGAATTTGCGTTGATGAGTCTCGACGAGATTTTTAACAAGCTGAAATATGCAAACTGGATGGAGTGGGTGGATAATGAGGTTAAAGCCATTAAAGACTACATCCTGCAGGATTGGATTGAGTTTGTTAACCAGGATGAAGCTGAGATCAGCGAAATACAATTAGCGGTTTACAATGAACTCTTTGAATTAAAAGACCTCATCAGTCTTTGGGATGTAAATAATTCACAACTTGCTTTGAAAAAGCTTGTTTACTTCTTTTATTATTATGGGAACAATATTCTAGCCGGTAAGCCTGCATTAAATAACCCAGATCAGAAGTCTGCATTTATTTCTTTCATTCATACTAATAAACTAGCAGAGAGACTGGAGGGTGAATTTTTCACCTATGAGCTTATTGATACGGATTATGCGGGTAAGGTCTCCATTGTACTGCAAATGATTGAACAGCAATTAAAGGCAGATGAACTAAGCCGAAAGTAGGGTATGGTGAAAAGAGTTTTGCTTCGGTAACAAAATAACCCCTATATTTGTAGGGTAATCGAGTTTTGCCTCAGTAAATCGTTAATTAGCCTGCTCAGCAATCTGCACATTAATTAGTCTCTTACTCTTGCTTTCTCACATTTCTTATTTTTTATTTATTAAGCATGAACATTTATGTTTCTAACTTAAGCTTCAACGTTCAAGATGAAGACTTAAAGGAATTTTTTACTCCTTATGGAGAAGTAACCTCTGCAAAAATTATCAATGACAGGGAATCTGGAAACTCACGTGGTTTTGGATTCGTTGAAATGTCTGATGATGCAGCTTCTAAAAAAGCGATCCAGGAATTGGATGGTGCTACAGTGGAAGGCCGTACCATCAAGGTAATGGAAGCAAAACCTAAGGAAGATCGTTCTTCCCGTGGTGGCAACTTCAACAATGGCGGTAGCTACAACAAAAACAGGTATTAATAAATAGCTTATTATATCGTTTTCAGGGTTAACCCCCGGAGAGAGGGCAGTTTCAACACTGCCCTTTTTTATTTATCTTCTTCTTATCGCCGATGGGAGAAGCGTCCAACAGGTAATTAGTGCATGTGCACAATTTCCGGTATATTGACGCATGGAATTTAAGGTAAGTACAGAACTGGTATATAACGCAGAAGAAGCAGGTACGCTCGTACTTACTATACGTGCATTGAAAGGGCTGGATGAATCATGCCTCATCGATCCGGGAACTGTAGAATACCTGGATTATTCATCGCACCTGCACAGGGCGCTTGTATTGAAAATAACAGATCCCGGAGAGATCAAGATCAATTATACAGCCAGGGCATCCAATCCGTTTATATACCTGGATTTTGCCCATCTTGAACCGACACCCACTTCGCATATGGACCCCGCGGTGCTGTTGTACTTGAATCCCAGCCGGTACTGCGAGTCGGACAAGCTGTTAAAATTCGCTACCCACTTATTTGGACATATCAGGAATGAATTTGAGAAAGTAATTGCCATTACCGAATGGATATACAACCAGGTGGAATACCAGCGTGGCTCTACTACGGGACAAACTTCCGCATTTGACACCATCACGCAACAGGTGGGTGTGTGCAGGGATTTTGCCCACCTGGGCATTGCATTATGCCGGGCATTGGACATTCCTGCGCGTTACTGTTCGGCCTATGCCTATCAATTAAAGCCACAGGACTTTCATGCCTGTTTTGAAGCTTATCTGTCTGGCCACTGGGTCATATTCGATGCCACCAAACTGGTGCCGCTCAATGGATTGATAAAGATTGCCGTGGGTCGTGATGCAGCTGATACGGCTGTAGCCAATTTGTTTGGTAATATAACCGGTCTCTCAATGGCGGTGAATGCCGAGCTAATAGAAGGAGTGATGGAACCGGTTTATTATTACACCGGGAGCACGATAGGGATCTCTTATACATAACGGCGCCTGGGCGGACTCACCGGATTGATAGCAGGGATTGTGTACAGCCTGAGACAAAAACGAAAGCTGGATCAACAAAAGGATAGGTAGGAGTGCAGGCATAATATAAGTATGGATGATGATGAGTTTAGTTGGCGCTTAACTTGTTTTGTAATGTTTCCAATGCCTGTTTCCTGTTTTTGTACAGGTTGTGTTCCCAGCGTGCGGCATACCAGGTCAGGACAAAGAAGAGCAGCACGAGGCCGGCGATCCACAGGGCTTTCCCGCCTTCCCAGAGCCCCAGCAGGGTAAATACGCCAACAGGCAACATATTCCAACGCATGATCTGAGAAAGACGCACCTGGTAACTGGCCAGGGAAATGGCATGACTGAGATCGCCCTGCAGGGACCGGTCAAACCGGTGATCGCCCCTTATTCTCCGCACCCGGCTTACCAACGAATACAAAGCAGTGACAAGCATCCATCCAGCCAGCAGGTACATGGAAATGTTCACTGGCTGTTTGAAGAGATTGAGTGCAAGAATGAAGCTGCCGGTACCCAGGTTCACAACAATCAACAGCAACTCACTGAAATTGGTAATATGGTATCCCTGCCTCATTTTTGATTGAATGCGGTTGTGCAATGCTTCTTCATTGATAGCATAAAGGGGCTGCTTGTTTTGTGCGTCCCAGATCTCTTGTAATTCATCAAATTCCATGGCTGTACTTATTTTTTGATCTAGCGATCAGATGTTTTTTAATTCGATTGATCTTGACACCTACATTCGATTCCGTAATACCCAATATGTTGGACATCTCTTTGTAGCTGAAGCCCTCCAATAGCAATAGGGTGATGGAACGATCAATTTCATCGAGCTGATGGATCTCCCGGTAAAGCCACTCCAGCCGTTCATCAATAGTCAGCTTGTTTTCCTGTAAGAGGTGTTGCACCTGGTCCAGTGTTTCGGCCCGGGCATATTTACGTTCTTTGCTGGCCCATTTAATAGCGGTATTCAGGGCTATGCGATAAAGCCAGGTAGTAACGGAACAATCCTGCCGGAAAGCGGTGATGGAATGCCATACCTGAATGATGATCTCCTGGAACAGATCGTCCTGATCCATGGGATTGCTTGTATAAGCCCGCACCACTTTAAAGAGGATGCCCTTGTACTGTCCAAGCCAGCTTTCCAGGATTGCCAGTTGTTCTTTTTCCGTCACTTCAGGTTTTGTTTATCCATTAGTACCATCCAGAGAATGGATTCTTACAAAAGGGAGGGGAAATTTCAAACAATTTAATGAAATGCAGCAGGAGTGGGGGAGGAAATACTGCAAGGAGAAGGCTTTCAGCTACATCCATAAAAAAGGCCCGCCGCAGCAATTGCTTAGGCGGGCCTGAACGGGCTGAGGGAAAACACTATTTAAAGATCTCTTTCAACTTCTGGTTGAGGGTTTCACCACGCAGGTCCTGAGCGATGATGGTACCTGTAGGATCGATCAGGAAATTGGCAGGTACGGCTTTTACTCCATACAATACAGCTATTTCATTGTTCCATCCCTTCAGGTCCGACACCTGGGGCCAGGTAAGTCCATCTTTTTCGATGGCTTGTACCCAGGGCGCTTTTGCCTTATCAAGCGATACGCCGAGCACATTGAATCCTTTCGAGCCAAACAACTCCATTTGCTTGCGCAGGTTGGGATTTTCTGCACGGCAGGGGCCGCACCAGGAAGCCCAGAACTCCAACAGCACATATTTGCCTTTGTAATCATTCAGCGTAATGGCCTTTCCTTCCACATTTGCCTGGGTAAATGCCAACGCTGGTTTACCAGTGATGATCCTATTGAGCAATTCCATCCGCTTTGTCAATTCCTGACCCTGGGCAGATGCCTTTACTTTTTCATCCAGTGCAGCGTACATGGGCGTGCATTCGGCCAGTGTTTTGTTGTTGACATACATCAGCAGTTCCCGCGCGCTGATCGGGCTGCCTGGGTGCTTCCTGATATAGTTTTTGCGGATCTCATATTCATATACATACCATTTGTTGCCATCTGCCTCAAGTTGTTTGGCTTTGGCAGTATCGCCAGCCTGCTTTACATTGTAGGCTTCGGTAAAAATGCCATTTACACGGTTACGGTTACTCATTATCTCGCGATTGAATACTTCGTATTCATTCACAACGGCTGAGCCGGACACCTTCATGTCATCCATGGAACCTTCTACCTTTACCGTTCCTTTATCTACAAAGAGATCGAGCCGGAGACGATAATTGCGCGAAAACAACATGCCCTGCAACGGCTCACCTACTTCGCCCTTGAAGGTGAACTTGCCATTGGTCACTTTTGCACTGTCAATTTGGGTTTGATCGAACGTACCATAAGTGAGGAACACGATACTGTCTTTGAAATCGGTCACATTGCCATTTAAGGTAAACGCTGCTTTTGTACCGGCTTGCTGCCAGGCCAACCCACTGAATGATGCCGCCAGCAGCAGCCCGAATACTATTTTTTTACTTGTTGTCATTGGTATGATTTGAAAATGTATTGAATATTATCGATCGTTGCGGATCACCGCATCGATGGTTTGTCCCGGAATGCCCACCTGCTTTTTGAGGACATCGCCAAATTTACCGGCGTTTACATCGAGGTGATACAAAGCACCTTCGGTACCTGCCAGCAGGGTATTACCACCATCTATGAGTTTGATCATGGTTACCGCTTTGCCTCCGAAATTGGTGGTGAGTGGACGGATATCTTCATTCGTTGGATTGTAACGATAGATTTTATCACCCGAGGTGAAATAGAATATCTCCGCCGGTGAATAGACCCATCTGGTAGTGGGCGTGATCAGCGCAGGCTCCGGGAAGTTGCGGATATATTCAGTCCTCAGTTGGATAAAACCCATGAATGCTGCACCAAATTTGATCTCCTTCAATGTGCCGTTTACGTCTTTACCCAAGGCAAAACAGTTACCATCATTCACCTGTACAAAGTAGAGCAGATCCAGGCCCACTTTGCGTAGGTCGAATGTATCACCTACCGCTGTGTATCCCGTACCAATATAGGCTGGTGAACCAAAGTTGGTAAAAGCTACCACCTGTTTTTTTATTTTATCGTACCCAAGGAAATAAGGCATTACGGAGTTGAAAGCTGCCTGATCAAACAGGTTGTAATCTCCCTCAGCGGGCAATCCATACATACCGTACAATGGATTCAGGTTCCAGGTTTGCGTGGTCCCTACATACAGCTTGCCATTGATCACCCCGTTCATTGCCTCCTGCTGTGTACCGATGAAGGTGCCAGGAATAATGGTGTTTGGCGGCGTAAAGAAGTTGCCGGCAAGTGTCTTGATCTTTTTCATTGTGTTGGAGTTGATCTGCACCCCCTTATCGCCTTCTTCCGTTATGATCCAATAACTGGTGATGTGATAGGGTTCTATAGATGCATGACGAAGACCGATCAGTTGTTTGGGTTTGCCTCCCAGTTTGGCGCCCAGGTTGGCCGCCTCATAAATATTGGGCTGTACGGTACCATCGGGTTTGATAAACGACAGCTTTGTTTCGCCGTTTTCAATACTCAGCACCGCTGTTCCTTGTGAAAAAGCCGTCTTTCCGCTTACGACAAACCTGTAAAAGTATTTCATTCCATTGCTGCTGTCGGTAATGGTAAGGCGGGCCTGATAGCGGTTAGCACCCAGGCCATATACCGTACGCACCTCAGGTCCTTTAAAGGAGAGGTCTGACAATAGTTCGGGTATGGCGATCTTCCAGTCAAATCGCAGCATTGCAGGATTTGTATAAGCAACATTGGGTTTTATAATAAGACTGTCGCCTACAAACACAGAGTATACCGTGTCGAGGTTGGTGACGATCGGTTCCTCAGGAGCGTTGTAATCATAATTCCCCTTGTCTTTGTAACAGCCAGCCGCTATCACGACCAGGGCAGCTACTATAATGATCATTCGATTACGCATGGAAAATATTTTGGGAGTTGCGGTATTAGTTGATGTCCAGTCCATTTTCATCCACGAAATAGAATCTTCCGGTAGAAGTATTCTTGCGCACGAGGATGGTCTTGGCCGGGTTGGTGGTAGCATAAAAATCATAGTTGCCATCGGTGCGTTGCGTAAGCACGTAGCCTTTTTCTGGATTGTTATTTACCCAGGCAAAAGGATCGGCCACCATTACATTCAGCCTGCCCACCAGATATAGGTTACGCGGAGCATCCAACCCCTCCGTGGTCATCGAAATGACACCGGTGGCGATCATGAACAACTGGTGTTTGTTTTGTGAATAAGCACCGAGCGGCCAGGTTGTCCACCAGTTGGGTTGCTCCAGCTTATTACTAAGCACAACTTTAGCTTTGATCAGCTTGTTGACATTGGTATCGAGTCCTGATCCCGGTTTCAGTTTGAGGCTGAGTACTACTGCTTTGTTTTGCAGCGAAGGATCGGTGTTGAATAATATGATAGGCAATAAAAAAACGCCCGTATCAGCTTGTAGGGTATACCATGCTTTAAATGGCTCATAATGCAGGCCGGCTTTAGCCGTGGTATTGCTGTCTACCACAGTAATACCAAACTGGCGGAGGCTGTCGGCACGCAAACCGGCCAGGCGAACAGGCAGGTAAATGGTGTCGCGCGGCAGGTCGGGCTCGTACGCAAATGTGTACACTGTGCTGTCGGTAGGGTTAAGATCGAAATAGACATTCTGCAAGGGGGCCCGGTACAGGATGTCGGGTGTTTTTTTACAGGCAACACCAACCAGTAGGGATATCGTAATAATAATGACTTGTTTCATGTTGCAGGGATTTAGCGTTGACCGTATTCTAATTCATCATTCGGCATGGGCAGCACAAAGATCTTATCCGACGGATTGGTAACAGCTCCCGTTTCCTGCAGGATACCCCTGTTGAGGCGTTTGTACAGATAGAAAAGCTGTCCTTCCGCATAGGTTTCTTTCCGAACTTCCTTAACCAGTTCATCCATGAACACCGTTTTGGAGGCAGTACTCACATCGGAAATGATACCCCGCTTTTTGCGTACGGTATTGAGGTATTCGAGTGCCCTGGCAGGATCGGTATCCCAGATCGCTTCTGCAGCGATATAATACAGTTCAGAGAGTCTGAGCGCAGGATGTACAAAAGGATGTTTGTTGTTGTCCTTATCTCGCTTGTATTTCTGCAATTCATAACGCACCATCGAGTTGTCGTTGACCAGGAGGAACCATTGTTTAAACCGAAGGTCCTCTCCACCAATACCGCCTTTTTCATACAGGTTATCACCGGCATCGGCCTTGATATAAGAGCCGGCCACGCCTGCCTCAAACCTGCTTGTGTAGATGGTCTCATACCAGTCATCGTACCAGCAGAAAACCAGTTCGGGATACATGATCCGGTCCTTCAGCTTTACATCAGCCTGTATAAAGTCCTCCTCTTTGGTCCAGGGAAATTTCTGTGCATCGATCACTTCCTTTGCATTGGCCAATGCTTCCTGCTTTTTATTGAGGTACAGGTAAACACGCGCCAGTTCACCACACACGGCATAGTAGTTCAACCGGTGACGCCTGTTCTGCTGAAAAAGGATAGGAGAGGAAAGTTCTTTGGAGGTAGTATCGCCGGGATATCCAACTTTATAACCTGCAGTGAGGATGGGGTCTACCGTTTTAAGCAGGCCTTTGGCTTCTGTAAGATCGGCCACCATTTTGTTGAGCGCTTCTGTAACGGTCGAGGTAGGGGTGGCTTTATTGGAAAAGGTAACTACATAGGGAATACCCTTGCCTGTGGGCGCCGATGCAAAAGAAGGGGCGAAAAGGCGCAACAGATCAAAGTGCAGATAGGCCCTCAATGCCAACGCTTCCCCTTTGATCATTTGCTTGTTGACCTGCGTCATTGTCGCAGTGCCCTTACTCATATTTTCCATGATCAGGTTGCAGTTCGCAATGGCATTGTACATCTTGCGCCATACTTTATCCTTGCGGTCGATAAAGCGAGCGTCGGTATAGTTATAAAGGGAGGTTTGTTTATAGCCATCCTTATCGTTGACCTCAAAATGGAAATTCTGGGCCAGCACTTCGGGGAAACCCGCAGAGAGTTCCACCCCGTACATTTCGTCGATAGCACAGGCCGTATACACCCCATTCAGTGCCTCAATAAAGCCCGATTCGGTCTTGAACAATTCCTCTTTGGTGATCTCAGCTTCGGGTTGTACGTCGAGCCATTTGTTGCACGAAGCCAACAGAACTGTCACTACAATGATGATATAATATTTTTGCATACCGTAGTATTTAGAAACTTGTTTGAATAGAGAATGTAAAAGTGCGGGAGAATGGATATTCCAATCCCCTTTCTACTTCCATGGAAGCCCATCTGTACACATCATTCATGGTGAAAGAAGCGCGTAGGTTACGCATGGCCAGTCTCTTACAGAAGCTTTTGTTGAAGTCGTAAGAGAGATAGATGGAATTCAACTCCAGTACATTGTCGCGCTGGATAAAGCGGTCTGATACCTGCGTGGTGCCGGTACTGGCAATATTCTTGTACTTGGCAATATCGCCGGGTTTCTTCCACCGTTCTTCCAGTACACGCCTGTCCACATTGTAACGGGGGTCGGCATTCTCTACACGGTCAACCAGGGTCTGGTTGTATTCCATGCCACCCAATTTGGTATAGAACTGCAACTGTAACAAAAGATTTTTCCAGGAGATCGTAGTACCAAAGAAACCATCCGCGGTGGGAGTATTGTCGGCCACTGCAACGATATCCTTCACGTCCCAGTCGTAGGTATAGGAGCCGTTTTTCTTGAGGAACAACTCGCGGCCATTCTCCGGATCGATGCCCAATGAACGAACGGCATAGATCGTATTCAGCGATTCGCCCTCCATATAACGTACCAGCGGGGTAGAGGGGTAGTCGTTGGATTGGGCCTCATCTACCTTATCGTTGTAGGCCTTCAGTGCATTAGATATACGAACGATCTTATTGGTATTGCGTGCCATATTGAGGCTCAGGTTGATAAACCAGTCCTTGGTCTTCAGTACCGTAGCTTTCATATTAAGCTCAAAACCCTCATTGAGCATGTCGCCCATATTGTCCTTGTAAAACCCGAAACCGGTAGAAGGGGCGATCGTGATATCCGAGAGCAGATCGATGGTCAGCTTGCGGTAATAGCGGGGCGAGATCATGATCCGGTCCTTAAAGAGACCGAGATCGACGCCTGCATCATAATTACGGGTCTGCTGCCATTTGAGGGCATTGTTGCCATAGCTTGATACGATCGCACCGATACCGGTAGAGTACCAGTCGGAATAATAACTAAAGGTTGTCCGGGCCAGGTTGGAGGCAAAGTTCACGGCGCCGGTAATACCGGTGCTGGCCCTCAGCTTCAGCAGGCTGATGATATTGCTGTTGAAATTAGCTTCCTTATGCACGTTCCAGCCGACGCCCAGGGACCAGAAGGTGGCTATTTTGTTGTCGGTACCGAACTTGGAAGAACCATCGGTACGCAAAGTGGCATCGAACAGGTATTTATTTTTATAGGAATAGTTGCCGCTCAAGAAGGAGCCCAACAGGCGCTCTTTGGATGAAGAGCCGCCAGGGGAGGCGTCTTCAGCGTATCCCATGGCGAAACCTACATTGGTAAACCGGTCGTTGGGGAAACCGATCGCGGTGAATGAAGTGAAGGTTTGGGAAAAGGTCCGGATATTAGCCCCCAGGGTGGCATTGAAAAAGTGATCACCCACCTGCTTGTTATAGCCGAGGTTGATATTACCGTCTAAGGCCGTTTCATCCTGACCTGTATAGCTATAACTTCCGCGCTCATTCATCTTGTCGGGTGCGGTGAAATAGTAATAGTTGGCCCCTGGGGATGTAAACGCATCATAGTCGTATCTGCGCTTGGTCATGCTGATCAGACCACGCAGGCGCAATCCATCCACAATGGACCACTCACCCGAAAATGCATCGATGATCTCGATGTACTTGGTCTTATTGAACGAATGCAGGGTACTATTGTACATAGGGTTGAGCACCACATTGGTAACGTATTGGTCTGCACCGGAACGATGTGTGTCGATGAGCCAGCTGTCCACGGACTGCAGGATATTACCCAAAGAGTCGGTCTTGGGATAATAGGGGTTCATCCGTACATAGTCGCTGAAACCGCCCCAGGGCGATTCGGTGGCATTCATATGTGTAACGGACAGTGTATTCTTGAAAATGAATTTTGTATTGGGATTATACGCCAGGTCAACACCAATGCTGTAACGATCGCGTGTTGATCCCTTCATTACACCAGGCTGGGCCTGGTAACGCATATCCAATCCATAACGGATGCCATTGTTGCCACCTTCGAGATAAATGGAATGTTTCTGTGCCAATGATACACGCAGGGGTTGTGAAAGCCAATAGGTGTTGACACCACTTACCACATTCTTCTTTTTTGCGTAGTAAAGCGCTTCCTGCATATCGGTACTGCGGTTACCTACGGAATTATACAAGCCGGCCAGCCGTTCGTATTCCAGTTTCTCTTCAGCGTTCAGTAAGCGGTAATCGGTCAGGTCCGGAGCATTGACCGTATAATCACCGTTGTAATAGACCTGCAGTTTGCCGGCTTTGGGTTGTTTGGTAGTGATCACTACCACGCCGTTGGCGGCGCGGGATCCATAGACAGCAGTGGCTGCAGCGTCTTTCAGCAGGGTAATACTTTGGATACGGGAGTTGTCGAGGTCGTATACTTTCTCGAGCGACACTTCATAACCGTCGAGTATGAAAGTAGGCAGGTTCACATTGCTTTGCAGGTTGGCCCGGCTGAGGATATCGCCGGTACCCGTAGGTAAAGCAGTGCTGCCACGCAGGTTGATATTGGGTAAGCGGTTGGGGTTGGAGCCGGCGAGGTTATTTTCTGCCACGCGGAAAGAAGGGTCGAAGGCCTGGATGCTTTGTAATACATTGACAGGATTCACTTTCCTCAATTCTTCACCGGATATGACCACGGCATTGCCGGTAAAACTCTCTTTATTGATCAACTGGTATCCTGTTACCACCACATTGGCCAGCGGGTCTTTAGCGGCGCCCTGTTTGAGCCGGACCTGGACCGCAGTGCTATTCCTGATCGTAAAGGTTTGCGGCTCATACCCTACAAAACTAATGGTGTAGGAAGTACCTTTTTTACCACTGATCGTGAAGGCCCCTTTGTTATTGGAAGCGATGCCGGAATTAGTACCCCGGATAACGACACTGGCGCCTTCGATGGGCCTTGCTGTACTATCATCAAGGATGATACCCGTAAGGGTAATTTCCCCTGGGATCGTATCAGTGCCGGAAGCTTCGATTGGTACTGCTACCGGACGGGCGCTCACCACGATCGTTCGGTTGACAATCTTATAAGTTAAGGGCTGGTTGCTGAAACATTTGTCCAGCACGTCCTTCATCTCTGTATCCTTTACTGAAATGGTCACTGGCTCCGCAGTTTCGAGGAGGCGTGCGTTGTAAAAGAACAGGTAGCCTGTTTGCCTTTTGATATCGGTAAAGACTTTCTTTAGCGATACATTTTCGCGGGAGATACTCACTTTCTGAGCAATTCCTGTAGCAGTAACCTGCAAACAGCCAACCAATAGCAGCACAGCTGTCAATCTCATAACCAGAAAGGTTTTGGGCTTTGCCAGCCGCCTTTTGAATGCAGCTTTGCAAAGAATGATAAAAATCATACTTTTAATCAATTGGGTTAAACAATAAGGGTTCCATTAGCCTGAGAACTGGTTTTACCCATCCATGCCGTCAACGTTAGCGCGTTGGCGGCTTTTCATAGATAAACCTTTTGTACCGAACTGTCAGTACGGCAATTGCATCGATGATCATACTTTCATGGAGGATAGCGGTTAGTTTGGTTTGTTGCTTGCCTTTCGCAGGATAAGGCTAATCGTTAGTAGATGAAGTATGCGCCCTTTTATCAAGGCATCACAATGACCTTACGGCCATCTACCTTAAAATGAACGGCACTTAGTTCCAGTATCTTGAACACTTCATTGAGTGTAGAATTTTTAGGGATCTCTCCTTCAAACTTTTCTTTGGAAAGTGGGCCCTCGTATATCACTTCCACATCATACCAACGGGCCAGCTGGCGCATCACCGTTTTAATATCGGCATTGTTGAAGTTGAAAAGGCCATTTTTCCAGGCGGTCACTTCATCGGTATCAACCTCCTTTACCTGGATAGCAGACAGGCGTGCAGGATCGTTGGAATAAGAGGATTGCATACCTGGCGAGAGTGTTACTGGTTTTATCAGTCGAAGCGTGTCTCCGGGTGTAGATACGGACACCTTTACTTTTCCTTCGAGTAAGGTAGTTTTCACAGTTGGCTCATCACTATACGCATTCACATTGAAATGAGTGCCTAGCACTTCCACTATACCACGCTCGTGTAGTTGCACATCAGTAGTATATACCCTGAAGGGCATATTAGCATTTTTAGCCACTTCAAAATAAGCCTCACCAGTGAGCTGGACTTTACGCTCAGTGCCAGCGAAGACAGTAGGGAAGCGTAGGATGGACGCTGCATTCAGCCATGTATGGGTTCCATCCGGCAGGATGATCTCGTATTGACCTCCATTGGGTGTGCGGATGGTATTGTATAAAACAGGAGCGTTTGCATCCTGTTGCGATGCTTTATTATAAGCAAGCTGACCGTTGTTGAGTTTAATGATCCGGGTGTTGCCCTGTTGGGCCAGGGTTGTGTTGCCAGCTGTATCGAGTTCGATAATGCGGCCATCAGCAAGTGTTAAAGTAGCCTTATTTCCACCGGGAAGAATAGGAGCGGCGTTTTTGCTACCGGCTGTGGTGGTTTCAGACGTAATGGCCGGTTTATCAAGCCATAGCCAGGCGCCAACACTCAGCAGGACCAGAATGGCTGCAGCTACCTGCCAGCGGAGCTTACGGTAAATGGGGATCACTTTAGGTGAAGTTGCCGGATGAATTGCTGCCTGCAATTGCTGAAACATACGGTTTTTAAGAACCGACACCGCTTCTTCATTGGCTATTGGCCAGTGTGCTTCCTGGTTGTTGGTAGTATGGTACCAATCAGTCAACTCCTGTTCCTCTTCAGCCGAGGCACTGTTATTCAGGTACTTTTCCAGCAGTATTTGAAGCTTCTCCTGTGTCATGTGTTAGTTATTGGCGTGGCCTTCTGCAAGAGGCCTTACCATACTGTACCCATGAACAGGGAAGTACCCTGAGTGGATGTTAAGTTTTTTTTAACAAAAAATGAATGAGGGTAGCAATGACACTAAAAAAGCGATAATTACCCAATAGATAGCGAAGTGTTTTGAGCGCCTTAGTGAGGTGGGACTCAACTGTTTTGGGTGAAAGTTGGAGGGTTTCAGCAATTTCTTTGGTAGACAATTGGTGGTCGCGGCTGTAAACAAAGACAAGTCGGCATTGCTCGGGGAGACCTGCTACCAATTCATTGAGGTATTCTTTGAGGAATTTAGCTTCGATGAGGTCTTCGTCGAAAGAACCGCCCCTTGCGTCTGAATCGATTGCGTGCCCCTGTAGCAGATCGCGGCGCCTGTTTTCCCGGGCGAGGGTCTTGAAAACGGAAAACTTCACAGCGGTGGCAAGAAAAGCAGCCAGCCGGTCTATTTCCATGGAATGCCGGCGATTCCATAAGCTGAGCAGCACATCCTGCACGATCTCTTCCGCCACTTGCTTATTACGGGCGTGGTTGAAGCCAATGGCCAGCAGCTTGTCCCAATAACGATGATAGATCTCTGCAAAAGCCTCCTCATCATTATCGCGCAAGAAACCTACCAAGTGTTCGTCGGTATAGGTACTGTACAAAGCAGTTCTCAAAGCGTGTGCCACGCCCTCAAGATAAGCAAAAAAACGATTTTGCAGGTAAAGGTTGTTTTAGGACCAACAAAAAAAGAGGCTTAGCGCACTGCCTGAACAGTTCAGCTAAACCCCTTATAATATATTCGACTATTAATCTCCTAATCGTAGTGCAGACGACTAAACATTGAACCTGAAGTGCATGATATCGCCATCTTTCACCACATATTCTTTTCCTTCAATGCGCAGCTTACCAACTTCACGGGCGGCTGCTTCTGAACCATATTGAACGAAGTCGTTGTAGGCAATGACTTCCGCTTTGATGAACCCTTTTTCAAAGTCCGTATGGATCACACCGGCAGCTTGTGGAGCCTTCCAACCTTCATGAATCGTCCAGGCACGTACTTCCTGTACGCCAGCTGTGAAATAAGTATAGAGGTTGAGTAATTTATAGGCAGAGGTGATGAGGCGGTTCAACGCCGGCTCGGTCATCTTGTATTCTTCCATAAACAACTGACGATCGGCCGGATCTTCCATTTCTGCGATCTGCGCCTCAATGTTGTTGTTCATGATAATGATCTGCGCACCTTCTTCTTTCGCTGCTTTTGCCAGGGCTTCAGAGTATTTGTTGCCTGTATGCATGGATGGCTCGTCAACATTAGCTACATACAGTACGGGCTTTTCTGTAAGCAGGAACATATCGGCAATAGCAGCCTTTTCTTCCTTTGAAAGATCCAGGGAGCGAATGCTCTTTCCTTGTTGCAGGTGCTCTTTGCAACGCACCAGTGCATCCAGTTCGACCTTCATCTTGGGATCGGTACGGGCTGCTTTTTCTACGCGACCTATTTTGCGCTCTACACTGTCCAGGTCTTTCAACTGCAATTCGGTATCAATGATCTCTTTATCGCTAATGGGATTGATGGCGCCTTCATCACGCAACACGTTGTCATCTTCAAAACAACGGATCACATGGATAATGGCATCCACCTCGCGGATATTTCCCAGGAACTGGTTGCCCAATCCTTCACCTTTGCTGGCGCCACGCACCAGTCCGGCTATATCTACAATTTCAATCTGAGTAGGTACGATGCGATTGGGGATGACGAGTTCGGCCAGTTTATTAAGCCGGCTATCTGGTACGTCTACCAAACCTACATTGGGTTCAATGGTGCAAAAACGGTAATTGCTGGCCTGTGCCTTGGCGCTATTGCTCACTGCATTGAACAAAGTCGATTTTCCTACATTAGGCAATCCTACGATACCTGCTTGTAAAGCCATATATTTTTGATTTTCAGCGCGCAAAGATAGGAGGAAACGACCATAATGGCAGCTTTAAATAAGTGATTGAAAATAAGCCTGTTCGCTCCAAAAACAACGAGCCCCCAGGTATTGATGCAGCAATACAAGGGGGACTCGTAAAAAAGCAGACCTGTTTTAACTGGTCGCCAACCGTCTGCCACACTATTTCGAAAGCGCTACGGGCTTTTTCAAGTCCTGCAGTTCCTTTTTCAATTGCTCAATTTCCTGCTGTTGTTGCTTTACAGAAGCCACTAAAACCGGGATGAGACTTTCCATATCCACCGTTTTAATAGTAGCAGTACGGTATGTGTTCTTGCCAAACATATAAGTGCGGGTGGTTTGTTTTATCAATTCCGGGAATACAGCCTCGATCTCGGCAATCGTGAAGCCATAATGTTTTCCCTGGGGCAGCCTTAACTGCCTGGATTGTCGCTGATCATATTCAAAAACTCCCGGTTCCAGTTGAACCAGGCTTTGTACAGGATGTTCAATTGCCGCAACTTTCTTTTGCACTACGCCATCACTGCTTTCCTGACCTATCACTACAGAAGCAGACAAAAGCAGGAAAGAAAAGAATAAAGATTTTATGATATATTGAGTTCTGGAACGCATTTGTTTATATTTTTTGATAAAAAAGACTGTGCTGCGATAATGCAGGCATTATCAGCAAGCAATATGATACTAATTACTTCCTTTGGAAACAGATTAAATAATAGTTACATCGGGTGGGGGAGTGGGAACTGGTATCACCACTGTTGATATAAAGGCAATATCTCCTGGAATAACCTTATCGGAAACAAAAAAGTTCGGTGTTGGATGTATATAATAAGACGTATGAGCAACAGGCAGGTATTCGGTTCGCTGTTCTCCCTGTGTTTCTTCTGTATTTCTTTCCGTATTCACATCTTCCTGATCTGCCAGCTTCTCACTCACCATTTTATGGCTAAACTGGCCCGACAGGATCATTACTTCCGGTACAATACCATTGAACAAAAATGCAATGATAAAAAAATAGCCAATGATATATTTTGTCCAACTACGCTTCATATTCATGACCTATAATATACTCAACGCTTAAATCCTTCATTCGGTGGTGCAAATGTACGACCTGGCTCTTATTTTGTAAAATGATGTGAAGATTATTAACATACGAATAAGAAGAACCATGTATTTTATTCAGGAAGTTGTCATGGCTATCAGCGTCAGGTATACGCCCTCGATGACTTTTATAAGATTGTTACTTCTTTTGCTACATGATCAATAAACAAAGATCCCGGCAACTGTACAAAGTCAGTCTGCCGGGATCTCTTATTATTTTGTTAAAGGAGCTGACTATGGTTTGTTATCATAGCTCACGCACTCCTTGAGTTCCTTTTCAGTATAAGCCAGGTTGTATTGTTTTAATACATCGTCCGGCACGCCATTCCATTTATTGGGTTTGTTGCCTGCGTAACCAATGTCCTTTACCCCGATCTCGGAAGTATAGAACCCTGTAGCGGTAAGGTTGCGGATCAGGTTGAAGAAAGCTACGCCCTGTGCCATTTCCGGTTTGGCTTTCTTAGGCCAGGCTATTTCATCCACCATTTCCATTTGCTGCTTTTGATCACAATCCTTAAATGCTTTTTCATAGCGCTTCAGGCATTGCATATCCAGCCAGCGCAGGCCACCCCGCATGGGTATCTGGTGCTCGGGCATATCTTTCACAATAAATTCGATGAATTCCGGCACTTTGGCTTCGGAAGCACTGCCACTTACTTCATCTTTGGGGATGATGATATCACCCAGGATGGTAATGGTAGTCATCTCCTGGGGAGTAAAGAAGGTATTGGCAGTAACAGCTTTATAGTGTGCCTCTTCCTCTTTCATCCGGTCGATGGTGGAGGCCGGTGTGGTGCTTGCTTTGGCTTTGTCTTCCGCAGCTTTTTTATCCACATCTCCATCATTACAGGCTTCCAGCAACACGCCGGCGGAAAGCGTTCCTAATGCTAATGCTTTGAGGGATTTTCTTCTGTCCATAATTATTAATATTCTGGATTTCTGAATGCTAAAACTTGTATTAGTCTGAACGTAGTATACCGGATACTACCTTCTTTTAAATGTTCTGCTTTTTCATTTCATCAATGATGTATTCGCTGGCTCTCATGGAGAGGGCAAGTATGGTCCAGGTGATATTCTTATCGGCCTGTGATACAAACTGACCACCATCCACACAGAACAGGTTTTTACAGTCATGTGCCTGGCTCCATTTGTTGAGGGCCGAATGCTTGGCATCATTGCCCATACGTACGGTGCCTGCTTCATGGATGATCTTGCCGGGTGTATCAATACCATAGTTGTTTGCTGCTGTACCATCATCGCCCCAGGTGATCACGGCTCCCATATTGTGCATGATCTCCCGGAAGGTTTCTTTCATGTGCTTTACCTGTTTGATCTCATGCTCCGACCACTTTACATTGAACTTCAGTACAGGTATCCCGTATTTGTCTACTACATTGGGATCAATGGCGCAGTAATTACTCGCCAGGGAAAGCGCTTCACCACGGCCAGCCATACCAACGCTGGCACCGTAGAAGAAGCGGATATCTTCTTTCAGTGATTTACCATAACCTCCGGCTTCTTTCTTTTGTCCGTTGACGGAGAACTGACCATTCATACCTTCAGTACCCCAGCCAACGCCATACGCCGGTTGTCCCATACCACCCCAATATTCAATATGGTAACCACGTGGGAAATCCAGTTTCTTGTTATCGCCCCACCAGGGAGAATAAACGTGCATACCACCTACGCCGTCTTCGTTGTACCGTTTGCGGCCAAAGAGCTGTGGCAATACACCACCCATGGCTGTGCCTGTAGAGTCATGTAAATATCTACCTACCACATCACTGTTGTTGGCCAGGCCATTGGGATGACGGGTAGATTTTGAGTTCAACAATAAGCGGGCACTCTCACAGGCGCTGGCAGCCAGTATTACTACACGGCCATTCACCTGGTATTCATTCAGGTCATCTTTATTTACATAGGAAACGCCGGTGGCTTTTCCTTCGCGGTCGGTCAATACTTCACGGGCCATGGCATTCGTCACCAGGTCTACATTGCCGGTGGCCAAAGCGGGCTTGATCAATACAGAAGAAGAGGAGAAGTCGGCATAGGCATACGAACAAGCTCTTCCGCACTGTGCGCAATACATACATTCGCCACGGTCTTTATTGCCGGGTAATGCTTTGGTAAGGATAGACAAGCGGGAAGGAATGACTGGTACACCAGCTGCAATTCCTGCCTTCTTGATCATCAACTCATGCAGGCGCGGCTTGGGAGGAGGGAGGAAGATACCATCAGGATCATTGGGCAGTCCTTCATTGGTACCAAACACGCCGATCAGTTTATCTACACGGTCATAAAAAGGTTTGATATCATCATAACCAATAGGCCAGTCTTCACCCAGCCCATCAATACTTTTGCGTTTGAAATCCTTGGGCCCGAAACGGAGGGATATACGGCCCCAGTGATTGGTACGGCCACCCAGCATACGGGCGCGCCACCAGTCCCATTGTGTGCCATTTTCTTTGGTGTAGGGCTCTCCGTCAATTTCCCATCCCCAATAACAGGCATCAAAGTCTCCAAATGGACGATACTTGGTGCTGGCTCCACGACGGGGAGATTCCCAGGGGTTCTTGAATTGCGTGATGTTGGTCTTAGGGTCATACATAGGTCCAGCCTCGATGAGGCATACTTTCAATCCTGCATTGGCCAGGATATAAGTAGCCATGCCTCCGCCCGCACCGGAACCTACAATCACTACATCATACTGCTTTGCACTTTTTTTAATCTGCAGATCGCCCATATGGCAAGTTTAAATAATTAATATAAAAAGGTGGCATAAATGTATAGGTTTTAGGTGGTTCAACACAAAACAGGCAACACTTTTTTATAAAAGGCCATCCTTTCTTAACTTTCTATTCAATTTTCTCCACCAAAGGCTCAAGATACCTATCTAAAACCATTTAGCAAAAAATGGACTTTTGAACATCAATACTTTTTTAACCTGTTTTGATGCTATTCCAACTGTACTCAGAGACATGATTTATTACGCAACCGATTTCGTACGTTTTATCCATTTGAACAGCTCCATTACCAGCACAATACTACAGGAGAGCGCCAGCAGGATGAGCCATTCATTCATATGTACCGGCTCCAGTTGTAGTGTGCTTTTGAGGCCGGGAATATAAGCTGCCAGGATATGTACTCCCTGGGCCAGCAATACACCCACTACAATAAGTTTGTTATTGGAAAGCGGGATGGAAAATAAAGAACGGGTTTCGGACCGGCAGTTGAGTACATGAAAGTTTTGCAGCAGTACCATCAGCATCATTACATCTGTGCGGGCATGTTTAGCTTCCATACCCTGTATTTCCACCAGGTAATACCAGGCGCCAAAAGTAATAATGGTCATGACGGCAGCGGAGATAAATACTTCCTGCAGCATCAGGGCGTCGAAAATGCTTTCACCCGGTTTGCGCGGTGGTTGCTGCATCACTGCCAAATCGCCCTTTTCAAATGCCAGTGCAATTTCCTGGATGCCATTAGTCACCAGGTTCAGCCACAGCAACTGCACTGCAAGGAAAGGCAGTGGCAGGCCTATTATCAGTGGGATGGCCACCAATAGTATTTCTGCTACCCCTGTAGAGATCAGCAGGTAAATGATCTTGCGCAGGTTATCATAGGTAAACCGGCCCTCTTCCACACCGGCAGCGATGGAAGCGAAATTGTTGTCGGTAACGATCAGCGAGGCGGTTTCTTTGGCCAGGTCTGTACCGCTGCCCATGGCGATGCCGATATGGGCTGCTTTCAACGCCGGTGCATCATTGGCGCCATCACCTGTTACCGCTACAAAATGCCCCTGGTGCTTCAGGCTTTCCACGATCTGTTTCTTTTGTAGCGGAGTTACCCGCGCATATACTTTTTTATGTTGTAGTTGTCCGTCCAGCGCCTGAGCACTTTGTTGTTCCAGCATGCCTAGTTCTTTGCCGGTAATTACATGCTCTTTGTTGTCTGCAATGCCCAGCTCTTTGGCGATGAAGAGCGCCGTAGCAGGATGATCGCCCGTTACCATCACTACCGATACGCCTGCTCCCTGGCATTCCTTCACTGCCTGTATCGCTTCCGGTCTTAGCGGATCAATCAGTCCCGCGAGTCCGGTCCATTGCAGCACCGGCAATTGATCCTGGTTGGTATCCGTTACTTTACCCGAAGCAAAAGACAATACGCGGTAGCCATCCACAGCCAGCTTTTCTGATTCCTCATGTGCCCGGCGGCGGTCATCCTCCGCTAATCTTTTGGCCACTATTTCCAGCGCTCCTTTCATAGCAAAGCACAATTCGTCTTTTTGTTTATAATATACACCGGAGAATTTATTCTCCGATTCATAAGGTACCATTTGAACTATCTCAATGTCTTTGTGGAATGCATCCAGCGACAGCCCTGATTTATAAGCCATAGCCAGCAACGCTACATCCATGGCATCGCCCGTGTGTTCCCATCCATCTCCATTCTTGCGCAGCACCCCTTCATTAGACAATACTGCCGCCTGCAGGAAGGCCTGTAAGGGCGCCGGCAGTTCTGTGATGTCTTTGTCTGTGTGATCTTTTATTTGTCCATCGCCATCATATCCTTCACCGGTCACAGTAAACAGAAGGTCACCCGGCAGCACGATCTTTTTTACCGATTGCTGGTCCATGGTCAGCGTACCTGTTTTATCTGAAGCGATCATAGTACAACTGCCCAGACCTTCTACCGCAGGCAGTCTGCGTACGATCACATTCCGTTTGGCCATGCGGCGTGTACCAATAGATAAGGCCACTGTCAAGGCTACAGGCAGTCCTTCGGGAATGGCTGATACACCCACTGCTATCATGAGGAAGAAGATTTCCATGATGGGCATACCCCTGTACCAACCGATGACGCCCAGCAGCGCGCAGGCCACTACCACGCCAATGCTGATCTTCCGGGAAAAAACGTCCATGCGTTGGATCAGCGGAGGCTTTTCTGCTTTTCCTTCAGAAAGTGAACCGGCGATTCTGCCAATCTCGGTATCTGTAGCCGTGGCTACGGCATAACCCCAGCCACGGCCTTTTACCACGGTGGTGGCGGTAAAAGCCATATTGGTTTGATCGCCCAGTGCAAGGTCTTTATCCGGTAATGGATCAGTAGTCTTGGTTACCGGTTGCGATTCGCCGGTGAGCAGGGCTTCTTCAATGCTTAATTCCCGGGCTTTGATCAACCGGATGTCGGCGGGCACTTTTACACCGCTCTCCAGCATCACTACATCACCCGGTACGATTTCCGAAGCGGCTACTTCCTGTATTTTCCCTTCCCGTTTGATCCTTGCTCTTATCGTCACCAGGCTTTTCAGTGCGGCGGCGCTGTTCTCGGCCTGCCATTCCTGCCAGGTACCCAGTATGGCATTGATAACAATGATGGCTGCTATAAAGAGCGCGTCACTGGTTTCGCGGGCGATGGCCGACAGAATGGCGGCGCCAATTAATACATAAATAAGGGGGCTCAGGAACTGGGAAAGAAAGATGAGCCAAATGTTTTTGGCCTTGGGTGGAGGAAGCGTGTTGGGGCCATACTTTTTGAGTCTTTCGGCTGCTTCCACGGCAGATAAACCATTGGGTGTAACGGAAAAAGAAGAGGTGATTGCTTCTTTAGATTGATTGTACCAGGCGGTGGAAATTTTGTTCATAATAACGCTTTGCTGTTTACAATAAAATCAAGGCCAGTCTGTTGAGCAGGGCGGGGTCGTATCTTCCCATGATTACCAGGTTTTCCTGCATCGTATTTTTCTGCTATACCTACACAATTTCTATATTACACCTGCGTTAATTATTGGTAAGGCTATTCGATCAAAACATTCAATCCCTATGAACCCCAACATCCAAAACGACCAGGATTACCTGGCAGAGAAGTTTAAGTTATTGGAGAACCATACGATCCATGCCAGCAAAATTGCGATCCTGAAAATACAAAGCTGGAAGTTTGCTTTGAAAACACCGGAAGTAGGCACCCGTTATCAACAGGCTGCCGAAGAAATGGTGAGGGAATCGCTGTTAAGATTTATACCGAATGAACATGTTCTTAGCGAAGAAGGATTTTTCTTCGCTGCGCTTGATAACTAAACGTTTGCTTGCCTGCTTATCAATTCTGAAAGGTGATACCTTGTGAAGGGGGTGTCACTTTTTTTTATTTACTACCGGCTGTCTTGTCCATGCTACGTCCTACAAAGAATCCGGCTATGATTCCGGCTACCGTTCCCAGAGTAAGCCACAGCAGTTCAGGCCCTGCTGATACATAAGCTACAAAGAGTCCCAATACACCCAGGAAGACCATCATAATGGTCACCGCTTTGCGTTTTGCCTGATGCCTGGAGCCGGAGGAAGGATGGGAGGGATGCGCATGGGTATGCGCGTGTTTGTGACGATGCCTGCTTTGCGCCATATATTAAATTTCCTAAAAGTTACGAAGAAATTGTTCGCCAGTTGCAGGGACTTGCTAAACACAAAATACCCCAGGGGCATTCGCAGGGATAATATTGCCATACGCACTGCGAAGTTCTTTGTTATGGATGTAGATCGGAGGGATCAATCGCCGTTTATTATTGTTGACGGAGAGGAAGCTGCAAGCTTAAGCACTCAATTACTTTGCAGCCACATCAGTGCATTGGCTTTTACCAGGTCTTCATTTTTAAAGAGGGGATCAGGTTTTATAAGATCATCGGGAATGATCCGGCCTTCACAGATCCTGCCAGTTCTATCGGCTTCCTGGCAAATGGTCAATACCAGGGTAGAGCCATCAAAGAGGTCATAAGTTGTATTGGCAGTAGTGAGGCCCGCAGTGGGTTCACCCATCAGGCGTACCTGGGGCATTCCTTTAAATGCCAGTGCCAGTATTTCGCCCGAGCTGGACGTTTTAGGGCCGGTGAGTACTACTATTTGCTGACGTTGCTGATCGGTAAGCGTTACCGGACTGCTGGCTTTACACATGGTCGTACTATTATGCAGGGCCACACCATTTCGGTAGCGGATGTCGGTCACCCGTCCTTTGCGCACGAAATAACCACATACGCCATTACCCAGCAAGGGACCGATGCCTGCCAGCATGGGCCAGCAATTGCCGCCACTGTTCTTGCGCAGGTCGATGATCCAGCGGGTGGCGCCCTGCGCTGCCAGCCTTCCGATGAGTGATTGCAGGCTGTCGGCCACCAGGGTACAAACAGCCGGGTCGGAAGAACTGACCCAGGGAATAGAAATGTATCCAATACCCTGATCGGCCATTTCACAAACGATGGAGCCTACCAATTCCTTGAGAGCCGGTATGCGTTTGAGCCGGGCGGTATCATTATGGTATAAAGCTGCATGGCGTGAAGGCATCACAAAACTATGCGCGCCTTGTACCTGTTGCAGGCATTGATTGATCACTACATGTGCATCACGGATGGAAGTCGCGGCTGACAGCTGTTCACGCGACACGGTTATCAACGAATCCCAGGATATATCTTTTTTGAAAGGGTTCTTTTGGATATATTCCAGTGCCTGCTCAAATAGATGCATGGCACTATCCTGTCCCGATAATAGGGTAGTAGTCATAGCCGATGCCTGGCCTCTGCCAGATTGCCCATAACTGAAGGAACTAATGAGTATAAACAGGAAAAGTAATCGCTGCATATGGTGAATAGGGATGCTGTTTGTCTCAATTTCCACAAATTCCGGCTATAAAACAAACCGGCAGTGGTCTGGGTCAAACTGTTGCTCATATTCCCCATAACTGCCTGTAAATTACCAGACTCTCTGTGGGCAGGGTTTTAGTACCCAGTAATAAAAAAGCGTTATGAAAGCATATGATGCGATGGAAACCTGGATGGATGACCCGGTTTTGCCCAATATAAAAACGAGTAATGTGATCAATGTGAGCTGGCCGGAGCGGTTATTATCTGCCACCACAGGTGTAGCCCTCATTGGTCATGGTGTGCGGCATTTTACGAAGCATCCGGTGAAGAGTTTTATTCAAAGTATGGTGGGAGGATTTTTGTTGTACCGCGGCGCTTCTGGTAGTTGTCCGGCCTATGCGGCGATGGGGAAGACCAGGGATGTAAGGCGAACAGCGGCCATCAACGTACGTACCACTCTCGTGGTGAATAAACCACGGCATGAGGTATATCGTTTCTGGCGTAAACTGGAAAACCTGCCATCTTTTATGCATCACCTGGCAAAAGTGCGGGAGGTAGACCAGGTACATTCCCGCTGGGAAGCTATTGTACCTGCCAACCTTGGCCGTATACGCTGGAATGCAGAGATCGTAAAAGATGAGTATGGAGTATTGATAGGATGGCACTCAATTGCAGGATCAGCCATTGAGAATGCCGGTAAAGTGGAATTCAGAGATGTGGAGGAAGGTACAGAGTTGCGGGTAACTATTACCTACCGCCCACCTGCAGGAGATATAGGGGTAGTTATTGCCAGAATATTAAACCCTGCTTTTGCAAGGATCGTGGAACAGGATATACACAAATTCAAAGATTATATTGAAGGCACTACGCCTGCAGAATTTGAAGGCGTTCAACGTTAGTTTTTCAATCCGTACACTATACAAAAGAGCTGGTCGTTTATGCGCCCGGCTCTTTTAATTTGCGCAAGTACCGGGTGGCGAATGCAAGGGGCTAATCTTATCTTTAAGCTCCAAATGATCTAATATGCAGCCTGCACTTCACCTCAATGATATCCATATACGCACCACTTTACAGCCGGGAGATATTGGTTATATAACCTGGTTGCATGGTTCGTTATACAGCAGGGAATACCAGTATGGAATTGCCTTTGAATCCTATGTGGCAGCAGGGCTGGCGGAGTTTTATCAACAATATGATGCAACAAGGGATCGCGTTTGGGTTTGTGAACACCAGGAGAAGATGGTGGGCTTTTTGTTGTTGATGCACCGCGGAGAAGCAGCCCAATTGCGTTACTTTATTCTACATCCTGATTACCGGGGCATTGGTCTCGGAAAAAAGCTCATGGAATTGTATATGGACTTCCTGCACCAGGCAGGTTATACCTCTTCTTACCTGTGGACCACCAGCGAATTGCCCGCCGCTGCTGCCTTGTACAAACGATATGGTTTTGTGCTGGTTGAAGAAAGGGCCGCTGTTGCTCCCTTTGGAAAACCTGTAATAGAACAGCGGTATGAGTTGCAAGCAAACTAACAATCGTTATCTTTGCTTTCCTAAGTTAGTCATTATCACCAAATTCTATTATAAAGATCAGCTATATGAACAAACGTGAAGTATATATTATCTCGGCTGTACGTACTCCTTTAGGCAGTTTTGGAGGAAGTCTTAAAGACTTCAGTGCCACCCAATTAGGCGCAATTGCCATCAAGGCGGCGGTAGAAAGGGCAGGTATTAAGCCAGAGCAGGTACAGGATGTGTTGATGGGCTGTGTATTGCAGGCCAACCTGGGCCAGGCGCCTGCCCGCCAGGCAGCCAAATTTGCGGGCCTGCCGAATGAAGTGAATTGCACTACGGTGAATAAGGTTTGCGCCAGCGGCATGAAAGCTATTGCGCTGGCTGCACAAAGTATTGCTCTGGGGGATACAGACATTGTAGTAGCCGGGGGCATGGAAAGTATGAGCAACGTACCTTTTTATGTAGACCAGATGCGCTGGGGTAATAAATATGGCAATGCGGGATTGATCGACGGTCTGGCTAAAGACGGTCTGACAGATGTATATGATGGCAAAGCCATGGGGAATGCTGCTGAATTGTGCGCCAGGGAATGTGGCATTACCCGCGAAGAACAGGATGCATTTGCCGTGGAAAGTTATAAACGCAGTCAGGCAGCCTGGGCTGCCGGCAAATTCAATGATGAGGTAGTGCCGGTATCGATTCCGCAACGAAAGGGAGAACCGATCCTCTTTGCCAAAGATGAAGAGCCTTACAATGTTAAGTTTGATAAGATACCCGAATTAAAGTCTGCTTTCCAGAAAGACGGCAGTGTTACAGCCGCTAACGCTTCTACCATGAATGATGGTGCTGCTGCGCTGGTATTGATGAGTAAAGAAAAAGCCGAAGAACTGGGCTTAAAACCATTGGCTATCATCGTTTCTTATGCAGATGCAGAACAAGCGCCTGAATGGTTTACCACTACGCCTTCTATTGCCTTACCCAAAGCGGTTGCCAAAGCAGGGCTTAGCCTGGATCAGATAGAATACTTTGAGCTCAATGAAGCTTTCGCTGTTGTGGGCATTGAAAATACACGCCGCATGAAACTGGATCCTGCCAAAGTAAACGCGCATGGTGGCGCGGTGAGCATTGGTCACCCCCTGGGCGCCAGTGGAGCCCGTATCATTGTGACGCTCATCCACGTGCTGAAACAAAACAAAGCCCGTTATGGAGCTGCGGGCATTTGCAATGGAGGCGGAGGAGCCAGTGCAATGGTGATCGGTTTATGAGTGCCATTACCATAAGACGGGCCACTGCAGCTGACGCCGGCATAATTGCTGACCTGAGCCGGCAAACTTTTTACGATTCCTTTGCTGCTGACAATACTCCCGAGGATATGGAAAAGTTCATGAATGAACAGTTTACCCGGGAAAAACTAATGGCAGAAGTTACTGCTCCTGACAGTCACTTTTTACTGGCAATGATCGAATCGGAAATTGCAGGTTATGCCCGCCTGCGGGAGTCCCCCAATCCACCGGAGTTGGGTGATCAACCTGCCATAGAGATTGCCCGGATATATGCTGCTAGCAGTACCATTGGAAAAGGAGTGGGCAGCGCCTTGATGCAGGAGTGCCTTTCCATTGCACAGGACAAAAAGAAAGCACTGGTATGGCTGGGTGTATGGGAGCATAACCAGCGGGCTATTGCTTTCTATACCAAATGGGGATTCAGGAAGTTCAGCGAGCACCTATTCGTGGTAGGCAATGACCCGCAAACAGATTGGTTGATGCAAAAAGAATTATAATAAATGCAAAGTGCGTAGACTTTAACACTGCCATCCGGAGTGTGATACTACGCACTTTGCATGCAGGTAACTAGGCCGCTGCCTCAACAGGCTCTTTTCTGGCGCCCAGTAGTAATATTTCACTGACCAGTATCTCCGTAATATATCGTTTAATACCCTCCTTATCTGTGTAACTGCGGTTGACCAGCTTGCCTTCTACCGCCACCTCTCTGCCCTTAAGGAGGTATTTCCCGGCTATTTCAGCCATCTTACCCCAGGCTACCAGTTGATGCCACTGTGTTTCTGTAATCTTTTCTCCCTGTGTGTTCCTGTAGGTTTCATTCGTAGCCAGTGAAAACCGCACCCATTTCTTTCCCTTTTCAGTAACCTTTACTTCTGGTTCATTGCCTAAATGTCCAATCAGTTGAACTTTGTTTCGTAGTGCGTACATAATTCCAGTGTTTAATTGATGATTGATTTTTATTTCAGACCGGCACCGGGATGCCTGCCTCTCACCACAAAAATGCAGCTCCCGGAAATCTATAGTCGGTTATTAGTCGTTTATACTCGGATGTAAGTGTTTGTAAACGTTTGTAAGCGCTTACAAACGGATAGTGTGATTAGCTGTTTATTTATAAATAATTGACTATGAATGCCGAATCCAGAACTTGCCCCGCTTGTGGAAAAAATGTAAAAGGGAGGGCCGATAAAAGGTTTTGTGATGATTATTGTCGCAACAATTACAATAATCAGTTAAACAGTGATGCAGTCAACTATGTACGTAACGTAAACAATATCCTTCGCCGTAACCGGCGCATCCTGGAAGAAACCATGGAGGGAGTGGAAAAAGCCACTGCCCGGTCCAAAGCAGAATTGGTTAAAAAAGGCTATCGCTTTGATTTCTTTACCAGCATCTTTACCAATAAGGAGAAAGAGACCTACTATTATTGTTACGAATATGGTTTCAAGGAAGTAGAACAGGATAAATGCATCATCGTGCGCAACAGGACACAAAAGCTGGTAACGTCTGGAAATAAAGATTAATAAGTATTGCCGTGGGTAGGGGATGGGTTAAAAAAGAAAAGCCGGCTTCCCCTACGGAAAAAGCCGGCCGAAGTTCGCAGATTTGACGGATCTGCTCTCACCGTAACACCAACGGAACCTACTCTGTAGAATATGTCTTTTCATGGCTTACTTATTGGTGAACACGCTATACTATCTAGTAGATTAGATTACAGGCAATATTGCTGCACGTACATATGGCTATTCAACCGGGGAATGGATATACCCCACGAGCCAGTAGTACCTACCGTAGTATGTCACTCAGGCTAAGGAGACAGTATTTCATAATAAGGAAATCTCCCTTCATGGCAAAAGTCTAGCCAGCGCTCTTTTCCAGGATTGACTGTACCAGTTCTTTGTAACTTCTGCCGATGGGTATCAGTTTTCCGGATATCTCTACATCCGTAGCTGTAAATGCCTCTATCTTGTCTTTAGCTACAATGAAAGAGCGGTGTATACGCAGGAAATTGTTTTTGGCCAGCAGTTCTTCTATCTGGCCCAACTGGAATTTGGTGAGTATATTCTTAGTTTTTGTATAAATACGGATGTATTCTTTCAGACTTTCTATGTAGAGTATTTCATCCAGGTATACCTTCACCTTCTTTTTGCTCACATTAAAGAACAGGTAAGCCCTTTCGGGACCGGGCATCAGGGAGGTGATGTTGACCGCCGGAACGGGCGACTGCTTCAGCTTGTTAACGGCCATCAGGAAACGGCTGAACTCAATAGGTTTGAGCAGGTAATCTACTACATTGTATTCATACCCCTGCAAGGCATATTCATGGTAAGCAGAAGTGATAATAATATGCGGTGGCTGTTTCAGGGTGCGGATGAAATCGAACCCTTTGAGCTTGGGCAGGTGAATATCCAGGAAGATCAGATCTACCTTTTGTTGTTGCATTAATTCCATCGCATAGATGGCATCGCTGGCTACACCTTTCAATTCGAGGAAAGGAACCTGCCGTATATAATCCTGTAATACTTCAGCCGCGAGCGGCTCATCTTCAATAATAAGGCAAAGATAGCGTTGCATCGTTGTTAAGATTAATAGTAAGGTGAACAGTAAAACGGTCTTTCTGGTTATCTACCTGTAGCGTATGTTCCTGGTACATCAGTTCCAACTGACGCCGTACGTTGCTGAGACCGATATTGTCAGTAACCGTTGTCTCTCCATTTTCTTCTTTTGAATTCTCAATACAAAATTTTAACTGGCCGTCTTTTAGTCCTACACCAATATGTATAAAAGAGTCGAACCTGGTTTCGCTGGCGCCATGTTTGAAGGCATTTTCAATGAAAGGCAACAGTAATAAGGGAGCTATTTGTTGGCCCGAATCATCAATATCTTTTTCAAATCTAATAGTGAGCCGTTCGTTGTATCTTATTTTCTCCAGTTCCAGGTAATCTTCGATCATCCGTATCTCGGCACTTACAGGAATACGTTCTTTGCGGGATTCATACAACATAAAACGCAGCAGCTTGGATAGTTTCATCACTACGTCAGCTGTATTATCCGATTTTTTACGGGCCAGTGCATAGATATTATTCAGCGTATTGAACAGGAAGTGGGGGTTGGTTTGGGTACGCAGGAATTTCAATTCTGCTTCCAGCTTTTCCTGCAATAACTTCTTTTCTCTTACCCGGCTAAGCCAGCTCATCCGCAGGAATTTCATGGCAACGGCACAGGCGGCTACAAAACCTATATCGACGACATGGCCCAGTATTCTTCTCGGGTTCCATAATGTTCCTTCATTCCATGGATTATGAAGCACGACGGGCACCAAATAATAATACAATAAGAGACGATAAATAGCCACAGACACTATAAGAACCAGGAGCGTGATCGGTATCAGCCATGGTATCATCTTGTTCCGGTTAACCGCACGGCCAACAGCCCATAAGAGAAAATAGGAAAACAATACCTTTCCTGGTAAGAGCCACAATACGGTACGGAAAGCCAGCCATAATCGTTCTCCCACAGTGACGCTGGGAAAATAAGAATTAAACCAGGCATATTCCAGGGCAGTTTCATGCACCAGGTAAACCAGCCAGAAAATGATATGTAACCTTACTCTGTTCTTCACTGTATAAAAATCGTGAAAAGACTTGTGACTGCCGGTAAAATTGTACTAAACGCAGATTCATCCATACAAAAAGCGTTGAAGTCCGAAATCAGGCCGGAGTTTAGAGCCGGGAGTTCTGAGTACAGAGGCGGGAGTTAAAACCTCAGGACTCAATAGTAATGATTCCAGACTCAAGACTCCTTATTTCCTGTATCCAATCCGCTCCATGACCTCTTCCTTTTGGTATTTGGAAATCGGCACCTGGTACTTGCCTACATGCAGGATATTACCCTCCACTGCACCAATGGCCTGCATATTGACCAGGTACGACTTATGTGGCTGGATAAACATACTGGCGGGCAGGCTTTCCTGCAACCCTTTCAGCGTGGAATGGGTAATGAATTTTTTATCGGCTGTATAAATGGCGACATAGTTTTCCATGGCTTCCGCAAACAGGATATCGGCAAACCTGATCTTCTCCAGCCGGGTATCTGTTTTGATAAATACATGCGCCTGTTCTGCAGCAGGGGAGGGCTGAAAATAATCAAAGGCCTTGTTGGCAGCTTTCAGGAATCGATCGAAGGAAACAGGCTTCAACAGGTAGTCCAGCACATCCAGCTCGTACCCGCGAATGGCATATTGCTCATAAGCCGTGGTGAAGATCACCTTGGGGGGCCGGGGCGTTTGTTGCAGAAAATCAATGCCCGTAACATAGGGCATTTCAATGTCCAGGAAAAGCAGGTCTACGGGTTGTTGCTTCAGGAGCGTGTTAAGCTGCAGGGCATCTTCACATTGCCCCACCAACTCCAGAAAATCGATCTTTTCCACATAGCCTTGCAGGCCTTTGCGTGCCATGGGCTCGTCGTCTGTTATGATACAGGTTATTTTGCGCGCCATCAATCCAGTTTTATTTGTAATTCAGCCCAAAACTCATCGGCCTGTTTGGCTGTCTGCAAACTGCTTTTGCCGGAATACAACAATTCCAGCCTTCTTTTTAGGTTCTCCAGCCCGATACCACTGTTCGCTTTCACGGGAATATTTACCGGGATGGAATTGGTGACGGTAAATACCAGGTTGTTATTGTTCAGCTTAGCTCCGATATCGATATGGTAGCGTCCTCCCACATATTTAAAGGCATTCTCTACCATGGGCAAGAGCAACAGGGGATATACCTGCTGACCATTGAGACCGGGATCAAAGTCAACTGTCAGCTGCAGCTTTTCAGAAGTACGTACCTGCTGAAGTTCTATAAAGTTGGTGAGATATTGTATTTCCTGACTAAGTGGTACAGTTTGTTGCTGGTCATACAGCTGGTAACGCAGCAGGCCCGAGAACTTCTCTATGCTCCGCTTGGCTGCCTGTACATCCTCATCCATCTGAAAATACACGGTATTGAGGGCATTGAACAGGAAATGCGGATGGTACTGTGCTTTCAGGAATTTCAATTCTGTTTGTAAATGGTCGTTGGTGATCTTTTCAAGCTGTATTTTATTATCAATGTAGGCCTTGAGCAATTTATTACTGCGCACCACTGCATAGTAGATGAGGTTATACAAAAGAGGAATTACGTTGATGATGGCAAAATCCCCCCAGGATAGCCCATCATCCGTTAAAGCGACCATGGGCGTCATTACCAGGTTGACCCCGATCTCCGTTACTACAAATACCCAAAATAATTCTTTCCTGATGGTTTTGGAGGTGGCGCCCTGCGACAGGAAAGGATCGAAATGGCGAAACACCCATTGCATGGAAAAATATATAATATACCCCATCAGCACTGTAAAGCTTATTTCAATGGTGTTTAGTAGCAGGGGCCGCTTCCAGAATTGGTCATCTGCCAGCGTGTCATTGATGAGCCGGATGGTAGCATAGATCAGCAAGCCATATAAGGGAGGGATCACATATTTCCAGCGACTTTTCATGAATAGAAAATTACGGTTATTATTTTTCACAAACCTAGCCACCGGGAAAGGGGAGGAGAAATTCGTTTGACGTATGGACAAAAAGCGGTGGCGTGAGGACAATCCAATTTGTTTATCTGCCTCTCAACCAATAATTTTGCGTCGCCCGATGAGGACTTATTGCAGTCGGGAGTTTAGAATAATTAAACAAAAAAACCGGATGGCAAGATTAATAGCATTTCGTGAAGCGCTGCGCGAAGCGATGAGCGAAGAAATGAGAAGAGATCCTAATGTATTCCTGATGGGTGAAGAAGTAGCAGAATACAATGGCGCCTATAAGGTTAGCCAGGGTATGCTGGACGAATTTGGCCCCAAAAGAGTAATTGATACCCCCATTGCTGAATTGGGTTTTACCGGTATCGCGGTAGGAGCTGCTCAGAACGGCTTACGTCCGATTGTGGAATTCATGACCTGGAACTTCGCTGTACTGGCCTTGGATCAAATTTTAAATACAGCTTCTAAGATGCTGGCAATGAGCGGTGGACAAATTAGCTGTCCTATCGTTTTTCGTGGCCCCAACGGTTCTGCCGGTCAATTGGGCGCCCAGCACTCAACCGCTTTTGAGAGCTATTATGCCAACATTCCCGGTATCAAAGTAATTTCTCCTTCCACTCCATATGATGCCAAAGGGTTGATGAAATCCGCCATCCGCGACAATGACCCGGTGATGTTTATGGAAAGCGAGGTGATGTATGGCGAAAAGGGTGAAGTGCCTGAAGAGGAATACCTGATCCCGATCGGCAAGGCTGATGTTAAAAGACAAGGCCGCGATGTGACCATCGTTTCCTATAATAAAATGATGAAAGTGGCCCTGGGTGCTGCTGCTGAGCTGGAAAAAGAAGGGATCAGCGCTGAAGTGATCGATCTTCGCTCCATCCGCCCGCTCGACTGGCATACCATCGTGGAAAGCGTTAAAAAGACCAATCGCCTGGTGATTGTAGAAGAGCAGTGGCCTATGTGTTCAGTATCTTCAGAAATTGCTTACCGCATCCAGAAGGAAGCATTTGATTACCTCGATGCACCGATCCGCCGTATTACGGCTGCTGATGCGCCGCTTCACTATGCACCCAACCTGGTTGCCGCTGCATTGCCCGATGTACCCCGCACCGTGAAACTGGTGAAGGAAGTAATGTACCTGCAGAAGTAGTGAGTGAACTGAATTAATAGCTAATCGCTGATATATGAATCCCGGAGTAAACTCCGGGATTTTTTTTGCCTGCCAATCGATTGCGCAAATTGTTGACATCGCCAATCGGTTAAGGCTTTATCGTTATCTTCCGTATTCCAAATAAACGACTATGATCAGACTAACGATTGCCTTCCTGTTCGCATTTCTATCCTTCACCGCTTTCAGTCAATCCACCTATACACCTTCAGCCCAAAACATGGATTCCCGCAAGTGGTTCGACAGTGCCCGCTTTGGCATGTTCATTCATTGGGGCGCCTCCAGCGTACTGGGCCACGGGGAATGGGTGATGAACCAGCGTAATATCCAGGTGCCGGAATACCGCCGGCTCATTAATATTTTCAACCCCATCAGCTTTGATGCAAAGACCTGGGTCAGCACCGCAAAGGCTGCCGGCATGCAATACATTACGCTTATTACCCGCCACCACGATGGGTTTAGCTTATGGGATACGAAACAATCCGACTGGAGCATCATGGGCACGCCTTATGGAAAAGACATTGTAAAACAAATGGCCGATGAATGCCATCGTCAGGGTATAAAGTTGTTCTTTTATTATTCCCTGCTCGACTGGTACCGTACCGATTACCAATACGAAACCGGCCGTACCGGTAAAGGCACGGGCCGTACAGAGAAAAGCAACTGGCCTTCCTATATCAACTTCATGAAAGCCCAGCTTACCGAGCTACTTACCAATTACGGAGAAGTGGCGGGCATTTGGTTTGATGGCCATTGGGACCAGTTGGAAAATGACCACAACAAGGCGGCTGTATCCAAAGTAGACTGGAAGTATGATGAGATCTACAGCCTCATTCACCGTTTGCAACCGCAATGCCTGATCAGCAATAACCACCACCTTAGCCCTATACCGGGCGAAGATTTCCAGGCCTTTGAAAAAGACCTGCCGGGTAGCAATACCTCCGGTTTTGGCGGCGCTTCTGTTTCTAAATTACCGCTGGAAACCTGTGAGACCATCAATGACTCCTGGGGTTTCAACATTACCGACCGCAATTACAAATCAAACAAGGCGCTCATCCATTACCTGGTAAAAGCTGCAGGACATAATGCCAATTTCTTATTGAACATCGGGCCAATGCCCAATGGCGTTATCCAACCTGAGTTTACAGATCGGTTGAATGCGATGGGACAATGGTTGAAACAATATGGTGAAACCATTTATGGCACCAGGGGAGGTTTTACAGCGCCACAGGATTGGGGAGCGGTAACAGAGAAAGGCAATACGGTGTACCTGCACTTGTTGAAAGCGCCGGAAGAAAAGCTCTTCCTGAAGTTTCCTTACAAGATCAAATCCATTAAGACCTTTACCGGAAAATCACCTGTTAAATACCAGGTATTGGCCGACAGCTATGTAGTCATAGATGTAAAAGCCATTCCTAAAGAAGAGTATGATACTGTTCTTGAGGTTGAAGTAACACGATAACAGAAGATCAAATAACAGAAATACAAAATGCCGGCTTATAGTCCGGCATTTTTTTGCTTGCTATACGGTCATCGACCTATTCAATAACTTTGATTGCGGAAGAACAGAGCATTAAGAAAGCATAAACGGCGGCTAAAAGAACGCCTCCTAAAAGAGTTAAACGCATTACTGTTTTGCTGACAGAGGGATTCTGAACATTGATTTGAGCCTTCATAGGGACACTTTTTGGGATTAAATAATAGTTTTTTCAAAGGATGATGCTGGTACTAAAGTAATAAGGCGCTTTAACTTTTGCAATAGGACTTTTACGAAGTTCATCTACCAACGCCGTAATTGTTGTTGGGTGAAAGTCCACTCCGGAGTTTCTATAACCTGTTCATTGCCTGCTTTGTACCATGGGCTTGATGCATTATCCATGGGATTTTTCAAGATATGAATGCTTTGGGCAGGCATATAGCTTTGCGCCAGCAGGTAGATCTTTTCCCCTGCCTTGTTCACTGCTACATCCATCACTATCACTGCATGACCGGGAGAACCTCCCTTGATCAATACGTCGCCGGACTGGATATCGCCAAAAGAGGCTACTTTTTTCAATTGCTTTTCCAGCGAGAGCGTGCCACACCAGGCATAGACATTCTCCAGGTATTTTTCAAACCTGGCCTGATCTACGCCTGCCGGACAGGCATATTTCTTTCCATTGTTATCGGTAAACCAGATCCGGTCATACTGCCCCCGGCGGTAAAAGTATTCTGCCCGCATGCGCATCACGGCATCGGCACATTGCTGCAGGTCCTTTTTGCCAATGGGTATGTCCAGCACAGCATACTGGGCACCCTGGTTGGGTTTCAAACTACCATTATATAAGTATACTTTGTTATCGGATTTCAGCGGCAACTGTCGCAGCCACCTGGCAAAAGAGGAATCGTGGCCATCTATTCGGCTATAGCCGGCAGGCAGTGCGATATCCGATACCTTGTGGAGGATGGGAGACGCGGTAGCGGCGGGGTTTGTAACCGGCTGGCCGGCAATATCCAGGCAACTGCTCAAAAACGGCAGGATAATTGACAGGAGGATAGAAAAATTAGCAGCCCTGCGGTCAATACATATCATTATTTTTGGGTTTAATTAGGTGAGATGAACAGGATTTATTTTTCCATAGCAAAAGACTGTTAAGCATATGTCAAACATATTAATTATCGACGACGAAAAGGCTATCCGTAAAACATTGAGCGAAATCCTCTCCTATGAAGGGTACAAGATTGATGAAGCAGGTGATGGGGAAGAAGGGTTAAAAAGATTCAAGGAAAAGAGTTATGACGTGGTATTGTGCGATATCAAAATGCCCAGGCTGGATGGCATTGAGTTCCTGGATAAGGCCAGGGAAGCCAACCCCGATGTACCCGTGATCATGATATCCGGCCACGGTACCATCGAAACGGCAGTCGAAGCCGTTAAAAAAGGCGCCTACGATTATATATCCAAACCGCCCGATCTGAACCGCTTATTGATCACCATCCGCAATGCCATGGATAAAACCAACCTGGTAGCGGAAACCAAAGTGCTGAAGCGCAAGGTGAGCAAAGTGGAGGAAATGATCGGGGAGTCGGGTCCTATTGCGCTGATCAAAGAAACCATCGATAAAGTGGCTCCTACAGATGCCCGGATACTGGTAACCGGCGAAAATGGGGTAGGTAAGGAGCTGGTGGCCCGCTGGGTGCATGAAAAAAGTAACCGGGTAACCGGTCCCCTCATTGAAGTAAACTGTGCAGCCATTCCCAGTGAACTCATCGAAAGCGAGTTGTTCGGTCACGAAAAGGGCTCATTCACCTCGGCGGTAAAACAACGCATTGGTAAGTTTGAACAGGCCCATGGCGGTACTTTATTCCTGGATGAAATAGGCGATATGAGCCTGAGTGCGCAAGCCAAAGTGCTGCGGGCCTTACAGGAAGGAAAGATCACCAGGGTAGGAGGAGATAAAGACATCAGCGTGGATGTGCGGGTGATCGCCGCCACCAATAAAGACCTGCTGCAGGAAGTGGATGAAAAGAATTTCCGGCTCGATCTATACCACCGTTTGAGCGTGATCATCATTCACGTACCATCACTCAATGACCGCCGGGATGATATTCCTTTACTGGTAGAGAAATTTCTGGGTGATATCTGCGCCGATTATGGCATTGCCAAAAAAGCGATTGATAAGGATGCTCTGGATGCCCTGAAAGAACATAACTGGACAGGTAATATCCGCGAATTGCGTAATGTGGTAGAGCGGTTGATCATCCTGTCGGGTAAAACGATTGTGAAAGAGGACGTACAAACCTATGTACTGCCGAAGAAATAATAAAAAGGTACTAGCTTTTAGCTGTTAGGTATTAGCTAATGGCTAAAAGCTAGTACCCAACTCCTTCTTGATTATCCTTCCATAATTCCCGACATTGCTTTCTTTAGCTTCGCACGGAAGCTCTTGGGGAAATTAGCTTTCACCCATAGTTTGATCCTGCCTTTAACCGTTTTGCGGCTCTCTGCTTTGTGGTAGGCAGCATGTACCTGGGCATAATAGCAGGGCTTGCCGATTGCTTTTTCATAGCCTTCCGCCAATGACAGGGAACGGTAGTTTTCAAACAATTCCATCAGCAGCGGCACATCAGCTTCCGTATACCTGTTTTGCTGGGTGTCGAATAACTTATGGTTGCGGATATTAATATTACTGAAGTGATAGACTACCAGCGGGTATTCATTATTCACCATTACTTTTCCGTTCACCCGTGTACAGATCCTCTCATGCAGGTTCCAGTAGCCGATATTGTAACCAGGGTGTTTAACATTGGCTACCTTATCAAAGAATACCGGCGCCAGGTTGATCCACTTCTGGTCAGAGAACAGGCCAGCCTTCCAGTCGAAATAGCAGTATTCGCGTAATCTTTCCCTCCACCATTCAACAAAACGCATGGTGTTTTCATTCACTTTGATGGAGATCAATCCCAGGTTGTACGTACCGGTGGAGAGGTAAGATATCTCATTGGGCTGTTTGCCATCAAAAGCCTGAGGCCTTAGCAGGTGTGGAAATAATAATATGTCCGACTCCTGGTGAAGCCGTTCTATTTCCGTCAGCTTATCAAAGATCATCATATCCGGATCGATGAAGAAAATATGCTCTGCCTCTGGAAACCTTTTAGAAAAGTATTCCAGGTAAAATGGCTTCAGTGCATTCTTGATATTGATACCATAGCGCAGTACCATATCGTCCAGGCCTTCCATGCCGATTTCATCGCAGGGCACGATATCGTACCCCTCATAAAAAGGAGCCATATCTGCTTCCTTTTTATCGGTAATACAGATATAATATTGATAGTCGGGATTATGTTCCAGTAAAGTCTTTCCTACCACCCTGGCAAAGGGAACCCAGCTATTGGTGCAGGTTGTAAATGCGATCTTCATAATTATTATCCGCTTAATACGCGGCGGAAAGATAATAGATAAATCATAATTTATATAGTCCCTTACCAATCTCTGGTATATTACCCATTTAATTAAAGGTTTATTTCCTATCTTGTCCGGCCTTCCAGATACCTATCGAATAGCTTTTTCCGATTTCCTGCCTATCATTAATAATAACTTACCATGAAAAAGCTCGTTAAGTCTCTGTACCTCCTGTATTTTTTCCTCAAATTCAAGAACTGGCGTATTGCACATTTCCTGGCAAAGGATGGCTTTCCCCTGGATAGGCTGCAGGAAATTTCTGTACAGAATGGCAAAATTGTGATCAATAAAACAGGACAGGCTTTTACGATCGAACAGATAGCGCCCTGCAAGTCTAGTTTTGATCTGCTGCTGACCATCGTTAACCACGATCAGGTAAAGATCGATACCACGGGTAAGGATGTATATATCACCTGGGACGGGGTAAAGGTGAAGGTCGATTCTTTTGAAAATTACTATGTTACCAGCGAACTCTTTATAGAAGGTTTATATAGCCTGCATTACAATAAAAACCTGGTGGTTTGCGACGTAGGAATGAATGTAGGCGTGGCTTCCCTCTATTTTGCCCACATGAAGAATGTGCAAAAAGTGTATGCTTTTGAGCCGTTTAAGGAAACCTATGATGCGGCCGTGGCCAACTTCAACCTCAACCCCGCCATCAGCCATAAGATTGTACCGTACAACCTGGGCGCCGGTGGAAGTACTTCGGACCTGGTGATTCCTCTGAGTAATGTGGACAGTGCTACCAAGAGCACCACGGATTTTGTACTGGAACATCTCGACACGGACGCCGTTAAAACTGTCACCGTGCAGATCAGGGATATTCGCGAAGTGGTACAGGAGATATTTACCAACCATCCTTCGGAGGAATTATTCCTCAAACTGGATTGTGAGGGAGCTGAATATGAGATATTGGAAAAGCTGGACCAAAGTGGGCTTCTGTCTAAGATAAAGGTGATCATCATTGAATGGCACTTCAAGGGATACGAGCCTTTGGAAAAACTGCTTACTGCCAATGGTTTCGCCAGCGTTGTATTCCCGCGCCCCACGCACACCATCAAGGATATGGGTATGATCTATGCCTTCAAAATGTAAAAAAGGAGTTAGGCGTTAGCTTTTAGGTATTAGCAAACTGCAAATACCTTTGTCATCATTTATATTTCTTCAGGATCTTCCTGGCCCGGGAGTGAAAGGCGGGTGTTTCATGCGGCCAGCGTTCTTCAATGATGAGCTTCAATTCAGGAATAATATCGGGGTAGCTGTCTGCCAGGTGTTCCAGCACAGTCAAAGAAAATGCTTTGACTGCTGCCAGCTGTTGGGGGTCGGCAATAAAATCAAAGCAAATATTCATTACCTGTCCCTGGTAACGCTGGGGAATGGCTACATCCTGCAAGAGGCGCACAATATTCCGGGTCACCGCGGTGTGTACATCCTTTCTTTCCAGCAATTTTAAGAGTTTGCCCAGGTGCGGCTGCGCCAATGTGGGGTGGGCCTGGGCGCAATAACTCAATGGCCAGCCAGCTCGCTGCTGTACCAGCTTATCGCCTTCCAAAAAGACTTTCATGAGTTCATTGAACCGCGTTTTGTCCTGCCCTACATAGTGTACGATCTTGTCGGTTTGTTCTTTGGAATGCTTTTCGAGTATGGCATTTTTAAGATCCACTGGGCTTGATTAGTTTTTTGCGGGCAAAGCCAAACAGGTCCTTATAGGCTTGTAGCATGTATTTGCCAATATTCCGCACTTCTACCTTCACATACTTTTTCAGGATAGCCAGGAGTACAAAAGCCGACACAATATTGAATGCCACCGTAGCATAGGCGGCGCCCATTCCATCAAAGAAATACAAGCCTGCATAAGTAGCGCCCAGGTTGAACAACATGAGGCACACGCTTACATAGAAATTTGCCTGTGGTTTGCCAATAGCATCCATGGTGGAGCCAAACTGAAAACCTAAAGGACGTACAAGGCTGAACATAATCGTCAGCTGCAGGATGGGAACAGCTTCCTGGTAGTCAGAGCCGGCCAGTATATAAATAATCAGTTTGGGAAACAGGAATATAAAAAGTGAGAGCGGCACGATCAGCGCCAGTATGGTACCCATCATGCGTTCGAGGTAGTATTTTACTTTGCCCAGTCCGTCTGTTTCCAGGGTTTCCACGTTTTTGGGAAACAATACATCGGCCGCAGCGAGGGAGGGCACATCGATCATATTGTTGATCCGTCCTACAATGTTGTAGTAAGATACATACTTGGCGCCCATGGCCGGACTAAGGAGAGAGGCGGTTACAAAGTGGTCGAATGTACGGGCCAGGTTGGAAAACAGGTTGGTGCCAAAAATGTACTTGCCAAAATGAAACATCCTGCGCATGATATGTGTATCGTAATGAAAACCACGTAAGCGATACGGAGAGGTAGCCCCGTATAAGACGCAGGTACCTGCCAATAATGCCCCAATCTGCAGCAATACCAGGTTGCGCAGGGTAAGGTACTCGTGGAATACAAAGCTTAGGAGGATAACCCCTGTAAAAAAAATGCCCTGGCGAATGAAGTAAGCCCAGAAGATCTTAGAGAACTGGTAATGTGCCTGCAGTAAGATCTCATAATGGTTGTAGGGAATGAGAAATACGACAAACAGTGCGCTCCAGGCCAGCATATCGATGAGGTCGGGCATTTTAAATACATGCGACAACCAGGTGCCACCGGCTGTGAATAACAGGATCGCCAGAATGGAACAGGCAATGTTGATTACCAAAGCAGAGGATTGCACTTGCTTCTTTTTGTCGGCATATTCTGTAAGTCCCAGGAACTTGATGGTTGGATTACGCAACAACCCTTGTTTGATGGTCTCAAACAAAGCCATGATGGTGAGGTACATGGCCCACACACCATTTGTTTCCACGCCATGCGGCTGTTTGGAAAAACCCCTGACCAAGACCATGAAGGAAACGGCTCCAAAGAAGAAGAGGGAAAAACGTTGTAATAGGGTATAAAAGATCGAGTGTAACCAAAAAGAGGATTTCAACAGCTTCAAAGTGAACAGGCTTTGGGCGTGAAATTAACATATTAATGAATAGGTGGTTAGTGGAAACTACGCAAGATTGATGCAATAGGGGTATTTTACCCAAATGAGTTGCCTGTCCGGGGTGACAGCTTTCGCCTGCTTCGCAAGGATAAAAGGTGTCACTTCTATGCTTGAAGCACCGGCTGGTTAATATCCGGTTAAGCTCCAGTTGAGGTCCAATTAAGGTCCAGGGTTAAAGCGCACTTGCTATGGGTTTGAGAACGGTCAGCTGCCGTATCCATTTCCTGGTTATCCAAAGCGGGATCAGCCCCAACACCCCAAAAGAACAATCAATCAGGATATGGAACCAGGGAATGCCCCGGATGGGCGCCGCTATCAGGGCCAGTGGGATGATGGCCAGGCAAGCGAGCATGGCCCATTCTATGACCCAGATATTCCGCACAGGGTCCTTCCAGGGACCAATAAAAGCCAGGCCGATCACAATATGGGCAAAAGCCAGCCAGTCATAACCATAAAAAAGGAAGGGATACTGGTCATTGACTGCCTTCACGCCCAGCCATACTTTGTACAAAAAGGCGCCCAGCAAAGAGTCCTGTGAAAATACCTGTTGATCCACAATCCACTTTAATTCAGTATACACAGGAAAGGCCGTGATACCACTTAGCATCAGCATAATCACGAAAAAAAGGATCATGCGGCGGATGCGGCGCAGGAGTTTTTGTGGGGTCATCTTTAGTACATTTACAGTTCCCCGGCTAGCTGATTTACTGCCGGGAAAATTTGGCCGGAAATTCGCAGGTAGGCCGGCACCAGCTACAAGATAGACAAGAATATGAAAATTACTCAGTGGACCTTATTGCTTTTCCTGGCAGGCTTTATCTCCTGCCGGCAAACCACCTCATCAACAAAAGGGGTAGTTGTATTTCAAAGCGACTTTGGACTGAAGGACGGCGCTGTAAGCGCCATGAAAGGGGTAGCAACGGGTGTAGACCCTGATCTGAAGTTGTACGACCTTACCCACGAAATACCAGCCTATAACATCTGGGAGGCGGCCTACAGGCTACAGCAAGCTGCCCCATACTGGCCCGCAGGCACCGTGTTCGTTTCTGTGGTGGATCCCGGTGTGGGTACCAGCAGAAAGTCAGTGGTGGCAAAAACACGCAATGGCCAATACTTCGTAACTCCTGATAATGGCACTCTAACATTGATAGCGGAATCAATTGGTATTGATTCGGTAAGAGAAATCGATGAAGTATTAAATAGAAGAAAAAACTCCCAGGCTTCCTATACTTTTCATGGCCGCGATGTATATGCCTATACCGGTGCCCGCCTGGCAGCCGGGGTAATCCGTTTTGAGGAGGTGGGAACCATGTTGCCGGACACTGTGGTGAAGATCGTCTACCAAAAACCAGTGCTGAAAGGGGATACCCTCATGGGTAGCATACCCGTATTGGACATCCAGTATGGCAATATTTGGACTAATATCAACGATTCGATATTCAATAAGTTACAATTGTCAACTAACAAAAAAGTAGATGTACTTATCAGTAGGGGAGGCACCATTTTGTTCAACCGGCTGGTACCTGTCGTCAATACTTTTGGAGCCGTTCCGGAAGGCCAGGTATTGGGCTATATGAATAGTTTGATGAATTTTTCCCTGGCGCTTAACATGCGGAGTTTTGCCGACTCTTTTCATGTCAGCAGCGGACCAGAATGGAAGGTGCAGATCATACCCGTGAAATGATCCCGAAGGCTTTCGTACTCAGGGAATTGTTATTCTCCACAAACGTGGAAAAGTGAGGTCAAGAAACACCTTTTTTAAACGGGTTTTCCGGGCTAAATAGGGTAGATTTGCCACCCATCACGATCTGTCATCCCGACGGACATAAAATGGATAAAATCAGCTAAATACAGCTATGGAAGAGAATCTCACACCATCAGAAACGAGCGATCAGAACAGGATCGTTCCTGTGAACATTGAAGAGCAGATGAAAACCGCCTACATTGACTATTCAATGTCGGTCATTGTGGGTCGCGCCTTACCCGACGTACGGGATGGATTGAAGCCGGTACACCGGCGCATCCTGTTTGCGATGAATGAAATGGGTGTTACTCACAACAAGCCGTTTAAAAAGTCAGCCCGTATCGTAGGGGACGTACTCGGTAAATACCACCCGCACGGTGATAGTTCCGTTTACGACGCCATGGTGCGTATGGCGCAGGACTGGAGCATGCGGTACACCCTCGTCGATAGTCAGGGTAACTTTGGTAGCCAGGATGGCGATGGGCCGGCGGCTATGCGTTATACTGAGGTCCGCCTGGAAAAGATGGCGGAAGCCATGCTGGAAGATATCGACAAGGAAACCGTTGATTTCCAGCTCAACTTCGATGACTCTCTAAAGGAACCTACGGTATTGCCTTCGCGTATTCCCAACCTGTTGCTCAACGGGTCCAGCGGTATTGCGGTAGGTATGGCCACCAACATTATGCCGCACAACCTTTCTGAAGTGATTGACGGCTGTATGGCTTACATCGACAAGCGCGATATTTCCATAGAAGAAATGATGGCCTACGTGAAAGCGCCTGATTTCCCAACCGGTGGTATCATCTACGGTATGGAAGGCGTGAAAGCAGGTATGGCTACCGGTCGTGGACGGGTAGTGCTGCGTGGCCGGGTGGCGCTGGATGCCAAGCCCAGCGGCCGTGAGCAGATCATCATCACCGAAGTGCCTTACCAGGTAAACCGGGATGCTTTGTGCGACCGTATTGGCCAACTGGTCAATGAGAAGATCGTGGAAGGCATTGCGCACGTCAACAACGAATCGAACGAAAAGGAAGGAACCCGCATCGTGGTAGACCTGAAAAGGGATGCCATTGCCAATGTGGTGATCAACCAGCTCTACAAATACACCGAATTACAAACTTCTTACGGTATCAACAATGTGGCCCTGGTAAAAGGCCGCCCGAGGATCCTGAGCGTACGCGATATGATCACCGAGTTCGTTGAATTCCGCCATGAAGTGGTGGTACGTCGTACACAGTTTGAACTGAAGGAAGCGCAAAAGAAAGCACATATCCTGCAAGGTTACCTCATTGCCCTGGATCACCTGGATGAAGTGATTGCTATGATCCGTGCTTCTGCCACACCGGAAACAGCCAAAGAGAACCTGATCAATGCGGGCTGGGGATTGGATGAAATACAAGCCAAAGCCATCCTGGAATTACGTCTCCAACGCTTAACCGGCATGGAGCGTGAGAAGATCAAGGAAGAATATGATGAACTCATGAAGCTGATCGCTTACCTGCAGGAATTGCTGGGCAACGAAGGCATGCGTTATGATGTGATCAAGAAAGAACTGACCGAGATCAAAGAGAAGTATGGCGATGCCCGCAAATCAGAGATCACTTACCTGGATGATGAAGTAAGCATTAAAGACCTGATCAAGGAAGAAGATGTGGTGATCACCATTTCTCACCTGGGATATATCAAACGTACTTCTGCCAATGAATACCGTGCGCAGAAAAGAGGCGGACGTGGTGTGATCGGCGGCCGTACAAGGGAGGAGGATTATATCGAACACCTCTTTGTGGCTTCCACCCACCATACCATGTTGTTCTTTACGGAAAAAGGCCGCTGCTTCTGGCTCAACGTGTACCAGATCCCCGAAGGAGAAAAGACCAGCAAGGGAAGGGCCATTCAGAATATGATCCAGTTGCCGCCGGACGATAAAGTGCGCGCGATCATCGACGTAAAAGACCTGGAAGACAAAGACTTTGTCAAGAGCCATAATATTGTACTTTGCACCAAGAAGGGTGTACTCAAGAAAACCGAACTGGAAGATTTCAGCAATCCCCGTAAAACAGGTGTTAATGCCATCACCATCCAGGAAGGCGATGAGCTGCTGGAAGCAAAGATGACCGATGGTAATTGTGAGATCATGCTGGCTGTGAAAAGCGGTCGTGCCATCCGTTTCCCCGAAGAAAAAGTAAGAGCTACAGGTCGCGGCGCCATTGGTGTGGGCGGTATTGAAGTAGAAGATGCCAATGATGAAGTGATTGGCATGATATGTGTCGGCAAGGAAGACAAAACGCGCACGGTGCTGGTGGTCAGTGAAAAAGGGTATGGAAAACGTACGGCGATTGATGAGTACCGGATTACCAACCGCGGTGGAAAAGGAGTAAAGACCATCACAGTTACTGATAAAACCGGTCCGCTGGTAGGAATACTGGATGTGACCGAGCAGGAAGACCTGATGATCACTTGCAGAAGCGGTGTTACCATCCGGATGCCAATCAAAGGCGTGAGCGAACAGGGACGGGCTACCCAGGGGGTAAAACTGATCCGCGTGAATGATGGGGACGAGATCGCCGCCATTACCAAACTGGATGAAGATGATGAGGAAACAGCGGAAATCACAGCTGTAATAGCGCCTGAAGCCGAAGGAACACCAGAAGCAGCTGCGGAAACGCCTGCAGAAGGATCAGCCGAAGGATTAAATGGTGATGAAGAGGCAACCGGCGACGCGGAAACTGCATCTGGAGAAAATACAGAGAACCCATAATCAAACCAACTATCACTTTAAACTAATAAGCAAACAATGAAAAAGGTATTGCTGACCGTATTGCTGGCCGCCACTGGTTTTGGCTTGTATGCACAGAAACTGGACAAGGCCAAAGATCTACTCGGTAAAAAGAAACTAACTGAAGCAAAAACCGAAATAGATGGGGTATTAGCAATTGAAAAGAACCAGGCCCTTTCAGAACCTTATTATCAGAAGGCCAAGATCTACCTGGCTATCAATAAGGATTCAAGTCTGAAAGCCACTGTGCCTGATGCAAGAGAAGCTGCTTTCGTATCCCTCAAAAAGTACCTGGAGCTGGAATCCAAAGAAAAAGACGAGAAGAAGAGATATCTGTTGCTGACCTTTGATGGCAATCAGCCCCTGGTAGATGTATACAGCGGTTATTCAAAAGATGGTGCTGCTTTTTATAACGCCGGTAATTATAATGATGCGTTGACCAATTTTAAGAAGACCCTCGAAGTATTTGATGTATTGGCTGAAAGAGGTATTGTTCCTATGAAGCTGGATACCACTACCACTTTGTATGCTGGTATCTCTGCTGAGAAGGCTTCTAAACTGGATGAAGCAGCTATCTATTATTCCAAAATAGCAGAAGCAAAATGTAAGAGTGAAGGTTTTGTTGAGATCTACAAATGGCTGGCCGATCATTACCGTCAAAAGAATGATATCGCTACTGCACAAAAATTCTCTGCACTGGGTAAGGAAGTATATCCCCAGGATCAATTCTGGACTGGCTTTGACCTGGAAATGCTGAGCGACAAAGGCACCAAAGCAGACCTGTTCAAGAAGTATGAAGAGGTGATCAAAGAAAATCCCGATAACCATATTTTCCTTTTCAACTATGCAGTTGAGCTGTACAAAGAAGGCTACCAGGAAGATGTAACCAAGCGTCCGGCCAATTCAAAAGAATTGATCAGCCGCGCTGCTGAGATGATGAAGCGTACCCTGGAAAAGAAACCGGATTATGCCAATGCAAATATGGTAATGGGACAGATACTGTACAACCAGGGCGTGGATATCAATACAGAGAATAAAGCTATCCGTCCGCAGGGTGGTACTAAACTTACTCCGGATCAACTGAAGAAGAAAGAAGAACTCCGTCAGGAAGTGGTAAAGAAGTTTGATGAAGCCACTCCATATTTTGAGAAGGTGGATGAGTTGCTGGACAAGCAGGCTAAACTGAAAATGGACGACAAGGAAATCCTGAAGAATGCACTTGACCTGTTGATTACCATCAACGAAGAGAAGACCAGCCAACTGGAAACCAAGCGGAATGCAGCAGAAACTAAAAAGGCTGTTGCTGAAGTGAAGGCTTACGAAGCTGATATCAAGAAATTGCAGGATAAGACCACAGTTTACACAGAGAAGTTCAACAACGTAGACCGGAAGCACTAAACAAAGGGCTCCGCAGCCTGAAACGGCGTTGCGAATGGTCGACTTGTTAAAGAATATATAAAGGAAACCCTCGTTATTACGAGGGTTTTTTTTATTTTTAAGCAGATTCCTAACCTTTAAATCAATGTGAGTAATGACTACCTACAACGATCTGCTGCTAATTGTGTTTATTCTTGTCACTGTGCCGTGCTTTACATATTGGATGGGGTACCGGAGTGGCGAGAAATCGGGTGAATTGAGGGTGTATAAGGACATCCATGATAAAGGCCATTCAGATCTGGATGCAACGCCATCTTTGTCAGATTCTCCTGCTTGAGGCTTACAGCTTGAATTACGAATCAACCGACTGGAAATAGTTACACCGACAACATTATTGATAAGGCAAAGTTTCCGCTTTGCCTTTTTTGATGCCCTAAGCGGCGATTATCAAAGCAGAGAAGAAAGGAGATAAGTGCTGAAGAAAGGAGATAAGTGCTCATTATGTCAAAACCCTATTTAACATAACGTTAATTATAAGCAATAAGCGCCGGCCGGTTTAATAGCTTTAAGACAGCTCAAAACCAGCCAGCGCCTGAATTATATACGTTTTTGAGAGCTCCGTGGTTCGGTCTACATGCATTAAATCTTCTGCTGAAAACATGGGCCGAAAGCATTTTTACATCAAATAGAACGCTCTGGCTGGCTTTTCGTATTCCAGGAATTCCTGATCGCGGAGCATCTGGCGCAGGTCTTTTTCAATGTTCCGGGCGATCGTTGTCATGGGCGTATCTGTAGGCTTGTTTTCAAACGGATCCTGTAAATGGATAGCCATTTTCTCGATCAGCAGAAATGACGCGGATACAGCCATCACCAGCGGGATCTCAAGAAATCCGAAATATTCGATCACGCCAAACGGCAGCAAGGCGATGAACAGCAAGAGCGAAAAATGAATGTACAAGCTGTAAGTGCTCGGAAATACGGTATTCTTGATGCGCTCACATTTGCCCATGGCATCGCACAGCCTGGTGACCGTCCGGTCGAGTTCCACCTGCTGATAACGGTTTACCCAACCGTTCTCCAATGCCCTTTTCAGATCACGGCCATGTTGTTCGAGCAAGGCAGCCGGCACATTGCTGTAATGGCTCACTGCCTCCAGTTCGCGCTTGCCCAGGTATTTGTCGAGCCCGGTGGTGGCCGGCGTACCGCGCAGGCTCTGCCCAAGGCTGTAACACCAGGCTATCTGGCGACGGATCATGCGCTGGCGGAATAGCTGCACATCATCACCTTCTTCCAGGATATCGGTAAAAGTGAGCACCTGCCGGGCCAGGGATCGGGATTCGTTGACAATGGAGCCCCAGATATGGCGGGCTTCCCACCAGCGATCATAAGCCTGGTTGCTGCGAAATCCCAGTAAGAGGGAGATTACAGTACCCAGCAAAGCCGGAATGGCCAGTGGTATGGAAATGGGCAGCACCCTGTTGGTCTCATGCAGAATGGCTATGAGCGAAGTGTACAACAGTATGGTGAGTAGCTCATACTGTATTTTGCCGAATATGTATCGCAGCGGAATATTCTTCTTTAACAGCATAATTGTTTTCTTTGGTAAGTAAGTTTTCTGTGATTCTCTTGCCGGAAGCCTCCGGCTTTTGCACGGGCACTTGTTCCTGCACAGGCTCCTCGGCCAATTTCTTTTTGGGCTTGAATTCCTTCATCAGGGGTACGCCTCCCTTCTGGAATAAAGGAACCGGATTTACGCTGCCTGTGTGCACGGCCTGGTAAACATAAAAGTCCGGGCACACGATCAGGTCAATGTCATTAGCATCTACAAAATTCCTGAATACGGCTGCTGTATTGCCATACTGGTGGCGGATGACGATGCTGCGGATGGTCTTGGGATGCTGCAGTTTTACCCGTTTGCAGGCATTGCGGAAAGCCTCCGTCACGAGGTCTGCGTAAGGCAATTTCCCCCGGATGTCAAATACATCACTCACAAAAAAGGGGATCTCAAATGCATGGAACAGGATAATGTTGAGCGACTCTCCTTCCAATGATTGGGCTGTTTTGTCGGCCAGCTCCAGCGAGGCTACAGAAAAATCTGTAGGAATCAATACATTTCTCATGGGTTCTTTTTTGTATCAATAATTGTTTATCGGATACAAAATTCAGGTGTGGCCATTAGGCTGATTTAAGCAATGGATTAGAAGCCTGTGAGATGATAATTAGAATATGATAAATGAAATAAGAATACGATAAGAGTCAGTAAGGTCAATGACTCTATTTAACATAATCATTTTGGATACTTGTTTTTTATTATCCAGCAGCCGGTAAAGAAACGACCACGGTGGTTCCTTTTCCCACCTGTGACTGGATCTTAATATCGCCCTTGTGCAGGCGAATGATGGTGTGGGTCAAGGGAAGGCCGATGCCGTATCCCTCATAATGATTGGTATTGGAAGCCCGGAAGAATGGATCAAAAATATACTTTACTTCGGCGGCCGGGATGCCGATCCCCTCATCAACAACGGCGATAATGATCTTCCTATCGGAAGTGGCCAGGGAGAGTAGAACTGATTTATTATCAGAGTATTTGCAGGCGTTTAATACAATATTAGTTAAGGCTAAATTGAGAAGGTGGTCATTGCCTTTGACGGATACGAGGCGCTCATCATCGGGCATGTGGAGAGTGATCCTGACACGGTTATTGGGTTCAATTTCATCCACGGTCTTTTTTACGTGCAGGAGCAATTCATCCATCCGGAGTATGCCCCACTCCTGCTTTTGTCCGTCAAAACCGGATTGAGCCAGTTTGAGCAAACTGGCGGTGAGGTGCTGCAGGCGGACGGCTTCCTGTAATATGACCTGGAGGGATTGTTTGTACTCCTTCACAGGACGTTCTTTGGACAGGGCAATTTCTGCCTCTCCTATTATAGTGGTAAGTGGGGTACGTAATTCGTGGGAGGCATTGCTCACAAAATTGTTCTGGGTCTCGAAGGAGGTTTCCAGCCGGTCAAGCATATTGTTGAAGGTTTGGGCCAGGGCTGTAATTTCATCCTTACCACTCCCCTCCTGCAACCGCAGGTGCAAATTGTGACCGCTGATGTCTTCCACCCGTTCGGTAATGCGTCTTACAGGTGCGAAGATCCTGCGGGAAAAGAAAATACCCACAGTAAATACGGTAATAACCCCCGCAATGAAGGTGATTACCAATACTTCTTTAAGGTTCTTTAATACCTGATCGCCGTATTCATTGACAGCAGAACTGATGACGATGGAATGATGGCCGCTTTCACTGCGGTACAGAATACCGGCATATTCTACATGGTTGATGGCAGTAAAAGCGGTCTTGCCATTTTGCAGAATAACCGCCTGGTAAAAACTCTCCGGAAGGGTAAGGCCAGCCTGGTTGGTCAATTTCCTGGCTACACTATCATAGCTGAGGATGTATACTTTTTCCTCGGGCAGTGCAGACAGGTATTCATTGCGCAATTCACTAAAAGCGGCGGTGGAGGTTTCATCATTCTCAAAATGTATCCGAGCAGCGATCTTTGCCCGCAGCTCGAGTCTTTTGAGAAAATCATTGAAGGTAAAACGGCCGGCGAAATAATATACCGCCAGGCTGAGGGAGAGAATAATGCCTCCTGTAACGACTGTAAAGAGCAATGCAGTTTTGACCTGGATCTTCATGGCTATTGCTCTTTGATGATGTATCCCATGCCAATGACTGTATGGATGAGTTTGCGGTCATTGTCGTTGCCAAGTTTCTTACGGAGATAATTTACATACACATCGACCACATTGGTGCCCATATTGAAATCGATGCCCCATACGCTTTCCAGCAGCTCAATGCGTGACAGGACCCTGCCCTTGTTGCGTACCATGCATTCGAGCAAGCGGTATTCTGTGGAGGTGAGGGCTATTTCCCGGCCATTGCGGATCACATTTTTGGCGGCGGTATTGACGGTGATATCGCCGATCTGCAGCAGGTCGGCGGACTTGCCGGTGATGCCTGTTTTGCGGCGGTTCAAGGTGCGGAGGCGGGCTTCGAGTTCGGCAAACTTGAAAGGCTTGACGAGGTAATCATCGGCGCCACTATCGAGCCCGGCCACAATGTTTTCGGTGGTTCCCAATGCGGTGAGCATGAGGATGGGGGTATCGATCCCTTCCTTGCGCATTCTTTTGCACAATTCCAATCCGTTGATACCGGGCAGCATAATGTCGAGGATCATGATGTCAAAACTGTTGCCGGTTCCGATCTCCAATCCTGCCTGTCCATCAGGAGCTACGGTAACGGCATAGCCGTTCTCACTTAGTCCTTTCCGGATCATAGCGGCCACGGCTGCTTCATCTTCAATGAGTAACACTTTCATGGGCACCTGTTTAGAATGGGCAAAAATAGGTCCTATTTTACAGGGACGAGATTAGAAAGCGATAAGAAAATAGAATACAGAATTTAGAATACAGGATACAGAAGGGTTGTGGACTCCATTACATAAGCTCCTTTTTAAGGGACGTGCTTTGTTCGTAGTTGTGTTTTGCTGGCTGGTTCTTTTAGAAGTACAGGAGGAGTAAAACAAACGCCCCGTGGAAACGGGGCGGGTAAAACAAAAAATGCATGTGAACCGAAAATGAATGCCGGAGTTCTTTACGGTAAGTGGAGGGACTGAAAGCGATCCACTATCATGGCCATTTCCGGACAGGCTTTCTGCGGGCCTGTGGCACCGGTGGCCAGGTGGACGGTTTCGGCAAATACTGTTACCACCACTTTGGACTGATCGTTGTTTTTGTTCTTATCTGTTTGTGCTGACAATTTGGTGCCGGCTGCAGGTGCCGGAAAAGGATCAGGATACGCCCCTTGTCTTTGCGTAGCCCTGACCGATCTCGCCCCATTGTGTTTCACCATTGCACCTGCGCCGGCTATAGCTTTGCGGAATAAGCTGGTTTTGCTTACCTCCCGGATGATACGGTACCAGGTATTCTCAATCGAAACATACCTTATATTATTAATGATGGCCTCAATGGCCTGTGTTGCCTGATAGGTAGCTTTTCTTCCCTGCGCATCCACCCAAATGAGGAAGGCTTGCTGTTGGATATCCTCTTTGATGGCTTCATGAAGAATGGCAATATCGGCCGTCATAATAGCTCCCACACCATATCCATTGGGAAACTTTGTCTGCTGTCTTTCTGCTTGTGCTGACTCGGGTATGATCAATAATACGCCGAGGTAAAAGGGGATGCTTTTCATGCGAACGTTTTTACAAAAGCCCGGGAACCAAAAGGGCATGTAGACCCTAACCATGAATCAACGAAGTCCCTGCTGGTCATACCCGGGCTTTGTGGTTCTTCTCTTCTTACTTAATCCAACACCACTTTGTTTATATACTCACCTTCTTAAAACTGTAAACGGTATAAGATATCCGGGAAAAAGCCTACCTGGTTTACAACGCCTACTGCTTTCCTATCACGGTTGTATCGCTGAATGAATACATTGTCTCTATTGGTTACGTTCTGTATATCGAGGTAAAAGGTGTGCGATAGTTTGCGTTTGGCACTGTTGAGCCGGATACCAAAACGGGTATCAAACCGGAGGTAGTTGGAAAACTGCAGGTCGTTGTACCTGCTTTCATCCAGTTGTTCATAGCCTGTAGCATTGGACGCCGCTATATCTACGGGTGTATAATAACGACCACCGGATTGGGTGAACTTAATATCAATGGTAAAGGCATTGCGTCCATCGCGGCCCATCTTCCATTCCTTTCCTGCCAGTACATTGACCACGGCCTTGTTGTTGAAGGTGGAGTTTCTTTCTATGCCGTCACTGCCTTTGTATTTCGCATCAAATATGGAAGCAGTGGTAAGGAGGTAATATCCTTTGCTGAAGAACTTCTCTACGGTGAGCTCAATGCCGGTGTTGGAGCCTGTGCCAGTACTTACTAATCCCGCTTTATCGGGGAAGGTGAAATCGGCCCCGCTGTTGAGAACGGAAAAACCACTGGGTGTTCTTTCTACGGGTGCATGGGAAATGGATTGATGATAGGCTTCTGCTTTCAGGCGCCAGTCACGGGCAAAGAACCAATCGTATCCAATTACATAATGGTGTGCCCGGGTGAAATCAAGGTCACGGTTGGACTGGTCATAGGTTCCGTTGGGCAATTTTTCCTGGTAAAGGTATACTGGCAAAGGTTGTTGCTGGTGGTGCAAGCCATAACTGAGTGTGAGAGTTTGGTTACCGGCAATGGCATAACTCAAGGAGGCGCGTGGCTCAATTGCCGCATCGTCGTTCATTCCATAATAAATACCATGAAGGCCTGCATTGAGTGATAATTTATCAGTGAACCGATATTTTCCCTGTACATAGGGTTGCAATAACCAGGCATTGTCATTATAATCGCGAACGGTTTCCCAATCAGGTTTATCCTCGCGTGTGCGTACCCAGGTATCCAGTCCAATCAATTCAGCCAGTATCCCTCCGCGCATGGTGAAGCGGGTACTTATTTTGGAATTGATGAAGGAGGAGAAACGCCAACCGGTGTTCACGGTAGACTGCTCAGACATGAACTTACGCTCGGGCAGTGAATCAAAATGCTGGTAGCCGGTACCTTCATTGGAAACATATGAATAAGAGACCATGGTACGGAGGTAACTGTTGCGGCCAAGGTCGAGGGTGTGTTTGAGACCTACCAGCCCGATCCTTGATTTGAAATAGTTGTCTTCATCCCTGTTTGCAAAGAGGTCGGTGGAATCGAGATCAGCACCGATCATATCAATACTGCTGGTGCCGCCCATACCGAAGATGCTGAACTTGCCCCATTTGGATTTGGCAAAGTTGAGGTGAAAGATAAGGTCCTGGTACTTGGGTACGGCTGCTGTTCCTATATCAAAACCGAGGGATTGTCCTATCTGTGCAAAGGAATAGCGGTAACCAACGAGGAAGGAAGATCCATTTTTGCTTTTGCTTAATGGTCCTTCGAGCATGGCTTCCAGTCCGCTGAACATATTTAACTGAATGGTCTTTTCAAACTTGTCCTTATTTCCTGTACGCAATCCAATATCAAACACAGCTCCGGTGGCGTTGCCAAACTCTGCGGGGAAAGCACCTGTATAAAAGTCGGAGTTCTTCAGGGCATTGGTGTTCAAAGCGCTCACCGGGCCACCGGTGGTTCCCAATGTAGAAAAGTGATTGGGGTTGGGAATAGGTATGCCTTCCATACGCCACAAAACGGCGGTAGGTGCATTGCCCCGCACTACGATGTCATTCCGTGAATCGTTGGTATTGGCTACGCCGGCAAAGTTGCTGGCCAGTTTGGCCGGATCATTGCGCCCGCCTGCATAGCGTGTTACATCGTCCATACTAAAAGAGCGGGAACTGCTGCCGGCAAATTCATTGGCTGCCATACCTTTTCTTGTTCTGCCTGCAGTGACGGTCACTACATTCAATGCTGCGATCTGCTGATCGAGGGGCACATCAAGCACGACCTGTTTACCAGAGGTGACCAACACTTCGGGAATGGTAACTGTCTTGTAGCCGATGTAGGTAAATGAAACGTGGTGACGGCCAAGGGGCACGGCCTGTAATACAAACCGACCCAGCGAATCGGTGGTAGCACCAATCCGGGTGCCCACCACACTCACGGATACGTTGGCCAGGGGGCGCTCTGATGCTTTGTCAATGACGGTACCAGTTAGTGTTTGTGTGTTGTTTTGAGCAAAGGATCCCAGGCTGCTAATTACCAGCAGCAAGGCGACAAGTGAATGTTTCATAATATAGGTTGATGTTACTGGTATAAAATTGCGTTCTGTTGTCTGTGTATAAAAACGAAGTATACCAGTATGGAAAACTATGCGACGTGTTTACTGTATGTGTAGACAACAGAGAAAGAGATTACCCCTATGAGAGATTTGAATTCGGATGTAGATTTTATACTGTAGTAAAAGCTACGAGCTGTGAGCTTCGAGCTTCGAGCGAATACCTGTTGTTTCGAAGGGTTATTAATGCATTATTGCAATGGGAAATAAACGTAACTCACTTTGATAAGATTTGCAAGCTGTAGTTCATGGGTTAAAGTTAGTAGCTCATAGCTCAAGGTTTGCAGCCTGTATTTATTACATTAATTTCTGCGGATCGATGATGCGGAAGAGATCATCACGGTAAGAATCGCTGATGGGGATAATATGGTGTTGGATGTAAATGCGGTTCTTGCGAATGGAAGTTATCTTGTCGACGGAGACGATATAGGATTTGTGAATGCGTATAAATCTATTCACCGGTAATTTCTCTGCAATGGCTTTCATGGGCAGACGGGTAATGATGGGTTTGTCTGATCCCTGGCAATAGATCTTGATATAATCTTTCAATCCTTCAATGAAGTAAATATTGCTGATAGTAATCTTGACGAGGTTGTACTCTACGTTCACAAAGAAATAATCGGCTATTGCCGCGGATGCAGGGTTGCCTGCAATGCCTGGAGTAGTTGGTACAGGGGCTGGTGCGGGTATATTCCTGAGTGCATGGTATTCAGCGGCTTTGTTGACAGCTTTCAGGAAACGTTCGAAGGCTACGGGTTTTACCAGGTAATCGAGTACATCGAGTTCAAAGCCATCGAGGGCATATTTCTTATAAGCGGTTACAAAGATCACCATGGGCCTGCTGGTCATGGCGGAAAGGCTTTGCAGGAATTGGGTGCCGGTGATGCCGCCCATTTGTATGTCGAGGAAGATGAGGTCTACGGGTTCGCGGAGCATGACGTCCATGGCTTCATAAGCATTGGTACAACGCCCCACCAGTTGCAGGAAAGGAATGCGCCGGATATTGTCTTCCAGCAATTCCAGGGACAGCATTTCATCATCAACAGCCAGGCACCTGATCATGCAAATTGAGTTTTAGTGAAGCTTTGAAATAAGCGCCATTCTTCGACACGTTCATGGAATGTTTATGAGGATAGAGGAGTTTTAAGCGCCGCTCCAGGTTTACCAGACCAATGCCGGAAGTCTTATCCTTTGTTTCCAGCACCTTGTCGTTGTACTTATTCTGTACGGATAATATTACGCCCTCTTTCTCCACATTAAGCCGGATGTCGATCTCCGGTTCATTGATGAGGCCTATACCATGTTTGAATGCATTTTCAATGAGTGGAATGAGCAGCATGGGCTCTATGCAGGGATCGGAAGGCAGGGGCCTGTTGACGGAAAAGCTGATCTTTACATTGTACCCAAAGCGCAGGGTTTGCAAATCAATATAGCTTTGTATATAGTCTATTTCCTTCGACAGGTTTACTTTCTCCTGGTCTGATTCATACAACATATAATGCATGAGGTTGCTAAGCTCAATGAGTGCGGGCTCGAGCTTGTCGCTTTTCTTACGGGCGAGGGCCACCATGCTGTTGAGGGTATTGAACATAAAATGGGGGCTTACCTGTGAACGCAGGAAGGATAGCTCCATCACCATACTCTCTTTCTGTTTGTTCTCCTGTTTCATTACCTCCATAATGAATCGGTAAGCGGTACCGGTACCCATTACAAAAAGCACTACAAAGAATTTGGTAACAATATGGGCCCAGATAATGGGCGTGGGCATTTCTGCAAATAAGTTGGTTGCATAGCCGGACACCAGGGCTATAAACAGGCAGATGAGGAGGGTAAGTGCGAGGTAGCTGAAGAGCTTTCTCCTGACCAGGAAACGGGGGTATAATACATAGGCGCTGGTATAGCAGGAAATGGTAGCCAGGGCGGTCATGATCAACATGGGAATATTATAAAAATTCCTGTTGGCAGGGTCTTTTGATTCCTTCAGTGGCATGAGGAAGATGGGCACCATTACGATCAGAGTGGTAAACAATACGTGCAGCAGGATGTTCACCAGCTGTTTGCGAGATATTTGCATAGTATATAGAACAAAAATACCCCTTTCGGGGCAGTTACAAGGGAGTGTGGACGTTGTGGAAGGTTTTTGCGACAAGACGGGGGAATGTGCCGATGAAAAGCTGCGAGGCGCTGCTTAGCTACGAGCTGTGAGCTGCGAGCTTCGAGCCAAATGCAATTGCCGAAAGGCTTACATCAGGTGTTGGCGGTCTGCTTTTAGGGATTGATTGTTAGGAAATAGCTAAAAGGTGCGGGTACTGGCAGGGGGAAGAAACTTGGATTATATTTGTCCGGAACTGATTTTGACACATTGGACATATAATTAATATCAATTGATGAAGTACAGATTCTTTTGTCTTATCCTCCTGGTGGCTATTGCGGGTTGTGCCGCTGAATCGGCTGATAATCGTATACCGCCTGCAGGTACGCACCTGATCGCTGTATCGCCGGGGCGTGATCTCTGGAATACAACGGGCCGGAAAAATCCGGAACTGTTGTTTGATAAAAGTATTGCGGACGGAAATAAGACGGACCAGGAGTACTTTATGAACAATGATTTTGCCAGGCCGATGGTCTTTTTTGTATCTCTTGGCGACAGCTGTTATAATAAACTGGCCATCGATTATTTTCATGGACATGGGGGAAGCAACTGGACGATCACTGTATATGACAGTAACCGGGTGCAGAAAGGTGAATACAAGATCACGGGAGGAAGCAATAAGTGGGACCTGCTGCAGGGGGATCTGAGCAATATTGCTAGTCCGATCCGGTTTATCCGGTTTCAATCTGCCGACCCTTCTTCCGATGTTCGTGAAATACGTATTTATGGCAATGGCGTAGCTAAATGTTCCCCCGTTGTTCCGGTAGTCACAGCTAAATCATTTCCTGATCCTGGTATTGGTTTCCAGGGAGGCTCTTCCATTGGTGGCAAGGATGTTAACTATATGAAACTCCAAAGTGGGTTTCCGCTGTATGGATCTTTCCGCTCGCCTTCGAATGTATTCAACTGGGTACATGATTTTAATGCGCCCATTGACCGGCAGGCATTCGAGATCGATAAATATGGTGACTTTGATAAGAATACATTGAGCTTTCACAAAAGCATGGGCACGCCGGTGATGTTGTATATCAACGGGGCCAATGTAAAGACGGTACCCAGCATAAAATCGGCGGATGATTATAATGCGATGACGCAAACGAATGTATTCAAAGATATTCCCCCGGGATCGGACAGTACAGCTTATGAACCCTGGACGAAAAATCATGGCAGGCTGTGGAAAGTAATGGCGCATCTCTGGGGCAGTAACCGTAATTCTGTGTTGCCTGAAAGCTATAGGATATATGGCGCCAGTCGCCCCAACCTCTCGGCCGGGCAGGATAAGATCAAAGTGTTTGAGATCGGTAATGAGGATGATAAGACCTGGTTTGGCCTTACGGGCTACCACTCCCCCACTGTGCTGTTGCAAAAACTAAAGGTGGCCTGGGATTCTATTAAGGCAACAGACCCTAATGCCAAGGTATACCTGGGGGCGTTGCTGAGTGCTGACACGGTACAGTGGAAAGCTATGTACTTTCTTAATTACTGGCTGTATCCTGGTCAGCCATTTCCTGCAGATGGTTTTTGTTTCAACCAATATATCAGTAACCGGTATGGCGGTCAAAGTCACCATACGGATGCGGATGCGGTAAGCCCGGAGCAATTCCAGGTGACGGAGCGGATCACGAGCTACCGGAATTTCCGCGACCGGTATTTCCCGGGCAAGGGATTACGCTGGACAGAGATCGGGTATGCGGTAGGTAATAGTGATTACAATGTAAAGTCTGTGCCGGGTATCCCGGATACGATCGTGGCGGCCAACTTCATGGTGCGTACGCTGGAGCGTGCGGCTGTAGTACCCAATGGCCTGGAAGTGGTCTATAATTATTTCCATACTTCTGATGGCTCGGGTGTGTTTGGCAGTATGTATATGGTGAAGGAACAATTTGATCCTACTACTTATGCTTACTCCGGATCGCATAGGATGCCGATCTGGTGGTGGTATGCCACGCGGATGAATGTGTTGCATGATTATAAAGGCTGGTCAACGATGGTGAAGAATGGTGATAGTACAGGGGTAACGGTGACAAGGTATGACCATAAAACAAACCCGTCGCTCAAGGTTTATTACGTGGTGCGGGGTACTTATGATGGATCTGTTTCCAAAAACTATTCGGTGAATGTAGGCAAAGCTACCAAGGCTGTATTGGTAACATTTGAAGTGGGTAAGGAAGAAGGTACAAGAACAGAACTGCCGGTGAAAGGCGGAGCAGTAGTGGTGCCGGTGGTGAATGAAGCGCCGCAGTATATTATAATTTCTATTTAACCCAGGTTACTTTTTCCTGGATGCTGCTTCTCCGGCCATCGGTGGAGGGTACGCGGATATAGCCGAGGTAAAAGAATCCCATGAGTTTGTCATCGGGTCCGAGGTTGAACAATGATTTAGCTTCTTCAATAAAAGTGATACCGCCGGTACTCCAATAAGCACCGATGCCATACGCATTGGCGGTAAGATGCATGTTCTGTACTGCAGCAGCTACGGCGGCTATCTCTTCCATTTCGGGAATATCCTGGTGGCGTTTCATGCCAATGGCAATGATATGGGAGGCCAGTAAGGGCATGTTTTTCATCTGCTCATATTTGCCCTGTTTAAACTTTTGGCCTGCAAATTCCTTATAAATAGCTGCCTGCTGCTGTGCCAGGGTATTGCGCCCTTCGCCGCTGAAAACGGTAAAGCGCCAGGGCTCGGTCAGCTTATGGGTAGGCGCCCAGTTGGCATTTTCCAGCAATTGCCAGATGATGTCATCGGGAATGGATTTACCGGGTTCGAACTGTTGAGTAAATACGCTGCGCCGGGTGCGGATGACCTGGTTTATGGTAGCTGGTGTGGCCGATATAGATTCAGATTCGATCATTAGATATTATTTGGGCTGCAAAGATAGTTTAGTGGAGGGAGGTTGTATTACGAATACAGGAAAAGTTGGATGGTGAATCGTTTGCTTCGATAGCAGATTTCTCACTCCGCTTCGCTGCGTTCGAAATGACATAAAAGAGGGAATCAAAACTACAAGGATGAGTGCTGAGCAGTGCATTTCATGACGCACTTTTGACAATTCACATTTCCTTAACTAATATTACTGCGGGGATTGTTACTACTTTGCAACTTGTTTTAACCTATTATATATGAGAATACTAATCGTGATAATGGTACTGTTTGTGACTTATGCGTTGCATGCTGAGACCAATCCCCCACTCGACAGCCTGCTTCAACGCCGGCATTATTTCCAGCTGCGTGAAGCGCTGGCATCACCAGACAAGACGGTATTGCCGGAACATCGCCGGTTGTACTTCCAGGCATTTGTACACAATTTCTTTCATGAGCTGCCGGCTTCCAACAAGGATATTGACCTGGTATTTAAGAAATACAGTAAGCAATTTACGGATAAAGAACTCGGCCGCCTGCTGGGCAAGAAGATCGATAATCATGCAAAATTGTATGAATACAAAGAAGCACATGCTACCAGTGTGTTATTACTGTCTAAATATGGTAGTACGATCTCTGAAGAAGAACGGAAAGACATAGAGAATTCAGACCTGATCTGGAAAGGCCTGGAGAAAGTGCCGGCCCAGCGTACACGCATTCATAAGGATAGCCGCATTGGTTATAAACGGGATATCGCCGGGCTGATCAATGTTCCGGTAGGGTTTGCCGACAGTACATTTGATTTTGTATTTGATACGGGCGCCAATTTATCGGTAATCACAGAAAGTTATGCCATCAAAGCAGGACTCGATGTAAAGAATGTGGTATTCAAAGTGCGGGCCGTTACGGGCATTGAAGTGGATGCCAAACTTGGCATTGCGAAAACACTGAAGCTGGGTGATGTGGAAGTAGAGAATGTAGTGTTTATCGTGTTTCCTGACAGTGTGTTGACTTTTGGGGGAGGTGCTTATAAGATCAGGGGTATCATTGGCTTTCCTGTGATTGAGCAGTTGCAGGAGGTTCGCATAGATAAGTCTGGGGTTATGACCGTACCAAAGGAAGCGGTAGATAAAGCCATCCATAACTTTGGTCTTGATGAACTGACCCCGGTGGTGCAAATTGGGGTAAATAAAGATGCGCTTGCTTTTACTTTTGATACGGGGGCACAAGCCACTGATCTCAACGAGCCTTTTTATAATCAATACAAGGCTGCGATCGAAGCCACAGGCAAAATGTTTGATATGCAGCAAGGTGGCGCAGGCGGTTATACCACCAGCAAAGCCTGGCGTGTGCCCGCTACTGTATTCACGGTTGGCGGTCAGTCGGTAACTATTGCCGATCTGGGGGTGAAAACTACCAGCTTTAATAGTAAGGACCGTTTTTATTATGGCAACCTGGGACAGGATGTGATGTCGCAGTTCCGGGAGCTGGTAATCAATTTTAAGTACATGTATGTGGACTTTGTGAAGTAGGGTTACCCGCGGTCTCCTCCGCCACCCTCTTCATTTCCTCCGCCTTCATTACCACCACCCTTGCGTTTGAAGAGGTTGAAGTCGGCCTTACCAAACTTATAGGTAAAGGTGATCCTGAAGCTGCGCACGTTGCGACGGCGGTAGGAATCCTGGTAGAAATTCTCTGTATCGTAAATGGTACCCCAGCGGCGGGAGTTGAATACATCATTCACGCTGAAGGTAAGGGTGCCCTTACTGCCTTTCAGGAAATCCTTGCGCAGGGCGGCATCCAGGCTCAACTGGTCCTTGCGCTTGCCCTGGGGTAATATCTCAGGCGACTCGTATTCGCCAATAGTTTGAAAGCTCAGTTTGTCGAACAGCTTCGATTTGCTGTTGATGCGGTAATTGGCAATAAGCTTGGCCTCCCAATTGAACCCTTCGTTGCTGAGGTCTATCTTTTCGAGCTTTGCATTCACTTTAGTGTACTGCATACTGACGGTAGGCGTAAAGTCGAAGTTCTTGCCTATTTTCTGCTGCAGGGTCAACTCACTGCCCCATACATTTTCTGTATTGGCATTGATAGAGGTGCTGAGAATGGCATTGGGGTCAACGGCGGCATTGTTGAGTTGCTCGTATTGTTGTGCGGTAAGGGTATCGCTGAACTGGGTGATCTCTCCATCGGTATGGCGGTAATACACCACGCCCAGGAAGCTACCGGAGGAATATGTCTTATTGTAGTTGAACTCAAATGAATTGGTGAATTCTGGTTTGAGGTTAGGATTACCCTGCCTCAGGTTGAGGGGATCGTTGATGTCCACAAAGGGATTCATCTGCCAGAAATTGGGCCGACGGATACGACGGGTATAATTGACCTGGATATCCTCGCTTTCGCTCAGAGCCTTTGTGATGAAGAGACTGGGAAACAAAGCATCAAATATATTATCGATCTTTTCGGGGTAAGTGTATCCAAACTTCTTAGCACTGTCGATCAGTTCACCATCGAACTTGGAATATTCGGCGCGGAGACCCAGCTGGTAGGTGAAAGCGCCCAGTTTACTGCTGTAAGTAGCATAGGCGGCGTTGACCATTTCGCGGTACTTGTAGTTATTGCTCAATGACAATTTTGTCTCGCTACCATTGGCAAGGGCGAAGGCATTGAACTGGCTGCGGTAGTTGTTGATATAGGAACGAAGACCAGTCTCGAACTTGGTATGCTCGCCTTTGGGATCTGTATAATCAACCTGTACGGTTACCTGGTCATTGTCATCACTACCATCATTGCGTACAATATTGGTATTGGCGGCCGGGGTGCCGTCGGGCTTGAAATAATGGTTGGTGATGAGTGAGTTGTTGGTACCGCCGCCTGTATTGTAGCTGATATCGGCGTTCAGTTCTTTGCCGGCTTCTGAAAACTTGTGTTTGTACAGGAATTGGGTATTGCTTCTATTGAAATCGTTCCTGCTGTTGGCTAAGCGGTCGCCATATTGGGTGAGTTCATTGTTGAGGTTGGTATAACGCTGGTCCTGGGTTTCATCGTTGCTTTCTTTACCGGTCACGAAGTTCTGTGAAATGGTGAAGGTATTGCGGTTGTCCATGAAGTAGTCGACCCCAAAGCGTACTGAACCAAATTTACGGAGGCGATCGCCTTTAGATACCTGGTTGAAATAATCGGTAGCGATACCGGCTTTCCTGTTCTGGCGGAATGATTCGCTTTTGGCGATACCGCCGGACTGGTTGTAGTTGCCACTGGCAAAGAAGTTGAACTTATTCTGCCGCAGGTTGAGGGTAAGGTTGCCATTCAGGATATCGGGATACCCTGCACCAATGGAAGCAAGTCCATTGAGGCCGAGTTTCTTGTTCTTTTTGAGGATCACATTGATCACTCCACCGGTACTGGCGGCATCGAATTTGGCAGAGGGATTGGTGATAAGTTCTACCCTTTCAATATTATCAGCAGGAATCTGATCGAGTGTAAGAATGGTAGGACGGCCATCTACAAATATTTGTGGTGAGCTATTGCGCAAGGTTACATTACCATCTACATCGACACTGACAGAAGGAATATTTTTCATGACATCAATGGCGGTACCACCTGTGGCGGTAAGGCTTTTGTCGACATCAAAGAATTTGCGATCGATGCCCATCTGGAGAGCTGCCTTTTGACCAACAACGGTAACGATACCGAGTGTGGTGGCATCCTGTTCGAGCTTGATATTGCCGAGGTCCTGTTCTCCGCCGGCATTGTGGTTGAAAGTAACTTGCTGGCCCAGTTCTTTGAACCCAATAGCTGTAATATTGAGGCGATAGGTGGCGCCGACAGGCAGGTTCTCTACACTAAAGTCGCCATTTGGTTTGGTGAGCATACCACCGGCGAGGCTGTCTTTGGTTTGCCCGGCATTATCTTTTAGGATGATAAATAAACGTACAGAAGCGGCTTCAATCCCTTTATTGGTTTTACCATCTACTATTCTTCCATACAAATGACCATTGGTTTCGGGGCCTTTGTGGTCACCGGCAGGCCGGTTCCTTTCCTGAGCATTTACATTGATCACGAGGCATACAATGGCCAATAAACTTCCTATATTCTTCATTACCAGGTAAAAATTGTCTTCAATAATGGATTGACTATCTTGAGAATACAGGTTAGACGTTGTTTGAGTACCATCCTTTTGGGGGATCTTCCGGGAATGTGATTTTGGCTTCTCTTTAACATTTAGAAAAAGGCAACAAGGCATAGAGGCAGAAAGGCAACGAGGGGAAGAAAGCTGTGGGGAAAACCATAGGCTTTGAACCAGGCGTAATCCCGCAATGCGGCGGGAAGTCTAGCGACTGAAAACAAAAAAGCAGGCTACCTGCTTTGGGGCAAATAGCCTGCGTTGTAACACTGGTAAGCACTCATTCGGCAGATGTTATTGTGACTTACAGCTACTGAATGAGTTTCAGGCCGCTTTCAGGCTTCTTCTTTGGCAAGTCTATGGTAGTCATCCTGCAGCTTCTTCTGGATCTCACCGGGTACGGCGGTATAATCATCAAATTTCATATTGAACTTGGCCCGTCCCTGGGTGATGGACCGGAGGGAAGAGGAGTAATCGTGCATTTCGGCCAGGGGCACTTTGGCCAGGATCTTGGTAAAATGTCCTTCGGTGTCCATTCCTTCCACAATGGCGCGGCGGGTTTGCAGATCGCCGATCACGGAACCGGTAAGATCATCGGGGCAAAGTACTTCCACATGGTAAATTGGCTCCAGTATCTGGGGATCGGCCTGGGCAAAAGCCTGCTTAAAGGCCATAAGACCAGCAATCTTAAAAGAGATGTCGTTGGAATCGACAGGATGCATTTTGCCATCATAGACAGATACACGCACATCACGAACGAAGGAGCCTGTTTGTGGGCCTTCGTGCATTTTCTCCATCACGCCTTTTAAAATGGAAGGCAGGAAACGGGCGTCGATGGCCCCACCTACAATGCAATTGTAATACACGAGTTTACCGCCCCAGTCGAGTGGATGTTCTTCACGGCCGCGCACGTTCAATCCTTTGGGATCGGGCATGCCTTCATACCAGGGTTCTATGCGCATGAACACTTCTCCAAACTGACCATTACCGCCGGACTGTTTTTTGTGGCGGTAACTGGATTCGGCCATACGCCGGATGGTTTCGCGGTAAGGTATGCGGGGCCTGGTGAATTTTACTTCCACACCATGGAGGTGTTCTATGCGCCAGCGTATGACGGAGAGGTGTAATTCGCCGAGACAATGGATGATGGTTTGTTTCAGCTCCTGGGAAAATTCCACGCGTACGGTGGGATCACCTTCCGGCAACTGGTGCAGGGCTACGGACAACTTCTCCTCCTCCCCTTTCTTCACGGATTCGATGGCCATGCTCATATTGGCTGCGGGGAATACAATGGGTTCGAGCTCCAGGTTTTTCCCTTTTTCGTGCAGGGTATTGTTGACATGGGTATTTTTTAGCTTCAGGGTAGCACCTATATCGCCTGCTACGAGTTCGGGCACATTGATGCGTTTGTTGCCTTCCACCACAAATAACTGGTTGAGTTTTTCTGATGCACCGGTTGTTTCATTCACGAGTTCCATTCCACTCTTGATGGTACCTGAATACACTTTGAAGAAAGAAAGTTCGCCTACATGGGGTTCTGATACTGTTTTATAAATGAATAGGCAGGCAGGGCCTGAAGCATCGCAGGGAAGATCCTGCTGTGAAGCTATGAGTTTTGCGGAGCCGCGCATTTCATTGGCGCTGGGGCATACATTATCGATGAATCCCATGAGTCTTCCACTGCCCATATTGCGTTCGGCAGAAAGGCAAAATAAGGGGAAGAGATCATGGTTGATCATAGCTTTCTTCATGCCCTCTTTCATTTCGTCTTCGTCCAGCTCGCCTTTATCGAAATATTTTTCCATGAGGGCTTCATCATTGCCGGCAATGGCTTCTACCAGTTCGCGGTGCAGTTCTTCGGCCCTGGTTTTTTCTTCTTCTGGAATGGGGAGTTTTTCGGGTTTTCCGCCGGCATCATGAAATTTGTACATGGTCATGCGGAGTACGTCGATGATGGCATGAAAGCCTGCGCCCTGCTGTTGGGGATATTGTACTACTACGACTTTATTGCCAAAGTGGTTTTTGGCTTCCTGTACGGTGTTGTCGAAATCGGCATTGTCATCATCTAGTTTATTAACGGCAAGGATCATGGGTGTTTTAAACTGCTCGGTGTATTCCCATATAATATCTGTGCCTACTTCTACACCCATCACTGCATTGAGGAGCATGACACCAGTATCGGCCACGCGAAGGGCGGACACTACTTCGCCGGCAAAATCATCATAACCGGGGGTATCAATGATGTTGATCTTATAACCGCGCCATTTGGTGTGGAGTAAGGTGGAGAAGATGGAGTTGGCTCTTGCCTGTTCCAGTTCATGGTAATCTGAAACGGTATTGCGCTCCTGTACGGAGCCGCGGCGGTTGATAAGGCCTGCTTCGAAGAGCATGCATTCCGCCAATGTGGTCTTGCCGGCGCCGGCATGGCCCAGCAAGACTATATTTTTTACGTGTGAAGTATCGAATTCCGGCATAGCAAAGGTTTTTAATGTTTTGAAGTATAGTATCGTTAGTGCGGAGGAGGATTCAGGGGATAGGGAATTGATACGTCTTTGCGTGGCAGAGACGTACAATGCAGAGGCGTACCGGTCATTGGGAGAATGCCGCTACATCAATGGTTTATGAGCCCGGTGCGGGCTATATCACGTTCGGTCAACGAAGTCTTTGAATTCCTGTTTTACTTCTAATAAGGTGTGTTCGAGGTGCTGGTATTCGTCGTAGAGGTTTTCGTGGTTGGCTGCGGTGTCATCCCGTAAGGGGCCTTTGGCAATTTCCGAGTCGATGAGGCGGGTGTGGGTCTTGATGGCGTGCTTGAGGTCGTGGATGTTAATGAGCTGAATGTGCAGCTGATTGTCGAGGTGATCTACTTCCAGGAGGTCTTCTTTGGTTGTTTGCCTTGCGGCAACATCAATGAGCCTTGTTTTAAGCTGGGCGAATTCGTCGCGCCAGGAACGCAATGTCTCCCTCCAGGCATTGCATTCTCTAGTGAGCTGTGCTACATCTGTAGTAACCATGGGAGAAAAATTTAAGTGAAGAAATAAAGAACTGGTGGAACGCGATGGACTGATTGCTGTTGGGTTCTAATTCTAATTTAGGAAGATTTGAGCAAAGAGCGAGGTTAAAATTCCGGATTTAGGATGGAGTATTTCAGAATGTGCAGGAAGGGTGTGTAAGATCCTGGAAAAATGCCAGTTTTCAGGGCTGTAGTGTGGCGAAATTTTAGTACATTCTATCATTTCCCAGTTACCTCCATTTTGATTAGCTTTTTAATGCGTATTTTTGGGGTTTCCAAATTAAATAATTGTAAATCAGCTTGATAACACAGCAAACGATACAGCAGATACAGAGCCGGATTGATGTAGTGGAAGTTGTTGGCAGCTTTGTAAAGCTGAAGAAACGGGGCGTCAATTATATTGGACTTTGTCCTTTTCACAACGAGAAATCACCTTCCTTTTCGGTATCTCCTACAAAAGAGATCTATAAGTGTTTTGGCTGTGGTAAAAGCGGCAATTCCATCAGCTTCCTGATGGAACATGAAAAGTATTCGTATGTGGAGGCACTGCGCTGGCTGGCCAATAAATACAATGTAGAGATTGAAGAAACGGAGGTAAGCCCTGAACTGAAAGCGCAATACCAGGTTGCTGACAGTTTGTATATTATTAACCAGTTTGCCCAGCAATACTTTTCGGAGAAACTATTTGATTCGGAAGAGGGTGAGGATATTGCGATGAGCTACCTGAAGGAAAGAGGTTTCCGGGAAGAGGTCATTCGTAAATTCCAGATCGGTTACTGTTTGCAAGACCGGGATGCTTTTGCAAAAGCTGCCATTGCAGCTCAGTACAACCCCGAATACCTGCAAAAAAGTGGTTTGATCGTGGTGCGAGATGAGCGGCCTTATGATAATTACCGGGGACGTATCATTTTCCCTATCCACAACCAGAGCGGGAAGGTGCTGGGTTTTGGTGCGCGTGTAATTGGAAAGGTAGACAGGGCACCCAAATACATTAATACGCCGGAGAATGAGATCTACCACAAGAGTAAGATACTGTATGGTTCTTATTTTGCGCGTCAGTCTATTGACAAGAATGACGAGTGTTTGCTGGTAGAAGGTTATACGGATGTGGTATCGCTGCACCAGGCAGGTATTGAAAATGTAGTGGCTTCGGGTGGTACCTCACTAACTCCCGATCAGCTGCGGTTGGTGAAGAAGTATACGAAGAACCTGACGATCATTTATGATGGTGATGCTGCGGGTGTAAAAGCGGCTTTGCGGGGATTGGACCTGGCGCTGGAAGAAGGGCTTAATGTAAAACTGGTATTGATACCTGATAAGGAAGACCCGGACAGTTATGTAAATAAAATTGGTGCGGCGGCTTTCCAGGACTTCATCAAAGCGAATAAGAAAGACTTTATCCTGTTCCAGGTAGAGATATTGCTGAAGGATGCGGGGGATGATACGAATAAGAAAGCTGCGCTGGTGAACCAGATCGCAGAAACGATCGCCAAGCTGAACAAGGCAGAAGATTTTACGAAACAGCAGGATTATATACGTCGTTGTGCAGATCTGTTGCGGATTGAAGAAGTGGGATTGAATAACCTGGTGAATAAGTTTATCCGGGATAAGGTGCAGAAGCAGGAAGGAGGAAAATCGTTCCAACAACAGCCGGATGATGGACAGTATTATGATGACCCACCCCCACCGTTTATTCCTGAGGAGGATGCTGGCTCGTTGTTTAACAAGGATGAAATGAATGAGCGGGGTATGGTACGCTGTCTGCTGGAATTTGGCCTGAAACCCTGGGATGAAAACCGGCGTGTAGCGGATTATATTTTTGAAGAGTCTGTTGAGCAAAACATGATCGACAATAAGGAGCTGGTGCGGGTAATGGAAACCTATAAAGTGTGGTATGACGAAGGTCTTGAACCTGGCACGAAGAACTTCCTGTATCATGAAGACCAGACATTGGGGGCTATGGTAGTGACGGTGACTGAATTTGCTTACGAGTTAAGCACTAAATGGAGTGAACATTTTGACGGCAAGATGCCGACGATTGAAGATACATACCGGGCGGACGTGACCTCAGCGATCACTTACCTTAAGATACGGAAGATCCGCCGGTTGATGGAGGAGAACCAGCGGGACATGCAGAACCCGCATACTTCAGATGAGTTGATGGTATTGTTGCAAACGCATATGCACCTGAAGCAACTGGAACAGGATATGATCAAACAGAATGGGACGGTGATATTGAAGTAGTGTTACCTGATCAGTTGCCGGTGTTCATCATAGAGACCTACCAGGAGGCTGTTGCCTTTATCGTCGATCCTGATCCCACCATATTTTGCTTTTTCATATTTAGCGGCCTGTCCTTCCTGAAAGAAGTAGGATTCGGCGCCTATGTTGATGTCCCAACTGCCGGCGGTATATTCTATAAGGTATTCGTTGTGGGCCAGAGGCGTTCTGCTCTTTTGTAACCTAAGCTTTTTACCTATCATACCAGAGTCGAGGCGCACTACACAATAACCGCGTTTGGGAATTCCGGTTGCATCGGTTTCCCGGGCAATGGCATAACGCAAGGCCATGTAATCACCCTGCATCAATGAACGGGGATCTACAGGGGCCAGTTCCAATAATACGAGGGTTCCTTTATCAAGAATGGTCTCTTTTTTACTGAGGGAGTAATGGAAGAATACCAATACCAACAGTAGATTGAGTAGTATGATGATGACCTTATATTTTTTCATGTTGGTTGAGCTTTTTATGTGTCAACAAATAGAACAGGAGAAAGAGGGCGCCGGATGCCATCATCAGGAGTGATTTGGTAAGCAGGGTAAACTGCAGGTCGTAATAATATTGGCATATAAAATACACCAGGGCTATGATGCCGAGGGCGAAGCCGGTTTTGTAATTCACCCAAAAGGAAAGCAGGGTGAGCAATAAAGCACCGGAGATGGCCGGGGCATATACGGTAGGCGCCAGCAACAGGGCGGTGATGAGGTATACTCCTACCCTTACGGCTACAGGCTGAATGTCGAGCAACCTGATGATGCGCGGCAGGAGATAAAAAATAGCTGCTATGGCGGCAAGTGATGATACAAGGTTAAAATGTATAGACAAGGCAAAGCGACCAAAGTTGCCTATCAAAAACATCCAGGCTGCCAGGAGAGACACTATTAATGCCAGGCGGACGGGGTTGTACAAACGCGATATTTTTTTACCTGCGGTGATCAAGCTGGCCTCATTGAACACAAGCAGTGTAAGTATGATCACTGCGAGGGCTATGTAAATATGAAGGAGGTTAAAGTTGTTGTCCACTATCAGGAATATGATGGCCCCATTCACTACCAGCACCCCAATGAATGATAGTATATAGTTTTGGACAATGGCCAGGGTAGCTATGGCTATTATGATCAACAGGATACAGATGGTGTTTTCGCCTGCCTGCGAGCTTCCAAGTCCGAAGGTCATCATAAACAAGCCAATACCGTATAGGGAAACGGCAGTGGTATCGATGATCAGTTTATCGTAGGCTTTGCTGAGCCAAATAGCGCCGATAGTGAAGGCCAAACCGAGTGTGAGCATGGCCGCGCCTGAATCAAATAGCTGAGCAATGAACAGGAATCCGAGAAAAGCCAGGGATGCTAATAAGCCTCCGAAAATGGTGAGGGCCTTTATGGCTATGCCGGACCTGTTGGCATTGATCTTCTGGTATTCCAATAAAATGGCATCCTCTTCTATATGTAGTGAAGTTCCTTCCTGTGCCTGCAAGTGTGCGAGCATTTGTTTTATATCTTCTTCTTTTTTCATGGGATGGTTGTTGTTTGGGTGGACATTTCCAATGACCATTTCTTTTGGGTGTCGATCAGTTTTTTTATCAGGATGGTAACGCAGGCAATCACAAAGAGTGAGGTGAATAAGAACATGCCTGCACCGTCGGATAGTTTGATAAAAAAGAAGGACAGGATGATGATGACGCTGAAAGCAATCAGGGCCAGGTAAAACAAGCTTTTCCGCTGCAAGCCGTAAAAGAAACCTGCTGTGTAGCATATACCTACTGACAGGATGAGGAAAATAAATGCAGGGTTGCGATGGCCAAAGATGCCATTGAACATGCCGAAGGTGGCTGTGGTAACGGCGCCCAGGGCCAGGATAATGGAAAACCATGCCGGCGGCTGCAGGGAGGGTCTGAATTTATTGATCAGCATAGACAGTGCCAGGCAGGCGCTGTTGAGGAGGAACAGCAAGAGGAATATCAATGTGCCGGGCCAGTCTTTGGCCACTTGCTCTGCGTACAAAATAAGGGTTCCATTGATCAATATGATGTATAGTAGCCATAAGGGGGCAAAGTTGGCAATAAGTACCCAAAGGGTAATGGCGAGGGTCCAGCTCAGGAAGAGATCATAAGCATTGGCGCCGGTTTGATATACCTGCCCGAATACTGCCATCAAGACGCCCATCAGTACAGCGATGGCAGTGAGCAAGATGTTCTTTGCTGTAAGGTGGAGCCTGGTAAAAACAATGAGGAGGGCGATTATAACCAGCAGGCCTTCTATCAATCCTATTTTCACAAACTTGTGGAGGGAGGCCCAGTTGTAAGCAAAAAAGAAGAGGATGCCGGCAGTAGTGAAGCCGATGCCCAGGCTAATGAATACCCAGTGGAGGAATTTTTGCCAGGCGGAAGGTGTATTGTAAACGTGATCCTTCAGCGCCTTTTCAACGCCCGGAGCCGACCAGTTGCTGTTTCGGCTAATGATGTAAATGTCTTCGCTATCAAGTGGTGGCATAAGCAAGCCTGTTTAGATTAATGAAGCAGGGGGATGCGGATCGTTAAAGGTAAACCTGCACGCTGTAAATCGCAAGGCCGCTCTGACAAATAGCCATTTTATTGAGTAGATGGGGCGTCAGGTTGATTGGATGGAGATTGAACGGACCAGATTCAAGGAGTATGGTATCGGATATAATTATATAAGTGAAAACCCGGATAAAAAAGTATTATTTATGGGGTTGGGGCAAGGTATTTTATTTTATTTAACGTATTTTTAGGATCGAGCATCGATTTTCAATATAAAACCAAAACACATGAGAAAAGTTCACATGCAGCCAAACTGCAGTATTCTGCTATGGTATCCGTTGCCATATCTTCTTCGCACCGGAGCCAGGTTCTCTCCTAAGTTTTAAGGGCGTGTATTATCACCCATGAAGCCATTCATACCCTCTCTTTAGTATAGCCATCCTAAATATTCTTACGATTGCAGGTGTAAAAACCGGCCCGGATCAGGCATGACCTGACCGTACCTGCCAGGGCTAGTTCAAGGGCCCGTTCTATAGCTATTCAGTATAGTCATTCAAATTACACCTAACACGATTGCTGGAATAATCCGGCCCGGATCAGGCATGTCCTGACCGTACCTGACAAAACTATTTCGAGACCTTGTTTTTCAACTAAAAACCAAATAGGCACATGAGAAAAAAACTACTCAGTTTTTTACTGGCATTGCTATGCTTTGCAATGGCCGGTAACGCACAGGACTTGTCGATCTCCGGCAAGGTCATGGATGAAAAGGGAGTTCCCATTCCTTTTGTTTCTATTGTCATCAAAGGAAAGTCCAAAGCAGGAACTTCCTCAGACAGTCAGGGTAACTTCAAAATTTCCGCATCAAAAGGTGATGTGCTGATCCTATCGGGTGTCAGTTATGCTACGAAGGAAGTAGTGCTGGGGGCGGGCACTACGGTGGAGGTGATGCTTGCTCCTGCAAAAGATAATTTATCTGAAGTAGTGGTAACGGCGATGGGCATCAGACGTTCTGAGCGGGCATTGGGCTATGCTGTATCGAAGGTGGATCCCAGCACGATGCTACAGAAATCGGAACCGAATGTGTTGAACACGCTGGCGGGTAAAGTACCAGGGGTAGATATCCGTGCCGGCCAGGGTGCGCCGGGGGCGGCTTCGCGTATCCAGATAAGGGGTGTATCTACTTTTGGTGGCGGTGATCCGCTGATCGTAGTGGATGGGGTGCCCTATAGTAATCCGATCGTGAATACAAGTAACCCATTCACCGGCGGTGGTACGTATGGCTCGGGTTTAAATAATATTGACCCGAATGATATTGAATCCATCAACGTATTGAAGGGTGCTGCTGCAGCATCCCTGTATGGATCCAGGGCGGCCAATGGGGTGTTGCTGATCACTACTAAATCGGGCAATCCAAAAAAAGGCGCTAAATCATTGAATGTATCCTACAGGGCGGGTTATAGCATTGAAAAGATCGCTGATATTCCTGAGTTCCAGAATCTTTATGGTGCAGGCGCCAATTTCAGAACGGGGTCTTCGAATGGTTCCTGGGGCGCCAAGTTTGGAAAAGGGGTTATTTATAATGCGGATGGCGTGGTGATCGGCACTTCTGCATCGGGCGTGGATTCAATTCCTGCCAATACATGGTCTTCTATGCTTGCGGCTTACCCGGAGCTATTCCCTAACGGCAGGGCTGCCTACAAAGCATATCCCAATAATGTATCAGCACTATTCAACACGGGCAACCTGATGGAACATTCTATCGGTCTTAGCGGTGGTGAGGGAAAATCACTATTCAATGTTACGCTGTCGCATCTTGACCAAAACGGCTATATAACAAATTCCAGTTACCGGAAAAGCAATGTGAGTGTGGGTGGCCAGACCTCGGTAGGTAAACTGACGATCGGCGCTAATGCTTCGTATGCGCGCTCCAAACAGGTGGGTGGTTTCATCGGTCAGGCGCAAAGCTTCATATCACAGTGGGGCCGTACGTATACGATGGCCAGGAACTGGGATATTGTAGGGTTTCCTTCGGAAAATAAGGCAGGGGCACAGATTGGTTTCAATGACAACCAATATACGAATCCTGTATGGGGAGCTTACCACAATGTGATCACTTCTTTCGACGACCGCATTGTTGCCAATTTGCGGGCTTCTTACAAGTTCAATAACTGGATAAGGGTAGATTTCAGTGGAGGGGTTAACAGTTATGCATTATACAGGGATCAGATCATTGACAAATCATCCTATGGAGGAGGCGCTGATAATCCTTTGGGCAATATTACGGAAGTAGTGAACCGGCAACAGGAGATCCAGGGTAAACTGGTGGCGGTGATCAGTCCGAAATTAAATAAGGACTGGACGCTGGACATTAATGTAGGCAGTGATGTGAATGAAAGGAATTCACGTGCGCAGGTGGTGTATGGTGTTGATTTTGTGATCCCGGGTCTGTTTAATTTAAGTAATGTACGCCGTGCGACGTTCAGCGGAGATAACAGAACTAAAAGAAGATTGGTAGGTTTCTTTGGAGATGCCTCTCTCGGATATAAAAACTTTGCATTCCTTAACGTAACGGCCAGGGAGGACCTTACTTCTACGCTACCCTATACGAATGCGCAATACTTCTACCCCGGGGTATCGGGATCGCTGGTTTGGTCGGAGGCGCTTAATCTTCAATCGAGCTGGTTTGATTATGGTAAGATCCGGGCTGGTTATGCGCGCGTGGGTAATGATGCGGCACCGCATAATGGCTCCCCTATCTTTAACCTGAACGCGGCGGGATTCCTTAATCAGCCATTTGCGACAAGAGGCGGTTCGATCTACGACACCTTACTTACACCTGAGTTTACCACAGAATTGGAAATAGGTACTGATCTGCGCTTCTTTAATAAGCGTGTGGGTCTGGAAGTGACCTGGTACGATAAAAAGTCTACGGACCTGATCTATGCGATCAATTATCCACAAACAACGGGATACGGCTCTTACTATACCAATCTTGGCGAGCTGCGCAATACGGGTTGGGAAATAGGGCTGGATGTAACGCCGGTGGTGACTAAGAATTTTCAATGGGATGTGCGGGGCATTTTCACCAAAAACAAAAACACGGTAGAGCGGCTGGTAGAGGGTCTTACGCGGAGCCAGTTGGGTGGATTCAACTGGATAGAGGCCGGCATGCCTTATGGTTACCTGCGCGGATCTGCTTCGGCCCGGTCGGATGATGGTCAGTTGCTGATCAGCCCTACTTCGGGTATGCCTTTCGTTGATCCTAACGACCAGATGGTGGGCGATCCCAATGCGGACTTTAAAATAGGCGTTACGAACATGCTCTCCTATAAAGGATTTACGTTGAATGTACTCGTTGATGCGACAATTGGCGGTGATTTTTACTCTGAAACGATACAAGGCATGTTGGGCAGAGGGGTGACCAGGGATACGGAGATCAGGGAGAAGAATGCAGTTATCACGGGCATTTATGGCAACCCAACGCAGGTGACGGGCAAAGATGGTCTCAACCACTATGTACCGTTGCTGGTGGGTGGCAAAACAGTACCTAACCAGACAAGGGTGACCACGAATGACCTGTTCTTTACGGCGGGTACAGGCGCCAGCTTTGCTACGAATGGTGCGTTTGAATATTCGGTATTTGACGGCACGGTGTACAGGCTAAGGGAAATAAGCCTTGGGTATGCTGTACCTGCCAATTGGGTAAAGAAACTCAGGTTGACGGCTATTAATGTATCGCTTTCCGGCCGCAATCTTTGGTACCTGGCACCGAATGTACCTAAGTACACCAAATTTGACCCGGATATCAATTCGGTGGTGGGAAGTGGTACACAAGGTGTGGAAACGGGTGGTGCACCCAGTACAAAAAGATACGGTGTGAACCTGAACGTAACTTTCTAATTCGATCAAGCAAAACGTAAACAATGAAAAGGAAATATTATATATACTCTTTTACAGCTTTAGTGGTCATCGCGGCTATTGGGACAGGCTGTAAGAAATTTCTGGATGTCAATAAGAACCTTAACAGTCCCACTCCTTCTTCTGTGAATTTGTCGCTGGTGTTGAGTGCTGCGGAGCGCAATATATCGCAAAACCTGGCACTTGGTTCGGGTCTGGGCAATACAATGGCGGTGTATACACACCAGCAAACGGGGCGTGTAGGGGCAGACCGATATGGGGCGGGAGCATCAGGATGGGATGGCCTGTATGCCGCTGTTTCGAACCTGAATGTGATCATTAAACGTGGACCGCTGGAAAACCGGTTGATATATGTAGGCATTGCTAAAATACTCAAGGCCTATACTTTTAGCATGCTGGTAGATGTATGGGGAGATGTTCCTTTTTCAGAGTATGACCGGTTTGAAGAAGGCATCCGGCAACCCAAATTTGATAAAGGGGCAGATATCTACCCGCAGCTGCTGAAGTTGCTGGATGAGGGGATCGCGGATGTCACTAACCCAGCCTTTAATACTTCGAAACCTTCGACGGACGATTATATCTATAAGGGTAATATCAGCAGGTGGGTAAAAGCAGCCAATACGATCAAATTGAAACTGTATACGCAGATGCGGCTGGTACAGGATGTGAAAGCACAAGTAACGGCTTTGCTGGCGACACCCAATTCGCTCATCAATTATCACGCGGAAAGTTTCATGATGCCTTACGGACCACTCGGCATCACGGATGACAGGCACCCGGCTTATGGCGACTATACGGCTACGCAACGCGGCGGCCAGCTTTTCAGTCCCTGGTTGTATGAGATCATGAAAGGGAGGAATCCGAATATCCTCACGGGGCTGGCAGATCCCAGGGTGCCTTATTATATCTATAACCAGAAGTCAGCTACAGGCGCTCCTGAAAATTGTACAGAGTATCGTGACGGCGGTTTTATCACGATCATCTTTGGTTCGAGCGGAACCTGCCGTGACGGTTCCAATAGCAGTACGTATTCGTTGCTGGGTCTTATTCCTGCCGGTGGCCGTTATAATGATACGGTGACTGCAACGATCAGCGCCTTAGGAGCTTCCAATGCAGGGACGGGCGCGGTTCCGCATCAGTTTCTTACGTATGCAGACCGCCTATACCTGGAAGCAGAGCTGATCCAGGCAGGAGTAGTTACGGGCGATGCAAAAGCGGCTTTTAGTAAAGCGCTGGACGAGTCGTTCAGGCAGGTTGATACGCTCGTGCTCAGTTATATTAAACCAGCTTCTGCGGGTGCTGCGCAAAATAATGTTCCTGTTATTCAAGCTTTGCCTGCCACGGCCACTTACAAGGCGGGTGTGCTGGCTGCTTTTGATGCGGGGGATGATGCTAAAAAAATGGAATACATCATGACGGAAAAATGGATCACGCGGATCGAAAACCCGGTGGATAATTATACGGACTATCGCAGGACGAAATACCCGGTGTTGTTTGCGCCTGCTCCGGAAGGCACTGTTACTTCTGTAACGAGTCCTGATGGAAAGGTGTGGCCGGTATTGAATGACCGGAAGTATCCCTGGTCTTTGCCCTTTAATACTACGGAAATCGGGTTGAACTCGAATGCACCACCGCAGAAGGTTCCCGAAACCTATAAAGTATTCTGGCAACCTTAATCGTTTTTATTACAAATTAAACAACAGATTATGAAATTCTCAAGCATCAAGATATTCACGGCCGTTGCGTTGGTCATTATCATTACATTCACCGCCTGTTCGAAGGATGATGGGGCGATCCCGGACAGGATCAGTATAGAAGATGTGCCTGCGGTGAGCATTAACCTGGAATCGGGCGCCATTGCCGCTAACATTACTTTAGCCGATCAGGCAGCTTTCCAGGCCAAATTCAAACTGTCGATGTTCTTCAATGATGCAACACCGCCGACCAAAGTTGACATTGTGGCCAGGAAGAAAAATGGCACTATAGGACCGGTAAAGGTGTTTAAGACTGATATTACGGCCTTGCCGGCCAACTTTACCATTACTGCAGCGGAGCTTGCCACCTTATACGGTACACCTTTCGTTTTGAAAGATACCTGTGAAATAGCGCTGGATCTTTATGTGGGAACAAAAAAATACGAAGCTTTCCCGCTCTATTCCACGGGTTCGGCGCAGGGTGTTTCAGGTATGTCCTCGGTTGGGTTTGGAGCGCAGTTGACGTTTATCGTAAAGTAACCGGCAGTTGTCAATCGGCAATCCTTTGCTTCGAAGGGATTACCCGATAAATGTAAAAAGCGTGTATCGTTTGGTACACGCTTTTTACATTTCGGGGGCGGAATACACGCTTGCTTCGCATGGCTATAAAGCTGTTGAGGACACGAATCATGACCACTTTACCAGGGGTACTCTCCCCCACCCGGTATCTCATTGCTGAAGAATTTGCCAGTGGGACCATCGGCATCAATGGTAGCATATTTAACAATGATGGCTGCGGCGTCGGGAATATTGCCCGGGCCACGGTGCTGATTAAAATCGGTAGCAGTATAGCCGGGATCTATCGCATTCACTTTGAAAGGGGTATCGCGCAGCTCATAAGCGAGTGCGATGGTATAGGCATTCAAGGCTGTTTTGGAGGGACCATAGGCGGCGCCTTTCACGGGATAGTATTTCCATGTGGGATCGCTTTGGAATGTAAGGGATGCCAGCCCGGAAGTAACATTGACGATCCGTGGCAGGGCTGCTTTTTCAAGCAAGGGAAGAAAGGCGCGTGTTACGTTGATGGCGCCGAAAAAATTGGTTTCGAAAGTCTGCCTGATAAGAGCTGTATCGGTAGTGGTGGGATTTTGCGGGAAACCTCCGCTGATGCCGGCATTGTTGATGAGGGCATCAAGTGAAGCTGCCTGGCTGCTGATGGCCTGTTGGGCGGCTTCGATGGATGCGGGATCGGTTACATCTATCTGTATGGCTTTAAGCTGGGTGAACCCTTCGGCATTTAATTGGGCAACTGCCTTTTCTCCGTTCTGTAGATCGCGACTTCCCAGAAATACGAAGTAACCCTGTGCCAGTAATTGTCTTGCTATTTCAAAGCCAATGCTTTTGTTGGCGCCTGTGATGAGTGCTGTTTTCATTTGTCTTTTTTTTACAGGACAAAAGTATCCAGGCCGGTATTTCTAAAACGGCACTCCTACAGGTTTCAATGGTACATTTCGCGGATGGCAGTTCTGTACTCTGCGGGTGTTTGGCCGGACAGGCGCTTGAAAAAGCGGTTGAAGTAGGAAGCGTCTTCAAATCCGAGCTCGAAAGCTATTTCTTTGATAGCATAATCGGTGTGCAGCAGCATGCGTTTGGCTTCGAGCATTAAACGTTCGTGGATATGGGTGATCGCCGATCTACCGCTTTGTTCTTTTACACGCTCGCTCAGGTGTCCTGCGGAGATATTCATACTGGTTGCGTAGGCTGCTACTTCATGCAATTGTTTATAGGACTCTTCTATTTTTGCAAGGTAATTTTTGAGCAAGGCCCTGTCTGGCAATTGTTCGGCCTGGCTGATCTGTTCGGTATACAACCTGCTTATATAGATCAGCAATATTTTTACGTAGGACAGTAGCATGTTGGACTGCCAATCATTTTTAGCATGGTACTCGGTATATAGCTTTTCCAGCAGGTCATTTATAAATGCCAGATGCTGGCTGTTGAGTTGTAGCTCATGGCCGTTGTGTGGATTTTGAATCACGGGCAGGTTCTTCAGTAGCCCGGTATCATCCATGGCGAGGAAGTCTTTATTAAAGGTAAAGACGATACCTGTGAATGGTTTTGCTTCTTCTTTCTGGTGTACCTGGTGCGGTACTGTAAAATACAGGGTATCGGGTTGCAGGGTATAAGGGATCAGGTCGACCCAATGGCGGCTGCTGCCTTGTGTGACCAAGGCGAAAAAGTAGTAATCTCTCCTGTGCGGGACTAAAAAATTATGCTTTTTAAAGTTCTTTACTGAATCGCATTTGTGGATACAGAACATTTTATTGCCGACGATGCTGTCGGGTTGAAATGGATAAACGGGAATGACTGTATCTTCCTTGTAGATATACATTGGTACAAAGCTACAGGATTCGGATGATACTGGTTGGTGGGTACACGAACCAGGGCCAGGAACTCTATTCGTAAAACTTAATTTCCTTGTTGTGGCTGGTTGAGTTCTTTCTGGATGGCCTCAATTTGTTTGTTGATGGAGGCCAACTCTTCGTCGTATTGGATGGTATCTTCTGCTATTTTTTTATAGAGTAATTCATAGCTGCTTAGCCAGTGTTTAAAATATGTCTTCAGTTTGCTATTCCTTTCCTGTATGGCTTTGGGTATGTCCAGTTTGCCGGTCTGTTCCAGGAGGACTATACCTTCTTTCCAGGCAGGAATGCCTTTGTCTTTTATGGCAGCCAGCTGTTGTTCTTTGGGCAATTGGTCGAGCGTTTTGTAGATGTCCAGTGCTTTTTGCTCGAGAGCTGCCACCTCTTTTATCTTGTTGTCGAATTTCAATATATCATTGGGGAGTTGCCTGTATACGATAAAAGATCCGACAAGTAGGACGATGGTCACTGCGGCCATTGTCAGGTACTGTAGTTTTTTGGCTTCGGGCTTTTTTAGTCCGGGAATAAAGGCATATCCTATCAGCAAGCCACTTATCAAACCGCCGATATGGGCTGCATTGTCAATGCCTCCTTTGGCGCCATAAAGCAGGTTGAAAACTACGAAAATGCCAATACTGGTGAGCAGGTCTTTGCGCTGCTCCTTTTCGATGAGGTTGGTGGTGAGCATGGCGAGGAAAACGCCGTACATACCAAAGATGGCTCCTGAAGCGCCCGCGCTTACGGTGAGGTCGTGCCACCACAAGCTGGCCATACTGGCAGCGATCCCTGTGAGTAAATAAGCCAGCAGGTATTTTAGGGTGCCCAGGTAGGGCTCCAATAAGGAGCCGATGTACATCAATGCATACATGTTCAGCAGCAGGTGCAATATGCCGATGTGTAGAAAGCAATTGGTGATGAGGCGCCACCACTGCCCGTCTAGGGTCATGGGCCGGAAGTTGGCTCCCCATGCCAGGAGGCTTTCGCTATCGGGTGAGATGAAACTTACTCCATTAACGACCATCAGGATGAACACGAGTATGTTGATGCCGATGAGGATGGGGGTAACAAAAAAGCCTTTGACAGGGATGAAGAAAGCGGCAAAGCTCTTGGTCTTTTGACTGTTTGTTGGTGGTGGGTCGTTTGGGATCAAGCTTTCTGCCATTGGGTTGTCTTTAGGGCCAGGAACGTAAGGCTACTTTGTGGCAGCTATAAACGTTCCTGATTGATTTGGGACAGCAAGGTAATAAATAGTTGGGGCTTTGCCTTCGAGCCCAAAATTGGAAAGACTATGGCTTGTGAGAGGGAGGATGACCCAAGAGGTTGTCGTGTGTGGAAATGCCCCATACCCTACCTGCGATATAGGTTGCGCCATCACGGGTATTGACCAGGTCGCGGACTATGGCGTAGAGTGCGCGGGTCCCGGGATCTGGTTTCATGAGGGCCACCTGTGCGCGTGACCAATCGAGCACCTGGGCACCGATTGGGTGGCGCTCGGAATGATAAGTATCCAACAATCCTTCCGGCGCTTTGCCCTGGATGGTGGCGGCGAGTTTCCAGCCGAGGTTCATAGCATCGCCCATTCCGAGGTTGAGTCCCTGGCCTCCCAGCGGGGAATGAATATGGGCGGCATCGCCGGCTAACAGTACGCGTCCTTTGCGGTAAGTGGTGGCCTGTCGTGCCCGGTCGGTCCAGGTGGTGGCGGTATGCAGTGCGGTGATGGTAACATCGGTGTTGGAGATACGGCGTAAGACCTCCTGTACATGTTCGAGTGTGACTGGCTTTCCTGCATCATGAAATGCTCCGCCATCAAAATCCTGTATCATCACGTAACCTGGTTGTGATTGGAGGTACATGCCTGTTGGGGTGAGGTTGCGGCCGGGCAGTAGCTTCTCCGGATCGGCAATATCAACGCTGGTGGTATAGCCGGTAAATTCGGGCTCGGTACCGGCGAATTCAAAACCGCCTGCTTTGCGAACAACACTACGGCTACCATCGCAACCTACCAGCCATTTAGCTGTAAAAGATGTGGAGGCTGATTGAACGGTCACGGTAGTTTCGGTTTGATGAAAGGCGGTAATGGCATGCCCGCGCCTGATCTCCACGCCCAGGGTTGTTGCGCGGCGAGTGAGCACGGTCTCCAGCTCTTCTATTTCGGAAATTAAACTGGTGTCGGTGGAAGCTGGCAGGCGATGTTTCCACTGTGTGGTGTCGATATTATCGGCATACAATGGAATACCGGCGAAGTGGCCTACCTGGCGTGGAGGTGGTGGTCCTTGTGTGGATGCTGGAGTGGTATGCGGATTTTTAATGCGTTTATGGATCTGCAGTTCTTCCAGCAAGCCGCGACTGTAAAGAGCTTCGATGGTAGGCGCCGTGAGTCCGCGTATGCCGAAAGGAAGTTGCTTCAATGGTGAGTGGGGATGGCCGGCCTTTTCGAGTACGAGAACGGAACATTTGGCCAGGGCCAGTTCGCAAGCGAGGAAGAGGCCAACGGGGCCGGCGCCTGCAACGATCACATCGTATATAGAAGGGTCTTGCAGAGGGTGATTGCTTTCTTTTGTAGTTTTCATCTGGTATGATTGAACCACAAAATTCTGCCATACTTACATCCTAGGCTTGTACAAACGCGACAAAATCCTTGCTTACGGCCTGCTTCCCTTTCTTTGCTTTTCGTGCGAATGCTCCCGGGGTGGTACCTGTATAGCGCTTAAATTCTCTGCTCAGGTGGGATTGATCGGTATAGCCCAATTCCAGGGCGAGGCCGGCAAGGTTAGCATCGGGATTAAGCCATAACTGGTTTCGTACCTGCTCAAAGCGCATGAGGCCGGACACATCTTTAACGGTATGGCCAGCAGATTGCCTGAACTTCCTTTCCAGGGTACGAACGGTTGCGTGAGCCGCCGCCGCTACCTGGCTTACGGGCATGGTGCCGTTTGCTTTTCTCATAGCCAGGCCTGCTTTGAATAGCATACTATCTGTTGGGACATGGGACCGGGCATCCAGGAAATACTGTTGTACCAGGGTCACGGCTTCCTCTATCTTACCGGCATGGATGTACTCATTCAATGTAGCGTGAAGCCGGGCGACCGGATGTTCCAATATATGTACTCCACCTTTATTGGGCTTTAGTCCGAGCAGATCGAATACGGTCCAGGGAAAGCACCGGATAGCAATGATCTCTAAAATGTCTTGTGCGTAAAAATGAGCAGGCTGGTTGAGGAGGCCCATCATAAATGGTGATGGCAATGGCTGTAAGCTGCCATTGTGTGATATGCTACAGCCGGTGCCGAAATGAAAAATAATTTCAGCGTAGCCGTCGGGTACTACCTCAAAGGCTGCTGGTAGTGGTCCGAAGTCTCTTCTGTTGTACCAGAAGCATTTTATGGTATCCCGTAGTGCTTCGGGAGGTTCGAATTCCTGGTGTTGCATATTGGTATTATTACTCTTTCGAGATTTGTAACTGTGGTTGTCATGCTAAAATTACAAGAATACAGAATACAGGAGACAGAATATAGAATACAGAAGAATACAGGTTTGATTCGACAGCAGCTGTATGCCTTTTCTTTCTGTTCTTTTGCCTTAGTTCTTTCGTTCTTTTGCCTTGAAGGCTCTCGTTCTTTTGCTCCCGCAGAGGCGGGACAAAAGAACCAAAAAATCAAGCCAGGCCCAATCCCTCCGGGTGGCCTGGCGGGCCTGCTCCTCCCCAGGTGTTGCTTTGATTACTAATTACTGGCTTTTTTGCTGTGAAGTGGATGGTTATTGGCAGGAGGCTGATTTGGAGGATTACTCCTATGCGGAGTCGCTGATTATTTGTTGCTCGTTGATTGTTTGTTGATCGTTGATTGTTTGATGATCATTACTCACTTCTTCAGGATGAAGACGAATATAGTTAAGCTGTGAAGTGAAAATGCGGCTGCTTCGATAGCAGATTTCTCACTCCGCTTTGCTTAGTTCGAAATGACAGAAAAAGAATACAGCATATAGAATACAGCATACGGAAGAATACAGGTTTGATTCGAGGCGCTTGCTTCGATAGCAGCACTTGTCCCGCCCTGCAGGATTTCCCTGTGCAGTCGAGATGGCAAGCGAGGGTGAAATGTGTTCTTTGGTCAGGCAGTCTTTCTGGAGCTTTGTGCTGCGGGCAGATCAGGCTTTGCAGAAGGCGCCTTCGACAGAGCCTGGTGTGACAACAGTTGCCTGCAGAGAGACCACCCGATCAAAGAGCTTGTGAAGCGGTTGCCCGCGGTGCAACCTATCTACATCCACTGTTGCTTTGGGTGGGAGGCGCCAGCTTCCCTGCCACTTTGTGCAAAAATGGGCTGTTTTTGTGTTTCATGCTATTAGTATACTGTATCCATATTGAAGGTATACTGAAGCTATATTGAAGCC